>Ga0209281_1000075_pt1 | contig 267114 bp, 252 predicted proteins | sample MedtruBG_FD_187514 | JGI IMG/M metagenome (GOLD analysis project Ga0209281, IMG submission 187514) | Root nodule microbial communities of legume samples collected from California, USA - Medicago truncatula BG (SPAdes) (version 2) | ecosystem: Host-associated > Plants > Roots > Nodule | place...
CCGGCGCGCGGGACGGTCAACAGGGTTAAAAGTGATGAGCCGTTTTTCCACCAGCAGGAAGAAAGCCGAACGAATCCAGCGATGGCAGCCGGTGCGAACCGAATCAACGATATCGCGATGGCTGATATGGAGAATATTTTTTTCCAGTATCGGCCCGTCTACAGCGAGAAGATCGTGACGGCATTTCGTATAAGACGACAGCCGTATGATATTTTTTTCCAGCTTTCCAGCCTGATAGCCAAGATAAAACAGAATTAGCTTTCGGAAAGTCCAGGAGTGGTCTATTCCGGTCCAGCTGGCGGTTCGACAATCCAGCTCGATATTCTGTTTTTGCCAGAAAAGGCGTGCAGCATCATCAATATTCTTAAAAATACGGCGGCGTCCATGACCGGATTTTTCATCCCTCCAGTGGACGTAATATTTACATTGCCCATTGGCATCAACAGATTGTTTTAGCGATGCCATACAGAATACCTTAAGTGAATGCTACATCATTATGGTGGGTTTAATCATAATGGTGGCGATAAAAAACCGCCCGAAGGCGGTTATGTATTGCTCAGATAATCTATTACTGCTTTTGTAGGCTTGATAAAGACGGTATCACCGGTTCCTAAAGAAATTTCGACCTTAAGTTTATTAACTTTACCTCCGGCCATATCAGCCCACTCCCTAATATCTTTTAACCATTCGCCAGTATCATCACTAAGAAAGAAAAAGTTAGCGCTGTCACCATGCTCAAGCTTTTTAGGTAAGGAATCTCCTGGCTGGCTAACTGCATAAATAATTCTTACGCTTTTGCTGAACCGCCATGTCAGAGATGTAATTTTCACCTGATTTACACCAATATTGTGTATTGTAACGCCTACGCCATGCAGAGAAGTGTTAAATGGTGCAGGACTAACAATATTAATATCAACTTTAGCTTTGATTTTTGGTTTTGGCCGCGAATACGCCACAACAAGTGATACGCAGACGGCGAGAAACGTCGCAATTCCTGCAAACCAAGTTCCAAACATTGATAGCTTTGCCCAGTATGCCGATTCCTGTGCAGCAATTAATGTCGCGTTAGATATATCAATAGGATTCATTCTCACCCCACTTTTTTAAGGTGATTGTATCCAAAAGCATTGTCATAGGCACTCAGTGAATGCCTTCTTCAACGCTTTTCTGCAACGATCTGGCTGTTTACCGCTTCACTAGATGAGTCTTTAGCAGGTATATAGCTACTACTCCCCACAAGGGGATAAGCATCATTTCCGTTCCTGTTCGATCTGACGTATCCCAGACAGCTGGTTATTCGCTTTTTCGACAGCGGCTAGCAGCGGCTTTATCCAAAGAACAGCCTGGCAATACGTCAGCGTGCTGGTGGTAGCGGCGCTATCACCGGCTGCATCAGTGTTCCCGGAATTGGTGTGCATTGCGCTGGCACGTAAACGGTTCGCGTAGCTGAGCAACCCACCAGCGACATCAGCAGGAACAGGCAGATCACAGGTTTTTTCACGTCGGAGAATCTCCCGGTACTCGATAACCGTTTTATCGGAGCTGGCATCAATCAGTGAGTTAAGTCGGCTGGTGATTTCGGCCACCTGGTTAAACCGGTTAAAGTTGAAAGCCTGTGCAGCGATAACCGTCCCCTGCAGAGTGTTGTCACTGCGCAGAACGTCATTATCACTCTTCAGCGTGGCAACGTCAGATCGGCTGTTTGCCAGCAGGATGCACAACACCGCAATAACAATCACCACGGCCACCAGCGCTATCGAACGCCATGCGGCTTTGATATCGGCAAAGGTGATCATTTCAGACCGTCCAGGCAGAGAGCTTCTTCTTTACCTGCGCGAGTAACCAGCCCAGGAAGAACTCGACCACCACCATAAACCCAGCGAGAGAACTGATTACACGCAGACTTATACGCAACCGGCCCCTCACGGAATAAGCTAAACATGGTGGATTTACGCATATTCCCGCACCCAGCGCGGAACGTGACCGATACTACAGCGCTGAAAGTATCATCAGACAGATTTCTGCCGTTGGCGTACCGGTTAACACAGGATTCAGCATCGAGGATATTTTTTTCCCATTCCGCCGCGATCTGCTGGTCATTTTTAACTGTGCCGGGTTTAACCCCGTGGGTGTTGCCCATGCCATCGGTGAGCACACCGGCAGGGCACACATAAGGATCACGACGACATGATTCCGCATTACCGATGAGCTCAAGGCCGCGCTCATTGGTTCGAACATGCCCGTTACCGAGCACTATCGCGATGATCGCAGCAACTGAACAAGCAATACCCGCAGCACCTGCCTTTTTATTTTGCATTTGCGTTTATCCTGTTAATGGCATCTGTAACAACCTTGACGCTTGCCGGACGATCCGCAGGAGGTAACTTTCGGGCATCATCAAAATATTTTTCCAGCAACTGAGTGCGGCGCTGGTCCTCTTTATGGAGTTTTCTGGCGTCAAGCCGACCGGATATAAAAGAGGCCAGAGAAAGAAGTACGCCAATCAGACCGAAAAACATGAAAACCATGTCCTGGGTTGAAAATCCCAGAGCCGCTGATACAGCTGCCAGCCACGCGAAAAACTGGGTAATTACATTACCTGACTGGTCATTCATACGATGCATTCCACACCTCCGGGTCCGGGGTGCTGTGTGTGTGAAAGGAAGTTAAATTCTGCGGAAAGCGTACGAAGCGACGCCTTTGCGCCCTAACTGGCACTCGATTGTGTTTTGCTCTGCGCAGGTGAAGCCCTGCTCTGCAAACCAGCGTCTGATGCCGTCGTCAGTGAAATACCAGATGTGCTCGTTCTTTCTGAAATGATGCGAGCGGAGAATATCTCCGGCATCAGTGAAAATCGGGATCGACACGAACACGTATTCGCTGGCCTGCTGTACCGCCAGCTCCGGCTCGTCGATGTGCTCCAATACATCCCACATCGTCAGCGCTCGCCACTTATTGGCGTAGAGATCTGCGAATGCGCCCCGCTCGTTCAGCCAGGCAATACCAGCCGGATTAACGTCATACCCAAGCGTTCCCGGTCGGGTAGAAACGAACTGACCGGCACCGATACCAACGTCGAGAACAGGACCGTGAAAATGGCGCTCCACCAGCTCAATACGGGATTGTGTTAAAGCTCTGCCCGTTTCGGTGTCGGCCAGCTGCTGATACTTCGCGAAATACTGCTCGTCATACGGGCGTGACGCCGGAACCGGGTAACGTCCGATCCCGAGCTCCGGTAAAAATACCAGCCCGTTTTCCAGTTCCTGATAAAACGACTTCATGGAGCCAGGCCTCGAATTTATCGGAGAAATTTGAAATCCGCTTGTCGCAGTGGTGATCCCATGCTTCACAGCGGCAGTAATTGTCGGGAATTGCCCAGCCAACACGAGAAAGGTCCATCGCCGGATCGGTTACGATTTCCGGGGCGTTGTGACCACCTCGCCCACCAGCGACAATGTACACCGGCGTTTTATAGGCAATAGCAGCAGGAAGCGCCCAGCCCACCGGCGTCACCACCACGGCGGCATGTTCAATCAGGCGCATCAGCGATTTAAAGTTGAGCTGGCCGGAGTGCATGCGCAGATCTGCTTCGGGAAGTTCACCGACGGCCCACTCCTCCCCCTCCTGCAGGTCAGCCACGCTGATTACGCAGAAATGCTTTCTCAGTAGCCGGGATGCCTGCAGCAGGTAATCCGGATCAGGATTACGGGAGTCACTGCGCCATTCGCTGCGAACAGTTGCCGGACGAATTACCGCGATCGGCTTTTCCGACGTAAATTCAGCGGGTCCGTAAGACGGCAAATCAAGTTCTGACGGCTCGGTGCCAAACTGCTGGCGCATCGCGTCAAATATTGAACCGCGTCGTAGATGATCCGGACCGTAGAAAATCCGTTTTGTCTGGCGCATATCTGGCGGCAGGTGAAAAGTGGCCTGCGTTCGGTACTCGTTCTTGCGCTGCGTCCGGAGTGTTGTAAAACTGCGAACGGGCAGAACGGGCAAATCTTCATACAGTTCGGGCCAGGCGGTCCGGATATAACTACCGGCAGGTAACTGCTTAACGAAAGCGCGCTGGTAGATGTTGTCACCCATGCCCAGCATGCCATCAATGAACAGAGGAACGTTTAACATGCTACCTCGCGTAATGCCTCATTGAGGCTGAGACGCCGGAAGCACTTGAGCGCAGTCTGGCGGCTACTGTTGATGATACTCACCCTACCGGCCAGCGCTCTGGCGGTATTGGCAAACTCCCCGCGCCATCGCGTGACACTCTCTGCTGTAGGGTTATCCAGCTCGACGTGATCACCATGCCAGTGACTGCCGCCATTAATGGAGCAGTCAAACCCTAACAGGATGATGTTTTTCGCCCCCTGGCTGGCAGCAAACAGGATCGAGCGCTGCCCGGAGTTGAAGGCCCACCGGGTATCTGTATCAAACAGATTCAGCCCATAGCGTTTATGAGCCCGGTAATTACAGGTCCAGCGAGAGGCGGAGGACGGCAGAACGTCGATGTTTGCATCCCACCAGCGCAGATCACCCGCGTAAATGTATTCACAATCAGGCACGGCTCGCCAGGTAGAGTTAACAGCAATCACCGGCAGCCCCGATCCGGAGATCAGTTCGCAATCTGATTTATTGAGAGACGGGCCGGATGCACAAATGATGAATGTATTCATTCGTGTTGACCTGGTTCGGGAAGAATTGGTTACGGTTGCCGATGCTTATCTTCGGCTTGTCTCTGAGGACTGCAATTAACCGTAACGGAGAGAGCACTGAGCCTACTGTGACGGGTTATCGTCACTCTTTCCCCCGAAGGGTGGCCCTCGGCGCAGAACGCCCATAAGCCCAATGCTCTTTCCTGTTACGAAAAAGGCCCGTTTAAACGAGCCTTCAGAGTGCATTCCCTATGGTTAGTCCCATAGTTTTACTGATTCATCTACTTTCGTTTTTTTGCCAAGAGGTTCACTTTCAATCTTTAAAATAATTGACCGTTTCACAATCTCACTGAAAGCATTTAAATCATCAGAGCTATCAATAGTTACAGAGACATTATTATTCTGATTATCTGCCAACAGGACATAGACTAATTTATCATCCATTACATGCACGTTAATTCGCGTAACCACTGGCCGAGGTAACGGAGGTTCATCATCAACCACTGTGTATAATTCAAATGTTGCGCCATTGACCTTATCAATTTCGAGGTTATCAAATGAATGACCCCAACGATCATTTTTATTTATTACATATACATATGGGTGATGTGTGTAACCCTCTGTTTGAAACGACTCAGCTGGTAACTCCAGTGAATTAATATAAATCCCTATAAAGTTATTTATGGATGTAAGTATTAACTCTTTATACTGATTCCTATTATCTTTTAGCTCTGCCCTTTTATTTTTTAAATCTTTAAACGTAATCATACTGTTTCTCTTTTCAAGTTTCCTCGATGACAGTATGCCACGATAAATCGTCACGAAAAGGTAGACAGCTTGATTATGTGCGGAGCAACCAACAAAAAACCCGCTCGGAAGCGGGTTTGATTTCGTGCAGGCGCAATAACCTACGATTTGAAGCATACACGACAAGTTCGGACAAAATCAAGCTTAAAGTCGCTAATATGCTAAATTTTGTTCACATCATCACGAAAGCTCGTTGCGTCCTGAAACGCCGAGTCTGCTTTTTGTTCTTCCCTGTGGCAGACATCGACAAGCACCTCCAGAAACGGTTTCCAGTTACGGGTCCATGTTCTGACGTGCAGATCCGGGACTCGCTTCAGTATCGCTTTATAGGCTGCAGTAGACGGTACCGCTGAAAATCCATTTCCGCTGCAGCGCTCGCAGGTTTTAAACACTGGCGCGCCGCGCTCGCTTGTGGCTTTGCGGTCGAGCACCTCACCTTTGCCGCCGCAACGGCATCGGGCCAGCAGCTCACCTTTACCGTTACATGCCGCGCATGTACGTTTGACCAGCTCATGCTTGATTTTCGGAGGCACGATTTCCATTCCGTCAGAGTTGAAGACTCCAGGATGTTTGATCACATCCTCATACTGAGAGGTTAATCCGCTGCCACTGCAGCTGTGACACGTCACGCTGGTTTCCGCTGAACGGGAGTATTCGGCAAAGGCGAATTGTGCGAGCACCAGCATACACCAGCCAAACTCTCCTGCTGCCGCTTTGCGTACATTCCTGGGCGCTGATTCCATTGCATGACGCGCCAGAGCCTGTACAGCCAGCTGCTCATCGCTTTTGCTGATCCCGGTCTTACCAAAGAAGGCTGCCAGACCAAACCGCGCTCGGCTGCTGGTGGTACCAATGGCCGCCATAACATCGGTGCCGGTGATACGATCCGGAGAGGTCCCTTTCACGTCGTCGCTGATGTGCATACCCTGAGGGCTAAAGTGTTTTAGCGATGCCTCCAGTTTCATTCTTCACACTCCCCCACCAGGTTAAGAATCACCGCCGCGCCGTTGTTTCCCATGTATTCTGGTTTTTCACTATCGAGGAACCAGCGGCAGACCTCAACGGCTTCAGCTCGGGTCACTGGCTTAATGGTTGTCAGCAATTTTTCGAGATAGCGCTCGCGGTCATTTACCGATTCGTGATGCTCGGAATAACCAAATTCATAACCGAGTTCCTTTCCCGCAGTGTGGCGAACGCTGTAGAGCCAGTCCCAATAAACAAATTCGCGGACAACATCAGACAGCGTATGAGGCTCAGGTAACACATCGCGATAGCCATCAACAAATACCCGACGCAGTTCATCAATTTCGTTCATACGGCTGCCGTTAATGCTGCAAGCTTTCTTCTCGACCGCAGTCCAGCCCCAAAGGTGATCGTCGATAAATTTTGGGGAAGACTTGATTACTCGCTCGGCTTCCATATCTTCGAGCGCTTCCTCATAGTTGCCGAACGTGGCCCTGACTGATGCTGCTTTTTGGATGTTCTCCCGAGCTGCTTTGATAGCTCCCGCCGGGTTATCCATGCCGATGGTGCCGAAAGCTACCTGGAATGGATCGACGCCATTATCCAGGAGATAGCGGGAATATTTTTTCTCGGCCTCTTTTGGGGAGATTTTAATTTTCTCCAACGCGGCTTCTGCTGCGTCCAGGTGCGCCGGTTCGTTCAGGCGAATAACCTCCAGCACCCAAAGATAAGCATCAGTCTGCTTATGTCCGGTGATTCTCCGTTGTTCGGGCAGAGGCTTGATATTTGCCAGGGCGGAGCTGTGAGCTGCCGTTGGGATGGTGAATAGTGCTTTATGTTCATAGTTATCTGTACGCATTACGCAGCCGCCTTTTTCTTGTGGAAAACCAACTCACGAACTTGATCACCGTTCATGAGCATGTTGTTGAAATCATCGTGATCCGGCCAGTACACGCTCACGCGCTGCAGGTCATTCTTCGCCAGAAGATTGGTATGAGCGCATTCGTAGGCCGCTGCCAAACCTGTGGCGCTGCTCTCGTCACGGTCAGCAAAAATAATCAGGTGCTTGACGCCAGCCGGAACGCGGAATTTCTTCATGAAATTTGCCGTCATAGTTGCCCAGGTATTCACGTTATAAATCTGGTGCGCAGATAAGGCCGTTTCGATGCCTTCGGCAATGCCCAGGGTGCTGGCGACCGGGAACATACGGATCGCAACTGACCGGGCATGATCGAGATAGTTATCTTCCTGTAGTGATTTCTGTCGCTTTGCGCTGGCCCCGATGTCAGCCTTTTTTGCGCCATCGAGTAGCGTCTGGTGGAGGTAACACAGCTCCCCTTTATCGTCCGTTGCCAGTGAATAGATCGACTGGTAGACACGGCCGTTATGCCGTTGCTTTGGGTTTAACCGTACCGCCTCGGCTGGAAGCTTAAAAATACCGCGAGAGTTAAGATAATCGGCTCCGGAGGTACCGCGCAAAGGAGCCATTTTTGCAAAATTGTTGAGTACCTTTTTCCGCAGTTTAGAAGCGTCACTGGCTTCCGGCACTTTGTCACGCCTGAACGTATTGCCGATCAACTCATCAATTTCGCGGCAAACTTCGTTAAACGGTTTGCCCTGGGTTTTAGTAACTAAGTCCAATCCCGTACCGTAGCCGCAGGTGCAAATCCAGGTTCCCGCGCCGTCGCGGTCATCGATGCGGAATTTACCAATCGAATCACAAAGCGGACATTTGCCTCTGAAATGGTGTTTACCGGTGATCGGCGGCAGTCCGTAATGTTCGAAAATCATGGCCCATTGGCCTTTTGCTGCTTCTGCCGTCTTCATGCTCGTTTTCCTAACTGCTGTCTGATATCGCTAATTGCTTTCTGTGCTTGCTGTACTGAGGATGGGGCTGGCGTACCTGATGCCTCCTGCAGGCGCCTGGCCTTCTCCTGCCCTTTCGCATACGCAATCAATTTGTGCCGGATGAAATTAGAGACGGTCGGCGTGATCTCCATCGGGAAATCACTCAACCCGTTAGGCCACTCGTCAAAGCGTTCACGAAAGGTGTTCGCGCACCAGCCATCGCTGACGGGCTTTTTCCCCTGAGATATGCGCTGGCGCTGATAGAATTTGATCTGACTCCACCAGGCCTGTTTCTCTGCCTTCGTGGGCTGATGCTGGTTTGTGCCCAGCTTTTTGAGTTTGCGGCCGGTGTCGGTATCCACGTCCTCACCGCCCAGCGGCTTATGCCCACATTTTGGGCATACATAGACGCCAGCAGGCTTCATGTAATGGCATTGAGAACATTCGTGTGGCAGCTTTTCGGCCCGTTCCTCAGCTGCGCGGCGCGCGCTTTCCTCCATGCCGTCAGACTTACCGGGAAGATCGTCGTACTCGATTGAATCCGGATAACCCAAACGGTGCACGGTGCCGCTGTGATCGAAGATGAGGCAGGACTCTTTACCCGGTGCAGTGCGCAGTCCACGTCCGAGCGCCTGCAGCCAGCGAATTTCACTTTTTGTTGGCCTGGCGTAGATGATGCAACGAACGTCACTATCGAAGCCGGCCACCAGAACGCCCACACTAACGATGATTTTCGTTGCACCGGTTTCGAAGCGGTGAATGATGGTCTGGCGCTCATCCACTGGAGTGTCGGCGGTCATGACCTCAGCGTTAACACCTGCCAGGTTAAACTGGATTGTCAGGTAATTGGCGTGGGCTACGTTGACGCAGAAAGCGATGGTAGGCAGATCCCGGCCATTCTCCAGCCAGTTCTGTACGATGTCGCCCACCAGCGTAGAGCCGCACATGATTTCAGCCAGCTGCGTTTCGTTGTAATCGCTGCCGTACTCAAGCGATGCTTTGGTTTTTACGCCTTTCAGATCCGGCTTAGTTGGCGCGTAAAATTCGTATTTACTCAGATCACCACGCTGGATTAACTCGCCGATGGTGGTCGGCTTAATCAGTCGGTCATAGTATTTGCCCAGGAACGGGGAAAACGGAGTACCCGACAGGCCAATCACCTTTACGCCTTCGCCGCGTAGACGTTCGATATCCTTAAGGATGCGTTTTTTACGCAGGTGTGCTTCGTCGATAATCAGCAGATCGATATTTTCAGGAAAAACTCGACGAATAAGCGTGTCGGCGCTGGCAATCTGAATTTTCCGGTCCGGATCGTAGTTCGGGTGATCCGCCCAGATATAACCGATTTCATCCCCCGGTAATCCATACTCCACGAACCGATTAGCCGTCTGACCGATCAGGATGGTGTACGGTGCACAGAACAGGACGCGCATACCACGGCTGACAAACCCGGCAACGATGAAGGCGGCCAAACCCGTTTTACCGCTACCGGTTGGCGAGTACACCATGAAGGTGTCGTTTGCCTTCCAGTCACGTCGCAACATGTTTAGCGCTCGTTCCTGTGCAAAATTCGGCGTGATCGTCAGCTCCATTGTGCTGCTCCTGTGCTGATGAGATAATAATTTTGTGATGTGGTTTTCATGGATTCCCCCTCACATGGCTGGTGGCCTCCCCAAAGGCTGCCAGCCTCCCCCTTCTGATTCAGCTCCCCTGAAAAATCACTCTTCCAGGAAGAACCCTTTTCCGTTTCTCAGCGCCTGAGCGCCTTGTACTACCTTGCTGATACAGGCGTTTTTTTTAATTGCGCCCTTAAGACAGTGATCTACTTAACCAATGGATCTCTCCTGTTGGAAAAGACCCTATTCCTGCCCCTACACCCAATCCCCCCTTACCCCCCTTTCCCTCTTCCCCATAAAAACGTACTACTTACCTAGTACATATGAGGATTCGGGTCAGTTGGTTGCCAACCTGAACAGGCACCTTTAAGCCTGCTCCTGTTCGGGTACCTTTAAACCCGAAACAATGAGGAGCGCGATTGCGTTCCAGCCAGGGGAGGTTCGGCGGTATACCCCTGTAAAGCTCTGCCCTGATTTCTCACAAACAGGCGAAGCCTTGTGTTAGCTTCATGCCTTGCCCGGTTCTCCTTACGGTATGAAACGGGCTCGGCTTCGAACGATTCCTGATAAACAGATGCATAACGCTGAATGGCTTTTTGTCGTGCTGCTGGCGTCAGGCTCAGTAACTGCTGCTTGATCCACTCGGTATCTGCCTGGCTGTATGTTTGCGGCATAACAGTTGTGATATCAGCCATGATTGTGGCGAAGCAGCTCTGGCCAAATATTCTGCCAATTGTTTGGTTTTAGTGATTTACGAGAAACTACTCCTCCGCTGTGGATCTCAATTTGAGCGCAGATTTCAGGACCGATAGGTTTTCCGGTACTCATTACCTTTCTGAGGTAGTTGAGCGTGGTCCCGCAATTCAGCGCGAATTGCTTCTTCTCTTCAGGCGTTAAGTTCGCCATGTACGTCTTCAGAGCTTCCATAATTGACCTCTGTTTAAATTCTCAGTTGATATTACCTGTAGGTATCAACATAATCAATACCCATAGGTTATTTACCAACGGGTAACAAAAGATAAAATGAACGCTATGGATAAATACGAAAAACGTCGTTTACGACTCATCCAATTGAGGGATGATTACTGTGATGGGAACGCCTCAAAACTCGCTCGGAAGATTGAGCGAGAGCCTTCCTACGTTCTAAGAATGCTTTGGCCGGAAGGTAAGGCAGGTAGAAAACGCATCGCCGACAATATGATCGAAGTTATCGAAAATTCGTTCGGCTTACCTCGAGGATGGATGGACGGCATTAGCCAAGAAAAATCGAACGTAGAATTAGTACAACAACCAAATCCAGGGAAGAGTTATCCAGTGATCAGTTGGGTTAGTGCAGGAGCTTGGGCAGAGGCAATAGAACCTTATACGTTGGATGATGTTGAAGAGTGGTGTGAATCTGATGCTCATGTTGAGGGCGAAGGTTTTTGGCTACGGATCAAAGGCGACTCTATGACCTCCCCTGCAGGAATGAGTATCCCAGAAGGTATGATGGTACTCTTCGATACGGGGCGTGAAGCTAAACATGGAAGCCTAGTGCTAGCGAAGCTAATTGATGCCAACGAAGCGACCTTCAAAAAGCTGGTTATTGATGGTGGCGACCATTTCCTGAAACCATTGAACCCTTCCTATCCGATAATTCCTATAAACGGGAACTGCAAACTGCTTGGCGTCGCAGTCGAAGCTAGATTAAAAATTGTCTGATTAAACCCGCTTCGGCGGGTTTTTTATTACCTTTAAAATCAACGATCTAAAAAAAACAAAAAAAATTATTACCCATGGGTGTTGACCAATCTTATTACCCATAGGTATGCTTCACTCATCGGCAGTCAAAGGAGCCAGTGAGATGAACGCGATTGATAAAACCCAACGTTATTGGTTACAAACTCTCTTCTTAGACGAAGGGGATGAATATTCCATAATTAAAGACGATGGTACCACCACTTCTAAAGTTCATACATTCTCTTCCAATTCTGAAGTTCACGGGGAATTATTGGATATAATTGTAACCTTTTTGCCTCACATGCTTTCCGTGCTCAACATGAAAATTGAATATGCTTTGCATACAAATGTGGAAAACATGCCTCATTTCTATTTCGAGCTTTACGCAAAAATATCAGAAAGGTTTTACCTTGTTTCGGTGATTGCTGATATTAACAATATAAACATTAAAGAGAACGCTGAAATCTTAAAATACCCAGGAGCCATGGGATACATCGAAAAATCATTAACATATATATCCGAAAAAACCCAAAAAGCGTTCAATTAAATAAATCCATTAAATGACACCTTAACTGGTGGGGATAAACTCACCCTGAGGAAATAAAAATGACTAATGCCGTCGCAATTAATCAGCCAATTAAAACACCTCAAATGCTGTTTGGCTCTGACAACATTAATGACTTTGGCAACAGGGTTCAGAGCTGCAGAATGCAAGGTGATTCAATGCAGCCAACTATCGAACCTTGCGAGGTGGTGGCTTTCGTTGATTGCGGCGGCCGTGCGCTTACCGCTGGTATTTATGTTTATACGATGGATGTTTTTGGCCGACCATGCCTGTTTATTAAGAGAATAGTTCCTTTAGAAGGAGGTGCATTGAGAATTATTTCTGACAACCTCCATTACGAAACATTCATTCTCAATGCTGATGAACTGAAAGAGATAAAAATACACGGCCAAGTAGTCGCGTCCTTAACTGTGAGTCGTTTCGTATGACTTTCATAATTGATAAAGCGGCATACAGAACCGCACGCCTGTATGCGTCCTGCGGTTATGAGGTAATCGCTCGACTCTACCTTAAAAAAGCATATGGGAGATAAATAATGCCAATTCAAGACCGCCAAGATATACAAGGCGTGACCACTAAAGCTGAGCAGCTAAATGCTTTACTGCAAACTATTCACGCACACCACGAACAATTTGACCGTCACCAATTAGATGGCCTTTTGGGTTTAGCTTATGACCTTGCAAGTATGGTTTATAGCTGGACTGAAAAGGAAGAAAGAATCGTATTAGAAAATGAAGATGCTCAGAGGGGAATTAATTAAATGGATATTTTAATTAACACTTATCGCCGACGAATTTTAAAGGCAGCGTTATTACGCCACCAGCGTAAAACAGGCAGTAACTGCCTTGTTATTAAGCTCAAAAGAGGCGGAATTAACACGGTTGAATTAACAGAGATTCTTCTGGACGGATTGCTACGAAAATTCGAAAGGCTGGCGATCAGTGAGTATGGAAATGTCGAAGGTTTAAAAGCTATTAAGGGAATTTACAGCAGCGCTGTTGATGTCAATGGCAGCGGTGAATTCCTTACTGATAGCGGGAAGGAATTAATCGACGAGCTCATTTCTGAGCTGGTCGAGTTCGTCAAAAAGCAGAAACCAGTTAATGCGGAGATCGGCAATGGCTAACCAACAAACAATGCTCTATCAGGGTGTGCAGATTCCCTTCCCCGTGTTGAACGTGGATCTGCATGTTCTCCCTGATTTTACCGGGCGGGTAGTCCTGCACATCGAGAAAGGGAGGGTGATATGCGACCGCCAGCTGTTCGACGACGAGCACATTTGCTCACTGGCCACGTTTATCGAAATGGCACGCGAAATGGAGCTGAGAATTGAGGAGGTAGCTGGTGGCACTGACAGCGATACGAATTCCTGAGTGGGTACACCTGCAGGCGGTCCATGTACTCCGCCAGTTCAGAACCAGGCGGATTCATCCCTGCCGTATGCACGGCTCCGGAAACTTGAGCCTGAGGGTTAATCTCCGCTGGCGGCTGCTTTCCCGAGACGGCGGCCAGAACTGGGAGGTAATGAGCCACGAGCGGTACAGCAAATTAAAGGACAGAAAATGAAAGCATTCCTCCTTTCCATGTTGTTTGGCTTGTTGTTGGTGGCCGTCGTTTTCGGCGCGCTAATTGAGTACAAATTTCTGATGGATTTCGGGAGTTAAGAGGATGTTTGAAGTGTTGTGCCACTGCCGTGGCCTGAGTGTGGTATGAGGTGAGAAATGGCGACCCGATATATTGGTATGAAAGAAATGTGCAAGCTTACCGGGAAAAGTAAGCCAACGCTCTGGCGCATGTATGCAAAACGGAAGGAATTTCCTAGACCAGAGAAAACGCCCAGCGGAATTTTTCTTGGATGGCCCGAGTCAGTTTACGAGGAATGGGTGAACAAAGAGAAAACCGCAGACATTTGATACTTGACCCGTTACTTGACCTTGAGCAGTAGCGGGTTTTCTCTATTTAAAGCTTAACTTATTGATTTGTATGGTACGCCCTGTAGGATTCGAACCTACGACCTACGGCTTAGAAGGCCGTTGCTCTATCCAACTGAGCTAAGGGCGCACGGAGACGCGTGCGATACAACGTGGTGAAACGCGTGGAATTATACGGTCAATGGCAAGTGAGTCAATGCCTTTTGGCGTGTTTGCCTGTCTTCTCTCCGCCTGGGTGTGGGGACCGCAAAGATATGCCCGTTTTTTCGCCATTTCGACTTATTTTCCGTCGTAACAGACATCTACGAAAAAGCCTGGCTGACATTAAGTAACGCCCTGTATTTTCCCCACCTCTTCACCGTCACACTAACGGATGGTACCCCGGCGCCCAGGAGGCCGGAAATGACAGGATTGTGGTGTGAGCGCGTTAACCTCTTCTTTACTTTCAGAGTCGCTGGAATGGCGGCGTGTGGCGCGTGACATCGTCGGTATAAAACTGGAACCCATCGTCTCACTGCCCTCCTCTCGTATCGTCGGTATGGAAGTGCTTAGCGTGCTCGCGTTCCCCGATGAAAGTGAACGCTTCTTTCAGCAGCAGTCGCCTGATCAGTCGCTGGCATTACTTAAGGCCCAGCTCGCCTCACTAAAAAACCACTTTCCAGACGAAAATCTTTTTATCAATCTGCCGATAACCTTATTAACGGAGACGGAATTTTTTCGACGGGTGCTGCCGTTGCTCAGTCCAGGTATCAATATTGAGATTGTTGATCCGGATAACCTCTTTTCCTTGCCCGCTGCGTCATATCAGCGCGTCGTTCAGCGCCTGGACTCTCTTGCCCGGCGTCGTTGCCGCATCTGGCTTGATGATATTGACGAAACGCAAATTCAGCGATTCTTACGCAGCCGTTTAACGTTAAGCGGGATCAAAATCGATAAGATAGCATTCTGGCGATTAAGGGCGACTCCGGCACTAAAAGAACTGGTGAGCCTCTGCGCACACGTTGCCGAAAATGTGCTTATCGAGGGCATTGAATCAAACTGGGATCGTGAGTGCGCACTCAAAGCAGGAGCGGGATTCGGTCAGGGGTATTTCTGGCCATCCGTTGGCTGGCCACGAGAGTAAAGGACAGCCGCCTGAGAGGGACTTTATGCGCATGACCGTACGCCGTTATCGGCGTCGCCGAACGGGAAGTGATTCGTTGGGATTCGCGCAATCACGCTTTAGCGCGCCTTTTTTTGATCGTCTTGTCCATCTGAGCCAATCCATCAATCAAATGCGTAAGCCCGACGTGCCCTACATGATTCTGGTTTCGCACGATCGTTTTCTCTGCACCGGCTTTCAGCACAGCCCTTCCCCTTTAAGCCATTGCTGCGACTTTGACACGCTTGAAGCCGCCATCAGTGCGGTGCAACTCTGGCCCTCTGCGCGGCTTGTCGTGGACATTGAAAGCCGAATCGCCCCTCTCATAGATCTGCTCGATCCGCTGCGCAGACTCACCCTTTACCCCCCTTTTACGCCCATTAATCTGCTGGTGCGGGCGGATGATTACGATGGTCGCCTTTTCTGCAAAGCCGCGGGTCCCTTTAATGTTGTAGAGCGTCAGCTTCCGGCTACGCTGCTGCAACAAACGCTGACCAACCTCGCGACCCCCGTTTCACTGCGCGGCGAGTGGTTTTCGCGAGAGGAGTGGGCCATTCTGCGCTATGTCTCTGCTGGAGAATCCTTGCAGCATATTGCGTTGCTGCGGGGTCTGCCCTACAGCAGGATCGTGTATCGCATTGGCCGGATTCTGGAAAAACTGGGGTTAAAACATCGCCAGGAACTGCTGCATCTTCTGAATCGCCTCTCTGAATAACCTCTTAAAACCCTTGCTAACCCCTTAATTCCTAAATAACTTTAGGAAATTACTTACCAGAATAGGTTAATTTATTGTTATTAATTAACAAATAGGAAACAATTATAACTATTCCTAATTTTCTCCTTCTGCCAACGTTAAATTCTGGATAACGTTCCAGATAAAGAATTTCTGTCCACACTTTTAGATTGAATCGATTCGGTTAATTTTGTAATAACGATGTAAAAACAATCATCTTGCTGACCAGGTGTTAACTCACAGAGCGGTTAGCCAGCAGATCCTGCTTTTTTGAACAGCCGTTTTTCAGAAGGCGAGCTAAGGCTTTCACATGAAGGGGCCACGGGGCTGACCCGGCCTTTCTGCCCGTTTTCGGGCAGCAGAGGAAAGGAAAAATCCGCATGCAAATATCAACAAATGGTTAACATTTGGAGATATATATTATTTTTTGTCATTACATAAACATGTTGAGTTGCACTAATGAGGATATAGAGATATTTAGACCGTTTTTAAAATAATCGCTTTGCCTCTCCAGAACATCATATTAGGCAAGGGTACTAAGATAATTTACAGGCTTTTCGGAGAAAACTTACACGGTATAATAAGCCATATTCCAGACCTGAATCGGAAATACCTTTTAGTTACCTTTACAAGCTATGTTCACCCACAGCGCTGAGGCAGTATTTTCGTTATTACGTAAACAAGGATGCTTTCGCTTTTTCAAGGGAAATACCCCGTCACCAGGGGTTGCTTAAATATCCTTCCGGCTTACCAGCGCTTTAACAATCTGAGGCATAAAAATGAAACCGGCATCCGTAATCATTATGGACGAACATCCTATCGTCAGAATGTCGATAGAAGTCCTGCTACAGAAAAATAAAAATATCGAGATTAAACTCAAGTCTGGCGACTGCCTTGAAACCCTCGATTACATCCGTAATCATCCCGTCGATCTGGTGATACTCGACATCGAACTGCCCGGGACAGATGGATTCTCTTTACTAAAGAGAATCAAAAACTTAGATGAAAAAATAAAGGTTTTATTTTTATCATCTAAATCAGAGTCTTTCTACGCTGGAAGGGCGATTCGGGCAGGGGCGAACGGTTTTGTCAGTAAACGAAAGGATCTGAATGATATCTATAACGCCGTAGAAATGTTGCTGTCTGGATATTCCTTCTTTCCCTCTGACACGCTCAGTTTTATAAATAATTCGACGAACCAGCGGGGTCATTCGTCGGATACGCCTTTATCTAACAGAGAAGTGACCGTTCTTAGGTATCTGGCAAATGGATTATCCAACAAAGAGATCGCAGAACAATTATTGCTAAGTAACAAAACAATTAGTGCGCATAAATCGAATATTTATACGAAATTGGGCGTTCAGACTATTGTTGAACTGATCGATTACGCCAAAGCACACGAGTTGCTTTAACTTATGTGACTTCCTGCCCGCACGGCAGGAAGTCACCTTGCATTAATTATAATTAATCATAAAAGTTGCATCGGCATCCGCGCGCCCCGGCTGAGGATTATCTGCCGTAGCAATGTAATTAGCGTAGAACGCTAACACCGCATTTCCCTGAGCATCTATCGCTACGTCCCGACTGGCCTGCTGCAGCGGCAAACGCGTTTTATCACTGTCGCGTATCTCCACCGCCACATGACTGGCCTTGCTGGCATCGTTCAGCGCCAGGAGTTCGTTATCCTGCGCATCAGCCTTACCCGAAAAGGTGATCGAGGCCGCGCCAGGCGGACAACCTGTCAGCTTCAGCGTGAAAGGCATCGCCTGCGTCCGACTACCGGTCGTGTTCAGCTGCTTCGTGGGCCATGTTCCCAGCGTCACCGATTTATTACTGTCGTTGCCTTCTGCCACGCAGGTGAAATCGACAATAGTGCCGTACAGTTTGATATTGACCTGTCCCAGCGAGCTATTGGCTTGCGTCGCGCTACTTACCAGCGTCAGGGCCAGCATCAGTGTTCGGAGCATCACGTTATTCATAATCCACCCGCAAATAGCCGACTGAGGTAAATTTGCCTTCTGCCGGTTTGTTTCCGGTAATACTCACAGGCCAGGCGCTGATCCCCACCTGCGCTGAGGCATTATCATCCAGGCGAAACGGTATCTTGCTGGAGAGGTTGTTCGGTGTCAGCGGCGTACCGTCCTGCGTGGCAACGACAAAACCCAGATCGGGATTATCGGAAACCAGCGCATTGCCCGACACCCTGTCCGCCTCAATACGCATTGTCAGGTAGGCATTGGCCTCAACGTTGGTGCATTTAATGGCGATGGTTTTGGTTTGCGGCGAAATTTTTTGCGGACGGTTGCCCGCCCCGGCTTCGCTAAACAGCGACGCCCCCATTTCGCGAAAATCAAACTCGACGATGGACCCCGCATTGAGCGTACAGCTTTGCGGCACCTGAATCGTCCCGCTGTAGCTAATGGTGTAAACCGGTGTACTTAACGGATCGCCGTTGGTGGTAGTGACATACACCCTGAACATCGTTTGTCGCGGGATCACCACCAGGTTGATAAAACGGCGGGTGACTTTCAGCCGGAACACCAGCTTCGAATCCGTCACCGGAAATGATTTCTGATTCGGCACGTTGGGGTGTTGCCCCATCTGGATATAGTTCGCAGGCGGGTAAAACGTGCCTGCAAAGTCATCATGGATCTGCATGGCACCCTCCAGATAATCATTCAGTTTGACGTACTGAAATCGGTCCTCCACGCTGGTGATCGGCAGATCGGTGACATAGCTTCGCATGGTCGATTTGCCCGTGGTGCCCTTCGGGCAAATGGCGTAAACCCCCACCAGCCCGGATTTTTGCGCCAGAGTGATAATCTGCCCAGGCTTGTTGTTGGAGCTGTTAAAAACATCGGAAAGATCGTAAGCGATATCTTTTGGCGCCCCGTCTGCGTTCTGGCACACGGTGGCCCAGGCGGGCAACGCGCTGATGAAAAGCACAGCGCCCAGAAAAGCGCGAATAAGAGTCATGATTCGTATCCTGTTATGACGCACAGTTTGCCTCCGCCAGCGTAATGGCTTTGTCGAGACTGTCCGCAGGCAGGGTGTAATGCGCGCGGCACTGCGACTGCGCACCATTGCCCCACTGGATTAACAAGTCCCCTGAAAGCGGTAAACCGCTGAGATAAATTTGTCCGTCGTCGCCCACCATGCTGGTGACGCCGCTTTGCGTTTCGCGTACCACCGCACCAAACGGCACCGGCTGGCCCGCTCGCATCACCGTAATCAGTGCCCGTACGCCAATACGCGTATCAAAACGGGCTCGTACCAGCGCACCTTTGGTCGGTACGACGCTGCTGACGTTGTTCTCGATATCGGTGTTGTTGCTCATGGTGTTGGTATTTAGCGCCACGCGGTTATAGCGATACACCGTGGCGTAAGGCATCACGGCATAGCCGCGCCAGTCGGTTTTCACACCGATCTGGTTTTCAACACTGACGCCTGAGGCGCCCGGGGCTTGAATCAGAACGTTGGTATCTCCCAGCGGCTGGCTCAGCGTGATGCCATTCGCATGGCCTACCACGCCTCCCGAAAGCTGCATGTTAAGATCGTGCCGATCGCCGGCATAGTTGTAGCCCACGCCCAGGGTGCCGTAAGTTGCCTGCCAGTTGGCGCTGGCGCTTCCGCTGGTTCCGTTACTGCTGGAGTGACCCTGGGTCACGCTATAGTTAAGATTGCGATCCTCAAGCAGTGTGCCGCTCACCCCGGTTTGCCAGTTGTTTTCACCCTCGCTGTTGCGGCTTGCTGAAGCGGTGGCATACGCCCTGTCGATCGCGCTGTCGCGGCGATAGCCGTTGCCGGTAAACAGGCTGAACGGAACAGAGACATTGAAAGAGGCGATTTTGTCGGTGCCGCCGATCCCCACCGCCTGGTTCCATGACCAGGAGACGGAATAACTCACCCCTTTCATTCCGCCGGCGTAGCCGAGCTGATACCAGATATTGGAATCGCTGGTGCCCCAGTAGGTTTGTTCACTCCCGGAGACATACACCGAGCCATAGTCGCCTAAAGATTGAGAGATATTGACCTGGAAGCGCCCTTTTTTATTCCACGTCAGGTTGTGATAGCTCTGCACATCCGGCACGCCGTTTTCGTCTTTGCTGTCGCCGTACTGGTAGCCTTCCATCGTTCTCCACGCGACATCGTCTAAGGTGTAGAACCCTTTGGTGGAGTAGCGATAACCCAGAAGCTGGAAGTTGGTGCCAAAGCCGTTTAACGATTTGGCATACAGGAAACGCAAAGATTGGCCTTCATGGCGGCTGTCATCGGCCAGCTGGCTTCGGGCATGGGTAAAATCGAGCGATACCGCGCCCCAGTCCCCCAGGTTTTTACCCGCGCCAACGGCCATCGCGGTATAGCGCGAGGCAAGCTGCGTGCCGCCATAGAGGGTGTAACCGTCGGTCAGTCCCGCAATCAACGTGCCCTGTGTGAAGAATGGCGTGTCCTGATTACTGTTACCGCTACGGTAATCCCCGACAACCAGATCATATTTCAGCCGTCCTTCACGCTGTAACAGCGGAACGGTGGAGTAAGGTACCGAATAGCGCTGCTGGCTGCCGTCTTTCTCTTCAACGGTCACGTCCAAATCACCGCTGGAGGAGGTGGGGTTGAGATCGGTAATGGCGAATGCGCCCGCCTGGACGTAGCTTTGATAAATAACGTAGCCGTTCTGGCGAATAACCACTTTGGCTGGCGTGCGCGCAATGCCGCGTACGGTTGGCGCGTAGCCTTGCATGCTGTCCGGATACATATTGTCGGACGAGTAGAGTCGTCCTCCGCGAAAGCCGACGCTGTCGAACACGTCACTGCCCGTATTGCTGTCGCCTAACACCAGCTCGCTTTTCAACGGGATAACGGTGCGTTCAGCCCAGGTGCCGATGTTCTGCCACTCATTGTGACGCTCGCCGTTACTGCTCGTATAGCGCCAGGCACCGTTGTTGCGTAGCCGCCACGCGCCGTAATTCAGCCCGCTTTGCAGGTTAAGATAATAACTGTCGTCATCGCTGCCCCTGTTGCCGCTGAAGCTGTAGTTCAGCAAGGCCGCAGGTATCCCTTCATCCCACTGTTCAGGCGGAATATAGCCACGTGCGCTGTTCTGCATCGCCACCTGCGGCAGGTTGATGTCCAGGCGCAGGGCGGCAAAGTTAAAAGCAATCACGCTGCCCGGAATGACCTTTGCCAAAGGGATGCAGGTTTCGCCGCTGACCTGAATCAGGTCCGGAAAGGCGGCGATGTTGACGCCAAAACGCTCCAGCATGGCGCGGGTAATGCAGGGTGAAAGCCCACCCGATACGGAGGAGTTGCTCTCCTCCGCCGTCTCGAAGCGAACATCCTGCGTACCGATAAACTCGTCGTTACGCCAGAGATCCACACGATAAATACCGGGGGCCTGCTGGTGCCCTTTTTCGAAGTGGGAGAGATCCGCGACGCTTGCGGCATCATCAGACAGGAATGCCGGGTTAAAGTAGCTTTCACTCCACCCCATCTGCGGCCAGAGCGCTGCCATCAATGCCAGCGCGACCGGGCCATAACGCCCTCGCTGAATATGCATGATCCTGACCCGACTCACAGATTCACGTTACGTGCCGGCGTAATGGCGCCGTAATCGTTGACGCTTTGCCAGGTCAGCACGCCACTGGCACCGGCAGGGATGACCTGCTGGGCCGCGTTTTTCGGGGCAATCATCAGATTGTCCAGCTTCTGACCACCCAGCTGTAAATTAACCAGCGTGATGTAATACGGGGAGGCGTTGCTGACTTTAAGATGATTCCCCGCCCGCTCAAATCGCAGGTGCGACAGGGCGTCTTCGGGCTGCATGGCCAGGTTAGCAGGCCGCACAAAGAGCTTGATTCGGGACAAGATCGCCAGTTGCAGAACATTTTTGCCCTCCGTGCTGGCTTTATCGACCGACGGGATGGCCTTCACGTTCATAAAAAAGAGCGATTCCCGGTCGGCAGGGAGCGCGGGGCCGACGTAAATAATGCGTAAGGTGTTTTCGCTGTCCGGTTCGCTGACAAACAACGGCGGCGTCACGGCAAAGGTTTTTTCTTTTTGCCCACGATCGTTTTCAACCCATGCATTAATTAAATAGCGTTCCTGTTTATTGCTGTTGGTGATGGCAAGGGAGGTCTGTTTGGCATCTGCCGGATAAATAACGCGGGTTGCCCCCAGTGCAATACCACCGGATGCTTTAGCCGGTAACGCGATCATCATTAAAATAAGTGAAACAATCAGTCCTGGTTTAAAGAGTGAGTTCATCACAATAATACCTTTTATTATCGATTCGCAGGTGCGTACGCTGTTATGGATAAATCAACGTAAACCAGACATCCGACTGAATATTGCCTGGTACAAGGTGCTCGGATATAGCCCGGTAACGGGCGCTGAAGTGAAACGCTAATTCACGATCGTCAATCTGCATTACACTGACGGCAGGGGCATTGGGGATAATCTGACGCTGTTGCGGATCAAAAATCGCCAGCCCTACGCCGCTGCTTATCGGACTCTCACCGGGTCGGGAGGTGGCCAGAAAGACCTGTGGATCTTCAACAGGTGTGGCCCCTTCAAACATCACGCCCACCGTGCCCGAGACATCGGTACTGCACTCCACCAGCCGCAGCGTGAAAGGCACATTTACCGTCGAGAAACTGCCCACGCCAGAAAACGCATTCGTGCGGTACTGCCCCATTTCAATGCGCATATTTTGGCTTTCAGGAGCAACGGCACAGCCGCCGTTAACCAGCTCGCCTTTGATATGGACCTGCCCGCCATCCACAATCACGCTGTGCGCGATGACGGGTTTGGCGACGGCAAGCATCATGAGAAAGATCATCCCTTTGCTGGTCATCCATCATCCTCGGTTCGCCTGAAAAAGGTCTCTTCCATGAGACCGGGATCATCCCTGACAAAAGGCTTATTCGTATTTCATCACGAAGGTTGCGTCTGCGTTTGCCTTGCCTGGCTCAGTGGTGGCTGCCGTGGCTTTGTAGCGGGCGGTGAAGTTAAGGATGTTTGTCCCTTCGATCAGCGCTTTGGTTGCAGAGAAGGTCGCACCATCTGGGGTCAGGGTGGCGGATTTGCTGTCCAGGATTTCAATACCAACGCCTTTCGCGGTGTTATCGTTGCTGCCTGAGGTGACAGCCAGCAAGGTTTTATCGGTGGCGTCGATCTGGCCGGTAAAGGCAACAGAAGCGGTGGTTGCAACCACAGGATCGCAATCATTCAGTTCGATAGTGAACGGAATATTGGAGGAGGTATCACCCACTTTGGTAAATTTCGCCGTGCGATATTGGCCTAATGTAACCGTCTGGTGAGAAGAGTTAGTATTAACTGAACAAGCGGCGTTAACTAATTCACCTTCAAAATGCACGCTACCACCGTTTACAGAAACCGGCGTAGGATCTTCAGCCTGTGCAGCACCCGCGACCAGGGCCAGGGAAGCAATAACGATAGAAGCAATATTGCTGATTTTCATGTCTATTCCTTTAAAGTGTAAAATACCCTTCCCGATCATGTCGGGAATAAGAGTGACGAACGATGGCCTCATTGAAGGCTTATTTCGGAGAGGCTAAAGTAGCGCAGGATGTTATTTTTAAATATGTCAAAACACTGTTAATCGTCCAGGTCACATCCTAATTACGCCTAAGAAAATGCCATATGGAAATCAGGGTTTTTATCGCAGGTTGACGGTACGCCGTCGAAATCTCGCAATGGGTGACTGACAGCAGCCCTCGCTTCTGACAAAATATAGGCAATCCCCCTTTCAAACGTTACAGACGGAATCTTCTCTCTGATGGCAGCAAAAATTATTGACGGTAAAACGATTGCGCAGCAGGTGCGCTCTGAGGTCGCGGAAAAAGTGAAGGCCCGTACAGCGGCTGGAAAACGCGCCCCAGGGTTAGCCGTAGTGCTGGTTGGCAGTAACCCGGCCTCGCAGATTTATGTCGGCAGCAAGCGCAAAGCGTGCGAAGAAGTGGGGTTTATCTCCCGCTCTTACGATTTGCCAGAAACCACCAGCGAAGCAGAGCTGCTGGAACTGATCGACACCCTGAATGCCGACGAAGTGATTGACGGCATTCTGGTGCAATTGCCTTTGCCTGCTGGCATCGACAACGTGAAGGTACTGGAGCGCATCGCTCCCGATAAAGACGTTGACGGTTTCCACCCGTATAATGTGGGCCGTTTATGCCAGCGCGCTCCCCGCCTGCGTCCCTGTACTCCACGCGGGATTGTGACCCTGCTGGAGCGCTACAACATTGACACGTACGGCCTTAACGCTGTGGTCATTGGTGCCTCCAACATTGTTGGCCGCCCAATGAGCATGGAGCTGTTGCTGGCAGGCTGTACGACCACCGTTACGCACCGCTTTACTAAAAATTTGCGCCAGCACGTCGAGAATGCCGATCTGCTGATCGTGGCAGTCGGTAAGCCAGGCTTTATCCCGGGAGAGTGGATCAAAGAGGGCGCGATCGTGGTGGACGTAGGCATTAACCGTCTGGAAAACGGCAAAGTGGTGGGTGATGTGGTGTACGAAGACGCCGCAGCGCGTGCGTCTTATATCACCCCCGTACCGGGTGGCGTCGGTCCTATGACCGTTGCCACTCTGATTCAGAATACCTATCAGGCATGCGTCGAATACCACGATGCAGAGGAAGCATAAGATGGACACATTTTCATTAGGTAAACACCCGCACGTAGAACTGTGCGATCTGCTCAAACTGGAAGGCTGGAGCGAAAGCGGCGCGCAGGCGAAGATCGTCATCGCTGATGGCCTGGTCAAAGTCGATGGCGCGATCGAAACCCGCAAGCGCTGCAAAATTGTTGCCGGACAGACCGTGACCTTCCAGGGTCATAGCATTACCGTCACTGCCTGAGCCGACTGCGCTCTTCCCCTCACCCATCGGTGAGGGGACTCAAATCCCCCACATCTATCACGGTTAATTATCGATCGACTTCAAATAATCACTATTTCGTTTGTTGAAATGTGAAAATTAAGTTGCACGTTTTTCACGCTTTCCTCACGATAAGTAGAACGTTCTACTAAAACGTTCTACTTACAATAACAGCGCCTAAAAAAGCGCTACTCGGGGGGAGATCAGCATGGGTCTGATATCAGGGTTTGTTAAATCGTTGTCGAAGTTATCGATGATTGGCCGCGCGCTGATGCTGCCAATTTCACTGTTGCCTGCTGCGGGTCTGTTACTGGCCTTTGGCGATAAATTCCATCTGCCGCTGATGATGAATGCGGGCGGGGTTATTTTTGATAACCTGCCGATGCTGTTTGCCATCGGTTCTGCGGTGGGTCTGGCATCTGAATCCGGGATTGCTGCGTTGTCAGCGGCGGTGTCGGTCTTTGTAACAAACATCACCATCAGCACGGTGCTGAGCATTACGCCAGAAATGGCGTCGCAAGGCGGAAAATACGCGATGGTCGTGGGGATCCCGACGCTGCAAATGGGCGTATTTGGCGGTCTGATTTGCGGTATTCTCGCCGCCTGGTGTTACAACCGTTTCCATACCCTGCAGTTGCCAGAATTCCTCGGCTTCTTCTCGGGGAAACGCTTTGTCGCGATTGCCACCGCGCTACTGTCATTCCTGCTCGGCTTGCTGTTGCCTTATATCTGGCAGCATATTCAGTCCGGAATTGATGCGCTGTCCGTTGTAGTGAACGGCGATAACCAGGCCGCCTCGACCTTTATTTTTGGTCTGGTCGAACGTGCCCTGATCCCGCTGGGCCTGCACCACATCTGGTATCCCTCTTTCTGGTACTCCTTCGGGGATTACACGACCCAGGCAGGCCAGGTGATTCATGGTGACCAGACCATCTGGTTCAAAATGCTGGAAGAAGGGGTGAAATCCTTTAGCAGCGACACCTACCAGAACGCCGGTAAGTTCATGCAGGGGGAATTCCCGCTGATGTTATTTGCACTGCCTGCGGCTTGTCTGGCGATGTATCACGAAGCCCATACCAAAAATAAAAAAATCGCTGCCGGTATTCTCTTCTCTGCGGCCCTGACCTGCTTCCTGACGGGGATCACCGAGCCGGTTGAGTTCACCTTTATCTTTGTGGCGCCGATTCTGTACGTCTTTAACGCCATCATGGCGGGTCTGGCCTACATGACCATGTATCTGATGCATGCGCATATTGCCAAGTCGTTCTCTGCGGGCTTTATTGATTATCTGTCATTCGGCATTCTGCCGTCCTTCAACGGGTATCAGACCAACTTCCTGAATGCGATTATCATCGGGATCCCGATGGCGCTGATCTACTACTTCACGTTCCGCTTCGTGATCCGTCGTTTCGACGTGAAAACGCCAGGCCGCACTGAAGTGACCGCAAGCGCAAATGACAAAACTGACACGGAAATCGCGACCGATATTATCGGCCTGCTGGGCGGCGCACAGAATATTAGCTCCGTCGGCTCCTGTATCACCCGACTGCGTCTGGAAGTCGCTAAAAGTGAGGCGGTGAACAAGGATGGGCTGAATGCGCTGGGCGCGCGCGGTGTTGTCTTTGTCGGTGATAATGGTATTCAGGTGATTTTCGGTGCCAGAGCACAGTTTATCGCCCAGACCATGTCCACCATGATCGGCAAATAATAAGATGCCTGAAAGACACGTCTGCTGTACGCTGGGAGACGTGTCTTATCTGGCTGATAATCGGTAAATTTCAGGGAGCGGTTTTGAAGAAAGTCAGCATTATTGATGTCGCAAAACATGCGGGAGTCTCGGTTTCGACCGTGTCGCTGGTGTTACGCCAGAAAGGGAAAATCTCTGAAGCCACGACGGAGAAAGTCCACGCCGCCATCAACCTGCTTGGCTATGTTCATAACGTCGCCGCTGCCAATCTCCGCGCCAACACCTCTAATCTTATCGGCCTGATCCTGCGCGATTTCAGCGACAGCTTCTCCATTAAAGTGATGGCAAGCATTGTGCTGGAACTGGAAAAGCAAGGCTTTATGGTCTTCCTCGGACAGCCGCTCAACGATCATGAGCACCTTGAGCGCTGCCTGCTTTCCTTTAAACAGCAGGGTGTCGCCGGGGTCATTTACCTCTCATCCGACACGCGGACACCTCATCTGCCGGAAAAAATCCGTCAAAACCCGCTGCCAATGGTCGTGGTCTCGCAGTCCTTGCTGGAGGACAAATGCAATCTGGTTATGCGCGACAACCGCCAGGCTGCCAACCTTGCGACCCGGTATTTGATTGAACGTGGACACCGTAATATTGCTTATGTGGGTGGTCAGGAAGGCTGCCTGATTCGCGAACAGCGTTTGCTGGGATTTCGCAGCGCAATGCAACAATATGGGCTGGTCAGCCGTGAAGAGTCGACACCGTCCTGCAGCGACGATACGCAAGCCGTCAGCTTTACCACGCGTCAGTTACTGGAAAAGAATAACACCATCACCGCCCTGCTCTGTCACTCCCCCGATGCGATGATTGGCTCCATATCAGGTATTCATCAGGTGGGCCGCACGGTGGGCAAAGATGTTTTCCTCACGCAGCAGGTTGCCCTGGTGGGCTTTGAAGACATGCTGCACGTGAATCTCACCTCACCGTCGTTTACCTATGTCTCCTCGGCCAGCGAAGAGACGGGGCGCCAGGCGGCCGGATTGATGATGCGCAAGCTGAAAGAGCCAGACCTGCAAATCCAGCGGATTACCCTTTCCGGGCAACTCATCGCGCGGGAATCGGCATAAATTCAGAATTTCACGCCGGTCACGCAACGCGCTTTCACTGTTATATTCCCCTGATTTACCCTGGAGCATGACCATGCCGACCGTTATTACCCACGCCGCCGTTCCCCTTTGCCTGGGATTAGGGCTGGGAAGCAAACTGATTCCCCCTCGCCTGCTGTTTGCGGGCATCGTTCTCGCTATGCTGCCGGATGCCGACGTGCTGGCGTTTAAATTCGGCGTCGCCTACGGGAATATCTTTGGTCATCGCGGCTTTACCCATTCGCTGCTTTTTGCTTTTGTGGTGCCGATACTTTGCGTGTTAATTGGTCGGCGATGGTTCCGGGCGAGCCTGACCCGCTGCTGGCTGTTTTTAACGGTGTCGCTGCTGTCGCACAGTTTGCTTGATTCGATAACGACAGGCGGAAAAGGAGTGGGCTGGCTATGGCCCTGGTCAGATGAACGATTCTTTGCGCCCTGGCAAGTCATCAGGGTGGCCCCTTTTGCGCTGTCGCGGTATATGACGCCCTATGGGCATCAGGTGATTTATTCTGAATTGCTGTGGGTGTGGCTGCCGGGGGTGATTGTGATGGGGCTGTTGTGGTGGAAGCGTGCGCGCTGATGCCCTCACCCCAACCCTCTCCCACAGGGAGAGGGAGCGATTAGAGCAGCCTTTTCGCTTAGGGAGAGGAGCGGTTAGAGCAGCCCTCTCGCTTAAGGAGAGGGAGTCATCAGACCTGCCCTCTCGCTTAGGGAGCGGGTCAGGGGCGATTACTTACGACGCCAGATCGTTCCCTGAGGGCCATCTTCCAGCACAATGCCCATCTCGGTCAGGCGATTACGCGCCGCATCGGCCGCCGCCCAGTCCTTGGCCTGACGCGCTTCCAGACGCGCCGTGATCAGCGCTTCAATCTCAGCCACTTCGTCATCGTCGGTTTGTGCGCCACTTTGCAGGAACACTTCAGGATCCTGCTCCAGCAGGCCCAGTACGGCAGCCAGCTTGCGCAGATGCGATGCCAGCGCATTCGCGGCGGCAACGTCTTCGACTTTAAGACGGTTGATCTCACGCGCCATATCAAACAGAACGGAATAGGCTTCCGGCGTGTTGAAATCGTCGTTCATCACCTCGATGAAGCGCGCTTCGAAGGCCTCACCGCCTGCCGCTGCAACCGATTTATCCGTGCCGCGAATCGCGATGTAGAGACGCTCCAGGGCAGAACGCGCCTGTTTAAGGTTCTCTTCGCTGTAGTTAAGCTGGCTGCGATAGTGGCCGGACATCAGGAAATAACGTACGGTTTCCGCGTCGTAATATTTCAGCACATCACGCACGGTGAAGAAGTTATCCAGCGATTTCGACATCTTCTCGCGGTCAACCATCACCATACCGGAGTGCATCCAGTAGTTAACGTACTCACCGCCATGGGCACAGGTTGACTGAGCGATTTCGTTCTCGTGGTGCGGGAACATCAGATCCGAGCCGCCGCCGTGAATATCGAAATGGTTGCCCAGCTGTTTGCAGTTCATCGCTGAACACTCAATGTGCCAGCCAGGACGCCCTTCGCCCCACGGAGAAGGCCAGCTTGGTTCACCCGCTTTCGACATCTTCCACAGAACGAAGTCCATAGGGTTACGCTTCACGTCAACCACGTCAACGCGCGCCCCCGCCTGCAGCTGATCCAGATCCTGACGGGACAACTGACCGTATGCAGGGTCGGTTGGCACGGAGAACATCACGTCGCCATTATCCGCTACGTAAGCGTGGCCGCGTTCGATAAGCGTTGCCGTGATATCAATAATTTCATGAATATGATGAGTCGCACGCGGTTCGCTGTCCGGACGCAGGATATTCAGCGCGTCAAAATCCTTGTGCATTTCAACGATCATTCTGTCGACCAGATCGACAAAGCTTTCACCTTTTTCATTTGCGCGTTTAATGATTTTGTCGTCAATGTCGGTGATATTGCGCACATATTTCAGGTTATAACCCAAAAAGCGCAGGTAGCGCGACACGACGTCGAAGGCAACAAAGGTGCGGCCATGGCCAATATGACAGAGATCGTAAACCGTAATACCACACACGTACATGCCGACTTCCCCGGCATGGATAGGTTTAAATTCCTCTTTTTGGCGCGTCATAGTATTAAAGATTTTTAACATCGAAGATTCCATGTGAGACGTGTGTGGATAGAAACTTTACTATCATACCCATTATTCGTCATCGAAGCAGCACACAATGCAAGGTGATCGCGTCCGGAGGTTATGCTATAACAAGCCCCTAGATGTGACCCGAACCAGGGTCGACGTACCACAATAACGGAACAGGATGCAAAAATGGTTACTCTCCACACTAATCATGGCGATATCGTCATCAAAACCTTTGATGACAAAGCGCCTGAAACAGTTAAAAACTTCCTGGACTACTGTCGCGAAGGTTTCTACAACAACACTATTTTCCACCGTGTGATCAATGGCTTTATGATCCAGGGCGGCGGTTTCGAACCTGGTATGCACCAGAAAGAGACCAAAGAAGCGATCAAAAACGAAGCGAACAACGGTCTGAAAAACACCCGTGGCACGCTGGCGATGGCGCGTACCCAGGCCCCTCACTCTGCAACTGCACAGTTCTTCATCAACGTGGCTGACAACGACTTCCTTAACTTCTCCGGCGAAAGCCTGCAGGGTTGGGGCTACTGCGTGTTCGCAGAAGTGGTTGAAGGTATGGACGTGGTTGAGAAAATCAAAGGCGTTTCTACGGGCCGCAGCGGTATGCATCAGGACGTTCCAAAAGAAGACGTTATCATTACAAGCGTGACTGTCAGCGAGTAATTGGTGGCGACACTTTTTATTGCGGATCTGCATCTGCAAACAGAAGAACCGGCGATCACCGCCGGTTTTCTGCGTTTTTTACAGGGCGAAGCACGCACGGCTGACGCGTTGTATATTCTGGGCGATTTGTTTGAAGCCTGGATTGGCGACGACGATCCCAATCCGCTCCATCGTGAAGTGGCCGCCGCGATCCACGCGCTGGTGAAGACGGGTGTTCCTTGCTATTTCATCCACGGTAACCGCGATTTTCTCATCGGCAAACGCTTTGCACGCGAAAGCGGCATGATCTTGCTGCCGGAAGAAAAGGTGCTCGATTTGTATGGTCGTCACGTGCTGATCATGCATGGTGACACGCTCTGCACCGACGATACAGGCTATCTGGCGTTTCGCGCAAAGGTCCATACGCCCTGGATCCAAACGCTCTTCCTCGCGCTGCCGCTCTTTATCCGCAAACATATTGCGGCAAAAATGCGTGCGAACAGCAAAGCGGCAAACAGCAGCAAATCGATGACTATCATGGACGTTAATCCGCTGGCGGTGGTTAACATGATGGAAAAACATGCGGTGCAGTGGCTTATCCACGGTCACACCCATCGTCCGGACGTGCATGCTCTTATCGCGAATGGCAAGCCCGCTCATCGTGTCGTGCTCGGCGCATGGCATCACGAAGGTTCTATGGTCAAAGTCACGCCAGAGGGCGTAGACCTGATTGCTTTTCCCTTCTAACCCTTCGCGTTACCCCCTCTCACATTTAGTTCACATTATTTGAACAAGTTCCGCAAATTGTTTCGATTTTAATCAACTGATGGTCGGTCTATTATTTATCACATCAGGGCGACACGCCCTACTCCAGATAAAACACTTAAGGAATACGACCATGAAATCCATCAAAACTTTCGTTGCAGTTGCTGCTCTCTCTCTGATCTCTTTCGGTTCTTTCGCACAAAGCTTAAGTGCGACCGCTTCAACGCTTGACCGCGCAGAAGCCAAAATTGCCGCTCAGGCTGCACAACAGGGTGCGTCCTACAAAATTACCAGCGCTCAGTTCAACAACCTTGTGCATATGACCGCAGAACTGACTAAATAACACTGTTGATTGCCGTGCCGCCCGAACAGAAACGTGACAGCGACAAGACGATGAAAAAGGACAAGAGAATGAAAACAATGAGCATCGTAAGCGCCTTGCTTCTGGCCGCGACACTGTCGACTGGCGCTATGGCGGCAGAGCATCGCTTCTCCACACCTGAAGCAGGCTCAAATATCGATACCAGCGCGCAGCAGAATCATATTGATGTCAGCCACGCGTTTGATAAAGAGAGCCTGACCGCCGGTAATCTGCTGTAAAAAAATGCCGGTATTTCACGCAACAGACCGCCTTTAACGCGGTCTGTTTTGTTTTGCAAAACACCCCACAACGGCTGACGTTTTGACCACGCAACCGTTTTCCTTGCCCGTATTACATGCTATTCTCTGTGCCCTCGAAAGCAGTGTGTTTCGCACCACAGGAGTTTTAAGACGCATGTCTTCCCGCAATAATCCGGCGCGTGTCGCCATCGTGATGGGGTCCAAAAGCGACTGGGCTACCATGCAGTTTGCCGCCGAAATCTTCGAAATCCTGAATGTTCCGCACCATGTTGAAGTGGTCTCCGCACACCGCACACCTGATAAACTGTTCAGCTTCGCCGAAGGCGCAGAAGAGAACGGGTATGAGGTAATCATTGCCGGTGCGGGCGGCGCAGCACATCTGCCAGGCATGATTGCCGCGAAAACGCTGGTGCCCGTTCTGGGCGTGCCGGTCCAGAGCGCCGCATTAAGCGGCGTCGACAGTCTCTATTCCATCGTTCAGATGCCGCGTGGAATTCCGGTCGGTACGCTGGCGATTGGCAAAGCGGGTGCGGCGAACGCCGCCCTGCTGGCCGCGCAAATTCTGGCCACGCACGATAAGGCCTTGCATCAACGTCTTGCGGACTGGCGTAAAGCGCAGACTGACGAGGTGCTGGACAATCCGGATCCGCGGGGTGAGGCATGAAGCAAGTTTGCGTCCTTGGCAATGGTCAGTTAGGCCGCATGCTGCGTCAGGCCGGTGAACCGCTGGGTATCTCGGTATGGCCTGTCGGGCTGGATGCTGAACCCGAAGCCGTGCCGTTCCAGCAGAGCGTGATCACCGCCGAAATTGAACGCTGGCCGGAAACCGCCTTAACCCGTGAACTGGCGCGTCATAACGCCTTTGTTAACCGCGATGTTTTTCCGATCATTGCTGACCGTCTGACGCAAAAACAGTTGTTTGATAAGCTCGGACTACCAACCGCACCGTGGCAGCTGCTGGCCGATAAACGCGAGTGGAATGACATCTTCGCCATGCTGGGTGAGCTGGCCATCGTGAAGCGTCGCGTCGGGGGCTATGATGGCCGTGGACAGTGGCGTTTGCGCGCCGATGAAACCGCTGAGCTGCCGGATGACTGTTACGGCGAGTGTATCGTTGAACAGGGGATTAACTTTAGCGGCGAAGTGTCACTGGTGGGCGCGCGCGCTCATGACGGCAGTACCGTTTTTTATCCGCTGACCCACAACCTGCATCAGGACGGCATTTTACGGACCAGCGTGGTGTTCCCACAGGCCAACTCCGATCAACAGGCGCAGGCGGAAGAGATGCTCTCCGCTATCATGCATGAGCTGGCTTACGTGGGCGTAATGGCGATGGAGTGCTTCGTCACACCTGCCGGCCTGCTGATTAACGAGCTGGCGCCGCGAGTCCATAACAGCGGCCACTGGACGCAAAACGGTGCATCGATCAGCCAGTTTGAGCTGCATCTGCGCGCCATTACTGACCTGCCGCTGCCGCATCCGGTGGTGAACAGCCCGTCGGTCATGATCAATCTGATCGGTACCGATCTGAATTACAACTGGCTGAAGCTGCCGCTGGTGCATCTGCACTGGTACGATAAAGCAGTGCGTCCAGGCCGTAAAGTGGGGCACCTGAACCTGAATGATAGTGATACGGGCCGCCTGAGTGCCACCCTTGAAGCCATCATTCCGCTGCTGCCACCCGAGTACGCCAGCGGAATTGTCTGGGCACAATCAAAGCTGAAATAGGCGATATGTGCCGGGGAGTTGATCTTCCCCTTCCCCGGCCTCTCACAACGCGCGTAAAATCCCCGTCCATTGCTGTTTAGATTTCTGGAATAACCATGAACGATGGAACGGACTATCGCGCGATCCTCGCGTCCGATACCCCTTTAATTGACGTTCGCGCGCCGATCGAGTTCGCACAGGGCGCGATGCCTGCCGCGATCAACCTGCCCTTAATGAATGACGACGAACGTGCCGCGGTCGGGACCTGCTACAAGCGACAGGGTCCCGAAGCAGCGCTGGCGCTTGGTCATAGTCTGGTGCAAGGCGAACGTCGTGATGCCCGAATCCATGCCTGGCGCCAGGCCTGCCAAAATCATCCTGACGGCTATCTTTGCTGTGCACGCGGCGGCCAGCGCTCGCACATTACCCAGGCCTGGCTAAAAGAGACCGGAATCGATTACCCGTTGGTGGTGGGCGGTTATAAAGCGCTGCGTCAGACGGCGATACAGGTCACGGCGGAGCAGGTACAAAAACCGATGGTGCTTATCGGCGGCTGTACCGGCAGTGGTAAAACGCTGCTGGTGAAACAGCATAAGCAGGGGATTGATCTTGAAGGGCTGGCCCATCATCGCGGCTCGTCGTTTGGCCGGACGCTGATGCCACAACTTTCCCAGGCGAGCTTTGAAAACCAGCTTGCCGTGGCGCTGTTAAAAAAAGAGGCCGCACGCTGGGTGCTGGAAGATGAAGGCCGGATGATTGGTTCCAACCACCTGCCGGAGTGCCTGCGCAACAGCATGGTTCAGGCGGCAATCGTGGTGGTAGAAGATCCGTTTGATGTCCGTCTTGAACGTCTTCGTGAAGAGTATTTCGATCATATGTGGGCAGATTTTTCTGCCACTTACGGCGAGGATACGGGCTGGAAGGAGTACAGCGATTATCTTCATCACGGTCTGTTCGCCATTCGTCGCCGTCTGGGGCTACAGCGCTATGCTGAATTCACCGCCTTGCTCGATGCCGCGCTGCAGGAACAAAAAAGGACGGGCTGCACTGACGCTCACTTTAGCTGGCTTGCGCCTCTGCTTAACGACTATTACGACCCGATGTACAGCTATCAGCTTGAAAAGAAAGCCGACAAAATTGTGTATCGCGGGACGTTCGCCGAAGTCGCTGACTGGTTGAATCGCTGAAAAAAGCCGGGTGGCGGCTACGCCTTACCCGGCCTGTGCGTAGATGTGTTGCCCCGGTCAGCAAAACGCAACCGGGAACAGACGACTTAGAAGTCGTAACGCAGACGCACCAGGTTCATATCACCCAGGTTGTCGGTGCTGGACGTGAACACATGTTCGTAATCCACACGGAAACCGTAATCCAGCTGGAAGCTAATGCCCACGCCGTTATCGATGCGCTGGTAGTTACGACCATTCACATACTCGATGCGATCGCCCATGAAGTAAGGCTGGATGGATTTCACGGCATACTGATCGACCGGGAATTTGTAACCTGCGAAGTATTCAATACCCCATGCATCACCGGCAAAGTAGTTGTCAGTAGACACTTTTTTGGTGGTCAGGAAGTTCTGGTACCAGCCGCCGCCAGCGGAGAAGGTCCAGTTATCCGGTGTCCAGCTCAGCGCCGTACCCAGGATGTTCTGGTCATACGATTTGCTGTCGCCGTTGTCCGGGTTACGCATATCCGCACGGGTGTAGTTCCATGCTGCGCCCCAGGTCAGATCGGTGGTCAGATGATAATCCAGACCCAGTGAACCGCCGCCTTTACGTTTGTAACGCAGGCCGTTGCCCGGCAGGTATTCGCTGTCTTCAAACAGGTAAGATGCATAGATATCCGCATCGCCTACGGTTTTCTTATATTTCAGCATTTTGCGTGAACGATAAGAACCGTCATAGTCGCCGTTGATCCCGTTACCCGGAGCCTGACCGATCATGTCGTAGTCCCAGATATCGGTTTTCGCACCGACCACATCATAGTAAACGCTGTTTTGTTGACCGAAGGTCAGCGTACCCCAGGTATCACTTTTCAGGCCGGTATAGAGCATACGACGAGAGGTGTCGTGGGCGCCTTCAGCGTAGTGATGGTCCCAGTTGAACTGGGCAGGGATGTTCACACCCAGCTCGTAGTAGCTGATCCAGCTAATATCATCGAACAGGTAATAATCTGCGGCGAAACGGAAACGGGTGCCACCGTCAAAACCGTTACGCTTATAGCTGTTTTTACCGTCATCACCGGTCATATTCTGGAACTGGGGACGAATACTGCCGCCCACGGTGAAATTAAGACGGCTCAGTGGGTTACCTGCCTGAGGGTCTTGCTTCAAAACGGTGATTTCTGCCTGGCTGGCGAAAGACGTCATTGCCACTGCTGCGCCGATCGTTGCCGCCAGCGCTGTTTTAGTTATCGTCATTATTATTCCTTGATAGACACGCTGCTAATTATTTAGCAGACGAATAATATCCGGAATTAAACCGCTCGTGTGGTCGGGTTTTTAATGATTTGTGCTGGTAAACAGATGTGCATTACCGATTTGTGCTATTAAATGATTACGCACCAGTATAAAAACCGGTGCGCAATCATCACGAAGCGTTATTAACTCACAAACTGCCGGAAGAGTGCTTTGCCTTTCAGCAGGCGCGTGCCGAGCCAGCCGCCACACAGCGACAACAGTAACGCACCACAGATCGGCAAAATGAGCCACAATCGCCAGTCGGGCTCCCACGGGAAGTCAAAGACGCGAGTCTGGAGCAGAGCCAGCGCTGTTTCTGCGCCAATCGCCGCCACCAGCCCTGAGACCAGCCCCAGCAGGGCGAACTCGCACCACAGCGTGGTACGCAGCAGTTTTTTGCCCGCGCCAAGCGTGCGATAGACCACCAGCTCCTGATGCCGCTGACGCATCCCTACCTGGACCTGTGCCAGAAGCAGCAACACGCCACACGCGGTGACGAGAACGACCATCACCTCCAGGGCGCGACTGACCTGTTCCAGAACCTGCCCTACCTGCTTCAGGATCGCGCCGATATCCAGCAAACTGACCGTCGGGAACTCACGATTGAGCTGGGTTAACATGCCGTTACCCTTCTCCCAGCGGAAGCTGGTCAGCCAGCTCTGCGGCTGCCCGTCGAGTGCGCCTGCCGGGAAAATAAAGAAGAAGTTCGGGCGCAGGCTTTCCCAGTCCACTTTACGCAGGCTGGTGACTTTGGCACTAAAATCCTGGGTGTCACCGGTAAAGGTGACGGTATCACCCAGCTTAACCTTCAGACGCCCCGCCAGCCCCTCTTCCATCGACACTTCCCCCGTTTTCGGTGGCCAGCTGCCGGCGGTGATTGGATTGTGATCCGGGCGCTTATCCTGCCAGGTCAGGTTCAGCTCGCGGTTCAGCGACTCATCCTGGCTTCCCTCCGTCGGGGCACCGTTAATTTGCGTCAGCCGTGCACGCACGATCGGGTAGAACGACTCCGGGATAATCTGATGTTCCGCCAGGAATGTTTTTAACGGCGTCACCTGTTCCGGCGCAATGTTGATCAGAAAATAGTTTGGGCTTTCAGGCGGTAATTGCTGTTGCCAGCGGTCCAGCAAATCACCGCGCAACACCAGCAGCATGGCCAGCAGCATAAATGACAGTGAAAACGCCGAAAGCTGGCTGAGCGTGGACCACGGCTGACGCAACAGGCGATTCACCGCCAGGCGTACCGGCAGGGATTGAAGGGTGACCCTTTTTAAGACGTTAAGCAGAAGCCAGCCCAGTGTACCGCACAGCATTGCCAGCACTACCGCACCCGCCAGCACGGCCCAGAGAAGCATACTCCCGCCCATCAGCCAGGCCAGCAATGCCACCACCACACAGACGATAGCGGGGAGATAGACCTTCAGCGGCCAGACGTTAGCCACCACGTCGCGACGCAGGACACGCAGCGGCTGCGTGGCAAGAAGCAGGCGATACGGTCGCAAACCTACCAGCAGAGAAATGACTCCCATGGCGCCAATCGACCACAGCCAGGGCCACAGGCTGGCCGCTGGCAGCTCAGCAGGCAACACGGGCCTGAGCAATACCATCAGGACTTTTTCAAACAGCAGTCCCATCGCCCCACCCGTCACGGCGGAAAGCACCAGCACGGCCAGCCACTGACCGACGATCAGTTTACGCAGCTGTGCCCGCCCCGCGCCCAGAGTTTTAAGGATCGCCACCAGATCGTAACGGCTGCGGCAATAGTGTCCCATCGCCACCGCAACCGCCGCAACGGCCAGCAGCAACGTCAGCAGTGCGGAGAGCAGCAAAAATTGCTGCGAGCGCTCCAGCGACTTGCCGAGCGCGCCATCGTCCTGTTCCATACCGGTCCAGCGATGTTCAGGCTTAAGCTGAGGCAGTAGCCATTTTTCATAAGATGCCAGCTGGGATGGCGTTCCGCCGAACTTATAGCGCCAGGTGACCCGGCTGCCCGGCTGCACCGCGCCGGTTTTCTCAACGTCAGCGGTGTTCATCAGTAAACGCGGCGCCATCTGGAAGGGGTTAAACCCCGAATCTGGCTCCTGAATCACTTCCCCGGCGATAGTGAACGTTGCGTCGCCCACGTCAATCCTGTCACCGGTTTTAAGGTTTAACAGCGCCATCAGGCGCGGGGCCAGTAATACCGCGCCAGCAGTAGGCTTAAGGCCCGGCGGCGTGGTTTGTAAATCCCCATACATCGGATAGATATCGTCGACGGCCTTCACGCTTGCCAGTTGCGGCGTATCGGCGGCAAACGTCATGGTCTGGAATGTCAGCTGTTTACCGACCTTTAATCCGTGCCGGTGCGCCTCCTCGATCCAGGCCTGGGGCACGTCGCGAGAGCTGCTGAGCGTCCTGTCACCGGCCATAAATTCACGGCTTTGCTGGCTCAGCCCTTTTTCCATACGATCGCTGACGCTGCCCAGCGCCAGCACGCAGGCGACGGCCAGACTCAGCGCCAGCCAGACGATTAATAGTGATGGCGAGCGCCATTCCCGCCAGAACCAGCGTGCGATCATGCTTCCTCCTGCAATTGACCATTCACCAGCCGCAGGCGGCGGTCGCAGCGGGCCGCAAGTTGAGGATCGTGCGTCACCAGAATCAGCGTGGTGCCATGTTCTCGATTGAGCGTAAACAGCAAATCGGCGATTTTATCCCCCGTCTGGCGATCGAGGTTGCCGGTGGGTTCATCGGCAAACAGCACGTCCGGACGCCCGTTAAAGGCCCGAGCCAGCGCCACGCGCTGCTGCTCGCCACCTGAAAGCTGTGCCGGAAGATGATCGAGGCGTTTTCCCAGCCCAAGCTGTTCAAGGAGTGCTTTCGCGTGGTCACGGCTTTGACGGGTATTTTCACCACGCAGTAAGCCAGGCAGTTCAACGTTCTCCAGCGCATTTAAGGTTGGGATGAGCATAAACGACTGAAAGACAAAGCCGATATGCTTGGCCCGCAGCGCAGCGCGCGCCTCTTCATCCAGGGTATGCAGCGGCTGGCCCACCAGATTCACCTCGCCACTGCTGCCATCGTCCAGCCCAGCCAGGATCGCCAGCAGAGTGGATTTACCGGAACCCGACTCACCAATCAGGGCAATGCTTTGCCCGCGTTTGACAACGAGTTCAACTCCGGTGAGGATGGATAGCTCGTGTTCCCCCTGACCGACGGACTTCTTAAGATGATGAACTGCAACAATGTTTTCCGCTGGCATTTGCCCTTCCTGTTTCTGATTCTGATGACCTTTCGCGCCGCCGCGGCGGACACGTTACTGGTTCTGGGCGATAGCCTGAGCGCAGGCTATCGGATGGCGGCCACGGCGGCCTGGCCTGCGTTGCTTAACGACAAATGGCAGGCCCAAACGCCAGTGCTGAATGCCAGCATCAGCGGCGATACCTCGCAGCAAGGCCTGGCCCGGCTGCCCGCGCTCCTGAAACAACATCAACCGCGCTGGGTATTAGTGGAACTGGGCGGTAACGACGGTTTACGCGGCTTCCAGCCTCAACAGACGGAGCAAACGCTGCGTAAAATCATTCAGGATATCAAGGCCGCCAATGCGCAGCCGCTGCTCATGCAAATTCGTCTGCCCGCAAACTACGGTCGCCGTTATAATGAATCCTTTAGCGCGATCTATCCAAGACTTGCCAAAGAGTTTGATATCCCCCTCCTGCCCTTTTTCATGGAGGAGGTCTATCTGAAACCACAATGGATGCAGGATGATGGCATTCACCCTAATCGCGATGCTCAGCCGTTTATTGCCGACTGGATGGCAACACGACTGGCACCTCTAGTTAAACATGACTCTTAATTCAGCGGAGATCCTGACAGGTAAAGTTATGCAAAAATCGGTCTTAATTACAGGATGTTCCAGCGGAATTGGCCTCGAAAGTGCCTTTGAATTAAAACGCCAGGGATTTTGGGTATTGGCCGCCTGCCGTAAACCCGAGGATGTCGAGCGGATGAACGGCAAGGGACTGACCGGCATTTTGCTGGATCTCGACTCCCCCGAAAGCATCGAACGCGCCGCCGCCGAGGTGATCGCGCTGACGGACAATCGCTTGTATGGCCTGTTTAATAACGCCGGTTTCGGCGTGTATGGCCCGCTGCAAACCATTACGCGCGAACAGATGGAACAGCAGTTTTCCGCCAATTTCTTCGGCGTACATCAGTTGACCATGGCGCTGCTGCCCGCCATGCTGCCGCACGGCGAGGGGCGTATCGTCATGACGTCCTCTGTCATGGGGTTAATCTCCACACCGGGCCGCGGCGCGTATGCGGCCAGCAAATATGCCCTTGAAGCCTGGTCCGATGCACTACGTATGGAACTGCGTCATAGTGGGATTAAGGTCAGCCTGATTGAACCCGGCCCGATTCGCACCCGCTTTACGGAAAACGTTAATCAGACCCAGTCCGATAAGCCGATCGAAAACCCCGGTATCGCAGCTCGATTTACCCTTGGGCCAGAGGCGGTCGTCGCTAAAGTACGCCATGCTTTTGAAAGTGACCGTCCCAAACTGCGTTATCCGGTCACTCTGGTGACTCATGCCGTCGGGTGGCTTAAGCGGCTGCTGCCGGGCCGCATGATGGATAAAATTTTACGCGGATGAGTTGAAGCCTCGCTCCTCACCCCCATGTATTTATCAAACTGATAACTGAGAATTTCGTATGTCCGAACAGAATATTGTCAACATTACCGAAGCGAACCTGCAACAGACGCTTGAGCAGTCGATGGTCAAACCTGTGCTGTTCTATTTCTGGTCCGAGCGTAGCCAACATTGCCTGGAGCTGACGCCGGTGCTGGACCGCCTCGCCGCTCAGTACAATGGTCAGTTTATTCTGGCAAAGCTGGACTGTGACGCCGAGCAGCGCGTCGCTGCTCAGTTTGGTCTGCGCGCCATTCCGACCGTTTATCTGTTCCAGAATGGTCAGCCGGTAGACGGCTTCCAGGGTCCGCAACCGGAAGAAGCGATCCGCGCCCTGCTTGAAAAAGTGCTGCCCCGCGAAGAAGAGTTAAAAGCTCAGGAAGCCATGGCGCTGATGCAGGAAGGTCACTATGACCAGGCGTTACCGCTGCTGAAAGACGCCTGGCAATTGTCCCACCAGGACAGCCAGATAGGCCTGTTGCTGGCGGAAACGCAGATTGCCTTAAACCGTTCTGAAGATGCGCAAGCCGTCCTGGATACGGTTCCGTTGCAGGATCAGGATACCCGCTATCAGGGTCTGATTGCCCAGATTGAACTGTTGAAACAGGCTGCCGATACACCTGAAATTCAGCAATTGCAGCAGCAGGTTGCCGATCATCCTGACGATGCCGCGCTGGCCAGCCAGCTTGCTTTACAGCTGCACCAGGTGGGCCGCAATGAAGAAGCCCTTGAGCTGCTGTTTGCGCATCTGAGCACAGATTTAACCGCCGCCGACGGACAGGCGCGTAAGGTATTCCAGGAAATCCTCGCAGCGCTTGGGACAGGTGATGCGCTGGCGTCGCGCTATCGCCGCCAGCTTTACGCCCTGCTGTACTGATCTCTGCGGCCCGGTGATACTCTTCACCGGGCTTTTTTCAGCTGCGTCACCACCAGCTGGTGGCGGGCATTATAGAACTTCCGGTAGGTCAAATAGCAGGCGATGATGGTCGACAGGCTCGCCGTCGACAGCAGCATAAACGTCACCATAATTTGATATTTAATCGCTTTGACCGGATCGATACCGGCAAAAATCAGTCCGGACATCATCCCCGGCAGGCTCACCAGCCCGACCGTTTTTGCGGAATCCACCGTCGGGATCAGCGATGAACGAATACTTTCCCGAATCAACCCCGTCGAGGCCGTTTTTGGCGTTGCGCCAAGACTGAGTTTTTCCTGGATTTGCTGCTGTTCACTGCTGAAACGCTGGCCAAGATTGTTGTAACACAACCCCACAGCCACCATGGCATTCCCCGCAATCATTCCGGAAACAGGGATAACCTGCATCGGTGTAAACTCGATTGAGCCTGAGAAGACCAGCACGGCAAGAGTCAGCGCGGTTCCGGAGGTAATCGCGATAAACGATGAGACGAAAGCCTTATCAATATATTTGCTGCGTTTCTGGGCATTCCACGCCGCATTAAAACAGATAAACAGGACCATTAATAAGGTCAGCACCGCGTGATTAACGTTGAAGATATACTTCAATACATAACCGACGATAATGAGCTGAATGACCGCGCGGCAAATACTCCAGATAATGTCCTTTTCCAGCCCGAGCTTTTCACGGGAACTCACCAGGATCGCCACCAGCACCAGAATCATGGAGAAGGCCAGCGATTCGTTCGTAATATTGTGCTCACCCATGAAATGTCTCCTGCGCGTCTGCGCACGGCGACTGAAGCCTCAGCACCTCATCCGCGTGTTTAATTTCGTTTGCGTCATGCGTGACCCACAGCACCGCCACATTATGTTCTTTGGCATAGCGATGAATAATGTCATTCACATTTTGTTTATTGCGCTCATCCAGCGCGCTCGTCACCTCATCCAGCAGCAAAACCTTGGGCAAAAATTGCAGATGGCGAATCAAGGACACCCGCTGTTTCTCACCGCCTGACAGGTCGGAAACGGACTTTGTCAGCGTGTCGGGGGATAATCCGAAACGCTCCAGATCGGCAATAAATGCCTCCGGCTCTGGGTTTTTATGGCGGATCTGCCAGGGGAAAATAAGGTTGTCGTAAACGGTCTCACCAAAGAGAGAAGGCGTTTGTACGCAGTATGAAACCTGCTGTCGGTAGGCTTCCGGCGAGAGCGTGGCAATATCCTTGCCTTCAAACACAATATGCCCCTGCGTTGGGCTGAGCAGCGAGGCGATAATTTTAAGTAAGGTACTTTTCCCGCAGCCTGACGGCCCGGTAATTAGCCTGAACTCCCCGGGGGATACGTTCATCGTGACGTGATTCAGAATGGTTTTCTCGCCCGCACGATAACCAACGTCACTGATTTCCAAAATTAAGTTGTTGTCCTTCATGGCATTCCCTGTTTTATTCCGAAAACCCGTAGTAGTGTAACCGGACGAGTGATTCCCGCGCCATTTTCCCCTTATACTTAGGGTCAACACGCGATGATTCTTATTCGCTAAACGGACGAGTAAACAGGAGGTTTTAATGCTTATCGTGATTCCTATTCTTATCTTTGTCGTGCTCATTATTGTGGGCGCCGGCGTCAAAATTGTTCCGCAGGGCTATCAGTGGACGGTAGAACGCTTTGGTCGTTATACCAATACCCTTCAACCCGGCCTGAGCCTGGTGGTCCCGTTTATGGACCGCATTGGTCGCAAAATCAATATGATGGAACAGGTACTGGATATTCCTTCCCAGGAAGTCATCTCCAAGGATAACGCCAACGTCACGATTGATGCCGTCTGTTTTATTCAGGTGATCGACGCGCCAAAAGCCGCTTATGAGGTGAGCAACCTTGAGCTGGCGATTATTAATCTGACGATGACCAATATCCGGACCGTACTGGGTTCCATGGAGCTTGATGAAATGCTCTCTCAGCGCGACAGCATCAACACGCGCCTGCTTCACATTGTCGACCAGGCAACCAATCCATGGGGGATCAAGGTTACTCGTATCGAGATCCGTGACGTTCGCCCACCGGCAGAGCTTATCTCGTCGATGAACGCCCAGATGAAAGCCGAGCGTACCAAGCGCGCCTATATCCTTGAGGCCGAAGGTATTCGCCAGGCCGAAATCCTGAAAGCCGAAGGGGAAAAACAGTCGCAGATCCTGAAAGCCGAGGGTGAACGTCAGTCGGCGTTCCTGCAGGCTGAAGCGCGAGAGCGTTCTGCAGAGGCCGAAGCCCGCGCCACTCAGATGGTTTCTGAAGCGATTGCCGCAGGTGATATTCAGGCCGTAAACTACTTTATTGCACAGAAATACACCGATGCGCTGCAGCAAATCGGTTCTGCCAATAACAGTAAAGTGGTGATGATGCCGCTGGAGGCCAGCAGTCTGATGGGCTCCATTGCGGGTATTGCGGAGCTGGTGAGAGACAGCGGAAACGAGCGTAAAAAATGATTGAGATGATTGCTGCACATCCTCATGTGTTCTGGCTCAGCCTTGGCGGGCTGTTGCTGGCGGCCGAGATGTTGGGCGGCAACGGCTATCTGCTCTGGAGCGGCGTAGCGGCGGTGGTGACCGGTCTGCTCGTCTGGTTGCTGCCGTTTAGCTGGGAATGGCAGGGCGTGGTGTTTGCTGTTCTGACGCTGATTGCTGCCTGGCTGTGGTGGCGCTGGCTTTCGCGCCAGGTGCGCGCGCAAAAACCGGCGGATGCGGCGCTTAACCAGCGCGGCGTTCAGCTGATCGGGAAACGCTTCACCCTGGACACCACGCTGGTGAATGGCCGTGGACATGTTCAGGTTGGGGACAGTTCCTGGCCCGTGATGGCCGAGGATGACCTGATTGCGGGGACACGCATAGAGGTCATCGCGGTCGAGGGGATTACGCTTCGGGTTAAAGCCTGTTAAACGCGGCTCTTGCGGTGGCAGCAGCCGGAAAGATTGTCCATGATGGGGCAATCGGCACTGTCATCGCCAGGGCAGGATTCAGCCAGCGTTAAGAGCTGTTCCCGCATTGCCTGTAGCTCAACGATGTGGCGCTCTATCTCCTCCACCTTTTCAAGCGTGCGTTTTTTAACGTCAGCACTATGACGCTTCGGATCGTTAAACAAATTGACCAGTTCGCCGCACTCTTCAAGGTTAAACCCAACTTGCCTTGCCTGACGCAGTAACGTCAGTTCATCAATATGCCGCTCGGAGTAGCTGCGATAGCCGTTCTCACTGCGCAGTGGCGGCGTGACCAGCCCCTTTTCTTCGTAAAAACGAATGGCTTTGCTGGTTAGCCCGGTTTTCTTTGCCACATCGCTAATATTCATTTTCACTCCTGCACATTGGCTCGTCTGCCTCTGTTTATTGTAAGGCCTTTAGGTCAAGAACCAACCCTCATTACATTCATATACAACACGCCCTGCTCTGCGCACAACAAGGCCGTCATGCCCTTAACCTGTCTCATAAAAGATGTTTTTCATTACGCCTTGACCTTCCAGTTACTGGAAGGTTTAAGCTTATAAGCGTAGGTTAATTCATGAAACAAAGGAGCCTGAATATGTCTCAAACCATCGACCTGACCCTGGACGGTTTGTCCTGCGGCCATTGCGTCAAACGGGTTAAAGAAAGTCTGGAACAGCGACCTGATGTTGAGCAAGCTGACATCACCCTCGATCATGCCGTTGTGGTGGGAAGTGCCAGCGCGGAGGCGTTGATCGAGACCATTAAACAAGCCGGATACGGGGCGGAGCTTAGCCACCCAAAGGCTGAACCGCTGACAGCGTCAACAATCCCGTCGGAAGCACTGACAGCGGCGACTACTGAGCTTCCGGCAGCCAGTGACCTGGATGACAGCCAACAGCTGTTAATCAATGGCATGAGCTGCGCCAGCTGCGTCTCCCGCGTACAGAATGCTTTGCAGGCGGTACCGGGCGTCTCTCAGGCACGGGTGAATCTGGCGGAGCGCACGGCGCTGGTCATGGGCAGTGCGTCCGCCGCAGATTTAGTTCAGGCCGTCGAAAAAGCAGGCTATGGCGCTGAAGCCATAGAAGACGATCTCGAACGTCGTGAACGTCAGCAGGAAACCGCTATCGCCACCATGAAACGCTTCCGCTGGCAGGCCATCGTCGCGCTGCTGGTCGGGATCCCGGTGATGGTCTGGGGCATGATCGGTGACAACATGATGGTCACCGAGGACAACCGCACCCTGTGGCTGGGTATCGGTGTTATGACCCTGGCGGTGATGATCTTTGCCGGCGGGCATTTTTATACCAGCGCCTGGAAGAGCCTGAAAAATCGCACGGCGACCATGGATACGCTGGTTGCGCTGGGTACCGGTGCGGCATGGCTCTACTCAATGAGCGTGAACATCTGGCCTCACTGGTTCCCGATGGAAGCTCGCCATCTCTACTACGAAGCAAGCGCGATGATCATCGGTCTGATTAACTTAGGCCATATGCTTGAAGCGCGGGCGCGCCAGCGCTCCTCCAAAGCGCTGGAACGTTTACTGGATCTGACTCCGCCGACTGCCCGTGTCGTCACCGAAAACGGTGAAAAATCACTCCCGCTCGCCGAGGTGCAGGCGGGTATGACGCTGCGTTTAACCACGGGCGATCGCGTTCCGGTCGATGGGGAAATCACCCAGGGCGAAGCCTGGATGGATGAAGCGATGCTGACGGGGGAACCCGTGCCACAGCAAAAAGCGACGGGCGATGCGGTGCATGCCGGGACGGTGGTTCAGGACGGTAGCGTCTTATTCCGCGCCAGCGCCGTGGGGAGTCATACCACACTGTCACGTATTATCCGTATGGTGCGTCAGGCACAAAGCAGCAAGCCAGAGATTGGCAAGCTTGCCGATCGGATCTCCGCCGTTTTTGTCCCTGTGGTGGTCGGGATCGCCCTGTTTAGCGCCGCCATCTGGTACTTCTTCGGTCCGGCACCGCAGATTGTTTACACCCTGGTGATTGCCACCACGGTGCTGATTATCGCCTGTCCTTGTGCGCTGGGTCTGGCGACGCCGATGTCGATTATCTCCGGCGTGGGTCGTGCGGCGGAATTCGGTGCGCTGGTGCGTGATGCCGATGCCCTGCAACGCGCCAGTACGATAGACACGCTGGTCTTTGACAAAACCGGCACCCTGACCGAAGGCAAGCCGCAGGTAGTGGCGATTAACACGCACGGACTTTCGCAGGAAGAGGCGTTGCGTCTTGCGGCGGCACTGGAACAAGGCTCCAGCCACCCGCTGGCTCACGCTATCCTCGAGAAAGCCGGTACGACCGATCTGCCGCAGATACAAAACTTCCGCACCCTGCGTGGACTGGGCGTCAGCGGTGAAGCTGACGGACGTCACGTTCTGCTCGGCAACCTTGCCTTGCTGAATGAACATAACGTCGATACCTCCTTGCTCGACGACGAGGTGAACGCTCAGGCCTCGCGGGGTGCTACGCCGGTCTTAATGGCCGTTGATGGCAAAGTGGCGGCGCTGTTCGCTATTCGTGACCCGCTGCGTCAGGATAGCGTGGCGGCCCTTAAGCGTCTGCATCTGGCGGGCTATCGTCTGGTAATGCTAACAGGGGATAACCCGACAACCGCGCACGCCATTGCCCAGGAGGCGGGAATTGACGAGGTGATCGCGGGCGTCCTGCCTGACGGTAAGGCTGATGCGATCAAAAAATTGCAGTCCGAGGGACGCCAGGTGGCGATGATCGGCGACGGGATTAACGATGCCCCTGCCCTGGCTCAGGCCGATGTGGGCATCGCCATGGGCGGCGGGAGCGACGTCGCCATTGAAACTGCCGCGATTACCCTGATGCGTCACAGCTTGATGGGCGTCGCCGATGCGCTGGCGATCTCAAAAGCCACGTTGCGCAACATGAAGCAGAACTTGCTGGGCGCCTTTGTCTATAACGCACTGGGTATACCGATTGCCGCCGGGATCCTGTGGCCGCTTACCGGAACATTACTGAACCCGGTCGTTGCAGGCGCAGCGATGGCGCTGTCGTCTATCACCGTAGTCAGCAACGCCAACCGACTGTTGCGCTTTACACCGAAAGATTGAACCTGAGACGCCTACGCGCTAGCATGATCCTTTCGATGGTGGGAGCGCGTATGAGTCTGTTTCAGCAAATAAAAGCCCGTTTTCGCGCCCTTTTCCCCCGCCGATATGCCTGGCCTGCTGTGGATATCCTCTTATCTGGCGGCCAGCATTTGCATCTGGTGGGGAGCATTCACATGGGCACGCGGGATATGTCGCCATTACCCTCGGGGCTGTTAAAACAGCTCGCGCGCGCCGATGCACTGGTTGTCGAAGCGGATATCTCGGGCCACGACTCCCCCTTTGCCGATCTGGCGATCCCGCCTCCGCTCAATGAACGTCTCACTGAATCGCAGCTGGCAGAGCTGGAACGCGTTGCGCACGAGGTCGGGCTGTCGCTTGCCATGCTCGACACTCAGCCGCTGTGGCAAATCGCCATGGTCCTTCAGGCTACGCAGGCGCAGCGTTTGGGTTTACGCGGAGATTACGGCATCGATTACCAGCTGTTAACGCTCGCCAAATCACACCAGTTGCCCGTCATTGAACTGGAAGGCGCAGAGAGTCAGGTGGCTCTGTTACGCCAGCTTCCCGAAGATGGTTTACTGTTGCTGGATGACACCCTGACCCACTGGCACACCAATGCCCGCCTGTTGCAAACCATGATCAGCTGGTGGCTGGATGCTCCGCCCTCTGATAAACAGCTGGCGTTGCCTTCCACGTTTAGCGAAAGCTTGTACGATGTCCTGATGCACGAGCGGAATCAGGCATGGCGGACGCGGCTGCACGCGCTGCCTGCCGGGCGTTACGTGGTCGCGGTTGGCGCGTTGCATTTATACGGAGAGGGGAATTTACCCTCGCTGTTGAAGTAAAAAAAATGGCCAATATTTCTATTGGCCCGTCAAAGAGGAATTTCATCGTTATTATTATGCCGAAGGAGACCCTCGGTTGAGCGATTGTCGCTCAAAGTAACCATCACTGCCAACACTATTGCGCAAGATGGTGCTATTTTTTAGACAAATGTCAGGCGTATGCTTAACGCATTGATTGTCTGTGGCAAGAAGGATAGCTATGACTCCCGCCGTTAAATTACTTGAAAAAAATAAAGTGCCTTTCCGCATCCATACCTACGATCACGATCCCAGTGAGACGAATTTTGGTGACGAAGTGGTGCGTAAACTCGGCCTGAATGCGGATCAGGTTTATAAAACGCTGCTGGTCGCGGTCAATGGTGACATGAAGCATCTGGCCGTCGCCGTTACGCCGGTCGCCGGACAGCTGGATCTCAAAAAGGTGGCGAAAGCGCTGGGGGCCAAAAAGGTCGATATGGCTGACCCTATGGTTGCGCAACGCACAACGGGTTATCTGGTTGGTGGCATCAGTCCACTGGGACAAAAGAAACGTCTGCCTACGCTGATCGACGCCCCTTCGCAGGCATTCGAGACCATTTATATTTCCGGCGGCAAACGTGGGCTGGACATTGAACTGGCCGCAGGCGATCTGGCGAAAATACTGGACGCGAAATTTGCGGATATTGCCCGACGCGATTGAGATACATGCCCGGTGGCGTTGCGCTTACCGGGCCAGCAATTCAAATCCAGGCCGGGTAAGGCGTAGCCGCCCCCCGGCACAAACACCGTACTACTGCCAGCTCACCTCGCCTTTCGGCTCATAGGTATTCACGTCAATCGGTGAGTTTTGCTGGATAAACTGCTTCAACACTTCCGCATCAATAAAGCCGGTATTCACATAGCCAGGTTTGTTATCGATATGCGGATACCCGTCACCGCCGGTGGCATTAAAGCTGAGCGTTGCCAGACGGTAAGTTTTACCCGGGTCGACCGGTTCACCTTTGATTTTGAGGTCATTCAGTTTGCCGTCTTTCGCAATAAAACTGACATTGGCGAATTGCGGGTATGCGCCTGAGTCCGGCTTCATTTGCGCCACGGCGGTCAGGTAGTCAATCACCTCTTTGCCACTCATGTCCGCGTAGACCACCACGTTGCCAAACGGCTGCACTTTCAGGACGTTTTTATAGGTGATATCCCCGCCCTCGATGGAGTCACGGATCCCGCCGCCGCTCATCACGCCAAAGTCAGCGTTGGTGCGCGCCATTTGGGCAGCCAGAAGCAGGTGACCCATATTGGTCTGTTCAAAACGAACCTTGCTGCGGTCCCCTTCCAGACGACCGTTGAGCGTGCCAATTTTGACATCCAGCTGCGCCTTCCCTTTATTCTGGAATGGTGTCAGCAATGAGAGCATTTGGGCGCTTTCAGGAATTTCAGGTGTATAAAGCACGCGCTCGCTTTTACCGTCGTCATAGGTGACTTTCTTCTTCAGATTCACCGGAATCAACTGGTAGTGGACCAGTTTCATCTCACCGTTACGGAATTCAAAATCAGCGCGACCGACATATTTCCCCCATTCGTGCGCCTGGACTATCCAGATACCGTTCTGACGATCCGGTGCGCAAGGTGTCCCGGGAACATAATCCTTCTGTTTTTTGTTTTCAGAGGCCATGCAGACGGGGTCCTGCGAGTGACCGCCCACAATCATCGCCAGCGAACCTTCTGGAAGACTGCGCGCCATTTCCACATCACCCGGCGCATTTGAGCCGTGGTTGCCATTATCGTAATGCCCCATATGGGTCGTCGCGATGATGACGTCAGGTTTTTCGTTCTGATTCAGTTCCTGAATAACCAGCTTTGCTTCATCAGCCGGTTTGCGGAATTCGATATCGGTGAAATACTCAGGATTACCGATTTTCGCCGTATCATCCGTCGTTAATCCGATAACCGCGATGTTAAGCCCCTGACGTTTGAATAATGCCCAGGGTTTGAATAAACGTTCTCCGGTGCTTTTTTGATAAATATTGGCGGAGAGGAGCGGAAATTTGGCCCATTTTTCCTGCTGGCGGAGCACAGATAAGGGATTATCAAACTCGTGGTTACCCACAGCCATTGCGTCATAGCCAATTAAATTCATGCCACGGAAATCTGGTTCGGCATCCTGTAAATCGGATTCCGGTACGCCGGTATTAATATCACCGCCGGAGAGCAACAGCACGCTGCCACCTGCCGCAGCCACCTCTTTACGGATCCCGTCTACCAGCGTCTTTTGTGCCGCCAGACCATATTCGCCATATTCACTGCGCCAGAAATGGCCGTGATGATCGTTAGTGTGGAGAACAGTGATTTTATAGGTTTTATCTTTTTCATAGGCCTGCGCCGGCAGGCTTGCCAGACTCCAGGCGGCGATCAGCGCCAGCGCAACGCCGCGTTTCATTAACTTCATCTCTCTCTCCCTGACCCGTAGACAAACGCAAAAATTACAATGAGTCACAAGAATAGACAAATAAGTTTTCAGAATTGCGACTTTCTTCAAAACTCGCAGACAGGTATGTTAGTCCGATAATAATGACATCCTGAACATTTCATAACAAAACACGTGGTATTTATGGCAATCAGTGAATCAACCCCGCCTGTTTCGGGCGTTCCGGCGTCGCCGCCAAAATCACGCACCGCCTTTGGTATTTTAGGTGCCATCAGTCTGTCGCATCTGCTGAACGATATGATTCAGTCGCTGATTCTGGCGATCTATCCGCTGCTGCAATCAGAGTTCTCGCTGACCTTTGTTCAGATCGGGATGATTACCCTCACCTTCCAGCTCGCCTCTTCCCTGCTGCAGCCGGTGGTGGGTTACTGGACGGATAAGTATCCTATGCCGTGGTCCCTGCCGATTGGCATGTGCTTTACCTTAAGTGGCCTGGTCCTGCTGGCACTGGCGGGCAGTTTTGAGATGGTGTTACTGGCTGCGGCTCTGGTCGGCACCGGTTCCTCGGTCTTTCACCCCGAATCTTCACGCGTGGCGCGTATGGCATCAGGCGGTCGTCACGGTCTGGCGCAATCCCTGTTCCAGGTTGGCGGTAACTTTGGCAGCTCGCTGGGACCGTTGCTCGCTGCGGTCATTATTGCCCCTTACGGCAAAGGAAACGTGGCGTGGTTTGTGCTCGCCGCACTGCTGGCGATTGTCGTCCTGATTCAGATCAGCCGCTGGTACGCTGCTCAGCATCGGGTTAATAAAGGCAAACCCCAAGCGCCAGTTATCAATCCCCTGCCGCGCAATAAGGTTATTCTGGCGGTTTCACTGCTGCTGATACTGATTTTCTCGAAATACTTCTATATGGCCAGCATCAGTAGCTATTACACCTTTTATCTGATGGAAAAGTTCGGACTATCGGTACAAAACGCCCAGTTTCACCTCTTCGCCTTCCTGTTTGCCGTGGCGGCTGGCACGATGATTGGCGGCCCTGTGGGCGATAAAATTGGCCGTAAATATGTAATTTGGGGCTCTATCCTCGGGGTTGCCCCCTTTACCCTCGTTTTGCCCTATGCCACGCTGGAATGGACGGGCATTTTAACCGTAATCATTGGTTTTATCCTCGCCTCGGCCTTTTCGGCCATCCTCGTCTATGCGCAAGAGCTTCTTCCGGGCCGAATTGGCATGGTGTCGGGACTCTTTTTCGGCTTTGCGTTTGGTATGGGGGGCCTTGGCGCGGCCGTGCTAGGGCTGATCGCAGACCATACGAGTATCTTCCTGGTTTATAAAATCTGTGCTTTCCTGCCACTTCTCGGGATTTTGACCATATTCCTGCCTGATTATCGTCATAAAGCGTGATTTATCGGGGGCCAAAGGTGAACTTTGGCCCCCTGACATTCCTTATGCCATCAGGCTTTTCTCTCACTCCCCCCCTCTATTTAACCTAACCTGCTTTTTTCACTGCTTATTGCCGATTTATTGAATTTTCAACAATTATTCATAAACATAATGATGAAAATTGTCATAAACTGTTAATCGGCCTTTTGGTTTTAGACCAAAAATGGAACACATCACGACGAAAGGAGACGGAATGCATCACGCCACACCGCTTATTACCACCATTGTGGGTGCCCTTGTGCTCGCTTTTATCCTTGGCATGATTGCCAATAAGCTTCGAATCTCTCCTCTTGTGGGCTATTTATTAGCAGGTGTGCTGGCCGGTCCGTTTACCCCCGGCTTCGTGGCCGATACAAAACTGGCGCCAGAACTGGCGGAACTGGGCGTGATTTTGCTGATGTTCGGCGTCGGTCTGCATTTCTCCCTGAAGGATTTGTTGGCGGTAAAGCATATCGCCATACCCGGTGCAATCGCGCAGATTGGCGTCGCGACGTTACTGGGAATGGCGCTTTCCGCACTGCTTGGCTGGTCTCTGATGACCGGTATCGTCTTTGGATTATGTCTTTCCACTGCCAGTACGGTGGTGCTGCTGCGCGCGCTTGAAGAAAGACAGCTGATAGACAGCCAGCGCGGTCAGATCGCCATTGGCTGGCTGATTGTTGAAGATCTGGTGATGGTTCTGACGCTGGTCTTGCTGCCCGCTGTTGCCGGTATGGTTGAAAAAGAAAACGTCGGCTTTGCCTCACTGGCGCTGGATATGGGCATCACTATCGGGAAGGTAATCGCCTTTATCGCCATTATGATGGTCGTAGGTCGCCGTCTGGTGCCGTGGATTATGGCCCGTAGCGCGGCGACAGGCTCTCGCGAACTCTTTACCCTCTCTGTACTGGCTCTGGCACTGGGTATCGCCTTCGGTGCCGTGGAGCTGTTTGACGTCTCCTTCGCATTAGGCGCGTTCTTTGCGGGCATGGTGCTGAATGAATCCGAGCTTAGCCATCGCGCCGCGCACGATACGTTACCGCTGCGTGACGCCTTTGCGGTGCTGTTCTTTGTCTCCGTCGGCATGTTGTTCGATCCGTTTATTCTGCTTGAGCAGCCTCTGGCGGTGCTGGGGACGCTGGCGATCATTATCTTCGGTAAATCGGCGGTGGCTTTTCTGCTGGTCCGCATGTTCGGACACTCACCGCGTACCGCGCTGACTATTGCCGCCAGTCTGGCGCAGATTGGTGAATTTGCCTTTATCCTGGCGGGGCTGGGGATGGCGCTCAATCTGTTGCCGCAGGCCGGGCAAAATCTGGTGCTGGCGGGCGCTATTTTGTCGATCATGCTTAACCCGGTGCTGTTTACGGTTCTGGAGAAATATCTCGATAAAACGGAAACCCTTGAGGAGCAGACGCTCGAAGAGGCCATTGAAGAGGACAAGCAGATTCCGGTGGATATCTGCAACCATGCGCTGCTGGTCGGCTTTGGTCGCGTCGGCAGCCTGCTGGGTGAGAAACTGATGGCCCAGGGTATTCCGCTGGTGGTGATTGAAACGTCACGTACCCGCGTGGATGAACTGCGTGCACGCGGCATCCGGGCGGTGCTGGGCAATGCGGCGAACGAAGAGATCATGAATCTGGCCCATCTGGAATGCGCACGCTGGTTGCTGCTGACGATACCGAATGGCTATGAGGCCGGCGAGATCGTCGCCACCGCGCGGGAAAAATGTCCCTCGATTGAGATCATTGCTCGCGCCCATTATGACGATGAGGTGGACTACATTACCGAACGCGGCGCGGATCAGGTGGTGATGGGCGAACGTGAAATTGCCAACACAATGATTGGACTGATTGAGAAGCCACCGCTCGCAGAGACCGTCACGGGGTAAGTTTTGTGCGGTCTGATGCCCTCACCCTGGCCCTCTCCCACAGGGAGAGGGATAAGAGCAGCCCTCACCCATGGCAAGGATTGCTCGGAACAGTTCCCTCTCCCATGCCAGGGATTGCTCGGAACGGTTCCCTCTCCCTTTGGGAGAGGGGTAGGGTGAGGGAAACAGGCGACTCAGTCCTTCATTTTTGTAGGTAGGGTAGCGATGCGCCAACAGACAAGTGATTGAGATAGTGCGGTCTGATGCCCTCACCCTGGCCCTCACCCTGGCCCTCTCCCACAGGGAGAGGGAATAGTCAGGAGTCGGGTTGAGGTATAGTTGGTCGGGTCAGGCGAAGCCGCCACCCGACCGTCAGGCTCTGCGGTCTGATGCCTTCACCCTGGCCCTCTCCCACGGGGAGAGGGAAGGGTCAGGAGTCGGGTTAAGGTGAGGCGAGCGGCCCCCGATTTACGTCAGTTTTTAACGATCCCAGTAAGACTCTTCCAGACTGTCTTCTCTTTCGGGCAGCCCGCGCGTTAAACGCGGCGAGTGCTGGTTCAGGACCTGATAACTCACGCGGTTCGCGTATTTACAAACCTGCGCCAGTGACGAGTAGGTCAGCCAGCTGAATTTATGCTTGCTGGAGTTGGGTACGTTGGATTTATGGTATGCATTCGCGGTAATGTCGTGGAGCAATGCAGCCAGCGCACCATCGCCTGCGCCATTGGTATTCATGATTTTCTCCGGTCCCCCCATATACGGGGCGATGTGGGAGAAAATACGCAGCGGATTCACGCAGTCTTTATGACGCATCGCACGGCTGAACTCGTACTGATTAAATTCGGCAATGGCGCCTGGCAGCAGCGGATGCTGTGTTTTGCGTTTGCTCTCTTCTTCCGTGAAGCCCGCCATGTATAAACCCACCGGTCCGGCGGTGCAGAGCACCAGGTCGACCCAGTCCAGCGCCTTATCAGCCGCCAGCAACGGGTCGCTTTCGCCGGTCAATGCTTCCGCTTCCTCTTCGTTCATTGCCAGAATCGAAACGTGCTCTTTCAGGAAAGCCTGCCACCACTGCGGGTTATCGGCGATCACAAACTTCGTCCCCAGCGTCAGTACCACCGGCACGTTGTACTTTTTCGCGTATTCGATCGCCTTCATGGTCGCGTCTGGCATCGGTTCACCCGGTTTACAGCGAACCAGATAAGAGGTTAAGACCAGCGCCGACGCCCCGGCGATAACCTCTTCAGGAATACTTTCCGGGCGCAGTTTGTTCATGTGACCGGGGCTGATGGCAAACGTACGCTCACCGGAATCACTGATGAGGGTAAAACAACGGCCAATCGCACCGTCAACGCCCTGCAGGTAGTTAAGATCGGTACGGCTGGAGGTATTGCAGAGATAGCGGTAGGCATAGCCGCCAATTTCAATGTTGCTGCACATGACGCCAAGCAATACCGAACGGTCATCGGCCAGCACGGAATAGTTGTGCATGGTATTCCCGATGGTGCCACCGGCAAACTGATGGGTAATCAGATTTTCTCGCACCAGCTCCTGATACAGCGCCTCGGCGACATCGTCTTCAATAACCAGCGAATGCCCGGAACTGAGCCCGTAACGTGCGACAAACGCGTCATCCACTTTCGCTTCAATATCTACCAGCGTTTGATCGATACCGACCACCCACGCTGCGCTTTTTTCGTTTTCCGGCTGTATTTGTTGCAGAAGCGGATCGCGAGCGTTGACGGGGAAATAGTGTTTGGATTTACGTTTACCGGGAAATTTCATTTTCTGGGCTATATCTGAAGATTGGGCCGGAAAGGGTAGCACAAACCCGGCCCGTAACGCGATTAGTGGCGCGAGGTCACCAGTGAAGCCATCATCTCAATATGCTCAGGGGAATCGTTAAGTGCCGGAATGTATTCATACTTTGTGCCGCCCGCTTCCAGGAAAAACTCGCGGTTTTGCACGGCGATCTCTTCCAGCGTTTCCAGACAGTCGGCAGAGAAGCCCGGCGACATCACCTGAATATGCTTCACCCCTTTTTCGCCCAGCATTTTGAGGGTCTCATCCGTATACGGTGTTAACCACGGCTCGCGGCCAAAGCGCGACTGGAAGGTCATCATCACTTTTTCTGGCGGCAACCCCAGCGCGGAAACCAGCTCACGCGTGGTATCCCGACAGCGTTGTGGATAGTCATCGCCTTGATCGGCATAACGCTGCGGGATCCCATGATAGGAGAGCAAAAGAAGATCGGGCTCGCCATGTTGAGCAAACGAAGCCCGCACGCTGCTGGCGAGGGCCGCAATATAGCGATCATTGTCGGCATAATCACGGATAAAGGTGATGCCCGGAATGAAGCGACGCGTCGACAGAATGCGCGCCAGCTCGTCCCAGACGGCCGCCACTGTTGAGCAGGAGTATTGCGGATAGAGTGCCAGCACCACAATGTGCTCAACGCCCTGCGCCATTAATTTATCGACCGCGCTTTCCAGAGAAGGCGTACCGTAGCTCATCCCCAGTGCGACGGGCATGTCAGGCAGCCTGGCGGCCAGCGCTTTCTCCTGGCGACGGCTGTAGACCATCAGCGGTGAGCCTTCCTCCATCCAGACGGACTGATAGAGCTTCGCCACGCGCGGCGAGCGAATCGGCAGGATCACGCCGCGCAGCAGCGGCCACCATAAGAGTTTTGGCGTATCGACGACACGGGAATCACTCAGAAACTGGCGCAAATAACGCTTTACCGCCGCAGGAGTGGGTGCTTCGGGGGTGCCCAGATTGGCAAGCAAGATGCCGGTTTTCGCCTGACTCATTCACGCCTCTTAACCATTTGAATAGTTGTTAATTGTAGCGGAAAAGTAGCTAAACGGAACCCATTGCTGTGATAGGCAGGATGAGAATTTTTCTCACCCGGGGGCCCGGGTGAGAAGCGTGCGATTAGCCGAGGATTTTTTCCAGCTCTGCACGGACTTCAGCGACAGGTTTGGTACCGTCAACTTTGGCGTATTGGGTGTGACCCGCCTGCGCTTCTTTCGAGTAGTAGCCGATCAGCGGCGCGGTCATCTGATGGTACTCCACCAGGCGTTTACGCACGGTCTCTTCCTGATCGTCTTTACGCGTGGTCAGCTCTTCGCCGGTCACGTCGTCTTTGCCTTCAACCTTAGGTGGGTTGAATTTGATGTGGTAAACGCGGCCAGAAGCAGCGTGAACGCGACGACCGATAATACGGTCCACGATCAGCTCGTCAGGCACGTCGAATTCGAGTACGTAATCCACGTTGATACCCGCTTCCTTCATGGCGTCAGCCTGAGGAATGGTACGTGGGAAACCGTCCAGCAGGAAACCGTTACGGCAATCTTCCTGAGTGATGCGTTCTTTAACCAGTGCGATAACCAGTTCGTCAGTCACCAGCTTGCCGGCGTCCATGATGTCCTTCGCCTGTTTACCCAGCTCAGAGCCAGATTTAACAGCGGCACGCAGCATGTCACCCGTAGAGATTTGCGGAATACCGTATTTCTCCATGATGAACTGAGCCTGAGTTCCTTTACCCGCGCCCGGAGCGCCAAGCAGAATAATACGCATTGCGAAAATCCCCTCAAAAGTTGGTTCAATTTTTCAAAAGCGCTAAACAATACCATCAGAACGGGCATGGCTCAAGGAAGGCGGGACGGCTGAAACGGTTAATGGGGGGAAATTCTTAGAGGGTTTGGTCGAGTGCCCTCACCCTAACCCTCTCCCACAGGGAGAGGGAACTCTTTCACCCTCTCCCTGTGGGAGAGGGCCGGGATGAGGGGGAGTTACGCCAACAGCAGCGCATTCACACGTTTAATGAACTGGTTTGGATCTTCCAGCGTGCCGCGTTCCGCCAGCAGGGATTGATCCAGCAGCAGTTCGACCCACTCAGCGAAGCGCGCTTCATCCTGGGTGTCCGCCGCACGTTTCACCAGCGGGTGATCCGGGTTTAGCTCGAAGATGTACTTCACTTCTGGCATCGCCTGGCCCGCAGCCGCGAACAGTTTCGCCATCTGGGTACCCATTTCATCCGCGTCGGTGGTGACAATCGCCGGGGTATCGGTCAGACGATGCGTGAAACGCACTTCTTTCACACGATCGCCCAGCAGCGTTTTCACACGCTCAACGAACGGTTCCAGCGCTTTTTCAGCTTCTTTCGCCGTTTCATCAACCTCGTCCGCCAGCTTATCAATGGACTCATCCGCTTTCGCGACGGACTGGAACGCTTTGCCGTCGAACTCAGTGAGGTAATTCATCATCCACTCATCGATGCGGTCAGAGAGCAGCAGGACCTCAATCCCTTTCTTACGCAGCAGTTCAAGGTGTGGGCTACTCTTCGCCGCAGCATAGCTATCCGCGGTGATGTAATAGATCTTCTCTTGCCCTTCTTTCATACGGGACACGTAATCTTCAAGCGACACGGTCTGCTCGGAAGAGTCGGTATGCGTAGAAGCAAAGCGCAGCAGTTTGGCGATCGTTTCAACGTTCGCCGTATCTTCTGCCGGACCCTCTTTCAGCACCAGGCCGAACTGTTTCCAGAAGGTCTGGTATTTTTCCGCATCATCTTTTGCCAGTTTTTCCAGCATCTGCAGGGTACGTTTGGTCAGCGCGTTACGCAGATTGCGGGTGACGCTGCTGTCCTGCAGGATTTCACGCGAGACGTTCAGCGGCAGATCGTTAGAGTCAATCAGACCCCGGGTGAAGCGCAGGTAGTTCGGCATGAACTGCTCGGCATCATCCATGATAAACACGCGTTGAACGTACAGCTTCAGACCGTGCTTATGGTCACGATTCCACATATCCCACGGAGCCTGCGCCGGGATATAGAGCAAGCTGGTGTACTCCTGCTTCCCTTCCACACGGTTGTGGCTCCAGGTCAGCGGGTCGGTAAAGTCGTGGGCAATGTGTTTGTAGAACTCGTTGTATTCGTCGTCTTTAATTTCAGACTTATTACGCGTCCACAGCGCCTGCGCCTTGTTGATTTTCTCCCAGGAAACCACGGTTTCGCCGTCTTTCTCTTCCTGTTTTTCAATCTCAACCGGCAGGGCAATATGGTCGGAGTATTTGCTGATGATAGAGCGCACGCGCCAGTCATTCAGGAAATCATCTTCGCCTTCACGCAGGTGAAGGGTGATTTCGGTGCCGCGATCCGCTTTGGTGATGTCGTCAACGGTGTATTCGCCTTCACCGTGGGATTCCCAGAACACGCCGTTCTCCGCGCTCTCGCCCGCAGCACGGGTGCGTACGGTGACTTTGTCCGCCACGATGAACGCCGAATAGAAGCCCACACCGAACTGGCCGATCAGCTGGCTGTCTTTCGCCTGATCGGAGCCCATGGATTCGAGGAAGGATTTGGTGCCCGATTTCGCGATGGTCCCGAGGTGGTCGATGACGTCATCACGGGTCATACCGATACCATTATCCGCAATGGTCAGCGTGCGGTTTTCTTTATCAAAAGAGACACGCACACGCAGCTCACCGTCGCCTTCATACAGGTCCGGGTTAGACAACGCGCGGAAGCGCAGTTTGTCCGCCGCATCCGAGGCGTTGGAAATCAATTCGCGCAGGAAGATTTCTTTATTGGAATACAGGGAATGGATCATCAGGTGCAGAAGTTGTTTCACTTCTGACTGGAAACCACGGGTTTCTTGTCCTTTCATCTTAAGTCGACCTCAACAATGCCATTTAATGGGGTTTTAAAAGCGTTGTGGGAGAGATGGGGACAAGGCAGAAACATTTCAAGCGGAGGCCACGCGCGCGGCCTCCGTTTGGTCATAAAATAATCTTGCGACGACCCGCCAGTGAGTGCGAAAGCGTTGTGCCATCGACCATCTCCAGCTCGCCGCCTACCGGCACGCCGTGGGCGATGCGGCTGGCGTCAACGCCATACTGCGCGCACAGCTCACCGATATAGTTGGCCGTGGCTTCACCTTCCACCGTCGGGTTGGTTGCCAGAATAACTTCTGTCAGCGATTCTGACTCCAGACGCTGCTCCAGCCTGTCGAGACCAATGTCATCCGGGCCAATACCGTCCAGGGGAGAGAGATGGCCCATCAGCACGAAATAACGTCCCGAATACTGCCCGGTTTGCTCAATGGCATAGATGTCCGCCGGACTCTCTACCACGCAAACCTGGCCGTTTTCCTGACGACGCGGGTTCGAACAGATGTTACAGACGTCCTGCTCGGTAAAGGTACGGCAATCCGCACAATGACCGATTTCTGACATGGCGCGGGTCAACGCCTGCGCCAGTCGCATTCCGCCGCTGCGGTCGCGCTGCAACAGCGTAAACGCCATGCGCTGCGCTGACTTTGGGCCTACTCCCGGCAGACAGCGCAACGCTTCCATTAACTGCGTGAGCAGCGGACTGGTTTGCATCAGAACGGCATCTTAAAGCCTGGAGGCAGCTGCATCCCGGAGGAAACAGAAGCCATTTTCTCTTTCTGGGTTTCGTCGATACGGCGTGCAGCATCGTTAAACGCGGCTGCCACCAGATCTTCCAGCATATCTTTGTCGTCTTCGAGCAGGCTTGGGTCAATTTCAACGCGACGGCAGTTATGCGCACCGTTGATGGTCACCTTGACCAGACCGGCACCGGATTCACCCGTGACTTCCAGCTGAGCGATCTCTTCCTGCATCTTCTGCATTTTTTCCTGCATCTGCTGAGCCTGCTTCATCAGGCCACCCAGACCGCCTTTTCCACCAAACATAGGCTTCTCTCTTCTTTCACGTTTAAGAATTACAACCGTAAGTCAGACTCACGATCAAAGGGGGCGAATACTCTCTTCATCCAGATCGGCGTCGAAGAACCGGCGCAGAGTCTGAATGTTGTTATCCGCAATGATCGACTCACGCGCCTGCGCGAGCTTCTCTTCATAAATTGCCTGGCGCCACTCCAGCGGCGTTCGCACCGCCGGATTATCATCTTCAATGATAGTCAATTCAACCGGCGCGCCCTGTAATGCGGTGAGCGCCTCGGCCAGCGCTTTTTGCGCACCTGGGGAGTTCAGATGACGCTGCCCCGGACGCAGGTGTAAACGTACCTGTTGACCGTCCTGCTCTTTCCAGGCGTTCAGTGCGACCTGCTCGACCAGCTTCGGCAGCTGCAGTTTGCTGACCTCAGCGGCCCAGGCATCGCGCTCAATAGACTCTTCGGCGAGTTTCGCAGAAAGTTCAGGTGTTTTTTCATGCTCCAGCGCCTTTTTGAGCGCCTTCGGCGTCGCCACTTCCACCTTCACGGCTTCAGTAACGGTGGTCGCTTTCCAGCGATAAGCCTCTTTCTTCGCCGGGGCTTTTTGCTCAAGCGCGGACGGTGACGGACGCGCCTGAACGCGCTCCGTTACCGATGCCAGGCGTTCGAGTGCGGCGTTGTTAACCGGCCGCGCTCTTCCTGGCGCTGCCGGTTCACTCTTTTTTGGCTTGGTTGCCCCCTGCGCGCGTTGAAGCTGACTGCGGGCGGCAAGTACCGAACTGGTGGCATCCGACAGCGGAACATCGGGCTGCGGAGGCGGCGCCGATTGCGGCGGGACCTGCGGCGGCGTCATCACCGCAGTCGGTGCTACGGGAGCAAAGGATTGTCGCGGCACCTCGGGTTCAGGAAGCGGCTTACGCGGATGGAATGCCAGCGCACGTAGCAGGGTCATCTCAACCCCCATACGCGGATCGGGGGCAAAGGGCAGCTCTTTACGTCCGATGAGCAGCGTCTGGTAATACAGCTGCACGTCGGCGGGCGGCACGATGCGGGCTAGTTCACGCATACGCTGTTCAATGGTCGCCATATCTGCGCCAATCGCCAAAGGAGAGAGCTGCAGCATCGCTACGCGGTGCAGCAGACTGAGCATCTCCACCAGCAACGTTTCCCACGCCACGCCACGAGAGGCGGCCTCATGGACCAGCGACATCACGCGCTCGCCGTTCGCATCAATGACGGCTTCAATCAGTGACAGCGCCTGATCGTCATCCAGCGTTCCCAGCATGGTGCTGACGGCGTGGGTAGAGAGTTCGCCGTCGCCGCTGGCAATCGCCTGATCGGTCAGGCTTAACGCATCGCGCAGGCTGCCATCGGCGGCACGGGCCAGCAGCTGAAGGGCGCGCGGTTCGTGGACAATCTTCTCTTCATCAAGAATGTGTTCAAGCTGGGCGCGGATCTGTTCGACGTCCAGCGCCTTCAGATGGAACTGCAGGCAGCGCGACAAAATCGTCACCGGCAGTTTTTGCGGATCGGTGGTCGCCAGCAGGAATTTGACATGCGCAGGCGGCTCTTCCAGCGTTTTCAGCAGGGCATTAAAGCTGTGGCGCGACAGCATGTGCACTTCATCGATCAGATAGACCTTGAAGCGGCCACGCGCCGGGGCGTACTGGACGTTATCCAGCAGATCGCGGGTATCTTCGACTTTGGTGCGCGAAGCGGCGTCAATTTCGATGAGATCGACAAAACGCCCCTGCTCGATTTCGCGGCAGTTATCACAGACGCCACACGGCGTGGCGGTAATCCCCGTTTCGCAATTCAGCCCTTTTGCCAGCAAACGGGCAATAGAGGTTTTGCCGACGCCACGGGTGCCGGAAAAAAGATACGCGTGATGGATACGTCCTAGCGATAAGCCGTTCGCCAGGGCGGTCAGCACATGTTCCTGGCCGACAACGTCAGCAAAGGTTTGGGGTCGCCATTTACGGGCTAACACCTGATAACTCATGGGCAGGCTCTGCAACGCTGGAAGGTGGATATTCAGGGGGGTAATGCTAACACAACCTCACCCATTGGGCGAGGTTGTGGGAGTGGGGATTAATGACCCGGGAAAGGCACCAGGCTGAAACTGGTAATACCCTGTTTTTCCAGGCGCTGTTCGCCCCCCAGATCAAACAGGTTAATGATGAATGCCGCATCGGTCACTTCACCACCCAGACGACGAATCAGTTTCACCGTGGCTTCGATGGTGCCGCCCGTCGCCAGCAGATCGTCAACCACCAGCACTTTATCGCCAGGCTGGATCGCATCGACGTGAATTTCCAGCTGATCGGTGCCGTATTCCAGCTCGTAGCTTTCCGCGATGGTTTCACGCGGCAATTTACGCGGTTTACGGACCGGAACAAAGCCCACGCCCATCGCCAGCGCAACCGGTGCGCCGAACAGGAAGCCACGTGCTTCGGTACCCACTACTTTGGTGATCCCGGCGTTTTTATAACGCTCTACCAGCAGTTCAATGCTGAGTGCGTACGCTTTCGGGTCCTCCAGCAAGCTGGTGACATCACGGAAAAGAATGCCAGGCTTAGGGTAATCCTGGATACTTTTGATGCTGCTTTTAAGGTATTCAAGCTGCTGTGCAGTTGCGGTCATCGGTTTGTGCCTAAATGAAACAGTGTGACTCACAGTGCGCGAAAAGGTGGATGAAGGTAACAATTGCTTAACCTTTAACCAGGCGCACCTGTGCTCGAAAACGGTCGAATTTACTGGCTGCGGGTAAGAAATGCAACAGCCATCATGATGCTTACGTGCTTTTATTGCTTTTCATCAACGACGGGAATTCGCCACATGAAGATAAGAAGGCAGGTTAAGATAGCGAGCAGGAGAATGCGCACCCACATCATCTTCACCATCCACAAGGAGAGCGCAAAGGTCACCAGAATGACGACAACCGCGCGCGGCTTCGCGCCAGGCGGCATCGCACGGTGTTTTTGCCAGTGACGCAGGTAGCCCCCGAACCACGAGCGGTAAAGCAGCCAGTGGTGAAACCGCGGTGAAGAGCGGGCAAAACACCAGGCCGCCAGCAATATAAAGGGCGTGGTCGGCAAGAGGGGCAAAACCACGCCGAGCGTGCCCAGCACTACCGCAAGCCAGCCAATGATGATTAAAATAGTACGCTTCATAATGCGAATCGTTATCAAACTGAACGGTTACTTTACCACTGGAGAGCGATTTGAAAACAGCCCTGCTTTTAGAGACGCTGCAAAACCAGCTGATACGGCTGCGCGCAGACGCGGCACCGCTGATGCAACATGCCACGCTCAAACCGCGTTTCGATCGCCAGCTGTTCCGCACCCGCAGCACACGGATGAAAGACTATCTGGATGAAGCCCAGACCCACCTTGATGAATTGCGTCACGCCGTAGAGCAGGAACAGCGCGAGCCGGTGGCATGGCTGGCCGAACATCTGGTCGAACAAATGACGGCGCTACAACGAGAAATCGTGGCCTGGCCGTTGCGCGCATGGGACAGTGCCTCTCCCGGTACGCGAAAATGGCAACAAAAACGGCTGGAGCATCAGGATTTCGAACGTCGTCTGATTGAAATGAAACGCTCGCGTGAGCAGAGGCTGACCGCAACTGAAACGTTGCAGGAACAGCAGCAGCTAATGCGGGAAATCACCGCTCTCGAAGAACGTTTACGTCGCTGCCGCAAGGCTCTGGAAGAGATTGAACGCGTCATTGAACGCCTGACCCGTTAAAGGAATATCCCATGTCACTGGAAACCGCCCCCGACGAAGTCAAACTGGCCGTCGATTTGATTATGCTGCTGGAAAACCACGCTATCCCGGTAGAGACGGTGCTAAAAGCGCTGGAGATTGTGAAGCGGGATTTTGAGGGAAGAGACGTTTCTCCTCCACCCGCGTCTTAACAGAAAAAAGCAGACTGAGGCGGTGCCTTCAGTCTGCCCGATACGCGTCAGCGATTAAGGCTGGAGATGAGGCTGAGGGTCGTCCCCTTTCAGCTCGCGCTTCACTTCCGTATGCTCTTCGCCCTTCTCATTACGCAGATGCACTTCAAGCTGGTTGAAGGCGATATCGATGTCGTTTTCGCGGCACAGACGATCGATGGTACGGTTAAGCTCATCCACCGTATAACTACGATCGCGCAGTTCGCGAACATAGAGACGCAGCTCGTGATCTAACGTGCTCGGACCAAAGGTCGTAAAGAAGACGGCCGGTTCCGGATCGTGCATCACTTTCGGGTGATCCATTGCCGCTTTCAGCAACACCTTTTTCACTTTATCCAGATCGGAGCCGTAAGCCACCCCAATACGTATCACCACGCGCGTGATGGTGTCGGAGAGCGACCAGTTAATCAAACGTTCGGTCACGAATGCTTTGTTCGGAATGATCACCTCTTTGCGATCGAAATCGGTGATGGTGGTCGCACGAATACGGATCTTGCTGACCGTGCCGGAGAAGGTGCCGATGGTCACGGTATCGCCGATACGCACCGGGCGTTCAAACAGGATAATCAGACCCGAAACGAAGTTACCGAAAATCTCCTGCAAACCAAAGCCCAGACCGACCGACAGCGCAGCGGCAAGCCATTGCAGTTTATCCCAGGATACGCCGAGCGACCCGAACACCGTCACCGCCCCAGCCACGAGGATCACATAGTTAAGGATAGTGGTAATGGCATAGGAAGCCCCCTGGCGCATATTGAGTCGCGAGAGCACCAGCACTTCCAGCAGACCCGGCAGGTTGCGGATCAGCGCCCAGGCCACCATCGAGGAGACAATGGCAAAGAGCAGGCTCCCCATGGTGACGCTTTTCATGACCGCCGCCCCGGCTTCGGTGCCGTTGTACTGCCACAGGGTAATGCTGTCGAGATAGGCAAAGACGGTGATTAAATCAGACCAGATAGCCCAGAACATCACGCCGAAAAGCGCAAACATAACCAGCATGGTGATACGCAACGTCTGCTGGTTCACCTGCTCCAGCGCGATGGTGGGTTCCTCTTGCGGTTCCGCGCCTTCTGCTCCCTCTTTGACCATGTTCTGCCGGCGAGCCAGCGCACGACGATAAGCGATACGGCGGGCCGCCACGCTCAAACCGCGCAGCACCGTTTGATACAGCACATTCCACAGCAGCACCAGATAGACGGTTTCAATCCAGCGGCCCGACAGACGCAGCGTGGTATAGAAATAGCCTGTCGCAGTGAGCACCATCAGCGCCAGCGGGATGATCGCCAGCACGGTAACGGTGAGAAGACGCATGTTATGCGACTCTTTATCACGCCAGCTATCGCGGCACATTGGCCACATCAGCACGGCGATCAGCAGCAGGTTAAGCATGATCACCAGCTGGCCCAGCACGTCGTCCATCAGATGCAGCGGAGAAAGCTCTGCCACCACCGACCAGAAATGGAGCGGCAACAGCGCCAGGCTCACGCGAACGATCTGACGCCGCCAGTGGCTGGTCAGTTGTTCAGGCATGTTGAAGTGGCGGACAGCGACGCCGTCTTTCTCGAGAATTTTCCAGCACAGGCCGAACACCAGCCAGAACAGCGCCAGCTTTTTACTGAATGCCCACAGCAAATCGCTGATATTGAGCTGCATCGTCAGTAAAATCAGCCCCGCCGCCAGAATGACCAGGCAGATTGGCATCGCCCGAATCAGGTCGATGAAAATCGCTTTCGGCGTGTTCAGCTGGCTGTCGTTACGCAGCTGGCCTACTTCATTGGCGAGCTTCGCCTGGTATTTTTTCAGCCAGCCAAGACGCCAGCGGATAACGCCGGCAATCAACAGCAACGGCAGGCCCGCCAGGAAGGCAATCAGCACCGAAGGCCAGGCCTTTTCCCAGTTCACCGTAATTTTCATACTTTTGATCTGGGCTTTCAGCGCTTCCGGGAAGGATTTCACCCAGTCCCAGTCCATGGGTTTATTACTGTTCACCCAGAAGATTTGCTGAGTCAGGATTTCCTGAAGGCTTTTCGAGACGCTAACCAGCTGTTGCTGATTAATTTGCAGGTTAATCGCCATCATCAGCTGATTACCAAGCTGCTTATTAAGCTGATCCAGCAGTTCACGACGCATATCCACCACCTGGGTCAGGGCGTCATGGACTTCGTCATTCACTTCATTCGCGTGGCCCTCTTCCAGCTTAGCGACAAAGGCATCGCTCTGGAAAAGCGCATCACGCTGCTGGTTCACGTCGAACTGCTCAAGACGCAGATCCGCAATGCGGTTGGTCATGTCTTCCAGTTCATCGGCAGAGGGCAGCGTTTGCTGTTGCTGATAAAGAATACGCGAGAGCAAGAGGCTGCCTTTGAGCACCGCAATCTGCTCTTTGATATTCCGTTCCGCCTGGAGTGCACGGTCCAGCCAGTTTTTGACTTTGATATTTCGCTCGACCAGCGTGCTGCCATCGCGCGTCGCTTCAATCAGACGCTGGCTTAACTGCTGGTTGATATCCAGCTCTTGCTTCACCAGCGGATTAGCCTGAATACGCGCCGTTTCGTCCGGGGATACCGCTTCCTGCGCGGTTTTCTCGGTCAGGTTCAGCCGCTTACTGTTCACCGCCTCCTGGAGAAGCTGGAGTTGGTGTTCCAGGCGATTGATATTTGCGGTGACATAGTCGCGCTGCTTTTGCAGGGTATCCTGCAAAACCGTATTCCCTTCCAGACTCTTACGCTGCTGTTCAATTTGCGCATTTAAAAGGACCTGCTGCGCCAGCAATAAGTTTTGCTGGGAAGGACGCAGAGCCCCCTCTCCCACCGACGTGCCGTTGAGCCGGGTACGGATCTGCTGAAGCTGTTGAGACGCAGCATACATGGCGTTCTGCACACGCTCGGGCTGGGTTTGCAGGGAAACCAGCTGGCTATTGTAAGTGGAGAGATCGTTTTGCGCGTTTTGCAAATCATCCAGTAACTGGGTCACACGCGACTCCAGCTGACGTAACGAAAGCGTCGCCAGGGTTTTGCGCGTCTCTTCGTCACTGTCCACATCGCTAAGCGCGTTAAGAGCATTGGTCGCCTTGCGCATATTTTCCGGAGCCTGATCCACCTTCTGACGAAGCTGAGCAGTTTCGGCTTTAATACGTTCAATTTTATCAAGCGTCTCAATGGTTTCGGTCAGATCTTGCTGAACGAGTTTATCCTGAGGCGAGAGTTCTTTTTGCTTGTTGAGCGTATCCAGCTGCGACTGCACATCGGCGCGAGTGGGGGTATCACTGCTGTTATCCGCACGGGCAAAGCTTGCCGGGGAAACCGCAAAGAATAAGAGCATCGAAAAAATAATGGCAAAAACAGGGTTTTGCGAGCGAGAATAGTGCAACATAGTTATGAGTTTGCTGTGAGAAGATGACCGAAAATAGTCGGCGCAAAGAATACCACGCGAGCCGAAAGCAGAATAGCAAGAACGCTGCGCTCCAGGATAATTCATGGCGTTAGTCAGTCACAGGCGCCGCCCGAAGCGTCGGGCACAGCTGGCACATCTCGATCAGAATCGCGACGTAGCTACGAGCCTCTTTTTCGAGGTCGAAGGATTGAGGGGCAAACAGCCAGTTTTCCATTAAGCCTGAAACATAGGATCGCAACAAAATAGCGGTTCGGCGGGTAAGAAGATCGGCGGGCAACATCCTGGCCTGAATACACTGATTGAGCGTCATCTCGATGCGGTCGTAGCTTTCCAGGCACAGGTTTCTTTGGGCCTGCTGCACGACGGCCATTTCGCCAACGAACTCACATTTATGAAAGATGATTTCCATCATTAAGCGGCGACGTTCTTCATTGACTGTTGCCTCAAGAACATATACCAGAATTTCTCTCAGAACTGAGAGTGGATCGTCCGGGAATTTTGCCCGATACTCAGTCTCAAGATCACCTATGCTGGATTCTGAAAGCTCCCAGATTTCACCAAACAATTCTGACTTATTTTTGAAGTGCCAATAGATTGCTCCACGCGTAACACCTGCGGCCTGAGCAATCTGCGCCAGTGAAGTTGATGAGACACCCTGTTGCGAAAACAGACGCAACGCCACATCCAGGATGTGCTGACGGGTCTCAAGTGCTTGTTGTTTGGTTTTTCGTGCCATGTTTGGGCGAATTTACAGTAGCCAGATTTACATACATTTATGAATGTATGTAACATAGCACGACGATAATATAAACGCAGCAATGGGTTGCGGACTTTTGATCCATTGATCAATTTGAAATCGGACACTCGAGGTTTACATATGAACAAAAACAGAGGGTTAACGCCTCTGGCGATCGTTCTGATGCTCTCAGGCGGATTAGCGCTTACAGGATGCGATGAGAAACAGGCTCAACAAGGAGAACAGCAAGCGCCAGAAGTTGGCGTGGTGACGCTCAAAAGTGAACCTCTTCAAATCACGACAGAATTACCGGGACGTACAAGCGCATATCGCATCGCAGAGGTTCGTCCTCAGGTGAGTGGCATCATCCTGAAACGTAACTTCACCGAGGGTGGTGATGTAAAAGCGGGTGAGTCCCTGTATCAGATTGATCCAGCAACCTATCAGGCCTCGTATGAAAGTGCGAAGGGCGATCTGGCAAAAGCAGAAGCCGCTGCCCGTATCTCTCAGGTCACGCTCAATCGCTATAAAAAGCTGCTGGGTACCCAGTACATCAGTCAACAAGATTACGACACCGCTCAGGCTGACGCTCAGCAAACCAGCGCTGCCGTTGTGGCTGCCAAAGCCGCCGTGGAAACCGCACGTATTAACCTGGCTTATACCAAAGTGACGTCGCCAATCAGCGGTCGTATTGGTAAATCCTCGGTGACGGAAGGTGCGCTGGTGCAGAACGGTCAAACCAATGCCCTGGCAACGGTGCAGCAACTTGATCCGATCTACGTTGACGTCACTCAGTCCAGCAACGATTTCCTGCGTCTGAAACAAGAGCTGGCCGACGGCAAGCTGAAACAGGAAAACGGTAAAGCGAAAGTGGAACTGGTGACCAATGACGGTAACAAGTTCACGCAGACCGGCACGCTGGAATTCTCGGATGTCACCGTTGACCAGACCACTGGCTCTCTGACCTTACGCGCTATTTTCCCGAACCCGGATGGCACGCTGTTACCCGGCATGTTCGTTCGCGCGCGTCTGGAAGAAGGCATTAATCCAACCGCTATTCTGGTGCCACAGCAGGGCGTAACGCGTACGCCACGCGGTGAAGCCAGTGCGTTGGTCGTGGGCGCAGATAACAAAGTCGAAATGCGCAACATCACTGCAGCGCAGGCGATTGGCGATAAATGGCTGGTGACTGAAGGTCTGAAAGATGGCGATCGCGTGATTATTACTGGTTTGCAAAAAGTACGTCCTGGCGCGCAGGTGAAAGCACAGGAAGTCAAATCTGACGAGAAACAACAAGCCGCAGCTGGCGGCGCGCAGTCAGAACAAACCAAGTCTTAACTTAAACAGGAGCCGTTAAGACATGCCTAATTTCTTTATCGATCGCCCCATATTCGCATGGGTGATCGCCATAATAATCATGCTAGCCGGGGGACTTGCGATCCTGAAGCTGCCGGTCGCGCAATATCCAACTATTGCGCCGCCTGCTGTTTCAATCACCGCAACTTACCCGGGGGCTGATGCGAAAACGGTGCAGGACACCGTGACGCAGGTTATCGAACAGAACATGAACGGTATCGATAACCTGATGTACATGTCCTCCAACAGTGACTCAACCGGTACGGTTCAGATTACCCTGACCTTCGAGTCCGGTACTGACGCAGATATCGCGCAGGTCCAGGTGCAGAACAAACTGCAGCTGGCGATGCCGCTGCTGCCGCAGGAAGTTCAACAACAGGGCGTGAGCGTTGAGAAATCATCCAGTAGCTTCCTGATGGTTGTCGGCGTCATCAACACCAATGGCACCATGACGCAGGAGGATATTTCCGACTACGTGGGCGCCAACATGAAGGACGCCATCAGTCGTACTTCCGGTGTGGGTGACGTGCAGCTGTTTGGTTCTCAGTACGCTATGCGTATCTGGATGGACCCGAACAAACTGAACAACTTCCAGCTGACCCCTGTTGACGTTATCAGCGCCATTAAAGCGCAGAACGCCCAGGTTGCAGCCGGTCAGTTAGGCGGTACGCCGCCGGTGAAAGGGCAACAGCTTAACGCCTCGATCATCGCGCAAACGCGTCTGACCTCTGCGGACGAGTTCAGTAAAATCTTGCTGAAAGTGAACCCGGACGGTTCGCAGGTTCGCCTGCGCGACGTCGCGAAGGTTGAACTCGGCGGTGAAAACTACGACATCATTGCGAAGTTTAACGGCCAGCCGGCATCCGGTCTGGGGATTAAACTGGCGACCGGTGCGAACGCCCTGGATACCGCCACGGCAATCCGTGCTGAACTGAAGAAAATGGAACCTTTCTTCCCGTCAGGCCTGAAAATCGTTTACCCGTATGACACCACGCCGTTCGTGCAGATCTCCATTCACGAAGTGGTGAAAACGCTGGTCGAAGCGATCATTCTGGTCTTCCTGGTTATGTATCTGTTCCTGCAAAACTTCCGTGCGACGTTGATTCCAACCATCGCCGTACCGGTCGTTCTGCTCGGAACCTTTGCTATTCTGTCGGTCTTTGGCTTCTCGATAAACACCCTGACGATGTTCGGGATGGTTCTTGCGATAGGCTTGCTCGTCGATGACGCCATCGTGGTGGTCGAAAACGTCGAGCGTGTGATGGCAGAAGAAGGGCTCCCGCCGAAAGAAGCCACGCGTAAATCCATGGGCCAGATTCAGGGCGCACTGGTGGGTATTGCGATGGTGCTATCAGCGGTATTTATCCCGATGGCCTTCTTCGGTGGATCGACCGGGGCAATTTACCGTCAGTTCTCGATCACTATCGTTTCTGCGATGGCGCTGTCGGTACTGGTAGCATTGATCCTGACGCCTGCGCTTTGCGCCACCATGCTGAAACCGATCGCCAAGGGCGACCACGGTGAGAACAAGAAAGGGTTCTTCGGCTGGTTTAACCGCATGTTTGATAAGAGCACGCACCACTACACCGACAGCGTCGGTGGGATCCTGCGTAGCACAGGTCGTTACCTGCTGCTTTATATCATCATCGTGGTGGGCATGGCCTTCCTGTTCGTTCGTTTGCCAAGTTCCTTCCTGCCAGACGAAGATCAGGGCGTATTCCTGACGATGGCCCAGCTGCCTGCGGGTGCCTCGCAAGAGCGTACGCAGAAAGTGCTGGATGAAGTGACCGACTATTACCTGACCAAAGAGAAAGCCAACGTTGAATCGGTGTTTGCGGTTAACGGCTTCGGCTTTGCGGGTCGTGGTCAGAACACCGGTATTGCGTTCGTTTCCCTGAAAGACTGGGGCGATCGTCCGGGCGAAGAGAACAAGGTCGAGGCAATTACGGGCCGCGCCATGGGCACCTTCTCTCAGATTAAAGATGCGATGGTGTTTGCCTTCAACCTGCCTGCTATCGTTGAACTGGGGACAGCAACCGGCTTCGACTTCCAGCTGATTGACCAGGGCGGTCTGGGTCATGAAAAACTGACACAGGCGCGTAACCAGTTATTTGGTGAGGTAGCGAAACACCCGGACCTGCTGGTCGGCGTCCGTCCTAACGGTCTGGAAGATACGCCGCAGTACAAAATCGATATCGATCAGGAAAAAGCACAGGCGCTGGGTGTGTCTATTACCGACATCAACACCACGCTGGGTGCCGCCTGGGGCGGAAGCTACGTCAACGACTTCATCGACCGTGGTCGCGTGAAGAAAGTGTACGTGATGTCCGAAGCGCAATACCGTATGTTGCCAAACGATATCAATAACTGGTACGTTCGCGGCAGTGACGGTCAGATGGTACCTTTCTCTGCGTTCTCAACCTCGCACTGGGAATACGGTTCACCGCGTCTGGAGCGTTACAACGGTCTGCCATCGATGGAAATCCTCGGTCAGGCAGCACCTGGCAGAAGTACCGGTGAAGCCATGAACCTGATGGAAGAGCTGGCCAGCAAATTGCCATCCGGTATTGGCTACGACTGGACGGGGATGTCCTATCAGGAACGTCTGTCCGGTAACCAGGCCCCTGCCCTGTATGCGATATCGCTGATTGTGGTCTTCTTGTGTCTGGCCGCATTGTACGAGAGCTGGTCTATTCCGTTCTCCGTCATGCTGGTGGTACCGCTCGGGGTTATCGGTGCGCTGCTTGCCGCAACCTTCCGTGGCTTAACCAACGACGTTTACTTCCAGGTGGGCCTGCTGACAACCATTGGCTTGTCGGCGAAGAACGCGATACTTATCGTCGAATTCGCCAAGGACCTGATGGATAAAGAAGGCAAAGGTCTGATTGAAGCCACGCTGGAAGCGGTGCGTATGCGTCTGCGTCCTATCCTGATGACCTCCCTGGCGTTCATCCTCGGCGTTATGCCGCTGGTGATCAGCACCGGGGCAGGTTCCGGCGCGCAGAACGCAGTAGGTACTGGTGTGATGGGCGGGATGGTTACCGCAACCGTGCTGGCGATCTTCTTTGTTCCGGTCTTCTTTGTGGTGGTTCGCCGCCGCTTCAGCCGTAAAAATGAAGAGACCGAACAGACGCATCACGTAGAACATCACTGATACCGGTTTCACATGATAAAAAGGCCGCAATTGCGGCCTTTTTCTTTACTTTTTGTTTAACAGTTAAATTCGTCATTCCGTCTTATTGTCGATCTATTTATTTTATGTATGTGTACCAGGGCTTATTCTATTAAACAGTTTGCTCCAATGAGATGTTGCTATTAATTTTCCTCTGTTTTTATTAGGAGTATTCCTAAGCCTATCGCCACGTCAACAAACGCTGGCCGTTCATCTTTTCTGGTCGATATGTGTAACGTAATGAAACATAAGGACGCAAAAAGAATCTGTCAGCATTTTTGAAAGAATGACCGCATTAAACGTGTCTCTTTTCGCGATGCCTGGCTGGCGGGCTCATTAATTGTAATTTTTCGTAATAGCGCGGTGAAATCTTGATCAGAGTGGCTTATAGTTAAGGCATCAGGAAAACAGCACCGTTGCGGCTAAGTATGTAGTATCCACCCCGACACTGATGTTCGGTGAGTAAAAAATCACTCAAAAGGGGATGCGCTATGGACGAGTACTCGCCAAAAAGGCATGATATCGCGCAGTTGAAATTTCTCTGTGAAAACCTGTACCATGACTGCCTTGCCAACCTTGATGACAGCAATCATGGCTGGGTGAATGACCCAACCTCTGAAATCAATTTACAGCTCAATGAACTGATTGAGCATATCGCGACCTTCGCACTTAATTATAAAATTAAGTACAATGAAGATAATAAGCTGATAGAGCAAATTGACGAATACCTGGACGACACCTTTATGTTGTTCAGCGGCTACGGCATTAACGCACAGGATTTGCAGAAGTGGCGTAAATCGGGCAATCGACTATTCCGCTGTTTCGTCAACGTGAGCAGAGCTAACCCCGTTAGCCTGTCTTGTTAAAATTATTACAATTTCCAGGTGAATATATGTCAGAGAAACCATTAACCAAATTTGATTATTTGATGCGTTTACGACGTTGTCAGTCTCTCGATACGCTGGAACGCGTGATTGAGAAAAATAAATACGAGCTTTCAGATAATGAACTGGCGGTCTTTTATTCGGCAGCCGATCACCGCCTTGCTGAACTGACGATGAATAAGCTGTACGATAAAATCCCAACCTCTGTGTGGAAATTCGTACGTTAATCAAATCATCTCTGATTTGCATTGAATGTTTACGCACGCATTGTTAGGCTGAATTCTTCGTCACGTTATGATTCCTTTCGACCGGACATTCCATGCGCCAGGAAAAACAGAAGATGATTGCAGGTGAGCTTTATAATCCTGCAGATGAAACCCTGCGGGCCGATCGCCTTCGCGCACGTCATTTGATCCACCGTTACAACCATACCCATCCCGATGAAAAAGCTGAACGGCAGGCCTTATTATCCGAGCTGCTCGGGAAGGGTGAAGACGCTTATATTGAACCCACGTTTCGCTGTGACTATGGCTATAACATCTCGCTGGGAAAGTCGTTCTATGCGAACTTCGACTGCGTGATGCTGGATGTCTGCCCCATTCAAATCGGTGACAACTGTATGCTGGCGCCAGGCGTTCACATTTATACCGCCACGCATCCGCTGGATGCGACGGAGCGTAACAGCGGTGTTGAATATGGCAAACCTGTCACCATTGGGCATAACGTCTGGATTGGCGGACGTGCCGTTATCAATCCGGGTGTGACGATTGGCGATAATGTGGTGGTGGCGTCTGGTGCCGTGGTAACGAAAGACGTGCCCGACAATGTAGTGGTGGGTGGCAATCCTGCAAAAATCATTAAGACGTTGTAGATCAGATGTGAGTAACTGTTATGGTTTTTCCCTGCATAACTGTTACTTTTTTCATCCAAACCCCTCCCCTAAACTAGGCTGTTCCCCTGTATTTTGTAAAATTCCTGAAGGCTATAAATGACAGAGATACAGCGCCTGCTCTCAGAAACCATCGACGATCTTAATATCCGTGAAAAGCGCGACAATCGCCCGCGTTTCAGCATCAGTTTTATCCGTAAGCATCCGGGCTTATTTCTTGCGATGTACGCGGCCCTGCTGGCCACGCTCGCCGTTATGCTCCTTTCGGAGACGCTGATTGACTCAGTCTGGCTCCTGGTGGTGCTTTTCGTGGTTTTCAACGCGTTCTTCTTCTTCGACGTTAATCCTCGTTATCGTTATGAAGATATCGACGTGCTCGATTTTCGCGTCTGTTACAACGGCGAGTGGTATAACACCCGTTATGTGCCACCCGAGCTCATCAAGGCGATTTTGCACTCGCCGAAAGTGGATGACGTGCAAAAGGCAAAATTGCAGAAGATGGTCTCCACCAAGGGTGAATTGTCATTCTATGACGTCTTCACCCTTTCCCGCCCTGCAACTGCGTAATGATGGATTGTACGCGCCTGATTGCAGGCGCGAACTGCGATGCAGACGTATTGCCATACCCCAGAACCAGCCCCGTTTGCCCGTGCGAACCGTCAAGGTAATATCCGCTTAAAGCCGCAGGCGCCAAATGAAACCGGCTGGCCTGTTGAACCACAGCGTGGTCGTCAATTCCCTCAATGGCGATCGTCAGATGCATTCCCCCTTCCCCGGCCAGCACACGGTGTGGTGTTTGCAGTTCAGTATTCAGGGCCTCACGCAGCTGCCGGTAGCGCTTACGATAAAGACGCCGCATCGCTGCCAGATGCCGTGCGTAATGCCCCTCCTCGATAAACAGCGCCAGCGTGCGTTGTTCAACCCGGTGACCACCCCGAAGCAGAGATCCTATTGCCGGTTTTGCCGCCTGAGCTAATGCCCTGGGCAACACCATAAATCCGGTTCGCAGTGAGGGAAATAACGTTTTGCTGAACGTCCCCAGATAGACAACCGGAGCATTTTTCATCATCCCCAGCATGGCAGGCACCGGCTCGCCGCTGTAACGGAATTCACTGTCATAGTCGTCCTCAATGATCCAGGCGCTATGCTGGCGGGCAAACTCCAGCAACGCTAAGCGGCGGCTGACGCTGAGCACACATCCGCACGGGAACTGATGCGATGGCGAGGTGAAAATGAGCGCCGGTGAAGGCCCTTCTGCTGTGTCGCAGCGTAAACCCTGATCATCGACCGGCATTCCGACGATACGCAAACCCGCTTTGGTAAAGGCGCTCTTCGCCCCTGCGTAACCCGGATTTTCCATCCAGACAATGTCATCGGGTTCGCTCAGGAGTTGCGTGCATAGCCCCACCCCTTCCAGCGCCCCTTCGGTGATGACAATCTGCGAGGCATCGCAATCAATGCCCCGCGACAGCGCCAGATGGCGGGCAATCGCCTCCCTTAGCGTTAACTCCCCCGCCGGATCGCCATAGCCGAGTAGCCCGCTCCCCTCTTCACGCAGGACACGATCGTACAAGCGACGCCATAAAGGTAAGGGAAAGTAATTGATGGCAGGCGTACCCGGGGTGAACGCCGGAACGGGCGTTCCGCGTGGCATCGGCTCGGGTAAGCGTTTAAGCCGTGGGGCCAGCGTCACCGCAGGCTGCTGCACAGACTGCGCCACATCGCGGTGGGTCAGTTTTGCGACGCGGGTTCCCTGGCGGTTTCTCAGCAAATAACCTTCAAGAGTCAATTGCTCCAGTGCGGCGTTAACGGTATTGCGGGACAGAGTCAGCTGTTCGGCAATCATCCGCGAACCCGGTAGCCGACACTCCGCCTGTAACCGCCCGCATAAAATCGCCTCGCGTAATGCCCGATAGAGGGCGCGCTGTCGCGTTTCTTCCCCACGCTGTTGCAGCGCCGCGTTCATTAATGCGTAAAAGTCATCGCCAGGTATGTTCATGCTCGCCTCCGTGGTACCACCAAAACATAATACAGTGGCGCTTTTTAAGGAACCATATTTTCCCTAATCTGGATTTCTACCAACAAACAGGGAACATAACATGACGCAACTTAATCAGTTCGGACAGCCCATTGGCGATGCACTTATCGACTGGCAGCCACGCCAGGCGCCCGAGCGGAAGGTGTTAAGGGGAAAATATTGTCGGCTTGAGCCGCTGTGTGCGGAACACGCTGCGGCGCTCTTTCGCGCGCATCAGCTTGCGCCCGATACCCGAAGCTGGACATGGCTTCTGCGTGAGCCGGACCCCACAGTAGAGGCCTTTACCGCCTGGGTAGTGAGCGTTAGCCAGCTTGCCGACCCTATGCACTTCACGGTGATTGACACTCACACTGACCAGCCGGTCGGGACGCTGGCGCTGATGAGGATCGATCCGGCGAATGGAGTCATTGAGGTCGGTCACGTCCATTTTTCACCCTTGCTGAGCCGCACGCCGATGTCCACCGAAGCGCAATACCTGCTGATGCGCTATGTCTTTGATGAACTGGGCTATCGCCGCTACGAGTGGAAGTGCAACAGCCTGAACGAGCCCTCTCGTCGTGCCGCCCTGCGACTGGGGTTTAAATATGAAGGACGCTTCCGTCAGGCGCTGGTGATCAAAGGTCATAATCGCGATACCGACTGGTTCTCGCTTCTGGATAGCGAGTGGCCCAGAGCGGCAATGGCCTTCCAGAAATGGCTCGCCGCCGATAATTTTACCGACGGCGGAGAGCAGAAACGATCCCTGGAAAGCTGGCGAGAAAAGACAAACTAGCGCCTTTTTTTGCGCCCCTGGACCGCTTTAAAGCGTGGATTCGATTTGCATATCACGTACAGACGGCCTTTGCGTTTAACGATCTGACAATCAGGATGGCGTTGTTTAGCGCTGCGGAGCGAGTTAAGAACCTGCATGTTTAGCTCCGTTTCGCATTAATGAAACCACCAAAACGCTGATGGAAACGCGCCGTACTGCCTTCGCTGGAGATGTTTTTCTGCTTGCCGGTGTAGTACGGGTGTGACTTAGACGAAACATCCAGCGTGACGTAAGGATATTTCACGCCGTCCAGGTCAATCTCACGGTCGGTTTTGATGGTGGAACCGACTTTGAAATACTCGTTCACGCTGGTGTCGTGAAACACGACGGTACGATACGCAGGATGGATATTGGCTTTCATAGTAGACTCTTTGTGTTTTGTTATAACATAACAAAATAATATCCGAGTCTTGCTGCAAAAACAACCCCCGCCCTGTCAGGCGGCGAATCTCATTATTTATCTGCCGCTTGCTCTCTCCCCACCAGCACGGTGGTCATGACAAACGACAGGACCAGTGCCATCACCACGCCGGAGAGGGCAAAAATGAAATAAGGGCCGATATACGCCGGTAAGCTAAAGATGCTCGACAGGATGTAGCCATACAAGCGTACGCCAAAGAAGGCGATAAAGGCCGAGGCCAGTGAGCTGGCGATGGTTGCCGCGATAAAGGCTTTTTTATAGCGGGTCAAAACGCCAAACAGAGCTGGCTCCGTTATGCCGAGCAGGGCAGAAATCGCCGCAGAAAGCGTGACGGTTCTCTCCTGCCTGTCACGGCTCAACCGCCAGATGGCAAATGTCGCGCCCGCAATGGCCATATTGGCCATAAACATCATGGGCATCAGCATATCGTAACCACGGTCGCTGAAGTTTTGCAGCGCAATCGGCGTCATGGCATGGTGCATCCCGGTCAAAATCGCCACCGGGCGAATGGCCCCGACAACGAAGCCGGCAAAACTCGCCGATACGCCAAAGAGACCTTCTATAAACAGCGCCAGCCCTTTACCCAGCCAGATGCCGATCGGCCCGATCACCACCAGCGCAGCCAGTGCAGCCAAAAAAAGCGTCAGTGTCGGGGTAAAAACCGTTTTCAGCACGTCAGGCATGATGCTGTCCACCCAGCGATGGATATAGCTCAGTGCCAGAACCGAGAAGATGACCGGAATGACGCTGGAGGCATAGTTAAACACCGATATGGGGATCATATTCATCAGCCACAGGGCGCTCACCGCCCCCTCCTGATGGGTTGCCAGCGCCTTTGCCGCATCGATCAGTGACGGATACATCAGGCAGGCTGCCACAGCCGCGGCCAGATACTCATTGGTTTTGAATATCTTTGCCGCTGATACCGCGAGGAAAAAGGGCAGGAAGTAGAAGACACCGCTGGCAATAAGGTCGATAACCATCACGGTGTCGCTTTTCGCCGAGACAACCTTAAGGGCGATCAGCCCCGCCAGCAGCCCTTTGATCATCCCGGCTCCGGCGATGGCAGGAACTATCGGGCCAAACACGCCAGAGACCGTATCCATAAACAACGACACCAGGCTTTTACGGCCCTTCGCGGGTGTCGGCGTCGCATCCGCCTGGTTGCCAAGCACACTCAGCATTTGTTCATACCAGCTGTTCACTTTTGGACCAATGATGACCTGAAACTGGTCGCTTTGAAGCTGCGCGCCCAACACGCCGGGCAGCTTTTTTATTTCCGTTTGATCCACTTTATTATCGTCGATGAGATCAAAGCGCAATCGCGTCATGCAGTGCCAGACTTTATTAATATTCCCCTGGCCACCGACCAGACGAATAATATTATTGATGGCTTCTTGCGTCCCCATAAAAACTCCTGCCGGATGTTGTTGTCGTTTTAATGATGCCTTCAAGGATAAGTAAACCCTCAACGCAAAACAAACCAATAAAACCAGACGCAGCTCACACTTATCCACTTCACAGCACTTAAACCGCCTTGATACGGATAATTGGTCTGTTTTTTGATGATTTTATTTAAAAATAACTGACCAAAATAAATATAAAAAAAACGGTTTACCCATCAACATTTTTAGGGCGATGATATTCCTCATTCTCTATTCCACAGCGCAGCAAAGGAGTTATTACGTGACGCCTGTGATTATTAATAATATTGAGTGTTTTATTACCCGCCCCGACCGGCACAATCTGGTGACGGTGCGTATCACCACGGACCAGGGGGTGACGGGTCACGGATGCGCCACGTTTCAGCAGCGCCCTCTGGCGGTGAAAACGCTGGTTGATGAATATCTTAAACCGCTGCTGACGGGCCGGGATGCCAACAACATCGAAGATCTCTGGCAGATGATGAACGTCAACGCCTACTGGCGTAACGGCCCGGTCATGAACAACGCCATCTCCGGCGTGGACATGGCGCTGTGGGATATTAAAGGCCAGCTGGCGGGGATGCCACTTTATCAACTGTGGGGCGGAAAAGCGCGCGACGCCATTCCCGCCTACAGTCACGCCAGCGGCGAAACGCTTGATGAATTGTTTGCTTCCGTGGACAGCTTAGTGGCCCAGGGTTATCGACACGTTCGCTGCCAGCTCGGTTTTTATGGCGGTACGCCGTCGGCACTTCACGCGCCGGAAAATCCAACCGCCGGCGCCTGGTTCGATCAACAGGAATATATGGCGAACACGGTCGAGATGTTCCGCGCACTGCGCGAGAAATATGGCTGGAAGCTGCATATTTTGCACGATGTTCACGAACGCCTCTTCCCGCAACAGGCTGTCCAGCTGGCGAAACAGCTTGAACCCTACCAGCCCTATTTTGTTGAGGATATTTTACCGCCGCAGCAAAGCGCGTGGCTTGAACAGATCCGTCAGCAAAGTTGCGTTCCACTGGCGATGGGGGAGCTGTTCAACAATCCGGCGGAATGGCACGATCTGATCGTAAATCGCCGCATCGATTTTATCCGCTGCCACGTCTCGCAGATCGGCGGAATCACCCCGGCGATCAAGCTGGCGCATCTGTGCCAGGCCTTTGGCGTGCGTCTTGCTTGGCACGGTCCCGGCGATATGACCCCCATCGGCGTAGCGGTCAATACCCATCTGAATATTCACCTGCACAACGCGGCGATCCAGGAGTTTATCCCGCGGTCTGGGACCACCAACCGCGTCTTTCCCGGCGCGCCTGTGGTTAAAGAGGGGTTTGTCTACCCCCCATCAGGAAAGGGTATTGGCGTCGGTTTTCAGGAAGACGAGGCTGCGGCCTGGCCGGTGGTCTACCGTCCTCACGAGTGGACGCAAAGCCGCCTGCCGGATGGCACCCTTCATACCCCTTGATTCTGTCGCCAGGTTAAATTATCCCGGTTATAGGGGATGACATAGGTGCAGGTGTAGTTGATATCGATAATATCGCTGACTTCAAATACCCTGCCGCCTTCCAGAATCCCACGGTTATTGATGTGCATGGCCGGGCTGCCCTTTTTACAGCCCAGTAGCACCGCCTGTTCGCGCCCGACGCTGACCGCGCGATAGGTGGTGAGCATATGTGAAATGGTGAATCCTTTGCTGAGCACATACTGCTGGATCGACCGCTCAATCGCCTGCTGCGTCAGGTCGGGGAAATCGGCCACCGGCATGCGCGACACCTCCAGCTGCACTGGCACATCATCAACAAACCGAAGTCGACAGAAGTGCCAGATAAAGCTCTCGTCGCTAAGGCCAAAGATCTGCTGCGCTGCGCGATCGGGACGCGTCTTATGCAGGCTGATCATCTTGTAACGCATCTGATCAAAACGCTTCTCGGTGATCGAGTTATAAATGAGCGGATTGTTGCGGGCCTGCTCGTTAATCCAGATCCCCGAACCTTGTACAATTCTGATCACACCAATGCTGACCAGCTTTTCCAGAGCCTGACGAATCGTAAACCGCGAGACGCCATACTCCGCGGCAAGCTGTCTTTCAGGGGCAAGTTTTCGCGGCCCAGGGGTCGTGTCCTGATAAATTTTGCTCAGCAGATCCTGGGTCACAAATTCTTTTTTTTTCATTAACCTTTGCCAGAATGAAGTCATTTGTCGTCGCGTGCTATAACATTATCATTTCATGATGAAAGAATTCAGTACAGCCAAGGAAACCGTAGCATGACTACCCGACATCTTGTCAGCCTGGTGACTGGTGTGCTTATCTTTTCAATTCTGGTCCCCATCTGCCTGAGCGTCTGGCTGGCGCATCGTCAGGCGGAAGAAAAGTTCGTTGACGATCTCAACCGCTACGCCGCCCGCGTGCTGATCCGTGCCAACATTGTCACCGATCAGGCTAAAACCGCGTTGACGCTGACTGAACGATTTCAGGGCACCCCGTGCAGCAGTGCCCATCTTCTGGCAATGCGACGTGTCGCCTTCTCTTTGCGATATGTGCAGGAAGTGCTCTATGTCGTTGATCGTAAGCCTGTTTGTTCTTCTCTTGAGTTGAACAGCCTGGCACCTGCCTTTCCCCCGCCGATGCGTATGACGCGGGACGGCTACGATGCCTGGCTGACAAAACAAAATGATTTGGGCATTGATCGCTTTATGGCGGCACTGGGAAATCGTAACCATGTGGTGATGATCGATCCTGAATCGTTAATTGATGTCATTCCTTTTGGTGCCTTGCCCATGGAAACCGCGCTGGTCGGCAATGACAGCGATCTGATTTTTGCCCAAAGTGAGCCTCTCGATCCCGCAGTCTGGAAGCAACTCCAGCAACAGAATTTCGCCCCTCTACAATACAATGGCGCGATGTATGTGGTGAAACAGGTGCCTGAGTTACGATTCTCGATTGTGGCATGGACATCATTAAAGCCGTTAAAAGAGAACTGGCATCAGCAGCTTATATTCTGGCTTCCCTTTGGACTTTTGTTCAGTCTGGCGGCGGCCACCTTTATGCTGCGCATCCTGAGACGATTACAATCGCCGCGTAACCGGTTACTGGATGCCATCCGCGCACGGGCGTTCGTCGTACATTATCAGCCGATTGTCGCCCTGAGCAGTGGCAAAATTGTTGGCGCCGAGGCGCTGGTGCGTTGGCCTCAGTCGGATGGCAGCCTGCTTTCTCCTGACGTTTTCATTCCGCTGGCAGAACAAAGCGGCCTGACCTCACAATTAACGAAAGTGGTCGTCGAAAAAGTCTTCGACGATATGGGAGAGTGGCTGAAGCAGCATCCGGACCAACACATCTCTGTCAATATTGCGCCGGAAGATTTGATTTCAAATGAACTGCCCCGGTTACTCAGTCGCCTGCTTAATCAGGCACAACTGCACCCACAACAGATCGCCCTGGAATTAACCGAGCGCGGCTTTGCCGATCCAAAGATTAGCGCGCCGGCCATCGCCGCTTTTCGCCTGAGCGGGCATGCGGTTTACATTGATGATTTTGGTACTGGCTATTCAAGCCTGAGCTATCTGCAGGATCTGGACGTCGACATTCTCAAGTTAGACAAGTCGTTTGTTGATGCGCTGGAGTTCAAGCACGTAACCCCACACATCATCGAAATGGCAAAATCGCTGAAACTGGCCATGGTGGCAGAAGGGATCGAAACAGAAGGACAGCTGGAGTGGCTGCGTCGTCATGGAGTGCAGTACGGACAAGGCTGGTTGTACAGTAAGGCGCTACCTAAAATTGAGTTCATCCTCTGGGCGGAAAATAACCTAGACCCAGAGTGAATCACCCGGCCAAAACCTTGGCCGGGCATCGACGATCACTCATCCAGCAGCGGGGCAAACCCGCCGTAGATCATTCGTTTTACGTCAAAGGGCATCGATTCCCCAAACTCTTTCATCCGGGGATCGGTCATCAGCTTTTGATTCGCCGCGTCGCGAACCTCTTTCGAGGGGTATTCAATCCAGCTAAAGACGATCTCTTCCCCCTCTTCCGCTTTTACCGCCATCCGAAAATCCGTTTGCTTACCGTCCGGGACGTCATCAGCCCAACACTCCACTACCCGCGTGGCACCAAACTCCTTAAACAGGGGAGCGGCTTTCGCGGCCATCTCGCGATACGCCTCCTTATTTTTCGCCGGGACGGCCACGACAAAACCATCGACATACTTCATGAGACAAACCTCCGAAGTGAGCGTGCGGCTACCTGATGTAGCCGCAACAGACGATTAAGTTTAGTCCTGACGCCAGCTAAACGTGTAACGTAACGCCTTTCCTTGCAGTAGAAACTCAGGGGACACGCTCGGGCTCCATGAGTCATCACCGCCGACGCCCATGTGGAAAGCGTCCAGGCTGAGCCAGCAGCCTGGCTCCTCTTTCAGCAGAGGATGATGCGTGGTCTCACGAAGCTGTTGCTGGCTATAACGACTCAGCGAAAAGTGGAAAAAACCCGACAGGTGATGCGGGCCACAGGAGAGCTGACGCGTATCACAGCGCAGGCCATTTTCCGTCGGGAAGATATACGGCGTATGCAGCGCCTGGAGCGGCAACGTCCAGCGCCCCTGACGAGCGGCGAGCTTTCTGTCCGGATAGTTTTCATGCGGCCCCAGCCCCAGCCAGCTGGCTGACGAAGAGACTTCAGCAAGTTGCGCACTCACGCCAATCCGCGCCGGCTCTGGAATATCGGCGGCCACCTGAACGTGAATATCACCATGAAGCACGCCGTGGCTGTCAATTTTCCAGGTTTTTTCACTCAGGAACAGCGTCTTCCCTTTCGCCTCCCAGGCGTGACGAGTCGTGATAATCACCGCATGGGCCTGTTGTTCACTTTCGCAGTGGAGCAGGCGCGATGACAGGTTGTACATTCCCGCCGCCTTCCAGCGTTCGACCCAGGCGTTAGGATCGATGCGGGTCGCTTCACTGACGCCAATATCGTTATCCAGCGGTGCGCGCGTGAAGTTGTCAATTAACGGTGAAAGCAGCGTTTCCGCGTCGTGCTTCCACCATTGTGTCAGATGCCCGGTTTCGCGGCTGAACTGCCAGCGCTGCCCTTTATGGCTCACCTCAAACCAGGTCGCGCGCTCCTCTAATGTGGGTGAGGTGTCTTGTACCGGAACGGGCGCGATAAACAACGGTGCCGGAAGTAGCCACTGATCCCAGGCACAGCGATGATTTTCAGGCGACCACGGCGTTGCATTGCGCTGGAAGACATCAACATTCAGCCAGACCTCACCCGGCGCAGCCTCAAACTCTGGCAAGGTGATTTCGATCCGCTGGGTGCCCTGAGGAGGAAGAGATAATGTCACCTCGCCCGTAGCCAGTACCTCGCCATCCCGCACGAGGGTCCAGCATAAAGACTCGTTATCCGTCTCACGGAAGAGGTAATCGCTCTTCACCTCGATCAGAAGCGGCGACGTACTCAACCGCGTGAAGGTGAAAAATTGCTGGGCGCGCTGGGCTTCATACAATGCCGGATGCGGTGTGCGATCCGGGAAGACCAGACCGTTCAGACAGAACTGGCGATCGTTTGGCGTATCGCCAAAATCACCGCCATACGCCCAGTACGGCGTACCATTGTCATCTTTACGCGTCAGGGCTTGATCAACCCAGTCCCAGACGAAGCCGCCTTGTAAACGGGGATAATCGCGGAAGGCCTGCCAGTATTTGGCGAAACCGCCAAAACTGTTTCCCATCGCATGGGCATATTCGCAAAGGATAAGCGGGCGCGTCTCGTCCGGCATGCCGATCCACTTTTTTATCGACCATTTGGGCACCGCCGGGAACGGCTGATCCTGGTCGACGCGGGCATACATGGGACAGACGATATCGGTCGCGGCGGTATTGGCCCCACCGCCTTCATACTGCACCGGGCGGGTCGGATCGGTGGTTTTGACCCAACGATAAAGCGCATCGTGGTTAGCCCCGTGGCCTGACTCATTGCCCAGCGACCAGATGATGACAGAGGGGTGGTTACGATCGCGCAGCACCATGCGTGTCACCCGCTCGCTCATGGCGGGCAGCCAGAGGGGATCGTCCGATAAACGGCTCATCGGCACCATACCGTGCGTTTCAATATTGGCCTCATCAACCACATACAGGCCATAGCGATCGCAGAGCGTGTACCAGAGAGGATGATTGGGATAATGCGAGCAGCGCACGGCGTTAAAATTATGCTGCTTCATCAGTTCAATATCGCGACGCATCGTCGCTTCGTCCATCACCTGCCCCTGCTCGGGATGATGTTCATGACGGTTAACGCCGCGGATCAGCAACGGTTGGCCATTGAGCTTTAACAGTCCGTTACCGATCTCAACGCGACGAAAACCAACGTCGCAGGCCTCCACCTCCAGCACCTGCCCCTGAGTGTCATGCAAGGCAATGGTCAGACGATAGAGTTCAGGGGTTTCGGCACTCCATAACAGAGGATTATCTACCGCCAGCGATACGCTAAGACGTTCGGCCCAGGCCCCGCGCTCATCCACCATCGCGCTTCCTGCACGCGACCGGGTGCAGGCGATGGATTCCTGGCCACGCCATAATGTCACCGCCACATCGCACTCGGCCAGCTGAGGGCCGGCCAGGGAGACGTCCACACGCAACCTGGCGCGATCGTACTCTGCGTTCAGTTCCGGGACCGCATGATAATCCGCGATATGGGTATCAGGCTTATGCAGCAAAGAGACATCGCGGAAGATACCGCTCATACGCCACATATCCTGATCTTCGAGGTAGCTGCCATCGCACCAGCGTAAAACCAGCACCGCCAGACGGTTCTGTCCCGGACGCAGCGCCGAGGTTATGTCAAATTCAGCGGGCAGTCGGCTGTCCTGGGAATACCCGATCCAGTGACCGTTACACCAGACATAAAAGGCGGAATTGACCCCGTCAAACACAATGCGCGTTTGTCCGCTCTCCAGCCACTGTTCGTCCACTTCAAATGTGAGCGAGTAACAACCCGTGGGATTCTCAGCGGGCACCTGCGGCGGGGTAACCGGAATCGGATAGGTGACGTTGGTGTAGACAGGAGTATCAAACCCCTGCATTTGCCAGTTTGACGGCACGGGCGTGCCGATGGCATCCGCATTATCGACAGCGATCCAAGCGTCGGGAACCTGCTCCGGAGAAGAAAAGTAGCTGAACTGCCATGTGCCGTTAAGCGAGCGTTTACAGGCGGCAAGCCCCTCTTCACGAGCCAGGGTTTCATCCCGCCAGCTGTGAAAGGGAGCATGGGCAGGCAGACGATTCCACTGCGTGACAACCGGGTTTTCCCAGTCGCGACGAGCCAGTAGCGTTTTCAGTGATTGCGGTGATGTCAGAAACATATAAACCCCTTTGCGAAGCGCTCACAATTTTAACCACCATGCACTGGCAAAACGGTGCGGTAAAGGCACTCGCGGTCAGCAAGCGAGTGCGATCACAAAAAAGTCACTGTCTTGTCAGCTGTTCAGCCATGTGTGCGAGGTTTTTTAACTGCTTTGCAAGCTGTTCGTACTGAAGCTGCTGTTCAGAGCGTCGCGCGCTGGAAAGCCGTGCCACCAGCGAGACTGGCAGTAGCGTCTGCCAGGGTGAGTCTGTTTTCTCGCCCTCGAGTAGCCACTCCACGCTGCGCTCACCCGCCTCACGAAAAGTCTGGCGGATAGTGGTCAGCGGCGGTGAAAACCAGGCGCTGTCGGCAGTATCGTCGAAGCCGACAAGAGAAATGTGTCCGGGTACGGCAACGCCTTTCTCAGCGCATGCCCGCATCACGCCCAATGCCATCTGGTCGTTCGCAACCAGAATCGCATCCGGCAGCGGGGTGCCTGCCAGCAGGACATGCCCTTTTTCATAACCGGAAGCCGCACTCCAGTCGCCATACGCCTGGGCCACGGGTTCAAGATTATCCGCCGCCAGCCGGGCCAGCCATCCTGCCTGGCGCGTACGGGCTGACACAGAGCTTTGCGGGCCGTTGAGGAGTGCAATGTGCCGATGCCCCAGTTGAAGCAGATGTTCCACCCCCAGCGTCGCGCCCTGCAGCGCATCAAAGGCCAGGCGATGAACCTGTGCGTTCTCAGACACATCCAGAAAGAGGACCGGAACCGGTGAGGCCATGGCGCGAAGTTGTTCTGCATCGGCGTCGTCCAGCGGCACATTCACCACCAGCCCTTCCACGCGCTGCGCCAGAAGTTCCTGGAGCGCATCCTGACACTGGGAAAGGTGCTCAACCATGGAAATCAGTACGCTGGCCCCGCGAATACCCGCGTGGGATTTGACCGCAGACGCAATCTGGGACGGCGCGTGTAACGCCAGATCGGTGGTGATCAACCCCAGGGTACGCGTGCGTTTCCCCGCCAGCTGTTGTGCACCACGATTGGGGACATAATGCAGTTCCGCCATCGCCCGCTGCACCTTTTCACGGGTGCGCGCGGAGACATGCTCCGCGTCGTTAATCACGCGGGAAACGGTTTGATAAGAGACGCCCGCCAGGCGGGCAACATCATATAAGGTTATCGCTTTCATGCTGTGCACAGGGTAACGGGTGATTTCCCTATTGTGTCACAGCTGATTGCGCAAAGCATGTGAGCGCTTCGTCGAATTAAACAATCTCTGGCGATTGCGGCGCGATCGCTATCGCGGGCTTCTGGCGAAACCAGGGCAGGCAAATCTGAATTAGCGGGCCAATGGCCAGGGCATACAGGACGGTCCCCACACCAATCGTTCCCCCCAGCGCCCAGCCAATCAGCAGTACCGACACTTCAATCGCCGTACGAACCGTCCGCACCGACCAGCCCATACGGGCATGGATGCCGGTCATCAGTCCGTCACGCGGGCCGGAACCAAATCCCGCCCCAATATACATTCCGGTGGCAATGGCATTGACGATCACAGCAGCAACCAGCAGCGCGATCCGTGCGGGTAATGCGCTCAGTTCCGGCATTAGCGCCAGCGAAGCATCGGCGGCCAGTCCCAGCACGATCACGTTGCTGATTGTCCCGAGTCCCGGACGCTGCCGCAGCGGGATCCAGAATAACAGCACCACCACGCCGGTCAGGATCATCACCGTACCGATATCAAGCGACAGCTGTTTGGCTACCCCAATATGAAACACATTCCAGGGGTCGGCACCCAGGTCGGCCCGCACAAACATAGCGGTAGAAACACCGTAGAGCACAAGCCCGATATAGAGTTGTAATAAGCGACGCGGCATCTTTTCTCTCCTGAAGGTCATGCTTTTATCTTCACCGCAAATGGCCTTATGATTAATATCCAGTTTAAGAATAGTGGACTGCTTATGTCGCCTCGTCGTTTTGGAAGCCAATCGCTGGCGCGCCTGTTAGGGCACTGGCAACAACAGACGTCCCGTACCCCGCTCTGGCGTCAGCTAGCGGATGCGTTGCGCCTGCTCATTCTGGATGGACGGCTGGTGCTTGATACGCGTCTTCCCGGCGAACGCGAGCTGGCGATGGCGCTGGATGTCAGTCGTACCACCATTAGCAGCGCGTTGGGGCATCTGCGGGAGGCGGGTTTTCTGGAAAGCCGTCATGGCAGCGGTTCACGCGTGATCCTGCCGGAAAATCATGCCGTTCCAGGCTTATCGTCCACCACCGCGGCGCTCGATCTCTCCACAGCGGCATTGAGCGCCGGGCCGGAAATCCATCAGGCCTATTCCCATGCGCTTACCGCCATGACGCAACACCTGTCGCAAACCGGTTACGATCAGTCCGGGTTACTGACGCTGCGTGAAACCCTGGCAGAACGCTATACCACGCGCGGGCTGCCAACCCGTGCGGACGAAATTATGGTGGTTAATGGGGCGGTCAGCGGCCTGGCTTTAGTGCTGAGAATGTTAACCGGGCCGGGCGATCGGGTGGTGGTCGATCATCCGACGTACCCGCTGGCAATTGCCGCGATTCAGGGCGCATCCTGTCGGCCCGTAGGCGTCTCGTTACCCGAATCAGGATGGGATACCGACGGCTTTGCCGCCATGCTGGCGCAAACCGCCCCCCGTATGGCCTATCTGATGCCGGATTTCCACAATCCAACGGGGCGGTGTATGGATAGCGCGACACGCCAAACCCTGGCCGATATCGCGGCGCAAACCCGCACGACGCTGGTGGTTGACGAAACGATGGTCGATCTCTGGTTTGATGCGCCGCCCCCTGCGCCGCTGGCGGCATTTAACGCGCAAGCCTCGGTGATTACCCTGGGGTCAGCGGGGAAAAGCTTCTGGGGCGGCCTGCGGCTGGGATGGATCCGGGCCTCTTCCCGCACCATTGCAGCCCTGACCCAAACGCGTGACACCCTGGATTTAGGTTCGCCCCTGCTGGAGCAACTGGCCACGCAGTGGCTAATTGAGAATGGCCCGACATTCCTTCCCGCGCGTCGCAGGATGCTTGCAGAGCGTCGCGACCGCTGCGGCGAACTGTTACGTGAACATTTTCCGGCGTGGCATTTTGAAAAACCTGAAGGGGGACTTTCCTATTGGGTTGAATTGCCCGACAGAGTGGCAACCCAGCTTGCTGCACTTGCTGAAACACAGGGGATTCACCTGGGTACCGGCACGCGATTCGGCCTGGCTGGCGCCTTTGATCGCTATCTGCGTATGCCTTTTTCACTGGAGCCGCACGTGCTGGAAGATGCCCTGAAGCGAATTAAACCGCTCTGGCAAACGCTCAATAAAAGCGAAACCTCATTAAAGCGAAGGGTAATCTAAATAAAAACTGCTGGCTGCAACGAATGCAGTCAGCAGTTTTCACAGAAAGTATTTAGTGTTGCGGAGGAATCGGGAAGCCTTTAAGGGAAATAACAAAATCTTCTCCCTCTTTTTTTATTTTTGCACCTGTATCACACCAGTCTGATGCAATTTGAAAAAACTCATCACTTCCAACATTCCAGCCCAGACGAACATGTTTCACATAGCCTGAACGAAGCATATCGCAGGCTTCTTTGTAATCGCTGGCGGTAGACAGTTGTTGTTTCATTTTCTCTTCTTCAGAATTTTACGTAGTGCCTTGATTTCTTTAGGAGTAAATGGCGTAACGTTCTCTTCTTCCGTATGCTGATTATCAATATCCTCTTCCGTTACTCCCGCCTCTGCGACGGCTTCAAAGGCAAGCTGCAGCAGTTTTTCTGTGGTCACGCTAAGATTCTCATTATTGACTTCAGCATAGTGGCGAAGTCTCTCTTTCAACGCTTCATCAATTTTTACGTTTAATACCGCGGTGGCCATGTTTGTCACTTCCCTTCGGAATAAGTTCTTTATTTAATACACGAAGTTAACACGCTTATCCAGATTTATATTTTTTGCTTATGGCATGAAAAAAATGCCCAGTAATAAAATGACAGTCTATTATTACAGGTTTATGACAATATTATTTCAGCATGATGAAGAATATATTACACAACCCTGTAGTGAATAAGGGATTGATTTAACGGGCATGTTGTCTGGCGTCTGAAGTCGCGGGGTGAAGAAGCAAATCGGGAAAGGACCAGCAGAATTGGGTGGGGGCCCTGCCAGCTAAAAATAAACCTTGTTTTTCAATGCAATAGAAGAAAGTTGGACACAATATTGTACCACAAGAAAGGAGAGCGATCAAGCGGATTTACCACCAGGAATTTCACCTTACATTCATTGCGCAAAAGATTATTTCTGTCGCGCAATACCATTACTCACCTGTGCTGCTCTGACCACTACTACCAGCTAACGTTAGTAAAAAGATTCTTATGGCGAAAGTATTGATTGCAATGACTACTAACGCTTACGCGTTGAGCCACGGTGATACCACCACCCTAAAGGAAGGTACATTTAACTGTAAAAAGCTGACCGATTTTTACGAGATGATTAGTTACATACAGGACAAAGATCAACAAGGCATGATGGACCTCATTACCTCTGGTAAATGTCGCCTGTTAAAAGAATCTATGACAATGGAGATCCAGGACGTCGACGAAAAGGGTTTCGTTTCCTTCATCACCCCCGGCGGTCACGGTGGCTGGGCAGCTAAACAGTTTTTTGAAGAGTAATCCCCTTCTACCTATTATGGCGTGAATCCTCGCGCCATTACATGACGTAGCTTTTGAGTATACATTAACACTTCGTGATAAAAGTGGCCTAAAAGGTCTAGCTTAAATAGCGCTTGATTAATTAAACGCCACACGCCATTGCACTACAACCCAAACGCTACAAATGGATACCCTGATGACCACCAGCCGAGCTTATGCCTATCTTCGCGCCTCCACTAAAGAGCAGGACGCTACCCGCGCCAAAGCAGCATTGGCAAAGTTCGCCGCCGATAATGATTTGGGCCACGTCACCTACTTCACTGAGAACGTGAGCGGAGCCAGCTTACAGCGCCCGGAGCTTATGCGCCTGATCGACAGAGCAGCGCCTGGCGACATTCTGTTAGTGGAGCAGGTAGACCGCCTGAGCCGTCTTAACGCTGAGGACTGGGAAACATTGAAAACCCAGATTGATGGTAAAGGTTTGCGAGTGGTGGCTCTCGACCTGCCTACCAGTCACGAAGTGTTAAAGCACCAAGGTGAGTTTATGCGATCCATGATGAAAGTTATCAACGGCATGATGTTAGAAATGCTGGCAGCAATAGCCCGTAAAGACTACACAGACCGCCGCCGTCAGGCTGAGGGAATCAGCAAGGCGAAAGCTGAGGGCACTTACAAAGGCCGCCCAGTGAACGACAAACTACACGAACAGATCCGCGCCCTGCATGAAGCAGATAAGACAAAGAGCGATATCCATCGTCTCACAGGTGCTGCACGAACCACCATTAACAAAGTGTTGAAGGCGTAAGCCACAGCTTAACAGAATCCTTTTTGGGACCTTGCCAGCCCCGCTATCCCACCACCAGCCCTCGATATTTGGGCGGCTTCCTCGTCAGGATTAAGAACGCGAAAAACTTGGAGCTTAACGGCTCACGCAATACGGTCACTTGTTCACCATAACACTACCGACTACTGGCACCATTTGGATTTAGACAACAAGCCGATAGGAGCGAGGACGATTAGACGGTACTATTTAGCCGTATTTACGGAGGTTGCAGTTATTGCAGATCCAGTACGGCCCTAATTGTTGAGATTTACGATGCGACATGTGCGTTTTTAGCTGGTTCACTTCATAGCACTTTGAACAAAAAGCTGTCTTATCGCCATCCTTCCAGTACACCCCCCCATTGAAGGAAAAGGTCGATTTGTCTTTCAACTGCTCCTCGAGCTGTTTGTTTTTCTGTTCAGAGTCAAAAAGCAAAGTCTGCGTTGTTATCGCTTTAATTTTAGCGTTAGCAAGTTCAACCATCAGATTAGCCAATTCAAGTTTTAGCGTTGCCTTGTCCAGCTCATCGCTATTATATGCCAGCTTCTGAGTGATGCTAACCCCTTTATCGAGAATCCCGACTGCCGCCGCCGTGCTTGCCAATACACCTGCCATAACATCCCCTACCTGAGATTTATTGAAGATAAACGCTCACTACTTTATCGGATAACCTTCTGTTACGAAACGAAGTTTCGCTTAAGTCCAATACTTGTTGCGCATGCAGCCATTGCTTGTAAAATGACCACCGCGATGATTTCCATAACAAGTAGAGGGACTTATGAAACAGTACACAAACGAGCTAACCGAAGAAATTATAACCTCATGCGCTCAATCACCATTCACACCAGAAGAGATCGCCACATTTGACGAAAGCACGCAGCAGGAAGTATTAAATCTGACCACGCGATTAGCCACCTGCCCCGTCAAGCTAATATTTAGAATAGCAACGGTCGGAAGCCTCAGCCGCAATGGCGGTATTATTCAAAACGTATCAGGAAATAGCACTGCCGGGGGCTTACTGGTTGCGCGAGTTGGCGATAAGGTTGTGTATGCTGATGGTAGTGAAGCCACCATTATCTCAGGTGCTGGCAAAGCCCGTGTTATGCAGGGAGCGTCTGCTGCACTCGTTGGAAGTATGCTTGATAATGGCGACGAAATAATCTCAACCCCACATTCAAGCAACACATTCGTGTTCCGTGAAGGTGACACTCTCCCGGAAGGATTCCTGACCATTCCAGGGAGTATGCACTAATGGGAGTAAAAGGTTATTTTTTGTTCCGAGGTGATAAGACGGTTTGCGGCGGAAAAATCCTTGAAGGATTTACCGATCACCAGTTTTTCGATAAAGACATGGCTTGTGAAGGCCACAAAGTGACCTGCGGCAAACATCCTGGGTATTATCGTATTTGCGGCGGGCTTGAAGACGACGACATACATGGTAAAAGGATTGCCGGAACGCTACACAGCTATAGTTCCTGCCCCTGCAAATCGAAATTCGTTCCTTCAAACTGGGATGATGATTACGAGCTTGGTGGAGAACCAACAGTAACGCACATGGATTTGTCTCACCTCGTCGAGATGCCTGTACTTCCGGGGCCAATTTCAGCCCCTAAAACTGATAGCTTTGCTGACACCTGCAAACCAGAAGATAACTCGCTATTGAACGGCGTTTACATCTGGACTGAAACCACGGACGCAGGACACGCCTTTGTATCCGTACATCAGAATAATTCGATCTACGTCTACACCTACGGGCGATTTGGTCGGATAGGCCCCGCCACATTAACAGGTGATGGGATTCTTAACTTCCTCACTGGTGATGATGCTCGTCTTTACTATCGCGAAGAACTCTACAAAGTTCAGGCCAGAGTATTCCAGATCGATGACGTTACACCCGAAGAAACCCGCAGAATTTTTGAATCTCTATGGAACTCCGGCAAAACACCAGTTTTCACGGACAAAATGGGAGATCGCACCAAGCAACATGGTAAGGTGATTGATGTTTACGATCTCACTGGCAGCAACTGCACAACCCACACAGTGCAAGTGATCAGAGAGGCAGGGACTAAAATCTTCGATACCAGCTACACATCAACAACAACACAGCTTCGTATCGACAATGAAGAAGATTTCACTATCCCTGTATCTTTACAGCGTTACTTGACGGAGAAGAGCGGCGATCTGTCCTCAATGAACGTTATGGAAGTTACCAGCGCATTTAGAGAACAGTATCCGAATACCGAACACTTCAAGCCGAACTCTGAAAGTCTCATAGGACAAGTGGAGGAAGGACTCGCTAACAGTGCATCAACGGTTGGATCATCTTCGGGTTATTCTGGTGGCACGATTGGCGGCGTTTTAGGTGGCTCGTATGACATTGACGAATAGAGCAAGGGCGATTCTTCGGTGGGGAGGAATTGCTTTAGTATTCGCCACCTACTCTATCGCCCTGATGATCCCAGTGCTTGATTTTGGGTTAACCCGGAAATACAACGGCCCACCTTCTACAGGTGAGATGGAAGCCCGTTTATGTGAGGCGATCATAGATGACTTATCGCGTTCAGTGGATAACCTCTTGATCACAGCATTTTTCGGTAGTGCCATTTGCCTTGTTTTGGTCTTGATCATCTTCAAGAAGGTGAGATGACCGCCAAAGGCTGGAACCCACCATCCTTTTCCCTTATCCCGATTTTAGGCAAAGAAGCCATAAAGCCCCGTTAGTGGTAGAAATAGCAACAAAGCACGACACTTAATCTTCAAGGATAAAATATGACCAACAAACAGTCATTACTCCAACTGTATGCCAAAACCGTCACTCTCGGTCGATACATCGAATTAGAAAAATACGCCAAGTATCAACTTACAGCAATGCACCCCAATTTGAACCCGGAAGACTTGAGCGAGGAAGAATTAATCAAACTGATTACTGCCTCAGTCACCAATATGACCGGGCAAGTGTGCTGACCTGATCATAAGCAAACTAAGATCTGCGGAGTGTATGCTTTTAGTGCCGCTATGCCCCGCATATTTTTAAAGGAGCTCCACCAAATCAACCAGCCGCGAGACATCGACACCTTTCCCATATCGGTTGTAAGTGATCGTTGCATTCGAGTGCCCGAGCACTTGGTAGGCGAACTGCTCAGGAAAGCCATTTTGTTTGAATGTTGTTGCGGCGTAGTGTCGCAACGAATGATACTCAGGCAAACCATGCTTACCCCTGAACCTCGTAAACCAACGGCTAAAGTAGTGACCATAACTGCCAAGATGCAAGGTTAACTCAGGGAACAAATGCCCTTTTCGATCGGATTTGAAATCAAGCAGACCAAGTGTCAGCAGTTGCGAATTGATCGGAACGAATCGGCGCGAACTGTCCGTTTTAAGCGTCTAATTCGGATTCAAGTTATCAACACGGAAGCACCAAACTCCGTCAAATTTCATCACGTCATTGTGGTAAAGCTGGCAGATCTCATTCTGCCTCATCCCCGAATAGCGACCAATCAGAATGATCCACCGCTTCCAATCCTTCACGCCATGTAAAGCAATGTGCAATCGTTTCAGATCGTTGAGCGTGTATGCTGGACGGCGATCCATTGGTGCGGTTGTTCCCTTAACCCCCATCCCCTCAAAAGGTTTCGAATCTCATCATCCGTGCGAGTGGCGAGCCATTTGAAAAACGCTGAATTCTTCTTGATGTAGCGGTTTCTGGTAGATGCAGAACCCTCAAGGCCATCAACAAACGCCGCCGCGCTTCTTTTGCTGAAAGGTTCTTTTGTAGAATTCAGATATGCATTTACGCACCTGTTGATCGTCAATATTTCCCGTTCACCAACCTCTCCTGTTTTAGCGCTGGTGTACTTATCAAGCTCACTCTTCAGGCTCTTGAAAGGCTTTTTCTGTTGTGGTTGTTGGAAGGAAGCAGACGGGGTTGAAGTGTGTGCCGGGATGGACTGCGGAAAGCAGTGGAAAGGTTGTGAGGTGAGATATTTCTCTACACGGAGCAAGGCTTCACGTTTGGAGCGTGTGCGAAGAGAAATACGAATTTCACGGCGTTTCCGAGGTGTCAGGTAGACCCTACGGTAGTACCAGATCCCGTGACGGGAAAGCATAAGATGCGACATTGATTAGCGTCCTAAGTGATACACGAAAGTTATATCACCGCCGTTTCAATGCACGAAAACAGAAGGTTACATGATGAATATCATGCACTTAGCAGAATTGGGTGGGGGCCCTGCCAGCTACATCCCGGCACACACGTCGTCTGCCCTGGCTGCTTCCTTCCGGACCTGACCTGGTGAACAGAGTAGCGTTGCGGGAGAACCAACAGAGCCCCCATTGAGAGCGTTGTTAACCAACGCGCAGCCGCATTATCCCTGCACGGGATCGCAATTGCAAGTTAACACCAACTGGATGATGGTTTATTGCGCAAAGCGGGCCTTTAATCAGGTATTATTTCTCTTTTCGACGGTTTAGACCTTTTTACGGACGTGCCAGACTCGGTCACAAGACCCGATTCGGGCGAGAAACGTCTCTGGAAATTTCGACAGGAGTAACAATGGACGAACACGACTCTTTTCCACAGCGCGTGTGGCAGATTGTCGCCTCCATTCCCGAAGGCACTGTCACCACTTACGGCGAGATCGCGCGGCTGGCAGGGTCACCGCGTGCAGCACGTCAGGTGGGCGGCGTGCTTAAACGTCTGCCGGAAGGCAGCAACCTGCCGTGGCATCGGGTCGTCAATCGTCTTGGGGTTATCTCACTCACCGGACCGGATTTGCAGCGTCAGCGGCAGGCACTTTTATCAGAAGGGGTGATTGTCTCAGGGAAAGGGGAAATCGATCTGGCGATGTATCGCTGGCGGTATTAACTACCCTCCCCAACGGAGAGGGTAAGAGAGGATTAGTACTGAGTAGGTGCAGGTACGGCTGATGACGGGTTAACCTGCGTTGGTGACGTAGACGGAACCGTCGTTGTCGCTCCCCCGTTCTGCTGCACAGGTACAGCGGTCTGCTGCACAGGCACCAGCGTCAGATCGGCTTTCGTCCCACCCTGATTGATTACCGGCTGCACCGTATCGGTGATAAAGACCAGTTTATCGTTCACGGTAATCGCTGCGCTCAGCAAGATACGCGCATTCGGCTGGATATCAGCCGGATTGAACGGCAGCACGAAGCTGAACGGGGATTGCTTACCTTCAGTACGAACTGCTTTCTGTGACAGGACTTTCGATGGCGCATCCGCCAGAGAAGCATCAGAAAGCGTCACAGTTAGCACTGCATCTGGCGGTAAAGCCACTTTCTGACGGATCCATACCGTACCAGAAACATTAGGCTGCTGCATGGTCGGCTGCGTGGTTGCCCCTGAGGCATTCGGATTTGGCGCAGGTGTTTGAATATCTGCGCTCTTGTCCGCACAGGCGGACAAACTGACAGCTAACGCGACGCCACTCAACATGTGTACGAATTTCATTGAAGTCTCCTTATCATCAATGCGTCAACGGGATCGATCCCAGCCGATATCGTTAACATTCACATAACGGACTAAGTCTGGCACAAGTCACAGATATTTGCCTGGTTTCAGCCAGTTATTCAGACTATTGCACCCATCGGACCACTTCCATTTCTGCGTTATAATCAGCGTATCTTTCGCCACGGCGTATATTGAGGACCATTATGAGTCAAGCACTGAACAATCTGCTGACATTACTGAATCTGGAAAAAATTGAGGAAGGACTCTTCCGCGGACAAAGCGAAGATCTGGGCTTACGCCAGGTTTTTGGCGGTCAGGTCGTGGGACAAGCGCTTTATGCCGCTAAAGAGACCGTGCCCGCAGACCGTCTGGTGCATTCATTCCACAGCTATTTTTTACGTCCTGGGGACAGCGCAAAACCGATCGTTTATGACGTTGAAGTGCTGCGCGACGGAAACAGCTTTAGCGCACGCCGCGTGGCGGCGGTGCAACATGGTAAACCCATCTTCTATATGACCGCCTCTTTCCAGGCACCGGAACCCGGCTATGAGCATCAAAAAACCATGCCCCCTGCCCCGGCGCCGGACGATCTAAAATCAGAGACGGACATTGCCCGGGCGCTCTCGCATCTGCTGCCACCGCAGGTGAAAGAAAAATTCCTTTGTGATAAACCGCTGGAAATTCGCCCGGTCGAATTCCACAACCCGATGAAAGGCCATACGGCGGAGCCCATGCGTCAGGTCTGGATGCGTGCAAACGGGACGGTCCCGGCCGATTTGCGCGTCCATCAGTATCTGCTGGGTTACGCTTCGGACTTTAACTTCCTGCCCGTGGCGTTACAGCCTCACGGCGTAGGCTTTCTTGAGAAAGGCATGCAGGTGGCTACCATCGACCATTCGATGTGGTTCCATCGTCCGTTCGATATGAACGACTGGTTACTCTATAGCGTGGAGAGTACCTCGGCCTCCAGCGCCCGTGGTTTTGTGCGCGGTGAGTTTTATACTCAGGATGGCGTTCTGGTGGCATCAACGGTGCAGGAAGGGGTCATGCGTAATCGGGGATAGAATTTGTGACCTGTTGCCCTCCCCCGAGCCTTTTCGCTCATGGGGAGGGCATGCATATCCATAACGGCAACGTGCGTTGCCGTTTTTTATTATGCGTTGTAGGCGTTCTCGCCATGGCTGTTGACGTCGAGCCCTTCGCGTTCCTGTTCTTCCGGCACGCGCAGACCCACGGTCATATCAGCCAGCTTGTAGCCAATGAAGGCCACCACACCTGACCAGACGATGGTGATACCGATACTTTCCAGCTGCACCAGCACCTGATGGCCCATGGTCACGCCTTCTGCATAACCTACGCCGCCCAGTGAGGTTGAGGCAAAGATACCGGTCATAATGCAACCCACGATGCCGCAGACGCCATGCACGCCGAACACATCACAAGGATCGTCCACGCGAAGGATGCGTTTCAGCGCCGTGACGCCCCACAACCCTGCCAGACCCGCCACAATACCGACCAGTAATGCACCACCCACGCCCACGTAACCGCATGCCGGCGTGATGCCTACCAGGCCCGCAATCGCACCGGAGCACGCACCCAGCAGAGACGGTTTACCGCGCACGGCCCACTCGCCAAAGACCCAGGAGAGGATCGCGCCTGCCGTTGCCACCACCGTGTTCACAAAGGCCAGCGCGGCGATTTCGTTAGCCGCACTTGCCGAACCGGCATTGAAACCAAACCAGCCGAAATAGAGGATCGCGGTTCCGGTAAAGACCATTGGCAGGTTATGCGGTTTGAAGGCTTCTTTGCCAAACCCAACGCGTTTGCCAATCAGGTAGGCGCCAACCAGACCCGCCACTGCCGCGTTGATGTGTACAACCGTACCGCCGGCAAAATCCAGCGCGCCGTGAGAGGCCAGCAGACCGCCGCCCCAGACCATATGCGCAATCGGCACATACGAGAGCGTCATCCATACCACAACGAAGATCAGCACGGCGGAGAAACGAATGCGTTCCGCCAGTGCGCCGACAATCAGCCCAACGGTAATAGCGGCAAACGATCCCTGGAAGGCAACGTGAATATATTGATAGAAGCTGCCCATCAGCGCGGTTAGCTCGATATTTTTCAGCATCACCCAGTTAAAGTTGCCGAAGAAGGCGTTCCCTTCCCCGAAGGCCAGCGAGTAGCCATACACCACCCACAGCACGCAGACGAGCGCAAAGGTGACGGCCACCTGCGTGAGCATAGAGAGGACGTTTTTCCCGCGGATTAAACCGCCATAAAAAAGTGCGATCCCCGGAATGGTCATGAACAGCACCAGAGCGGTGCAGATCATCATAAAGGCATTATCAGCTTTATCCGCCACGGCAGGTGCAGCCATCGCCAGTCCTGGCAGCAGTGCCAGCGACCCCAGACCCAATTTGATTGTTGATTTCTTCATTTTCTCGATCCCTATCACTGTGTGCCAGGCGTTACTTACAATGCCGCTTCGTCAGCTTCGCCCGTACGGATGCGAATGACGCGCTGCAACTCGGCAACGAAAATTTTGCCGTCGCCAATTTTGCCGGTATAGGCCGCTTTGCTTACGATGTCGATCACCTCATCAAGTTGATCGTCAGCGATAGCCACATCAATTTTCACTTTGGGCAGAAAGTTAACGCTATACTCCGCGCCACGATACAGCTCTGCATGTCCCTTCTGACGGCCAAAACCTTTGACCTCGGTCACCGTCAGCCCCTGAATACCCATTGAAGACAAGGCTTCACGCACGTCTTCGAGTTTGAATGGTTTAATTACCACCGTAACCAGCTTCATAGATCCTCTCCAGTCAGAATTCAGTAATGGCCGCAGCTAACACACAGAAATTATTGCAAGCGCTGTGCCAGATCTGAAAAGAGAGGAAAAAGGGGTCACAAAGAGCGCAAGAGTGGAATACGGACAGGGATGATGAAAAAAAACGCACCATGACAGTGCAGGGTGCGTTTCATTTTTGCACCAACAGGTCGAGCTGCGAGTGCGATGCCTGAATTTAGTGCATCAGGGGGTAAGCGTACCCTCTTCGCGTACGCTGGCTGCCAGCTCTTCTCCAGCCAGCTGCAGCTGGTACATCTGCCAGTAACGCCCTTTCGCTTCGAGAAGCTCGCGGTGCGTGCCTCGCTCAACCGCCTGACCGCGATGCAGTACCAGGATGGTATCGGCCTCCACAATGGTCGACAGACGGTGGGCAATCACCACCAGCGTGGTCTGTTCGCGTACTGCCGCCAGCGCCAGCTGAATCGCCTGCTCGGTACCGGAGTCAATGCTCGCCGTCGCTTCATCGAGGATCAGAATCTGCGGCGTATCAATAAGGACGCGAGCCAGCGCCAGCAGCTGTTTTTGCCCAACGGAGAGAGTATTGCCCTGCTCACCCAATCGGGTATGGATCCCGTCGCTCAACCCGCGCGCCAGCTCCGCCAGTTGCACCTTCTCAAGCACATCCCAGACCTGCTCTTCGCTAAACGGACGCCCAAGCGTGACGTTGGCAAAAAAGGAGTCCGCCATCACAACCGGGTCCTGTTGCACCATCGCCACCCCTTTACGCAACGCATTGTGGCTCAGCGTCGGGAGCGGTCGCCCATCCAGAAGGATCTCCCCTTTCGTTAATGGGTAGTAGCCCATCATCAGGCTGGCGAGGGTACTTTTGCCACTGCCGGTGTGGCCTACCAGGGCGATGAAGTTGCGCGAGGGGACGTCGAGCGTGATGTCCTTGAGCACCAGACGATCTTCACGGTAGGCAAAAGAGACGTTATCAAAGCGGATAGCACCGCTCTGCAACAGACGATCGTCGCTGCCATACGTTTGTCGCGGACGGTCCATCAGTTCGAAAACGCGCTCACCGGCCACCACCGCCTGCTGCAGGATTGATTGCTGGGTCGTCAGTTCAATTAATGGCTCATTCAGGCGGCCCAGATAGCTGATAAAGGCATACAGAACCCCGACCTCGATGGTGCCAACAGAGGTAAAACCAAACACCATCAACAGGCCGCATAAAATCAGCGCCGAAAAGAGGCTCAGCAACGGACGCAGCAGAAAACCGTCGAGACGCAGGGTTTGCATGCGCGCCATGTAGTGCGATCGGCTTGCCTCACCCATCCGCTCGCCAAAGCGCGCCTGCTGGCGGAACTGCTGGATAACACTCATCCCGTTGATGACTTCATTAAAGCCGTCATTGATATCCGCGAGATAGGCGCGAAGTCGACGCACAATCGGCGTGCTAAACCGCTGGTAGATAACCATCACGATCAGGACTGCCGGGAAAATGGTGATCGCCACCAGCGCCATCCGCCAGTTGAGGCTGAACATCGCGACCAGCATAGCGCCAATCAATGCGGCGCTGCGCAGCACCGTGGCGACGACCGTCACGTAGAGATCGCGAATGACCTCTGTATCGTTAGTCACACGGGAGATGACCTGACCGACGGGCTGAACATCAAACTCGCTTAACGGTTGACGGAGCGCAGCGTCCATAACATCGGTACGCAGTTTTTGCACCACCCCCACGGCCGCCTGATTGAACAGCAGTGACTGAGCGTAGTGCAGCGAAGCCGCAAGCAACTGCAGCCCAATATAAGCCGCCGCCAGTCCAGCCACCAGCTTGAGGGGCAGACTATTTTTGGCAACCATATTATCGATAAAGTAACTGATCAGCAGAGGGCCGCTGACTTCGGCAATCGCCGCCACCCAAAGCATCACCACCGCGATAGTGAGCGGTTTGCGCCACGGGGAACTGTAGGCCAGCAGACGTTTCAGCGTGGGCCACAAATGTGCAGATTTACGCATGGGTGGCCTCCTCGCTCAGATCCGGTGCATCGTTTAAGGCGGCTTCCAGCTGTTGATAGCGATACATATCCCGATACCATCCTGGCCGTTCCGCCAGGCGATCGTGTGCTCCACGCTGGGAAATATGCCCGTGCTGAAGCACCAGAATTTCACTGGCCTCGGTCAACGCAGAGAGACGATGCGCACTGATGATAACCGTACGCCCTTCTCCCCACTGACGCAGGTTATGCAGGATCTGATGCTCGGTGCGTCCATCCACCGCCGAAAGTGCATCATCCAGAATGAGGATTTCGGCATTCAGCAGTAACGCACGCGCGATGGAGATACGCTGTTTCTGTCCACCCGAGAGCATGACCCCGCGCTCGCCCACTTCAGTGTTGTAGCCCTGCGGCAGGCGCAGGATATCGTCATGTACGCTGGCCAGTCGCGCCACCTGCTCAATCTCTTCCTGTGTGGCCTCCGGATGCCCCAGCGCAATATTGTTTGCCACCGTATCGGAGAACAAAAACGGCGTCTGGCTGACCACCGCCAGGCGGCTTCGCCAGGCATCAAGCTGTAAGCGCGTCAGCGGAATACCGTGGAACCGGATATCACCTTCCGTGACGTCAAAATGACGTTGAATCAGCGACAACACGGTGCTTTTTCCGGCGCCTGTGGGCCCACAGATCCCCAGCATTTGCCCTGGCTGCAAGGAGAAATGAACCTTCTCCAGTACCACATTATCGGTCTGGGGATAATGAAAGCGGTCTACGGCAACGTCTAAGACACCGCGCCCTTCGGGTACAGGCTCGTGCCCATCATTCACCACCGGCGCTTCAGCGAGCATGGATCGAATACGACTGTAGGCCGCGCTGCCGCGCTCCACGATATTGAACATCCACGCCAGCGCCAGCATAGGCCAGATCATCAGCCCAAGGTACATGGCGAAACTGGTCAACTGGCCCAGCGTCAGCGAACCATTAATCACCATCCAGCTTCCCCCGCCAATCGCCAGCAGGTTAGCCGTGCCGATAGCAATATAGATGGTGGGATCAAAGCGGGCATCTATCCGCGCCACGCGCAGGTTTTTTGCCCCGGTGTCTGCTGCGTCGGCCGCGAAAAGCGCCGACTGGCGATCTTCCAGCCCAAATGCTTTGATCATGCGAATGCTGGTCATGCTCTCCTGGGTTCTGTCGTTCAACGACGAGAAGGCGGCCTGGGCCAGCTTAAAGCGTTCATGCAACTGGTCGCCGTAGCGTTTAATCGCCAGCGCCATAATCGGCATCGGCAGCAGCGCCAGTAAGGTCAACTGCCAGCTGATTTGGGTGGACATCACGATCAATACCGCGCAGCCCATCACCAGCGAATCCACCAGGGTTAACACGCCCTCACCGGCGGCAAAGACCACCCGGTCGACGTCGTTCGTGGCGCGAGCAATCAAATCTCCGGTGCGATGACGGAGGTAAAATTCAGGGTGCTGACGACTGAGCTGACGATAAAAGTCTTCGCGTAGTTCCACCGCAAGCTGATAGGACGCACCGAACAGCAGCACGCGCCAGACGTAGCGCAGTAAATAGACCACCACCGCGGTCAGCACCAGCGTCGCGACCCACATCATGATGCGTGCGGCGGTGTAATGCTGTTCCGTAACGCCATCCACGACGTAGCCCACCACTTTGGGCGGGATCAGTTGCAGGATAGCAATGATGATAAGCAGGGCCACTGCACCGAGATAGCGTCGCCACTCCCGGCGAAAGTACCAGCTTAATTGAGCAAATAATCGCACGCGGTAAATTCCTGAAGGTCTGTTTCCGGCCTGGCCGGGAAGTTATTCAATGGGTAACGCTGTGGTGTATTTAATCTGTTCCATGGCAAAGCTCGACGTGACATCCGACAACCCTGGCACGCTGTTCACCAGGCGTTTATAGAAATCATCGTACCGCTTCATATCCGCCACCTGAACGCGCATCAGATAGTCGTACTCGCCCGCCATTCGCCAGAATCCGAGCACCTCAGGCATATCAGAAACCTGAGTGACAAAGCGGCAATACCATTCGCTGCTGTGGTGCTGCGTTTTTATCAGAACAAACGCTGTCAAACCAAGCCCCAGTTTTTCGGGATCGAGCAGCGCCACGCGCCCCAGCAGGATGCCGTCATCTTCCAGACGTTTAAGGCGTTTCCAGCAAGGTGTGGTGGTCAGATTAACGGCATCTGCCAGAGCCTGCAAAGAGAGGGTGCAGTCGTTTTGCAGCAATGAGAGCAGCTTGCGGTCAATTTTGTCTATCATATCCACCTCGCAGAGAATATTTTTCTCCCTGCATTCTATTTTAAAGGTCATATAGCAACAATTTTTTCTGTGCTATTCGCTATGCTGGGCACAAAATGACAAACGGATAATTACGATGAATAGTTCATGGGTCAAACATGCAATCAGTGAAATCAACGCCGACTATCAGCGCTCGGCTGATACGCATCTGATTCGTCTTACGCTGCCGGGTTTTAAGGGGATTCAGCTCTATCTGAAAGATGAGAGCACTCACCCGACCGGTAGCCTGAAGCATCGTCTGGCACGTTCGCTATTTTTGTATGGCCTGTGCAATGGCTGGATTAAAGAAGGCACTCCCATTATTGAGTCATCGTCTGGATCGACGGCGGTCTCCGAAGCCTACTTTGCGCGTTTGCTGGGCTTGCCGTTTATCGCCGTGATGCCCTCCTGTACGGCGAAGCGCAAAATTGAACAGATCGAATTTTATGGCGGACGCTGCCACTTTGTGGAGAGCGCCTGTGAGATTTACGCCGCCTCAGAGATGCTGGCGCGCGAGCTGAACGGCCATTATATGGACCAGTTTACCTTTGCCGAACGCGCCACCGACTGGCGCGGCAACAACAACATTGCCGACAGCATCTTCCGCCAGATGAATAACGAACCGCATCCCGAACCCGCGTACATCGTCATGAGCGCCGGCACGGGCGGAACCTCCGCCACCATTGGCCGCTATATTCGCTGCCAGGGCTATGAGACGAAGCTTTTGGTGGTGGATCCGGAAAACTCGGTGTTTATGGATTACTGGCAAAACCGTGACGCCACCCTGCGGAGCGCCACGGGCAGTAAAATTGAAGGCATCGGGCGTCCACGCGTAGAACCGTCCTTTATCCCGGACGTGGTGGACGAGATGCTGCGCGTGCCCGATGCGGCAAGCATCGCCACCGCCCACTGGCTGGAAACGCAGCTCGGTCGTAAGGTCGGTGCGTCTACAGGCACCAATATGTGGGGCGTATTACAGGTGGCTTCACGCATGCGCGATGAAGGGCGTAGCGGCTCGATTGTCACGCTGTTGTGCGACAGCGGCGATCGTTACCTTGAGACGTATTACAATCCGGAATGGGTAAAAAACACCTTTGGTGATATCACCCCCTGGCGTGAGCAGATCGCGCAGATCGTGAAATAAAAAAAGCCAGACCGCAGTCTGGCTTGCTGGAAGGGTCTCACTATTCGGGGGAATAAGGGAGGGTGTTGTTGTCCAGCCAATGCGTCAAAAAATGGGACACGGCTTCATTGCGGCAGTGTCCGATAACCGGTAAATGGGGAAGTTCCGCAATAAGCTGCGGCATAGCATTCCCCATGATCAACCCCCGCCCGACGCTGCCCAGCATTTCGCGGTCATTCATGGCGTCGCCAAACGCCATGCAATCCTGCATGGTTAGCCCCAAATGCTGGCTCAGCACCGTCAGCGCTGAGCCTTTATTACACCCAACCGGTAGCACTTCGAGACAATCCACTGCCGAAAACGTCAGATGGGCGCGATCGCCCAACGCCTCGTTCAGTTGAACGCGCAGGCGACAAAGATCGTCATGATCGCCACAAAAACAGATTTTGGTCACCGCACCGGCCGGGATCCGACGCAGATCGGTTAGCTGATATTTGAAACCGCTGTAGACATGCGCATGCAGTAGCTCGGGGATTTCCCGGTTTGTGAGCCAGCCCGTGTCGTTGAAGACGTGGATGCTGGCTCGCGTGTCCCATGTTGTGTGCAGAACTCGCTCCGCCACGGCAGGATCCAGGTCCTGACGATGCAATACCTCGCCTTCCACCGAGTGAATCCGCGTACCGTTGCCGGTAATCAAGAACGCTTCCATGGATAGCGTCCCTAACAGATGACGCATCTCCAGCACGTGTCGTCCGGTGGCAAATGTCAGGGTGATCTCATGTTCGCGCAGCCGCTTAAGCACGCCCAGCGTCTTCTCACCTAAACGGTGATCCGGCATTAATAACGTGCCGTCCATATCAAATGCAGCAAGCCGAGCCATGATCGCTCCCGAAATGTGATGGGGTTAACTTGTGCTTCAGTATCGCGTGGGATATACGGAAGTAATAGTGAATAGATGATAAATATTGTTCCGGGTTTATTATGCGCCAGCTTAACCGTCTTAATCAGTATCAGCGTCTTTGGCAACCCTCGCTGGGTGCAGCACAGCACGTTACCGTCGCGGAGCTTGCCAGCCGCTGCTTTTGCAGCGAACGTCATGTACGCACTTTACTGCGACAGGCGCAGGACGCGGGCTGGCTGAGCTGGCAATCGCAATCCGGCCGGGGTAAACGCGGCGAGTTAACCTTTCATGTGTCGCCGGAGACGCTTCGCAATACGATGATGGAAGAGGCGCTGAAAAGTGGGCAACAGCATAACGCGCTGGAGTTGGCCCAGCTTGCTCCGGCGGATCTCCGCGCGCTGCTGCACCCTTTTCTTGGCGGCCTCTGGCAGAACGACACGCCGACGTTACGTATACCCTACTACCGTTCGCTGGATCCCCTTCAGCCGGGCTTTCTCCCGGGTCGTGCGGAGCAGCACCTGGTGGGGCAGGTTTTCTCTGGCCTGACCCGCTTTCAGGGGACCTCCCCCCAGCCAACCGGCGATCTTGCTCATCACTGGTCGGTCTCCGGGGACGGTTTGCGCTGGGATTTTTATATTCGCTCGACCCTGCACTGGCACAACGGCGATAAAATCGACACGGTGCAACTGCAAACCAGCCTGATGGCGCTTCTGGTCCTGCCTGCCCTGCGCAGGCTGTTTCATAGCGTGCTGCGCATCGAGGTGACCCACCCCCAGTGTCTCACCTTTATTCTGCATCAGCCGGATTACTGGCTGGCGCATCGACTGGCAAATTACGCCAGTCGCCTGGCCCACCCTGAACACCCACTGGTAGGCAGCGGTCCTTTTCGCCTGGCGGTTTACGAACCGGATCTGGTGCGGCTGGAATGTCATGAGCAGTACCATCTCAGCCATCCCTTACTGAAGGCCGTGGAATATTGGATCACGCCGCAACTTTTTGAGCAGGACCTGGGGACAAGCTGCCGTCATCCGGTGCAAATCGCCATCGGCGAACCCGCTCAACTGGCAAACCTGCGCATGGTGAGCAACAGTATCAGCCTGGGTTTTTGTTATCTGGTCTTCAGGCAAAGTGCGCATCTCAGTGACCTGCAGGCCCGCAAACTGGTGAATATCATCCATCACACGTCGTTGATGCACACCTTGCCGCTGGATGAAAATCTGATTACCCCGACGCAGGCGCTTTTACCTGGCTGGACGCTTCCGCAATGGCCGGGCTTGCAGGACATTGCACTGCCGGAGAAGTTGACGCTGATTTACCATCTGCCTGTGGAACTGCACACGATGGCAGAACAACTGAAATTCTGGCTCGCCCGCGAGGGTTGCCAGTTAACGATAATTTTCCATGACGCCAAAACCTGGGACAACTGCGATGCCCTTGCCCAGGCGGATATGATTATGGGAGACAGACTGATCGGCGAAGCGCCGGAATATACGCTCGAACAGTGGCTACGCTGCGATACGCTGTGGCCTCATGTGCTGAACCCTGCGCAGTATGCGCACTTACAGGCCACGCTCGATGCCGTCCAGATGCAGCCCGATGAGCCGTCCCGCCTGGCCGGGCTGAAGGCGATCTTCTCCCATCTGATGGACACTGCCGTGCTCACCCCTCTGTTTAACTACCAGTATCGAATCAGCGCCCCGCCCGGTGTGAACGGCATCCGCCTCAATACCCGGGGCTGGTTTGACTTCACCGAAGCCTGGATCCCGGCACCGAAAGCGTGAAGAAGCTGGTCGTCGCCGAATCGAGGCGGTAACATAACTTTTTATCGTGACTGGCGAGACTATTTATGAAACGTGCCGTGGTTGTATTTAGCGGAGGACAAGATTCCACCACCTGTCTGATTCAGGCCCTGCATCAGTATGATGAAGTGCATTGTGTCACGTTCGATTACGGACAGCGCCATCGGGCAGAGATCGACGTCGCACGCGAACTGGCCCTGAAACTTGGCGCCCGTGCGCATAAAGTGCTGGATGTGACTTTATTAAATGAGCTTGCGGTAAGCAGCCTGACCCGGGACAGCATTCCTGTGCCGGACTACGAACCGGATGCCAGCGGGATCCCGAATACGTTTGTGCCAGGGCGTAACATTCTCTTCCTGACGCTCACCGCGATTTACGCTTATCAGGTCAAAGCTGAGGCCGTCATTACCGGTGTCTGCGAGACGGATTTCTCCGGTTATCCTGACTGTCGGGATGAGTTCGTTAAGGCGCTTAATCACGCAGTGGATCTGGGCATGGCGAAAGAGACGCGCTTCGAGACGCCGCTGATGTGGCTCGACAAAGCAGAGACCTGGGCGCTGGCGGATTACTGGGGCAAACTGGATCTCGTGCGCACTGAAACCTTGACCTGCTACAACGGCATTAAAGGTGATGGCTGTGGCGAATGTGCCGCCTGCCATCTGCGGGCAAACGGCCTGAATCATTATCTTGCGGATAAACCTGCCGTCATGGCAGCGATGAAGCAGAAAACCGGGCTGAAGTAAGCGCATTCCCCGTGCTGCCGGTTATCCTGTCGGCAGCACGGTTATTTTTCCAGCGCCTGCTCTCAACAGTGCACGCCCCGCTTAGCCAATCAACAGATCCAGCTTTTCGCGTAACTCCCCTTCCAGCGGGAGCGCTTTTTGCGTTTTGAGATCGATGCAGACAAAGGTGATCAGCGCATCGGCTACCACCTGACCTTCTGGATCCAGCGTCACCACCTGACTTAACACGCCGCTTTTCCCGTTGAGCTGTTGCAACTGGCTGGTCACGGTTAACACGTCACCCAGGACGGCCGGGCGGCGATAGTTAATATTGATATTGGCGACGATAAACGCGATGTTTTTCGCGGTAAGCCATTTGAAGCTTTCACTGTTTTCAAGCCCGTCCCAGCGAGCCTCTTCCAGAAACTCAAGATAGCGAGCATTGTTCACGTGCTGATAGATATCAATGTGATATCCGCGAACCTTAATTTTTGTCTGCATAGCGCAATAACCTTCACTTTTGTTATAGGGTAAGAGGTCATAACTGGTATGACCTCTTTATCCTGGCAAATTTTTGCCGCAGTGCAAGTAATTGTGCGATTACAGCGTCAGGTGTGCGAGGTTACGCTCAACCAGCGCGCTACCCATGCCGGGAACCTGTTTCAAATCTTCCAGCGTTTTAAAAGGACCGTACTCTTCGCGGTAGCTTACGATGGCCTGGGCTTTTTTCAGCCCTACGCCGTTCATGGCCTGGGCGAGATCGTCGGCTGACGCCGTGTTAATGCTGACCCGGGTGCCCTCTTCATCCGCACTTTTACTGCCTTCGGTTGCTTTGGTTTGAGCGGGTGTTTGCGCGCTGGCGTCGACTTTGTGTTGCACCGCCTGCGTTTTAGTTGCGGGCGCGGCGGCCTGTAAGCCAAGGCTCATCCCGGAAGTGGCGATGGCCACGGTGATTAACAGAGCTTTGATTCCACGTTTCATGCTGTTTTCTCCTTGTTTGTTGACAGCGAGAGAACGATAACCACCCGCTAAAACAAGAACAAACAGCCAATGTCAGAAATGGAAAAGGCCGCGAAAGCGGCCTTAAATTATTGCAGTACGTTGCGAAAATCTGCGAGGAGCGCCGTAATTACTGCTGCTGCGTGATGATATCGCCCAGCTTAATTTTGGCTTCTTTACGCAGGTTACTCATCAGCGCTTCGAAAGCAATCTGCGCGTTGTTCTGGGTAATTCCCTGAACCATCGCTTTTTTCTGTTCCTCTGGCATGGTGCCCGCTTTCACTTCGTCCAGCGCCAACAGGATGACGTTGCCCTGCATATCCGACGTGGTGCCGTAGCTTGGCTTATCCTTCGCCGGCAAGGCAAGGCTGAACGCCGCCTGGCTGACAGGATCCTGACCGGTACGGCTCAGCGTTTTGGCTTCACCAAAGCTCAGACCCGCCGCTTTCAGCGCCGCATCACCTTTGCCTGCTTTCAGCTCGGACAGCAGTTTTTCTGCATCGACCTTCGCTTGCTGCTCAGCTTTAGTGTGTTTAACCAGTGCGACGATCTGATCCTTGACGGCATCCAGGGGTTTGATTGATTCCGGTTTATGCTCAGCCACACGCAGGACAAACGCACGGTCGCCTTCTACGGTGATGATGTCAGAGTTGCTACCCGGCGTACCGTTTTCACCCACCAGGCCACCGTTGAAGATAGCCTCTGATACCGGCTTGAAGTTCAGCTCTTCCGGCAGGTTATCGTGACCAAACCAGCCGGTCTCAACCGCTTTGACACCTGCGGCCTGCTCTGCACCCGCCAGAGATTCATTATCGTTGCTTGCCGCATCGCTGACTTTTTGTTGCAGCGCGTAATAGGCATCCAGCGCTTTCTCTTGCTTCACCTTAGCGGCGATATCATCACGCACCTCGGTCAGCGGCTTGGTTTTCGCTGGCTGAACATCGTCCAGACGCGCCACCAGGAAGCCCACAGAAGATTTGATCACGCCAGACAGCTGGCCTTTTTCTTTCAGGCCGGCATTTTTCAGCTCATCCGGCGTGGTGGCGTCTTCCAGCCAGCCCATATCACCGCCATTCTTCGCAGAAATAATGTCCGTGGATTTCGCTTTAGCGACCGTCGCGAAATCAGCACCTTTGCTGAGCTCGTCAACCACTGCCTTCGCGTCAGCTTCCGTTTTGGTCTGAATCACGCTGTAGCGGTTACGCTGCGCCTGAGTGAACTGATCCTGATGCTGGTCATAGTAAGACTGAATTTCCGCATCAGACGCGGTTTCCTGCATTGCAGCGGCGTCCAGCTTGATATAGCTCACACGGAACTGTTCTGGCGCGGTAAAGTTGCTTTTATTTTGCTCGTAGTAAGCTTTAACGTCTTCGTCGCTCACCTGCTGCTTCGCTGCCAGCGCGTTAACATCGATCGTGGCTTCGCGTACCACACGCTGCTGAGCCACCAGCGCGGCCAGCTCGTCGGTTTCGCCCTTGAGCATAAAGTCGGTGCCCACAACGGCGTTAATCAGCTGCTGAGTCGTCAACTGGTTACGCAACGCCTGCGCATACTGATCGGCCGTCATGCCCATCTGGTTGATGATGGAGTTGTAACGGGTGTTATCGAATTTGCCGTTAGACTGGAATGCCTGCGTAGAGAGGATGGCTTTTTTAACCTGTTCGTCGCTGATACCCAGACCCAGATGTTTCGCATACTGGTCGAGCAGCGCTTCGTCGATCAAACGGTTGACCGTCTGCTGGCGCAAGGTTTTCATGTAGCCTTCGTTCGCCGCCAGCTCAGAGAACTGGTCACCCAGTTGCTGCTGCATGCGATTGCGTTCACCCGCGAAGGCATTTTCAAATTGCCCGCGGCTGATTTCCTGGCCATTCACTTTTGCGGCGTAGTTGCTGCTACCGCCAATCAAGTATCCGCTTACGCCGGTCAAAATGAACGACAGGATAATGATACCGAAAATAATCTTGAGCACGAGACTGTTAGCAGCCGTGCGTAAGCTGTCCATCATGGTGTAACCACACTCCGCTGTAGGTGACTGGTGACCTGGCGCTGGCAGAAATCCTGACCGCAAGCGCGTAAAGTCGTATTGTGACAAGAAACCGGGGCAATTGTCAGCCCACAACTCGTATAAACTCACATAAAGTCGTGCTGGACAAATAAAAAAGGCACATCAAATGATGCGCCCTTGTACTTTTCGGCTTCCCTTGAGCGGGAAAGCGATCAGTTTACTGCGTCTTTCAGTGCTTTACCTGCACGGAAACCAGGCACTTTAGCGGCAGCAATGGTGATCTCTTTACCGGTCTGAGGGTTGCGGCCAGTACGGGCAGCACGCTCTTTAACAGCAAAAGTACCGAAGCCTACCAGCGCAACGTCATCCCCTTCCTGCAGAGATTCAGTAACAGAAGCAATTAATGCATCTAACGCACGTCCAGCCGCAGCTTTAGAAATATCAGCACCCGCAGCAATTTTGTCAATCAGTTGAGATTTATTCACTCTTCTCTTCCTCTCTTTATAATTTATATCGCGCATGAATCCTTCACAACGCGACCGCGCAGCATTTATAACAGGCCTGCCATGACCTTACAACACCCGTTGTTGATGGCTAAGCCAATCAGCAATCTAAATTAGCTATACAAAAAAAGGCTGGCAAGTACGAAATCACTTACCAGCCTTGTTTTTATTGACGCTCTTTGCGCAAGGTCACTATTTTGCCGTTACAACCTGCATTCCTGACGGTTCATTCTGCAACGCAAGAGTCAGAACTTCTTCAATGCGTTTCACCGGATGGATATCCAGATCGGCGATAACATTGTCCGGAATCTCTTCCAGATCGCGTTTGTTCTCATGTGGAATCAATACGGTTTTGATCCCACCGCGGTGTGCAGCCAGCAGTTTTTCTTTCAGACCGCCGATAGGCAGAACCAAACCACGCAGGGTGATTTCACCGGTCATTGCCACGTCAGCACGGACAGGGTTCCCTGTCAGGCAAGAGACCAGCGCGGTACACATTGCGATACCTGCACTTGGACCATCTTTTGGCGTCGCCCCTTCCGGAACGTGGACGTGGATATCGCGTTTTTCGTAGAAATCAGGGTTGATACCCAGTTTTTCCGCACGCGCACGCACCACGGTCAACGCTGCCTGAATGGATTCCTGCATCACTTCACCTAACGAGCCGGTGTAGGTCAGTTTCCCTTTACCCGGCACGCAGGCTGTTTCGATGGTCAGCAGATCGCCGCCCACTTCGGTCCATGCCAGGCCAGTTACCTGCCCTACGCGGTTCTCGTTGTCAGCACGACCGTAGTCGAAGCGCTGTACACCCAGATACTCGTGCAGGTTGTCACCGTTAATCACAATGTGCTTGAGCGATTTATCCAGCAGAAGCTGTTTCACCGCTTTACGGCACAGTTTAGAGATTTCACGTTCCAGGCTACGCACGCCCGCTTCACGGGTGTAGTAACGGATAATGCTGACGATCGCGCTGTCTTCGACAGTGATTTCGCTCTCTTTCAACGCATTACGTTCGATCTGTTTGGATAACAGGTGACGTTTGGCAATGTTCAGCTTTTCGTCTTCGGTATAACCAGACAGACGGATCACTTCCATACGATCCAGCAGCGGAGCCGGAATATTCATGGAGTTAGAGGTCGCTACGAACATCACATCGCTGAGATCGTAGTCCACTTCCAGATAGTGATCGCTGAAAGCCACGTTTTGCTCAGGATCCAGCACCTCAAGCAGTGCCGAGGCCGGATCGCCGCGCATGTCAGATGACATTTTGTCGATTTCATCCAGCAGGAACAGCGGGTTTTTAACGCCCACTTTCGCCATTTTCTGGATTAATTTACCCGGCATTGAGCCGATGTAAGTCCGACGGTGACCGCGAATTTCAGCTTCATCACGTACGCCGCCCAGCGCCATACGAATGTATTTACGACCGGTCGCTTTTGCGATGGACTGCCCCAGAGAAGTTTTACCCACCCCCGGCGGCCCGACCAGACACAGAATGGGCCCTTTGAGTTTATTCACACGGCTTTGAACCGCGAGGTACTCAAGGATACGATCTTTCACACGTTCCAGACCGTAATGGTCGGTATCCAGAATCTCTTGTGCCTGACGCAGGTCTTTTTTGACCTTACTGCGGGCATTCCACGGAACCTGAACCATCCATTCGATATACCCGCGCACGACGGTCGCTTCGGCCGACATTGGAGACATCATTTTCAGCTTCTGCAGTTCAGCTTCCGCTTTTTCTTTTGCCTCTTTCGGCATTTTCGCCGCGTCGATCTTACGCTTCAGCGCTTCGTTTTCGTCCGGCGCGTCGTCCATCTCACCGAGCTCTTTCTGAATGGCTTTCATTTGCTCGTTCAGATAGTACTCACGCTGAGATTTTTCCATCTGCTTTTTGACGCGGTTGCGAATACGTTTCTCAACCTGCAGCAGATCGATCTCGGATTCCATCATCGCCATCAGGTATTCCAGACGTTCATTCACGTCGGACATTTCCAGCACAGACTGTTTGTCAGCCAGCTTCAGCGGCATATGTGCAGCGATGGTATCCGCCAGACGTGCTGGGTCGTCGATGCTGTTCAGCGACGTCAGCACTTCTGGTGGGATTTTCTTGTTCAGCTTGATATAGCCTTCAAACTGGCTAATTGCGGTGCGCACCAGGACTTCCTGCTCGCGCTCATCAAGCTGCGGTGATTCGAGGTACTCCGCTTTCGCAGAGAAGTGTTCGCCATCGTCAGAAAGGGTAGTAATACGCGCACGCTGCAAGCCTTCTACCAGCACCTTGACGGTGCCATCAGGCAGCTTGAGCATTTGTAAAATAGAGGCCACGGTCCCGACGGTGAAAAGATCGTTTACACCCGGCTCATCCGTTGATGCTTCTTTCTGCGCAACCAGCATGATTTTTTTATCATGATCCATGGCGGCTTCAAGGCAACGGATAGATTTTTCCCGCCCTACAAATAAGGGTATGACCATGTGCGGATAAACCACCACATCGCGCAACGGCAATACGGGGATTTCAATGCGTTCAGAACGCTCAGGATTCATAGAGCTCTCTCTTAGTTTAGTGTCCGCCAGGTAATCTGGTTCTGCAACTGTGCTTCACACAACCATTAACATGTAACCAGTATATGGGGATGTTTCCCACACATTCAACGCCATGAATACGGAAAAATAAAAGGGGAGATAAAATCCCCCCTTTTTGATTAACTGCTTGTATGATTTGGCTAATTATTCGCCAGATGCCTGCTGCGCTTCCGGCTTGCCGTAGATCAGCAATGGCTTAGACTGGCCGCCGATTACAGACTCGTCGATCACCACTTTTTCGACATCTTCCATGGACGGTAAATCGTACATAGTGTCGAGAAGCGCGGCTTCAACGATGGAACGCAGACCACGTGCGCCGGTTTTGCGCGCCATCGCTTTCTTGGCAATCGCGTCCAGCGCTTCGTCACGGAATTCCAGATCCACACCTTCGAGATTGAACAATGCCTGATACTGTTTCGTCAGGGCATTTTTCGGCTCTTTCAGGATCTGAATCAGCGCGTCTTCACTCAATTCATTGAGCGTGGCAACAACCGGCAGACGGCCGATGAATTCTGGGATCAGACCAAATTTGATCAAATCTTCAGGCTCAACCTGAGAAAGCAACTCACCTTCGTTCGGTTTCTCGGAGGTCGCTTTCACCGTTGCGCCAAAACCAATGCCGGAGCCGGTTTCAACACGGTGAGAAATGACCTTGTCGAGACCCGCAAAGGCGCCACCACAGATAAACAGGATCTTGGAGGTATCAACCTGCAGGAACTCCTGTTGAGGATGTTTACGTCCACCCTGCGGTGGAACAGCGGCAACGGTGCCTTCGATCAGTTTCAGCAGCGCCTGCTGTACACCTTCCCCTGAGACATCACGGGTGATAGAAGGGTTATCCGATTTACGCGAAATCTTATCGATCTCATCGATATAGACGATACCGCGCTGCGCTTTCTGCACGTCGTAATCGCACTTCTGCAGCAATTTCTGGATGATGTTTTCAACATCTTCCCCCACGTAACCGGCTTCGGTCAGCGTGGTGGCATCAGCCATGGTAAACGGAACGTCCAGCAGACGCGCCAGCGTTTCAGCGAGGAGCGTTTTACCGGAACCCGTAGGCCCGATCAGCAGGATGTTACTCTTGCCAAGCTCAACACCATTGCTGGTATCGCCGTTACGCAGACGTTTGTAGTGGTTGTATACGGCCACTGCCAGCACTTTTTTAGCCTGTTCCTGGCCAATGACGTAATCATCAAGATGATGACGGATCTCGTGCGGAGTCGGCAACGCGCTGCGCTCGCGGTGGGGCGCAACTTCTTTAATCTCTTCGCGAATGATGTCGTTACACAGATCGACACATTCATCGCAGATATACACGGATGGACCGGCAATCAGTTTACGCACTTCATGCTGGCTTTTGCCGCAAAAAGAGCAGTACAGCAATTTGCCCGAACCATCTTTGCGTTTATCTGTCATGAGTCCAAACCTCTTTTTAAGTTCTTTGTGCCGCACATGACGACGCAAATGCCATTTTCAGACGCAAGCCGCTCGTAAGCAGAATGCCGCCCTACCTTAGTATAGCGGCACACTCGCGCCGTGGGCATCAATTACGATGGGTCAAAATGGAGTCGACTAAGCCGTACTCAACTGCCTCTGATGCGGAGAGGAAGCGATCGCGCTCGGTATCACGCTCGATCTGCTCTAATGATTGACCCGTGTGGTGAGCCATAAGTTCATTCATGCGCCCTTTCACCTTCAGGATTTCACGGGCATGAATTTCAATATCTGTCGCCTGACCCTGATAGCCGCCCAGCGGCTGGTGAATCATCACGCGAGAATTCGGCAGACAGAAACGTTTGCCTTTGGCTCCTGCAGTCAGCAGGAAGGCGCCCATGGAAGCCGCCTGACCCATGCAGATTGTGCTCACATCCGGCTTGATGAATTGCATGGTGTCATAAATTGACATCCCGGCAGTGATCACGCCGCCAGGGGAGTTAATGTACAGGTATATGTCTTTTTCCGGGTTTTCCGCTTCCAGAAACAGCATCTGCGCCACGATCAGGTTAGCCATATGGTCTTCGACCTGGCCTGTCAGAAAGATAACGCGCTCCTTGAGCAGACGGGAATAGATATCAAAAGAACGCTCACCACGTGAGGTCTGTTCGATGACCATCGGCACCAGAGCCATATGGGGTGCTAAGTTATCTCGTTCGCCACTGTATGACATTTCCGTCTCCTGGATAAAAATTGGAAAATACCTGCTGTACTGATTGTAACCTTACGGACGGATTATCAGCCAGTCTCAATCATCGTGCTTACACACTTATGGGGACAGCATCGCCATATTTCAAGCATAACAATATTTTGGTGTAACGCTAACACTGAAAGGGCGTTTTAGCACTCTTCCTGGGCTATTACTGCGATAAAAAAAACCCGTCACCAGAAGGTAACGGGCTTTTGTTCAAACTTTAAACCGTTCGGGCAGAATTACGCCTGCTGGTTCATCAGTTCGTTGAAAGAAGTGGCTTTTTCAGACACTTTAGCTTTGGCCAGAACCGCTTCAACAGCCTGCTCTTCCAGTGCTACGTTACGCATGTTGTCCATCAGCTCTTTGTTGCTGCCGTAGAACTCGACCACTTCGCGTGGATCTTCATACGCAGACGCCATCTCTTCGATCAGGCCTTTAACGCGATCTTCGTCAGCTTTCAGTTCGTGGGTACGAATGACTTCGCCCAGCAGAAGGCCAACAACAACGCGGCGTTTAGCCTGCTCTTCGAACAGCTCACGTGGAAGTTCCAGCGCTTGCTGCTGGTTGCCACCGAAACGCTGTGCAGCCTGACGACGCAGAACGTCGATTTCGCTGTCGATCAGTGCAGCAGGCACGTCGATTTCGTTCGCTTTTACCAGACCTTCGATCGCCTGAGACTTAACACGGTTACGTACAGCACCGTTCAGCTCACGTTCCATGTTCTTACGCACTTCAGCACGCAGACCCGCAATAGAACCATCTTCCACGCCGAAACGTTTGATGAACTCTTCGGTCAGTTCTGGCAGTTCGCGCTCTTCAACTTTTTTCAGGTTGATGACGAACTTCGCTGCTTTCCCTTTCAGGTTTTCAGCGTGGTATTCTTCCGGGAAGGTCACGTCGATGGTGAACTCTTCGCCCGCTTTGTGGCCTTTGATACCGTCTTCAAAGCCTGGGATCATACGACCCTGGCCCATTGCCAGTACGAAGTCAGACGCTTTGCCGCCTTCGAACTCTTCACCGTCTACAGAGCCGGAGAAGTCGATGGTGACACGGTCTTCAGCGTCAACAGCGCCGTCTTTGTCTTTCCAGTTCGCCTGCTGTTTGCGCAGCGTATCCAGCATGCCGTCTACGTCTTCGTCAGTTACGGAAACAACCGGTTTTTCAACTTCGATAGATTCCAGACCTTTCAGCTCAACTTCTGGGTACACTTCGAACTCTACGGAGTAGGTGAAGTCTTCGCCCTGTTTGTATTCGCCTGGAACGTAATTCGGCGCACCGGCCGGATTAATTTTTTCTTTGATGATCGCATCAATAAAGTTGCGGCTCATCAGTTCACCCAGCACATCCTGACGCACGGAGGCGCCATAACGCTGAGCAACAACATTCATCGGTACTTTACCCTTGCGGAAGCCGTCAATACGTACTTTTTTTGCTACGTTGACCAGCTCGCTTTTCACAGCAGTTTCGATGCTGTCAGCAGCGATGGTAATCGTTACACGGCGGCCAAGGCCTTGAGTGGTTTCAACTGAAACTTGCATCTTGTTACCTCAAAAAAATCACGGTGCTCGGTCAACTCTGAATTCGTCTCGCCGTACCGGGATGCTCACTTTTAGCAGATTCACATTCCCTGTCGCCAGAATCATCCCGAAGACATTCATTAAGACGCGGCATTATAGCGGCATCACCTGAGTGAGTCGAGAACGGTTGGGGCCTCTAGCTGCGGCTTTTTTCACAATTTAAGGCTATTTTTGGCTTAAATTCCGCCCCAGGCGCTCAAAACTCAGACAAAACAAAACGGCCCGCAGGCCGTTTTGACATAATCTGTATGCAACATACTGGAAAAACTCCCGTCGTTGCAACCCGGATTGTTTAGGCGATGCTGCCTGCACCCCGACAAGGCGGAGAGGCGAATATCGTATCCTGTAACCCTTCCCACTCCTTAATGGTGTAGGTATGTAGGGCCAGCGCATGTACGGTGGTAGATAGCTCTTCCGTTAGCGTACCGTAGATCATACGGTGACGATTGAGAAAACGTTCTCCGGTAAAACGATCGCTGACCAGCACGACTTTAAAATGGCTTTCAGAACCTGCCGGCACGTTGTGACGGTAGCTCTCGTCAACGACTTCGAGGAACACGGGGTTAAACGCTGTCCTTAGTTTTTCTTCGATTTGTTCACGTATCATCATGACATTACTCCTCCGACAACGCTGATAGTTCACCCATCCCTTTAAATGTTAGCCGCTTTTGCCGCTTCCATTACATCCAGGCAACAAATATTTAGCTTTCGTCTGATTTTCTCATTCAAACGGATGAAGTTCACTAAGAACCTCATCCGTTTTGTCTCGCAGAGCGAAAAGAAAAATGGCGAGTGGTCAGATTTCAGACAAGGCGATGAATTTACATGCGTTGACCACTTCCCCTTACCGTTGGCGATGTTATGATGACGGCAATTTTCCTCTCTCTAAGCTTACGATCCGTTGAGAACCTGAAATGTTAAAAAAATTTTTCTTCCCGTTGGTCGCTCTCTTCATGCTGGCTGGGTGTGCCACTCCGCCGACCACCATTGATGTCTCCCCTAAAATGACCCTGCCTCAGCAGGATCCAAGCCTGATGGGTATCACCGTAAGCATTAACGGTGCCGATCAGCGTCAGGATCAGGCGCTGGCAAAAGTCACCCGTGACAACCAGCAAGTCACCCTGACCGCCTCTCGCGATCTGCGCTTCCTGCTGCAGGAAGTGCTGGAGAAGCAAATGACGGCACGCGGCTATATGGTGGGGCCGAGCGGTGCAGTTGACCTGCAAATCATCGTGAACAATCTGTATGCAGACGTCTCTCAGGGCAACGTGCGTTACAACATTTCCACGAAAGCCGATATCGCCATCATCGCAACAGCGAAGACGGGCAATAAGATGACCAAAAACTATCGCGCCAGCTACTCTGTTGAAGGGGCGTTCCAGGCCACCAACAAAAATATCGCCAATGCCGTGAACAGCGTGCTGACTGACACCATCGCCGACATGGCGCAGGACACCAGCATTCACGACTTCATCAAGCAGAACGCACGTTAATTCTGCATCTGGCCCGGCGTCATGTCGGGCCAGAGCTATAACCTCATGTCGAATAATTACTTACGCATTTTCCAGCAACCCAAATCAGCCATTCTGCTGATCCTTGGCTTCGCCTCCGGTTTACCCCTTGCCCTCACCTCCGGCACGCTTCAGGCGTGGATGACCGTGGAGAATATCGATCTTAAAACGATCGGCTTCTTCTCGCTTGTGGGCCAGGCCTACGTCTTTAAATTTTTATGGTCACCGGTGATGGACCGCTACACGCCGCCGTTCCTTGGGCGTCGCCGCGGTTGGCTGGTCATTACGCAAGTCCTGCTTTTGCTGGCTATCGCCGCAATGGGCTTTCTTGAACCGGCGTCTCAGCTGCGCTGGATGGCGGCGCTTGCCGTGGTGATTGCCTTTTGCTCCGCTTCGCAGGATATCGTGTTCGATGCCTGGAAAACGGATGTCCTGCCCGCTGAAGAGCGCGGCGCAGGTGCGGCAATCAGCGTGCTGGGCTATCGTCTGGGGATGCTGGTCTCAGGCGGGCTGGCGCTCTGGCTGGCAGATCGCTATCTGGGCTGGCAGGGAATGTACTGGCTGATGGCCATTCTGTTACTGCCCTGCATCATTGCCACCTTACTTGCACCGGAACCCAGCGACGTTATCCCCGTGCCGCGCTCTCTGGAGCAGGCGGTCGCCGAGCCGCTCCGTGACTTTTTTGGTCGTAACAATGCCTGGCTGATTTTGCTGCTTATCGTCCTTTATAAGCTTGGCGATGCCTTTGCCATGAGCCTGACCACGACATTTCTGATTCGCGGCGTCGGATTTGATGCGGGTGAAGTCGGTGTGGTGAATAAAACGCTGGGATTACTGGCGACCATTGTCGGCGCGCTTTATGGTGGCGTGCTGATGCAGCGCCTGACGCTGTTCCGTGCACTGCTGATCTTTGGCATTCTGCAGGGGATCTCTAATGCGGGTTACTGGTTGCTGGCCATTACCGATAAACATATGTTCAGTATGGCGGCGGCCGTCTTCTTCGAGAACCTGTGCGGCGGGATGGGGACAGCGGCCTTTGTCGCTTTACTCATGACGCTGTGCAACAAATCCTTCTCGGCGACCCAGTTCGCCCTGCTTTCAGCTCTCTCTGCCGTCGGACGAGTCTACGTTGGCCCTATCGCTGGCTGGTTTGTCGAGGCGCATGGCTGGCCTGCATTTTATCTTTTCTCGGTCGTTGCCGCCGTTCCGGGCATATTATTGCTGCTGGTCTGTCGACAAACGCTGGAATATACCCAGCAAAGCGAACACTTTATGCCGCGAACGGATTACCATCGTGCCTACCGTTTTGCATTGCGTCTGTTAATGGCCGGTTGTCTTCTGCTTGCCCTGTGGCTCGTGGTGTTGATTGTCAACGCGACCACCCCGCTCCAGCTTCCCTTTGAAGCCCTTTTGCTGGATGTCGGCGGCGTGCTTGCGGTCATCGGTATCATTACCGGGAGCCTCCTCGATTTTCTGGCGATTCGTAAAACGTCCTTCAGCATCAGATAAAGCCGAAAGGTTATTTCCCGTTGCAATCACGCTGCGGAATTATAACGGTGAAATAACCTTCGACTGGGCAAAAAAATATTTGTTGTTTCGTGCGGGATAGCATCTGGAAATTATGGGAGCTTTAAAGAGCACGCTATTTTTCATTAAACGATTCAGCCCGTGAAAGATTGATTTTAAGTATTTTATTTGTCTTTTAATTGATACCTAATTGTTAATTATTTGTTTATTTTTGCCAATGGTTATACCAATTACCCCTTTTAGGCTATTCTCAGTAGTTCTTTCGTTATAACACCCGTTTGGTGCGGCTTTTGTCTTAAAAGTAGTCACATTTTGCAACACATGTGACACGTGCGGCAGAACCCGGTAACACCTTCCTGACACAGGACTAATGATGTTTACAGTAATGTAACCTTCCCGTAAAATGCCCACACACTTTAAACGCCACCAGGTCCCCGTGGAATTGAGGTCGTTAAATGACACTTAGGAAATACAATAAAAGTTTGGGATGGTTGTCGTTATTTGCAGGCACTGTATTGCTCAGTGGCTGTGATTCTGCGCTACTTGACCCCAAAGGACAGATTGGTCTGGAGCAACGCTCACTGATTCTGACGGCCTTCGGCCTGATGATGATTGTCGTTATTCCCGCCATTTTGATGGCTGTTGGTTTCGCCTGGAAGTATCGTGCGAGCAATAAAGATGCGAAGTATAGCCCTAACTGGTCACACTCCAACAAAGTTGAAGCTGTGGTCTGGACGGTGCCTATCCTGATCATCCTGTTCCTTGCCGTACTGACCTGGAAAACCACTCACGCACTTGAGCCGAGCAAGCCGCTGGTTCACGATGAAAAACCGATTACCATTGAAGTGGTCTCCATGGACTGGAAATGGTTCTTCATCTATCCGGAACAAGGCATTGCAACCGTGAATGAAATCGCCTTCCCGGCGAACACTCCGGTTCAGTTCAAAGTGACCTCCAACTCCGTGATGAACTCCTTCTTTATTCCGCGTCTGGGCAGCCAGATTTACGCGATGGCCGGTATGCAGACAAACCTGCATCTGATCGCGAATGAAGCAGGCACCTACGATGGTATCTCCGCCAGCTATAGTGGCCCGGGCTTCTCAGGTATGAAGTTCAAAGCTATCGCAACGCCAGACCGTGCCGCTTTCGACCAGTGGGTCGCTAAAGCGAAACAGTCTCCTAACGCTATGTCTGACATGGCGGCGTTCGAAAAAGTGGCTACACCTAGCGAATACAACAAGGTGGAATACTTCTCTAACGTGAAACCAGATTTGTTTAAAGATGTGATTGGCAAATTTATGGACCACGGCAAGAGCATGAACGTGACCCAGCCAGAAGGTGAGCACAGCTCGCACGAAGGTATGGAAGGCATGGACATGAGCCACGCGGAAACCTCTCACTAAGGGGCCGAGGAAGAAAATGTTCGGAAAATTGACACTGGATGCAGTGCCGTACCATGAACCGATTATCGTGGTTACGATTGCTGCAATTATCATTGGTGGCGCGGCCTTACTGGGCCTGATCACTTACTTCGGTAAGTGGAGCTACCTGTGGAATGAGTGGCTGACTTCGGTTGACCACAAAAAACTCGGTATCATGTACTGCATCGTCGGTATCGTCATGTTAATTCGTGGCTTTGCCGATGCAATCATGATGCGTAGCCAGCAGGCACTTGCTTCGGCAGGTGAGGCCGGCTTCCTGCCACCGCACCACTACGACCAGATCTTTACCGCGCACGGCGTGATTATGATCTTCTTCGTGGCGATGCCGCTGGTTATCGGTCTGATGAACGTGGTTGTGCCGCTGCAAATCGGCGCGCGCGACGTAGCGTTCCCGTTCCTGAACAACCTGAGCTTCTGGTTCACGGTTGTCGGCGTTATCCTGGTTAACCTGTCACTGGGTGTGGGCGAATTCGCACAGACTGGCTGGCTGGCTTACCCGCCGCTTTCGGGAATTGAATACAGTCCAGGCGTAGGCGTCGATTACTGGATTTGGGCGATTCAGCTCTCCGGTATCGGTACGACCCTGACCGGTATTAACTTCTTCGTGACCATTATCAAGATGCGTGCCCCTGGCATGACTATGTTCAAGATGCCAGTATTTACCTGGGCATCTCTGTGCGCCAACATCCTGATTATTGCCTCCTTCCCAATTCTGACGGTTACCGTCGCGTTGCTGACCCTGGATCGTTATCTGGGCACCCATTTCTTCACGAATGATATGGGCGGCAACATGATGATGTACATCAACCTGATTTGGGCATGGGGTCACCCGGAAGTTTACATTCTGGTTCTGCCTGTCTTCGGTGTGTTCTCTGAAATCGCGGCGACCTTCTCGCGTAAACGCCTGTTTGGTTACACCTCTCTGGTGTGGGCAACCGTGTGTATTACCGTACTGTCGTTCATCGTTTGGCTGCACCACTTCTTCACCATGGGTGCAGGCGCGAACGTTAACGCCTTCTTCGGTATCACCACCATGATTATCGCCATCCCTACCGGGGTGAAGATCTTCAACTGGCTGTTCACCATGTACCAGGGCCGTATTGTGTTCCACTCAGCAATGCTGTGGACCATCGGCTTCATCGTCACCTTCTCCGTAGGTGGGATGACCGGCGTACTGCTGGCCGTACCGGGCGCTGACTTTGTTCTGCACAACAGTCTGTTCCTGATTGCACACTTCCATAACGTTATCATCGGCGGCGTCGTCTTCGGCTGCTTCGCAGGTGTGACCTACTGGTGGCCTAAGGCGTTTGGCTTCACGCTGAATGAAACCTGGGGTAAACGTGCATTCTGGCTGTGGATCGTAGGCTTCTTTGTCGCGTTCATGCCGCTGTACGTGCTGGGCTTCATGGGCATGACCCGTCGCCTGAGCCAACAGATTGATCCTCAGTTCCACCCAATGCTGATGGTAGCAGCAGGCGGTGCGGTACTGATTGCATGTGGTATCGCGTGTCAGCTGATTCAGTTCTACGTCTCTATTCGCGACCGCGAGCAGAACCGTGACCTGACTGGTGATCCATGGGGTGGCCGTACGCTGGAGTGGTCAACCTCTTCTCCGCCTCCGTTCTATAACTTTGCCATTGTGCCGCAGATCCATGAGCGCGACGCATTCTGGGAAATGAAAGAGAAAGGCGAAGCGTACAAGCAACCTGAACATTACGAAGAGATCCACATGCCGAAAAACAGCGGTGCAGGCATTGTTATTGCTGCGTTCGCAACGGTATTTGGCTTCGCCATGATCTGGCACATCTGGTGGCTGGCCATCGCGAGCTTCGCTGGCGTGATCATCAGCTGGATTGTGAAGAGCTTTGACGAGGACGTGGACTACTACGTACCAGTCCGTGAAGTTGAAAAACTGGAAAACCAGCATTTCGACGAGATTTCTAAAGCGGGGCTGAAAAATGGCAACTGATACTTTGGCGCACCCAACCGCCCATGCGCATGATGACCACGCGCACCACGATACAGGGCCGATGAAAGTCTTCGGCTTCTGGATCTACCTGATGAGCGACTGCATTCTGTTCTGCTGTCTGTTCGCGACCTATGCCGTTCTGGTGAACGGTACAGCGGGCGGCCCGACCGGTAAGGACATTTTTGAACTGCCATTCGTTCTGGTCGAAACGGCTCTGCTGCTGTTCAGCTCCATCACCTACGGCATGGCGGCTATCGCCATGTACAAGAACAACAAAAGCCAGGTTGTCTCCTGGCTGGCGTTGACCTGGCTGTTTGGTGCTGGATTTATCGGGATGGAACTCTATGAATTCCATCACCTGATTGTTGAAGGCTTTGGGCCGGATCGCAGTGGCTTCCTGTCAGCGTTCTTTGCGCTGGTCGGGACTCACGGTCTGCACGTAACCTCCGGTTTAATCTGGATGGCCGTGCTGATGTTCCAGGTTTATCGTCGTGGCCTGACCAATACCAACCGCACCCGCATCATGTGCCTGAGCTTGTTCTGGCACTTCCTTGACGTGGTGTGGATCTGTGTGTTCTCGGTTGTCTATCTGATGGGGGCGATGTAATGAGTCATACTAACGATCATGGCGCTTCCCACGGTAGCGTCAAAACCTACATGACAGGTTTTATCCTGTCGATCATCCTGACGGCGATCCCGTTCTGGATGGTGATGAGCGGAACGGCGTCTCACACGGTGATTCTGGGCACTGTCCTGATCTCTGCTGTGGTACAGATTCTGGTGCATCTGGTTTGCTTCCTGCACATGAACACCAAATCCGATGAAGGCTGGAACATGACGGCCTTTGTCTTTACCGTGATTATCATCGCTATCCTGGTAGTGGGTTCCATCTGGATTATGTGGAACCTCAACTACAACATGATGGTTCACTAAGAGCGGCGAGTATGTTTAAGCAATACCTGCAAGTTACGAAACCAGGCATCATCTTTGGCAACCTAATCTCCGTGATCGGAGGGTTCTTGCTGGCCTCAAAAGGCAGCATTGATTACGCCCTCTTTGCCTCCACGCTGATTGGCGTTTCCTTAGTTGTTGCGTCCGGTTGTGTATTTAACAACTACATCGACATGGATATCGACAGGAAGATGGAAAGGACCAAGAACCGGGTGCTTGTTAAGGGCCTGATTTCTCCTTCCGTCTCGCTGGTGTACGCCACCTTGCTGGGTATTGCTGGCTTTATGCTGCTGTGGTTTGGTGCTAACCCGCTGGCCTGCTGGCTAGGCGTGATGGGGTTCGTGGTGTATGTGGGCATTTACAGCCTGTATATGAAGCGTCACTCCGTCTACGGTACGCTGATTGGTTCTCTCTCCGGCGCTGCGCCGCCGGTGATTGGCTACTGCGCCGTCACGAACGAGTTCGACAGCGGTGCGCTGATTCTGCTGGCTATCTTTAGCCTGTGGCAGATGCCGCACTCCTATGCCATTGCGATTTTCCGCTTTAAGGATTATCAGGCAGCGAACATTCCGGTTCTGCCGGTCGTGAAGGGCATTTCAGTCGCCAAGAACCACATCACGGTTTACATCATCGCCTTTGCCGTGGCAACGCTGATGCTCTCTCTGGGCGGTTACGCCGGGTATAAATACCTGGTGGTTGCCGCGGCGGTGAGCGTCTGGTGGCTCGGCATGGCGCTGCGGGGTTACAAGGTTGAAGATGACAAAGTCTGGGCGCGCAAACTGTTTGTGTTCTCGATTGTGGCCATCACCTCCCTGTCCGTGATGATGTCCGTGGATTTCATGGTGCCTGAATCACACAATCTGCTGACGTATGTCTGGTAAGCAGACCTTAAGAAACAGCCGGGTTTAACCCGGCTTTTTTATTGCCCTGGCGTCACCCCTTTCTTAAGTAAGATGTTGCCGTATTTTGCCGTTTCCCCTGTCACTACAATGGCAAAAGCCTTTTGCGCCCGCGCATAGAAAGCGTAACGATCGATACGGACTATCCCCTCCCCTTCTTCCTCGCCAAACAATGCCTGGCGGTAACGTGCTTCCACGCTTAAATCCAGCGTATCGCCTTCAACCGGGGCCATCATCACCAGCGCAGGCGCATAACTGTCGAGTTCGAAGAGCGGGATCACCGCCGCCAGTAAATCGCTTACGCTCAGGCCATCGGCACGTATCACCACAGGCCCCAGGCTGTGGGCGGGAAAATGTGCATCCGAAAAGATAATTTCATCACCGTGTCCCATCTCCGCCAGGGTCTTCAACAGCACAGGCGAAATCAGGGGCGAAATCGTTTTAAGCATGGTTTTTTCCCTCTGGGTAAAAATAACGATAGCGGTACTGCACGCGGTCACGCGCTGCCTCAGCGCTCACCGTTTCTCCCGCGCCCCACCAGCCAAAAAATGAAGCCCCCAGTACCGTCGTTTCACTGTCATCCAGCACTTTTACCGGCAATCCGAGCGCATCGGCTTTCAACTGATTCCACAGCGCATTGCGACTTCCGCCGCCAACCAGCAGCAGCTCACGCGCCTTAAACTGTGCGATATCTTCAAGTGCGGTAAGATTCTCTTTCAGCCGTGACGTTAATCCCTCAAGCGCCGCGCGATAGAAATGAGCGGGAGTGGCGTTCAGTGTCACCCCCTGCCAGCCGGCAAGCGGGGAATCAAGCAGTCGGGTATTCATCGTCACGCCATCCGCCCCCTTCGGAATGGCCGCCGCCTGCGCAATGAGGGTCTCCCAGTCAGTCTCGGGGGACCAGAACAGTGCACGGACCCACTCCAGCACGCCGGAGGCCATATATTGCATTCCGGGATTAAACCTCTCCGGCTGGCTGTCCAGTTCACAGGTTGCGCCGCCATAGTGCATCAGCGCAGCGGTATTCACCTGCGATGTCCGCGCCATCAGAATCTCCCAGGTCCCGGAAGAGAGCACCGCTTCGTTTATCCCCGCCCCCGCACCAAACAGCGCAAACTGGGTATCATGTCCGGCTGAGATAACCGGCACGCCGCCAGGCAGGCCTAACCTGTTCGCCACGTCAGGCAGTAACTCTCCCGTGACGTCTCCGGGGGAAACCAGCGGAGGAAACAGCGCGGGTGATAACCCTGTCCTGTTAAGGATCGTTTCGCTGAACTGCCGTTGATGAAGATCGAACAACTGACTGGTACCCGCCATGGTGAGATCGGTCGACATCTTGCCGGTCAGGCGATGATTAATAAGGGAAGAGATAAAAAGCCAGGCATGGGCGCGCTGCAGGCGATCGGGATAGTTTTGCTGCAGCCAGCGTAGTTTATACAGCGTATTAAAACTGAATTGCCCGACTCCGGTTATGCGCTGGAGCGCCTGCGGGGAGATCGTGCTGGCGATATCGGCCATCACCGGTACGGTGCGCGGACACTTCCAGCTGATGATGGGATAAAGCAGCGCGCCGCGTTCATCCACCAGTGCGCCATCCACCCCAAAGGTGGTCACGCAAATCCCGCATAATTTGTATTCGCGCAGCGTGGGGCCAATCTCCTGACAACAGTGGGTAAATCGATCCATGATGGCCTCAAGCGACCACTGATGCCATGCAGGGTTTTCATCGGCCCGCTCGCTGGCGTTCGCCACGGCGGCCCTCGCCACAATGTTTCCTTCTGGATCGAGCGCTATAGCACGCACGTTGGTCGCCCCGCAGTCGAGAACCAGAATACATTTTTTCATGACGGTCCCCTTTGCCGCCAGCCCGCCTGAGCAGGCTGGCAGTCAGACTCAACGTTTATACAGCGGTCCGTAAGTTTCACAGGCGCGATAATCCTGGCCTTCGACGTCCATGCCGTAGGCGCCCCACGCCGTAGGGCGATAGATCTGGTCTTCCGGCACGTTATGCATACAGACAGGGATACGCAGCATGGAGGCAAGCGTAATAAAATCAGCCCCCACATGCCCCACCGTTAACACACCATGGTTTGCGCCCCAGTTTGCCATCACTGAATAGACATCGCTGAAAGGCCCTTTTCCGGTGAGACGAGGCGCAAACCAGGTCGTCGGCCAGCTGGAGTCAGTACGTTTATTCAACACGTCATGCACCTCCTCCGGCAGGTCAATGCTCCAGCCCTCCGCAATTTGCAGTACCGGGCCAATCCCCTTAATGATGTTGACGCGGGTCATCGTAAACGGCACGCCGCCGCGAGTGAGAAAGTTTGATGAGAAGCCGCCGCCACGAAAATACTCATGCACCGCAGGACACCACTGTGTTGCAGCCAGGCAGGCCTCCGCCTCCTGTTCACTGATTTCCCAGTGTGGCTTCAGCGTCGGATTGCCCTGGGCATCTTTCTGTTCCGCCGTACCGTCCAGCGCCGCAGAGCCGGAGTTGATCAGGTGAATAATGCCATGTTCCGCCCGTCCGGTGAGCTTCTGCCCGGTGACACGCAGCACCGATTCCGGCGACCAGAAGGTACGCACATCGGCAAAAATCTGCGCCGTGCCCGTCATCAGATGACCAAACAGCATTGCCACACCGTTAAGGCTGTCATTTTCAGTGGCGACAATGTAAGGCTGACGAATACCGTTCCAGTCGAAGGAGCTGTTCAGCAAGGCCTCGGCGGTATCGCCGTTTGGATAATGATCCGTCCAGTGACGCTGGCCCTGGAAGCCAGACGCAATCGCGTTATAGCCCAGCGACTCTTCCACACGGCCAATATCGGCAAGTTTAGGGTTACCCTGCATCATGTCGCGAATACACATCGCCATCAGCAAGCTTTCTCGCAGAATCTCTGCATTCTGCTTCTCATTACGTCGATACTGCTGTGCATTTTTATCCTCGCCGAAACGGAAATGGGCCTTTGCCCAGCCCAGCGCCAGCTCAAGCTCCTGCTCGTCGTAAATCTGATGATCGATACGACGGCGCAGCTCGGTCATGTCCACCGCCTGAACCTTCATGCCAAGCCAGGATTCGAAAAAGTGGTGATCGACGATCGAGCCCGCAATCCCCATTGAAACGCCGCCAACCGACAGATAACTTTTACCCTTCATACTGGCCACCGCCAGACCCGCCCGGGCGAAACGCAGGAGTTTTTCTTCAACGTCCGTCGGGATGACCTCGTCACCCGCGTCCTGAACGTCGTGACCATAAATTGAAAAGGCCGGGATGCCTTTCTGGTTATGGGCGGCCAGCGCGGCGGCAAGATAGACCGCACCAGGACGTTCAGTGCCGTTAAAACCCCAGATCGCTTTAGGGCGAAGCGGATCCATATCGATGGTTTCGCTGCCATAACACCAGCACGGCGTGACAGTGATGGTCAGGCCAACGTGCGACGTACTGAACATCTCTTCACAGGCCGCGGATTCCGCCATACCGGCTATGCAGCTCTCGGCAATCACGCATTCCACTGGCGTTCCGCAAGGGTGGCGTAATTTTTCACTCAGCAGCGCGGCCGTGGCTTTCGCCATGTTCATGGTCTGCTCTTCCAGAGATTCACGTACTCCCATCCGGCGGCCATCGATGACAGGTCGTATGCCAATACGGGGTAACGCTTTTTTCGTTTTCATAGCCCTTCCTCACGTTGGTTAACCTATCCGCTTCGTGGGGCATCGCCATGCCAAAAGCGCATCCACAGCACCGGAAGCAGAAAGTGTATAAATTTGCTAACTCGAATTAGCTTAGGATTGATAGCAATTACAGAACAACATAATTATCTAAAATCTGTGAGCACTTTCACGATGAGAGGTCAAAATTCGATCAGCATCAGGTATTACGATTCAGCAAAAAACATCAAAATCTTTAACAATCAATTAATTATGAAATTACCTTTGCACGACGTCACAATTTGAATACAAATGATTTGGCTAAAATTGCCCCCTAAAATAGCTTTTAAGGACGCAAGCTAAGTCGAGTTAGCTTACAAACAGAATCTATGTGGCTATTGATTCATTGCCTTTCCAACACAGGAATTTTGCAATGTCAGAGACTCTTATTGAGATGAGGCGCATTACAAAACGCTTTCCCGGCGTGCTGGCGCTAAATCAGGTTGATTTCGATTTACGCCCCGGAGAAGTGCATGCACTTCTTGGTGAAAACGGTGCCGGTAAATCGACGCTGATGAAAATATTATCCGGGGTATACCAGCCCGACGCCGGGGAGATTCTTTTTGCAGGCGAGCCGGTCTCATTTTGCGATCCGCTAAGCGCTCAGCGCCTGGGGATTACCATCATCCATCAGGAATTTAATCTCTTCCCCGATTTAACCGTGGAGGAGAATATCTATATTGGCCGTGAGTTTTGTAAAAATAGCCGCTGGCAGCTGGATAAACGTGCGCAACGCCAGGCGGTAGAAAACATACTGCAAACCCTGAATTTAAAAATAGCGCCGGAGGCGCGCGTCAGTGATTTGACCGTCGCCCAGCAGCAGATGGTGGAAATCGCCAAAGCCATTTCCGTTAATGCCAAAGTGTTAATTATGGACGAACCGACCGCGGCGCTGACCGAAAGCGAAATTGAGAGTCTGTTTGACGTCACCCGAATGTTAAAAGCCCAGGGAACGGGCATTGTTTATATTTCTCATCGTCTGGAAGAGCTGGCGCTTATTGCCGACCGCGCCACCGTTATGCGAGATGGACACTATATCGCCACCGTCGATTACGAGACGGTGAAAATAGGCGAGCTCATCGCCTTGATGGTGGGCCGTAATCTGGACAATATCTACCCTAAACGCCCGGTTCACCAGCGCACGGAAAAGGTGCTGGAAGTTAACGGCCTGACGCGCAACGGCGTGCTGGAGGATATCGATCTCACGCTCTGGCGCGGTGAGATCCTGGGCCTGGCGGGGCTTATGGGCGCAGGTCGAACTGAACTTGGCCGCGCACTCTTTGGCGCCGATCCGATCGACGCAGGAACCCTGACGCTGCACGGTAAACCCACCCGTATTAAAGATGTCGCTGACGCCATCAATAAAGGTATTAGCTACTTAACCGAAGATCGCAAAAAAGAGGGACTGGCGCTCGGTCTCTCGGTAGAGATGAATATCATGCTCGGCAATTACCCGGAATTTTCGGGGAGTATGGGCCAGGTTGATGAAAAACGTTGCCGCGAATCCAGCCAGAAACTGGTGGAGACGTTACGCATCAAGACGCCGCATCTGGAGCAGGCTGCGCTCAATTTGAGCGGCGGAAATCAGCAAAAAATTATTATTGCTCGCTGGGTCTGTAAAGACACCGATATTTTAATTTTCGATGAGCCAACACGAGGCATAGATGTCGGCGCCAAGCTGGAAATATATGAGTTAATGAACCGCCTTGTCGCGAAAGGCAAATCAATCATCATGATTTCATCCGAATTGCCGGAAGTCTTAGGTATGTGCGACCGCATTATTGTGATGCGTAGCGGACGTATAGCCGGCGAAATAGAGGCTGAGCACGCCACTCAGGAAAAAATCATGCAATACGCCACGCTGGAGGATTAATCATGTCTGTCACCGTCCCCTCGCCTCAAAGCGGAAATCATTCGATGAAAATAAATAAAGCACTCCTGATGCGCCTGGCACCGCTGTTTAGCCTGGTGTTATTAATTCTGTTCTTTAGCTTTAGCTCACCCTTCTTTTTTAATACGGAAAATATCATGACCATCGCCCTGCAAACGGCGGTGATTGGAATTATGGCAATTGGCGTGACGTTTGTGATTATTACCGCCGGGATTGACCTGTCGCTCGGTTCGGTCGTCGCGTTCTCGGGCGTGGCGGTTGGCATCGCCGCAGGGTTTGGTCTGCCGCTGCCGGTCTGTATTCTGGCTGGCGTGCTGGCTGGCGGCGCTTGCGGCTATATGAACGCTTTTCTGGTGACCAGGATGACGATCCCACCGTTTATTGCCACCCTCGGCCTGATGATGTCGGTGCGGGGCATTAACATGGTCATGACCGATGGCCGCGCGATTTATTTCTCTGATTATCCGATGTTTAAAACCCTGGCGCAGGGACGATTGTTCGACGTCCTGCCCTATCCGGTCTTCTATCTGGTCCTGGTGGCCCTGGTGGCAATGTGGATCCTGAAAAAAACGGTGATGGGCCGCTATATCTATGCCGTCGGCAGCAATGAAACGGCAGCCCACCTGTCGGGAATCAAAGTGCAGCGGGTGAAAGTCTTCGTTTATGCCTTCTGTGGTCTGTTAACGGGAATTGCCGGGGTGATCCTCGCCTCACGGCTGAACTCGGGCCAGCCCACCGTGGGTGTGGGATACGAGCTGGAAGCCATAGCGGCCGTCGTCATCGGCGGCACCAGCCTGATGGGCGGCGTGGGTACCATCGGCGGCACCATCATTGGTGCGTTCATCATGAGCGTGCTGAAAAACGGTCTCAATTTAATGGGTGTCTCTCAGTTCTGGCAGATGGTCGCGATGGGAGTTGTGGTCATTGCCGCCGTTTATCTGGACACGTTACGTAAAAAAATGCGTTAGGTTCAAAAAAACAACATGCCCTGCAAACCCTACTACGGAGCACAATAATGAAAACCCGTCATCTCCTGAGCGCTTTGTCGCTCATTGCAATCATGACCAGCAGCGCGCTGGCGAAAGAGTTAAACCTGCCGGTCGTCAGTAAAGGTTACCAGCATGAATTCTGGCAAACGGTGAAACTGGGAACGGAAGCCGCCGCGAAAGAGCTGGGCGATAAAACCAGCTATGTCGGCCCGGCAGATGAAACGCAAATTGCCGAGCAGATCCAGCTGGTCGAAAACACCATGGCGCAAAAACCAGACGGCCTGCTGCTGGCGGCGCTGGATGCGAATGCCCTCGCCCCGCTGGTCGAAACGGCCAACAGTCGCGGGATCAAGGTGGTGACCTTCGACTCAGGCGTGAACTCCTCTATTCCGGCCAGCTTCGTTGCCACCAATAACCGTAAGGCGGGCGCGCAGGCAGCCGATGCGCTGGCTGAACAAGTTGGCCAGAAAGGAAAAGTCGGCATTATTGCACACGTCGCCGGCACCACCTCGGCAATTGAACGCTCGGAAGGTTTTAGCGAGCAGATGAAAGCGAAATACCCGAACATTCAGGTGCTGCCGGTACAATACAGCGACGGCGACCCGCAAAAAGCGATGGATAAAACCATTGATATGGTTCAGGCCAATCCGGATATTGCCGGGATTTACGCCACGAACGAAGGCGCAACGCTGGGCGTGGCCAACGCCATCGACAGCCAGAATCTGAAAGGCAAAGTGAAAGTTATCGGCTTTGACAGTACCGAAGCCATTATTAACTTCCTGAACAACGGTGTGATACAGGGATTTGTGGTTCAGGATGCCTGGCAGATTGGCTATCAGGGAATTAAAACGCTAAATGCGGTCATCTCTGGGCAAACTGTGGCTAAAGAAATTGATATTCCTGTGAAATATGTCAATGCGCAGAATATCAACACGCCTGAAATTGATAAACTTCTGCATCCGTTCGGAAAAAAATAAGGGAGTTCAGGATGAGTGACGGCTATTTCCTCGGCGTTGACGTCGGTTCAGCCAGCGTCCGGGCAGGGCTTTACTCTGCAGAGGGTGAGCGGCTGAGCTTTGCGACCCGACCGATATCGCAGTTTCGCGCCAGTAACGGGCGCGTAGAGCAGTCGTCCACGGAGATCTGGCAGCAGGTTTGCGTGGTCGTGCGGGAAGCCGTCGCGTTATCGGGCCACTCGGCCACGCGCATCCGCTCGCTGGGTTTCGACGCCACCTGCTCGCTGGTGGCGCTGGATGACAAAGGGCAAGGCCTGAGCGTCTCCCCCGACAGCCCGGCGACGCAGGATACGATTATGTGGATGGACCATCGTGCCCGGGCAGAAACCGCGCTGATTAATGCCACGCGCGATCCTGCCCTGCGCTACGTCGGGGGCGAAGTCAGCATTGAGATGGCGCTCCCCAAACTGTTGTGGTTACAGCGCCACCATCCGGAAACCTGGCGCCAGGCCGCGCGTTTTTTAGACCTGGCCGATTTTCTCGTCTGGAAGGCCACCGCGCAGGATGTCGCCAGCCTGTGTACCCTCACCTGCAAGTGGAATTACCTTGCGCACGAGGCGCGCTTTAGCGACTCGCTGCTTGACGCGGTAGGACTTCGGCCATTACTGGATAAAATCCCTGGTCGCATCCTGCCGGTCGCCAGCCGTGCCGGGAGCTTAACCGCTCAGGCGGCACACGAGCTGGGTCTGCCTGATACGGTGGTTGTCGCCAGCGGGATGATCGACGCCCATGCAGGCGGCGTAGCATTAACCGCCGCGCAGCCTGAAGGCACGCTGGCGCTCATCAGCGGGACCTCAAACTGTCATATGCTCGCCAGCCAGAATGAGATCCACACCCCTGGCGTATGGGGGCCTTACTGGGGAGCCATGCTGCCCGGTTACTGGCTGACGGAAGGGGGACAGAGCGCCGCCGGCGCACTGGTTGACTGGACGCTGCGCGAACACGTCGCCAGCGCAGAATTGCAGGCGAAAGCCGACGCCGCAGGGCGGCATCCGGTTTCGCTGATCAATGACTGGGTGGCGGCCCTGGAGCAGGAAGAGGCGTATCCTACGCGGGATCTGCATGTTCTGGCCGATCATCATGGTAACCGCTCACCGCGATCGCGTCCCGATGCCCGGGGCAGCGTGGTGGGCCTGACCCTGGAAACGGGCGAACGCGCGCTGGCCAGACTCTATCTGGCGACGCTACAGGCTATCGCTTACGGTACACGGCATATTATTGAGACCCTGCAAGCACAGGGGCATACGCCGGCACGCATTGTCATCTGCGGGGGAGCTACGCATAACCGGCTCTGGCTGCGGGAATACGCCGATGCAACAGGCTGCGATCTTCATCTTTTAGCCGAGGAGGATGCAGTCACGCTGGGCGCGGCGATGTGCGGCGCTGTGGCGGGCGGCGCCTGGTCAACCCTTACGAAGGCCGCACGGGCCATGGTAAAAACCGGCGACGTCATCCCGCATCGTCCGGACACCGCGGCGTTTCATCAGCGTAAGTATCAGGTATACCTGACTCTGTGGACGCAGCAACAGGCGTTGAATCAACTGATGCAACAGGAAATGTAATGGCAGGATGCGTATGCTTTATCTGCAGTTTTTCACATATGGAAAGGATTGAGGCGTAGCGATGGCCAAAACAGTTGAACAAATAGCGAAGGATTTGAATTTATCCGTTACCACCGTGCGTCTGGTGCTGAGCGGAAAAGCCGAACAGTACCGGATCAGCGTGAAAACGCAGGCCAGGATTAATGAACATGTCGAGCGCTACGGCTACACCCTGAACCACTCGGCCCGCAGTCTGAAGCTGAATAAAACCGAAACGCTGGGCCTTATCGTGCCCAATATTTCCAACGTATTCTTCGCCACGCTCGCCGAAAAACTGGAACTGCGCTGCCGTCGCTCGGGCTATCAGCTGATGATTAGCTGTACCTATAACGACGTGGATTACGAGAATAAACTGGTCAAAGCCTTAATGGCGCGCAACGTGGACGGTCTGTTTATTGTCCCGTCCACGCTGGAAAACCAGCAGCACCATCTTCGGCAGATCCATAAGCCGCTGGTACTGCTTGACCGGGATTTTGGCTTTACCGACAACGCGCTGGTAGAGAGTCATAACGAAGCCGGGGGCGATGAGCTGACCCGCAGCATGCTGAGCGAGGGTACAACGCCGCTCTGGTTTCTGGTCGGCGATACCGCCCTTCCCAGCATCACCGACCGTTTAAACGGCTATCTGCACGCGCTGCACGCGGCGGGCATTGACCATCGCGACTGGGTCATTGAAGGGCCTGATAATACGCCACAGGGCGGCTACGCCCTGATGAATACGCTTATCGACAGCCGCGGGCTCCCGCAGGCCTTTATCGCCTCGTCATTGCCGGTCCTTGAAGGCGCGATTGAAGCCTTGCGCACACGTACCGGTTCGGTGCCGCGGGAGATCAATATCGGTACCTTCGATGAACACCCCATGCTGGGATTTCTGCCGAACAGCGTCTGGTCGATGCAGCAGGATGAAGATACCTGGGCGGAAAAAGCGTTTGAACTGATGCAGCGAGCCATCGATGGCGAAGCGGTCAACGAGACGGCGAAAGTCGATATGAAGCTGGTCAAACGTTCCCGTCAGTAAAATTAAAACTGTACCCGGAGAATAAAAATGGAACGAGCCCGTTTAGCCAGAGACATTATTGATACCTGCCTTGAGATGACCCACCTGGGTTTAAATCAGGGCACTGCCGGAAACGTAAGCGTACGCTACCGTGACGGTATGCTTATTACGCCTACCGGCGTCCCGTATGAGCGCCTTACCGAAGAGAGCATCGTTTTTGTCGATGCACAGGGGCAACACGAAGCGGGGAAACTCCCGTCGAGCGAATGGCGTTTTCATCAGGTCGTGTACCATACCCGCCCGGATGCCCATGCCGTCATCCATAACCATGCGGTGAACTGCACGGCAGTCTCGATTCTGAATCGCCCCATTCCAGCCATTCATTACATGATTGCCGCCGCCGGGGGAAACTCCATTCCCTGCGCCCCCTATGCCACCTTTGGCACCCGGGCGCTGTCGGAACATGTTGCGGTCGCGCTGCGCGATCGTAAGGCCACGTTATTGCAGCATCACGGGCTCATCGCCTGCGAAGACAATCTTGAAAAAGCCCTGTGGCTGGCGCAAGAAGTGGAAGTACTGGCAAAACTGTACCTGAAGACGCTGGCAATTGTGGATCCCGTGCCGGTGTTGAGTAATGAGGAAATCGCCATCGTTCTGGAGAAATTCAAAAGCTACGGCCTGCGCGTCGAGGCGTAAAAAAGGCCCCTCTGATCTTCTCAGAGGGGCCTTTTTCAGCGTAGCGCAGAGGTTCACACTGTACCGGGCAAGCGTTTTGCCGACACCATCTCAACGTAGTAGTCGTTGTTAATAAAATAGCCCTTCAAAATCCATCCGGTCAGCAGATAAAACAGCGCCGGTACCAGCAACATAATGGTAGAAAGCCCCTGAACGGCAGTTGCAGAGACGTCACCCTGCGCCTGATAGCCCACATAATCCAGAAGATAACCGGTAATCGGCCCGGCAATGCCCATGCCCAGCTTCTGGCAGAAGGAAATCATTCCAATCCCCAGCCCCGAGGCGTCAATACCTGTTTTGTAATAACCATACTCCGCCGCTTCGGTAATAGACGACCAGAGAATAGGGGTATTAATCTGCGAAACCGTCGAGCAAAGGAGATAGAACAGCGTGGCCCCAAGGAAGTTGCCCTCATCAATCCACCACCATGCCAGAACGGAGGTCAGCGCCGAGACATACATGGAGTAGCGAAACACCCGCACTTTGCAATAGTACCGGGTTAACGCATTGGAAATCAGCGGACCCACAATCCCCCCCACCGAGCCTACGCTCATGAATAGCGCGATACCATAACCATCCGTCGCATGCGCGTACGCTTTTCCGTACATGATAGCCACGCTGCCATTGACCAGAAAGCCGATAAACAGCACTACCATTACCATGCTCATCCGCAGCCACTGATCGTTTTGACATAATCCCCTTATCTGCCGCGGCAGGGGTTCGGCGGGCGCCGTCTGGCGCACCCTCTCCTTTACGTTAAAGGCGCAAAAGAGCATGATCGCCACACTCACCGCCCCTACCACGGCAAAAGCTATTGCATAGCGACTCTCCGCATTGCCGCCCTCCGTTACCCAGTAGGGAACAAAGGTCGACACAATGAGCGTCGCCACTTTGGCCATCGGAAAACGAAACGCGTTGGCATTCAGCCGTTCCTGAGGATCGGTAGTAATGACTCCAATCAACGAAATATATGGAATGGCCAGCACCGTAAAGGCCAGGCTGTTAAAGATATAAGCACCTGTCGACCACGCCATTTTGGCACTGTAGGTTTCCCCTACCGTGGTAAATAATAGCCAGAGCGACACACCAAACGGCAGTGCGCCAATAATGAGCCAGTGCCGATATCGACCATAGCGGGTTTTAACTTTATTCGTCAAAATACCCATCAGCGGATCGGAAAAGGCGTCGATGGTTCTGACAATCATTAATATCCAGCCAGCATCGACGGGTGTCAGACCGACAACCTGGATTAAAAATGCATAGATTAATATGGAGGCTGAAATAATAGAGATAGTCAGCCCCATATCTCCGGCGCCGTAAGCGCTTTTTTCGAATATGGACAGACGTGTATTCATCATTTTATCGTCTTAAAAAGGCGCTCCCGGTGAGCAACCCCGTAAGCGCCAGAGGGGTTAATCAGGAGCCTGAGCCGTTATCCACATTCCGTTTAGATTTTTCACGGGTCGCGAGGATCTTTTTATCAATCTCTCGCTGGCGCAACGCAGACCAATGCTCAAACCGGGCCTGGGCCCGCGCTTTTTGTGCCACCATCTCCGCATTTAACTCCACGTCCTGGAGCGGCGGGAACGCGTCGCCGGGTCGGCCCGGTATCCGCGCGTCCACTGGCTGAAGCACTAATCGGGGCGAAGGAAGTTTTTGATACCAGTAAACCGTCGAGGACCAGTCATCCGCAAGATGGTTCGCATGACCATGTTCCATCGTCACGCGGATGCGCTTTTTGAAATGAACGGGATCGGTGAGGTGAAAACGGTAGCTGGTCTGAAATCCTTTCACATGAGAGTCGTGCAAGGACGATCCGTTAAATAAACCCGCGTTATCCTGCATCCCCCACGCGTGGTTAAAATAATCTTCTGTTCCCGTACCGTGAATGCGTGGCGGCCAGGGAGCGTCATCATCGATAAAAATCATCTCATCGCCTTCGCCCCACCAGGTAGACTGGCGATGGCGCACCGATAAATTACAACCGATATAGTGCCCCTCGCCCGCTATGTCCATCAGCACATAGTTATTATTGCCGTTCAGTTCAGTAATATTCACCTCCGGGCTATTCACCTGTAATTCCGGTGCCCAGCCTTTGCAGGGATTTTCTCGCTTCCACCAGGCATGAAAACGAGCAATATTATCCCCATGCGGTTGTGGATAGAGCTCATAATCAATATTAAAATACTGCCCGTACGGCACATCGTTTTGATTTTCAACTTCGATTATCGCCCGCTCGTTAAAAGGCATAGGAAGATAACAATTGAGCGCAGCGGTTCCTCCGGGCTTAAAACACTCCTCGGGCCTGACAGAGACGCTGAACGGCAGCGAGTGAAAATTCGCGGGAATGCTGTGACCCAGACAGAAAAAATCCCCCAGCGGCACAATCACCGAGGGTACCGCCTGATTATCCCAGTACATCTTTAACACCACTTTGCGGTAATAGGCTTCGTCGTGATCTTCCCAGCTCACCCCCAGCGCGTTATTGATTTCATTAACAGGCGCGACGTACTGCCCAAGCGTCGGGTCGATCAGTCCCGGCCCCAGAAGACGGCGGCAAAACTGCGTCATCCAGATGTGCGTAATGCATCCGCTCCCCGAGATATCAGCCAGCCGTATGGTTTCGCCGGGCGGGATCATCCAGTAGTCCTGATTTCTGCCGCTTTGATCCCAGCTCGACAGCCGCCCGCTTCGGGCATTTTTTATATGAGACAGAGTATGTAAAAACCCCTGGTGAGACTCTGACATGTTGCTCTCCTTTGCGTGATAAAACAGAAGATGCGACCCGCCATTTGCGCACAGCTCTATCGCCCTGACAGGAAGACAGAAATAAAAAAATCAATGCTAACTCGAGTTAGCAAAATAGTTTTTTTATTATTTCAGCGCAATATTATTTCCAGGAGACTGTGATAAGGGTCATTTAAAATATCGCATCTTATTGATTAACAAGACGGGAGAGAATATTTTCAAAATGAATATTATAACTCCGAGAATATAAAACAGGATAACAACGCAATAATATATAAATCATGTGAATCATATTTTTACAATGTAATGCCTGCGTTAACTGTTTACCCTCCCTCGGTTGCCGCCTAAACTATGGCCTGCTTTTTGTCAGAGGTGGTAATGAACGACTATAAAATGACGCCAGGCGAATTGCGCGCGACCTGGGGTTTAGGGACTGTTTTCTCGCTACGTATGCTTGGCATGTTTATGGTCCTGCCTGTTCTGACCACATACGGTATGGCCCTGCAGGGAGCCAGCGAAGCGCTCATTGGCCTTGCGATTGGTATCTATGGTCTGGCACAGGCTGTGTTTCAGATCCCGTTTGGCCTGCTCTCAGACCGCATTGGTCGTAAACCACTGATCGTCGGCGGGCTGCTGGTATTTGTGCTTGGCAGCATCATTGCCGCCCTCTCCCACTCTATCTGGGGCATTATTCTGGGTCGTGCCTTGCAAGGCTCCGGCGCGATTGCCGCCGCCGTGATGGCGCTGCTGTCCGATTTAACCCGCGAGCAGAATCGCACCAAAGCGATGGCCTTTATTGGCGTGAGCTTCGGCGTGACCTTCGCTATCGCCATGGTGCTCGGTCCCATCATTACCCACGCGCTGGGGTTGCACGCGCTGTTCTGGATGATTGCCATCCTCGCTACCATTGGCATCGCGCTGACGATTTGGGTTGTGCCGGACAGTAAAAATCATGTCCTGAACCGTGAGTCCGGGATGGTGAAAGGCTGCTTCAGCAAGGTCCTGATGGAACCGCGCCTGTTGAAGCTGAATTTTGGCATCATGTGCCTGCACATTCTGCTGATGTCCACCTTTGTTGCCCTGCCGGGCCAGCTGGCGGCGGCGGGTTTCCCTGCGGCGGAACACTGGAAAATCTATCTGGTGACTATGCTGATCTCATTCGTTTCGGTTGTGCCTTTTATCATTTACGCCGAAGTGAAGCGTCGCATGAAGCGGGTCTTTGTCACCTGCGTCGTCATCCTGCTGATTGCTGAAATCGTATTGTGGGGTTCCGGTCCGCACTTCTGGGAGCTGATCCTGGGCGTCCAGCTCTTCTTCCTGGCCTTCAACCTGATGGAAGCGCTGTTGCCTTCGCTGATCAGCAAAGAGTCTCCGGCGGGTTATAAAGGCACGGCGATGGGCATTTATTCCACCAGCCAGTTTTTAGGCGTCGCCATTGGCGGATCGCTGGGTGGCTGGGTGGATGGCTTTTTCGACTCACAAACCGTTTTTCTGGCAGGCGCCCTGCTGGCCATGCTCTGGCTTCTTGTCGCCAGCACGATGAAAGAACCGCGCTATGTGAGTAGCCTGCGCGTTGAGATTCCGGACGGCGTGGAGATGAGCGAGGCGCTTAAACAGCGGCTTGAAGCGAAGGACGGCATCAGCGAAGTGCTGATAGTGCCGCAAGAGCGCAGTGCCTACGTGAAAATCGACAGTAAAGTGACAAACCGCTTTGAGGTCGAAGAGGCAATACGTGCCTGAGAAAAAGCCCGGGAAACCGGGCTTTTTTAATTTAATCGCGGAAGTTTTTAAACTGGAACGGCTGACCCAGATCGCCGCCGCGCACCAGCGCCATTACGCCCTGGAGATCGTCGCGGGATTTACCGGTCACGCGAATCTCTTCGCCCTGAATCTGCGCCTGTACCTTCAGCTTGCTGTCTTTGATAAGCTTCACGACCTTTTTCTGCATCGCGCTATCAATACCCTGCTTCAGTTTGGCTTCAACAAACCAGGTTTTGCCGCTGTGGACAAATTCGTCAGGCACATCGAGTGAAGCGCCCTCAATGCCGCGCTTGAGCAGCTTAGCGCGCAAGATGTCCAGCAGCTGATTGACCTGGAAATCAGACTCGCTTAAAACCTTGATGGTCTTATTTGCGTCGTTCAGCTCAAAACTGGCCTCTACGCCACGAAAATCGAAGCGTGACTCCACTTCACGGCTGGCGTTGTCTACGCCGTTACGCACTTCCTGGATATCAACTTCGGAAACAATATCGAAAGATGGCATCTTTTCTTCTCCCTTCACATTTGTTGCGTTGCATAATACCCGCAACGAGGCATAACTCAACAGTAGCTTAGCTGACGGCGCTATACTTAGGCCGTAACACCTGCGCAGTTTCAGGTGAGGAGGAATAATGAAAATTACCGTGCTCGGATGCGGCGCGCTCGGTCAGCTCTGGCTGACCGCTCTGCGAAAGCAGGGACACGAGGTCCAGGGCTGGTTGCGCGTTACGCAGCCCTATTGCAGCGTCAATTTAATTGAGGAAGATGGCACGATCTTTAACGAGTCCCTCATTGCCAACGATCCCGATTTTCTGGCGCAAAGCGATCTGCTGCTGGTGACATTAAAGGCCTGGCAAGTGTCGGATGCAGTTAAAGCCCTGACCGCCACGCTCCCGAAAACCTCCCCGATTATTCTGTTGCATAACGGCATGGGGACCATCGATGAGCTAAAAAATGTTGATCACCCTCTGCTGATGGCAACCACAACACATGCAGCCAGACGTGACGGCAACATCATCATTCACGTCGCCAGCGGTATTACCCACATTGGTCCGGCAAAAACGCAGGACACTGATTACAGTTATCTGGCGGATATTTTGCAGCATGTCCTGCCGGATGTTGCCTGGCACAATAATATCCGCCCTCAGCTATGGCGTAAGCTGGCGGTTAACTGTGTCATCAATCCGCTGACGGCTCTGTGGGATTGTCCTAACGGTGAACTGAAAAATCATCCGCAGGAGATCGCCGCACTGTGCGAGGAGGTGGCCGCCGTTATCCAACGTGAAGGCTTACACTCCTCTGTCGAAGATGTCCGTTATTATGTCGATCAGGTTATCGATAGCACGGCAGAAAATATCTCATCGATGTTGCAGGACGTGCGGGCACAGCGCCATACCGAAATCGACTACATCACCGGCTATCTGTTGAAGCGCGCCCGGGCCCACGGGATCAACGTGCCGGAAAACGCCCGTCTGTATGACAGAGTTAAACGTAAGGAGAGTGAATATGAGCGTGTCGGCACTGATTTGCCTCGCCCCTGGTAGCGAAGAGACCGAAGCGGTCACGACTATCGATCTGCTGGTGCGCGCAGGCATCCAGGTCACCACCGCCAGCGTTGCCAGCGATGGCGACCGGCTCATCACCTGCTCGCGCGGGGTCAAGATTATGGCGGACGCCCCGCTGGTCGAAGTGGCCGACGGCGATTATGACGTTATCGTTCTGCCCGGCGGTCTGAAAGGGGCGGAATGTTTTCGCGACAGCCCCCTGCTGGTGGAAACCGTCCGGCAGTTTCACCTTTCCGGACGGCTCGTTGCGGCGATCTGTGCCGCGGCTGGCACGGTGCTGGTCCCGCACAATCTTTTCCCGATCGGCAATATGACCGGCTTCCCGGCGCTGAAAGAGACCATACCGGAAGCGCAATGGGTGGATAAACGTGTCGTGTGGGATCCGCGCGTCAATCTGCTGACCAGCCAGGGTCCCGGCACCTCCATCGATTTTGCCCTCAAGCTCATCGATCTTCTGGCAGGCCGTGAAAAAGCCCATGAAGTCGCCTCTTCGCTGGTGATTGCCGCAGGCATCTTTAACTATTACGAGGCCTGATTCTTACTGGCGCATGCATCAGGCTGACGCTCGTGTCAGCCCCCCTCCCTTCTGAACAGAGTGCGTGCGCCATCACACTTCTCATCTTTCTTTAACCTTTTACGCCAGACTCCGTTCAAAAAATCAACACTAACGTCTTTATTATCATAAAGATAGCCGCCTGCCGACGCATATCCTCTCTGTTTGACAGAAAAATATATCCATGAAAAACTCCTTTTCAACTGGCATATACCAGTTGAAATTTCCGCCGCTATTTTGTCTGCGCATCATGCATGGCGGAGCACAGCAATCTCTTCTGGAGTAAGCATTGTGATGACATTTCTTGAGAACAGCGTCATTCCTGTCCTGATTCGCGTAGGGGAAAATAAAATGCTGGTCGCGGTGCGTAACGGCATCGCCCTGACGTTACCCTTTACCATTACCGGCAGCGTGTTTCTGATCCTGGCCAATCTACCCATCCCCGGCTGGACGGAGTGGCTCGGCCCGTTTGCGGAAAAGCTCAGCGCGCCGGTGGCCGTCACGTTTGGCGCTATTGGACTGATTTCCGCGATTGGTATCAGCTATAACCTGGCGAAGGCGTATCAGCTCAACGCGATCACCTGCTGCATCGTCACGCTGGTGGTGTTTTTACTGGCCCAGCTCAACGAGCACTATCAGCTGAATACGGATAATCTTGGCGCGGCGGGGCTGTTTTCCGCCATTATTCTGGCTATTGTCACCGTGCACATTGTGCGTTTTTTTATTCAACATAACGTGGTCATTACGCTCCCGGACGGCGTTCCCCCAGCCGTCGCCCAGTCCTTTGCCAGCCTGATCCCTGCGGCCGTCGCCATTACGCTAATCTGGTTCGTCAGGGTGATTCTTAACTTTGATATCAACCACTTCTTTACGCTGCTCTTCAGCCCACTGGTGACCGGCTTAGGTTCTTTGCCCGGCATGCTGGTCCTTATCTTTTTGATTTCGCTGCTCTGGTGCTGCGGGATTCATGGCGATAACGTGCTCTCGGGTATCACCAGCCCCATTTTTCTTAAGTACATCGCGGAAAACACCCAGGCCTGGTTACACCACCAGCCTGTTCCCCATATCACCGCAGATGGTTTTTACATCGTATTTATGTGTCTGGGTGGCACAGGCGCCACGATGGGTCTGGTCATGGCGATGTTGCGCTCGCGCAGTAAGCTGTATAAATCGGTCGGCAAGCTCTCTCTTCCCTCGGCTCTTTTTTGTATTAACGAGCCGGTGATTTTTGGCTGTCCTATCGTCTTTAACCCGCTGCTGATGATCCCCTTCACCCTGACGCCCATGATCCTGTGCACCGCCACCTATACCCTGATGTATTTCGATATTATCGGGCGTCCGGTTTTACAAATTCCCTGGACGATGCCGCCCATTTTCGCCGCCTGGTTTGTCACCGGTGGCAACATCCCCGCCGTGCTCTGGTCCGTTTGCACCCTGGTGATATCAGCCCTCGTCTGGCTGCCCTTCTTCAAACTTGCTGAACGTCGTCAACTGCAAACAGAGGCTGCCGAAGAGAGGCAGCACGACGACGCTGAAACGCTTTCCCGATCTACCTTGTAAAAGGATCCATGATGAAAAAGCTCAAAATTGTCACGATTGGCGGGGGATCAAGTTACACCCCGGAACTGATTGACGGATTTATCAAGCGTTACGCTGAACTTCCTGTTACCGATTACTACCTGCTGGACATTGAAGAAGGGCGAGAGAAGCTGGAAATTGTCGGCAAACTCGCCCAGCGTATGGTGGCCGAGGCGGGGCTTCCCATGAAGATCCACCTGACGCTGGACAGAGAAGCGGCGCTGAAAGACGCGGATTTCGTCACCACGCAGCTGCGCGTGGGCTTTCTCGACGCGCGGATACAGGATGAAAAAATCCCGCTGAAATATGGCGTGCTGGGGCAAGAGACCACCGGGCCCGGTGGATTTATGAAAGCCCAGCGAACCATCCCTGTGCTGCTGGATATTTGCCGTGATATGGAAAAATGGTGCCCTGACGCCTGGCTGATCAATTTCACCAACCCGGCGGGTATTGTGACCGAGGCGATTACGCGGCACAGTGCGATAAAAACCATCGGGATTTGCAGCGGTGCCAACAGCATGATGATGGATATCGCGAAAGCCTACGCCTGCAGCAAGTCAGAGGTATACGCCCGGATTATTGGTCTTAACCATTTGATCTTCGCCGATAAGATTTACGTTAAAGGCGAAGAGATGACCGACGATTTTATTGACAAGCTCGCCCATGGCAGCGCGGACAACACCCTGAAAAACATCCCTGATATTGGCTTCTCTTCCCGCTTTGCCCGCGCGCTGCATATGTACCCTATCTCCTATCTCAAGTATTACTTCCTGACCCGGGAAATGACGGACGCCGCCCTTCAGGACAGTCAGCACAAAGGAACCCGTGGGGAGCAAACCCGTGAAATTGAAAGGAAGCTGTTCACCTTGTATCAGGATCCGGCGCTGAATCATAAGCCGAAAGAACTGGAGCAGCGCGGTGGCGCCTGGTATTCCGACACCGCCTGTTCGATCATCAGCTCTATTTATAACGACAAAAAAGAGATCCACGTTGTGAATACGGTCAACAATGGCACCACGCCGGATCTGCCCGATCGCGTGACGCTGGAAACCAATGCCATGATCGACAGGCACGGCGCGCATCCTCTGGCCTATGGTCGTCTGCCGGTCAAAATTCGCGGACTGATTCAGAGCGTTAAAGCTTATGAAGAGCTGACGGTGGAGGCCGCGGTCACCGGGGATTACGACACCGCGCTGATGGCGCTCAGCATCAACCCGATTGTGCCGTCAGCAGCCGTGGCCGAACGGATCCTCAACGACTATATGGATGCAAATCATCTCTACTTACCTCAGTATGCCAAACGCTAAGGAACTGCAATGAACGTAGAAATTGTCGACGATTATCAGGCGCTGAGCGCGACTGTTGCGCAGCGCATTTTAAAAACCGTAAAGGAAAAACCGGACGCACTGATTTGCATTGCCGGGGGCGATACGCCGCTGGGCGTTTTCAAAGCGCTGGTAGAAGCCAGCCGCAAAGGTGATGTCGATTTTACGCAGGCCGCATTTGTTGGCCTGGACGAATGGCTGGGGCTAAGCAAAGCCGATAAAGGCAGCTGCCGTGAAATGGTCTGGGGACACTTTTTCGATCATCTCACGCTGCGAGAGGAGCAAATCTGCTTTTTTGACGGCAGAACGGCGTACCCTGCCGAAGAGTGTCAGCGCGTCGACCGGTTTATTGCCGATCGCGGGGGCATCAGCCTGGTTGTACTCGGGATCGGCATGAACGGACATATCGGCTTCAACGAACCTGGCGCGCCTACGGACACGTATTGCCATGTCGTGGATCTTGATGCGGTCACCCAGTCCGTTTCCGCGAAATATTTTGATCGGCAGCGTCAGGTGAAGCAGGGCATTACGCTTGGGATGAAAACGATCCTTGAGGCGCATGCCGTCATTCTGATGGCAAGCGGGGAGAAGAAAGCGGATATCGTGGCGCAAACCGTTCGCGAAGCGGCGACACCCGCCATCCCAGCCACCTTACTCAAGCCCCATCCCCGTTTGCAGGTGGTGGTGGACAAACCGGCGGCATCGCGTCTTTAAGGCGTTAAACAGGCGCGGGAGCGCCTGTTATCTTTCAATACGCATATTCTTCACGCGAAAAATATCGGCGCGATTACAGCTGGTGGAGTAGTTAAATACGCGCTTGTCATCAAGACGGGTCACTTCGGTAATTTTAAGCATCGCCTGGCCGGGCGCAATTGCGAGCAGCGAAGCCATCTCATCGTCAAACAGCGCGGCTTCAATCAGTGAGTCTGCATCTTTTATTTTTCTGCCGGTACAGGCTTCGATGTATTCGTACAGCGAGCCTTGCTCAAGCACCTGTGGCGGAATATCCGGAATCACCTGCAGCGGGATATTGCTGTCTTCGACCAGCACAGGCTGACCGTCCAGCAGGCGCACGCGGCGAATAAAATAGACCTCGTCGCCAGGCTTAATCTCAAGATGCCGGGCAAGCGTTTCATCGGCCTGAAGGGTCGTCAGGGTGATTAAGCGGCTGGAGACCTTGACCCGCCCCTGAAACTCGCGGGAGAAGCCGAGGATGCTGTCGCTCTTTTCATTATTGAGAATATAGATATTACTGGCCGTATTCTTGAGCACAAACATGCCCTTACCGTGAATACGCTCGATGTACCCTTCCTGCACCAGGTTAGCCATCGCTTTTTGCACCGTTACGCGCGTCACCTGATAAAGGCTCGCCAGTTCACGTTCGGAAGGAATGCTCTCCCCTTTTTGGTACTTTTGGTCGAGAATATCTTGTTTAATTTTCTCTTTAATTTCCCAGTACTTGTGCCTGATTTGCATCCTGTCCTCGCGCTCCGGGCTGGTGTCGATACTTTACCACTTCTCTTCAATTTGAAAATAAAAAAGCCGGGTGGCTACGCCGACCCGGCTCTGACACCGCACGCTCCACTAGGGGCGATACACTTTCACATTGGTGAAGCCCTGCTCGCGCAGATAGAGCGCCTGCAGACGGCTCATCACGCCGCGTTCACACCACAGGAGCCAGGTTTTGCTCTGATCGAGATCGCCAAATTTGGTGCTCAGTTTGTAGAACGGCAACGAAATGACGTCCACCCCTTCCACATTCAGAGGGTGCGCTTCCTGTTCGTCGACAGAACGAATATCCAGAATGGCATCGTTGGCACCAAACCCGTTCACCGTCTCAACTTCAACCACCTCTTCAGCGGTCTGCTGAGCGATTTCGCGGATATCGACGTTGTTGGCTTCCGCCACGACTTTATCCAGAATCGCGAAATCAAAGTTTTGCTCTTCCGCTTCGATCTTCGCCTTCACCGCTTTTACGGTTGGGCTTTTCGAGATCACGCCGCAATATTCCGGCATGGTACGGGCAAAATCTTCGGTGCCGATTGCCCGCGCGATATCGATGATATGCTCTTTATCGTGGGAAATCAGCGGACGCAGAATCAGCGTGTCCGATACGTTGTCGATAAGACGCAGGTTGGTCAGCGTCTGGCTGGAGACCTGCCCCAGCGCTTCACCGGTGACCAGCGCCTGAACGCCGTAGCGCTCAGCAACCTGAGAGGCCGCACGCACCATCATACGTTTTAACACCACGCCCATCTGACCGTCGTCGACTTTCTCAAGGATTTCACCCACGACAGGTTCAAAATTGATGGCCACAAAGCGGACGCGGTGGGAGCTGCCAAAACGCTTCCACAGATAATGCGCCACCTGACGTACGCCAATTTCATGCGCGGCGCCGCCCAGGTTAAAGAAGCAGTAGTGTACACGGCAGCCGCGACGCATCAGCATATAGCTGGACACGCCGGAGTCGAAACCGCCCGAGATGAGCGACAAGACATCTTCCTGGGTTCCAATCGGATAACCGCCGATACCTTCGTAGCGGCCTTTCACCAGCAGTAATCGATCGTTTTCGATCTCAAGATTAACGGTGACGTCCGGGCGCGTCAGCTTAACGTGCGCTGACGCAATGTGCTGATTGAAACCGCCGCCGATGTAGCGTTCGGCTTCAATTGAGGTGAACTCGTGCTTGCCGCGGCGCTTAACGCGAACGCAGAACGATTTCCCTTCAACTTCCGGGCGGAACTGCTCCAGCGCTTTTTCGAAAATATCGTGAAGCGAGGTAAATGGCACATCTTCGACATCGAGAATATGATGGATCCCGGGAATACGCGTGAGCGCATCGCGGATATCCAGACGCTGGCTTTCGTCTTTGGCGCGGACCTCAATGTGATCCCAGTGGCGAACAATCGCGAGCGTTTCTTCGTATTCTTTTAATACGTTACGAATGTTTCCGGTCAATATTTTAATAAAGCGCAACCGCACAGATTGGCTTTTGATGGTGATTTCCGGGAACAATTTAATGATAAACTTCATGGCGGCAATATTTCTTTGGCAAGCCCGTTAAGGCTTGTAATGGAAGAGTACAGCAGCCTGCATATCCACCAGGCTGCATCCAGGCGCGGAAGTATACCACCATCGTGGCGCTCCTGTGCACATTGCGCGTTATTTGCTAATTGTCCCGAGTCCGTTACCATATCCGGGCTGAATATATGAGAGTCGACATTCACTATGCCAAAGAAAAATGATGCACCGGCCAGCTTTGAAACTGCGCTGAGTGAACTGGAGAACATTGTGACGCGCCTCGAAAGTGGCGATCTGCCACTGGAAGATGCGCTCAACGAATTCGAACGCGGCGTGCAGCTTGCGCGGCAGGGTCAGGTAAAACTGCAACAGGCTGAACAACGCGTGCAGATCCTGCTCTCCGATAGCGAAACCGCAGCCACCACGCCCTTCACGCCGGACGCCGAGTAACATGGACTTTACCCACGCGCTTCAGGCGCGCGTTGAGCGAGCCAACGAGGCATTGCGCCGTTTTATTGAACCGCAGCCTTTTCAGAACACTCCACTGGTTGAGGCGATGCACTATGGCGCACTCTTAGGTGGAAAACGTCTGCGCCCGTTTCTGGTTTACGCCACGGGCAATATGTTTGGCATCAGTGACACCACGCTGGACGCGCCGGCTGCGGCCGTAGAGTGCATTCACGCCTATTCATTGATCCATGACGATTTACCGGCGATGGACGATGACGATTTGCGTCGCGGACAGCCGACCTGTCACATCAAGTTTGGCGAAGCCAATGCCATTCTGGCGGGCGACGCATTGCAGACGCTGGCGTTCTCCATCTTAAGCGATGCGCCAATGACTGAGGTGGCCGACCGCGATCGTCTGGCGATGGTCTCCGAGCTGGCAATGGCCAGTGGCGTGGCCGGTATGTGCGGGGGTCAGGCGCTGGATCTGGAGGCCGAAGGACGTCAGGTTAATCTGGAACAGCTGGAACGGATCCACCGTCATAAAACCGGTGCCCTCATCCGTGCCGCCGTCCGTCTGGGCGCGCTGAGCGCGGGCGAGCGCGGGCGTAATGCGCTGCCGATCCTTGACCGATACGCCGACAGTATTGGTCTGGCATTCCAGGTTCAGGATGACATTCTGGATGTGGTGGGCGATACTGCAACATTGGGAAAACGTCAGGGTGCGGATCAGCAGCTTGGCAAAAGTACCTACCCCGCACTGCTGGGCCTTGAGCAAGCCCAACGTAAAGCCCGGGATCTGATTGATGATGCCCGCCAGTCACTAAATCAGCTGGCGGCTCAGGCACTGGATACCTCGGCACTGGAAGCGCTAGCGGACTATATAATCCAGCGTGATAAATAAACACACTATCTCGATGAGCCTTTGATGAGTTTTGATATTGCCAAATACCCGACGCTGGCGTTGGTAGACTCCACCCAGGAGTTACGTCTGTTGCCAAAAGAGAGCCTGCCGAAGCTGTGCGACGAACTGCGTCGTTATCTGCTCGACAGCGTGAGTCGATCCAGCGGACATTTCGCCTCCGGGCTTGGCACGGTTGAGCTGACGGTTGCGCTGCACTACGTCTATAACACCCCATTCGATCAGTTGATCTGGGATGTCGGGCATCAGGCATATCCACACAAAATTCTTACGGGCCGTCGGGATAAAATAGGCACCATTCGCCAGAAAGGGGGCCTGCATCCGTTCCCGTGGCGCGGTGAAAGTGAATACGACGTCTTAAGCGTCGGCCACTCCTCTACCTCTATCTCTGCCGGAATCGGCATTGCCGTGGCGGCTGAAAAAGAGAACAAACAGCGCCGTACCGTTTGTGTCATTGGCGATGGCGCCATCACCGCCGGCATGGCGTTTGAGGCCATGAACCACGCGGGTGATATTAAGCCGGATATGCTGGTGGTCCTTAACGACAATGAAATGTCGATCTCCGAAAACGTCGGCGCGCTCAACAACCATCTGGCGCAGCTGCTTTCCGGCAAGCTTTACTCTACCCTGCGTGAGGGCGGAAAAAAGGTCTTCTCCGGCGTGCCGCCGATTAAAGAGTTGCTCAAACGCACCGAAGAACATATCAAAGGCATGGTGGTGCCGGGCACACTCTTCGAAGAGCTGGGCTTTAACTATATCGGCCCGGTAGACGGACACGATGTACTGGGGCTGGTCACCACGCTGAAGAATATGCGCGATCTGAAAGGTCCGCAGTTCCTGCACATCATGACTAAAAAAGGGCGCGGCTACGAGCCAGCGGAAAAAGACCCGATTACCTTCCACGCCGTACCCAAATTTGACCCAACCAGCGGTTGCCTGCCAAAAAGCAGTGGCGGCATGCCGAGCTATTCTAAAATCTTTGGCGACTGGCTGTGTGAAACGGCGGCCAAAGACAGCAAGCTGATGGCGGTAACGCCTGCGATGCGCGAAGGCTCGGGCATGGTTGAGTTTTCAAAAAAATATCCTGACCAGTATTTCGACGTGGCGATTGCCGAGCAGCATGCGGTAACGTTCGCGGCGGGTCTGGCGATTGGCGGCTATAAGCCGATCGTAGCCATCTACTCGACCTTCCTGCAACGCGCTTACGATCAAGTGATCCATGACGTCGCGATTCAGAAACTGCCGGTGCTGTTTGCTATCGACCGCGCCGGTATTGTGGGCGCTGACGGCCAGACGCATCAGGGGGCATTTGATATCTCCTTCCTGCGCTGTGTGCCAGGCATGGTTATCATGACGCCAAGTGATGAAAACGAGTGTCGCCAGATGTTGTATACCGGCTATCACTATCAGGATGGCCCAAGCGCCGTCCGATATCCGCGTGGTAATGCGGTGGGCGTTGAACTGACGCCGCTGGAAAAACTGCCGTTAGGTAAAGGCGTGGTGAAACGTGAGGGTGAAAAGCTGGCGATCCTGAACTTCGGGACGTTAATGCCGGAGGCGGCGAAAGTCGCGGAATCGCTCAATGCGACGCTGGTGGACATGCGTTTCGTCAAACCGCTGGATGAAACCCTGATTCTGGAGATAGCCGCGCGTCACGATGCGCTGATCACCCTGGAAGAGAACGCCATTATGGGCGGCGCAGGCAGCGGCGTGAATGAAGTGTTGATGGCGCATCGCCAGGTCGTTCCTGTGTTAAACCTGGGTCTGCCGGATTACTTTATTCCGCAAGGCACGCAGGACGAAGCCCGCGCCGGAATTGGCCTTGACGCGGCAGGTATTGAAGCCAAAATCCACAGCTGGCTGGCCTAATCCCTCCCCTTTCCGCTCCTGCTATGCTTAAAAGACGATTTTAAGCAATCAGCAGGAGTGGAAGCATGCATTACAATACATTAGGAAAAACGGATCTTAAGGTTTCCCGTCTTTGTCTGGGCTGTATGACCTTTGGCGAACCCGATCGGGGTAATCACGCCTGGACACTGCCCGAAGAGAGCAGCCGCCTCATCATCAAGCGTGCTATTGATGGCGGAATTAACTTTTTTGATACGGCAAATAGCTACTCTGATGGCAGTAGCGAAGAGATTGTGGGGCGCGCCCTGCGCGACTTTGCTCGCCGCGATGAGGTTGTGGTCGCCACAAAGGTCTATTACCCGTCCGGGGATCTTACCGAAGGCCTTTCCCGCGCCCAAATTCTGAAATCCATTGATGCCAGTCTTTCGCGCCTGAATATGGATTACGTTGATCTCCTGCAAATCCACCGCTGGGATTACAACACGCCGGTTGAAGAGACGCTGGAAGCCCTGAATGACGTCGTTAAAGCCGGCAAGGCACGCTATATCGGCGCATCCTCAATGCACGCGTCGCAGTTTGCCGACGCGCTGGCATTGCAAAAGAAACAGGGCTGGGCACGCTTTGTGACCATGCAGGATCACTATAACCTGATCTATCGCGAAGAAGAGCGCGAGATGCTGCCGCTGTGCTATCAGGAAGGCGTGGCGGTGATCCCCTGGAGCCCGCTGGCACGGGGTCGCCTGACCCGCCCGTGGGGGGAGACCACGGCGCGCCTGGTGTCGGATGAGGTGGGCAAAAAACTCTATGATGAGACGCAAGAGAGCGACGCCCGAATCGCCGAACGTCTGGCGGCTATCGCGGAAGATGTTGGGGCAACACGAGCGCAGGTGGCACTCGCCTGGCTACTCAGCAAGCGCGGTGTGGCGGCGCCAATTATTGGCACGTCACGGGAAGAACAGCTGGATGAGCTTTTAAATGCGGTGGATTTGACGCTGACGCCGGACCAGATTGCCGAGCTGGAGACGCCTTATCAGGCCCATCCGGTGGTGGGGTTTAAATAACGCTGCGGTCTGATGGCCTCACCCTAACCCTCTCCCACGGGGAGAGGGGACTGGTACGGTGCGGTCTCCCACAAGGAGACGGGACTGGGCAAGCTGAAATACCCGCCCAGGTAGGTCACCCGAAGTGATCGTAGCCTTTCCAGTCCAGCGTCACTGGCGCACCCTCTTTCACAAACTGTAGCCCTTCGCTCTCTGGCATAATCTGTCCGATGCAGGTAAACCGCGCACCAAGATGACCGAGCGCCACATCAATCGTCCCACGGTTAAGCTCGGGAACGGTAAAGCACAGTTCGTAATCCTCACCGCCAGACAACGCCCAGCGCAACGCCTGTTCGGGTTCTACGTGGCGGAGGATCTGCTCTGAAAGCGGGAAGAGATCGAGGTCAATCCGGGCACCCACGCCGCTGGCCTTCAGAATATGGCCGAGATCCGAGATGAGACCGTCGGAAAGATCAATCGCCGCACTTGCGCGATCGCGCAGCGCTTGCCCCTGTAAGATACGCGGCGTCGGGCGCAAATGGCGTTTAACCAGATACGCGCTATCCTGCGCATCTGCGACGGCTAAACGCGCCTGAAGAATCGCTAAGCCAGCGGCGCTGTCCCCCGGGGTACCCGTCACGTAGATCCAGTCGCCCGGTTTTGCACCTGAGCGTTTCAGCGCCCGGCCTACCGGCACATATCCGTGGATAGCCAGCGTCATCGACAGTGGACCCGCCGTGGTATCGCCACCGATCAGCTGCATATCATAGTAATTGAGCTGTTCAAAAAGCGCGTCGCTGAAGGCTTCAAGCCAGGCCTCATCGACCGAAGGAAGGGTCAGCGCCAGCGTCAGCCAGGCCGGATCCGCGCCCATAGCGGCCAGATCGCTCACGTTCACCGCCAGCGCTTTATAGGCCAGATCGGCAGGATCGATATCCGGCAGGAAGTGACGGCCGCAGACCAGAGTATCGGTACTGATGGCCAGCGTCTGTTTTTCAGGAATATTGAGCAACGCGCAGTCGTCGCCTATGCCGGTTTCGACATCAAGACGAGAGGAACGGACACGGTCAAAATAACGGGCAATCAGGGAGAATTCGCCGCAAGCCATACGTTATGCCTCAGCAAAGAAAATAAAAAACCGGAGCCTGCGCGGCACAAGGGCCACGCAGAACTCCGGTTAGCGGATCACTTTTTGCGGGGACGGATCGCAGGGGCTGCTTTATCCAGCACGCCGTTAACAAACTTATGGCTGTCTTCGGCACCGAAAGTTTTTGCCAGTTCGATCGCTTCGTTGATGGCCACTTTATAGGGCACATCATCACGTTTAGACAGCTCGAACAGCGCAATGCGCAGCACTGCTTTCTCAACCTGGCCCAGCTCTTCGAGCAAACGGGACAGGTACGGTTTCATCAAACCGTCGAGATACGCGCTATTAGTCGCCACTCCCGACAGCAGTTCACGGAAGTACAGAACGTCAACGTCTTTGACGTCTTGCTCCGCCAGGAACTGGTATTCAACATCAGCGATGTCGTTCTGGGACAACTGCCAGGAGTAAAGTGCCTGAACGGCACATTCACGGGCGCGGCGACGAGCAGCAGGTTTCACGGATTTCCCCTTACAAAAAATCAGGCCTTGATGGCTTTCAATACATTGATCATCTCAAGCGCGGTCAGTGCAGCTTCTGCACCTTTGTTACCGGCTTTGGTGCCAGCACGTTCGATGGCTTGTTCAATACTTTCGGTGGTCAACACGCCAAACGCGACAGGAATTTCAGCATCCTGTGCAACGTGCGCCAGACCCGTGCTTGCACCGCCCGCCACATATTCAAAGTGGGCAGTGCCGCCACGAATAACAGTACCCAGTGCAATCACCGCGTCATATTTACCGGTTTTCGCCAGTGCGCCCGCTGCCAGAGGCAGTTCGTAAGCACCTGGAACCCAAACAACGGTAATATTGTCATCTTTAACCTGGCCGATACGTTTCAGGGCGTCAATCGCACCATCCAGCAGGCTATCGTTGATGAAGTTGTTGAAACGCGCAATGGTGATGGCGACGCGAGCGTCCGGGGTAGCTACAGCAGCTTCAATAATGTTCATACTCTTCCTTTACGGGTTCATTTGGCCCCGCAGGGGGGCGGATTTTATCATAATACTTTGCGCACTGCTTCCCTATTTCAGAAAGCCTTACGCTGACGTTAAATGCAGGCACGCATCCGGTCCAACCTGACGTATCTCGCTAAACGTAAGTTGCGGTGCATCGGCCAGAGCCTCAAGGCCGGGCAACTCAAACAGACCGCGAGCGTCCGTACCTAATAATTTAGGTGCCACGTAAACCACCAGCTCATCCACCAGGCCTGCCTGCAACAGCGCGCCTGCGAGCGTAGGGCCGGCTTCGACCCAGATGCTGTTCACCTGCTGCTTACCGAGCAGCATCATCAACACCACCAGATCGAGGTGTCCGTTGTGCTCGGGCACCCGAACAGTGCGGACGTTCTCCGGCCATTTACGCGTATCGTCCTGCGTGCGGGCAAACCAGGTTTCACCCGGTTGCTGCACAATGCGGTGCTCAGGCGTAACGCGATTCTGGCTGTCAATCACAATACGAAGCGGCTGACGCAGGTTTTCCTGCTGATAGAGCGCCTGAGTCTCGGCGTTCAGTTCATCCCAACGGACGGTCATCGCCGGATCGTCGGCAAGCACCGTCTCACTGCTGGTGAGAATAGCATGGCTTTGCGCGCGCAGACGTTGCACATCGCGCCTTGCCTGCGGCGACGTTATCCACTGACTTTCGCCGTTCGCCATCGCCGTTCGACCATCAAGCGAAGCGCCGAGTTTGAGCTGAATGTACGGAAAGCCGGTGCGCATACGCTTGAGGAAGCCCTTATTCAGCGCCTCGGTCTCTTGCATCATCAGACCATGGCTGACGTCGATGCCCTCCTGCTGCAGACGATACAGGCCACGTCCGGCGACCTGAGGATTAGGGTCCTGCATCGCCGCGACCACCCGGGCAACGCCTGCGTTAATCAGCGCTTCACAGCATGGCGGTGTACGCCCATGATGGCTGCAAGGCTCTAACGTGACATAGGCCGTGGCGCCGCGCGCCTTCTCCCCCGCCATTCGCAGGGCATGAACTTCAGCATGCGGTTCACCCGCACGATAGTGAAAACCTTCGCCAACTATTTCGCCATCTTTGACGATCACGCAGCCCACATTGGGATTAGGGTGTGTCGTGAAACGCCCGCGCTGCGCCAGTTTGAGCGCACGCGCCATGTAAATCTCATCCAGCATGGGCTTAATCCTGTAGGCGGGCGATCTCTTCGCCAAACTCTTTGATATCTTCGAAACTGCGATACACAGAGGCGAAGCGGATATAAGCAACTTTATCGAGCTTTTTGAGTTGCTCCATGACGAGGTTACCAATCATTTTACTGGGCACCTCGCGCTCACCGGTGCCACGCAGGTGAGACTTGATGTGGTTCAACGCCATTTCGACGTCATCTGCGCTCACTGGCCGTTTTTCCAGAGCTTTAAGCATCCCGCGACGCAGTTTTTCTTCATTGAAAGGCTCACGTACATCATTGCTTTTCACCACGCGGGGCATCACAAGCTCCGCCACCTCAAACGTGGTGAAACGTTCATTGCAGACCAGACACTGCCGACGACGGCGTACGGAAGAGCCTTCACCCACAAGGCGAGAGTCGATTACTTTGGTATCCACAGCGGAACAGAATGGGCAATGCATACGGTGTCCTGACTATCTGGTTAACTGGCTTTCATTTTACCCTGAACTGGGCTCACAACAAAGGAAGAGCGTTTTTGAGACAAAGGATCTATGCCGGAGCCCCTCTGGCTGTCTAACATTAAAGCGATCCGATAGTTGAAGGAAATAAACACAATGACAAGACGTTACCTAAGAATTCTGCTGGTGGGAAGTCTCTTCACCCTTAACGCCTGTGCACAGCAAACTGAAGTCCGCGAGATGAAAGAAAGCGTCAGTACGCTGAATAACGCGATGAATAAACTGAATCAGGAAACGGTAAAGATCACTCAGCAAAACACCCTCAATGCTAAATCCACCAGCGGTGTGTATCTGTTACCAGGTGCAAATACCCCGGCGCGCCTGAACAGTCAGATCGGCACGCTGAAGATGTCGCTGGTTAACATTGCGCCAAACGCCGACGGTACGCGCGCAACGTTGCGCATTCAGGGCGAATCGAACGATCCGCTGCCGGCCTTTAGCGGTACCGTTGAGTGGGGCCAGATTCAGGGCACAACCGACGCTTACCAGGAAGTAAACGTGCAGCAGCAGCTGATCAACGCCCCAGCCAGCGTGCTTGCCCCCAGTGACGTGGATATCCCGTTACAGTTGAACGGTGTGACACCCGACCAGTTAGGCTTTGTCCGTATTCACGATATTCAGCCCGTCGCACAGTAATCTTCTTTAGCGGAACGTTTCATACGTTCCGCTCCCCTTACATCCCGCAAAGATTGGCAACATAAATGTTTGCCGTTACAATCCCCGCCGTTTAAAGTACGCAAACGTGAACGCAATCGATTACGCGTATGAGAGATATGTGAAACAACACATATTTTTGTGAGCAGGGATTCCTATAATAGGCTCCGCAGAAACACGAAATATTTAGAAACGCAATTCGCGCATTTTTCACTCCCGGAAGGGAATTTCAATCAGTGGCATGATTATGAAAAAAACATTATTAGCAGCCGGTGCAGTCCTCGCACTCTCTTCATCTTTCGCTGTCAGCGCAGCCGAAAATACCAAACCAGAATTTGTGTCTGACTGGTGGCATCAGAGCGTCAACGTGGTGGGCAGCTACCACACCCGTTTTGGACCACAAATCCGTAACGATACCTATCTGGAATATGAAGCTTTTGCCAAAAAAGACTGGTTTGATTTCTATGGCTACATGGATGCACCGGTCTTCTTCGGCGGTAACACCGATGCAAAAGGTATCTGGAACCACGGTTCTCCTCTCTTCATGGAAATCGAACCCCGCTTCTCAATCGACAAGCTGACAGGCGCAGATCTGAGCTTTGGTCCGTTTAAAGAGTGGTACGTTGCGAACAACTACATCTACGATATGGGCCGCAACAAGTCCGGTCGTCAGAGCACCTGGTATATGGGTCTGGGTACCGACATCGACACCGGCCTGCCAATGAGCCTGTCCATGAACGTGTATGCTAAATACCAGTGGCAGAACTACGGTGCAGCGAACGAAAACGAATGGGATGGCTACCGTTTCAAAGTGAAATACTTTGTGCCAATTACCCAGCTGTGGGGCGGTAACCTGAGCTATATCGGTTTCACCAACTTTGACTGGGGTTCAGACCTGGGCGATAACGACTTCCGTGACCTGAACGGTAAGAAAGCGCGTACCAACGACTCCATCGCCTCCAGCCACATCCTGGCGCTGAACTACGATCACTGGCACTACTCGGTTGTTGCGCGTTACTGGCACAACGGTGGACAGTGGAACGACGATGCCAGCCTGAACTTCGGTAACGGCGACTTCAGCGTACGTTCTACCGGCTGGGGTGGTTACCTGGTGGTAGGTTACAACTTCTAATCTGTGCGGGATTGTGCGGGCTGATGCCCTCACCCTGACCCTCTCTCACAGGGAGAGGGAACAAACACTAAAAACGGCAACACACGTTGCCGTTTTGCTTTTACCTCGCCGCCCGGCTTTTTTATTGCTTTACCTTGCGCAGGAAATCCGCCAGCGATCTGTCCGCACTCTCGCTAAATCGCCTCTCCGTCATCACAATATTAAGACATCTGTCGAGCCGGAAGCAGCGATAGTCATCACGCCGTTCGCACCACGCAGCCAGCAGCCAGTGCTCTCCCCAGAAGAACAGCCCCAGCGGCTGAATGTCGCGCCATGTCAGTTGCCCGGCTTCATCACGATAATGCAGCGCCAGCACGCACTGGGCAGAAATGGCCTGATGAATAGTATCAAAGTCGCTGCGGGAATGCGGCTGGAGCGCAATATCCGGGGCGTAGATCCGCGTCTGTTCCGCCTTACGTCGGCTCTCCTCGGGCAGGATCGCCAGCACCTTCTCCTGCGCCGACTCAAGCTCACGCGAGAGCGAATTACCTCCCCAGGTTTTAAGCAGACGGATGGCGACCATCAGCGCTTCAGATTCTTTGTTCGTCAGCATCAGCGGAGGCAAGTCAAAACCAGACATCAGTCGATAGCCGCTTCCCGCCTCCCCTTCCACCGGCACGCCGGAAAGCGACAGGTCGCGGATATCACGATAAATGGTCCGTTCCGACACGCTCAACCTGTCGGCCAGATGCGCTGCCGTTGTCAGACGCCTGCCTCGCAAGATCTGCACAATCTGAAACAAACGGTCAGCGCGTCGGGTCATCTCTTATAAAGCTCTCAGGCAGGTTGATGGAGGCCGACGCGATTACCTTCGCTGTCGGTAAACAAGGCTATGGTGCCAATACCACGCGGCAAATCCAGCGGGCCAAACACACATTCCCCGCCCGCAGACGCGACACGATCGAGCGTAGCTGCCAGTTGGTCAGTATGTAGGTAAATAATAGCCCCCTGCACAGAAGGCGTAATCCCCTCAAATTTTGCCAGCGCGCCGCCGGTGGCCGGATCGTCATGCGGGAAAATGGCTAACTCCGCCACGTCTATTTTCTCTCGTTTCAGCTGTACCTGCATGACGGACTCATAAAATGTGATGGCGCGATCCATATCGGCGACCGGAATTTCAAACCAGTTAATGACGCTCTTCATACATCCTCCTGCCTGTTTTTTGGGTTCAAAAAGAGTCTACGACAGGGCTCCTGACAGCATACTGTCAGGAGTGTTTGGCAGGAGCAGATAAAAAAATCCCGGTCAACAGACCGGGATTTCATGGAACGTACTCTTAGCGTCGCCTTAAGGCAGGATTGACGGCTGGTCCGCCCCTTCCTTCTCGACTTTCTGCTGGAGCAGGTGCTCACGCTTCATGCCCAGTTTCAACGCCAGCGCGGACGCAACGTAGATGGATGAAGCCGTACCGATGGAGACACCGATTAACATGGTCAGCGAGAAGCCTTCCAGAATCGGACCACCGAACAGGAACAGCATCAGGATAACCATTAAGGTTGTCCCGGAGGTGATCAGCGTACGGTGCAAAGTCTGCGTCAGTGAAACGTTAAAGATTTCGTACGGCGTACCGCGACGGATCTTACGGAAGTTTTCACGAATACGGTCAGATACCACGATACTGTCGTTCAGCGAGTAACCGATGACCGACATCAGCGATGCCACAATGGTCAGGTCAACCTCAATATGGAACAACGACAGTACGCCCATCGTAATCACCACGTCGTGCGCAAGGGCGATAACCACCCCTGCCGCCAGACGCCACTCGAAGCGGAAGCCCACGTAAACAAGAATGGAGATCAGCGCCGCAAGCAGTGCCATCGCACCATTTTGCGCCAGATCTGCCCCTACGCTTGGGCCGACGAATTCGATACGTTTAACCGTGGCATCCTGGCGGGTGGCATCGTTAATGACCTTAACGACTTTGCTACCCAGTTCCTGGCTGCCGTTGGCATCGTGTACCGGCGGCATACGAACCATGATGTCGCGGCTGCTGCCGAAGTTCTGCAACTGCGGCTCTTCAAAGCCAGCCTTTTGCAGCGCTTCACGCATCTGATCCAGTTCAGCCGGTTTTTCCAGGGTAATTTCAATCACCGTACCACCGGTGAAATCAAGACCCCAGTTAAAACCCCGGACACCAATGATGGCGATAGACACAATCAGCAAAAAGCCTGAAATGCCGAAGGCCCAGTAGTCCCAGCGCATAAAGTCCCAGACTTTACGGCCGTGGTTCAATTGTTCAACAGTATATTCCTGTGCCACAACGCACTCCTCAGATAGACAGCTTTTTGACGCGCTTGCCGCCGTACAGCAGGTTCACGATGGCACGGGTGCCGACAATAGCAGTAAACATCGACGTTGCCACACCGATACCGGTGGTGATAGCAAAGCCTTTGATCGCGCCAGTACCCACTGCATACAGGATAAGAACCTTAATCAGTGTCGTAATGTTCGCATCGAAGATGGAGCTGAAAGCGCCTCTATAGCCTTCATCGATCGCCTGTTGTACGGAGCGACCGTTGCTCAATTCTTCTTTAATACGCTCATTTATCAGTACGTTGGCATCGACCGCCACCGCAAGGGTCAGCACGATACCCGCAATACCTGGCATAGTTAGCGTTGCGCCAGGCAGCAGGGACATAATGCCGATAATCAGCACCAGGTTTGCGAGCAGCGCAGTGGTCGCAATCAGGCCAAACTTCTTATAGAAGAACAGCATGAACAGGATAGAGACCGCCAGACCTGCCAGACACGCTTCCAGACCCTGAGTGATGTTTTGCATCCCCAGTGTTGGACCAATAGTACGCTCTTCAACAATCTGAATCGGCGCGATCAACGCACCCGCACGCAGCAGCAGTGAAAGCTGGCGAGCTTCATTCGGGTTGCTGATACCGGTGATACGGAAGCTGTTGCCCAGGCGAGACTGGATATTGGCGATGTTAATCACCTCTTCCTCTTTCACCAGAACCGCACGACCGTTGGCATCTTTCTTACCGCTGTCTTTGTACTCCACGAACAGGGTCGCCATCGGTTTACCGATGTTGTCCTTGGTGAAGTTCGACATGATATTACCACCCGCGCTATCCAGTGAAATGTTCACCTGCGGCTGGTTGTATTCATCCTGGTTAGAGGTGGAATCGGTAATATGATCGCCCGTCAGAATCACACGTTTGTACAGCACAACAGGCTGGCCTTCACGGGTCTGTTTCACTTCTGAATCGCCCGGAACACGTCCTGATGCAGCGGCAGACTGATCAACGTTGGTATTCACCAGACGGAATTCCAGCGTGGCCGTTGCGCCCAGAATTTCTTTTGCACGCGCGGTATCCTGGATACCCGGCAATTCAACAACAATACGGTCAGCACCCTGACGCTGTACCAGTGGCTCAGCAACACCTAACTGGTTCACACGGTTGCGCAGAATGTTGATGTTCTGCTGCACCGCATATTCACGCGCTTCGCTCAGACGCGTATCGGTCATCACGGCGCGCAGCTGGTTGCTGCCCTGACGTGAAATCACCATATCGCGATGGCGTGCAGTCAGGTAATCAATCGCCTGGTCGCGTGCCGTACCGTCACGGAAGGTAATGCTTAATCCGTAGTTATCTTCCTTACGCACGGTGGTGTAAGGAATGCCTTTTTCGCGCAGGTCGCTACGCAGGCTGTCGATATTCTGTTCCTGCAGTTTACCGAGCGCGGTATCCATATCCACTTCCATCAGGAAGTGCACACCGCCACGCAGATCGAGACCGAGTTTCATCGGCTCTGCGTTAATCGCGGCTAACCAACGCGGGGTAGCAGGAGCAAGGTTTAACGCCACGACATATTTATCACCCAGCACGCTCATCAGCGCTTCACGGGCGCGGAGCTGCGTGTCGGTGGTGTCGAAGCGAGCAAGAATTGCGCCCTCTTCCAGTGCCACAGACTTAGCGGTAATTTTTTCTTCTTGTAACGTTTTCTGGACCTGGATCAGCGTTTGCTCACTGGCGGCGACACCGCGCGCGCCAGTGATTTGAACGGCCGGATCCTCACCATACAGGTTGGGAAGTGCGTACAGCAGGCCGACGATAATCACGACGACCAGCATGATGTACTTCCACAAAGGATAACGGTTTAACACGGCAGTTCCCTTTGGGAAAAGTTGGATTACAGCGCCTTCATCGTGCCTTTCGGCAGTACGGCAGCAACGAAGTCACGTTTGATAACCACTTCAGTGGTGTCGTTCAGTGCGATAGAGATGTAGCCAGTTTCAGCCACTTTCGTCACACGACCCACCAGACCGCCATTGGTCAGCACTTCATCGCCTTTCGCGATGGAGTTCATCAGGTTTTTGTGTTCTTTGGTACGTTTCTGCTGTGGGCGCAGGATCATGAAGTAGAAGATCAGACCAAACACCACCAGCATCAGAATCAGAGACATCGGGCTGCCCTGCGACGGAGCGCCTGTTGCTGCTACCGCATCAGAAATAAAAAAGCTCATTCAAATTCCCTCATTATTAAATTAGTCAACGTTCAAAGGTGGAACATCACGACCCTGGCGTTGGTAAAAATCAGTCACGAAGCTCTCTAATTTACCCTCTTCGATAGCCTTACGTAAACCAGCCATTAAGCGCTGATAATAACGAAGGTTATGAATGGTATTGAGACGCGCGCCTAAAATCTCATTGCAACGATCAAGATGATACAAATATGCGCGAGAATAGTGACGACAGGTATAACAATCACACTCAGCATCCAGCGTGCTGGTGTCATTTTTATGCTTCGCGTTACGGATTTTCACCACACCGTCGGTAACAAACAGGTGTCCGTTACGCGCGTTGCGGGTTGGCATGACGCAGTCGAACATATCGATGCCGCGGCGCACACCTTCAACCAGATCCTCTGGTTTACCCACGCCCATCAGGTATCGCGGTTTATCCGCAGGGATTTGCGGGCAAACATGCTCCAGAATACGGTGCATGTCTTCCTTCGGCTCACCCACAGCCAAACCGCCGACAGCGTAGCCATCAAAACCTATCTCTACCAGACCTTTAACAGAGATATCGCGTAAATCTTCGTAAACGCTGCCCTGAATAATCCCGAACAGCGCATTTTTGTTTTCCAGCCCGTCAAAACGGTCACGGCTACGCTTCGCCCAACGCAGAGACATCTCCATTGAACGCTTCGCGTAATCCCAGTCTGCAGGATATGGCGTGCATTCGTCGAAGATCATCACGATGTCAGAGCCGAGATCGTACTGAATTTCCATGGATTTTTCAGGATCGAGGAAGATCGGATCGCCGTTGATCGGGTTACGGAAGTGTACGCCTTGTTCGGTGATTTTACGGATATCACCCAGGCTGAACACCTGGAAACCGCCGGAGTCGGTCAGGATTGGACCTTTCCACTGCATGAAATCATGCAGATCGCCGTGCAGTTTCATCACTTCCTGGCCTGGGCGCAGCCACAGGTGGAAGGTGTTACCGAGGATAATCTGTGCGCCGGTCGCTTCAACTTCTTCCGGCGTCATCCCTTTTACGGTGCCGTAGGTGCCCACAGGCATAAAGGCTGGCGTTTCAACCACGCCGCGATCAAACACCAGGCGGCCACGGCGCGCGCGTCCGTCGGTGGTATCGAGTTCAAATTTCATTTTTTCTCCAGCGTCAGAAAAACAGTCCGACGTTTTCATACGGTGTCGCGGAATCAGTCCCCGACACGCTCATTCAAAGCCTGCGGATTGTACGTGATAAACATCGCGTCCCCGTAGCTAAAAAAGCGATAATTTTGTTCTACCGCAGCCTTATAGGCGTTCATAGTATGCTGATAACCGGCAAACGCCGACACCAGCATAATCAAAGTCGATTCAGGCAGATGGAAGTTCGTCACCAGCGCATCGATCACTTTGTATTGATAGCCTGGGTAAATAAAGATTTGCGTGTCGCCAAAGAATGGCTCAATCAGGTCGGTTTTAGCCGCCTGCGCCGCGCTTTCCAGCGAACGAACGGAGGTCGTGCCGACCGCAATCACGCGGTTGTTGCGCGCTTTGGCGGCGAGCACAGCGTCAACCACCTCTTGCGGCACTTCCGCGTATTCGGAGTGCATGATGTGGTCTTCAATAGAATCCACGCGCACCGGCTGGAACGTCCCCGCGCCGACGTGCAGCGTGACAAACGCCATCTCGATGCCTTTCTCGCGCAGTTTTTCCAGCAGCGGTTCATCAAAGTGCAAACCGGCAGTCGGTGCAGCAACGGCGCCGGGTTTTTCGCTGTAGACCGTCTGGTACAGCTCGCGGTCGGCGTCTTCGTCCGGGCGGTCGATGTACGGCGGCAGCGGCATGTGGCCAATGGCGTTCAGAATATCCAGCACCGGGCGTTCGTCGTTAAACTCGACTTCAAACAGCGCGCCGTGACGGGCCGTCATGGTGGCGTTGATGCTTTCGTCATCACCCAGCAGCAGCTCAGCGCCCGGCTTCGGCGCTTTGGAGGCGCGAATATGTGCCAGAATACGTCTGTCATCGAGCATACGTTCGACCAGCACTTCAATCTTGCCGCCGCTGGCTTTGCGGCCAAACAGACGCGCCGGGATCACGCGGGTATTGTTAAAGACCAGCAGATCGCCAGGGTTGAGCTTATCGAGCAGATCGGTGAAAGTACCGTGCGTCAGCGCGCCCGTTGGCCCGTCCAGCGACAGCAAGCGGCAACCACTGCGCTCCGGCTGCGGATAGTGGGCAATCAGGGATTCAGGTAATTCAAAGGAGAAATCGGCGACGCGCATGACTTATACTCGTGACTTAAAAACAGGCGGCTTAGTCTAGTGCTCACACCTCTTTGCTGCAACAACTAGCCGACTTCGGATATCAAAACGCATGAATTTTCTCGCTCACCTGCACCTCGCCCATCTCGCGGAAAGCTCTCTGTCGGGTAACTTGCTCGCTGATTTTGTGCGCGGCAACCCGGCTGAGGATTACGCTGCCGAGGTGGTGGAAGGTATCTTTATGCACCGTCGTATCGACGTATTAACCGATAATTTGCCCGAAGTAAAAGAGGCCAAAGCGTGGTTTCGCCCCGAGACGCGCCGCGTCGCGCCCATTACGCTCGACGTCATGTGGGATCACTTTTTGTCCCGTCACTGGGCGCAGCTTTCACCCGATATGCCCCTGGCGGACTTTGTGCGCTATGCGCATGCGCAAATTGCCACCATCCTGCCGGACTCCCCGCCGCGTTTTGTGAATCTTAACGATTATCTGTGGTCAGAACGATGGCTGGAGCGCTATCGCGATATGGCTTTTATCCAGAATGTGCTTAACGGCATGGCGAGCCGACGGCCCCGCCTGGACGCGCTACGCGACTCCTGGCAAGACCTCGATACGCATTACGATGCGCTGGAAAGCCGTTTCTGGCAGTTTTATCCCCGCATGATGGCGCAGGCGAAAAGTAAACAGCTTTAATCGCGCTGCGATTGATAGGTAAAAGCTGGCTGAACGATTGTTCGCGCCTCTTTGTGTTAATGGCGAACACTCTCTATACTGGCCCGCGTTGCGTTCCAAATAACCTTAGTCACTACAGGAGAATCACATGGTTCTGGTCACTCGTCCGGCTCCGGATTTTACAGCTGCAGCAGTTCTGGGCAACGGTGAAATCGTTGAAAACTTCAACTTCAAACAGCATACCAATGGTAAAGCTACCGTTCTGTTCTTCTGGCCAATGGACTTCACTTTCGTTTGCCCTTCAGAACTGATCGCGTTCGACAAACGTTACGAAGAATTCCAGAAACGTGGCGTGGAAGTGGTTGGCGTTTCTTTCGACTCTGAATTTGTACACAACGCATGGCGTAACACCCCTGTCGACAAAGGCGGCATCGGTGCAGTGAAATACGCGATGGTTGCGGACATCAAACGCGAAATCCAGCAGGCTTACGGTATCGAACATCCGGACGCTGGCGTTGCGCTGCGCGGTTCTTTCCTGATCGACGCGAACGGCATCGTTCGTCACCAGGTGGTGAACGATCTGCCGCTGGGTCGTAACATCGACGAAATGCTGCGCATGGTTGACGCGCTGCAGTTCCACGAAGAGCACGGCGAAGTGTGCCCGGCTCAGTGGGAAAAAGGCAAAGAAGGCATGAACGCGTCTCCGGACGGCGTTGCTAAGTACCTGTCTGAAAACGTTACCAACCTGTAATCGGTCTGGATAACGAAAAGGCCCGCAGATGCGGGCCTTTTTGCTTTTGGGCGAATGCCCTCTCCCTGTGGATGGGGACATCATCCCGCGCAGGTTAAAACGCGAAGCATGAACACCCGAGTACGCCCCAAAACGCCCCATCATCCGACACCGGGATCCCGGCATGACGCGCAATGCCGTGCTGATGCCCATGCACGCCACAGCTGCCTATGCACTGGTGCATTTGCACCACCGCACCCACATTCGCCGCGACCGGCGGTGCAGAACGATAATGGCCAGGCACTTTCACTACCGGTGACCACTCGGGCAATACCGGGATCGGCGGCGGTGAGAACGGGCTGAAATAGCCAGCCGCGTAAACCACTTTGCCATCGACCACCGTCAGCACAGATTCAATCCCTTTGATCTCTTCTTCCGCCACGCTGAAATAGTCTTTTGAGAGCACCACCAGATCGGCCAGTTGCCCAGCCACAATGCGCCCTTTCTTGCCCTGCTCGCTGGAGAACCATGCACTGCCTGCCGTCCAGAGTTCCAGCGCCACGTCGCGCGGCAGACGATTGCTGTCGTCATACATCGCCATCCCGCCCACGGTCCGTCCCGAAACCAGCCAGTAGAGCGCCGTCCACGGGTTGTAACTCGCCACGCGGGTCGCATCGGTACCTAATCCCACCGGCACCTCCAGCTCCAGCATCTTCGCGACGGGAGGGGTGTGTTTCACCGCATCTTTGCCATAGCGATCGACGAAATATTCCCCCTGGAACGCCATGCGGTGCTGAACCGCAATCCCCCCGCCCAATGCTTTTACGCGTTCAATATTGCGCTCGGTAATGGTTTCGGCGTGATCGAAGAACCAGTGCAGACCGTTGAAAGGAATGTCGCGATTGACCTTTTCGAAGACGTCCAGCATGCGGCTAATGGATTCGTCGTAAGTGGCGTGAAGGCGGAACGGCCAGCGATTTTCCACCAGGTGACGCACCACGCGCTCCAGCTCATCTTCCATGCCTTCCGGCAGATCAGGACGCGGCTGCAGGAAATCTTCGAAATCCGCCGCCGAGAAGACCAGCATCTCCCCCGCCCCATTTGCACGATAAAAATCGGTGCCCTGCCCTGGCTTAAGCATATCGGTCCAGCGCTCAAAATCCTCCAGCTCCTGCTTAGGGCGCTGCGTAAAGAGGTTGTAGGCAATGCGGATCGTCATCTGCTCTTTAGCATGTAACTCTTCAATAATTTCATAATCTTCCGGGTAGTTCTGGAAACCACCGCCCGCATCAATGGCGCTCGTCAGCCCAAGACGATTCAGCTCGCGCATAAACTGTCGGGTGGAATTGACCTGCTGTTCCAGGGGCAGTTTCGGTCCTTTTGCCAGGGTGGAGTAGAGGATCATGGCATTCGGTTTCGCCACCAGCATCCCGGTCGGGTTGCCGTTGTTATCCCGCACAATTTCGCCCCCCGGCGGATTTGGCGTCTCTTTGGTGTAGCCCACGGCCTTTAGTGCTGCGCGGTTGAGCAGTGCGCGATCGTACAAATGCAGCACAAACACCGGCGTGTCCGGCGCAGCCTCATTTAACTCCTCGATGGTCGGCATACGGCGCTCGGCAAACTGGAATTCACTCCAGCCCCCGACAACACGAACCCACTGCGGCGTGGGGGTGCGATCGGCCTGGTCTTTCAGCATACGCAGCGCATCGGCGAGAGAAGGAACCCCTTCCCAGCGCAGCTCCAGGTTGTAGTTCAGCCCGCCGCGAATCAAATGAAGGTGGGAGTCGTTAAGACCGGGAATAACCGTACTTCCTTTGAGATCGACAATCTGCGTACCTTCAGCGGCATAGCTCATGATGCGATCGTGCGTCCCGGTCGCGAGAATTTTGCCATCCGCGATCGCCACCGCTTCAGTTTGCGGGTTTTCACGATCGAGCGTATGGATCTTACCTTTGGTTAAGATCAGTGTGGCAGTGTGAGACATAACGTACTCCTTCAAGCCGGATCAGGCCTTTTTCAGCCATCCGGCGAACAGACGGGTCACGATGGGCATCCATAACCAGACCACCAGCGCGACCACACAAGCATCGTTAAGAAAATGCAGTAACAGGGACCCTTTCAGACCGGGCAATAACAGACCGGTCACCAGCGGCACAATGTTGGTGCTTGGGAAGATCACCAGCAGCGTCAGCAGGAACTGTTTCCACGATTTTGGCTTGCGCACATGTGGTTCAGGTGGCGTAAACCAGAAGGCCGCATCGGTACGGACTTCTGTTTTGTCCCCTTCTGCCAGTAAAGGCTCGATCTCTTTGACCAGTTGAATACGGGTATCGGACTGCGTCCAGGCGTACAGATGCTCCAGAGAATCGAACCGGATGATCACCGTCCACAGATTTTGCCCTGCAGAAGGGCGAATAACGTTTGCGCCCAGATGACCGGGAACGGCAGCAGCAATCGGCATAATTTTGCCCAGCCACTGTTCATATCGCTCTGCCTGTCCTTCCAGCAGCGTATGGGTAATCACCAGCGTCACATGTGAATTTTGCGGCATAACAGCTTCCCAAATGTAAAGGGGCGGGAGATCCCGCCCGAAACAACTTATGCCTTGCGCTCAGGTGCGCCGTGGACCAGCGTGTAGGCGTAATCAACACCCATACCGTAGGCACCGCTGTGCTCGCGAACCAAATCCATGACCGGATCGTAGGTCTCTTTACGTGACCAGTCGCGTTGGTATTCAAGAAGGACTTGCTGCCAGGTCACCGGAACCGCCCCCGCCTGCACCATACGATCGATCGCGCGTTCGTGGGCATCAACCGACGTGCCGCCAGAGGTATCGGTCACTACATACACTTCAAAGCCTTCATCCAGCGCCATTAATGCCGGGAAGGTGAGGCAAACTTCCGTCCACAGGGCAGAGATAATGAGTTTCTTGCGGCCCGTCGCTTTAACTGCCGCAACAAACGCTTCATCTTCCCAGGAGTTCATCGAGGTACGTTCAATGGGCTTTACGTCAGGGTGGACGGCCAGTAATTCCGGCCAGATATAGCCACTAAAACTTTTTGTTTCTACTGATGTGTAGATAACAGGTACATCAAAAATTTTGCCTGCTTTCGCCAGCGCAACCGTATTATTCTTCAATAACTGGCGGTCAATATTGGCCACGCCGAATGACATTTGCGGCTGGTGATCGATAAAAATCAACGTGGAGTTAGACGGATCAATCAATTCACGAATAGACATAAATGTACCTTTAATCAATATGTTAAAGTTAACTTCATTGTGTGCTATATGAGAAAGGGCCCTGACTGATAAAGCAAATTGAGTATAGCGAGAATAGAGGAAGGGGATAGTTAAGATATTTGTCCGCTCTGTTGAATTAAACCGAACGACTTAAAGAATAAGGCTGCAACAGGTCGTTTTTGACCCGTTGCAGCGGAGCATTATTGACCAAACCAGATTGACGCAGAAATAGCGGGTAAAGTGAGTATTCCGTCCTGCAGGTCCCCTTTGCCCTCTTTCAACTGCCAGCGTTCGACGTTAAGCAGCGGGGAGTCATCCAGCACCACTTCGCACGCCTCGCCACGGTTGATGGCGACCAGCACCCGCTGCTGGTTGTTGACCCTGGCGAACACCACCACGTTGTCATGGGCATACATCACCTGACAACCACCGTAACGCAACGCCTGATTTTGCTTACGCAGTGCCGCCAGGCGCTGATACAGACTCAGCAAGACCTTGTCCTGCCTCTCATCCTCCCAGGGGAAGGTTTTGCGGCAGAACGGGTCGTTGTTACCGTCGAGGCCCACTTCATCCCCGTAGTAAATGCACGGTACGCCGGGCCAGGTAAAGAGCCAGGTCACCGCCAGCGGCAAGCGGGCGACATCTTTACCTAATAACGACTTGAAGCGCGCCGTATCATGGCTGTCGAGTTGGTTAAACATCCTCAGCTGTTGTTGATGAGACAGGCCGGCACGGTAATTATCCATCCACGCCATGCAAGTTTGCGCATCGATCAGTTGCGGATCGTAGGAGATATCGGTATTTGCCAGAAATCCCCAGAGCGGGAAGGTGAAACCGCGATAGTTCATCGCCGCATCTTCCGCATCAGCCTGCAGCCACTGTCGCGCATCACCAAAATGCTCACCAAAAACAAAGGCGTCGGGCCGCGCGGCTTTTGCCGAGCGGGTAATACCTGCCACGTGCTGCAAATTGTTCCGCGCTCCGCCCGCTTCACCGAGCATGTGCACCACGTCCAGCCGCCAGCCGTCCATGTTCCACGGCGGATTCAGCCAGTGGCGCACAATACTGTCTTCACCGCCGTAGATTTCCTCCACCAGCGAAGGCGACTGAAAATCGAGTTTTGGCAGACTGGCGTAGCCTAACCAGTCCAGCGCCTGTCCGTCGTCGTTGAAGCTATACCAGTCTCGCTGCGTCGATTCAGGATTATGGCAGGCCCCGCCCATCGACTGATTATGCCGATCAAACCAGGCGTGGGAATCACCGCTATGGTTGAACACACCGTCCAGAATCAACCGCATGCCGGCCTTTTTCGTCTTCTCGCGCAGACGCAACAACGCCTCATCACCGCCAAACTGCGGGTCAACGTGACGGTAATCTTCGGTATCGTACTTATGCACGCTCGGCGCTTTAAAGACCGGGTTCAGATACAACGCCGTCACCCCCAGCGCGTGTAGCCAGGGTAATTTCTCACTGATGCCGTCCAGATCGCCGCCGTAGAAGGTGGAACCTCCGGCCTGGGCGGTCACCGGCTCGTGCCATTCCTTGCGAAGGATGTCGTGTCCTGCCGCATGGTGGTAATAGACCCGGTCCTGCTCAGCCGTCCGCGACTGACTGCGGGCAAAACGATCCGGGAATATTTGATAAAAGACCTGATCGTTGACCCACTGCGGGCCGTTGTCCGGAAAATCGACGGCAAACTGTTCCAGCCGCGCCGGTGGAAAACGACTGAAGCCCTGGGGAGTAAACCAGAGCTGACGATTATTCCATAACAGCTTGAAACTGTAGCGACGGCGGGGCTGCCCGCTGTTCAAATCAATCGTTGCCCGCCACACCGTGACGCCAGGCTGTGGCTGGCTCCGCTGTTTATGCATCTTCAGCGTGGTTTCTTCGTTATCCACTTCTGCCCGCAGCGTGACGCGTTCGGGAGGATCTTCCCCGGTGAGCCACAGCGAAATCACAAGTTTGTCTTTGTTTTGCTTAACAAATGGGGCAACCGGTAGGTGCCAGGCGTTCAACATCACGAATCCCCTTTGATGAATTTGAGGCCACCTTGCCACAGCGTAGTGGAGGATCACTCATCATGAAAAGGTTTATTGGGGGAGGAGGACGGGGGAGGAGCAAGCAGGCCCTCTCACGAGACTGAGAGGGCCTGTTATTTTACTGCACCTGTGCCAGCTGACGCTCGCGACGGCGCTTAAACGCCCAGCCAACCAGGAGCAAAATGATCCAGGCAAAACCGACGTAGAGTGAAATCCGGGTATCCGGATGATAACCAATCAGGCCGATGATGAAGACCAGGAACAGCAACCCGACAACGGTCGTCGCTACCCCGCCCGGCACTTTAAACTTCAGCGCTTTCACCTCTTCCGGCGGCAGACGGCGACGGAAACCAATCTGGGAGAGCAGGATCATGATCCACACCCATACCGTCGCAAAGGTCGCCAGAGAGGCAATCACCAGGAAGACATTTTCCGGCATGATGTAGTTCAGATAGACCGAGAACAGCAAGGCAACGGTCATGACCATCACCGTCACCCACGGCGTCCCGCGACGAGAGGTTTTCGCGAAAATCTTCGGTGCGTTCCCCTGCTCCGCCATACCGTGCAGCATACGGCCCACGCCAAAGACATCGCTGTTAATCGCGGAGAAGGACGCCGTCAGTACCACAAAGTTGAGAATACTCGCGGCAAAGGCGATGCCCATATGCTGGAAAGTCAGCACAAACGGGCTGCCGTTGGTGCCGACCTGATTCCAGGGATAGATGGACATGATGACAAACAGTGTCCCCACGTAGAACACCAGAATACGCATCGGCACGGAGTTAATGGCACGCGGTATGGATTTTTCCGGATCTTTCGCTTCGCCAGCGGTGATGCCGATAATCTCAATCCCACCGTAGGCGAACATGACCATCTGCAATGACATCACCATGCCGAGCCAGCCGTGGCTGAAGAAGCCGCCGTTGGTCCACAGGTTATGGATGCCGGTCGGTTGCCCGCCATTGCCGATGCCCCAGATAATGATGCCAAAGCCCGCCGCAATCATAATGATGATGGTGGCGACCTTAAAGAATGAGAACCAGAATTCAAGCTCCCCAAAGACCTTCACGCTCATCAAATTCACGGCGCAAATAATGAGCACCACGCTCAGCACCCATATCCAGTGCGGCACCAGCGGGAACCAGACGCCCATATAGATACCGAATGCCGTGACATCGGCAATGGCAACAATGAGAATTTCGAAGCAGTAGGTCCAGCCAGTGATATAGCCAGCCAGCGGGCCTAAGTTTTCCTGGGCATAGCGGGAGAAGGAGCTGGCAGAAGGGTTATGAACGGACATCTCCCCCAGCGCACGCATAATGATGTAGGCCGCCGCGCCGCCGATGATATAGGCCAGAAGAACGCTTGGCCCTGCCATTTTGATCGCATCAGCCGAGCCGTAAAAAAGCCCGGTGCCGATCGCTGAGCCAAGCGCCATAAAGCGAATGTGGCGGGTGCTCAGTCCACGTTTTAGTTTGTTAGTGCTTTCCATTTACGTCTTGCCATTCAACTCAAAAAAAACAAAAAACCACGGGGCCTTAAGCCCCGTGGTTAAACAATTTTGTCGTTGATTAATGCGCGCTGGACGTAACCTGACGCCCTGCTGCACGGTCCCAGATAATTGCCAGAACCAGCGCCACAACGGTTGGCATCAGCCAGGCCAGCCCTTGCTCGGACAGCGGCAAACGCTGTGTCCAGGCGGGAAGGATTTCACCAAATGCCGACGCTTTAATCCCGTCAAGGATACCAAAAAGCAAGCTGATAAACATCGCCGGGGCAATAATTCGCGATGAATTATTCCACCACGGACGGGTAAAGCTCAATACTACCAGCACAATGCACGGCGGGTAGATGGCCGTCAGCACCGGAATGGAGATCTGAATCAGGTGGCTCAGACCCAGGTTCGACACCGCCATGGAGAAGCCGCCGAGGATAAAGACCAGCGAGCGGTAAGAGAGCGGAAGATACTGAGCAAAGAACTCGGCGCAGGCACAGGTCAGGCCAACAGCCGTGACCAGACACGCCAGGAAAATCAGCACCGCCAGTAACATACTGCCCGCGCCGCCGAAGGTGTGCTGGACATACGCATGCAGGATAGCGGCACCGTTGGCATTCTGATCGACCAGCGTCGCACTGTCGGACCCCAGACGGAACAGCGCCAGATAGAGCAGCGTCAGACCGACACCGGCCATCAGACCCGCCCAGATGGTGTAGCGAGTCAACAGACGGGCTTCCGTCACGCCACGAGAGCGTGCCGCGTTAACGATCACAATACCGAAGACCATGGCACCCAGCGTATCCATGGTGAGATAGCCATTCACAAAGCCGTTCGAGAACGCCGCATTTTTATAAGCGTCCATCGCGTCACTGATTGGGCCGGCTGGCCAGACAATGGCGGCAACGGACAGGACCACCAGTGCAACGATTTTCATCGGTGCCAGGAAGTTGCCTACGGTATCCAGCAGTTTGCCCGGATAAAGCGAGACCAGAATAACAATCGCGAAATAGACCAGACTGTAGATAAACAGCGGCATCGCCCCGTCACCCGTCAGCGGCGCAATTCCCACCTCAAACGAGACGGTTGCCGTACGCGGCGTAGCAAACAACGGCCCGACTGCGAGATAGCAAACGGTCGCCAGCAGTACGCCAGCGATTTTACCGATCGGCGTACTCAGGCTGTCCACACCGCCACCGACTTTCGCCAGCGCGATAACGGTCAGAACCGGCAGACCCACCGCGGTGATAAGGAAACCAAACGCGGCTGTCCAGACGTGTTCACCCGCCTGCAAGCCAACCATTGGCGGAAAAATGATGTTACCTGCGCCAACGAACAACGCAAAAGTCATAAAGCCCAGTGCGATGATGTCACGCGATTTTAAATGATGGGTCATAGAACCTTACTGCCTGTGGATGTGGTGTTGAAAACGTTGAAATTTTCGCCATCCCAAACGGGACAATAGAGCGGAAAATTTACTCAATTTCAGCGGGATATGCTCCCTGACTGACGTGGCGAAGAATAGTTTTTCGATTTACCACGCAAATACAGTCGGTCTGACAGTATATGGGGGGCAATTTAAACGCTTATAACGTTTAAAGGCAAGGTGGGATCGTAAAACCAGAACAATATGCCAGCATGAAAAACGCGACCAGCACATTCCGCTAAGTATAAGAAAAACTCATGGCTAATCATGCGAACAAAAATGCATCAACCGTATAAAATTCACTCGCGTTTCGCTTGACTGCAAAGCAAACAGGCCAGCTTGCGCTGGCCTGTGTAACGTCATGCTGACAAGACAGCTGTCAGGCGCTTTTTTTGGCAATTAAACGTTCCGGGATAATGAAGCTGAAACGCGTTCCCTTGCCCGGGGTGCTCTGGATATCGAGCCGGCTTTCATGATGCTGAACGGCGTGCTTCACAATGGCCAGCCCCAGCCCACTTCCGCCCGTCTGCCGCGATCGCGCTTTATCCACGCGGTAGAAGCGCTCGGTCAGGCGGGGAATATGCTCGGCAGCAATGCCCGGGCCGTTATCCTCCACGCTAAACTCTGCCCCGGTCGGGGTACGCTGCCAGCGCACAATGACATGGGTACCTTCCGGGGTGTGATTCACCGCGTTATACACCAGGTTCGACATCGCGCTGCGTAGCTGATCTTCACTGCCCAACACTTTCAGGGCGTTATCCACCTCAAAGGCCAGCGTATGCTTTTGATGGCTCAGCGTCTGCGCTTCACGCTCAACGACCCGCAGCATCATCGGCACGTCAATCGTCTCGTTGAGCGCCAGGGTCGGTGCCGCTTCAATTTTCGACAGCGTCAGCAGTTGCTTTACCAGCCCTTCCATGCGATGCGTTTGCTCCCGCATGGTATGGAGCGCTTTCTCACGCGGGGCCCCTTCAAGCGTTTGCTCCTGCATCATCTCAAGATACCCCTGGAGCACCGTCAGCGGCGTGCGGAGTTCATGGCTGACGTTGGCAAAGAAGTTGCGACGAGCACCTTCCAGCTGGTGCATCTGCGTTACGTCACGCGCCACCATTAACCACTGCTGATCGCTGTAAGGCATGACGCGGATCTCAAGATGACGACCGTTATTCAACACCAGGTTATGCGGGCGGGTGAAGTCACGTTTTTTCAGGTAGTGCGTGAATTCAGGATAGCGAAGGAGGTTAAGAATATTTTGCCCGTTATCATCGGGCCAGCGTAATCCCAGCAGCTGTTGCGCCAGTCCGTTACACCAGAAGATGGTGCCTTCTTCGGTGGTGAGGATCACCGCGTCGGGCAGCGACTCTGCCCCGCTTCGAAAGCGTTTAATCAGGCTACCCAGTTCGCGACGGCGCTTTTTATTGCGCATCTGCATCTGGTGCAGGCCATAAAGCAACGGCTCCCAGCTGCCGCTGCCCGGCGGCGGCGTCATGCTGCGATCCACCCATAACCACCAGGAAAGACGAAGTAAATTCCAGAAGTGCCACACCAGTAGCCCGGTCACTGCTGCCAGTAAAAACCAGGGAAGATAGCCAAAAATAGCCCCCAAAATGAGGGCCGGAAGACAACATAAAATCAGTTCAAAAACGAGCCTTTTCCATGACAGACGTTCCAGCACGCGTCACACTCCTGTCATTGTTCAGAAACGGGTTGAAAAACGATAACCCGTGCCGCGAACGGTCTGCACCATACGATCGTGACCGCTCAGCTCCAGCGCTTTTCGCAGGCGGCGAATATGAACATCGACCGTCCTGTCTTCGACATAGACGTTAGTTCCCCAGACGTTATTCAGCAACTGCTCGCGGCTGTAGACGCGCTCCGGATGGGTCATAAAGAAGTGCAAAAGTTTGAATTCGGTCGGCCCCATGTCCAGCGGATTTTCACCGGTCATGACGCGGTGTGAAGTGGGATCCAGACTCAGTCCCTGCATCTCAATCACCTCTTCAACGGCCATTGGCGAGATACGCCGCATTACGGCTTTGATACGCGCCACCAGCTCTTTTGGGGAAAACGGCTTGGTGATGTAATCATCGGCCCCGGTTTCCAGCCCACGCACGCGATCTTCCTCTTCGCCCCGCGCGGTCAGCATCACCACGGGAATATCCCGGGTCATCGCTTCACGTTTGATATGTTTTATAAATTGCAGTCCAGAGCCGCCGGGTAACATCCAGTCCAGCAGAATCAAGTCGGGCCAGGGTTCATTCAACTGGTTCACCGCACTGTCATAATCTTCCGCTTCAATCGGCTGGAAGCCATTTTGTTCGAGCACGAAGCACACCATTTCACGGATCGGAGCTTCATCTTCTACGACCAGAATACGTCTCGCCATACTTTGCCCTGTCTTAATTAAGTTACATGATTGTAATGCGGCGCCATTATGCGTCAGATTTATGACAGATTTATGAAAAACATTACCACCATCAATGGCAAACTGTTGTTTTATGACAGCGGTTATGTTCGCTCTCCTGAACGTTTATAATCCCCTTCATCTTTTTCCGCCACGGATCTGTTATGCGCATACTTCACACCTCGGACTGGCATCTGGGTCAAAATTTTTACAGTAAGAGCCGCGCTGCTGAACACGAGGCCTTTCTGCACTGGCTGCTTGACGCTGCACAGACGCACGAGGTGGATGCCATCATCGTAGCGGGCGATATCTTTGATACCGGTTCCCCACCGAGCTATGCGCGTGAGTTGTATAACCGATTCGTCGTAAATTTACAGCAAACGGGCTGCCATCTGGTGATTGTCGCGGGCAACCATGACTCTGTCGCCACGCTCAACGAATCCCGCGATATCCTCGCCTTTTTGAATACAACCGTGGTGGCGAGCGCCGGTCATGCGCCGCAGATCCTGAACAAACGCGACGGCACGCCCGGCGCGGTGTTGTGCCCTATTCCTTTTTTACGTCCACGCGACATCGTTCAAAGCCAGGCGGGATTATCCGGCGGCGAGAAGCAGCAGCATCTGTTGCAGGCCATCACGGATTATTACCATCAGCAATATGCGGATGCGTGCGCACTTCGGGGAGCCAATAGCCTGCCAGTGATTGCCACTGGTCATCTGACGACCGTCGGTGCCAGTAAAAGTGACGCGGTACGTGACATCTATATCGGCACGCTGGACGCCTTCCCGGCGCAAAACTTTCCGCCTGCCGATTACATTGCCCTTGGCCATATTCATCGTGCGCAAATTATCGGTGGCTGTGAGCATATTCGCTACTGCGGCTCGCCGATTTCGCTCAGTTTTGACGAGACGGGCAAGGCCAAAGGCGTGCACCTGGTGAGTTTCACCGACGGCGTTCTCAGCACGGTCGAGACGCTGGAAGTGCCTGTCACTCAGCCACTGGCTGTGCTGAAAGGGAATTTGGCCGATATCACCACTCAGCTTGAACAGTGGCGCGACCAGGAGCAGCACCCGCCCGTCTGGCTGGATATCGAAATCACCACCGATGACTATCTTCAGGATATGCAGCGTAAAATTCAGGCCCTGACCGAGGACCTCCCCGTTGAGGTTTTGCTGGTGCGCCGCAGCCGTGAACAGCGCGAGAAAATTCTTCTCGGCGCACAGCGTGAAACCCTCAGCGAGCTCAGCGTAGAAGAGGTGTTTGCCCGTCGTCTGGCCCATGAAGAGATCGACGAGGAAAAACGCGCCCGTCTGAACGCCTTGTTTAGCCAGACGTTACACGCGCTGAATGATGAAGAGGAAAACGCATGAAAATTTTGAGTTTGCGTCTGAAAAACCTCAACTCATTAAAAGGTGAATGGAAAATCGACTTCACCGCCGAACCTTTTGCCAGTAACGGGCTTTTTGCCATTACCGGCGCGACCGGCGCGGGTAAAACCACCCTTCTGGACGCCATTTGTCTGGCGCTGTATCACGAAACGCCACGCCTGCAAAAGGTCTCGCAGGCACAAAACGATCTGATGACGCGCGATACCGCAGAATGCCTGGCCGAGGTGGAGTTTGAGGTGAAAGGCGTCGCCTATCGCGCTTTCTGGAGTCAGAATCGCGCCCGCAATCAGCCGGACGGAAACCTGCAGGCACCGCGCGTTGAGCTGGCACGCTGCGAAGACGGTAAAATTCTGGCAGATAAAGTCACGGACAAGCTCGACCAAACGGCCACCCTGACCGGCCTGGACTACGGGCGCTTTACCCGTTCTATGCTCTTGTCTCAGGGGCAATTTGCCGCCTTTCTCAACGCCAAACCCAGCGATCGCGCCGAGCTTCTCGAGGAGCTGACCGGCACAGAAATTTACGGTCAGATTTCTGCCATGGTGTTCGAAAAGCATAAAGCGGCTCGCCACGCGCTGGAGAAGCGCGAAGCACAAATCGCGGGCGTTGTTCTGCTCAGCGAAGAGCAGCAACAGCAGTTACATCAAGGTTTGCAGGTACTTACTGACGAAGAAAAAACGGTGCTCATCACCCAGCAACGTTATCTGAGTGAACTTCAGTGGCTGACGCGTCATGACGAGCTGCAGCGTGAACAGCAACGCGCCGTCACCGCCCAGGATCAGGCAAAACAGGCGCTGGTTGACGCCACGCCCGAGCTGGAAAAACTCCATCTGGCACAGCCCGCCGCGCTGCTGCGCCCGCTTTGGGAACGTCAACAGGAACAGACCACGCGCCTGGCACAAACCCGCCAACACGTACTGGATGTGAATACTCGCTTACAGTCCAGACTCGCCCTGCGCGCACGCATTCGATGTGGTGCGCTGCGCATTCGCGAACAATGGCAGACCGAACTGACCACGCTGACAGAGTGGCTCACCCGTCACGATCGCATTCGCCAGTGGGGACACGAAATTGCGGGGTGGCGCGCGCATTTTGCCCAGCTTTCGCGCGATAGCCATCTGCTCGCGACGCAAAACGCCCGCCTGACCGAATTACGCCAAAAGCACGCGAACTTGCCTGAAACGGCGTTGACGTTCACCGCGGATGAGGTGGCGGCAGCTATGGAGTCGCAAACGCAGGCCCGCGCTGCCCGACAGCGCCTGACCACCCTTCATGCCCGCTATCAACCGTTGCAAAAGCGGCGGGACCAGAATAGCGAAAGCATCAAAAAAGCACAGGCAGAACAGGCGCGGCTTAATGAAACGCTTCTCCTTCGTCGCCAACAGTTTAAAGAGAAAAATCAGCATTACCTCGACGTAGAAACCCTGTGCAAACAGGAAGAAAAAATCAAAAGTCTCGAGGCCGAACGGGCACAACTGCAGGCCGGACTGCCCTGTCCACTGTGCGGCTCCACGGCCCACCCGGCGGTCTCTGATTACCAGGCGCTTGAGCTTAGCGAGAATCAGCGTCGTCGCGATCGGCTGGCGAAAGAGGTGGCCGCGCTAAAAGAAGAAGGTTTGTTCGTTCTGGGACAAGTGAACGCACTGACCAGCCAGATTCAGCGTGAGTCAGACGAACTCACATCGCTCTCTCAGGAGGAGCAAGCGCTCACCACAGAATGGACAGCAGCGTGTGCTTCTCTGAACGTGAACCTGAACATTCAGGAAGATATCGCTCCCTGGCTGAACGAGCAGGAACAGTATGAACGCCAGCTGTACCAGTACAGCCAACGCCTGACGCTGCAAGGCCAGATTAACGAACAGGAAGCCCAGGTCCAGCACGTTCAGCAGCAGCTTGCTTCCGCGCGACTGGCGCTGGAAAGTGCACTTACGGCGCATACGCTTTCGGTTCCTGAAGCGGGAAGTGAAACCGCCTGGCTCACCGAGCGTGAAGCCGAGGTGGTGCACTGGCAGGAAAAGCAGACCCAGCAAGGGCTTTTGCAGGAACGCATCAACGCGCTGACCCCGTTGCTCGATACGCTTCCTGAAACAGACAACACCGACGCGGAACCCGCTATCCCGGATAACTGGCGTGAAATCCATAATGAGTGCGTTTCGCTGCAAAGCCAGCTCACTACGCTGCAACAGCAGGAAAGCCTGGAAAACGAGCGTATGCAGCAGTTACAGGCGCAGTGGGCCGCTGCGCTGAACGCCAGCGTCTTTAGCGCAGACGAGGCGTTTCTGGCTGCCGTACTGGACGAGGCAACCCTCCAGCGACTGGAGCAGTTGAAACAGACCCTGGAGACCCGGATACAGCAAACAACAGCACTCTGCGAGCAGGCGACGCAGCAGCAGAGCGCGCATCTGCAACGGCGGCCGGAAGGTCTGGAATCAGATGCAGCCACCCTACAAGCGCAGCTTGACAGTCTGGGGCAGCGCCTTCGTGAGAATACCACTCGTCAGGGTGAAATCCGCCAGCAGCTTAAGCAGGACAGCGATAATCGCCAGCATCAGCAGTCGCTTATGCAGCAAATTGAAGAGGCGAGCCGTCAGGCTGAGGATTGGGGATATCTGAATTCGCTGATTGGCTCCAGCACCGGCGACCGCTTCCGTAAATTTGCCCAGGGGCTCACCCTGGATAATCTTGTCTGGCTGGCCAATCAGCAGCTCAACCGCCTGCACGGGCGCTATTTGCTGCAACGTAAAGCCAGCGACGCGCTGGAGCTTGAAGTGGTGGATACCTGGCAGGCGGATGCCGTGCGCGATACCCGCACGCTCTCGGGCGGGGAAAGTTTCCTGGTGAGCCTGGCGCTGGCGCTGGCGCTTTCTGACCTGGTGAGCCATAAAACGCGCATTGATTCCCTGTTCCTGGACGAAGGGTTTGGCACGCTGGACAGCGAAACGCTGGACACGGCGCTGGATGCCCTGGACGCGCTGAATGCGACCGGGAAAACGATCGGGGTTATCAGCCACGTGGAAGCGATGAAAGAACGGATCCCGGTCCAGATCAAGGTGAAAAAGATTAACGGACTGGGGTACAGCAAGCTGGACCGTGCGTTCGCGGTGGAGTGAGTTTTTTTGTTGGATGAGTGCGCTCTGATGCCCTCACCCCGGCCCTCTCCCACAGGGAGAGGGAGAAAACGGCTACTGCGTTAAGCATGAGAATCCCCTCCCACGTAAAAAGAGAGAAAAGGGCTACTGTAATAAGCAGTGACAACTCTCCCACAGGGAGAGGGAGAAAATCGCTACTGTGATAAGCATGAGAATCCCCACCCACGTAAAAAGAGAGAAAAGGGCTACTGCAATAAGCAGTGACAACTCTCCCACAGGGAGAGGGAAAAATCGCTACTGCGATAAGCGTGAGACCCCTCTCCCTATGGGAGAGGGTGTAAATTACTGCTGCGCGGGGGAGAGGGAGGGAACTTTACTGCGGCCAAAGCCATGCCGCGCCGCGCACGCCGCTTGAATCACCGTGCACCGCTTTACGGATTGGCGTCTCACACTCACCGCCGAAGACCCACTGCTTTACCAGATTAGGCACGGTGGCATAGAGACGGTCGACATTGCTCATTCCACCGCCCAGCACGATCACGTCCGGATCCAGAATATTCACCACGTGCGCCAGTGATTTTGCCAGCCGCAATTCGTAGCGACTGAGCGCCAGTTCCGCCACCGGATCCTGTTCTTCAACCAGGCGCATAATCTCATTGCCTTTCAGGGGCTGTCCGCTTAAACGATGGTAATCGATCGCAAAACCAGTGCCGGAGATAAACGTCTCGATACACCCCTGCTTACCGCAGTAGCACGGCACTTCAGCACGGTATTTGAGTTCGTCTTCATCCATCCACGGCAGTGGATTGTGTCCCCACTCGCCCGCCGTTCCGTTGCCGCCAATATGGGCACGTCCGCCAAAAGCGACGCCTGCCCCACAGCCGGTGCCAATAATCACGGCAAAGACGGTCTGCGCACCGGCTGCGGCGCCATCAATGGCCTCCGAAACAGCCAGACAATTGGCATCATTTGCCAGCCGGACTTCACGATTAAGGCGCGTGCTTAAATCTCTGTCGAACGGCTGACCGTTAAGCCAGGTGGAGTTCGCATTTTTGACCACGCCGGTATAAGGAGAAAGGGAGCCGGGGATCCCCATCCCGACGGTGCCGGTCTGCCCCGTCGCGTGTTCCGCCATCTCAACCAGAGACGCAATGGTCTCAATGGTTTGCGAATAGTCATCTCGCGGCGTGGGCAGACGATGTCGAAACAACTGCTCCCCCTGCTCACTCAGCGCAATGACTTCTGTTTTGGTGCCGCCCAAATCAATACCAATACGCACAGGACACTCCTCTTTTTTTTGATTATCAACAGAGTAGAAGCACGCTTTCCGATTAGCAATGCAAGCATTGCGACAATTCGTTATCATGCCCGCTGATTTAACGACAAGGCCGTGGAAATTATCATGCTGTGGTTCAAAAATTTGATGGTTTACCGTCTCAGCCGCGACGTTTCGCTGCGTGCGGAAGAGATGGAAAAACAGTTAGCCGCTTATACCTTTACCCCTTGCGGGAGCCAGGATATGGCGAAAACCGGTTGGGTTTCTCCCATGGGTTCGCAAAGCGATGCTCTGACCCACACCACCAATGGTCAAATCATCCTCTGTGCCCGTAAGGAAGAGAAGATCCTGCCAACGCCGGTGGTCAAACAGGCACTCGAAGCAAAAATCTTTAAGCTGGAGGCCGAACAAGGCCGCAAGCTGAAAAAGACCGAAAAAGATTCGCTGAAAGACGAAGTGCTGCACTCCCTGCTGCCACGTGCCTTTAGCCGCTTTAACCAGACGATGATGTGGATCGACACCGTGAACGATTTAATCATGGTCGATTGTGCCAGCGCGAAAAAGGCCGAAGATACGCTGGCTCTGTTGCGTAAAAGCCTGGGATCGCTGCCGGTAGTCCCTCTGGCAATGGAAAACCCGATTGAGCTGACCTTAACTGAGTGGGTCCGTAGCGGCAGTGCCGCACAGGGTTTCCAGCTGCTGGATGAAGCGGAACTTAAAGCGATCCTCGAAGACGGCGGTGTGATCCGTGCGAAGAAACAAGATCTGGTCTGCGATGAGATTGCCGTCCACATCGAAGCCGGAAAACTGGTTACCAAGCTGGCGCTCGACTGGCAGCAACGTATTCAGTTTGTGATGTGCGACGATGGTTCGATTAAACGCCTCAAGTTCTGTGACGAATTGCGCGATCAGAACGAAGACATCGATCGGGAAGATTACGCCCAGCGTTTTGATGCCGACTTTATCCTGATGACAGGTGAGCTGGCGGCGCTGATTAAGAATCTGGTCGAAGGGTTGGGTGGCGAAGCGCAGCGGTAACGCCGCGCCCGCTCTTTTCCTCTCCCGATACGGGAGAGGAGAATTAATCTTTCAGATAACGGCACAGATACGACGTTGGCTCCGCCACCTGCAGGTGGAATTCACTGTGGCCCGGCACGTTAAAGGTCTGGCCATCCGTATACACCTTCCACTCGGTTTCACCGGGTAACAGAACGTTTAACGCCCCGCTCACCACCGTCATCTCTTCTGGCTCCGCTGTGCCAAAGGTGTATTCCCCTTCCGCCATCACGCCGACACTGGCGCGGCCAGTCATGCTGCTGGTAAAACCAATGGATTTCACTTTACCGGAAAAGTATTCGTTACTCTGTAGCATAGGGTGGCCCTTATATTTATCGATAAAAATCCACTATATGGGCCATCCTTAGTGCCTGTCACGCAAAATCATTACACCAGTAATTCGGAGGCCAGGCGTGCCACCAGAACGTTGGATAACAGGACGGGAACATCCAGCGCTTTTTGCAATAAGTCGCGATGACGCTGATGAAAACCCAGACAATCCAGCATCAGCACATCCGCCCCTTTCTCGATCAGCTCTCGCCCTGCTTCAATAAGCGTGGACTCACTGTCCCAGAAAGGATTCGCCAGCGTAAACAAAGGCGCTTTTTGCAGATCCTTCCATTTCGCGGTTTGATTACCGATCAGCTCTTCAATGGGCACGATCACCCCAACCTGATGACCGTCAACGATTGACGCCACCAGCGGCGGAATAATCCGGGTAGGTTCGAGTAAAATGGAATTGCGGGCATGGAGACCGCCAATCGACGCTGTACTCATCAATAAAATGACGTCATATCCTTGATTATCGAGTACTTCAATGACGCCCTGCAGGGCGCGCTCGATCTTCTGATGCGAGACATGCGCAATTTCACCGTCGCTTAATAATGTCGGCAGGGGCGTATCGCCTTCCTCAATCGCGTAGTCTTCCATGACCTCTGTCCGGCTCAGCTTTCCCAGCAGGCTGAGATGGGTGATCTGTTGTTCAGAGATATGCTCGGTTAAGAGCGGTAACACTTCGCTTACAGGAACCACCCCAATAGTGAGGATCGCCAATGTCGCCTTCATCGTTTATCGCCTTCAATCACTGCCACTGCATTCACACAGACACAGACAGAATTCGCTGTGCGGCTCTTGTTTTAGGTTAAACAGCACAAAAGCCTAGCAGCAGATCTCTACACCGAAATGTAAAGATCTGGCGGTCTTTTTGAAACTGCCTGTAATCACTAAATATTAACTCTTGCTTAACATTCCTGATGAATGAAAAGTGTGATATCGGCACGATTGTGGCGGCTTTCAGATTTTTATTAGGACTTGTCGGGGTCTTCGTAACGCTTTTTCGCATCCAGCGCTTCTTGCTCGGTTTCATGTTCGCTGATCAGCGAATCCGGTTTGGGATGATCGGCTCGAAGCTGATACCAGGTCACCGTCTCATCGGCATGACCTTTCTCAACTGAAACAATGCGCGCTTCACGCGGATAGGGAGGTCTGGTCGGCATAGCTCATCCTTATTTAGTGGCTGAGCTATCAGTATAGACGGCAGTTAGCTTGCGTACGCCTGACGCAGCAGGGTAACAATCTGAAAAGCGACCTCTTCTGGCGAGTGCGAGGCATCAACGACATGATGGGCGGCATCACGATAGAGCGCATCCCGCTCGGCCAACACTTCACTCACCTCTTCGCTGATAGGCTTACCCGTCAGGGTCGGGCGTTGTCCTTCTTCAGGAACGGCTTCCAGGCGTTCGACCAGGGTCGAGACGGGAGCGCAAAGATAAATCACTCTCCCTTTTTCACGCATGAACTGGCGGTTATGCGCGGCAAGGATAATGCCACCGCCCGTTGCGATAACCGTTGAAGGTGCCGTTACCGCTTCCAGCGCTGCGGTCTCACGCGCGCGAAAACTCTCCCAACCTTCTCTTTCGACAATGTCGGCAATACTTTCCCCGGCTTCTGTCTGGAGCCAGCGATCGGTGTCCACAAACTGGCTTTGGCAAATGCGAGCCAGCTCAAGACCGACGGTGGTTTTCCCACAGGCTCGGGGGCCAACTAAAAAGATGGGTTGGGTCATAAACTGGTGTTCCCCCTGGTGCCGGGTGGCGTGAAGGTGTAAAGAATTGATTGCAGAAGATGTTGCGTTAACTTTACTGCAAAGCGAGGGTCGCTGACAACCCTATAACCCACACACTCTATCATATTTTAATAATGCTTATCATTTCGCTGGCCGGCGTTTGACTTCCAGCAGCCATTTATCCAGTTCAGCGGCGAAGAGCTGACGATCCCGCTGGGAAAGCGTATCCGGCCCGCCCGTCTGAACACCGCTGGCGCGCAGGGTATCCATAAAATCACGCATGGTCAGTTTCTGGCGAATTGTCGAAGAGGTGTAACGCTCACCGCGAGGGTTCAGGACAGCGGCCCCTTTCTCGAGTACTTCAGCGGCCAGCGGAATATCCGCCGTAATGACCAGATCCTCCGGGCTACACAGGCGCACAATTTCATTATCCGCCACGTCAAAGCCTGCGGGGACGCGCAGGGAGCGAATAAATTTTGACGGCGGAATGCGTAAATTTTGGTTAGCCACCAGCGTGAGCGGCATCTGCACGCGCTCTGCGGCGCGGAATAAAATCTCTTTAATGACGTTCGGACACGCATCCGCATCCACCCAAATGGCCATGTTGTCTCCCTCAATATCAATGTTGGCTATTGTCGCCTGCTTTTCATTGTTAAGCTATAAAGCGATCGCTCAGAAAACAACGCATCATAACGGAGAGACATGATGGAAAAGAAAATCGGGTTTATCGGTTGCGGAAACATGGGCAAAGCCATTCTTGGCGGCCTGATTGCCAGCGGCCAGGTGCTGCCAGGGCAGATCTGGGTTTACACCCCATCACCAGACAAAGTGGCGGCGCTTCGCGATGAATACGGTATCAACGCTGCCGAAAGCGCACAGGAAGTGGCACAGGTTGCGGATATCGTCTTTGGGGCAGTCAAACCGAACATCATGATTAAGGTGCTGAGTGATATCACCTCCAGCCTGAATAAAGATACTCTGGTGGTGTCTATCGCCGCAGGCGTCACGCTGGATCAGCTGGCACGGGCCCTGGGTCATGACCGTAAAATCGTGCGCGCCATGCCAAATACCCCCTCACTGGTTAACGCGGGTATGACCTCTGTTACGGCTAATGCGCTGGTCACTTCAGAAGATGTCGCGGATGTTCTGAACATTTTCCGCTGCTTTGGTGAGGCGGAGGTCATTGCTGAATCGATGATTCATCCTGTGGTGGGCGTTAGTGGCTCTGCACCAGCGTATGTATTTATGTTTATCGAAGCCATGGCCGATGCTGCGGTACTGGGCGGAATGCCTCGTGCGCAGGCCTATAAGTTTGCGGCTCAGGCGGTGATGGGCTCAGCGAAAATGGTCCTGGAAACGGGTAAACACCCCGGTGAACTGAAAGATATGGTCTGCTCGCCTGGCGGAACAACCATCGAAGCGGTACGTGTACTGGAAGAGCGAGGGTTCCGCGCCGCCGTCATTGAAGCCATGACGAAATGCATGGAAAAATCAGAGCATCTGAGCAAATCCTGACCGGAAGCCGGACGTCAGGCAGCCACTTCGGTGCGATTACGTCCGGCATTTTTCGCTTTATAAAGCGCCACATCAGCGGCTTTGAGCCACTCCCGATAGTGACCAAATGCGGGCGTCCAGGGGGCTATCCCGACGCTTATCCTCAGCCTGACCTGGGGCGCGTTGGGTAAAGTGAGTGCCTGCAGGCGCTCATGCACCCGTGACATCGCGGCAATGGCACTCTCCGCAGGCGTGCCGCCCATGATCACCGCAAACTCATCCCCACCAAATCGACCGATAATGTCTCCGGCCCGGAGCGTCAGTTGGATCTGCCGCGTGACCGCAATAATGGCTTCGTCGCCGACGTCATGCCCCCAGGTATCGTTAATACTTTTAAAATGATCGATATCGATAATCAACATCGTGGCAGGGCTTTGGTTACGGCGGCAGGTATCAAAGGCCGTGTGCAATAACATTTCCCAGTGCCGGCGGTTAAATACGCCCGTCATCCCATCGCGGGTACTCATCTTCTCAAGGCGCTGTTTGTGTTCAGCCAGGCGAATGGCCGTCAGGTAACTGATCCAGGCAAAAAGGAAGGGGTAAAGCACGATGACCGGCAGTGTCAGGCCTGTTTCAAGCGGAGAAACCGCCCACGTGAGCGGTGTTGCGGAAAGCTGAAGCGTCACCACCGCAGTGAGGACGACCATCGCCATCCCGGCGATAAACAGCCTGACTCCGCCTGCTCCCATCATGTTCATGCCGATCATCATAACCAGTGCCGCACTCGGCAACATGCTGGCCCCCATCAGGCCAATCCAGATACCGGCAATAATGGCATCAGCCTTCAGGTTCATGATTTCACTGTCGCGAGGATCGGCGGACCGACAGGCTCTTTGCCAGGCTAAATGCGGCCAGACAAAGGCCCAGCCGACCAAAAAAAGCCACCATCCGCCGGGCGGTGCCTGGATAACCAATACGCCAGCAATCGGAAAGAACATCGCCGCCAGGCCGCATATTCGCGGCAGCCGAATGCGTCGGGCAAACCGTATGCCGGAGCGATGGCGATCATCCTGAGTAAAATGCCTATGCCACTCTTCACAGGTGATGTCGGAGTTGTAATAGTTTTCATCATTCATGATTTTTGGGAACATTCTGAAACATTTCCCAAATTATAGAGACGAGGTTTGCAGGGGAAGTATGAAATTTCGGGTGAGTCATGACAGCCACTCACCCGTAAGGACTACACTTTTTTCTTCAGGCAGGCGCTCATAAACTTACTGCGATCGTTGCCTTTAAGCATTTGATTTGTGGCTTGCTCATTACATTCACGCATCTTTTGCTGTTGTGGCGTCAGGCTTTTCTCGCCGGGTTTAGTGCTGCTGTTTTTCAGGCAATCGCTCATGTACGTTTTGCGCGCATCGCCTTTCAGCGTCTGCGAGGTGGCTTGCTGATTGCATGTTGTCATGCGCTGTTGCTGAGGGGTGAGGGTCTTCTCCGCCGCATTCGCTGACGACACAAGAAACAGACCTGAGAGCAGGGTAACCAGTAATGTGATTTTCATTGCACCATCCTTATATGAAGGTTCACAGTAAGTCTGGTTCGTAGCGGGAAAAAAGCCACCCGGTGGAAACGGATTCCACCGGGAATGTCACGATTATTTCAGGTTCAGCGCCGCTTTCATGGTGTAAAACAGATCGGTTTGATCGGTCAGCCCTACCACGTTAGCCGCATGAGGACCATAGGCGGCGATACGTAACTGCGCGCCGGTATGTTCCATTGAGTCTTCCTCGGAGTTGCCGTAGCTCATCACCATTACCGCGCCATCTTTGGTCGTCAGCGCCTGTGTCAGACCCGGCGCTTTGGTATCCGGGGCCACAATCTGGCTGGCGTGGGCGTGGTCAGCGGTGACAATGACCAGAGTGTTTCCGTCTTTTTTGGCAAATTCCAGAGCCTTTTGTACGGCTTCATCAAGATCGACCGTCTCGCCAATCTGTCCGCACGGATTTGCAGCGTGATCCTGCTTGTCGATGGAGGCTCCTTCAACCTGCAGGAAGAACCCTTTATCGTTTTTACTCAGCAGGGAGATGGCTTTCTCGGTCATTGCAGCCAGCGTCGGGACGCTGGCGTTACGTTCCGGATTAGCAGTACAGGTGACCGCGGGTTTATCGAGGTTGCCATGATAAGAAGCTTTTGGCCCTTCCCAGCGAACGGGCATATTGCCCTCAGAGAACAGACCCAGCAGAGGTTTGTCCTGGTTTGCTTCGGCGATCGCCTCCAGAGAGGCTGCATCACTGACCATCTGATAGCCCCTCACCTGCGCCTGTTCACGCAGCGTTTTGCCCTGCCACTCGCCTGCCGTGGCGGTCTCCAGGAAACTCTTCGCCCCGCCGCCCAGCGTGACATCGGCACGCGCATTCAGCAATTGTTCGGTGATTGAACCTTTGCCGCCTTTTTCCAGCGCGTTAGTCGGGCATTTTTCAGTCGTGATCGACGGCGCATAGCATTTACGTGAAGTCACGTGGGCAACCAGTGCTGCCGGCGTAGCATCCTGAAGCTCAGCCGTAGAGACATTGCCCGTCGCCAGTCCGGCGGATTTTGCCAGTTCGAGAAGGGTTTGATGATCTTTTTCGTGAATGTCGACCCCGAGCGCACCGTTATAGGTTTTCACGCCAGTGGTCCACGCGGTGGCCGAGGCCGCCGAATCGGTGACGTAATCCGGTTTGCCGGTTTTTTTATCCAGCGCATAATGTGTGTATTGCCCGGTTAACGGTAACGCATCAATACCTTTAAAAAAGCCACCTGCGCCTTCGGCATAATTTCGCGCAGCGGTAATTTCAGAATCACCCATCCCGTCGCCAATGAGCAGAATAATATTCTTAGCCGGTTTGTCGTTGAGCGATGCACGAATGGCAGCAGTTTGATCGCCCGTAAGACGACGTGCGCCGCCAGGCTCGGTTATATTGCCCTGAGCAGCCCGGTTTTCCAGCACGCTGGTCTGAGTCGTATCAGCGTAAAGGGCCGAAGTAAATAATAACGGAATTAATGCGATAGTCAGTGCGCTCTGTTTCACTTTATTTTCTCCATGTACAAATACATAAAAAATAAACAGAGCGACTATAGGCATATCACATGACAATTCTATGACAAGATTTTTTAGCGTAAGACGGGCTAGCTACGGGGATGACGTAAGAGCTTCTTTACATATTGCTGTAGCATTTCGCTATCCTGAACCGGCACTTGAGAGTCGGGCCTGGCAGCCTCCAGAGCGCCTTCGACGCTTTTAATCAAGGCCTGTTGTTCGTTTTGCGCCATCTGTCGTAACAGAGCGGTGACGACAATTTCGAGCGCTTCAACCTGAGCAACCAGTTCTTTAGATTCTTCTTCCTTTTGAGCAAGCTTAACCAGCAACTCCGCAATGAGATTTTTCATCTGCTATTTCCTTATCCTGTTTTTGCTGACGTTAACACTCCGGACGAATATTGCAAAGAGGCGAAAAGTATTATCTTTATAAAAAAACATGCTATGTCGCAAATACGTATAATATAATTCGGGCGAAACGTTTTGCTATTATAAAAAACAATCACACAAGCCCTTATTATTAGTGATCGCCGCCTCATTTTTTGCTTCAAAAAGAGGCGGCACCCTACATCATATATTCTTACACGTTACGTTGGACGACGTTGCCGTTGCTCGCGCTGGCGAAGGGCAATGGCAAGCTGAACGATGTTCAGTAATACCACGACTGCCGTAGCAGCAAACACCCAGCGGAATCCGGCCATTGCAGATACGCTGGCGCCGATCAACGGCCCGGCGACGTTCCCAAGATACATAAACGACTGGTTATAACCAAAGATGCGGCCTGTGACCTGGTCGCTTGAATACTTCAGCAATAAGGTTTGCACCGCAGGCAACATTGCGCCATCGGCAAACCCAAGCAGAAAACGTAACACGCCAAGCTGCAGCGGCGTGGTGACAAACGACATAGCAAAAAAGAGCACCACGGCAAAGATCAACGTCGCCATCAGGATACGCGCGGTGCCAATCCGATCGCCAAGTTTGCCCAGGCGCGGAGCAGAAATTAACGCGGAGACGCCCGGCACGGCGGCGATCATGCCACTCAGGAAAGCGATGTTGGTGCTGTGGGGCTCCATGGATTGAATAAATAACGCCAGAATGGGGCCAACAGAACCATTACAAAGTTGTATGACCATGGTCGTGACAAACAGGCTGATCATCAGTTTCGGGTAAGGTAGCGTCGCAAAAACGGCCCGGCCACTGAGGCGTTCAGCCTTGCTCACCACCGGTCGCCCCCCCTCTTTAATCAAAAAGAGGGTCACGAGGAAGCTCACCATCAGCAACAATGCCGTGATGAAAAAGACGGCGCGCAAGCCAACATGGTCAGCGAGGAAGCCCCCCATCAGCGGCCCACCTATGACACCGCTAATCTGCGCCGTAGAGAGTGTACTGAGCGCCCACCCGCTGCGCTCTCTTGGCACCTGTGAGGCCACCAGCGCCATGGCGTTTGGGATATATCCGGATGTCAGCCCCATCAGGGCTCGCAGGAAAAACAGCTGCCAGACGTTCGTGGCAAAGGCCTGCAGGAGAATCGCCACCGCCATCCCCAACGACGCCCGCAGCAGCATAAGCTTCCGCCCTTTCCGGTCGGCAAGGCTTCCCCACATGGGCGAGACGATGGCAGAGATCAGAAAGGTCACGCTGAAGGTCAGACCCGACCACATCGAGAGTGCCTCGTGTGACGTGACGCCAAGCTGTGCCACATACAGCGGCAGGAAGGGTAAAATCTGGCTAATCGCAAGGCCGGTAAAAAAACACCCGAACCAGACCGAGATAAGGTTAACTTTCCAGGATTCCATAAGGCGTACTATCTTCATTTTTAGGCGAATTCGCCCACAGATTAGCAAGTTACATTCGCGCACGCGGTGTCAGAGATGCGGTTCAGCAGACTTTGGTTTTTTATCTTCCCAGTCATCATATTTGTGAAACAAGTCACACTTCATGCGGGTATTGGCGGTGAATTATGCTTTAACGACACAGGCCAAATCCACGCATGCCCAGATGAAAATGGTTGGCGTGCGCCGCGTTATATTCAGGCCCAAGGCCGTTGCCATAGTAATCGCAACTGGCGCTGAGCAGCGCCCGTAACCACGGCGATGTTTTATCCTCCCGCCAGCCGCGCAACACCGTGACGCGCTGTCCGTTGGCCAGCTGAAAGGCACTGATATCAAGCGCATCAGCGGTGGCATGTTCACTGCGCCGTGCATCCGGACGGTGATAAATATTGCGGCAGGCGAAACTCCCCAGATGCTCGATGCGTGACAGCTCACTGCCCATCAGTTCTTTGGTCAGCGGTCGCGCCTGCTGCTGCACAAACAGGGCGGAACTGAGCGCCAGCGGGCAACTGGCGATGAAGCTGCTGCTCAGGCTAACGGGACCAAAGTTTCGTACCCGAACTACATGGGTCAGCGGGCAATCACCTGCGCTGTCAGACATCGATTGTGTCTGAATGAGCTTTTTTTCGTTCGCCTGCGTCAGTAAATTTTCACAGGCCTCTGGCGTCAGACGACGCAGTTTGTATTGCGTGATTTTCCCTGGGGGATCATCCAGCGTCAGCGGCACAAAAGGATTGTAATACGACGGCAGCCAGCGATAGCCTGTCGCGGCGGCAGCGATAATCACCAGTCCTGTCAGCAGGCTTTTCCCTCTCACGTTCACTCCTCTTTAAACCCTTAAACATTATGGCAGAAGGCGGCGAAACCCACCGGGCATCGTGATATGTTATAGGCTTTTGACAGACTGGAAGAGTGTGAGATGGCGAAGCAGCGGGTTGGAATTGTCTTTGGGGGAAAATCGGCGGAACACGAAGTATCACTGCAATCGGCCAAAAATATTGTCGATGCCATTGATAAAAACCGTTTCGATATTGTCCTGTTGGGTATTGATAAACAGGGTCAGTGGCACGTCAACGATGCCAGCCAGTATCTGTTAAATGCTGACGATCCGGCGCATATCGCCCTCAATCCTTCTGACGTGAGTGTGGCGACGGTGCCTGGCGTGGCACAAGGGCAATTGATCGACGCCGGGAACGCCAGCGCTCTGGCGCAAATTGACGTTATTTTCCCGATTGTTCATGGCACGCTGGGCGAAGATGGATCGCTGCAGGGCATGTTGCGGATGGCAAATTTACCGTTCGTCGGATCGGATGTTCTGGGATCTGCCGCGTGCATGGATAAAGACGTGACCAAACGTCTGCTCCGCGACGCCGGGCTGAATATCGCCCCCTTTGTGACGCTCACGCGGGCCAATCGGGATAAACACAGCTTCGCACAAATCGCCGGGAAGTTAGGCCTGCCGCTGTTCGTTAAACCCGCCAACCAGGGCTCTTCCGTTGGCGTAAGCAAAGTGACTAGCGAAGCGCAGTTCGCCGATGCCGTGCGTCTGGCATTCGAATTTGATCGCAAAGTGGTGGTTGAGCAGGGTATTCAGGGCCGTGAAATTGAGTGCGCCGTGCTGGGGAATGATTTCCCGGAGGCCAGCACCTGCGGCGAAGTCGTGTTAAATAGCGATTTCTACTCATACGACACTAAGTACATTGATGATGTGGGCGCGCAGATTGTGGTCCCCGCAGCACTGGATCCCGACGTGAATGACAAGATCCGGGCGATCGCTATTGAAGCCTACCAGACGCTGGGCTGCGAAGGAATGGCGCGAGTGGATGTCTTCCTGACCCCTGACAACGAGGTGGTGATCAACGAGATCAATACCTTACCCGGGTTCACCAATATCAGCATGTACCCAAAATTATGGCAGGCGAGCGGCCTAAGCTACCCGTCATTAATCACCCGTCTGATTGAACTGGCGCTGGAGCGTCACGCTGCCAACAGCGCCCTGAAAAATTCTGTCAGTGGCTAATCTGTTTTAGCGGAGTGTTCCGTCTCCGCCGTCGGCGCCTCTTCTGGCCGACGGCGGATAATGAATCCTGCCAGCCAAAAACTGATTACCCACGTCACCAGTCCTACTGCATAGGTTTGCCAGCCTTTCGCCTCAAATCCCAACAGACCGACAATCCCATTCATAATAAAGATAAGCCCAATCGCAAAGGCATAGTAGTGCCAGTCACGGCGTAATTTGGAAGTGAGTTTCATGACGACCCCGGCTGAAAAAAAACCATCCTCTCACAGTTTCATTCTGCGGTCTGTGTCGGATACGGAAATTCTTAAATACGAATCAATTTTAGTTAAGTCATGATTTTGTGACCTGATGCAGAAAATGGCGTTCCAGGCGCATTCCCTGGTGAAAATTACCACAATTCTGATATTGACAAATGCTATGACCTGTCAGACTCACCCTGTATGACGAGAAGATGAACAGAGTGAAATTCGGGAGGTCTTTATGGCTGACTTTACCTTGTCAAAACCGATTTTTGGCGGCAAACAACCAAAAACCTCTACGCCCGGCAATATCGCCTATGCCCTCTTTGTCTTATTCTGTTTCTGGGCTGGCTCGCAACTGCTGAACATACTGGTGCATGCACCCGGTGTTTATGAACATCTGATGCAGGTCCAGGACTCTGGACGACCGCGCGTTGAGATTGGCTTTGGCGTCAGCACCCTTTTTGGGCTGATTCCTTTCCTGACAGGCTGTGCCATCCTTGGCGTTATCGCTCTGGCCCTTCGCTGGCGCCGTCGCGCTCAGTTTTAATTTAACCCCATACAGCGTGCCCGACGATCGTCCACGCGCTTTGCAAACCAGGCTGTGGTGAGGTTTCGCGTGATTTTCGGGCTTTCAAGCTGAATGCCCGGCAGGATTTCTGTTGGCAGCGCTTTGCCGGTTTTCTGGCTGGCGAGTTTGAAGACCTGCTGATAAAGATCGGTTTTCTCAAACGCAAGACTGTCGCCTTTTTCAAGCTGATGGCGGATCTCGCTGTTGCTCATATCCAGCTTTATAGCCAGTTTCCGCACCGCTAACTCCGTGCTGCCCGCCTCTTTGCTGCCATAGGCAATGAGATCGCCATCCAGCGCCAGTTTGGTTCCGGTCGCGCGGCTTACCGCATTCTGGAAGGCCGCGTTCCGACTGGCGTACCAGCCCGCATTGAAATCGGCAAACCGGTAGAGCGGCGCGCTGTAATTCGCCGGGTAGTTAAGCAGATGGTAGGTTCCAAACCACAATCCTCCCCGCAGAGAGAACACTTCCTGACGCACGGTACCGTCTATTTTCCACGGGTACCCTGAGGTGTGTTTTTCAGCAAAGTCGATACTGACCTGCATCGGGCCGCCAGTATGTACCGGGTTAAGCGAACCAAACAGCTTCTGTCCCATCGGCACCATATCGATAAAATCGTCGAAGATCGCGCTTAGCTGTTTCTCCGTTTTTACCGTATCAAGACGTTCGCTGTAGCTTTTGCCATTGGGGGAGGTGATTTTCAGCGCCGTATGCACCAGGAAGACAGGGATGTGCATAGCCTCAGCCCGACGATCGATCTCCTTCCAGGCTATTTTATTCAAACCCGGCACGGCCGGATCGGACTGATACATCGACTCTTGCTGGGCCACCGCCAGCACCGAGCAGATATTCTCCTCGGTCGGGGCGATTTTCTGACTCTCGAAGGTTTTTGCCAGCACAATCGCCCAGTCATCTCTGTCCTTCACGCTCGCCGGCATTTTCTGCCGTACTACACTTGCCACATCCACCGGTTTTTCCCCCTTTTTCAGGGGAGCCGCGCCTTTATCCGCGCAGCCAGCCAGAATGAACGCTGCCAGCAACGACAACGGTAATGCGCGTGGTACAACAGTTGGCATAGTCTTTCCCTGTATTACCCTAAGGTATGTGTCACTTCATGGAGATCCTGGTCATCCAGTTCACGTTCGAAGCTACGCAGACGTTTATAGATAGACATCAGTTCAACCAGCGTAGTCCATGAGCTAATCAAGTACTGGAATGAACCGCGAACCTGACCGAAGACGTTGGTGATTTGGGTCATCAGGCCCAGCGTAATCGTACCTGCGACAATCGACGGGAACAGCAGGAACAAGCCGAAAACGTTATCAACCTGCAAATATAAAATGCGGGCAATGTTGAAATACATGTAGTGGAAATAGAGGCGAAAATAGTTACGTCGCACCGCCCCGAACAACTCACGAACGGTCGGAGGAGAAGCGCGATTCGCATCATCTTCACCATAGACCAGCTCTTTACGATAAGCGGCTTCAACGCGCTGATTTTTGAACTCCAGCCCCGGCAGTTTAATCCCGACGACGGCCAGCAGGCCGGTCCCCATCAGTGACCAGACAATCGCCGCGATCACCAGACCATACGGCAAATGGCCAATAATGGGCAATTCAGGTACATGCGATGAAAGGGTTACCAGCACAGGCAGGAAGGCAATCAACGTCATAATGGCGTTAATAAAACTGACGCCCATATCTTCCAGCGTAGAGGCAAAACGCATGGTGTCTTCCTGTACACGCTGCGCGGCACCCTCAATGTGACGCAGATGCTGCCAGTGGGCCATATAATGTTCGTTCATGGCGGTACGCCAGCGGAAGACATAATGGCTGACGAAGAAATTATTCATCACTCCAATGATGACAGCAATCAGCGCGATGCCGAGGAATATACCCACCTCATGATAGAACTGCTCGATGGTCACCTTATGCGGCGAACTAAGCGCCGACTGAATCAGATCGTAGAACGGCGCATACCAGGCATTGACCGCAACGCCCACTTCCACCAGAAACCAGGTGACAAAGATAATCAGTGACGTCCCCAGGATGGACCAGTATTGCCAACGGTGTGGCGACCAGGTAAACCAGAAGAGTGCGAACACGCTTACGCAGAGGGCATAGTAGCCATAGAAGAGCAGGTAGCTCGGTGACCAGAATCGTGCGGCGCTGACAGGGACGTCCCGGCTTGCACCCACCAGGCGTTCAACCCACGCCCCACCGCCCGCTTGCCAGAAAATAACGGCGATCATTGCCCAAATAAATGCCGACAGGAAAAAAGGCCCTGGCTTTGGGAAAAAAGACTTGAACATGTTACATCCTTCTCGTTGTTTTGGTTGCTGCTGTGTCCAACCTGTTAACGCAAAAGCAATCACTTACGCATCGCTCACCGGTGCGTGCAAAAAATAGACCTGAGCTTTTCCGGTTAGTTCGCCACACTGCGCTCAGGAATTGTTTCGACGGATTTCATCGTGGGCGGAACCGCCTATCATAAGCCCGATGTCACAAAATGGGAGACTGAGAACAGCGAAATTATGCTTATTTACTCGTGGTTACGTTTTTAACGCTATCGTTATGCAATTCACCCCATTGCACCGTGCCGTTTAGTAGTATAAATACGCACTTATTCTTTCATTCACTTTATGGATGTTTTTCGTTGAAACGTTGTCTGCTCTCCCTTGCTGCGCTGTGCGCGGTTGTTTTGTCGACGGCTCAGGCTGCGCAACCGCTTACAACCCCAACTTTCGCTTCTGATATTGCCGATCGTTACGCCAACCTGATTTACTACGGTAGCGGCGCAACCGGCATGGCAATGGTGGTTATCGATGGCAATCAGCGTGTCTTCCGCAGCTTTGGCGAAACGCGCCCGGGCAGCAATGTCCATCCGCAGCTGGATTCCGTTATTCGCATTGCATCCTTAACCAAGCTGATGACCAGTGAAATGCTGGTGAAGTTGCTCGATCAGGGCGTGGTGAAGCTTAACGATCCGTTAAACAAATATGCGCCTCCGGGTAAACATGTTCCTGACTATCAGGGCACACCTATTACTCTGGTGAATCTGGCCACGCACACCAGTGCCCTGCCACGTGAACAACCGGGCGGGGCGGCACATCGTCCTGTATTTGTCTGGCCAACGCGGGAACAGCGCTGGAACTATCTGACTAACGCCACGCTGAAATCTGCGCCAGGTTCTCAGGCAGCCTATTCCAATCTGGCATTTGATCTGCTGGCTGATGCGCTGGCTACCGCCTCTGGTAAACCTTACACCCAGCTTTTCGAAGATCAAATCACCCGCCCGTTGGGGATGAAAGATACCACCTTTACGCCTTCTCCCGATCAGTGCAAGCGGCTGATGGTGGCCGAGAAAGGCGCCAGCCCGTGCAATAACACGCTGGCAGCGATCGGCAGCGGTGGTGTCTATTCCACCCCCGGAGACATGATGCGCTGGATGCAGCAGTTCCTCTCTTCGGATTTTTACGCGCGCAGCAATCAGGCTGACCGTATGCAGACGTTGATTTACCAGCGTAGCCAGTTACACCGTGTGATTGGCATGGATGTGCCGGGTAAAGCAGATGCGCTTGGGCTGGGATGGGTTTATATGGCCCCTAAAAATGGTCGACCGGGGATTATTCAGAAAACGGGTGGCGGCGGCGGATTTATAACCTATATGGCGATGATTCCGCAGTCGAATGTTGGCGCCTTTGTGGTGGTAACCCGCTCGGCGAACACGCGTTTTATCAATATGAGTGACGGGATAAACAACCTGGTGGCTGAGCTGAGCGCCAATAAAGCACAGGTTGTTCCGGCCTCCTGACGACGTCAATACTCCGTGGGCAAACGGTTGATACTGACCAGTTTGCCCCGGCTCATATTGATATAATTGCCTTGTCGTAATGCCGCCAACACTTCTGCGACAACTGAGCGAGAAATGCGCGTGCTTCGCTGAATATGATTCATCACACCTATTTTTGATCGTAACGCTTCATCCCACTCCGCCATTTCCATTAACATCGCACGGATCTGACTGTAAGAGTTATTGCCAACGAGCTGCATATCGCGTTTTTCTAAAATGTGATTAATCCACGAAAGCCAACAAAATGCTTCACGCCAAAGAGAAGCCTGCTGAATAAGCTGGTGCGTTTTCGTGGCAGGCAAATAAAATCCGTCGCACGGCGTCTGTGCAACAATTCGGTATTCTTGCGAATTTTCCGGCATGCCTGCCGTCAGACCAAAAACAAAAGGGGCAGTGACGATATTAATCAGTAACTCATCCGACGGCCGGTAGACGGCGGCAACGCCCGATTGTAAAACAAACGTATAATGCTCTTCGTCAAAGCAACCGCTGGATATAACCTGGTGTGGAGAGGTTTGAAAAGGGGTACTGTCGGCTTTCAGACATTGTTCGAGCCGGCTTAATTCAGAAAGTGGTTTGGCATCAAAATTCATGCAGACCTCAAGTCATCCGTATCTGTCGGTTCTGTTAACTATTTTATCGTTATCTATAAAACTGCGGGGAGAAACCTCCCCCCGCGATTTATTTCTTACCAGGAATATTTAACACCCAGATTTGCGCCCCAGTTCTGGTCAACGTCGCCGCCGCCCAGATAGGTTGCATCAGTGTAAGCACTGAAGTTTTTGGTGAAGCTAAACTGCGTTCCCAGACCCGCGCGCACTGCGGAACCTTTCACGCCGTTATCGATGCTGTCACCGTTCACATCGGCATCGTTATCAGCGTCGTCATAGACGTAGGCCAGCTTGACGTAAGGTGTCAGAGCCTGATCGTCGCCGTAGCTAAAGGTATAGCCCGCGTCGATACCAGCTTCATAACGCAAGCTGTCGTAAGACTGACCATCGACTTTCATGTCATTGCTTAACTGATAGTCATCACCAGACTGGAACAGGCCAGAAACAGAGGCATACGGCGTGACGTAACCTGCGGTATTCGGTTTCCAGTCGTAGCCCAGCTTCAGACCAAAGCCCCAGGCATCAGTTGTGGTGTTGCCATCCACGTATTCACCATTGCTCATGGTGGCAGAGAGATCGTTATTGAAACGGGTGTAGTTCATGGACCCATCAATAAAGATATCGTTAGCAAACTTCGCGGATGAATAGATCATCGCTGTCTGGCTATCCTGATCGACCTGACCAGTACGATCGCTCACATCACCTTTAGCGAAGCCTGCCGCACCACCCACAATCCATTTAGCATTGTTGCCGTCGATCTGCGTATCCAGACCAACCATGATGCCACTGACATCCTGGTCATAACTGATGACGCCGTTATCACCATCGAAGTTGCCACCAAAGTAGCTCACCCATGCGCCGCCGTTATCTGCCAGGCCATGACGGCTATTGGTCAGACGGGCACCGAGGGTATCCTGCTGCAGGTTCCAGATATTGGTGTTCGCAGACGGGATGCTCAACGCCATGTTAGCGTAATCCGTCAGCTCTTCCTGGTGAAGAACAACGGTGTCACCCTGCTGCTGTGCGCTGTAGGTATAAGCACCCAGGTCAGCTTTGTTTGCGGCGGTGAAGCTTGCCTGCGTATCCGCGTTATTATCATAAACGCGGATGATCTCATTGTTTTTGTAGTCGGCAACTGCGCCTGCACCCGTTGCATTGTCGATACGGACCTTGTAGTTGCCCGCGACATCACCGTTCACAGCCAGATGGCCATCCGCATTGAGCGCAACCACACCGTAGTCGTACTCTGCTTTGCTCTTATCATTGGTGACGTAACGTGCGTTGTTCAAATCTGAATTCAGCACGTAATCACGGCTTGCCACGTTCAGTACGCCGCCATCGGTCAGTACCATGTTATGGGTATCGGTCTGGCCCAGTCCCAGCGCCAGTTCCGCACCGTTATCCACGGTGATGGTGTTGGCATACAGTTCGGCGGTTTCCTCGGTGAGGATGGCACGGCTGCCGCTGTCCAGGTAGAGGCTGTCTGTTGCTACGCCACCATCATTGCCAATATTCAGTGACGAAGCATTGGTCAGAGTGATGGTATCAGCCAACAGGCCTGAGTTTTCGACATTGACCTGCGACTGGTTATTCACTGCAAGGGTATCAATGTTAGAGACCTTGCGGGTATCCCACTCTGAGCCATTATTCAGGGTGACATTGAACAGACCGCTTTGATACACCTCTTCGCCAGCGACGTGACCATTACTGTCGAAGGTTGAATCCGGCCAGATGCTGTTGGGTGACAAGGTATGCCAGTCAACGTCGGTATAGCCTTCGCCATACATTTGCGAGGTCCCGATTGCTTCAACGCTGGAGACCGCTGCGCCGACCCACTTGCTGCCGTTTGTCAGCGTGACATCCAGCTTGTCGGTGCCATCCCAGCCGTTGGTCGTTGGGTTGTAAATACCGTCATCCGTGGTATCAGTGGCCGGATCGCCATTCGCAAAGAAGTTATTATCGAAGGTACTTGAGAAGAGGATATCGCCCGTCACGGTGGAATGGTCGAAGGTGGCGGTGGTCTGCATCGCGTTATCTGCATCGCTGGCGGCGACAATCAGAGCCGCGTCATCCGCAGCAGTTGCATTCGTTTCGCCGTAATCACTCGGCTTTGCGGTCTGACCGTAGAAGCCGGACGTGCCCAAATCGCTGTATGCGCCAGAAGTCAGAACGGAGTCTTTTACGACCAGCGTATCGGTAAACACTTTACTGCTGTCCGCAACGCCTTCAACGCTGTCGTATGGCGTGTTATCCAGCTCATGAAAACCTTGCATCAGAGTAATACCCGCAACGTGGGAATTATTCTGGATAACAATATCGGATTCCGTATCCAGGGTAATGGCATTACCCAACGCATAGGTGTCCTGATAATGCGTTTCGGTGGTATCACCGTTCACAACGTCATAAGCATAATGCTCGAAAGCATCATTGATTGTTGAATTATCAACCGTCAGGCTAAAACGTTCATACTGATTATGTTCTGTTCCATCAGCCTGATTATCAGTTGTACAGGTATCGGTCATGCACCCGGAGGTAATCATACCGTTAATAGTACTGTTCGAAATATTCAGTGAATTGCTACGACCACCGACGCCATCGTCCAGATAATAGGTGGAGATAACGCCATTTACCGTAGACTTGTTGATAACAGGATAGATATCACCGTCGTGAGTCGTATCCGTGCCATCCCAGTCGGCATAACCATAATACCAGGGTGATGTAGCGGTATTATCATATCCAAATGTATTATAGGTTGTGCCTGAAATATCTTTCGCATTTGCCTGAGAAGCGATAGCCAGCGTACAAGCTAATGCAATTTGAGATACAGCGAGTTTCTTTTTCCATGTTTGCATTGGGTCATCCCTCCTCAGGGACGTAAGCAAGTTTGTCCGTCAAATCTGAATTGCAACATTAAATTGCGGAGGGAATTATGCAGCCTTAATTCAAAAAGGTTCAATGAATGATTCGATTAAGTCCGTATCCAGACAAATAACTCCGATCGACCTCGAATAATTCAATCACCAGAATTAATATTATAAAATCAATTCATTAGCATTTTATAAGTCATGCGTACAAATAATATTTAATTTAAACAGATAACTTCAAATGATATTAGTGCATGAGTCTCATCAAAATATAAATAGATTGCCACCAGAATAACATATTACATTTATATAAATCAGCCCTTTTGAACAGGACATTACGTCAGGCAAAAACGACCATTTTCGTAAAACAGTCCCCCCTTCTTTCGGCTATACTGGCCCTCTTTGTTCCACAAACGTCAGGCATACTATGACCGATTTAATTGCTCGTCCCCGTCGCCTGCGCAAGTCACCTGCACTGCGCGCTATGTTTGAAGAGACAACATTGACCTTAAACGATCTGGTGTTGCCGATTTTTGTCGAAGAAGAGATCGATGATTACAAAGCCATTGAGGCAATGCCGGGCGTCATGCGCATACCGGAAAAGCATCTGGCGCGTGAGATCGAACGCATCGCCAACGCCGGCATCCGCTCGGTAATGACCTTCGGCATCTCCCATCATACGGACGCCACCGGCAGCGACGCCTGGAAAGAAGATGGTCTGGTCGCGCGCATGTCCCGCATCTGCAAAGAGACCGTGCCGGAAATGGTCGTCATGTCAGATACCTGTTTCTGTGAATACACCTCTCATGGCCACTGCGGTGTGCTGTGTGACCACGGTGTGGATAATGATGCAACCTTGATTAATCTCGGCAAGCAGGCGGTGATTGCCGCCGCGGCCGGGGCCGATTTTATCGCACCGTCAGCGGCGATGGATGGTCAGGTGCAGGCGATTCGTCAGGCGCTTGATGCCGCCGGGTTTACCGACACGGCCATCATGTCCTACTCCACTAAATTTGCCTCGTCCTTCTATGGCCCGTTCCGCGAAGCGGCCGGTACCGCGCTGAAAGGCGATCGCAAAACGTATCAGATGAACCCGCTTAATCGTCGTGAAGCCATTCGTGAATCCCTGCTCGACGAAGCGCAGGGCGCGGACTGCCTGATGGTGAAACCTGCCGGCGCTTATCTCGATATCCTGCGTGACATTCGTGAACGCACCGAGCTGCCGCTGGGCGCCTACCAGGTCAGCGGCGAATACGCGATGATCAAATTCGCGGCGCGTGCAGGTGCTATAGATGAAGAAAAAGTGATCCTCGAAAGCCTGGGCGCGATCAAACGTGCCGGCGCAGATCTGATCTTCAGCTACTTTGCACTGGATCTGGCTGAGAAGAAGATCCTGCGCTAATACGAGTGCCCTCCCCATCGCGGGAGGGCCTTCGGCATAAAACGTCACCAAACTGCCATAGAAACGACATCTCTTCCTTCTACTGTCTGGGCAAGACGGCAGGAGGTATAACCATGTTTAGTCTCGACAGCGTTCTCGATGACCTTTGGCCTCAGGCGAGGCCTGCACCCTGGCAAAAAAGTCTGTTAAAAAGGCTGTTTTACGAAGAAGAATTCCAGCAGTTTGCCGCAGCACACCGCCACCTGAAAGGACTCGATATGGTGGAGCAGGTTCTGGACCACCTCGATATTTCCTGCACGCTCGCTTCCCACGATCTCGAACAGATCCCCGAACATGGGCCACTGGTTATCATGGCCAACCATCCAACAGGCACCCTTGATGGGCTGGCGTTACTCTATGCCGTCTCCCGCGTGCGTCGCGATGTGAAAGTCGTCACCAACCGTATGCTGACGCATCTCGAACCGCTCAGTTCGCTGTTTATTCCGGTCGATAACATCGGCGGTAAAACAACAAAAACGGCCTTTGCGCAAATGGAGCAACAACTGCACCAGTCGGGCGTGTTGATCTTCTTCCCGGCTGGCGAAGTTTCACGGCCTACGCGTAAAGGCATCCGTGATAAAAAATGGCACACGGGTTTTATCAAGCTGGCGAATAAATTCCGCGCGCCGCTGCTGCCTGTTCACATCCAGGCACACAACAGCCTGCTCTTTTATGCCAGCACGTTTGTTTCCTCCACCCTGCCAATGCTGTTACTGATGCAGCAAATGTTTCGCCGACAACACAGCAACCTGCCGATTAAAATCGGACAACAAATTGCCTGGAATAGCTGGTATAGCGCAACGCAATCTTCGCGTGAGATGGCCGGAAAGTGCCGTCAGCACGTGATACGGCTTGGCAAGGGATTGCCCGGGCTGTTCAGAACCGAGTCGGCGATTGCACGACCGGAAGACCGGGCCACGCTTAAGCGCGCGCTGGGGCAGGCCGAATGCCTGGGGAAAACCAGTGACGGCAAGGCTATTTATTTATGGCAGCGTAACGGCGAGGAAGATGTGCCGATACTGCGTGAACTGGGCCGTTTACGCGAAATCGCCTTTCGCGCCGTGGGCGAAGGCAGCGGAAAACGCCGCGACACCGACCGCTATGATGACGATTATCTGCATTTAATCTTATGGGATGAAGAAGACCTGGAGATCGTCGGTGCCTACCGCTTTATGCCTACGGCAGAGCAAGTCGCAAAGCACGGTTTCAGCGGGCTGTACAGCCACAGTCTGTTTCATTACGACGACAAAATGGCTCCAATACTCGAACATGGGATCGAACTGGGCCGGAGTTTTATTCAGCCACGTTACTGGGGCCGACGGGGGCTGGATTACCTGTGGTCCGGGATCGGTGCCTTTCTGGCCCGCTATCCGCACTATCGTTATCTGTTTGGTCCGGTCTCCATTTCTGGGGGATTACCACCCGATGCGCGGGATCTTTTGGTGGCCTTTTATCGCCTGTGGTTCCCGGCCAGCCATCCCTTTGCCGTATCACGCCAGCCTTATCCGGCCTCGCTGCCCGATGTCCTGGCGCAGTTTGGCGGGAAAGATTACACAGACGATCTGACCCGGCTAAAATCACTGCTCGGCAATCTGGGATGCGGCATCCCTCCGCTTTATAAGCAGTATTCCGAGCTGTGTGAACCCGGCGGCGTGCAGTTTATCGATTTCGGGAGCGATCCGGCCTTCAACCACTGCGTGGATGGTCTGGTTTTGGTGGATTTGTGTTATCTGAAACGTAACCGCTATGAACGCTATATTGAGGCCCATCTCTAAATGGGCCGGACCAGTCAGTTTCCTCAGGACGCTCGATAAAAAGGCTTATCCCCTAAAATCGTCGCGCGGTGCATAATCCGTCGCTGGGGCAGATAATCCGCATTGGCGTAGTGCTGGGTCACGCGGTTGTCCCAGATCGCCAGATCGTTTTGCTGCCAGCGCCAGCGCACCTGGAACTCGGGTTTCGTGATATGGGCAAAGAGAAACCCGAGTAACGCCTCACTCTCCTTCTCGCTGACATCAACTATGCGCGTGGTGAAACCTTCGTTCACGAACAGCGCCTGCCTGCCCGTCACCGGGTGGGTGCGTACTACCGGATGCAGCAACGGCGGATGTTTTGCTACTGCCTCCCGCCAGCGCTGGTGCTCCTCGTCGCTTTTACGGTATTTGTATTCCTGGAACGATTTTTTAAAGTCATGTTCTGCGCGTAATCCGCTGAGCAGATGCTTAAATGGCGTCGACAGGGCGTCAAAGGCCGCAATACCGCTCGCCCATAGCGTATCGCCACCGCTGTCAGGAAGCTCCTTCGCCGCTAAAATCGCCCCGGCGGGCGGCGTCTCAATAAAGGTAACATCCGTATGCCAGTTATCATTATCCGGTGGATTATCATTATGGGTATCCAGCACGATGATCTCTTCCACGCCTTCCGCATGAGGGTAGACCGGGTGAATATGCAGATCGCCAAAACGCTGTGCCAGGGCTCGCTGCTGCTGTGGCGTGATAGCCTGCTCGCGTAAAAACACGACCTGATGGCGCAGCACGGCGTGATACAGCTGTTCAAACTGGTTATCACTCAAGGGACGCGTCACATCCAGCCCACTAATTTGTGCGCCAATCCAGGGACCAAGGGGGGTAATCGTCAATCGTTCACTCATTCTTTCTCTCCATACCAGGGCGTCAGACGACGCTGTAATGCCCGCAGCCCCACCTCTAAACTGAAGGCAATCACGGCAATCACCATGATCCCAGCCAGCACCACGTCAGTCGCCAGAAACTCACCCGCGGACTGCACCATAAACCCCAGGCCACGCGTTGCGGCAATCAGCTCTGCGGCAACCAGCGTGGACCACCCCACACCCAGCCCAATGCGTAAACCCGTCAAAATTTCCGGCAGTGCGCCCGGTAAAATCACGTACCACAACACCTGGAGACGGCTGGCCCCCAGCGCCTGTGCGGCGCGTAAACGCACCTGCTGGGCGCTTTTCACCCCAGCCACCGCCGACAGGGCCACGGGGGCAAATATCGCCAGATAAATCAGCAGGATTTTAGATGTTTCACCGATACCAAACCAAATCACCATCAGCGGGAGATAGGCCAGAGGCGGCACCGGACGATACAGTTCGATGAGCGGGTCGAGGATGCCGCGAACAGCAGGACTCAGCCCCATCGCCATCCCCACCGGAATACCGATAATCACCGCAGCCACGAGCGCCACCAGAATACGTCCCAGGCTGGCAGACAGATGCTGCCATAAGGTCGCATCCATAAAACCTTGCGGACCGGCAATGGCAATCAGCTTCGCCAGAACCTGCCCCGGCGGCGGCAAAAATAACGGACTGATCCACTGAAGCGCTGTTACCCCCCACCAGACCGCAAGGAGGACCAGTAAAGTCCCCAGACTCAGGGTGAGCTGACGTGACAGCGGCCAGCGCAGCGTCAGACGTTTACCCGCGCGTTTTTCGCTAAAGATAATGCTCATGAGAACGCCTCCCGCTGCTCGAACACGCGGTTCAGCACATACTCCCGCCGGGCAATAAACTGCGGGTCGGATTTAATGCTCCGTGCGGGTTCTCCGGCGACATAGCGGCGGGCAAAATCCAGCGGTAATCTTTCCAGCACTCGCCCGGGCCCCGGCGATAACAGCACCAGTTCGGTAGCCATAAAGACCGCTTCTTCGATGTCATGGGTGATCAGTAACACCTGCTTTCCCGTCTCGTGCCACAGGCGAAGCAACAGGGTTTGCATCTGCTCACGCGTAAAGGCATCCAGCGCGCCAAAAGGCTCGTCCAGCAATAACAGCTGCGGATTTGCCGCCAGCGCACGGGCAATCCCGACCCGCTGACGCTGCCCGCCGGAGAGTTGCCAGATAAAGCGCTTTTCAGCGCCTTCCAGCCCCACTTTTTTCAGCATCTGACGGGCCGTATCCAGACGTTGATCGCGTTCGACGCCCGCCAGCTGCAGTCCAAACGCCACATTTTCCTGAACGTTGCGCCAGGGCAATAATCCCTCGTGCTGAAACACCACGCCCCGTTCCGCGCCGGGTCCCTCGACGCGTTTCCCTTCAAGCTCAATCGTGCCGTGCTGAACCGGGTCAAACCCGGCAATCAGATTCAGCAATGTGGTTTTACCGCAGCCCGACGGCCCCAATACCACCAGCAACTCACCGCTATCCAGCGTCAGATTGATATTGTCCAGCACCGGCTTGTCACCGTAGTGGGCAGACAGGTTGGTGATGTTCAGCATATTTCCCCCTTACTTTACAAAGCGATCGGTCACGAACTGGCTGTAATCGGTCGCTACTGCGGGCACTTTGCCCTGCTCTTTCAGGAAGAGGGCGGTATCAATAATCGCTTTATTCACCGGACCTGAAAGCTGTTGCACCTGTTGCGCAGGCGTCAGATAGGTATTGCCTTTCACCAGCGCCGGCACATCCGCCTCTGGCACGCCGCTCAGCCGAGACAGCTTTTCCAGGTTCGCCGGTTGTTTAAGCCAGTCGTCAGGGCTGGCAAGGTAGGGTTGCTGCGCGTCGATAGCGCTTTTGGCGAAGGCTTTCACCACGTCGGGATGTTTTTCAGCAAAATCTTTGCGCACCACCCAGACATCCAGCGTGGGCGATCCCCACTTCCCGACCGTTTCGGAATCGGTCAGCACGGTGCCCTCTTTTTGCAGAGCGTTTACGGCAGGCGCCCACACATACGCGCCATCAATATCGCCACGCTGCCAGGCGGCCACAATCGCCGGCGGCTGCAGATTGATGATCTGCACCTGTCCGGGTTTGATCCCCCAGTGTTTCAGCGCTGCCAGCAGGCTGTAGTGGGTGGTGGACATAAAGGGCACGGCGATGCGTTTGCCAATAAGATCCTGCGGTGTGGTGATGTTTTTCTTCACCACCAGCGCTTCGGAATTGCCCAACTGCGAGGCAAGGAGAAACACTTCAATCGGCACCTGCTGGCTTGCGGCTACCGCCAGCGGACTGGACCCTAAATTGCCGATCTGGACATCGCCTGACGCCAGGGCGCGCACAATGCTTGCGCCACTGTCAAACTTCCGCCAGTCCACCGTTGCGCCACTCTCTTTTGCAAACGTGTTATCCGCCTGAGCGACCTTTGCCGGCTCTGCGGAAGTTTGATACGCCACGGTGACCTCTACCGCCTGCACCTGAAATGCCCACAGCGCGAGTGCGCCCAATAATGAAATACGCGATGAAATTGCCATAGTGTCTGCTCCCCTCTCTTGTTATTGGGGCAGTATTTCCGGCGCAGGTATTTTGATAAAGGAATAAAAAAGCATCGTTAATGCCGAATCGTTTTTAGAAAAAAAGCGGCAAAAGATAGTGAATAAAGTGGCAAGCCATTTTATTGCAATTTTGTTACATCCGTTACATATCCAGAGGGACAACATTGCCAGCCCGCTGTCGACGGGCATCATAGAAAAACGGTGAAAAACAGGGATCAATAATGATTAAAGTGGTGCTGGTGGATGACCACGTTGTGGTGCGTTCCGGATTTGCCCAACTTCTGAGCCTGGAAGAGGATATGGTGGTGGAAGGCCAGTTCAGCAGCGCGGCGCAGGCGTGGCCGGTCTTGTCGCGCAACGACATCGACGTAGCAGTGATGGACGTCGCCATGCCCGACGAAAACGGTCTCAGCCTGCTTAAACGTCTGCGTCAGCAACGCCCCGCTTTTCGCGCGATCATTCTCAGTATCTACGACACGCCGGCGTTTGTGCAAAGCGCCCTTGACGCGGGTGCCAGCGGCTATCTGACCAAACGCTGCGGCCCGGAGGAGCTGGTTCAGGCCGTTCGCTCAGTCGGCATGGGCGGGCACTATCTTTGCGCCGATGCGGTAAAAGCCCTGCGCGGTGGTCAGCCCGTCTCTACCGTGCTCGACGTGCTCACGCCGCGCGAGCGGGAGGTATTCGACCTGCTGGTGAAAGGGGAAAGCGTCAAAGCCATCGCCTTTTCGCTGGCACTGAGCCACAAAACGGTGCACGTGCATCGGGCCAACGTTCTGGGGAAATTGCAGTGCAGCAGCACCATTGAACTGGTCCATTTCGCACTCGACAACCAGCTTCTCGCAGGCCACTGATGGGGCGCTCCGTCCGGCATCTGGTTCTCTCACTGTTCATTTTTATGGCCTGGAGCACCGGCTGGTTAATGCTCTGGACGCTCAGCTTTTACCTGACCCATAACGGCCAGCAGGCGGTGCTCTTTCTGCCGCAGGGTGTTTATCTGGCGCTGCTGATTTTGCTGTCGCGACGCTTCTGGCCTGCACTTATTCTGCCTCCACTGGCCGCTATCACCTGGCTGCACAGCGAACAGCTTCTGACCCATCACGTGATGCTGGTGGTGCCGCTGCTGGGGACGTTACCAGTCTGGCTTACTCAGCGTTACTGGCGCCGCTTCCCCCTTTACTGGCAGCGACTCTCCTTACTGATTGCGGCCGTTACGCTTAACGCGCTGCTGCAGACGCTCGTTCTCTCGCCCCTGCTTGAAAGCCCGACCACGCTTCTGCTGCTGGCCTCCTTTACCGGCGGCGTGCTGCTGACCCCCTTCGTCTATCTGGTGTTTGAATTTTTACGCCAACAGCATCGTCACCATTTACTGGGGCTGGATATCAGCAATCCGCCGCTGCGCACGTCGCTCATCATCTGGTGCAGCTTGTTCTTTATCATCGGGATTGGCACGCAGATGGTGCTCTCCCCCGCGCTTGAACGCCTGCTGTTGATTGTCGTCTTTCTGCCCAACGTGGTGATGGCGTGGAAATTTGGCTGGCAGGGGGGCGTGCTCTCGGGGTTACTGGGCAGCATGATGATCACCATTGCCCGCCAGGTGGGCGTCGGCTTTACGGATTTACTGGAGCTGGAGATTTTTCTGGCCACGCAGTCGCTGCTGGGCATTGGGCTGGGGATCGCCATTAGCCGTCAACAGCAGCTGGCGCTCAATCTGGATCACTATCGACGTCGGCTGGAGGCCGAACTTCAGGCGCGGCGGGCGCTCACCGAACAGCTCATTCATAGCGAAGAAGACACCCGCAAACAGCTGGCGCGTGAACTGCACGACGAGATCGGCCAGAATATCACCGCCATTCAGATTCAGTCTCAGCTGGTCAGGCGCGCAGGTGATACGCCGTTAGCCATGGAAGCCGCCGGACAGATCAACGATCTGGCGCGTCGGATCCACCACTCAACTCGCCAGCTGCTGCGTCAGCTGCGCCCGCCCGTGCTGGACGAATTATCTCTCAAAGAGGCGCTGCATCATCTGGTGAATGAGTTCGCCTTTGCCGAACGCGGGATTGTCTGCCGGTTTGACTATCAGCTTGACGCCCCGCCGCAAAACGAAACCCTGGTCTTTACGCTATACCGCCTGCTTCAGGAGTTGCTGAATAACGTCAGCAAACATGCGGATGCCCGGGAGGTGACAATCCTGCTGTGTCAGAAAGATCACCGCCTGCATCTGGAAGTGGCGGATAACGGCTGCGGGATAAGCCCGGAAAAAAGCGCCGGATTCGGGATACAGGGGATGCGCGAGCGGGTCCATGCCCTGGGCGGTGAGTTCACGCTGGCATCCCACGCCGGCACGCGCGTAATTGTTAACCTGCCCACAATTTTGCAACAAACACCGCATTAACCAGGAAAAAGTCTTAGCCACGCCAGACTTTCTCTCATCCCTTTTACTTCCCGCTCTCATACAGTCATTTCAAACGGAGAACACCATGCCCGCACTGACTGCCGAACAGGTTACCCATCGCTTTCAGGCTGTACGGCCAAAACTGCTGCTGTGCATGGCGATTGGCTACGCCGCGTTTTACCTGACGCGCAAAAGTCTGAATTACGTGCTCCCTGCCCTGCAAATGAATCTGGGGCTGAGCAAGAGTGACATCGGACTTATCGGTTCTCTGTTTTATCTGAGCTATGGCATGTCGAAATTTGCCGCCGGATTGTGGCACGACAGCCACGGACAGCGCGCGTTTATGGGGATTGGCCTGCTGGCGACGGGCGTGCTGAACGTGTTGTTTACCTTTAGCGACGCCTTTCCGCTGCTGCTGTTTATCTGGACCTTAAACGGCTTCTTTCAGGGATGGGGATGGCCGCCCTGCGCGCGTTTACTCACCCACTGGTACTCCCGCAACGAGCGCGGGTTCTGGTGGGGTTGCTGGAATACCTCCATCAATGTGGGTGGCGCGATTATTCCTTTAATTTGTGCTCTGGCGGCCCACCTTTGGGGCTGGCAGGCGGCGATGCTGACACCGGGGATCATCAGCATTGTGCTCGGCCTGTGGCTAACCACACAACTGCGGGGTACACCGCAGGAAGAGGGTCTGCCGACGGTCGGGGAGTGGCGCAACGATCCGTTAGAGTTGCGCCAGGAACAGCAAAGCCCCCCGATGGGGCTGTGGCAGATGTTACGCACCACCATGCTGCAAAATCCGATGATTTGGCTGCTCGGCGCCTCTTACGTGCTGGTCTACCTCATCCGGATTGCGCTGAATGACTGGGGCAACATCTGGCTCTCAGAGAGCCACGGCGTGAATCTGCTGAGCGCCAACGCGACGGTGATGCTGTTCGAAGTCGGTGGCCTGCTCGGTGCGCTGTTTGCCGGTTGGGGTGCCGATCTGCTGTTCAGCGGCCAGCGGGCGCCAATGATTTTACTGTTCACGCTGGGGTTAATGGTGTCGGTGGCCGCGCTGTGGCTGGCGCCGGTACACCACTACGCCCTGTTGGCAGCCTGTTTCTTTAGCGTGGGATTTTTTGTGTTTGGTCCGCAAATGCTGATCGGCCTGGCCGCCGTCGAGTGCGGGCACAAACAGGCAGCGGGTTCCATCACCGGTTTTCTCGGCCTCTTTGCCTATCTGGGGGCGGCCCTGGCGGGATGGCCCCTGTCGCAGGTGATTGAACGTTACGGCTGGTCGGGGATGTTCAGTTTGCTCTCGATCGCCGCCGTACTGATGGGTTTATTACTGATGCCGCTGTTGATGTCGGGCATTACCGCTTCTCGCAGTCATATAACGTCTTAAAAGGGCTGAATAATGAAAACTACACTCCTCTCTACCCTCATTGTGTCCGGGATCGCGCTGGCGACCTTAACCGGCGCGGCACAGGCCAAAGGTCGTCTGGTGGTCTACTGCAGCGCCACCAATGAAATGTGCGAAGTCGAAACGAAAGCATTCGGCGATAAGTACGATGTGAAAACCTCGTTTATCCGCAACGGTTCCGGCAGCACGCTGGCAAAGGTTGATGCGGAGAAGAAAAACCCGCAGGCTGACGTCTGGTACGGCGGCACTCTGGACCCGCAGTCTCAGGCCGGTGAGATGGGTTTGCTGCAGCCCTACACGTCCAACAATCTTGCGCAGATCATGGAAAAATTCCGCGATCCTGCAAAGGTAAAAGGCAACCTTTCTTCGGCCGTTTATGTGGGGATCCTCGGCTTCGGCGTGAACACCCAGCGCCTGAAAGAGAAAAATCTGCCCGTGCCGAAGTGCTGGAAAGATCTGACCAAACCGGAATACAAAGGCGAGACTCAGATTGCCGATCCGCAAAGTTCCGGCACCGCTTACACCGCCCTGGCCACGTTTGTACAGCTGTGGGGTGAAGATCAGGCCTTTGATTATCTGAAACAGCTCAACAGCAATGTTTCCCAGTACACCAAATCCGGTATTGCCCCGGCGCGTAACGCCGCACGGGGTGAAACGGCCATTGGCATCGGCTTCCTGCATGACTACTCCCTGGAAAAAGAGCAAGGCGCTCCGCTGGAGCTGATCTCCCCGTGCGAAGGCACCGGGTATGAAATTGGCGGCGTGAGCATCCTGAAAGGCGCGCGTAACGAAGAGAACGCGAAGCTATTTGTGGACTGGGTACTGTCGAAAGAGGCACAGGAGCTGGCGTGGAAGAAAGGCAAATCCTACCAAATCCTCACTAATACTACGGCAGAAACCTCGCCCAACTCCCTGAAGCTGGACGATCTGAAGCTCATCAGCTACGACATGGACAAATACGGCTCAACGGACGTGCGCAAGGCGTTGATCAATAAATGGGTCAGCGACGTGAAGATGGGCAAATAAGCTCACGAGTGCGATCACTTGCCGGGTAGCGTGACGCTGCCCGGCCAACAACACCGGAACCCTTATGTCACAGACACTTGCTCTCCATCCCGCGCCAAAACGGGATGCGGTATTCCTTTGGGTTTTACTTGGCTGGCTGGCCTTCGCGCTGCTGCCAGGCTGGAGCCTGGATTACGGTCTGCTGGAGTCGACGAAAGATGAAATTCTCGCCGCCTACAGCTGGTCAAATTTAAACGTCAGCATCCTGTGGTATGTGCTCCCCAGCCTGCTGCTGGTGCGTCCTTTCTCGACGGCGCAGCGTGAACAGCGCCGTCGCCACTATATGGATGCGGGCTGGGCGCTGCTGTGTATGCTGTTTGTGGTGCTGAGCGCCACGACAGCAGGCCGGGGGCTGGGCTATGCCAGCATTGTGCTGCTCACGGCGCTCGGGGCCATCATCACGCTGGCGCTGACCCGTCTGGACTGGCTGGGAGGCGACCGGTTTGTCATTGGCTCCCTGATCGCCATTATCACGCTGATTGGCATTTTTATCGTCTGGCCGAGCATAGCCATCTTTATCCCCATGTTCACCAACGACGCCGGGGAGTTCGCCCCACTGGCGTTTATGACGGTGCTGTCCCAGGCGCATATCGTTCAGGTGATTATCAACTCGATTTTACTGTCGATTGCCGTCGGCATCGGCTGTACCTTCTTCGGGCTGGTACTGGCGATTTACACCACCCGCATTGCCAGACGTAGCGCCATCATTGGCCGTATTTTCTCGATCTTGCCCATTGTGACCCCACCCTTTGTCGTGGGCTTAGGCGTCACGCTGATGATGGGACGCTCGGGCTACGTGACGGAATTGATGGTCGACTGGTTTGGCCTGACCAACACCAACTGGCTGTACGGCTTCACCGGGATCTGGCTGGCGCAGGTGCTGGCCTTCACGCCGATGGCCTTTATGATCCTGGACGGGGCGATCAAAACGATCCATCCCTCACTGGAAGAGGCTTCGTACACCCTGCGAGCCAGCCGCTGGCAGACCTTCAACGGCGTATTTGTTCCCCTGCTGAAACCGGCGCTGGCAAACGCCTTTTTGATTGTCATTGTCCAGTCGCTTGCCGACTTCAGTAATCCGCTGGTGCTGGGCGGCAACTTTGACGTGCTCGCCACCCAAATCTACTTCTACATTACGGGCTCTCAGCTGGACTATCAGGCCGCCAGCACCTTGGGTGCCTTCCTGCTGGTCTTCTCGCTGCTGGTGTTCTGTATTCAGTACATGTGGATTGGCAAACGCTCTTACGTCACGGTCTCCGGCAAATCGTATCGGGGCGACGTACAGCCGCTACCGGTCACGCTGGTCTGGAGCGTGGTGGCCCTGCTCACAGTCTGGATTGCCTTTAATGCCCTGCTCTACGGCAGCATTTTCTACGGCAGCTTTACCGTGAACTGGGGAGTGGATTACACGCTGACGCTGGATAACTTTATTAAGCTGTTCGGCCAGGGCATGAGCGATGGCGCCTGGCCTTCCCTGCTCGATACGTTGCTCTACGCCGGGATCGCCGCGCCTATTACCGCAGGCTTTGGGTTGTTGATCGCCTGGGTGGTGGTCCGCCAGCAGTTCAAAGGGAAAAAAGCCCTCGAGTTCACGACGATGCTCTGCTTCGCCGTACCGGGCACCGTGGCGGGCGTCTCCTATATTCTGGCCTTTAATAGCGCGCCGGTGTACCTCACCGGGACGGCGGCAATTGTGATTATCTCCATGGTGATGCGTAACGTGCCGGTGGGGATCCGTGCGGGCATTGCGGGGCTGGGCCAAATTGACAAATCTCTGGACGAAGCCTCACTCAGCCTGCGGGCCGGTTCACTTCGCACCATCACGCATATTCTGCTGCCGCTGCTGCGACCGGCGATTCTGTCGGCGCTGATATACAGCTTCGTGCGCGCCATCACGACGGTGAGCGCCATTGTCTTCCTCGTGACGCCCGATACCCGCGTGGCAACGGCCTACATCCTCAATCGTGTAGAAGACGGCGAATACGGCGTGGCAATTGCCTATGGCTCGATCCTGATCGTGGTCATGCTGGCGATTATTTTCCTCTTTGACTGGCTGATCGGTGAGGCTCGCACCTCTCGTTCCAAAGCCAAAAACCAGGCGTAACATTATGACTCAGAAACATTTCGTTGAACTGCGCAATGTCACCAAGCGCTTTGGGGATAACACCGTTATCGACAACATCAATCTCGCCATTCCACAGGGGCAGATGGTGACGCTGCTTGGCCCGTCCGGCTGCGGTAAAACCACGGTACTGCGTCTGGTCGCCGGGCTGGAAAAACCCACTGAAGGGCAGATCTTTATCGACGGTGAGGATGTTACCGATCGCTCCATCCAGCAGCGCGATATTTGTATGGTATTTCAGTCCTATGCGCTCTTCCCGCATATGTCGCTGGGAGAAAACGTCGGATACGGTCTGAAGATGCTTGGCGTGTCGCGCCGTGATATCCGGTCGCGGGTGAAAGAGGCGCTGGCGATGGTGGATCTGGAGGGTTTTGAAGATCGCTATGTCGATCAGATCTCCGGCGGGCAACAGCAGCGCGTCGCCCTGGCCCGCGCCCTGATCCTCAAGCCCAAAGTCCTGCTTTTTGATGAGCCGCTGAGTAACCTCGATGCCAACCTGCGCCGCAGCATGCGCGATAAAATTCGCGAGTTGCAAAAACAGTTCAACATCACGTCGCTCTACGTTACTCACGATCAGAGCGAGGCGTTTGCGGTATCGGATACGGTACTGGTGATGAACAAAGGCAACATCATGCAGATGGGTTCGCCGCAGGATCTGTATCGCCAGCCCGCCTCGCGTTTTATGGCGAGCTTTATGGGCGACGCTAACCTGTTCCCGGCGCGCTTCTCTAAGGACGCGGTGGAGATCTACGGCTATCGCCTGCCACGGCCTGTGCATTTCGCCAGCGAAGGGGCGGGCTCCGTCGGCGTCCGCCCTGAAGCAATCACCCTGAGCGAGCACGGCGAGGAAAGTCAGCGCTGCACCATTCGCCACGTGGCGTATATGGGGCCGCAGTATGAAGTGACGGTGGACTGGCACGGGCAGGAGATTTTGCTCCAGGTTAACGCCACGCGCCTGCAACCCAACGCGGGTGAGCATTACTACCTGGAGATCCACCCGTACGGAATGTTTGTCCTGGCGGAAGTGGCTTGATGAATGCCGGGCAACCCCGGCAAAACGATCAGCGCTGCGCGGTGAGCGCGGCGATATCCTTCGGCGTGGTGCGACAGCATCCGCCGATTAACCGGGCTCCGGCCTCGATCCACTGGGGCAAATACCCCGCCAGCGTCTCACATGCCTCGCCGTGGTGATGCCAGGTTTTACTTACCGCGTCATAGTGCTCACCCGAATTTGGATAGACCACCAGCGGAAGCGATGTCAGGTTTTTAAGCGTGTTTAGCGCCGCCGTGGTGTTCTCCAGGGCGATACAGTTTATGCCCAGCGCCACCACCTGCGGATACGCCTTCAGCCACGCCACCACCTCGCGCAGCGGCGTGCCATCGCTTAAATGCGTGCTGTCGCGCAGCGTGAAGGTGAACCATGCCCGGGCGCGGGGATACTCTGCCAGCAGGACCGTCAGAGCTTTGATCTCCTCATATGAGGGCAGCGTTTCACACGCCAACAGATCCGCCCCTGCATCCAGCAGGGCTTCCACGCGTGGGCGATGGAAATCCATAAAGACATCGGCAGTGCGGACATAATCTCCGCGATACTCAGAGCCGTCGGCCAGGTATGCGCCGTAAGGACCCACGGATCCGGCCACCAGCAGCGTGCCCGCCTGCGGGTTTTCTGCCAGATACGCTTCGCGGGCCTTACGCGCCAGCTCGACGCTCTTTCCAATTAAGTGACGAGACTGCGTTTCATCCAGCCCCCGGGCGGCAAAGCCCGCGGGCGTCGCCTGATAGCTGGCAGTAATCGCCACCTGCGCACCTGCGCGGAAGTAATCCAGATGAACATCGCGGATCAGTTCAGGCTTTTCGATCAGCACTTTTGCGGACCACAGGCTGTCTGCCAGGTCGCAACCGTGCGCTTCCAGTTCCGTCGCCATCGCGCCGTCGAGCACAATAAAAGGCTGCGTTTCAAGAAGAGAGGTAAGCGGGTTATTCTGCGACATGTTCAGGCTCCTGATTTTTAAGAGAACGGGTCAGATACCAGGCACCATAACACAAGGCGACAAAGGGAATACCGCAGTAGAGCGCAATGCGCTGCGTCGGATCGAACGCAAGACCTACGCAGGCAACCAGACAAAGTACAAAACCGAGAACGGGCACCAGCGGATACCACGGTGCGCGATACTGCAACGCAGCCAGCGGTTTGCCCGCCTGCAGATGGCGACGACGGAACATAAAGTGCGACGCGCAAATGCTGATCCAGACCGCCACAACCGCAAACCCCGAAATGGCCGACAACGCGACAAAGACGGTGTCCGGCGCAACAACGCTTGAGAAGAGCGCCAGCACGCCGCCCAGCATACTCACCGAGATTGCCGTCAGCGGCACGCCGTTTTTATTCACGCGAGCAAAGCAGCGCGGCAGCGTTTTCTCATTGGAGAGCGACCAGAGCATCCGACCCGATGCATACAGCCCCGAGTTTGCGGCAGAGAGGATGGCGGTCAGAATCACAAAATTGAAGATATCCGCGGCATAGGGAATCCCTACTTTTTCAAATACCAGCACAAAGGGGCTTTTCTCCACGCCCGCCTGCTGCATGGGAATGAGTGCCGCCAGAACAAATACCGTGCCGATAAAAAAGATAATCAGGCGGGCAATGGTGGTACGGATGGCGACAGGAATCACTTTATGTGGGTTTTCCGTTTCGCCCGCAGCGATGCCAATCAGCTCGGTGCCGGAGAAAGCAAAATTGACCGCCACCATGGTCATCAGGATTGGCAAACCGCCGTGAGGGAACCAGCCCTCTGCGGTGAGGTTAGTCAACCCCGGTGCCGGTGAGCCATCCTGCATAGGGATGAACCCGAAGATTGCCGCTCCACCCAGAATGATAAACGCGATGATGGTGATGACTTTAACCAGCGAGAACCAGAATTCGCCTTCGGCAAAAAAGCGCGTCGAGATAACGTTAAGTGCAAATATCACCACGCAAAATACCACGCACCAGGCCCAGACCGGCACCTGCGGAAACCAGTACTGCATACAGAACCCGGCGGCGGTAAAGCTCGAACCGAGCGCCACCGTCCAGGTAAGCCAGTAGAGCCACGCCACGGTGTAGCCCGTTGCCGGCCCCAGATAGCGCGTCGCATAAACGTGAAAGGCACCGGTTTCCGGCATGGCCACGGAGAGCTCGCCCAGACACTGCATTACCAGCCAGACCACCAGCGCACCAATGAGATACGCCAGCAGCGTTCCCGCCGCGCCGGTGGTAGAAATGATATAACCCGTATTAAAAAATAACCCTGTACCGATGACGCCGCCCAGCGACAGCATGATCAGGTGGCGCGTTTTCATGGTGCGCTTCAGCTGCCCATTTTGTTCTGTTTGCATATTACCTTCTAAACGTATGGACATCTAAACATCCAAAGAAGGTCATTTATACCGTGATTGTTAACAAAAAGCTAGCCATGAACCAGGTGCAGCCGCCCACGACGGGCGCTAAGGCGAGGGTGGTGGGTCAGGATCACGTAGAGAAAGGGTCGCCAGGCCATAAGCACCTCCGCAAGGCAGATATCCTAAGCATGGAGGCCGGTGCGGCGCTTTTCGGTCAGTCGAAAGTGCGAACCGCGCCAGGCGATATCATGCAAAAGACGGTGGCGCACCGCCGGGACAAAGTCAGCCCCTCGTATTGGTAATTCCCCTAAACAGTTCTATAGTCCTTGGAGATTCTTCGTTACCAGGACTTAGTGATGCGCTTTAATGGACTGACCAAAGGTTTTTTCCTGCTTCTTCTCGCTCTCGTTACGTGGGCCTTCTTTGATGTGTTGTCGCCCTACTTTTCCGCCATTTTATGGGCCGCCATCCTGACCATCATTTTTAACCCGGTGAAAAATAAACTTCGCACCGCGCTGGGGGATCGTAACGGGCTGGCATCGTTTTTGACTCTCGGCATCATCTGCCTGATTGTCTTTATCCCGTTGATGGTGATCCTCTCGTCACTGGCGATTGAGCTGAACGTGGTTTACACCAAACTGCAGGCGAACAACACCCAGTTCCCGGAGGTGGTGGCAGGCATCTTTAATCGACTGCCCGACTGGGCAAGCGGGTTCCTGGCCGATCATAATCTGAATAACGCCGCACAAATCCAGAAGAAACTCTCCGACTTTGCCCTGCAGGGCGGGCAGTATCTGGCTGGCAGCGCCTTCCTGATTGGCAAAGGCACTTTTGGCTTTGCGATCAGCTTTGGCATCATGCTTTATCTGCTGTTTTTCCTGCTGAAAGACGGGCCGTATCTGGTGCGTCAGATTCTGGACTCCCTGCCCCTTTCCGATTTTGCTAAAGAGCATCTGTTCGCCAAATTCGTCGGGGTCTCCCGCGCGACGGTGAAAGGAACGGCGGTCGTGGCGGTGGTTCAGGGTACGCTGGGGGGGATTGCCTTCGCCATTGTGGGTATTGATGGCAGCGTTTTGTGGGGCGCGCTGATGGCGTTTCTCTCTCTGGTGCCCGCTGTGGGTTCAGCGATTGTCTGGGTACCTGCCGCTATTTTCCTGTTCGCGACGCATCAGGTCTGGCAAGGGCTGTTTATCGTGGGGTTCTTCGTGATTATCGTTGGCCTGGTCGACAACATTTTGCGCCCGCTGTTGGTGGGAAAAGACACCAAAATGCCGGACTACCTTATATTGATTTCAACCCTCGGCGGCATGGAGCTTTACGGTATTAATGGCTTTGTCATTGGTCCCCTGATTGCGGCGCTGTTTATTGCCTGCTGGAACCTGTTCTCCGGGCGAGACCACGCTGGCAATGCTGAAGAGTTAGACGCGGAGTTCATCGAAGAGGGTAGAAAACCGCCAGAGTTATAAAAGTGTGATGTTCAGGGGTTAACAAGGCGGCTGCAAGCCGCCTTTTTTTACACCCAAAATCAAACGTTTTCTATAATTTAAAGAACGCCATCCCACATTTGTCGTAAAAGGATCTAACAGGTGCGAATCGCCACGATAACAAACTGGGCCTATGGCGCCACGGTATGCCTGACTCTCGCCTCCGGCATCATCATGATCCTGGCGTCAAATGCTGACACGGCGGAACGGCAGGCTGTTAAGCAACGCCAGCAGTTCGATCAAATCACCGAAGACATCGAAGCAGATGCCTGGATGCTGTCTGATATGGCTCGCCTGTTTGTGATCAAAAAAGATCCGGCGATCCTCGAAGAGTACCGTCAAAAAGAGGGCTCGATGAAGAGCATCGAAGTACGCCTGGAGAAACTCAAAGATACCGGTGCATCAAACGAAGAGTTGTTATTGCTGGGAGAGGGATTAAAGATTGTTGATGAGCTGCAGGACGAGCAGCAAACAGCCCTTGCCCGCATGGCGCGTGGCGACGAACAGCAGGCCGTTGCCCTGTTGTACGGCAGCGCCTACGAGCTTGAGCTGGAACGCGCCCAGCGGGAGATCGATCATTTCCGCCAGTTGCTGGATAAGCGTGTCATAACCGATGTGCAGGTGGCGACCAAAACATCGAAAACGCTGCGCACCGCCTCAGAGATCATGGTGGGCCTGACCGCCCTGCTCTTCCTGTTTGTGCTGGGCTTTATTTTAAAACGCCGCGTACTGCGCCCGGTCGTTCGCCTGAGCGACGTCGTACATCGTCTTGCCTCGCAGGACTATGCCGTGGAAACGCCCAACTTCAATCAGATTGATGAGATCGGGGATATGGCGCAGGCGATACACATTTTTCGGGAAAATGGCCTGGCGCGACAGCGTCTGGAGAGGGAGCGCGATGCGGACTGGGCTATCCGCGAACTGCTGGCAAGAATGACACAGCGGCTGCAGGGCTGTGAATCCTTTGATGACGTGCTCAACGTGGCCACCCTTTTTGCGCCCAATATTGCTCCAGGCTTATCCGGCAGACTCTATATCCTGGATCGCCCCCCCTCCCGAATGCGCTGCGTGGCAGAATGGTTAGACCCGCAGGGCGCGTCGACCCCTTTTGATCCCGAAGACTGTTGGGCGATACGCCGCGGTCAAAGTCATCCGCCGGTGAATGGCGAGCCGGACGTCGTCTGTTATCACCTGCCGGAGTCGGTGGCGCACCAGGCGCTGTGCATACCGCTCATTGCTCAGGGGGAAGCAATTGGTTTGCTTTCCATCCAGAACATCCTTCCGGAAAACGCCCCTTCACGCGCCTACCTGGAACTGATGGCAGAAGCGTTGGGTCTGGCGCTGGCTAACCAGCGACTTCGACATGAATTACAGGAAAAGGCGCTTTATGACCCGCTGACCGGCCTGCGTAACCGTCACCACCTGGACGATATGCTGCGATCCCAAATCAGCCTGGCCCAGCGTACCTCCACCCCGATTAGCTGTCTGATGATTGATATCGATCACTTTAAAAAGATTAACGATAAATACGGGCATGAAGCGGGTGATGCGGTGATCAAACGCGTCGCGAGTATTATTCAGCGAACGATTGGCGATGAGGGCAAAGCGTTCCGTTACGGTGGCGAGGAGTTTCTGGTGCTGCTGGCCGGAATGGATGACGAAGCCGCCTATGAATGCGCATCGCAGATTTACAACGAGGTAAAAATGTCCACCGTCCGCTCGGGTATCTCCGAGATCGCCACGGTGGATGTTTCCATCGGGATCGCCACCTATCCGCAGCATGTCCAGAGTGATAGCCTTATTCGGGCCTCTGATGTCGCGTTGTATCGCGCAAAAGAGCTGGGAAGAGCGCGGATAGTGAGTTTTGGTATGTTAGGAGAAGGGTAGAGTTGTTTGTGGGGTGCTGTTGGCTGAGAGGGGGTGTGGTTTTTAATGGAAAAGTGGAACATAACACAACCCACATAAACGTTGATAATTATCCATATTTTCTTGTTTCATCTTTATCAATGCCCCCTTTTGTGCCCCCACTTTGTTTTTCATGCGACTCGATGAGCCGTTCACCGAGTCGCCAATATCACCAATTTTTTCACAGACCGTGCAAATCTTCTCGGCTCTTGAAGTCTTCCTCACTGCCGCGAGCGGCTAAAAACTATAGCGCAGCATAACGCTCCGTCAGTTCGCGTCGTCCGTCTTGCACCTGTTGTTTCCATGCCGCCCGCATCCAGCTCCAGTGGCTCCATTCCAGGCGGAAGTGATACAGGTTATGCGCCAACAACTTACCTGCGAGGGTGACAACTCCCCCTTTCAGTTCGGTAAAGTTCGACAGGCCACGCAGGCAGGGCTGATGCCGCTGGCGGAACATCACCTCCTGCTCTGCACCGTACTGCAGCTTCCATTCGCGGACCCGCCGTTGCATGGTTCTGCGGAGTCTGTTGGGGTACTGGCCGGGATATTTATCCTGCAGCATTCCCAGCAGGGTAGTTGGCATCAGCGCAGGTCTCTCTTTCAGCAGGGGAATAAGCATGCTGTCCCATACGGCTTCAAGAGGATCTTTGCGCGTCCGCCAGGATTCTCTGCAACTTACGATAACTGAAACCGAGTCTTTGCGCAGTTTCAGTAAATTTTTGGATCGAAAATGACAGTAACAGCCCCGCGATAGGTATCCGGACGTGTTGTTAGCATAGTATCAACGTCTTTCTGACTGACCTGGAAATCAATACTGCCGGCCCTGTTCTGACCAAACGACTTTGTCACAAAGACGTTCTTCGTCAAATCACGTCCTGCCGCCAGCCGCCGCTTTGACACAGTGGCACCCGTAACGTTATCAACAATGTTATCGGGTAAGGTCAGGAGCGTCTGAATGGGAACCGTCTGCGAGGGCATTTTATCGCTTCTGAGGGCACAGTCCGGACCGCTCTGCTGTTCGCATTCCAGATAAACCGTAAAAGCGCCTGAGCTGGACAAACTGAAGTTGCTCCGCCCTGTCAGTTGTGGAGTGATACGCGTCACCATCCAGCGTTCCCAGTTGGCCTGGCCCTCATCTTCCGTACAGATTCGGCCGGAAGTACAGGGCTGCAGGGACACAGCCTGGTCATTCGCCGTAGTGGTCAGTTTAAGCTCGTGGTTTACCGATAAGGTAAAGTTGATGTTCAGTTCCGTGTCTGACGCCTGGAAGTTGTCCCCGAAATCTATATCACCTCCCGGACCGACGCTCAGCGTTAATGTTCCGGTGTAAATCCCGGCCTCCATTTTTAACGGGTCAGGTGCTTTTAGTTCATATCCAAAGCTTAGTTCACTAACTTTATTTATAAAGTTACTTTCCCCTACAGGACGCTCAACGCTGGTGATTTTATAACAACCTGCATTTCCCACGGGGACACTCCATAGCCATGCAACAGCTCTGGCGCCGATTATCCAGCCCGGAGATAAACGACTGCACCCTCCATCAGGGTACAAACTGAAAGCACTATTCCCCTTCCCCCAATTGTATATCTGGCTATCACTATTTGCACTATACTCGCCACTGAACGATGATACCCTGAACTGTAGCGTCTGCACGTTTCCTGTTACTTCATTTATAGCCGTTACATTCCGTAAAGATGAAGGCCATTTAAAAAAAAGACTTTCTCTTTTATCATCCTGTGGGGTGAGTCCTTTTGATGGTGTAAGTGTAATACCTGTCGCCAGACTTTTTTCACCGCTGGTACATTGATCTGGCCAGACGGCACAGAACCCGCTCTGCGGCGTGGTGTTCGTGAAGGTGTCATTTTCCGGCCTGTCCATCGACGGGGAAAACGACGCCGTGATATTCATGGTTGCCGCCAAACCCGCCGTACTCCCCGTAAGCAGCACCATGCCCACCAGCGCACGTAATACTGAGTAACTCATAGTTTTTCTCCTGAACCGCCTGCCCGGCATGTCACTGTGTTGACAAACTGCACTTTCTTCTCTTTGTCCAGACCACCCGGAAGCGCACATTGCATTGCTGGCTGCCCATTTTCAGCCCTGACCGTCAGCTTCCTGTTTGCTGTCCCGGAGTCCAGTGTCAGTACACCTTCGGCGTTTATCACCCCGCCGGAGACGTCGCTGCTCACGTACCGGTTCTTCAGTACGTTTCCGTTTTCGTCCCGCAGCATCCCCACTACTGTGAAGGTTTTCACCGCTTTCACGCTGATGTATTTCACACTACCGCGTCGCATTTGCACGCTGCTGGCGGGCGGGAACACCTGCACACTTTCTCCCCCGCTGGCAGTGAACTGCACGGTACCTTTTTTCCACAGCTCAGCCGGAACAATATTGCGGCCCGCCTTCAGCCGCGTCTCGGCCATCTGGCCTGACGCCAGTACATTCGCGGTTTCATCATCAGAATCCACATCCACAATCAGCGCGGACTCCATACTCCGGCTGTTGTTTCCGTTCACGGAGGCCACCCTGCCGCCGCCCATAACAAGCACCTGGCTCAGGTTTCCCCCTGCCGTGTTCGTGCCCCCGCGGGTGTGATGCTGGACATAACCATCCCCGCTGACGTTCGGGGTATCAACTGAGGCATTACCGCTGATAACCGTATTCTGCGGGCTGTAGGACACTCCTCCGCCCAGAGAACGGATGCTGCTCTCGTCTCCCGGCTGCCACTGATAGTTCAGACTGGAATAACCCTGATTCTGATTCATGCCCGTTTCTGCCGACAGGGTGTGCCTTGCCGCCGGAGCCAGCGAGATGCTGGCGCCAAATGCGACCCCGTGGTCGCGACGGCGGTCATTAAAGCCAGGGCGGTCATAGGCGCTCACCCGGAAGTTCATGTCACGCCCCGATAGGGTGGCCAGTGTGGTCACCGCCATATCGGCACCAAATCCACTACGCCAGGCCGTATCCATATACTGCCCGTTGACGATAAGTGACGTTGACCACGGAAGTCGCAGTGATAGTGAGCTGCCCCAGGTATCCCCCTGCTGACGGGATGTGGTTCTGTGCCCGTAGACGTCCGTCGTGGTTGAGCGCCAGAACAGACTGGCTGAGCCACCACCGGGAATATTGCGGTAATAACGGATGTCGGTATTCTGATTTAACTGATATTCAGTGTTACCCAGCGTGTACTGGGCAAAAAGAGAGTCATCAGGTGAAAGCGTGATATTTGCCCGCGTCCTGACCTTGTGCTCTTTTTCCGTTGCCGCACCGCTGAGCCCAAGAACAGCCCGCGGATGGGCCAGAACATCAATCCCCCCACCAACGGAGAAGGGATTATCGTCACGCACCCGCCCTTCACCGGTGGCCAGAGTCCTGTGCTGACCACTCCACAGATTCATGCGCCAGCGCCGGTTCGGGTCAGACCACCCCTGTGGTTTGTAAATCTGCGCCTGCTGCGTGTCGACGGTCTGACCATTCTCAATAATCTTGATGGTTATGTCATAAATACCGCCCGGTAACGGCCGCGTGTCCAGCACCTGCACACCCGCCTGTAACTGCTGGGTATGAACAAGGCGACCGTCACGCCAGACTTCTGCGATGGACTGATTGCGGCCGGTCACATAAACCGGCCAGGCGCTGACAGCGTCCGTACTGACCAAAAGCGCATCAGAGGTCCCCCACATCGCCCCCGCCACGGTGTCGTAACCGAAACCGGCTGTCTGCACATTACCGGTATCACTGTCAGGGGTAAAAAACCCCAGCCGGACGAAACTGCCCTGAAGCTCCTTCTGGGTGTAAAGCTCGTACAGGCTGGCGCTGCTGTAGTGATACTCACCGTCCGTGCCGGATGACTGGAAAGACGCTCTCTGGCTCCAGCCCGCAAGGGACGACGTCAGGGACGAATTTATACCCCAGCTGCGTGTGGTTGACGTATTTGTTACGGATGCATCGTTGTACATAATGACACCACCCGGCGTATCTGCCGGCATGCTAATATAGGCGCTCTGGGTCCGGGCGGTCTCATAGCTTGCGGTGAAAAGCTTCAGCACGGAGTTGTCGAGCCGGTACTGAACCGCCATCAGCCCGGAAGGACAGTCTTTCGCACATTGTCCAGCAGATACGCCCTTCTCCAGCACACCACGCCAGAGGGCCCGGGTTTCCGGGTCTGCATCCTCTGCATCATCAAAGGTACGTATCAGACGGATGTCTCCGTTCTCTTTCAGAGCCACTGCGGCATCAAACAGCCGCGTGTCATTCAGGTAAACCTGAACAATGAGCTCTGAATCATAAAAATACCGGCGGAAGTCTTCAGGCAGCCCCCGCATATTGGCCGCCAGCGTCATATCCACCGCCGACGCAGTCAGGGGAAACAGGGCAAGAATAAACAGGCTTTTGGTCTTCATAAAAAACCGCAGCAGTCACCCGCTGCGGCCTCCATCTACTTGTGTCAGTGAAAGGGACAAAAGGAAATGGTGTTACGCTTCCGGTACCGTCACTACCGGCTCAAAAATCATTGACACGCTGCCGGTAAATGAACCATTCACGTCCAGCGCTTTATCTTCCGCCTGAGATATTTTCAGTGCGGTACGTCCGCCTGCTTTTGCGGCATCAGCCTCCACTACGGTGGTGGCAGTTTTGCTGAGTGCAACATTATTGAAGCTCACCGCCAGGGGGATCACATCGGTTCCGTTTGACAGCTGGGGTTTGCCATCAGTGGACAGATTCCCTGTCAGGGTTGCCTGAATACCGCCTGCGGTATTTTTGTACTGGAACGGTTTCTCAAACACCTTCAGTTTGCTGGTCGCGATGTCGAAGCCCATATCCTGGGTCTGGTCAATCCAGCCTGCGTCTACCGGGATAACCTGAAAAGAGTCAGAGGGGACTGTGGCTGTCAGGTTTATGGTATAACTCTGGCTGTCAGCAGCGTGCGCGGCAACACTGCCGAGAACGGCGCAGGAAAACAGTGCGGCAGTCAGAGAGGTATTCAGAACTGAGAAGTTACGTTTCATTTTATTAGATTCCCTAAGGTTTTAATCCATGAATGATCAGGCGGATCTGCCTGACCGTGTTTCTGGGTGCTAATAACTCAACACCCGCTTGCTATTCCCCTCAATCAGAGTGAAATTCATTTTATATCCGGCCTTTTTTTCCACTGTGAGTGTTCTCCCCGGGAGAATAAACTCGCGCGTGACGGCCCCACAGTCTGTATTAGCTGTTTTACACTGCCGGATGTTATCCAGCGACACAGTGGCATTACCGTTATTTTTTACGGTGATGCCGGCATCGGCACGGTCTATAATCGTGTTAAACTGTGGTTTTTCGGGCTGGATAATCACTATCGTACCGTAACCCGCAAGCACGTTAAGACCAGCCTGCAGGGTATTTTTGCGGTACTCACTCATGGCCTTTTTATCGAGACCAAAACTGTCATCCGTCTCAGGCATGACAGGTGTGAACCTTACGCGGAAATACCTTTCCCCCCCCCTCTCCCCTGGCCACAGAATACGAACAGCCTGAAAACCTGCCGGCGGAATAATAAGTCTCTGTGGCGTAACAATAAGACGATTATGCTCCAGGGTGGTCCCGGATAATTCTTTTTGCGGGACTTCCGTTCCCCCGTTCTTACGCCCGGGTTTTATTTCAAGAAGTTCAACGCGTACAAAGGCCGTCGAGTCTCCAGTGTTATAAATCCGCTTGGTCATACTCTGCATGTCCGGCGTCATAACATCGTACATACTGCCAATGCCGATAACCGGCGTGGCGTAGGTAGGGGACAGTACGGACAGTGCTAAAAAAATAGCGCCTGTAAAACTTAAGGGTTTCTTAAAATAACTCATTATTAGATCACCAATAACAGACATCCCTCCCGGGATCGAATAATAGAATAGTGCGTCAAACTACGAACCTAATTATCCATAACTCACTCTTGTGGAGCGCGATAATATTGACTAACCCCAATAATACAGAGTTTTGTGCTTATAATTTAATTTTATGCAGAATATAATAATGCTTATGGGTATATTTTTAGTGCGCACTTATCTTCAAAAGACAATCAAACATTAAATAAACCCTTCGATGATGACTTGATTTTGATATAATTTTCACACTATAAATTTCAACATCCCATCAATTCCCATAACATAAAGTCGAAAAGGATTTAAAAAACCCTTGACTCATCAATCCTATTGATTAATTATTTATTGAATTGATTAAAGGTGATGATATCATCCAGATTATCCATCTTGGGGACACGATTTTATGCGTTTCATTATCAATCATGACATATCGTTTGATATGGAAAAGAACAACCTTGAGCATATTCCTTCAAAAGAATGGGTTTCCTTGAGTTTATATCAAGCACATCTTTTGTTTATTCTTCTAAAAAACAGATCAGACATTTTGTCACGAGATAAGATCATTAATGAATTTTGGGAGAATCATAATATTGAAATTTCTGGACATACGCTCACCCAACATATTGGTATTTTAAGGAAACTTTTTCGAAATTTCGATTGTGACGAATTCATTATCACGCAACCACGGGTCGGTTTTACTCTGAATCCTGACATCTCTGTTATGGAGATAAAAGAAAACGTTGAAGTGCGCAAAGATTTCTTGTCTATAAACAGGAAAAGAATGTTCATTATTGCGATTGTCGTTACGGTGGTGAATATTTTTTTATATACTTTAAATCAATTCAGACACGAGCTTACTTATAAATTGAAGGATGACGAGTGCATTATAGAATCCCTGCAAAACTTTAGCTTAAAGGATAAGAATGAGATTATCAATAATATTAATTTATTGCTTTCAAAGAATAAGTTAAAGTGTCAAGAAGATCGCCTTGTGCTTTTTGACTCATATGCTACCCCTTCCAGGAATGGTTTTAAAAGAGAAATGCTTTCATACTGCAAGCTTTCATCAGAGAAAAAAATTATTAGTTGTAACAGTTATTTTCATAGGGCTATTAATCATCATGATTAAAATAAACCATAAAATAATCCCCACCTTCATTCTAGTATTGTTAATTACAGCCTCTCTTATCGTATGGACAATATATAATAGACAAGAGAAAGATTTTAATTGCACAGGCTCAATTCTGATGACTATTGAGCAAATGAGCGGGAACGATGTGCAATTTAATGCGGCTTTAAACTTGGGAATTAGCAGCAGTAAAGCAACCATACTGATAAATGGTAAAATGCTGGGAAATGGAAGAACAAGCATCATACAACGCCAATTATTGTTAAAGGACAGTTACAACGGTACAAACTTTAAGGTTGAGAGAGTTAATAAAGGGAAGTTGGATATGATATCTGATCACGCTTTCGCTCTTCTTTTGAGTGAATTGTCAGAAAGTGACGAGAATTTTCACATCTATTCCCATCCCCTTCGGGATGACATTTTTTTAATAGGCGGTCCATTTTCATATTTATTTACATGCAAGCGCTATAAGAGTTAACAAATACAATGCTTTAATTTATTGTTAAGCTTCCCCTTAGGACATATTTAACTTAACAGCTCCGTTCTGGACTTGAATTCATTCTCAACACAGAAGTATTTGTGGTGATAAAAGTGTTATTAATTTGATTATTAGCCCTTATACCTTTTCAAATACCGTAAAGCTTCCTTGGTCATGCGATTTTCTTCTTCTCTGCGAATAATGCCCGTGATCGGGGTTCAGTAACGATTCCGCCTGGCTGGTTCCACTGCCGTTAAGCCTGGGGGAATATTTAGCACAAATGTTCTGGCTTAATTCTACTCATTTCGCGCCACACTCAGCAGTTTCAGCAAGCTGGTTTTCTCTGATCAATAGGCTTCATCAATGCCAATGACGACACTGCATTCATGGCCGATTGTCCTGACTGATTGTGACTGCTGCGTGGCAACATGACGATGAGAACGCGCATCGGCAAGTGTGATCGTCGGGTACACACCCAGCGAGATCATTTTGGGTTTACCGGCAAAACGATAGCGGAACCGCCAACTCTTGCTTCCATTAGGTTCTATAAGCAATGACAGCACTTGCCCATCCCCAAGTGTATAGGTTTTAGCTTCAGGCTTAGCGCGGCGAATCTGCATATCGTTTAAAGGCATGTGTATAGGAATCCAGGACCGAACAGGAACATATACACAATCCGTATCGGATTCTACTGGATGATTACGGACAGTGACGGACTAAAAGACGATAACATCGTTATAAAGCAGGGTGTTTATGGATGAATGCGGACGTTTGGAGAAGTTGAGATGGTGCCGATAATAGGAGTCGAACCTACGACCTTCGCATTACGAATGCGCTGCTCTACCAACTGAGCTATATCGGCCCTGAGAGGCCAGTTACGAATGTAACCACGGGGCAAAAGAGTAGATCTAACGAGGTGATGCGTCAATGGCCTTGTGAATCAAACGCCTATTTTTGCATCACCCCGTTTTATTTACGCACGAATCGTATCATCACCAAAGCCGATCCACTTGTAAGTGGTCAAGGCTTCCAGCCCCATCGGGCCACGCGCGTGCAGTTTTTGTGTACTGACGGCAACTTCGGCCCCCAGACCAAACTGTGCGCCGTCGGTGAACCGCGTTGAAGCGTTGACGTAAACCGCTGAGGAGTCGACCTCGTTGATAAAGCGATCGGCATTGCGAAGGGTGCGGGTCAGAATGGCGTCGGAATGCTGCGTACCGTGCTCACGAATGTGCGCAATGGCGTCATCCAGGTCGGCAACAATCTTCACGTTCAGATCCAGCGATAAATATTCGTCGTCATACTGCGCGTCCTGTACCGGTTCTACCTTCGCCGGGCCGTCTTTGAGCACCGCCAGTGCAGGTTCATCCGCATGCAGCGTTACGCCGCGCTCTGCCATCTTCTGACTGAGCGCGGGTAAGAACGTCCGGGCGATATTCTGATGCACCAGCAGCGTTTCAACGGTGTTACAGGTGCTTGGACGCTGGGTCTTAGCATTGACGATAATGTTCAGCGCCGGTTCGGTCTCGGCGCTTTCATCCACCAGAATATGACACACGCCGATCCCGCCCGTGATAACCGGTATTGTCGATTGTTCACGGCAAAGCTTATGCAGGCCTGCGCCGCCGCGTGGGATGAGCATGTCGATATACTTATCCATGCGCAGCATCTCGTTGACCAGCGCACGATCGGGACTTTCAATCGCCTGTACCGCGCCCGCCGGTAACCCGCACTCTTCCAGCGCCTGCTGAATCACTTTCACCGTGGCCGCGTTGGTCCGCCAGGTCTCTTTGCCCCCACGCAGAATCGCAGCGTTGCCGGTTTTCAGGCACAGTGTTGCCACATCCACCGTAACGTTAGGGCGAGCCTCGTAAATCACGCCGATGACGCCAAGCGGCACCCTGCGGCGTTCGATACGTAGACCGCTGTCAAGCAGACCGCCATCTATCACCTGCCCGACCGGGTCGGCCAGATTACACACCTGGCGTACGTCGTCAGCGATACCTTTCAGACGGGAAGGCGTCAGCGCCAGACGGTCGAGCATGGCTTCGCTCAGACCGTTGGTGCGCGCTTCCGCTACGTCTTCTTCGTTGGCACGCAGGATCGCGGACGATTGAGATTCCAGATAATCAGCGATTTTCTCCAGTACGCGATTTTTCTCGCGGCTGGAAAGGAGCGCCAGTTTGTAAGAGGCGGCTTTCGCAGCGGCACCCATTTGTTCCAGCATGTTCGGCTCCTTAGCGAATAATCATATCGTCACGATGAACGGCAACCGGGCCGTATTCATAACCCAGAATGGCATCAATTTGCTGCGAGTGCTGACCCGCAATGCGGCGCAGCGCGTCACTGTTGTAGCGGCTCACGCCGTGAGCGATATCGCGGCCGGCAATATTACAGATGCGGATCACTTCACCACGCGAGAAGTTGCCTGTCACGCTTTTGATTCCTTTTGGAAGTAATGAACTTCCCCGATCCAGAATCGCTGTGGTCGCACCTTCGTCCACGGTGATTTCGCCCGCAGGCGGTGCGCCAAAAATCCACCGTTTGCGGTTCTCAAGCGGTGAAGCCTGCGCATGAAAACGCGTGCCGACGGAAATACCTTCCATCACGTCACCAATCACGCCAGGACGGCTCCCTGCGGCGATAATAGTGTCGATACCTGCCCGACAGGCCACATCAGCGGCCTGGAGTTTAGTCCCCATTCCGCCGGTGCCCAGCCCGGAAACGCTATCGCCAGCAATCGCCCGCAGTGCGTCATCAATGCCAAAGACGTCTTTGATTAACTCTGCCGCGGGGTTGTTGCGCGGGTCCGCGGTAAACAGCCCTTGCTGATCGGTCAGGAGAAGCAGTTTGTCTGCACCCGCCAGAATAGCGGCCAGCGCAGAAAGATTATCGTTGTCGCCAACTTTGATTTCTGCCGTTGCGACGGCGTCGTTTTCATTTATCACCGGAACGATATTGTTATCCAGCAGCGCTCGCAGGGTATCGCGTGCGTTGAGGAAACGTTCGCGGTCTTCCATATCAGCACGCGTCAGCAGCATCTGTCCGACGTGAATACCGTAAATAGAGAACAACTGTTCCCACAGTTGAATCAATCGGCTTTGTCCCACGGCCGCCAGCAGCTGTTTGGAGGCGATCGTCGCGGGGAGTTCGGGATAACCTAAATGTTCACGTCCGGCTGCAATGGCGCCAGAAGTGACGATCACAATACGGTGACCTGCGGCATGAAGTTGTGCGCACTGGCGAACAAGCTCAACAATGTGGGCGCGATTTAGGCGGCGCGATCCGCCTGTTAAAACACTGGTACCGAGTTTTACCACCAGCGTCTGGCTATCACTCATGATTCTCTGCCGTTCAACAATAAGGGAAAATGATGTCAATCAGACGTTTTAACAGGACTCGGCCTCGTTGCCAACTGTCGTCGCACGCGGTGAACCACTTTGTTGCGCGGGATCAGGAAGCGTAGCGGCAGATTTTGACAATTTTATTACCGAAAAATTAAAACTCACTTTTTTAAACATATTCTTACTTTGTCATAAAAGTTTCACCCACGAGCGATAAAACCCTTCCTGTTTTTCACCGGGTAATAAGCCGAATCTTATTGCTCAGCGAATATTAGCGCGTTTTAAAAACATCAGGATTGAAAATGAAAAAGAGTACTCTGGCATTAGTGGTAATGAGCGTTGTTACATCCGCATCTGTACACGCAGCAGAAGTTTATAATAAAGACGGCAATAAACTGGACGTGTATGGCAAAGTAAAAGCAATGCACTACATCAGTGATGATGACGCTAAAGATGGCGACCAGACCTACGTCCGTTTCGGCTTCAAAGGTGAAACCCAAATTAACGATCAGCTGACCGGTTACGGTCGTTGGGAAGCTGAGTTTTCCGGTAACAAAGCAGAGAGCGATGCCACGCAGAAAACCCGCCTGGCGTTTGCGGGTATTAAGCTGAAAGATTTTGGTTCATTTGACTACGGTCGTAACCTGGGCGCGCTGTATGACGTGGAAGCCTGGACCGATATGTTCCCTGAGTTTGGCGGCGACTCCTCGGCGCAGACAGATAACTTCATGACCAAGCGTGCCAGCGGCCTGGCGACCTATCGCAACACCGATTTCTTCGGTGCGATTGACGGTCTGGACATGACGTTGCAGTATCAGGGTAAAAACGAAAACCGCGACGCGAAGAAACAGAACGGCGACGGTTTTGGTACCTCTTTAACCTATGATTTTGGTGGCAGCGATTTCGCGGTCAGCGGCGCATACACTAACTCCGATCGTACGAATGAGCAGGATCTGCTGGCGCGTGGCGAAGGCAAGAAAGCTGAAGCCTGGGCAACAGGTCTGAAATATGATGCGAACGATATTTACCTGGCTGCAATGTATTCTGAAACCCGCAATATGACGCCTATTTCAGGCGGTTTTGCGAATAAATCACAAAACTTCGAAGTTGTGGCACAGTATCAATTTGACTTTGGTCTGCGTCCGTCCCTGGGTTATGTCCAGTCTAAGGGCAAGGATATTGAAGGCATTGGTGATGAAGATCTGGTGAAATATATTGATGTGGGTGCAACCTACTATTTCAACAAAAATATGTCTGCATTTGTTGATTATAAAATCAACCAGATTGATGACGATAATAAATTGGGCGTCAGCAGCGACGACATCGTGGCGCTGGGGATGACCTACCAGTTCTGATGAGTGTTCAATAAAAAAGCCTGGCACATTTGCCAGGCTTTTTTTTGCCGGGTGGCCACTTCGCCTGACCCGGATGACATAACCGCACGTGACTGCTGGCCCGGTACACTCAGCTCACCAGGCCATAATCAAAACCTACGCCGTCAGTTTTACCGCTTCGCTGGAGAAGTTATCTGCAGGTTCAAACTTCAGCTCTAAGCTTGCCAACAGCTGACGCGCCTTGTCGTGAAACTCTTTCAGCGTGTGTTCCAGACGATCGATCACTTCCTGGTCTTTGATGCTGGTTTCTTGCCAGCTGCCGTCTTTGTTAAAAAGACCAAAGTGGTAGCGATAGGTAAAGCGCTTCTCTTCTGCTTCCATTTCCATCCACCAGCCCCAGAACTCACGTTTTTCGGGTGCAGGCTTCACGTTGACGCAAACAGCCAGGCAATCGAAAAAAAAGCGATTCTCTTCACACTGCTCTTCCCGGATGTACGGGCCAAGCGCCATGAACTTCTTGATCATTCTACTTTTCGGGTGTCCACTCGGTAACGTCATTGCGATCTCCTTTTGTGAAGCCACAGTTGTACCAAACCAACAGAATTTATCAATCTCTTAACACAATCTCTTATCAATCCAGCGCGTAATCTCTTTCAGCGCTTTGTCAAAGTTCTGATACACCGGACTGAACGGCACCTCAAGCAGCTTACCTTCGGAAGATGACGACGTGATTAAACGCGACTCCTCTTCCGGGCTGAAGGGATCGTTTTTCCAGAAGCCCGACAGCATCGGCGTAGGACAACGACGCCCAAGCAGTCCCTGCGTTTTTAATGAATAGCGATTGAGTTCCACGCGCAGGGCTTCATCAGAGGCATCGTGCATCCCCAGACGGCTGGCCAACACGTCGAGATACATTTCAGGCACGTTTGCCTGGCGTTGCGGGTCGCTGAGCAGCGCATGGACCACCGGCCCCAGACAAGCCACCGCTTTCAGGCGGGAGGATTCCAGATAAGCCAGACGGACCGCGACGTTGGCTCCAAACCGAAAACCAAACGCGGCGACGCGGGTATGGTCAACCCAGGGAATATGCTCGAGCGCTTTAAGCGCATGCTGGTGCAGGATGCTGGAGTCCTGCGTCAGTTTCCACTTCGAGGAGAAACCGATAGAAGGCATGTCCAGCGTTAACATGGCAATCCCTTTTGGCGCGAAATAGCGCTCAAAGAGGCTGAAATAATCAATTTGCAGGGAATCCAGGCCACCGCACATCAGCACCGTCGGGAACGGACCGTCGCCCTTCGGCATATGCAGGAATCCCGTCACCGGCGCGCCGCCGGGAATAGCAAATTCCACTTCGCGCATGTTGCAGGACAAACGTTGGGCGGCTTCTTCATAGGCCCGGTTTGCCAGCGCCTGAGCCTGTTCCGCCAGGTCGTCGCCCTTCAGGTGAGGGTAGGCGGCGATGCTGTAAAGATTGGCGGCATGAAGCCAGTGTTTGCCGCTCAGCGCAGCATCTTCTTCCTGGCTGGCTTTTTGCTGCCAGATCATCGCCTGGGAAGCCCATTCGTAAATCCAGTTCCCGCCGCGATAACCCACGACGGTATCGTAAAGCTCGTCGTCCGTACGTTCGGCATCGCTCATGACGATACGCGCCTGTACATCCAGTATTTCGCGAGGGTCGATGCCACGCCAGATCCACATCAGGCGGTTAATCATGCGATACCAGTGCGGGACGTTTTTACCGTCCAGCGTCGACTGCACAGAAGGTTGAACGCCTGGGTTGAAGCGACGCACCAGCGTCGACGTTTCGGGGTGTTTGAAACGGGGTTTGAACAGGGTTTCGCTAAGATTCGCCTGGGTCATTGCGCGTTGCCTCCATGAATACGTGACATAGAAGCCATTGTAACGCGCCAGGCGCTAAAAAAAACAACGCCCGGCATAACCGGGCGTTAAAAATAATATCGTAACGGAATTAACGACCTGAGATCGGTGGTACAAAGACCACGCCCATATCCCACGGCTGCTCAATCCAGGTATCCTGCGGGATATCAATCACATAATCGTCTACCAGCGGTTTGCCTGCAGGTTTAGCGAAAATGGTGACGAAATGCGCGCGCGGATACATTTCGCGAATAGCAACGGCGGTGCCACCGGTATCGACCAGGTCGTCAATAACGATGAAGCCTTCACCATCGCCTTCAGCGCGTTTTAGCACGGTCAGCTCACGCTGGTTATCGTGGTCATAGCTGGAGATGCAAACGGTATCGACATGACGAATGCCCAGCTCACGTGCCAGCAGTGCTCCCGGTACCAGACCGCCACGGCTAACGGCAATGATGCCTTTCCACTGCTCGGATGGCATCAGGCGTGCGGCCAGTTTGCGTGCGTGAATCTGCAACATGTCCCAGGTGACGACGTATTTTTCGCTCATGTGAAGTGTCCCAGCCTGTTTTTATACGGCTTAAAAAGTGTTCGAGGGGGAAATAGGTTGCGCGAGATTATAGAGATCTGACGCACTAAAAACCAGTGTTTAGCGGCGCGCGCCGGAGTTTTTACTTGCTTTATGCTAGCGGCAGGCAGAGAAAGTGGTATTCTCAACCTCATCTCGCAAGCCCGACTTGTGGTGACTATTAACCTGCTAACCCTGTGACCTGCAAGCCTGTTTGCTGTGTCATGACAAGGAGACTTATCGTGTCTGAACTGTCTCAATTATCTCCACAGCCGCTGTGGGATATTTTTGCCAAAATTTGTTCCATTCCGCACCCGTCCTATCACGAAGAACAGCTTGCCGAACACATTATGGGCTGGGCGAAGGAAAAGGGCCTGCACGCCGAGCGCGATCAGGTGGGCAACATTCTGATTCGCAAAGCAGCCACCGCCGGTATGGAAAACCGTAAACCGGTTGTTCTGCAGGCGCACCTGGATATGGTTCCGCAGAAAAATAACGACACCGAGCATGACTTCACCAAAGATCCGATTCAGCCGTATATCGACGGCGAATGGGTGAAGGCGCGTGGTACGACGCTGGGCGCAGATAACGGCATCGGTATGGCTTCTGCGCTGGCCGTGCTGGCTGACGACAGCGTTGAGCATGGTCCGCTGGAAGTGCTGCTGACCATGACGGAAGAAGCCGGTATGGACGGCGCGTTTGGTCTGCAGGCGAACTGGCTGCAGGCAGACATTCTGATCAACACCGACTCAGAAGAAGAAGGCGAGATCTACATGGGTTGCGCGGGCGGGATTGATTTTATCACCACGCTCTCTCTGTCTCGTGAAGCGATCCCTGCCGGTTTCCAGACCTTCAAGCTGACGCTGAAGGGGCTGAAAGGCGGTCACTCCGGGGGTGATATTCACCTGGGTCTGGGCAATGCCAACAAACTGCTGGCGCGCTTCCTGGCGGGCCACGCGGCTGAGCTGGATCTGCGTCTGGTAGATTTCAACGGCGGCACGCTGCGTAACGCGATCCCTCGTGAAGCCTTCGCCACCGTCGCGGTGCCTGCTGCGAAAGCAGACGAGCTGAAAAAGCTCTCCAGCGTTTATCTGGATATCCTGAAAAACGAGCTGGAAGCAAAAGAGAAAAACCTGACCGTCGTGCTGGAATCCGTTACGACGGATAAAGCGGCGCTGACGACTCAGTCTCGTGACAGCTTTGTGCAATTGCTGAACGCCACGCCAAATGGCGTTATCCGCAATTCTGACGTGGCGAAAGGCGTGGTGGAAACCTCGCTGAACGTCGGCGTGGTGACCATGACGGACGACAGCGCAGAAATCATCTGCCTGATTCGTTCTCTGATCGACAGCGGGAAAGAGTATGTGGTGAGCATGCTGGAGTCGCTGGGTAACCTGGCTGGCGCGAAAACGTCTGCTAAGGGTAGCTATCCAGGCTGGCAGCCGGATGCAAGCTCTCCGGTGATGGCGCTGGTGCGTGAAACCTATCAGCGTCTGTTTAACAGCACGCCTAATATCCAGGTGATCCACGCGGGTCTGGAATGTGGGCTGTTCAAAAAGCCGTACCCGGATATGGATATGGTGTCTATCGGGCCAACCATTACCGGCCCACACTCTCCGGATGAGCAGGTGCATATCGAAAGCGTGGGACATTACTGGACCCTGCTGACCGAACTGCTGAAAGCCATTCCGGCGAAGTAATGCCTCTGCTACCCGCTTTAGCGGGACGGCAAACAACACGCCTGGGTTAACGCCCGGGCTTTTTTATAGCCCAAGCACCAGCTGCCGCTCCAGCTGTGGGTCCAGCAGCGTCACGTGTAAACCCACCAGCCGAACGCCACGACCGCCCCGCCGCTCTTCCCAGGCTTTTCTGGCCGTGGCAATCAGATCGTCTTTGCTCAGACGCGGCCAGACATGCTCCTGAGTCGTTTGTTGAAAATCATTGAATTTCAGCTTCACCCCCTGCCGTGCAATGAGCAGATCCGGTTTGACCTTTGCCAGCCGACGCTCCAGCTCGGGGTAAAGCTGTTCCACAATGATCGTCTCGCAATCGGCCCATTCATGGATATCTTCTGCCAGCGTACGTTCCACGCCCACAGATTTGCGTAAGCGCTCGCTGTTTACGTCACGCTCATCAATCCCCTGGCTACGCTCCCATAACACGCGACCAAATTTGCCAAAGCGCTTAAGTAACAGAGCCAGGTCGCTTTTCTGTACGTCTTCGCAGGTACGTAATCCCATGCTTTCAAGCTTTGCCGCAGACACTTTTCCTACACCGGGAATTTTGCCGAGCGGCAGCGTTTTTAAAAAGGCGGGCACCTCGTCCGGGGTAATGACGTATTGCCCATTGGGCTTGTTTAAATCGGAGGCGATTTTGGCGAGGAATTTCACAGGGGCGATCCCCGCAGAGGCCGTGAGCTTAAGCTCATTGAAAATCGTCTGGCGGATCTCCTGCGCCATCAGCGTGGCGGAGCCATGGCAATGCAGACTGTCCGTCACGTCAAGATAGGCTTCGTCCAGCGACAGAGGCTCAATCAACGAGGTATAGCGTGAGAAGATATCCCGAATGCCGGCTGAGGCTTCTTTATACGCGTCAAAGCGACCGGGCAACAGCGTGAGATGAGGGCAGAGTTTAAGCGCCATTGCCGTGGGCATGGCGCTGCGCACGCCAAATTGACGCGCCGGATAATTAGCTGTGCTGATCACGCCGCGTTTGACACGACTGCCGCCAATAGCAATGGGGATATCTCGCAAAGCGGGATTATCTCGCATCTCCACGGCAGCAAAAAAGCAGTCCATATCGACATGGATTATTTTGCGCATCGTAAGCCCTCACTCATTACTGGATAAGTATACAGTAACCTTGCAGAAGTTGTGAATGATTACGACGGGTAAGAAATTCCTTTATTAAGGAAAACTATTTTGTAAACTCACCGGATCGCTATTGCGAAAATCTATAGCGATGCTAATGTGAGCGCTCCTAATCCAGATAAGTCTGATTTCGGGTCTCTTTTGCCGTCCTGGCAAGTTGGTTTTAGCTTTATCAAGGAACTTGTAGTATGCGTAAAATCGCATTGTTCATTGCGATGCTTCTGATACCGTGCGTTTCGTTTGCCGGGCTGCTCAGCAGCAACGGCTCAACAACGCCTGTCAGCAAAGAATATAAACAGCAGTTAATGGGATCGCCCGTTTATATTCAGATCTTCAAGGAAGAGCGCACTCTCGATCTGTATGTCAAGATGGGCGAGACCTATCAACTGCTTGATAGCTACAAGATTTGTAACTATTCCGGCGGTCTTGGTCCAAAACAACGTCAGGGCGATTTTAAAAGTCCGGAAGGGTTTTATGACGTTCAGCGCAGCCAGCTAAAACCTGACAGCCGCTTCTATAAAGCGATCAATATCGGATTCCCGAATGCCTACGACCGTGCACACGGTTATGACGGTAAGTATCTGATGATCCACGGCGCCTGCGTCTCCGTCGGTTGCTATGCCATGACCGACAGCGGTATCGATGAGATCTTCCAGTTTGTCACCGGCGCCCTGGTCTTTGGTCAGTCAAGCGTACAGGTCAGCATCTATCCATTCCGAATGACCGATGCCAACATGGCGCGCCACAAGTCATCTTACTTTGCCGATTTCTGGAAGCAGCTGAAACCGGGGTACGATTACTTTGAGCAGACCCGCAAACCGCCAATGGTCTCGGTAGTTGACGGGCGTTACGTGGTCAGCAAACCGCTGAGCCATGAAGTGGTCCACCCGCAGCTGGCGTCAAACTACGCGCTCCCCGAGACAAAATAGCTCCCACTCGCCTGGCATAATCTTTTGCCAGGTTTCATTGCCGGTAAGCGGCTGAGTGGCAATGACCGTGACCACATCGTTAAGGGTGGTCTCGGTCTGAAAATCAATTTCCACGTCCTGATCCAGCAGTTTTGCCACGCCAAAAGGTGCCCGACGGGTGATCCAGTAAAGATTGGTCGAACAGAACGCCATGACATAACGCCCATCCGACAGCAGCATGTTGAACACACCCTTCTCACGCAATTCGCTCGCCAGTGACGCAATGTATTTGAATACCGCAGCCATATTACCCGGCGTGCGCGGATAACGCTCAGTCAGTTTGTGCAAGAGCCAGCAGAACGCCTTTTCACTGTCGGTCTCGCCGACCGGGCGAAAATTACCCGTTTCCAGCGATTTATAGCCCGTTAACTGTCCGTTGTGCGCGTAAGTCCAGTGTCGTCCCCACAGTTCACGCGTGAAAGGATGGGTATTTTCCAGCGCCACTTCCCCGCGATTCGCCTGACGAATATGCGCAATAACGGAGCAGGACTTAATAGGATAATCCTGTACCAGTCTGGCAATGGGAGAGTTGAAGCTGGGCTGAGGATCTTTGAACGTGCGACAGCCTTTTCCTTCATAGAAGGTAATGCCCCAGCCGTCTTTATGCGGCCCGGTTCCTCCACCGCGCTGCACAAGCCCGGTGAAACTAAAGCAGATATCGGTTGGCACATTGGCGCTCATCCCGAGCAATTCGCACATACATCACCTCCACAACAGCGGGGGCAATCATGCCCCCAGCGAAGTCTTACTTAACCATCTCTTTTTCAATCAGCTGGATCAGGATGTGAATCACTTTGATGTGAATTTCCTGCACGCGGTCAGCATAACCAAAATGCGGCACGCGAATTTCGATATCCGCTGAACCGGCCATTTTGCCGCCGTCCTTACCGGTCAGGGTGATCACTTTCATCCCTTTTTCACGCGCTGCGTCGATCGCTTTAATTACGTTCGCGGAGTTGCCGGAAGTGGAGATGCCCAACAGTACGTCGCCTTCACGGCCTACCGCTTCCACGTAGCGAGAGAAAATATGGTCATACCCAAAGTCGTTACCCACACAGGAGATATGACTGACGTCAGAGATCGCAATGGCCGGATAGCCCGGACGGTTTTCACGATAACGCCCCGTCAGCTCTTCCGCAAAGTGCATCGCATCACAATGCGAGCCGCCATTACCGCAGGAGAGCACTTTGCCGCCCGCTTTAAAGCTGTCAGCCAGCAGAACGGCCGCGCGCTGTATCGCATGAATATTGGCTTCATCTTTCAGAAAGTTAGCGAGCGTTTCCGCAGCTTCGTTCAGTTCGTTACGAATAAGATCCTGGTACATGAGGATAATCCTTCAGTATTGATGAAATAACACTGCGAGTGTAACGGATAGCGATAAAAGCGAGAAGCTAAAGCCATGCCAAACCGCCGGTGTTTTGATGATTCGTGCCTGGTCAGACCTGAACAATGTGAACCAGGTTGTAATTATTTTGTGAATACATTGCTAAAAGAAATAACATCCACTACAACCATATCATCACAAGTGGTCAGACCTCCTACAAGACAGGGAGCTTTTCTTTATGATGATTTTGAGCATTCTCGCAACTGTTGTTTTGCTCGGTGTGTTGTTCTATCACCGCGTAGGGTTACTCCTGAGTAGCCTGATTTTACTGGCCTGGACCGCTGCGCTGGGTCTGGCTGGCGTGTGGAATATTTGGGTGGTGCTGCCGCTGGCAATCGTCCTGCTGCCGCTGAATCTGCCCGCTATGCGTAAGTCGATGATTTCCGCCCCGGTGTTTAAGGGCTTCCGTAAAGTGATGCCGCCGATGTCGCGCACCGAGAAAGAAGCGATCGACGCCGGGACGACCTGGTGGGAAGGCGATTTGTTCCAGGGTAATCCGGACTGGAAAAAGCTGCACAACTACCCGCAGCCGCGCTTAACCGCAGAAGAACAAGCCTTTATCGATGGCCCTGTAGAAGAAGCCTGCCGCATGGCAAATGACTTTGCCATCACCCATGAAATGGCCGACCTGCCGCCAGAGCTGTGGGCGTACCTGAAAGAGCATCGCTTCTTTGCGATGATCATTAAGAAAGAGTACGGCGGGCTGGAGTTTTCTGCTTATGCTCAGGCGCGCGTGCTGCAAAAACTGGCGGGCGTCTCCGGCATCCTGGCGATTACCGTGGGCGTGCCTAACTCATTAGGCCCGGGCGAACTGTTGCAACATTACGGTACCGAAGAGCAGAAAGATCATTATCTGCCGCGTCTGGCACGCGGTCAGGAGATCCCATGCTTCGCCCTCACCAGCCCGGAAGCGGGTTCTGATGCCGGCGCTATCCCGGATATCGGCGTGGTCTGTATGGGCGACTGGCAGGGGCAACAGGTGCTGGGTATGCGCCTGACCTGGAACAAACGTTATATCACGCTGGCCCCTATCGCGACCGTACTGGGCCTGGCGTTTAAACTGTCAGACCCGGAAAAACTGCTGGGCGGTGAAGTGGACCTGGGCATCACCTGTGCGCTGATCCCAACCTCAACGCCGGGTGTGGAGATTGGACGTCGTCACTTCCCGCTGAACGTGCCTTTCCAGAACGGCCCAACGCGCGGTGAAGATATCTTCGTGCCGATTGATTACATCATCGGCGGTCCGAGCATGGCAGGCCAGGGCTGGCGCATGCTGGTGGAATGTTTGTCGGTCGGTCGCGGCATTACGCTGCCGTCTAACTCAACCGGTAGCCTGAAAACGGTTGCGATGGGGATTGGGGCTTACGCACAAATCCGCCGTCAGTTCAAAATCTCCATCGGTAAAATGGAAGGGATTGAAGAGCCGCTGGCGCGTATTGCCGGTAATGCCTACGTGATGGATGCAGCAGCATCTCTGATTACTTACGGCATTATGCTGGGTGAAAAACCGGCCGTGCTGTCCGCTATCGTGAAGTACCACTGTACCCACCGCGCACAGCAGTCCATCATCGATGCGATGGATATCGCAGGCGGTAAAGGCATTATGCTCGGCGAGAGCAACTTCCTGGCGCGTGGATATCAGGGTGCCCCGATTGCCATCACCGTTGAAGGGGCCAACATTCTGACCCGCAGCATGATGATCTTCGGCCAGGGGGCGATTCGTTGCCATCCGTATGTGCTTGAAGAGATGGCCGCAGCACAAAACAACGATCTGAATGCGTTCGATAAATTGCTGTTCAAACACATTGGTCATGTGGGCAGTAACAATGTACGCAGCTTCTGGCTGGGTCTGACGCGCGGCCTCACCAGCGCCACACCAACCGGGGATGCAACGAAGCGTTACTACCAGCATTTAAATCGCCTGAGCGCCAACCTTGCTCTGCTGTCTGATATCTCCATGGCGGTGCTGGGTGGTAGCCTGAAACGTCGCGAACGTATCTCCGCGCGTCTGGGCGATGTGTTAAGCCAGGTGTTCCTCGCCTCGGCGGTGTTGAAACGCTACGACGATGAAGGTCGCCACGAAGCTGACCTGCCGCTGGTGCACTGGGGCGTTCAGGATGCCCTGTATAAAGCAGAGCAGGCCATTGACGATCTGTTGGCTAACTTCCCGAATCGTATTGTGGCCGGCGCGCTGCGCGTGGTGATCTTCCCGACTGGCCGTCACTATCTGGCACCGTCCGATAGGCTGGATCATAAGGTCGCGAAAATTCTGCAGATCCCAAGCGCGACGCGTTCCCGTATTGGTCGTGGACAGTACCTGACGCCGAGCGCTCATAACCCGGTAGGTCTGCTGGAAGAAGCGCTGCGTGATGTAATGGCTGCCGATCCGATTCACCAGAAGATTTGTAAACAGCTGGGTAAAAACCTGCCGTTTACCCGTCTGGACGAACTCGCTGAACAGGCGCTGGCGCAAGGCACCATCGATGCGCACGAAGCTGCCATCCTGGTGAAAGCAGAAGAGAGTCGTCTGCGCAGTATTAACGTCGATGATTTCGAGCCTGACGCGCTGGCGACACAGCCGGTAAAGCTGATAGAGAAGGTACGCAAGCCTGAAGCAGCCTGACGCGTTTCGCTTCCTGAAACCCCGCCTCGCGCGGGGTTTTTTATTGCCACATTTTCTGTTTGCCGCGTGCTACAGTGTAAAAATGCTGTTCAACGAGGAGTCTGAATTGTGCCTGGCTTGAAGATAACCCTAGTGCAACAACCGCTGGTGTGGATGGACGGTCCGGCCAACCTGCGCCATTTCGACCGCCAACTCGAAGATATTACCGGTCGTGATGTGATTGTTTTGCCTGAAATGTTTACCACGGGCTTCGCGATGGAGGCCGCTAAGCAGTCGTTACCCCAGGAAGAGGTCGTCGCGTGGATGCATGCCCGGGCGCAACAAACCAATGCGTTGATCGCTGGCAGCGCGGCGTTGCAAACCGGGCGCGGCGCGGTGAACCGTTTCCTGCTGGTTGAGCCTGACGGCACCGTCCATTTTTATGACAAACGCCATCTCTTCCGCATGGCCGATGAGCATCATCACTACGAAGCGGGCAATAAGAGGGTGGTGTTTGAATGGCGTGGCTGGCGCATTTTGCCGCTGGTCTGCTATGACCTGCGCTTCCCGGTCTGGTCGCGCAATCGCGATGATTACGATGTGGCATTATACGTGGCCAACTGGCCTGCACCGCGCTCCCTGCACTGGCAGGCGCTTTTGACGGCACGGGCGATTGAAAATCAGGCGTATGTTGTGGGCTGTAACCGCGTTGGCACCGACGGCAACGGACACCACTATCGCGGAGACAGTCGCGTGGTGAACCCGCAGGGTGAGATCATCGCCACAGCCGAGCCACATCAGGCTACGCGTATTGATGCTGAACTATCATTGACGGCGTTAAAGGAGTATCGCGAGAAGTTTCCGGCGTGGCAGGATGCGGATCCGTTCAGCATTAAATGACGCTTTTGCTTATCCCGTCCTCTCCCACAGGGAGAGGACGGGTCAGTCGTTAACTCACTAACGCCTGGCCATCTTTGCGGCTCTCTGTCGCGGCAACGTAGTGACCTTCCGGCATACGATAAATCACCTGCGCGCCACCAAAGTTGTAATCCTGAAGGGGATCTTCCACCACGATCTGATGCCCGCGATCGCGCAATCCGGCAATGACGTTGCGATCGAAGGTAGATTCAACAATCACCTCCCTGCCCTGCACCACGCGCCAGCGCGGCGCATCTATCGCGGCCTGCGGGTTTTGTCCGTGCATCATGATCCGCAGCGCCATTTGCATGTGCCCCTGCGCCTGCATGGGTCCGCCCATGACCCCGAACGACATCAATGGCTTGCCGTTGCCGTCCATCGCAAAGCCTGGAATGATGGTATGGAAAGGACGTTTACTGCCCGCCAGCGCGTTTGGATGATTGGGATCGAGCACAAAACCGCAGCCGCGATTTTGCAGGCTGATACCCGTTTCGGGTACCACGACGCCAGAGCCAAAGCCCATAAAGTTCGACTGAATAAAGGAGATCATCATTCCGCTGGCATCCGCCGCAGAGAGATAGACCGTACCGCTCTGCACAGGCGAACCATAGGTGAAATCAGAGGCTTTATGCGGGTCGATCAGCGCGGCACGGGATTTCAGGTAATGATCGCTGAGCAGCTCCTTCGCGGCGAACTCCATGTGCGATTCATCCGCAACATAACGATCCAGATCCGCCAGCGCCAGCTTCATGGCCTCGATCGACAGGTGCAGTGACTGCACCGAGTCGGGATCGTAGCGGCCAATATCACACTGCTCAAGGATACCCAGTGCGATCAGCGTGGCGATACCTTGCCCGTTCGGCGGCAGCTCCTGAACGGAGCCACCGGCAAAATCACGCGACAGTAGTTCTACCCAGTCAACCTGGTGATTCGCCAAATCCTCGGCGGTCAGGTGCGCACCGTGCTCTTTGGCAAAGGCGGCAATTTTTACGGCCAGCTCACCCCGGTAGAAGGCTTCACCCTGGGTTTTTGCAATCAGTTCCAGGGAATCCGCCTGGGCTGGATTTCTGAATATCTCTCCGATACGCGGCGCGCGGCCTTTCGGCGCAAAGCAGGCGCTGAAACCAGGCTGGTCTTTGAGTTTGTTGTATCCCCGCTCCCATAAATGGCCAATCAGCGGCGACACCGGGAAACCATTACGCGCATACTCTATGGCCGGTTGCGCCAGCGTGGTCAGCGGCAGCGTTCCAAAACGCTCGGCTAACGCCACCCAGCCCGATACTGCGCCAGGCACGGTCACCGCGTCCCAGCCCAGTTCCGGCACGGCCGTTTTTCCGGCATACATATCCGCGTGCCAGCTGGCAGGCGAGCGGCCAGACGCGTTCAGACCGTGCAGTTTTTCGCCATCCCAGACAATGGCAAATGCATCGCTACCGATGCCGCAGCCCGTAGGCTCCACCACTGTGAGCGCCATCGCCGTAGCAATGGCGGCATCCACGGCGTTACCGCCCAACTGCAACATGCGCATCCCGGCTTGCGCCGCCAGCGGCTGCGAGGTGGCGACCGCATTGTGCCCCATCATGGGTGGACGTCTTGAATCGTAACCCGTTTTAAAATCAAGCGCTTTGGTCATCATGACTCCTTAGTCGTGGCGCGGGTCGAGCGCATCGCGCAGCCCGTCGCCGAGTAAATTAAAGCCCTGCACCGCCAGGAAAATCGCGACGCCCGGGAAAACAGACATCCACGGAGCCTGTTCCAGAAAACCTTTTGCCGTATTCAGCATCGACCCCCAGGACGGGTTCGGGGGTTGCTGCCCCAGCCCAAGAAACGAAAGGCTCGCTTCGGCAATAATTGCAGAAGCGATCGCCAGCGTGGCCTGCACCAGAATGGGTGACATCACGTTTGGCAGAACATATTTCACGATGATCCAACGGTCCGGCAGGCCGATGGCCCGCGCACCGTCGATGTACTCTTCATTACGAATGGCGATCACCTGACCGCGCGTCAGACGCGCAAAGATAGGCATTGCCGACAGGCCAATCGCGATCATCGCATTCGTCAGGCTTGGCCCTAAAAATGCCCCCAGGGCAATCGCCATAATCAGGAAGGGGCACGCCAGCAGCGCTTCGATAAAGCGGGAGATGACGCCATCCCAGATCCCCTGAAAATAGCCTGCCACCAGCCCCAGCGGCACGCCAATGACCACGGCGATCACCACGGAGACACAGCCGGCCATCAGCGACGTTCGCGCCCCCCAGACAATGCGTGAGAGGATGTCGCGCCCCAGCTCGTCGGTGCCAAACCAGAAGAGCTCGGACGGGGGTTTACGCACGGCCAGGAAATTCGCTTTCACCGGATCGAATGGCGCAATCCAGGGAGCAAGCAGAGCAATCAGCACAAAGATGCCTACCACCACTGCACCTGTTACCGCGCTTTTGTTCGCGAGAAACTTTTTCAGCACCCGGTTTTGCGTACGCGGTAACGTAACAGCCACGGGTTGAGTCGCCAGTTCTGCCATGATTAACCTCGCATTTTCGGGTTGATGAGCACGTAAAGAACGTCTGCTAACAGGTTCAGCAGCAGGAAGCCAATCGCCACAATCAGCACTACGCCCTGTACAACCGCGTAGTCCCGGTTGAAGACGGAATCAACAATCATCTTGCCAAATCCCGGAATGGTGAAGACCTGCTCGGTTAAAACGGCGCCTCCCAGCAGTTCGCCAAACAGCAGCGTGGTGAGGGTGATCACCGGCACCAGCGCGTTGCGAAACGCATGCTTGAGGATCACCGCCTTAGGCAACAGCCCTTTTGCTCGCGCAGTACGGATGTAGTCGGCTTTCAGCACCGCAATCATTGACGCACGGGTGTGACGCATCAGCGTGGCGGCAAGTCCCGTACCCAGGACGCATGCCGGAAGCAGCAAGGTGCGCAGGTTTTGCAGCGGATCTTCGCTGAAGGGCACATAGCCCGACGCAGGCAACCATTGCAGATTGACCGAGAACACCAGGATCAACAGGATCCCCAGCCAAAAATGCGGGATGGAGATCCCCGAGATCGCCACAAAGTTTGCGCCGTGATCGACCCAGGTGTTTTTGTTCACTGCCGCGAGGATCCCCATGCCAATACCGAACACCAGCGCGATGATCATCGCCAGCAGGGAAAGCTCCATCGTGACCGGCAGCTTGCTGGCAATCAGCTGCGTGACCGGTTCATGGGTGCGTAAGGAGACGCCAAGATCGCCCTGTAACGCCCGGGTGAGCCAGTCGTAATACTGTACCGGTAACGGGGCATCCAGGTTCAGCTCTGCACGAAGTTGGGCTATTACAGCCGGATCGCGTTCCTCTCCTGCCATGGCGATCAGCGGATCGCCGGGCAGCAACTTTTGCAGCCCGAAGACCATCATGCTCACCAGCAGCAGGGTGGGGATGGCCAGCAGCAGGCGTTTGCAAATCAATTCCAGCATGGTTTCTCCTCACACCTTCTGTTACTTAGCCAGCGTTAAGCCCGCTACGCGCACGATGCCATCCGGATAAGGTTTAAAGCCTTTCACGCTCTTGTTCAGGCCGAAGATGCGCGGCTCAAAATAGAGATAAGCAATGGGCATATCGGTTTGCAGCTGGTTAACGACCTTGTTGTACAACGGCTGGCGTACAGCCGGATCGGTGCTGAGGCGGGCCTGGGTCAGCCATTCATCGACCTGTGGATTGCTGTAGCGTCCGTCGTTGAGGTTGCCTTTGCTGTTGATAAAGCCATAAATGCTGCCATCCGGATCCGGACGCCCGGACCAGCCGGAGAAGCTCAGCTGGTAATCACCGCTTTGCTGGCGATCGAGCAACGTGGCGAATTCCGTCATTTGCAGATTCAGATTGAAGCCCGCTTCGGCGACCATCGCCTGCAATACCTGCCCCACCTGTTGGGAAGTGGGGTTATTGGGCACCAGCAGATTGACGTTGAGCGGCGCGTTGATACCGGCGGTTTTCAGCAGAGCCTTCGCTTTTTCAACATCGCGGGCAGGCACCGGTGCTTTCACGTGATATGGGCTCACGGGTGAGAATGCCTGATTGGCTGGGGTATAAAGCCCTTCAAAGACCACCTGGTTCAGCGCATCGCGGTCGATGGCCAGCGAGAAGGCTTCACGCACGCGGGCGTCTTTAAAGGGATCGTTAGCAGGCACTTTGCCGTTATTAATGTTGAAGGTAATTCCCTGATAGCCAAGACCGGTCACCTTCGCTAATGAGAGTTTGCTGTCTGCTTCCACGGTTTTCACATCGCTTGCGGCCACGCCTTCCGTCAGATCCAGATCGCCGGCGCGCAGGTTTGCCAGTCGTACTGACGCATCCGGAATGGGCAGATAGATGATTTTGTCGAAGTGGTAAGCGTCTTTATTCCAGTAATTATCGAAACGGGTCAGAACGATGCGATCCTGAGACACGCGGCTGTCGAATTTGTACGGCCCAGAACAGACCGGATGCGCGGCAAAGTCAGGCTTTTTCGCCGCCTCTGGCGCCATCATGGCCCCGGCACGGTCGGTCAATTGCATCAGCAGCGCGGCATCGGGGGTTTTAAGATGCAGGACAATCTGCGTGGGGCTTTTGACTTCCACCGATTCGATAGAGGAGATCTCACTTTTACGCAGCGACCCTTTCAGGGTTAACGCCCGATCGAGGTTATATTTAGCCGCCTCGGCGTCGAATTTTTCCCCGTCGTGGAAGGTGACTCCCTCGCGCAGGTTCATCGTCAGGGTTTTACCTTCATCGCTCCATGCCCAGTCTTTCGCCAGGCCCGGCACCACCTTCAGATTTTCGTCAACATCCACCAGCCTGTCACACAGCGAGGCAAACACGAAACGACCATAGTAGGTGCGCGCCAGATGGGGATCGAGCATATCCGGGTCCGCACCCAGGCCAATTCGCAGGACGCTTTCTGCCTGCGCAGGTAGCGCCGCGCCCAGCAACATAACACTTCCCAGTACGGTCAAAAGAGAATTACGCATTGTCATTATCATGAGTTCCTTGCAGGAAGAGACGAGAGAGTTGCCGCATGTTCAAACAGCGCTCGGCGGCGCAGAAATGCAGCAGAAGGTGGGGCAATCTGAATTACGCTGCGGTCACGGTTGATCTCCTGCCAGCGATGGCAGGCGACCTGGCGTCCTCCTTCGAGAACCTGATCGATGGGTTCTACCTGGCGGCATTCATCCGTCACGTAGGGGCAACGGGTATGAAAACGACACCCCGAAGGCGGGTTGGCCGGATTCGGCAGGTCGCCCTGAAGTAACGGGGTATCACGCTCAACGCCCGGTTGCATCTGCGGGGCAGAGGCGATCAGCGCCTGCGTATAAGGATGGAGCGGCGCATCAAAAATTTCGTCAACGGTCGCCAGCTCAACAATCTGACCGAGATACATCACCGCCACGCGGTCGCTCATATGCCGTATCACCGCCAGACCGTGGGCCACAATCACCATCGTCAGACCGAGCTGATGCTTCAGGCTTTCCAGCAGATTGACCACCTGCGCCTGCACGGACACATCCAGGGCAGAGACCGGTTCATCGCCCAGCAGCAGTTTTGGACCGGAGGCCAGCGCGCGGGCGATACCGATTCGCTGGCGTTGCCCTCCTGAGAACTCGTGCGGATAGCGCCCGGCCCAGGCTGCGGGCAGTCCGACCGTTTTAAGCAACTCCGCCACGCGGAACTGGCGATCCGCTTTTTTCATGTTCTGGTGAAGCCACAGCGGCTCACCGACGATTTGTTCCACCGTCATGCGCGGATTCAGCGAGGCGAAGGGATCCTGAAAAATGATTTGCAGCTCGCGACGCAGCTGGTTCAGGCGCGAACCGGAAGCATGGGTGATCTCTTCGCCCTGATAGAAGACGCGGCCCTCGGTGGCGGCCAGCAGGCGCAACAGAAGACGTCCAAGCGTGGATTTGCCGGAACCTGACTCACCCACTATCGCCAGCGTTTCTCCTGGCATAACCGAGAGCGAGACTCTGTCGACAGCTGTGACAACACGCGACGGCGCGAAAAGCTTTTTCGGGCCAGGGAAGTGTTTGCTCAGATCGCGGGCTTCGAGAATGGGTGTGGTCATGCGATTTCTCCCAGCGCAATGTGTTGCTCAAGCGGTACACGGAAGCAGGCCACCTGATGACCGGGCCCCTGAGCCTGTAAAAGCGGTTTCTCTTCATGGCAGCGTAACTGCGCGAAGGGGCAGCGCGTGGCGAACCGACACCCTTTTGGCATCGACTCGGGTAAGGGGACCGAGCCAGGAATGGTGGAAAGCTGGCCTTTGCGGGCGCCCAGAGAGGGAATCGATCCCATCAGCCCGATCGTGTAAGGATGTTGCGGATCGGCAAAAATGGCTTCCACGCTTCCCTGCTCGACGACCTGTCCGGCGTACATCACCGCAACCTGCTGCGCGACTTCCGCCACGACGCCCAGATCGTGGGTAATCATCAACACTGCAGTGCCGGTTTCTGCTTTCAGGGTGTTAAGCAGGGTCAGGATTTGTGCCTGAATGGTGACATCCAGGGCCGTTGTGGGTTCATCGGCAATAAGCAGACGCGGGTGGTTGATCAGCGCCATCGCAATCATTACGCGCTGGCGCATCCCTCCGGAAAGCTGATGGGGATAAGCTTTGAGACGCATTTCTGGCGCAGGTATCTGGACCTTTTCCAGAATTTGCAACGCCACCGCCATCGCCTCTGCGTGGGGTATCTTTTGATGACGAATAACCGCTTCGCTGAGCTGATCGCCCAGGGTAAAAGCCGGATTGAGGGATGTCATCGGCTCCTGAAAGATCATGGCCAGCTCGCTGCCGCGCAGATCGGCATATTCACGCGGCGAGAGTTTACGCAGATCGTGGCGGCGAAAGTGCATTTCGCCGCTGACAATTTGTGCACTGGCAGGCAGTAATCCCATCAGGGCCAGTGACGTAATGCTTTTACCACAGCCGGACTCACCGACCAGCGCCAGCGTTTCACCTGAGTTTACGGTCAGGGAGATGTCGTCCAGAACGCTGACCGGCGAACCGGCAAATTTCACATTTAGATTGTGCAGGCGAAGGACCGGCGCGGCCTCCTTAAAAGGGATCGTCGTCATAACAGGGAATCATCCTCAAGGTTGATGGCCTGGATCAGGGCGGTTTGCAGGCTTAACAGGTGATCGCGCATCGCTGCGTAGGCTTCATTGGGCTGACGATTGATTATCGCCGTCATGATGCTGTCATGGTGATGGTTGTAGTGATCGACACGTTCCGGCGTGCGCGCCAGCTCGCGTAAGTGCTGCCATGCCGGATCACGCCTGACGGCATCGATGGCGTCAAAAAGCCCCAGCATGAGCCGATTCCCTGCCGCTTCGGCAATGGCGCGGTGAAAGGCGCTGTCCCACAGCTCGTTAAGATCGCGGTCGTCCGGGCTGACCTTATTAATGCGTTCCAGCATGCGCTTCATCAGCGCGAGGTTTTCCCTGGTGGCACGCAGTGCCGCAAGTCGGGCTAAGCCGGGTTCGATCTGCAGGCGAGCTTCCATAACTTCAAGCAAATTGGTTTGTTGCACCAGCCCCTGAAGCGCAAGCGGTTCAACAGGGGCGGCCGGACCGATAAAGGTCCCCTTCCCCTGCTTGCGCCAGATGCGTCCCTCTTCCTCCAGCACGTCCAGCGCACGACGAATTTCACGCCGTCCTACGCCGAGTTTTTCCGATAGCTCACGTTCGGTGGGCAACGGACAGCCTGGTGTTGACTCATGCTGATGAATGAGCCCGCGCAACTGCTCTAACGCGGTGCTTGAATTTGCCAGAAACCGTGAGGTCTTATCCATATTGGTTCGCCTGCTTTCATCATTACTTTATTTTTATTAACAATAAGCTATTGATATAGATAGAGACTTATTGCCTTAATGATTAAGCAATTCCTGAACCAATCTGTAATTGGTTCAGGAATTTTCTGGAATACCATGGATAAGTGGATGATAAAGAGGCATTTATTTTTTTAATGAAGTGTTACAAATTGAATAAAGACGAAAGGAATAAGAGAGGTGATTGCACATTAAAAGTGCAAAATGCGCACCAAAAACGCACAATTGTTAAAAAATTGCACTAATTAATTTAAACAAATGTTAACTAGAAGTAATGGCGGGGATGAAATGACGAAAGCCTGAATCATTGCTGATTCAGGCTTTCTAATGTGGCGGAACGGACGGGACTCGAACCCGCGACCCCCTGCGTGACAGGCAGGTATTCTAACCGACTGAACTACCGCTCCGCTGTGTTCCCTTGGGAACGAAGCGAATATTACGGATAGCCATCGATCCCGTCAACGCTTTTTCTTCACTTTTGAATCGTTTGCTGCAAAAAACGCCGACAAGGCGAATTTATCTCCGCAACGGCAGCATTATGCCCGCCAGAGGCAGCTTCCGCCTTTCTTCTGCACCAAATCCAGACGCGATTCATGATTAAGTAACTCTTCATCGCTGGCTAAAATGACTTTTAACCGGCTTGCCTGACGCACAATGCGCTGAATGCCCGCATCACCCTGCGTCTGCTGCGTGTCACCTTCCATGCTAAAGGCCATGGAGGTCTGCCCGCCAGTCATGGTCAGATAGACATCAGCCAGGATCTGGGCATCGAGTAACGCGCCGTGAAGCGTACGTTTGGTATTATCGATTTCATAACGCGAACAGAGCGCGTCCAGGCTGTTACGCTTGCCAGGGAACATCTTCCTTGCCAGCGCCAGACTATCCGTCACTTTGCAGAAGGTGTTGGTTTTGGGGATACCGCGGTTGAGTTTACTGAACTCGTAATCCATAAAGCCGATATCAAACGAGGCGTTATGGATGACCAGCTCAGCCCCGCGGATGTAGTCCATAAACTCATCCGCAACTTCGGCGAAGGTCGGCTTATCTAACAGAAACTCGTCCGCAATACCGTGAACGCCAAAGGCTTCGGGATCCACCAGCCGATCGGGCTTAAGATAGACGTGGAAGTTATTGCCCGTCAGACGACGGTTTATCACCTCGACGGCACCGATCTCAATAATCTTGTGCCCTTCGTAGTGCGCGCCGATCTGATTCATACCCGTTGTTTCGGTATCGAGTACGATCTGTCGTGTAATTGCAGTGCTCATATCGGTCATTTATGTCAGACTTGTCGATTATTTATCGTTTCAAATACAGGAAGTCTACCAGAGATGCGTAAACAGGTAGAAATTTTCACCGATGGATCTTGCCTCGGAAATCCAGGCCCTGGCGGTTATGGCGCAATTTTACGTTACGGCCAGCATGAAAAAACCTTTAACGAAGGCTACCACCTGACAACCAATAACCGCATGGAGTTGATGGCGGCTATCGTGGCGCTGGAAGCGTTGAAAGAAGATTGTGAGGTGGTGCTGAGCACCGACAGCCAGTATGTCCGTCAGGGCATCACCCAGTGGATCCACAACTGGAAAAAACGCGGCTGGAAGACGGCCGATAAAAAACCGGTCAAGAATGTCGATTTGTGGAAGCGTCTGGATGCGGCATTAAGCCATCACCAGATTAAATGGGAATGGGTTAAAGGCCACGCGGGGCATCCTGAAAACGAACGCTGTGACGAGCTGGCGCGTGCCGCAGCAATGAACCCGGTCCATGAGGATGTGGGTTATAAGGTTCAGGCCGACTAAGGTTTGCGATACTGACGCGTCGCCCCCACAGGCTGGCGAATCGCCGCTTTTGATTTACTTTGCTTCATGGGATTAAGCGTAAGGGGAATCGTCCGCTTACGCGCCACAATCACCTGCATGCATCCCAGCGCCGGAAAATGGGTGCTGAGCAATACTCCGCCCTTGCGTGTCCAGGGTATCACCTGAAAACCGCTATAATACATCACTTCAAAATTGAGCAATGAGAGCCAGTCGAGTTGTCGCGTTGAGGTGAACATGCGGCTGTTATACGGCGGCGTCCGGCGGAGTATGGGCACCAGCTTGCGTAATCCCATCAGGCTTATCGGATTAAAACCGCTGAGGATCAGCCAGCCATCGTCAATCAGAACGCGATCGGCTTCTCGCAGAAGACCGTGCGGGTCGGTGCACCAGGGCAGCGTATGAGCCAGTAAACAGGCATCGACGGATTTCTCCGCAAAAGGAAGATGCAAAGGATCCGCTTTGACCTGCGCGTGCTGACCATTAAGCGAAACGTTCACCTGATGTGAAATGGCACAACTGTCGGTAGTAACCTCCGCGCTCAGATTGCCAATTTTAAGCAGATGAAAACCATACATTTTTGCCAGCCAGGGTTTAAGCTGTTGTTCAAGTGCTTCGCGGTAATATTCGCCCCAGGGCAATTCATCCCACCAAACGGGTGCTGCGACAGTCTGAGGTATCCTTGCCGGTTTCATCCAAACTCCCGCTACGTATGAAGAGGTAATTTATGAATCTTATCAGTATTCCAGCGTTTCAGGATAACTACATCTGGGTTTTGGTCGATGAGGCGCATCGGTGCGTCATTGTTGATCCCGGAGAAGCGAATCCGGTTTTGAAGGCTATCGATGAAAATGGCTGGCTGCCAGAAGCGATTTTACTGACGCATCATCATAACGATCATGTGGGCGGAGTTGCCGCTCTTTGCGCAAAATATCCTCAGCTTGTGGTGTATGGCCCCAAAGAGACACAAGATAAGGGGGCGACCCGCATAGTCGAAGATGGTGAGAATGTTCTCATACAGGGGTGGCATTTTTCTGTATTTGCCACACCGGGTCACACTTTGGAACATGTCAGTTACTTTAATTTCCCTTATCTTTTCTGCGGTGACACCCTGTTCTCCGGGGGCTGCGGTAGATTGTTTGAAGGTACGCCCGTGCAGATGTATCAATCATTCCAGAAAATTAATGCGCTCCCGGAGGAAACGTTAATTTGTTGTGCACACGAATACACATTAGCAAATATGAAGTTTGCGAAGAGCATTCTTCCTGAGGATCCAGCGATTCAGGATTATTACCACAAAGTGAATGAGTTACGGGTAAAAAAGCAAAATACACTGCCCGTAATTCTGAAAAATGAACGTAAAATAAATTTATTTTTGCGAACTGATGATATTGATTTAATTAATAAAATTAACCAAGAAACATCTTTGCAACAACCTGAAGAGCGATTCGCATGGTTAAGGTCAAAGAAAGATAACTTCAGATAATTGCGGGTTGCCTTTTCAAAATTTCACCGTTATCATCGCTCGTCTTTTAAGCAACTATTGACACACACATGAAGGCAAAAGCGATATTACTCGCCTCAGTCCTGCTTGTTGGGTGCCAGTCGTCTCAGAACGCTGGTAATGTCCAACAGCACGCACAGAGCCTTTCTGCAGCTGGTCAAGGGGAAGCAGGGAAGTTTATAAGTCAGGCGCGATGGATGGACGATGGGACATCGTTCGCGCAGGATCAAGACTTGTGGGCCTCTATTAGCGACGAGCTGAAGATGGGGATTCCGGAGAACAGCCGGATTCGCGATCAGAAACAAAAGTATTTAAGAAATAAGAGCTATCTCCACGATGTAACTTTACGGGCAGAGCCGTATATGTACTGGATAGCCGGGCAAGTTAAGAAACGTAACATGCCGATGGAGCTGGTACTCCTACCCATAGTGGAGAGCGCTTTTGACCCACACGCAACGTCTGGCGCCAATGCCGCAGGTATTTGGCAGATCATTCCGAGCACAGGGCGCAATTATGGATTGAAACAGACCCGCAGCTACGATGCGCGTCGAGATGTTGTCGCCTCCACAACGGCTGCCCTCGACATGATGCAACGTCTGAATAAGATGTTTGACGGCGACTGGTTGTTAACTGTCGCAGCGTATAACAGCGGTGAAGGTCGTGTACTGAAGGCAATGAAAGCGAATAAAGCGCGGGGTAAACCCACCGATTTTTGGTCGCTCTCACTGCCACAGGAAACCAAGATTTACGTCCCGAAAATGCTGGCTTTGAGTGATATTCTCAAAAATAGCAAACGCTACGGGGTACAGTTGCCATCGACCGACGAAAGTCGTGCCCTGGCAAGAGTCAGCCTCAGCAGCCCGGTTGATATGAAACAGGTTGCTGATATGACAGGTATTTCTGTTAAGAAACTGAAGACCTTTAACGCAGGCGTTAAGGGCTCTACACTGGGCGCAAGCGGACCACAGTATGTACTGGTGCCGCAGAAACATGCAGACCAGTTACGTGAGTCTTTAGCATCAGGTGAGATTGCGGCCGTTCAGTCAACGTTGATTGCAGATGCGTCGCCGATGACCAGCCGTGGCTATAAAGTTCGTTCAGGTGATACGCTTTCAGGGATTGCGTCACGTCTTGGCGTGACGGCAAAAGATCTGCAGCAGTGGAATAATCTGCGCGGCTCAACGCTGAAAGTGGGTCAGAATCTGACCGTGGGTGCAGGCAGCAGTGCACAGCGTCTTGCACGTAACAGCGATAGCATTACCTATCGTGTACGTAAGGGTGATTCGCTGTCCAGTATCGCGAAAACGCACGGCGTAAACATCAAAGATGTGATGCGCTGGAATAACGATACCGGCAATCTGCAACCGGGCGATCAATTGACGTTGTTTGTGAAGAACAACGCTACGCCAGATTCCTGATAGCACAGTCCATATCAAAAAAGCACCGGTTTCCCGGTGCTTTTTTTTATTCCGCTTTTTGTGCCTCTGCCAGGATCGTATCACTGGTAAAAGAACCCTCTTCCTGCAGTTCAAAATAGGCCTTCACTTCCGCAGAGGCGCTTTCCTGATACAGGCGGATCGCGCGGCTCAACACCTCTGGCGTACGCATACGCGCTATCCACGTGCTAAATTCGAGCGGCAGACGGTCTGTAACCAGTGAGCGGGAAATTAACCCTGACTCCGTTATCATCGAGAACCACTGCCCGCTGGAGTAGTTACAAACATGGGAGGTATCCCGCAGCGCCTCTATTGTTTGTAACCAGATATCCCGCACCGGATGGCCAGGCGCCATGATATCCATCATGATGAAAATTCCGCCAGGCTTAAGCACGCGTTTCACTTCACGCAATGCCTGGCCGACATCATGCCAGTGATGCGCGGAATAGCGACTGATGACCACATCAAAGGATTCATCCTCAAAAGGTAACGATTCTGCATAGCCCTGCCGGGTGGTGATGTTATGCAGGCCTTTCTCAGTGGCAGCAGCATTCACCACCTCCAGCATCTGGCTCGATAAGTCATAGGCGGTCACCTGGGCCACCCGGCCTGCGGCGATAAAACTGGCGTGGCCTGCCCCACAGCCTAAATCGAGCAGATATGCATCGGGGAATGCGGCCAGACGCGCACTCAGGTGTTCCAGATCGCGGCCTGTGGCATGCACGGCACTCGTCAAATACGCCTTTGCCTGAGATCCGAACTGCTTCTCTACGTTGTCATGATGCGTGGATTGTTGTGTTGTCATCGTACTGTCCTTTTTGTGTTGGAAAATTAAAGGGCAGCACCTCACCGACTCAGGTCTGCCCCACGGCAGACCTGACTTACCTATTAGCCAGGCTTGCCGGGACTGAATTCAACGAGTAGCGGATTATGATCGGAAGCACGGGTAACCAGTACTGAGGCTTCATGTACGTTCAGACCACGATAGAAGACGAAATCGAGAGGACGCCCAAAGGCTTTGCGTCGCTGATCGTCGGTGAAACGCACCTCGCGTAAGGTCATCTCACGCGCAAAACGATACAGGGCGTTCATGCGCGGGCGGCTCCAGGCGTTAAAATCCCCGGCCATAATGACAGGCCCACTGTGATGAGCGATTTGGTCACCAATGGGGAGCAACTGCTTGCTGTAAACATCAACACCCAGACTGAAGTTAACGGCGTGGATGTTCACGACCATCAGTAAGCGGCTGTCCGGCAAAGGATAGACGGTGACTAAAGCTGATTTCGCCAGGCGCAGGATAGGCTCTCTCTCACGCAGCGGACAGCAATAGACGGGATGTGCGGCTGACAGCGTCATAACGCCTGAAGGATGCTGAGGCAAAACAAAGGCAGGCACTTGATCCGCAGCCAGGTAGTTTGTTGTCGCAAATCGCACCAGTTCCGGGGTGGTTTGCGCTTCCTGCAGCAAGACTAAGTGGGCATCTTTACCGAAGTTCTTCAGTACGGATAACCATTCTGCGCGCTGTTGCTTAAAGATGTTCCACACCAGCACGCGAATTTTCTCATCACTGCTTAACGGTGCACCGGCGGGCAATGCCTGGCCAATGCTCGCAAACGACCCCGGAGGCAATATTCTCTCCGCAGGTTGTCCGGCAATGTAACGCATGGCATAGGTATTTTTTCGCACTTTTAGAAACGGCCTCTATACATGAACCCGTCCGGAAAACGGACGGGTCTTACTGTTATAGGGTTTTCAGGTCATACTTTCAACGCAATTACTCAGAAACCTCATCTCATTTGTAAGCGGACATTGAGGTCACTCACCCTGCCCTCACCTGAGCAGTTTTATCGAGGCGACCGCTGAGCCCTATAAGCACCAGTGCCACCAGAACGATAATCGCCCCAATCCATGGCGTTTGCGTTAGCCCAACGTGCTCGACGGTCAGCCCACCAATGACAGACCCCAGGGCGATGCCGATATTGAATGCGGCAATATTAAGACCCGAGGCGACATCCACTGCATTTGGCGTGTACCGCTCCGCTTTCTGTACCACGTACACCTGCAGGCCGGGCACATTGCCGAACGCGAAGATCCCCATCACCAGAACGGTTACGAGCGCCGCATACTGAATGGAAGCGGTGAACTGAAAGATCATCAACAGGACAACCAGCGCCGCAAAGATAAGCTTCAGGGCAGGCACGGCACCATGCTTATCCGCGAGTTTACCCCCCCAGATATTGCCAATCGCCACCGAAACACCATATCCCAGCAAGATCCAGCTCACGGCTGTCGGCGAGAAGCCGGCGAGATCCTGCATCATGGGTGCCAGGAAGGTGAAGGCCGTAAACACCCCACCGTAGCCCAGCGCTGTAATGGCGTAGATCAGCAGTAAGCGAGGGTGAGTCAGCACGTTCAGCTGGTCGCGCAGGCTGGCACTTGCCCGCCCGGGAATGTTCGACGGTACGAGTATCAGCGTCGCCATCAGCGCTATTACACCCAGTACTGATACGGCCAGGAATGTCTCACGCCAGCCAACGTGTTGACCGATAAATGTGCCTAATGGAACCCCGGTAACCAGCGCGACGGTTAAACCACCGAACATGATGGCAATGGCAGAAGCAGCTTTCTCTTTGGGTACCAGGCTTGTCGCGATGGTTGAACCGATAGAGAAAAAGACACCATGCGCAAGGCCGGTGAGCAGGCGTGCAATTACCAGGGTTGAATAATCCGGTGCCTGCCATGCCAGAAGATTTCCGGCCGTGAACAGGACCATCAGCGCCATTAACAGCTGTTTACGTGGAAAACGGCCGGTCAGCGCCGTCAACACCGGGGCCCCGATAGCGACACCCAGGGCATAAATCGAGACCAGCAGGCCTGCGGAAGGCAGGGTAATACTCAGCTGATTCGCGATAACAGGAACCAGACCTACGATAACAAATTCGGTCGTGCCAATTGCATAGGCACTGATCGTCAGGGCAAGAAGCGCCAGTGGCATAAAATACTCCGTCTCATCAGGATTAAGATGACAGGCAGTATGCGCCGGTGTTTAAATAACAAAAATGGTCAAAGTATCAATTGAATTTTGCAGGTGGTGCAACAATGAAAGCAACTTCAGAGGAACTGGCAATCTTCGTCGCCGTGGTTGAAAGTGGCAGTTTCAGCCGTGCGGCAGAGCGATTAGCGCAGGCGAACTCGGCGGTGAGTCGTTCGGTTAAAAAGCTGGAGATGAAGCTGGGTGTGAGTTTGCTTAATCGAACCACCCGGCAATTGAGTCTGACAGAAGAAGGCGAGCGCTACTTTCGTCGCGTGCAGTCAATATTGCAAGAAATGGCCGCCGCAGAAACGGAAATCATGGAAACGCGCAATACACCGCGTGGATTATTGCGAATTGATGCCGCCACGCCTGTAGTGCTGCATTTTCTGATGCCGTTGATTAAGCCCTTTCGCGAACGTTATCCGGAGATGACTTTATCGCTGGTCTCGTCTGAAACCTTCATCAACCTGATTGAACGTAAGGTCGATGTGGCGATACGCGCAGGTACCTTAACGGACTCGAGCTTACGTGCCCGCCCGTTATTCACCAGCTACCGCAAAATTATTGCTTCACCACAGTATATTGCCCAATTTGGTCAACCTGAGACGGTTGAAGAATTGAAGCAGCATTTGTGCCTGGGCTTCACTGAACCGGTGTCGCTGAATACCTGGCCGGTGGCGTGTCATGACGGGCAGCTACATGAAATCCGCTGTGGATTATCCTCTAACAGTGGGGAGACCCTGAAGCAGCTTTGTCTTGAAGGGAACGGGATCGCCTGCTTATCCGATTATATGATTGATAAAGAAATTGCACGCGGTGAACTTGTGGAGTTAATGGCGGATAAACGTCTGCCGGTAGAGATGCCTTTTAGCGCGGTGTATTACAGTGACAGAGCGGTCAGTACGCGCATACGCGCCTTTATCGACTTCCTGAGTGAGTATGTTAAAACAGCTCCCAAAGGAGCTGTGTGAGGGTTTAAAGCGACAAAGGGCAGGAGCGGTCTTAATCCCAGTCAGGAGCCAGGCCTTCCGGACTGACCAGACGATCGTTGCACTCAAGGGCAGCGATCGCTTTTTTGTCTTCGGCGTCCAGTTGAAGATCCAGGGCTAACAGATTGCTGGCCAGGTTTTCACGTTTGGTTGAGGATGGGATCACAGCGTAACCTTCACCCATCGCCCATGCCAGAATCACCTGTGCGGCTGTTGCACTATGTTTCTTTGCAATATGGTTAATAACTTCATCTTTCAGGGCCTTACCGTAAGCCAGTGTCATATAAGAGGTAATATGGAGACCGTGCTGTTTTGCCCAGTCCACGACTTTTCGGTTTTGCAGGTAGGGTGAAAGCTCAATTTGGTTAGTGGCAATATTCTCTGCCCCAACCGCTGCGATAGCTTTTTCCATCAGCGGGATAGTGAAGTTTGAGATACCCATTTCACGTGTTAAGCCCTGCTCTTTTGCTTCGAGCAATGCCTGCATAAATTCCTCAACTGAAACGGCATCATTCGGCGATGGCCAGTGGATCAGCGTCAGATCGACATAGTCGGTGCGCAATTTTTTCAGGCTTTCTTTCAGAGCCGGGATCAACTTATCTTTGCTGAGATTTTCAATCCAGATTTTGGTGGTGATGAAAAGCTCGTTACGCGGTATACCGCTCTCTTCGAGAGCCTGTCCTACGGCAGCTTCGTTATCATAAATCTGCGCCGTATCAATTGCGCGGTAGCCAAGCTCAAGTGCGGTTTTTACCGATGCGATAACAACGTCGTCTTTCAGGCGGAAAGTGCCCAGACCCAGTGCAGGGATAGTCATGTAATCCTCGTTATTCATAATGATTGTTAACTGAGGAGAATTATCGCTGCTGCTGTTATGCAGAAAAAGAGCGTTAAACGCAGAGGATTTTTGCTAATTGAGCAATAATTAAATGGCAGATATGAAAAAAGCCCTGAGCGTTAACTCAGGGCTTTTAATAAGTGGCGGAACGGACGGGACTCGAACCCGCGACCCCCTGCGTGACAGGCAGGTATTCTAACCGACTGAACTACCGCTCCACCGAAGACTTCTGTAACCACCGGATTTATGCACCGGCTTACT
>Ga0209281_1000076_pt1 | contig 263350 bp, 252 predicted proteins | sample MedtruBG_FD_187514 | JGI IMG/M metagenome (GOLD analysis project Ga0209281, IMG submission 187514) | Root nodule microbial communities of legume samples collected from California, USA - Medicago truncatula BG (SPAdes) (version 2) | ecosystem: Host-associated > Plants > Roots > Nodule | place...
CGCGCAGAACCCCACCGGCTCCGACCTGTCCGCCGCCAAGGCCTTCCGGGTGCTGCAGCTGGCGCAGAAGTACAACCTGCTGCTCGTCGAGAACGACCCGCTGGCCGACTTCAAGGCCACCTCGTCGCCACGCCTCTCCGCGCTCGACCAGCTCGAACGCACGATCTACATCGGCAGCTTCTCGAAGTCGTTCTCGGCGGCGCTGCGCGTGGGTTTCCTCGCCTGCAGCCCCGACCTCGCGAGCGACCTGGCCGACCTGAAGGCGCTGGTGCACGTGAGCAGCTCGGAGTACTGCGAACGCACCATCGACGTGATGCTCACCGAGGGCCACTACCAGCGCCACCTGAACCGCCTGCGCACGCGGCTGCAGCAGGCCAACGAACAGGCCGTGGCCCTCTTCGAGTCCGTGGGCGCCGAGATCTTCACGCGCCAGACGCAGTCCCTCTACCTCTGGTCCGCCCTGCCCGGCGTCGACGACTCGCTGACCCTCGCGAAGGCCCTGCTGCCCCAGAAGATCGTGCTGGCCCCGGGACGCATCTTCAGCGTCGACTCGTCGGCGGTGACCCCCTGGTCGCGCTTCAACGTGGGGGCGGTGGCGGATCCGCGGTTCGCGAAGGCCCTGCGGGCGGGGCTGCGCAGCCTGGCGCGCTGAACATCGCGGCCGTCAGGCCGGAGTCATCCGCGCCGCCGCGCCGACTTCAGGTCCACCAGCTTCGACAGGTTGCTGAGCGACACCAGGTGCGAATGCACCAGCGCCAGCAGGCCGCCGCGGTGGAGTTGCACCACCACCTCGTCCGGCAGCGCGCGCAGCTTCTCCTCGTCGACGACGAAGAAGCCGTCGACCGAGAACTTCTCGCCGTTGGCGAGCGTGCCCTCGGCGCGCATGTCCTTCAGCAGGCCCAGCGACTGCAGGTGGGCTCCGATGGGGCGGGTGACCGCCACGGCCGACTCGAAGTCGTTCAGGAAGCCGAGCACGTGCTCGAGGTACGGCGTGGGTTCGCCGTTGTCGCCGAAGAGGCGTTCGCCGGCGCCGTCCTCGGCGAGGCCCTCGAAGGCGCCGTCGACCGCCACGGCCTGGGTGGACGTGCCGTCTTCCTGGCGGGCCGACACCAGCGCGAACGGGTAGCGGCGCAGGAAGGCGGGTTCGTACGGCGCGGTCCAGCGGCCGCCGTCGACGAAGAGGTTCTCGCCGTCGGTCAGGCCCAGCAGGCACACCGGGGTGACCACCGGCTGGCCCTTGTCGTCGGTCTCGCCGCTGCGGATGAACAGCAGCGGGAACGACTTGCAGGCCTCGGCGAACTCGGCCGCGGCGCAGTACACCGCGTTGAGGCCGGAGGCCGCGCGGCGGTCGGTCCACTCGCGCACGCGGGTGGTCAGGTGCTTCTGGCGGTCGAGCAGCACGAGCTGCGTGTAGAGGGGGGTGGGCGCGGTGCTCATCGTCATTTCTCTTCGGTCTGGAGGGCCGACGCCAGCACCTTGTCGACCCGCTTGCCGTCGAGGTCGATCACCTCGAAGCGCCAGCCTTCCCACTCGACGGAGTCGGTGGTCTGCGGCAGGCGGCCGAGCAGCAGCATGACCATGCCGGCCAGCGTGTTGTAGCGCCCGCGGTCTTCCTCGGGCAGGTCCTTGAGGTCGAGGCGGTCCTTGAGCTCGGGCACGGGGATCAGGCCGTCGAACAGCCACGAGCCGTCTTCTCGCTGGATGGCCCAGGCGTCGCCGTCGGCAGGCGTGGTGAACTCGCCGGTGATGGCCTCGAGCACGTCGCGCACGGTGATCACGCCCTGCACCTCGCCGTACTCGTCGACCACGAACACGAGCTGCGCGCTGGTGGCGCGGAACTGGTCGAGCAGTTCCATGCCGGACAGCGTCTCGGGCACGAACACCGGCGGCTGCAGGTGGTCGGTGAGCGAAAGCGGCAGTCCCTGCAGCTGCTGCTGCAGCAGGCTCTGGGCGCTGACGATGCCCAGCACGTCGTTCAGGCCGCCGCGGCACACCGGGTAGCGCGAATGTTCCTGGCCCGCCATGGCCTCGCGGATCTCGTCGGCCGTGGCCGTGACGTCGAGCCACACGATGTCCGTGCGGGGAATCATCATCGAACCCACCTCGCGGTCGTCGAGGCGGAACACGTTGCGCACCATCTGGTGCTCCTGCGCCTCGATGATGCCGGCGTCGAGGCCTTCTTCCAGGCTGGCGGCGATCTCCTCCTCGGTCACCGAGCGCGACGGCCCGCCGCGGATGCCCAGCAGGCCCAGCGTGACCTCGGTGCACCACGACAGCAGCTTCACGAACGGCCGGGTGACGAGCGACATGATCTCCATGGGCGGCGCCACGAGGCGCGCCACGGCTTCGGGGTACATCTGGCCCACGCGCTTGGGCACCAGTTCGCCGAAGATGATGGTGATGAAGGTGATGCACACCACCACGAAGCCGGTGGCCGTGATGCTGGCGGCGTGCTGGTTCAGCTGGAACGCGTCGATCAGCCAGACGGCCAGCGGGTCGGCGAAGGCGGCCTCGCCGACGATGCCGTTCAGGATGCCGATGGACGTGATGCCGATCTGCACCGTGGACAGGAACTTCGTGGGGTTCTCGTGCAGGTCCATGGCCGCCTGGGCGCCCGATTCCCCGGTTTCCACCATCACCTGCAGCCGAGCCCTGCGGCTGGCGGTGAGCGCCATCTCCGACATGGCGAACAGGCCGTTCAGAACGACCAGGAAAACAAGTAGGGCGATGTCCATGCGGGGCGCGTCCCGGGTACAGCCGGACGCACACGATACGAAGAGGGGGTCTAGGGTAGCAGACGATGGTGACATTCCATTTCTGACCCTGACGGTACGATGCGGGCATGAACTACCTGATCGGCGACCTCCAGGGGTGCTGCGACGCCTTCGAACGCCTGCTGGAGCGGGTCGACTTCTCGCCGTCGCGCGACCGCCTGTTCCTGCTGGGCGACCTCGCCAACCGCGGCCCGGCCACCCTCGCCACGCTGCGCCGCCTGATCGGCCTGGGCGACGCGGCCACCTGCCTGCTCGGCAACCACGACCTGCACCTGCTCGCCGTGGCCCACGGCACGCGCAAGCCCTCCAAGGGCGACACGCTGGGCGACGTGCTGGAGGCCGCCGACCGCCCCGCCATCGTCGACTGGCTGCGCCACCAGCGCCTGGCCGTGCATGAACACGGGTGGCTGATGGTGCACGCCGGGGTGGTGCCCCAGTGGGACCTCGCCACCACGCTCGCGCTCGCCGGGGAGATCGAAGCCCGGCTGCAGGCGCCCGACCTCGCCGACTTCCTCGCCGTGATGTACGGCAACGACCCGTCGCGCTGGGACGACGCCCTCCGGGGTGATGACCGCCTCCGTTTCGCCGTCAACGTGCTCACCCGCATGCGCTTCTGCTCCGCCGACGGCACCCTCGACCTCAAGACCAAGGACGGCCAGGGCGAACCTCCGCCGGGCATGCACCGCTGGTTCGAGGCGCCCGGACGGCGCACGGCAGGCCAGCCCATCGCCTTCGGGCACTGGTCCACCCTCGGCCTGATGGACCGCCCGGACCTGCTCGCCCTCGACACCGGCTGCGTGTGGGGCGGCCGCCTCAGCGCGATGCGGGTCGGCCCCACCGGCCAGCGCGAAGGCCTCGTGCAGGTCGACTGCGACCAGGCCCAGTCGCCACACTGAGATGCCGGCGCCGCTGCTGGTGCATGCCCGCGACGGCGTGCCGATCCGGGGGTTCGTGCGGGCCGCGGCCGACCCGGCACCGGACCGCCCCGTCGTCATCGTCAACTGCGCCACGTCCGTGCGCTGCCGCTACTACGAGCGGTTCGCCGACGACCTGCATGCCCACGGCGCCGACGTCGTCACCTGGGACTACCGCGGCATCGGCGAATCGAAGCCCGACTCCTGGCGCGGCTTCGATGCCTCGTGGACCGATTGGGGCGCGCTCGACTTCGAGGCCGTGCTGTCCCACGTGATCGCCACCTTCCCCGGCCGCCCGGTCGACGTCGTCGGCCACAGCTTCGGCGGCTGCGCCATCGGCCTCGCCCCGTCGGCGCACCGCGTGCGGCGCATCGTCACCGTGGGCGCGCAGTTCGCCTACTGGCGCGACTACGCCCCGGCGCACCGCTGGCCCATGGCGCTGAAGTGGCACCTGGCCATGCCGCTGCTGGCCGCGGTGGTGGGCCACGTGCCGGCCAAGCGGCTCGGCTGGATGGAGGACACGCCACGCGGCGTCGCGCTCGACTGGGCCGTCTCGTCGCCCCGGCTGGAGCACCGCAGGAGCCTGCGGGCGACCGGCCTGCCGCCCACCTTCGCCGCGGTGGACGCCGACGTGCTGGCCATCGGCCTCGACGACGACCCGTTCGGCACCGAACCCGCACTCGACCGGCTGCTGGGTTACTTCACCGGCAGCCGCCGCACGCACTGGCGCATCGCGCCGAAGGACATCGGTGTCGACGCCATCGGGCACTTCGCGTTTTTCCACAGCCGGTTCCAGCCCACGCTGTGGCCGCTGGCACGGACGTGGCTGGCCGACGGCGTGCTGCCACCCGGTACACCCGGAAGGGTGCACGCGCCCACCTGACGGGGCACCGCAGGCAGAATGACCCCCGGCGCCGTGGCGCCCCCCGGTCGGACCTTGTCGGGGACCTGACCCGGGAGAAGCCCCTTGAGGAAAATCGCATCCGCCACGCTGGTGCGCGAGCATCCGCGTGACCGCCAGACCACCGTCGACCTGGTCGAACTCGACCTGCCCGACGGCGTGCGCTGCATCGTCACCGTTCGCCAGGGCACGTCGGAATCCTCGCTGACGGCCGCCCCCACGTCGCGCGACGAGGCCGAACGCAAGGCGCTCGACTACCTGCGACGCCGCCTCGCCGCGGGCGACCGGCTGGTGCGGCGCGAGGGCTTCGATGCCCTCGACGTGCCCGAAGCCGCCCGGCCCGCCACGCCCAGGGCATCCGCCGCACCGCACGCCGTGCCTCCCGCCATCGTCGCCCTCGCCGCCCGCTTCCACCCCGCGCCGTGGAAGCTCGAACCGGCCGAGCGCCGCGCCCGCGCGGCCTGGCGCGTGGCCGAGTGCAGCGTCCCCGACGACACGCCGGCCCAGCGCGCGCTGCGCGCCCTCGTGCCCCGGTTCGTCGACCTGCTGGGCACCGGCGACGACCTGCTCGACCTGTGCCTCGCCGCCGCCATCGGCCGCCTCGGCGACCCGGGTGCGGCCGAGGCGATGCGGGAACTCTCGCAACGCGGCCGCAGCGCCGCCACGCAACGCTTTGCCCACCAGGCCTGGCTGATGCTGCTGGCGCCCGAGGCACTGCGGGCTCACACCGACGCCGTGGCCGCCGAGTGGCAGGACACGCTCGACCTCACCGACAACGGCGGCGACCTCGCCGACCGCCTCGGCGAGAAGCTCGACACGAACCGCCGGACCTGGGCCCACCTGCTGCCCGCCTGGTACGACATCGCCCTGGTGCGCCCCGACGTGCGTGTGCGGCTGCTCGACGTGCTGCGGGCCCTGCCCCTCGAGGCGGGCACGTTCCAGGGCGTTCGCTACGTCTACAAGACCGCCGAACTCCGGCGCGATACCGAGGTGGTGGGCGTGCTGCACGCCCGCTTCGAGAACACCGGCCCGGGCGCGAGGCCCACGTCGCAGCGCCGCAAGCGCATCCGTGCCTACGGCCCGCGCACGCGCGACTACCTGCGCCTGCGCGGCTGGCGCCACCTGCGCCGCCTCGCCGCGATCGACCACCCGGCGGCCCCGGACCTCGCCGTGCAGCTGCTGCTGGGCCTCGCCGACGGCGACCAGCCCGAGGCCCGCGACGAACACCGCTGGGCCTACATCGACGGCCGCTACCAGCGCACGCTGCGCCACCACCACGTGGGCGCCGGCTGGCTGCTCGTGCCGAAGCTGCTGCTGCCCGAGATGCCCGGCCTGCAGGCGAGCGCCCGCGGCAAGCGCTGGTGGACGCAGATGCCCCTCGACGTCACCCGCCCGATGCCCGAGCGCACCGAGGGCCTGCGCGCGATGTGGGACCGCCATCCCGACGCGCTGCTGCGCCTCGCGATGGGCAGCCGCAGCGCGCTCGTGCACGCCGTGGTGGCCCGCGCGCTGCAGGACCATGCCGGCTTCGTGCGCGAACAGCCCGAACCCGTGCTCGCCGCCCTGCTTCGCAGCGCGTACGACCCCACCGCCGCCATCGGCTTCGACGCCGCCCGTGCGCGCGTCGAGGCCACCGTGGACACCGCCGCCCAGGTGCCCTGGTTGCGCCTGATGGTCACGGGTCCGCACGCCGCCGCGCGCGACTACGCGCTGCTGCACCTGGCCAGCCACCCCGCCGCGTTCGCCCGGCACACCGACCTCGTGGTGACGATGCTGCTCGCCGCCGACGACCGCACGCGCCGCCAGGGCGGCGGCCTCGCGCTGCTGGCACCGGCAGCGGAGCTGCTCGCCGAACTGCAGTCCGCGCTGCTGGCCGCCGATGCGGCAGCGCCGGGCCTCGCCGAAGGTGCGGCGGCCATCGAGGAGCTGCTGAAGGGATCGCTCGCCACCGCCGCGGCCGATGCCGTGCTCGCGCACCCGGGCGCCCTGCTCCCGCTGCTGGACCATCCCGCCGCGGCCGTCGTGGGCGTCGGCACCACGTGGCTGCTGATGCACCCGGCCGGCACGGCGCTGCTGCCGCCGCCGTTGCTCACGCGGCTGCTGTCCGCCGACGACCTCGACCGCCGCGCCTGCGGCGTGCGCCTGCTGGCCGCGCTGCCCGACAACGTGCTGCGCACCCAGGTGGGCCTGCTCGGCGACCTGGCCGTGCACGAACACGCGGGCATCCGCGCGGCCATCGGCCCGGCGCTGCGGCGCGTGGCGGCGGCCGACGCGGAGGCCGCCCAGGCCCTCGCCCACCGCCTGCACCAGGCCCTGTTCCAGGCCGAAGCCGGCGAAGGCGTGCACGACGACGCCCTTGCCTGGCTCACGCAGGACCTCGCCGCGTTCGCCCCGGCCCGCGACCCGTCGGGCACCTGGCGCGCGCTGCAGGCCCGCAGCACCGGCGCCCAGCGCTACGGCGCGTGGGCGCTGGGTTCACTGCAGCCCGCCGACTACTCGCTGCGCCAGCAGGCCACGCTCGTGCGGCACGCCGACGTGGCCGTGCGCGACTGGGCCCGGCGCGCGATCGACACCACGCTGCAGGCCGTGCCCACGCCCGAGCAGTCGGCCGACCTGCTGCCGCTCGCCGACAGCACCTTCGACGACGCCGTCGCGTACACCCAGGCCCTGTTCGGCGAACGCCTGCCCGACGACGCGCTCGGCATCGAGCTGTTGATCGCATGGGTGGACCATCCGCAGGCGTGGGTGCAGGCCCTCGGCCGCGCCCGCCTCGTGCGCCGGATGAGCGCCACCGAGGCCAGCCTCTGCCTGATGCGCCTGAGCCAGCACCCGAGCCCGCCGGTGCAGCTGTTCGTCACGCAGTGGCTGCTGGAGCTGCCCGTCGACGACCCCGTGCAGCTCGCGCAGCAGCTGCGCGCGCTCACGCCGTACTTCCTCGCCGTGTTGAGCCAGGTGCACCGCGGCCGGGTCGCGAAGTCGCGCATCACCGCCTTCCTGCGCGCTCAGACGCAGGCGCCCGAGACCGCCGCGGTGGTGGCCGAGATCTTCGCGCGCCAGGTCGTCACCGCGAGCCTGACCGACAAGCCGCAGTACATCGCGGGCCTGCGCGACATCGCCGCGAGACATCCGCAGGTCGACCTGCCCTTCCTGTCGTGGAAGGCCCCCGCCACCCGCACCGCCTGACCGCCATGCAATTCCGCTACAAGTACTACGGCAGCACCACGGTCGACGACACCGCGGCCTCGCAGGCCTTCAGCTTCGCGCCGGACACGCTGCGCCCGCCTGTGTCGTTCCGCGGTGAGCTGCGGCGCGACGCCCACGCCCACCTCGTCTTCCGCGAGGCGCTGTCCGCGCTGCATTCGGTGGTGGTGAGCGACCTGCGCTACCGCGGCCGCGACACCTCGGCCTACCAGCAATGGCTTGCCGAGAACGAACAGGGCCTGCTCGCGCAGTTCATGCAGCAGGCGCGCGACCTCAAGTCCCAGGCGGCCTCGCTGTCGGCCGAGCTGAAGGAACTGCGCAACCGCAAGGCCTCGCTGCTGGCCCCGTTCTACAAGGCCCGCCAGGCCTACTTCTCGTGGCTGTACCAGGCCAACCGCGACGCGTGGTTCGTGCTGGACCCGGTGATCACCGTGCACCCCGAGCGACTGCTGTTCGAGGCGTTCAGCCAGGACGAGTCCACCTACTGCGCGGTGAGCGTGCGCCACGATGTGTTCGAGCGCAGCGGCGAGATGGCGTGCGGCACCACGAACATCGACTACTCCGCGAGCCTGTACGACGAGTTCCAGAAGATCCGCGACTACAAGGCCACGTCGTTCCAGGTGGACCCCGCGGGCTTCACCGTGAAGACCGGCGACGACCCGGCCTTCGTCGAGGAAAAGATCGACCTGCCCGACAGCTGGGTGCGCGGCTTCCTGCAGGTGTCGAGCGCGATGACGCTGCCCGCCACCGTGGTGGAGCTGCACCCGATGGACCTGCACAACCTGTGCAGCGCGCTGCGCGGCCGCAAGGAACGCGCGGGGCCGCGTTCGCTGCGCTTCGAACTGGCGCCGAACCAGCCCGCGCGCCTCGTGCTGGAGCCGTGGAACCTCGAACTCACCGCACGCCGCAGCGCCATCGTGGGCGCGCCGCTCACCGAACCCCGCACCGTGCGCGTGTGGGGCCGCCGGCGCCTGCTCACGCTCGAACGCCTGATCGCCCTCGCCACCCGCGTGCGCGTGCACCTGCTGGGCTCCGGCCAGCCGAGCTTCTGGATCGTCGAGATGGGCGACATCACGGTGACGCTGGGCCTGTCGGGCTGGACCGCCAACGACTGGTCCGCCGCGGGCCGCTTCGACCTGCTGCAGCCGCGGCACGACGTGAGCGACACCACGAAGCAGGCGGTGGCCGCCGCGCTGCAGGCGGCGTGGATGGCCTCGTCCAGCGACCTTGCGACCCGCACCGGGCTGCCGAAGGCCGACGTGGACGCGGCGCTTCAGCTGTGGGTTCAGGCCGGCCGCGCGGTGATGGACCTGCCGTCGGGCCGGCACGCGTGGCGCGAACTCTCGCGCGAACCGCTGCCGCTCGACGCCCTGCGCTTCGCCAGCCCCGAGGAGGAATCGGCGCTGGCGCTCGTGCACGCGAAGGCCGCGAAGCTGAAGGACATCGTGCCGCAGGGCAGCGGTGTCGTGGTCACCGGCACCGTGAAGGACCGCAGCCGCACGCTGGAACCGCGCCTCGTGCTGAACGCCGACCAGCAGCTCCAGGACGGCCACTGCGGCTGCAACTTCTTCAGCCAGAACCAGCTGCGGCGCGGCCCGTGCGCCCACCTGCTGGCGCTGCGCCAACTCGCGCAGCCGGACCTCACACGAATTTCGACGCAACGGGAGGCCGCATGACGTTGGCCGCGGTTAAACTGCCCGCGAGTGCGGTGCGCTGGCTCTTGCAACCCGGACGGTGTTTCGCCGTCCTTGCCTACTGCCGTTCCATGCGCCACGGGCGCCGTCTTCACTGTGCCGCACTGACGCTCGGTGCGCAATGCCGATGTGGCTCCCCGGGAGCGCATTGGCGCACCGAGCGTCGTGCGGCGTCGAGTGGACGTCCCCCGTCCCGGGAGCCTTTCAGGCTCTTCGACGAGAAGCGCGCCGCACTCACCTTCCCCTCCGCCACGGGAGTACGCGCATGAGCGAACGTGTCCCCACCCGCGCGGAACTTCTCGCCCGCATCCAGGCCTCCAGCAAGGACGCCGTCGTCCTCGCCGAGATGCAGCGGCTGGGCTTCTGGCCCGCCGGCACCAGCACCCCGACGCTCGAAGCCGCGCTGATCGAACGCGAGGTCGAACTCACGAAGGCCCTCGACGGGTTGCATGCCGAACTGCGCGTGAAGGGCGACCCGGAAGCCGCGTTGCTGGCCATGCGCAAGGAACGTCTGGCGCAGTCGCGTGAACGCCGCGAGGCCACCGCGCAGGCGCGCGAGCAGCGGCGCTTCGAGCGCGCGCAGCGCTGGCACGAGGCGCGCCGGACCGATGCGGGCTACCTCGGCGCCGGGGTGTCCGGCGGCCTGCAGGCACCCGCCGCCGAAGGCCCCGCGCTCGCGCCGGGCCTGCCGGCGCTGGCCTCGCCGCTCGCACTGGCGCAGGCCATGGGCATCGCGCTGTCCGAACTCAAGTTCCTCTGCTTCCACCGCGAGGTGGCGCGCACCACCCACTACCGCCGCTTCACGCTGCCGAAGAAGACCGGGGGCGAACGCACGATCTCGGCACCCATGCCGCGGCTCAAGCGCGCGCAGTACTGGGTGCTCGACAACGTGCTCGCGAAGGTGCCGCTGCACGCGGCCGCGCACGGCTTCGTGCCGGGCCGCAGCATCGTCACGAACGCCGCGCCGCACACCGGCAAGCCGGTCGTGATCAACCTCGACCTGAAGGACTTCTTCCCGAGCGTCACCTACCCGCGCATCAAGGGAGTGTTCCGTGCCCTCGGCTACGGCGAACACGTCTCGACCACGCTCGCGCTGCTGTGCAGCGAGAACGCCGCCGACGAACTCGAGGTGGACGGTGAACGCTTCTTCGTGGGCGGCAAGGGCCGCGACCGCGTGCTGCCGCAGGGCGCGCCCACGAGCCCGATGCTCACGAACATCCTGTGCCGCCGGCTCGACCGCCGGCTGCAGGGCCTCGCCGACCAGCTCGGCTTCACGTACACGCGCTACGCCGACGACCTCACGTTCTCGGCCTCGCCCGACGGTGCGGAACAGGTGGGCCGCCTGCTGCGCCGGGTGCACCACGTGCTGCGCGACGAAGGCTTCACGCCCCACCCCGACAAGCAGCGCGTGATGCGCGCGTCGTCGCGGCAGGAGGTGACGGGCATCGTCGTCAACGAGAAGCCGTCGGTGTCCCGCACCGAACGCCGTCGGTTGCGCGCCGCGCTGCACACTGCGCAGCGCAAGGGCCTCGAGGCGGCCACATGGCAAGGGCAACCGGCCACGCGGGACACGCTGGTCGGCTATGCACGCTTCGTGCAGATGGTGGACGCGCGGCAGGGTGCGGCGGTTCTGCCGCGGGCGCTGGCGCTGCCCGGGGCCGCGAGCGCGCGGTCCCCGTTCCCGGTGCAGTTCCGCCACCAGGCGGCCAAGGGCGACGTGCCCGTGCTCGCGAGCGGCACGTGGTGGCACCCGGCCGAACCGCCGGCGCCCACCCTCGCCTTGACCGCAGGCCAGGTGAAGACCGCGCGGCAGGAACGCCTCAACGCGGAACGCGCGGCAAGGCGCGCGGACGCGGAGGCCGCGACCTTCGGCGAATCGTCGACCGAGGAGGGGGTTCAGGCCGAGGAGGACACGCCCGCCGAGCCCCAGCCCCCCATCCGCTGGTGGGCCCTCGCGATCCAGTTCCTCATCGTCGTGCGCATCGCCGCGGGGCAGAAGAGCGCGCTGGTGCTGACGCTGGGCATCGCGTGGCTGGTCTTCTCGCTCGTCACGCGCAAGACGGGGTGGATCCGCTTCGTGCTCGCGATGATCTGCATCATCGTGATCGGGTCGAACCTGAAATAGCGAAACCGGCACCCCGATGAACATCGGGGTCCACCGCCCGCTGGCGCGCTGCGGCCACGGTGGATCCCGGCGTTCGCCGGGATGACATCCCCTCAGCGGCGGAAGCGTCCGTCCGGTCCCACGATGGACAGGTCGGCGTAGTCGAGCCCGGAGTGGTCGTTGGGGCTGAAGCTCACCTCGATGCCACCGAGGTCGTAGCGGCTGAACGTCTCGAGGGCCTTGCGCAGCTTGTCGCGCGTGGGTTGCGGGCTCGCGCGGCGCAGGCCTTCCACCAGCACCTTCGCGGACACGTAGCCTTCGAGCATGCTGGGCGTCAGGTCCACCTTGGCGGCCTTCGCGAGTTCGATCGCTTCCTTCACCAGGGGCGAGGCGATGGAGCGTTCGTACGGGAACACCTGGCTCACCACCACGCCGTGGGCGATGTCACCCAGGTCCTTGATGAAGCCGGACGACGCGTTGTTCGACAGCGTGACCATCTGCGCGCGCGAGCCCGTGGCGCGGAGCGCCTTCATGCCGTCGATGACGGCCTGGCCCGAGCCGATGAACAGCACGGCCTGCGGGTCGGCCGCGGTGATCTTCGGCATGATGGGCGCGAAGTCGGGCTTCGCGCGGTCGTACTTCTCGTGGGCGAGCGGCTGCTTGTTCACCGAGGACAGGCCCTTGAGCGCCCCCACCACCGCGTCGGCACCGAACGAATCGTCCACCTGGACGATGGCGATGCGGTCCACGCCGATCAGGCTCAGGTGGGCGATCAGGCGCTCGGCCTCGCGGCGGTACGTGGCGCGCACGTTGAAGAGCCACGGGTGAACGGGGTTGTGCAGCACCATCGCGCCGGTGGAAGGCCCCACGAGCGGCACCTTGTACTGCTCCAGCAGCGGCATGATGGCCTGCGTGTGCGGCGTGCCGCGGTTCAGGAACAGTGCCACCACGCCCTGGTCGATCAGCTGCTTCGCGTTCTCGGCGGCCAGCTTCGGGTCGAACTTGTCGTCGAGCGACACGAGCTGGATCGGCTGCCCGCCGATGCCGCCACGGGCGTTGACGGCATCGAAGTACAGCTTCGCGCCCGTCGTCGCCTCACCCACGCTCGCGGCGACGGCGCCGGTCCTGCCGGCGGTCTGGCCGATCTTGATCTCGGCCCAGGCGGCACCGGTGATGCCGGCCCAGAGAACACACCCCAACACAAACTGCTTCATGACGCTGCTCGTCGCCGTGGCGACGTCCCTTCGATGATGGATGACGCGATGGATGCTCGCTCTCTGGCGAGGCGACGCATTCTCTCCATTCATCGGCCGCGGGAGGTTGTATTTGCACCAGTGCCCACGTAATCAGTCGTAAGGGTCGCGGAGACCGTGATTTACGTCTCTGGAACCGGATCCATTCAGAAGGCACGATCGAGTTGCCTCGATACCCAGTTGACCACGGCCGGTACGCTGTTGAACTCGTCCACCGACCGCACCGGCACGTCGGGCCGGTGGGTTCGCCACAGGCGCGACAGCGCACTGCCTGCCCCCACTTCCAGCACACACCGGGGACCCCGTTCGGCCAGGGTCTCCATGGCCTCGCGCCAGCGCACGGTCGCCGAGATCTGCCCGGCGAGGGCCCGCTTGAGCGGCGCCACGGCCCGCTGTGCGGAACCATCGAGGTTCGTCACCACCCACGTGCCGGCCGGCCGCCACGGCAGGGACGCGAGCTCCGCGGCGAAGGTGTCGCTCGCGGCCTGCATCCAGCGGGTGTGGGACACCACCCGCACCTTGAGCGGCACCACGTCGGCGCCGCTCGAACGCAACTCGGCCGCCGCCTCGGCCAGTGCGTGTGTCGCACCGCCGAGCACCACCCGGTCGGGGGCGACGTCGATGGCGACGGCCAGGTCGAGGCGTTCGCACAGCGCCGCCACCACGGCCGGCGCCACGCCGCTCGCGGACAGCAAGCCGCCCTCGTGCTCCGCCGCACACGCGTCCATCGCCTGGCTCCGTACCTCGGCCAGGGACAACGCCGCCTCGTCGTCGCAGACGCCCGCCGCCCCGAAGGCGGCCAGTTCGCCGACGCTGTAGCCCGCCACGGCCGCCGGCGACGGCAGGTGCCCCGCCAGCGCACGCCACGCGGCGAGGCTCGTGCCGGTCATCAGGCACTGGGCGACGCGGTTGGAGGTCGCCCAGGCGTCGTCGGCCAGGTGGGCACGCCAGTCGGCCCCGAGTCGCGCGGCCATGGCGGACAGCGGTCCCGCGGCCTCGGGAAGCTCGTCGATCCAGCGCAGCATCTCCGGGTGCTGCACACCCTGCCCCGGGAACAGCAGCGCGAGGGTCACGGCCGTTCGCAGGTGCGGTCGAGCAGGCAGGCGGCGGCCAGCACGTCGGCCGCGCCGCCCGGCGACAGGCGCCGCGCCACGAAGGCCTCGTGGATCCCGCGCGCATGGGCCACGCCGTCGGGGCGGGCCGCACCACCCGCATCGAGGAACCCGCGTGCGGCCCGCTGCACGTAGCGGAGGCCCTCGAGGCCACCGCGGTGGGCGACGGTCGTGTCGTCGAGCACCGCCATCGTGTGGAACAAGGCCTGCAGGCGGGCGGCGGGACCCGTGAGCCCCGGCGTCCTCAGCGCCGGCAATGCCGTGTCGAACAGCACCGGGAACCCCGAGGCGGCTTCGTCGCCGGCGGAGCGCAAGCCATGGCGGCGGGCCGCCCGCTGGCCGTTCGAATCACCGCCGCGGGACAGGCGCGCGTGCAGTGCGCCGCCCCAGTCCTCCGCGATGACCTCGCGCACCCGGTGGGCGGACAACGTCCCGCCCGACGCGGTCACGCGGCCGAGCCCCGCGCACAGCAGGCCCAGCAGGAAGATCGCCCCCCGGTGGGTGTTGATGCCGTGGGTCGCCCGCAGCATGCGGCGTTCCGCGTCGACCCCCAGCGCCTCCAGCACCGGGAAGCGCGCACCGGCCGCACCCGCCGCGGTGATCTGGGGGAAGTAATGGCGCAGCGCGAAGAGGCTGCGCATGAAGGTGCCCGCGTCCATGTCGGTGTGGCTGCCGGCGTTGGCGAACGACACGAGGCCGGGTTTCGGTTCGAGCGCGAGTTCGTCGTGCAGCGCCGCGGTGGCGGCGTGGCCGATGGCGCGCGCCGGTGCGACGTGGTGGTTTGCGGCGACCGACGCGACGATCATGCGGGCACCGCCGGTGCACCCGGCCGTTCGAGCGCCACGCCGTGCAGCCGCTTGACCATCACCTCGGCCACCTCGCCGCGCCGCCACTGCGCCCACTCGCGCCAGGGGATGTCGGCGCCGTCCGGGAATTGCAGCTCGCCGTCGATCGCCGGGGCCCACGTGGCCGCGGCCTCCAGGCACTCGACCACGGCGTCCGCCGCACCGACACTGCCGACGGCGATGTGCAGGTCGATGTCGGAACCAGCCTGCACGTGGCGTTCGCCAGTGATGACCTCCCAGCCATGGCTGCCATGGACACGGGTCACGACCGACAGCCGCATCAGCGTGTTGCACAGGAGCAGCCACGGCTCGCGGGCGTGGGCCGGCAGCAGCGGCACGATCTCTCGCGCGAGCGGGAACGCGCCGAGCGTGGCCACGTGGTCGCGCGGCACGGACAGCGCGAAGCGGCGCCGGTGCCACCGCGCGGGCGCGGGCAGGCCCAGCGCCAGCCGGGTGGTGTCCGGTCCCTGGCGGGTGACCACCAGCGGCAGGTGCTGGTCGGCCCAGTGCGCGACACATTCGGCCGCCTCGGGGTCGCGCGGCTGCGACCGCACGGCCGCCCAGCCTTCCGCGTCGAGCCACACGAGCTGGTGACGGCGCAGCATCGGTCAGGCGCCCAGCACGCGATCGGCGACGGCCGCGGCCAGACGCCGCCCGCCCCGCGCCGCGCCGTCGCGGTCGCGTTCGTCCTGTTGCGGCGACGACCGCAGCGCCTCGGCCAGCGCCGCGCGCAGGTCGCCGTCCCACACGCTGCGCACGCCGCCCATCGCGACGTAGTTGCCGACACCCGGGGCGAACACCGGGTTGTCCGCGGACAGCTCGGCCAGCCGCGCCTCGGGGATCTTCGTGACCCGGGCCATCGCGGGCAGGCGCATCACGCGGATCTCCGCCTCGGGCAGCGCATGGCACGCGTCGGCGATCAGGCCCGACGTGATGAAACCGCCCGACAGCGCCTGGTCGTACACGAGGCCGACCACGCGGTGGCCCTGGCGCCGGGCCAGGTCGACGCAGCAGCCGAGGTGGGCCATCGCGCGGTTGATGCCCAGCAGTTCGTCACGCAGGCGCAGCTGCTGGCCCTGGGTGTCGATCAGCAGCAGGATCGGGCGGCCCGGATGGGCGGCGACGGTGTCGAGCACCGCCCTCGCCTGCGCGAGCGCGAGGGCGACGCCGATGGGCGCGTGGCCCGTGGTGCCGATGACCTTGAGCGGCGTGCCCTCGAAGGACACGGTGCCGTCGAGGAACAGGTCGCGCTCGGCGATGCCGTGATCGGGCCCGAACAACGTGTCGGCGAGGTCGTGCCAGTTCATGCGGTCCTCCCGGCCAGCGCCTGCACGGCCGCCACGTCGAGGTCGGGCACGCGGCGCGGGTCGGCCACGCCGAGGCCCTGCCACACCGAAAATGCATCGGCGTCGGGTGGTGCCGCGGCCAGCCGGCCGGACAGCAGCGCGTGCTCGGCCTCCAGCGACGCGAGGGTCACCGGCCGCGACGCGCCCGACAGCGAGCGCATGGCCGCCGCGCGGAACGCAGCCACGTCGTCCTCGACCAGCTCGTCGCAGTCCCCGGTGAGGAAGCGGTGCTTGCCCCCGGTCGTTCGCCACACGAGTGCCCGGTCGCGGGCGTCGAACTCCTCCACGCCGTGCGACGCCTCGATCACCTCGGGCCCCGACATCGACAGCCGCGCCACGTCGCTCATCACCACGCGGTCCGCGCAGCGCGCGACGATGCCCATGCCGCCGAAACAGCCGTTGGCCCCGCCGATCAGCACGACCACCGGGATGCCGGCGGCGCGCACGTCGAGCACCGCGCGCATCACCTCCGACACGCCGATCAGTCCCGCATTGGCTTCGTGCAGGCGCACCCCGCCGGACTCGGCGAGCAGCAGCACCACCTCCGGCCGCTCGCGCAGCGCACGCCGCAGCCAGCCGGTGAGCTTGGCGCCATGCACCTCGCCCACGCCACCGCCCATGAACGCGCCTTCCTGCGCCGCGATGAAGACCGCGTGGCCCTCGAGCCGGCCGCGGCCCACCGCCACGCCGTCGTCGAACGCCGACGGCACGCCAAGCTGACCGAGGTGCGGGCTCATCACCCGCTCGGCAGGTGGCAACCACTCCTCGAACGACCCGGCGTCGAGCAGCGCGCCGATGCGCTCACGGGCCGAACACTCCGCGAAACTCGTGCTCATGGTTGCGCTCCGGGAATGCCGCGCGCCGCCTGGTCCAGCCGCAGGCTGACCACCGCGGGCGTGGCGCCCATGTCGTGGATGGACACCGCGGCGTCCGCGAAGCCGTGGCGGGCGTGGAAGTCGCGCACGACGGCTTCCCAGATGGCGCCGAAGCCGCGCGCCGACGTCTCGATGCGGAAGGTGCAGCGGCCGGACCCGGGTGCGGGTTCCAGCAGCACTTCCAGGTTGCCCGACGACACCACGCCGACCAGCACCGGCGCGAACGCCGGGGGTGCGTGGTGTCCGGGGAATTCGTACTGCAGGGTTTCGATGCCCGAGGAACTCATCGCCCTCTCCTCACCAGTTGCGGAAACGGCTCGGCGGTTCGTAGAGCCCGCCGGATGCGCGCACGAGGTCGCGCATGGACCGCGCCGCGAGCAGGTTGCGCGTCGCGTCGCGCACGTCGATGCCGAGGTCGGCGGGCCGGCGGATCACGCCGCGGTCGCGCAGGTTCTCGACCATTCGGTGGTCGCGCGCGAGGCCCACGGGCGTGTACCCGGACACCCCACGGATGGCCTGCTCGCGCTCCTCGTCGGTGCGGCACAGCAGCAGGTTCGCGAGGCCTTCCTCGGTCAGCACGTGGGTCACGTCCTCGCCGTAGATCATGATGGGCGGCAGCGCCATGCCGGCCTGCTCGGCGAGCTGCCACGCATCGAGCCGCTCGACGAACGCGGGCTGCATGTGCTCGCGGAAGGTCTCTACCATCTGCACCACGAGCTTCTGGCCGCGCGGCGTGCCGCGTGCGCCACCGAGGCCGGTGCGGGCCTCGCGGCCGGCCTTCAGCCAGGCCTCGCTCGCGTGGCGCCGGCCGCGTGCGTCCGCGCCCATGTTCGGCGCACCGCCGAAGCCCGCGATGCGGCCGAGGGTCGCGGTGGAGCTGTTGCCAGCGAGGTCCATCTGCAGCGTCGAGCCGATGAACAGGTCGCAGGCGTAGTGACCGGCGGCCTGCGAGAACGCGCGGTTGCTGCGCAGCGAACCGTCGGCGCCGGTGAAGAACAGGTCGGACCGGGCGCGGATGTAGCGCTCCATGCCCAGCTCGGAGCCGAACGAATGGATGGACTTCACCCAGCCCGCCTCGATGGCCGGGATCAGCGCGGGGTGCGGGTTGAGCGCCCAGTGCGAGCAGATCTTCCCCTTGAGCCCCAGCGACTCGCCGTAAGTGGGCAGCAGCAGCTCGATGGCCGCGGTGTCGAAGCCGATGCCGTGGTTCAGGCGCTGCACGCCGTACTCGGCGTAGATGCCCTTGATCGCCATCATCGCCATCAGCACCTGGATCTCGCTGATCTGCGCCGGGTCGCGCGTGAACAGCGGTTCGATCAGGTGCGGCGTGGGCGCGGGCACCACGAAGTCGACCCAGTCGGCGGGGATGTCGACGCGCGGCAGCGTGTCGACCACCTCGTTGACCTGCGCGATCACGAGGCCGCCGCTGAAGGCCGTGGCCTCGACGATGGCCGGCGTGTCCTCGGTGTTCGGGCCGGTGTAGAGGTTGCCGTGGCGGTCGGCCGCGAGCGCGGCCACCAGCGCCACCTTCGGCGTCAGGTCGACGAAGTAGCGGCCGAAGAGCTCCAGGTAGGTGTGGATGGCGCCGACGCGCAGCTGCCCGCCCTGCACCAGCTTTGCGAGCCGCGCGGCCTGCGGCCCGGAGAACGAGAAGTCGAGCCGGGAGGCGATGCCCAGCTCGAACACGTCCAGGTGTTCCGGCAGGGACAGCACCGACTGCACCATGTGCAGGTCGTGCACCCGCGCCGTGTCCACCTGCACCAGCGCGCGGGCGAGGAAGTCGGCCTGCTTCTGGTTGTTGCCTTCCAGCGCCACGCGGTCGCCCGGTTCCAGCACCGCGTCGAGCAGCGCGACCGCCCTCGCGGTGTCCACCTGCTTGCCCGCCAGCGCGGGGCCCAGTTCACGGGCAACGCGCGCCAGTCGGTCGCGGCGGTTGGTGGCGCGGGTGTTCCAGTCGCGGGGCGCGTTCATCGTGTCGGCGGCCGTGGGTTGCGGGTTCATGCAATGTAGATCCATCTTGTATAACAAGCAAGATGTTCTGCATCACAAACAACCGAACGAACGCACACGCGCGGCTGCGTTTCATACAAACATCGCTAAACTTCCGCCATGAACCGACTGTCCGAAAGCCTGCGTGAGGCCATCGAAGAAGAAGTCGCGACGGGCAAGCTGCTGCCCGGCACCCACCTGGACGAGATCGAACTCGCGAAGCGGTTCGGTGTCTCGCGCACCCCCATCCGTGAGGCGCTGAGCCTGCTGGCCGGCGAAGGCCTCGTCGAGATCCGCCCGCGCCGGGGCGCCGTGGTGGCGCAGGTCACCCCGCAGCGCCTCGTCGAGATGTTCGAGGTGATGGCCGAACTCGAGGCCATGTGCGCCCGCCTCGCGGCGCGCCGCATCACCGACGCGGAACTGGCCACCCTGGAAGCCGCCCACGAGCGCTGCCGCGAGGCCGCCGCGGGCCGCGACTCGGACGCCTACTTCTACGCCAACGAACACTTCCACCAGGCCATCTACCACGCAGGGCACAACGCCTTCCTCGCCGAGCAGGCCGTGGCGCTGCAGCGCAAGGTGCGGCCGTACCGGCGGCTGCAGCTGCGCGTGCGCAACCGGGTCAACCGCTCCTTCGAAGAGCACCAGGAGATCCTCGACGCGCTGAAGGCGGGCGACGCCGAGAAGGCCGTGACCGCGATCCGCAGCCACGTCGTCGTGCAGGGCGAACGGTTCGCCGACCTGGTGGCCGGCCTCGCGCGGCTCGAGAACGAGGCGGCGCTCGCCAAGTAGCCGCCGTGACGTCCTCCGATCCCCGGCCCGCGCCACTCGACCTGAACCTGCTGCACATCGTGCTGGCGCTCCACGAGGAGCGCAGCGTGAGCCGTGCGGCCGAACGGCTGGGCATGAGCCAGTCCACCCTGAGCGGGGCACTCGCGAAGCTGCGGGCCTCGCTGAACGATCCGCTGTTCATCCGGGCGGGCGGAGAGATGCGCGCCACCGACAAGGCGCTGGCCCTGCTGGGTCCCATCCAGTCGATGCTGGCGACGGTGCGCGACGACATCCTCGCCGAGGGCGAGTTCTCGCCCGCCGGGCAGACCGGCACGATCACGATCGCGCTGTCCGACGCCGGGGAAGTGGTGTTCCTGCCCCGCCTGCTGGAAGCCGTGCGCGCCGAGGCGCCCGGCGTCGCGATCCGTTCCGAGGACATCCCGCACGAGGAGCTGGAGGCCGCGCTCGAATCGGCCCGCATCGACCTCGCGATCGGCTACTTCCCCGACCTCGCCCGGGCCAACATCGTGCAGCAGCTGTTGATGCGCCACCACGACGTGTGCCTGCTGCGGGCCGACCACCCGATGGCCGTGGGCGACACGCTGACCCGCGCCCAGTTCCTCGAACTCGAACACGCCGTGGTGCGGCCACGCGGGCGCAGCCAGGAGATCTTCGAGCAGCACCTGAAGCAGCAGCGGATCGAGCGCAAGGTGGTGCTGACCACGCCGCACTTCATGAGCATCCCGGCCATCGTCGCCCGGTCCGACCTGGTGGCCACCGTCCCTCATCCCATCGGCATGGTGTACGCCCGCCCCGAACACGGCCTGAAGGCGGTGCGCACGCCGTTCCAGCCCGCGCTCACCGAACTGCGGCAGCACTGGCACCGCAAGTTCAACAAGTCGCCGCGCACGCTGTGGCTGCGGCAGATCGTCGCCGGACTCTTCAACGAGGCGCGGGATGAATGGAAAGCGGACCGGGGCAGCGCCTAGGTGTTTTCCCTAGACGCCTGCGGGGTGTTATCGCTGGTTTACCTCGGAAGCCGCCGCACTATCTGAAATTCCGATACCGCGTATCCCGGTGTCCGTATTGATCGGCCCTACACCGAACCGGACACTCGCGGCTTGACCGATCTCAAGCAGCACCGTCCGATGAGCTCCAAGCAACACCGCGTGAACGTCCAGACCTTCCTGGACGACCATCCCTTCTCCCCGTTCCAGTGGCTGGTCTTCGCGATGTGCTTCATCGTCGTGCTGCTCGACGGGTTCGACACGGCCGCGATCGGCTACATCGCGCCCTCGCTGCTCGGCGAGTGGGGCATCCAGAAGTCCGCGCTGGCCCCGGTGCTGAGCGCCGCCCTGTTCGGCCTGGCCGCCGGTGCCCTCGCCTCCGGCCCGCTGGCCGACCGCTTCGGCCGCCGCCTCGTGCTGACGGCCTCGGTGTTCGTGTTCGGCGCCGCGAGCCTCGCCTCGGCCTGGTCGGGTTCGCTGCAGACCCTCGTCGAGCTGCGCTTCGTCACCGGCCTCGGCCTCGGCGCCGCGATGCCCAACGCCGTGACGCTGATCAGCGAGTTCTGCCCCGAGAAGAAGCGCGCGCTGATCACCAACGCGATGTTCTGCGGCTTCCCGCTGGGTGCCGCGTTCGGTGGTTTCCTGGCCGCCTGGATGATCCCGCACTTCGGCTGGCGCAGCGTGCTGGTGCTCGGCGGCATCGCCCCGCTGCTGCTGGGCACACTGCTGCTCTGGAAGCTGCCGGAGTCGGTGCGCTACCTCGTGGCCAAGCGCCGCAGCGCGAACCACATCAAGCGCGTGCTGTCGCGCGTGCACGCCGACGCCCACGTGATCGAGTCGATCGACATGGACGAGTCGGCCCCGCAGGCCAAGCCGCAGAGCGGCCTCGGCGTGGTGCTGTCCAAGCGCTACGTCACCGGCACCGTGATGCTGTGGCTCGCCTACTTCATGGGCCTCGTGATCTTCTACGCGCTGATCAACTGGATGCCGATCCTGTTCCGCGAAGCCGGCCTGCAGCCGGGCACGGCGACCCTGATCGCCGCCCTCTTCCCGCTCGGCGGCGTGGGCGCGGTGTTCTTCGGCTGGCTGATGGACCGCTACAACGCGAACCTGATCATCGCGCTGGGCTACCTGCTGACCGCGGCCACCGTCTGGCTGATCGGCCAGTCGGCCGGCAACCTGGGCACGCTGATGGTGGCCGTGTTCGTCGCGGGCACCGTGATGAACACCGCGCAGTCGTCGATGCCGGCGCTGGCCGCCGCGTACTACCCGACGGCCGGCCGCGCGACCGGTGTCTCGTGGATGCTGGGCATCGGCCGCTTCGGCGGCATCGCCGGCTCCTTCCTCGTGGCGGAACTGTCGGTGCGCCACCTGGCCTTCGGCGAGATCTTCACCGTGGTCGCGGTGCCGGCGCTGATCGCCACCGTGGCGCTGCTGGTCAAGCAAGGTTCGAGCGGCCGCTCGGGCCGGCTCCAGCCCGCCGCGGCGCACTGATCCCCACCCCTTTCGCCGGCCCCGCATCGGCCGCCCTCTCCGGGCGATCGGTGCGGGGCCGGACCGCTTTCGGAAACAACTTGTTTCACCCTCGTCGCAGGGAGGTTGTCGATCGGCGGCACGCTGCTTCGACGTCCATTCAGAGGCCGCACTTCCGCGGCCTCCCGAACCCTCAGGAGAAGCACATGCGATTCATGGTCATCGTCAAGGCGAACAAGGATTCCGAAGCGGGCGTGATGCCCAGCGAAGCCATGCTCACGCGCATGGGGGCGTACAACGAGGAGCTGGTGAAGGCCGGCGTGATGCTGGCCGGCGACGGGCTGCACCCGTCGTCCCGCGGCGCGCGGGTGCGTTTCGGCGGTGGGTCGCCCACCGTCATCGACGGCCCCTTCGCCGAGACGAAGGAACTGATCGCGGGCTTCTGGCTGTGGCAGGTGCGCTCGCGCGAGGAAGCGATCGAATGGCTCAAGCGGGCGCCGTTCGAGCCGGGCGACGAGGTGGAGCTGCGCCAGGTCTTCGAGATGGAGGACTTCGGGACCGAACTCACGCCGGAGCTGCGCGAGCAGGAAAGCCGCCTGCGCGCCCAGGTCGAAGCCCGCACCGCGGCGCAGAAGTGAACCGGCCGCGGGCGGTGGACTATCCTTGCAGCCCCACTCCCTTCACCAGGACTGCATCGGATGAGATTCGTGATCCTGCGGCAGGCCGACGCCGGCGGTCCGGCCGGCCCGGCCCCCGCCCTCTCGCCCTCGCCCGCCGTCACCGTCCATGAGTCGGCCGACCTCGCACCGCCGGCCGAGGCCGTGCGCATCGTCTTCACCGGCGCGGGCACGCGCGAGGAGGCCGGCTCGATCCTGCGCGACGGGCCGGCGCTGACCGGCATCGCGGTGATCGAGGCGCCGTCCCGCGCGGACGCGGTCGCGTGGCTTTCGCTGCAGCCAGAGGGCGCCGCGTTCGAACTGCGCGAGACCGGCTGTGCGGCCGGCCTCGAAGGGGTCGAACCCGGGGCGAAGGCCTCGCGTCCGCGCTTCCTCGTGGTCGTGCGCGCCGACGCCGACACCGAGGCAGAACGCGCGCCCCCGGCCGAACGCCTGCAGCGCATGGGCCAGCGCAACGACGAGGCCGTGCGCGACGGCATGCTGCTGGCCGCCGACGGCCTGCGGTCCACCGCGAACGGCGTGCGGGTGCGTGTGCAGTCGGGCCGTGCGCGGGTGGTGGACGGACCGTTCGCCGAGGCCAAGGAGCTGGTCGCGGGCTTCTGGCTCGTGCAGGCCGACACGATCGAGGAGGTCGTGGCCTGGGTGCGCCGCTACCCCTATGCGATGGACCGCCCCGAGGTCGAGGTGCGGCCTGTGCTCGGCTGAACCCGATGACGGTCGCCGACACCCACCGCACCATCAACGCCGTCTGGCGCATCGAGTCGGCCAAGGTGATCGGCGCGCTCGCGCGGATGACCCGCGACGTGGGCGTGGCCGAGGAGCTGGCGCAGGACGCGCTGCTCGCCGCGCTGGAGCAGTGGCCCCGCGACGGCCTGCCCGACAACCCCGCCGCCTGGCTGATGACCACCGCCAAGCACCGCGCGCTCGACCTGCTGCGCCGGCGCAAGCTGCATGCGGCCAGGGAAGGCGAGATCAGCCACGAGATCGACACCGCCCACGCGATGCGCGCGGCCGACCACGCCGAGGCGGTGGACGCGGCCCTCGACGACGACGTGGGCGACGACCTGCTGCGCCTCGTCTTCATCGCCTGCCACCCGGTGCTGTCGCCCGAGGCCCGCGTGGCGCTGACGCTGCGGATGCTGGGCGGCCTCACCACCGACGAGATCGCCCGCTCGTTCCTCGTGCCCGAGGCCACCATTGCGCAGCGCATCGTGCGGGCCAAGCGCACGCTGTCGAACGCGAACGTGCCGTTCGAGGCGCCGCGGGCGCACGAACTTCCGGAGCGGCTGGCGTCCGTGCTCGAGGTCATCTACCTCGTGTTCAACGAAGGCTACTCGGCCACCGCGGGGCAGGACTGGATGCGGCCGGCGCTGTGCGACGAGGCGCTGCGCCTGGGCCGCATCCTCGCGGGCCTGGTGCCCGCCGAGCCCGAGGTGCACGGGCTCGTCGCGCTGATGGAGATCCAGGCCTCGCGCGCGGCCGCCCGCGTGAACGCGGAGGGCGAACCCGTGCTGCTGCTGGACCAGAACCGCGCCCGCTGGGACCACCTGCTGATCCGCCGGGGCCTGGCCGCCCTCGACAAGGCGGAAGCACTCGGCGGCGCCGAAGGCCCGTACGCGCTGCAGGCCGCCATCGCCGCGTGCCACGCGCGAGCCCGCACCGCGGACGCGACGGACTGGCCGCGCATCGCCGCGCTCTACGCGCGCCTGGCCGAGGTGACGCCGTCACCCATCGTGGAGCTCAACCGCGCGGTGGCCGAGTCGATGGCCTACGGCCCCGCCGTGGGCCTCGCCCGCGTGGCCCTGCTCCGCGACGAACCCGCACTTCAGGGCTACCACCTGCTGCCCGCGGTGGAGGGCGACCTGCTCGCGAAACTCGGCCGCAAGACCGAGGCGGGCGACGCCTTCAAGCGCGCCGCGGCCCTCGCCCGCAACGAGCGCGAACGCAAGCTGTTGCTGATGCGGGCGCTGATGTGCGCGAACGGCCCGGGCTAATCGACCACTTGTCGGACAAGTTGGACACCAGACTCACGGGTAAACCCGCGTTCACCGCCTGCGTAAAGAAGCGTTTCTCTCAGCGTAAACCCTCGGTTTTTACGATTGACGGGGCCAAGCCCGGCGCCGAACATGGTCCATCGTTGTACGACGTCTTACCAGTCGTCCGACATCCAGACCTCAGTTTGCGGAGCCTTCCCCCATGACGTCCACCTCCCACGCGGCCAGCCTGTCCCAGGCCGTGCCCGCGACCCGGCAAGCCACCCGGGTTCGCTACGGCATCCTCGCGCTGCTGTTCATCATCACGACCATCAACTACGCCGACCGCGCGACGCTGTCGATCACCGGCCCCGCGCTGCGGGGCGAGTTCGGCTTCGACGCCGTGCAGATGGGCTACATCTTCTCGGCCTTCAGCTGGGCCTACGTCGCCGCGCAGATCCCGGGCGGCTGGCTGCTCGACCGCTACGGCGCGCGCCGCGTGTACGCCGCGAGCATCTGCCTGTGGTCGGTGTTCACCGCGCTGCAGGCCACCGTGGGCCTCTACGCCGGCATGGTGAGCGCCGTGGTCTCGCTGTTCGTGCTGCGCTTCTGCGTGGGCCTCGCCGAATCGCCGGCGTTCCCGGCGAACGCCAAGGTGGTCGCGAGCTGGTTCCCCACGAAGGAACGCGGCACGGCCTCGGCCATCTTCAACTCCGCGCAGTACTTCGCGGCGGTGGTCTTCACGCCGATCATGGCCGGGCTCACGCACTGGCTCGGCTGGCACCATGTGTACCTGTGGATGGGCGCACTCGGCATCGTGCTCGCGGCCGTGTGGATGAAGGTGATCCGCAGCCCGGCGAAACACCCGTCGGTCAACGCCACGGAACTCGCCCACATCGCCGACGGCGGCGGACTCGTGCACATGGGCGAAGGCGAGGAGGCGCGGGAGGCCGCCAAGGCCAAGCAGGACACGCGGGCCCACCTGCGCCAGCTGCTCACCGACCGCATGATGGTCGGCGTCTACCTGGGCCAGTTCTCCATCAACGTGCTCACGTACTTCTTCCTGACCTGGTTCCCGGTGTACCTGGTGCAGGAGCGCCACATGTCGATCCTGAAGGCGGGCTTCATGGCCTCGCTGCCGGCGCTGTGCGGCTTCCTCGGCGGCGTGCTGGGCGGCGTGATCTCCGACTGGATGATCCGCCGCGGCCACAGCCTGACCGTGGCACGCAAGACGCCGATCGTGGCGGGCATGCTGCTGTCGGTGTCGATGATCTTGTGCAACTACGTCGACAGCGAGTGGCTGGTCGTGGGCCTGATGGCGCTCGCCTTCTTCGGCAAGGGCATCGGCGCGCTGGGCTGGGCGGTGGTGGCGGACACGGCACCGAAGGAGATCATCGGCCTGTCCGGCAGCCTGTTCAACATGTTCGGCAACGCGGCGGGCATCGTGACGCCCATCGTCATCGGCTACATCCTGAAGACCACGGGCTCGTTCAACGGCGCGCTGCTCTTCGTGGGGCTGAACGCGCTGGTCACCGTGGTGGCGTACCTGTTCATCGTGCCGGAGATCAAGCGGATCGTGCTGAAGGCCGCCTGACCTCCCAGCGGGTCACCCCGATGGACATCGGGGCCCACCGGCGGCCGGCGCGCTGCGGCCGCGGTGGATCCCGGCGTCCGCCGGGATGACCGAGGGTTGGCTTACTCGATCTTCAGGCCCGTGCGCTTCACCAGCGCATCCCAGGTCTTGCGCTCGTTGTCGATGAACTTGCCCATCTCCGGCACGTTCATCGTCGACACCTCGGCGCCCTGGCCCACCAGCATCTCGCGCACCGCCGGCAGGCGGATGATGCGCAGCAACTCGCTCGAGATGCGCTGCAGCACGGCCGGCGGCATGCCGGCCGGGGCCATCACGCCCTGCCACGTGCCCGACTCGAAGCCGGGGATGGTCTCGGCGATGGTGGGCACGTTGGGCAGCAGCGCCACGCGCGTGGGCTTCGACACCGCGATCACCTTCAGGCGCTTGGCCTGCACGAACGGCAGCGTGGCCAGCATGCCGTTGACCAGCATGTCGGTCTGGCCGGCGATGGTGTCGTTGATGGCCTGCGAGCCGCCCTTGTACGGCACGTAGTCCCACTTGCCGCCGGTCTTTTCCTCGAGCAGCTTGCCCGTGAGGTGCGCCGTGCTGCCCATCGCCGTGACGGCGAAGTTCAGCGGCTTCTTCTTCGACAGCGCAATCAGTTCGGGCAGCGTGTTCGCCGGCACCGACGGATGCACCACGACCAGGTGCGGCGAGTACGCGAGCATCGCCACGCCCTGCAGGTTCTTGGCGAGGTCGAACGGCAGCTTGTAGAGCGACGGGCTGATGGCCAGCGCCCGCACGTCGCACAGCAGCAGCGTGTGGCCGTCGGCGGGCGACTTGGCCACGAAGTCGGCGCCGATGTTGCCGTTGGCACCCACCTTGTTCTCGACGATCACGTTCGTGCCGAGCGCTTCCGACAGCGGGTTGGAGATGGCGCGGGCGATGATGTCCGACGAACCGCCCGGGGTGTACGGGACGATGAGCTTGATCGGCGAACCAGCGAGCGACGGCACGGCGGGGTCGGCCGCCCACGCCGCGGTGGCGCCGAGCGAGGACAGGACGGGGGCGGCAGCCAACGCGCGCAGCGTGTCGCGGCGGCCGGAGTTGAAGCGGGTCATGGGAAACCTTCCGGGGGGATCAGGTGTGCCGCTCATGGCCCGACCATCGAACCATGTTGTACGACAACGTATCTGTTCGCAGGTTAACGGCCGCCGCGCCACATGCACCTAGGGCAAACACGGAGGCCGGTCCGCCCGGCCACAGACACGCACCCAGGGCCCGGATCCCCGCATGGCTTGTACGTGAAACCACGATCACGGGATTCACCCGAGTTGACCGGCGGGGGCCATCGGCAGATTCTGCCGAATGTTGTCCGACAACCTACAACAACCCCAACTCGGAGTTTCGGTCATGCGCTTTTCCCTCCGCCGCGTCGCTGCGGCCCTCTGCGTCACCGCCGCCCTGCCGGCCACCGCCGCCACTTTCGTCTACGTCTCCAACGCCGACAGCCAGGAGATCTCGGTGCTGGAGCTCGACCGGAGCGCCGGGCGCCTCAAGCCCGTCGACACCGTGGCCGTGGGCGGCACCGTGATGCCGCTGGCGGTGAGCCCCGACAAGCGCGTGCTCCATGCCGCGCTGCGCTCGCAGCCCTTCCGCGTGGTGAGCCTGGCCATCGACCCGGCCACCGGCAAGCTCGCGAAGCTGGGCGAGGCGCCGCTCGCCGACAGCATGGCCAACATCGACGTGGACGCGACCGGCCGCTGGCTGTTCGCCGCCTCGTACCCGGGCCACAAGATCACCGTCAACAGCATCGACGCCCAAGGCAAGGCGGGTGCCATCCAGCAGCTGATCCCGATGGAGCCGAACGCCCACGCGATCCATGCCGATGCGACGAACCGCCTCGTGGTGTCGACGAGCCTCGGCGGTGACCACGTGGCCGTGTGGAAGTTCGACGCGGCCACCGGCCGCCTCACCGCGAACGACCCGGCCCGCGTGACGAACGCGCCGAAATCGGGCGCCCGCCACTTCGTCTGGGACAAGGCCCAGCGCCACGTCTACCTGCTCAACGAGGTGGACGCCTCGCTCTACGTCTACGCGTGGGACGCCACGAAGGGCACGCTCAAGGAGCTGCAGCGCACCACCACGCTGCCCGCCGGCTTCACCGGCAAGCCCTGGGCCGCCGACCTGCACCTCACGCCGGACGGCAAGTTCCTCTACGCGTCGGAACGCACGTCGAGCACGATCGCCACGTTCCGCGTGGCGGCCGACACCGGCCTGCTGCAGCCGCTGGGCAACACGCCCACCGAGGCCTCGCCGCGCGGCTTCGCGATCGACTCGTCGGGCCGATTCCTCGTGGCCGCGGGCCAGGAGTCGCACAGCGTGTCGGTGCACCCCATCGACCCGGCCACCGGCGCGCTCGGCGCCCCGGCGCGGCTCGCGGTGGGCAAGAACCCGAACTGGGTCGAGATCGTCGACCTGCCCTGACCCGATCGCCCCCAACGTCCCGAGGAGGTTCCCATGAAGTTCCATCGCCGCACGCTCCTGGCGCTCGCCGCCGCCGCCCTGCCGTTCACCGCCGCGCACGCCCAGCAGGGCGAGCCGTGGCCGAAGCAGCAGCCCATCAAGATCATCGTGCCGTTCGCCGCGGGCGGCACGTCCGACGCGCTCGCGCGCCTGCTGGGCCAGCGCCTGGGCGAAGCGCTCAAGCAGACGGTCATCGTCGAGAACCGCGCGGGCGCGGGCGGCATGATCGGTGCCGATGCCGCGGCGAAGTCGCCCGGCGACGGCTACACCATCGTGCTGGGCACGATCTCGTCGCACGCCATCATCCCGGCGCTGCAGCGCAAGGTGCCCTACGACGCGACGAAGGACTTCGCGCCGGTGTTCTTCATCGGCAACGTGCCGAACGTGCTGCTCGTCAACGCCGAGCAGCCGATGAAGAGCGTGAAGGACCTGGTCGCCGTCGCGAAGGCCAAGCCCGGTTCGCTGTCGTTCGGCACCGCCGGCGCCGGCAGCTCGCAGCACCTGTCGGGCGAGAAGTTCAAGATCGAGGCCGGGGTCGACATCACGCACGTGCCTTACAAGGGCAGCGGCCCGTCGATGCAGGACCTGATCGCGAACCAGATCCCGATGAGCTTCGACACCGCGCTGGTGGCCCTGCCCCACATCAAGACGGGCAAGGTCCGAGCGCTCGCGGTCACCTCCGGCAAACGCGCGAAGGCGCTGCCCGACGTGCCCACGCTCGCCGAATCGGGCCTGAAGGGCTTCGACGTCAGCTCGTGGCAGGCCTTCTTCGCGCCGGCGTCCACGCCCGCGCCGATCCTGGCTCGCTTCCACGAGGAGTTCACGAAGATGGCCACCGAGACCGGCATCGCCGCGCGCCTGCAGGCGATGGGGGTCGAGCCCGCGCCGATGACCCAGGCCCAGCTCGGCGCGTTCCAGCGCGCCGAGATCGCGAAGTGGGGCGAGGTGGCGAAGAAGGCGAAGCTGGAGATGTGAGATCGCGGGTTCAGCGGGTGCGCTCGAGGATGCTGACGTAGTTGGCGACCGCGGTGCCCCCCATGTTGAACACGCCGGCGAGCGTGGCGCCCGGCACCTGCATGTCGCCCGCCTCGCCGCACAACTGCATGGCCGACACCGCGTGCATCGACACGCCGGTCGCGCCGATCGGGTGCCCCTTGGCCTTCAGTCCGCCCGACGCGTTGACGGGCAGGCGCCCGCCGCGCATCACCACCCCCTCCTCCAGCAGCCGGTGGCCCTGCCCCGGCGCGGCGAGGCCCATGGCCTCGTAGCTCAGCAGCTCGGCGATGGTGAAGCAGTCGTGCACCTCGGCGAGCGACAGGTCGTTGACGGTGCAGCCGGCGGCCTGCAGCGACTGCGTCCACGCACGGCGCGGGCCTTCGAAGCTCGCCGCCTTGCGCGAGCCGAGCGGCAGCCAGTCGTTGACCTGCGCACGGGCGCGCACGGCCACCGCCCGCGGGAAGTCGGCCGCGCGGCCGTCGTCCACGATCACGAGCGCCGCGGCCCCGTCGGACACCAGCGAGCAGTCGGTCTTGCGCAGCGGCGCCGCGATCATCGGGTTCTTGTCGCTCACCGTGTTGCAGAACTCGAAGCCGAGGTCGCGCCGCATGTGGGCCCACGGGTTCGCGACGCCGTTGGCGTGGTTCTTCGCGGCAATGCGCGCGAGCGTGGCCGAGTGGTCGCCGAACTCCGAGAAGTAGGACCTGGCGATCTCGCCGAAGATGCCCGGGAAGCCGCCGGGCGGGTTGCCCTCCTCGCCCGAGTAGGCGCACTGCCCGAGGATGCGCGTCACGTCGGCACCGCTCACGGCCGTCATCTTCTCGGCCCCGATCACGAGCGCCACGCGGGCACGGCCCGCCTCGATGGCATCGCACGCCCCGTACACCGCGGCCGAGCCGGAGGCACAGGCGTTCTCGAGCCGCACCGCCGGCTTCCAGCGCAGCGCCGGGTCGGCGTGCAGCGCCAGCGACGACGCGAAGATGTCCGGCGTGAACCCGCCATTGAGGTTGCCGAGCCAGATCCCATCGACCTGGTCGGCCGCCACCCCGGCATGGTCCATCGCCTCGCGCGCGGCACGCACGATCAGGTCTTCGAGCGAGAGGCCGTCCAGGCGGCCGAACGGCAGGTGGGACCAGCCCACGATGGATACGCTCACGGTGAACTCCTGGGTTGTGAAAGCACCATCTTGGACCTTTGGCGCGGTCGTGGACAGTTCGCGCGAATACGCTAGGGTTTCCACGGAGCGCTCATCGTGACCTCCTCACCTCCCCCTTGTTTGAAGCCCCCGAGATCCGCCACCACCTCGCATACTGCGCAACTGGCCCGACGCATGGCCGATGCGTCCGTCATCGGGAGGTGGGTGCCATGCCCTACATGTTGGAGTCCCACGAAAGGCTCGAGAGCGACAAGCGGCTCCAGGACGGGTCGCCGCTGGTCCGCAAGCTCGCCCAGGACATCGCCCGGGTCCTCAAGGAGATCGGCACCAAGTTCGACTGTCCTGACCCCTTGAAGCAGCTGGTGCGTGACTTGCTGGCCAACGACGGCAAGGCCAAGGCCAACCGCGAAAGCCTGATCGCCTTGGTAAAGGAAATCGGCGCCCAGGTGCCTTCCTGCATCGTCACAGATCGCAAGATCCTCGCGTCGGATCTGCAACTGGATCAGGCGCGTGACCTTTGCCGGAAAGCAGCCCTTGCGATCAAGAACAGGATCCTGACAGATCGTGACGCCCTTGCCCGCGTGTTCGGCGACCGCCAGGTCGTCACCGCCCGCAACGTGCTGACCGACGCCGCGATCAGTCTCGAATGCCTGGCCACCGCCAAAGAGGGTTGGACACTCATTCACGACAACACGCTTCGCAACTCGGACATGGTCGCCGCCGGATCGCGGAAGACGATCAAGTTCAGTGACCTGCTGTTCGACGAAAGCCGGGCGCCGCTCACGATGCTGCTGCACGAAGCCACCCACACGCTGGATCCCGCGCTCATGACCCGAGACTACATCTACCGTGACAAGAGCGGGTTCTGCGGCGCGCCTGCTTGGATGAAACTCTTGAATGCCGCGCACTACGAGGAAGTCGGGTGGCAGGTACTGCAAAACACGACCCCACGGACACTCATCCCAAGTGACGACATCAAGGCCATCGTCAGCATGACCGTGACCACGGCATGGGTCATGTCAACATGGATTACCCAACGACTGAAGTCGACCGAGCGAGGGAATGACCAACCCCTTTCCACCACCAAAGACCGGTCGGACAGCGAACGGGAGGTCTATCGGAGCAAGACCAACCACAACTATCGGCAGAACACCTCGCGCCTGCTGGGGCTGACCCTGCACGACAAGTCGAACCGGCTGACAAGAGAATTCAATGATCGCTTCAACTACGGGATCGACGACATCCGCCTCTCGGTCGTGGACGAAATCCGGGGCACGCATCGGAGCATGGCACTGAGCCGTTGCATGGGGGCACTCGATGGCAACGCCCTCGACGGGTTCGACGCCCAGGGCATGACCGCCCAAAAGGTCTTCGATGCGGCACTGCTGCGGGTGATCGGACAGGTCGGACCCGCTGGAGGCCTCCGGGCAAGCAACGAGAAGTCACTCGACATGATCAAGGCGCTTTCTGCGCTCTACCTGATCGAAGCCGGGCACCTGCGGCAGGACAAGTCGGACCCGGGCTACAAAAGCCCGGAGGACTTGCTGTTTGAGTTGGAGGGAAAGTTGATGCGCGACGACGTCATGAGCCGCTACGTCCGCCTGCTCGAGGGTCACATCGAACGGATCAGCAAGGACCGAACGGTGCCCTCCCGACCCGGCTGAAATGCCCGCCGCGTTACACTCGCCCCTCCGGAAGGCTGGCCGAGCGGTTTAAGGCAGCAGTCTTGAAAACTGCCGAGGGTTTACGCCCTCCGTGGGTTCGAATCCCACGCCTTCCACCACCGCCTCGGTCGAGGTGTCGTCCGACGTCGACTCGCGGCTTGGACCGAGCCCTCCCGCTCATGCCGCCGCATAGTCTGGCCTCCTTCGTTCAGGAAGGCAGGTCCTCGGTGAAAATCGCATCTCCCCCGCTCGCCCACGTCGGGAAAACTCCTCCCGCGGACTCCTCGCTGGTCTCGGACTTCCTCGAGGGCGTCGCGTGCGGCTTGTTGCCCGTCCTCATCGCGCTCGCCGGCGTCTGGTATGCCTTCGGCTTCGCGTTCCTGGCCGACGTCCTGAGCGGAAGCGTCCTGGTCCCTTGCCTCCTCGCGGTCGCCCTCGGTGTCGTTGCGGGATGCGTTGCGGCGTCGCTGTCGCGCCGCCGACGCTAGGCGGGTCACCCCGTGACGGGGGCGGGCGTCCTTCATGAGCCAGATGCGCATCGGAACGGCCGGCTGGTCGATCCCCCGCAACGTCGCTGACGCATTCCCCGGCGAAGGCCAGCACCTGCAGCGTTATGCGCGGGTGCTGGGCTGCGCCGAGATCAACACCTCGTTCTACCGTCCCCACCGCCCCGAGGTGTACGCGCGCTGGGCCGCGATGACCCCGGCCGGGTTCCGCTTCGCCGTCAAGGTGCCGCGCGCCATAACCCACGACGGCCGCCTGCGCCGGGCGCGCGAGCCGCTGCGGCGATTCCTGTCGGAAGCCTCCGGCCTCGGCGACCGCCTGGCCGTGCTGCTCGTCCAGCTGCCGGGCTCGTTCGCCTTCGAGGCCCGGGGGGTGCGCACCTTCTTCAGCCTGCTCGCCGAGCTGTTCGATGGCGCCGTGGTCTGCGAGCCGCGGCACGCGAGCTGGTTCACAGCCTCCGCCGACGGGGTGCTGGCGCGGCTGCGGGTATCGCGGGCCGCGGCGGATCCGGCGCGGGCGCCCGAGGCGGCACGCCCGGGCGGCTGGCTCGGGCCACGGGGCGATGGCCGCGGCGCAGTGCTGTATCACCGCTGGCACGGGTCTCCCCGCATGTACTGGTCGCGCTACGAGACGCCGTGGCTGCAAGCCCGCGCGCAGGAACTCGCCGCCTGGCCGAAGGGCGCGGACCGCTGGTGCATCTTCGACAACACCGCGGGCGGCTTCGCGCTCGCGAACGCCCTCGAGCTGGCAGAAGTGCTCGATCACCCTGGCCGGATCGTTGCGACTTCGCGGTGACTACGATCCGCGCTCGTCCACCCCACCGCAAGGAGACCGCATGGAAACCCAGGAACTGCACCGAGGCCGCCTGATCGACCACCTCCAGCTCGTCGTGCGCGACCTGCCCGCGAGCCGCCGGTTCTACGAGGCCGTGTTGAAGACGCTCGGCATCCCGATCGGCGGCGCGGCGGAGGAGTATTTCTGGGCCGACGAGCTGTTCGTGTCGACGGCCACCAGCCAGGCCGCCCAGGGGCACCTCACGGGCCGCGTGCACCTCGCCTTCCAGGCCAAGGACCGGGCCACGGTCGACGCGTTCCACCAGGCCGCGCTGGAGAGCGGCGGCAAGGACAACGGCAAGCCGGGCGAGCGCCCGTACCACCCCGGCTACTACGCGGCCTTCGTGCTGGACCCGGACGGCAACAACATCGAGGCGGTGTTCCACGGCGAGGCGAAGCGCAGTTCGCCATCGGTGAAGATCACGTTCTGACGCCCCGGGCGGGAGGGGTCTCCCCCAAAGACCCCACAATTCCAGATCGATCGTTCCAGATATGTTAGAGTGTCCCCATGGCACGCACCAAGGAATTCGATCGCGACGTGGCGCTGAACCAGGCCATCGCCACGTTCGCCCAGCACGGCTACGACGGCACGTCGATGGAGACGTTGCTGTCGGCCATGAACATCCGCCGGCAGAGCCTCTACGACACGTTCGGGGACAAGTGGCGCCTCTACCTCGAGGCGCTGCAGCGCTATTCGTCGGACAGCATCGGCGCGCAGCTCGTGGCGCTCGAGCGCGCGCCCACCGGCGAGGCAGGTCTCGAGGCGCTGCTCGAGCACGCCATCCAGCGCGCCCTCGACGATCCCGAGCCGGCGTGCCTGGGCGTCGCGGCCATCTGCGAGTTCGGGCGCAGCGAAGCGGAGATCGTGACCCTCACCGAGGCCATGGGCCGGCTGCTGACGGCCGCCGTCGAACGCCGCGTGGCGGAGGCCGTCGCATCCGGGGCCTTCGCCAAGGACCTCGATGTCGCCACCGCCGGGCCTTTCATCCTGTCCACGCTCACCGGCCTCAAGGTGGCCGCCCGCCAGGGCGCGTCCGCCGACCTGCTGCGCGCCATCGCCCGCATGGCGCTGCGAAGTTTTCGCTGAGGGGCGCGTCCGTCCCCTTTTTTTCGTCAATTCTGGATCGTTCGTTCCATTAAAGGAGTTTTCCATGTCCCTGCCTCTCGCCCATCGCCGCGCCGTCGTCACCGGCGGTTCCCGTGGCATCGGCGCCGCCATCGTGCGCCGCCTCGTCGCCGACGGTGCCCAGGTCGTCTTCACCTACGCCGCATCCGCGGACCGGGCGCACGCCCTGGCCGCCGAACTCGACGGCCGCGCCATCGCCGTGCAGGCCGACAGCGGCGACCCGGTGGCGCTGCGCGCCGCGATCGCGCGGGCCGCGGAGCAGCTCGGCGGCATCGACATCCTGGTCAACAGCGCCGGCATCCTCAAGGGCGGCGACGTGGCCAGCTACGCGCAGGCCGACTTCGACCGCATGCTCGACGTCAACGTCCGCGCGGTGTTCGTCGGCATCCAGGCCGCCCTCGCCCACATGGGCCCGGGCGGGCGCATCGTCACGATCGGCAGCATGGTGGGCGACGTCGTGCGGTTTCCCGGCAGCTCGGTCTACGCGCTGACCAAGGGGGCCGTCGCGTCGTTCACGCGCGGCCTCGCCCACGACCTGGGGCCGCGCGGCATCACGGTCAACAACGTGCAGCCCGGGCCCACCGTCACGGAGATCGTCTCTCCCGACGTGCACGAGATGATCCGCCCGATGATGCCCATCGGACGCCTCGGCCATGACCACGAGGTCTCCGCGCTCGTGGGCTGGCTGTGCCGCGAGGAGGCCGCGTTCGTGACGGGCGCCTCGATCACCGCGGACGGCGGCTACTCGGCCTGACGCGCGTCGAACCAGTCCCGCAGGAAGGCCACGCAGGCCGTGACCTTCCGCGGGGCGAACCGGCGCTCCGGGTAGACGGCATACAGCACCAGCGGCGGCCGATCCACCTCGGGGAACAGTTCGACGAGCCCGCCGGTGCCCACCTCGGGCCGCGCCACGAAGCCGGGCAGCACCGCGATGCCGAGGTCGGCCAGCACCAGCCGCTTGAGGAACACCGTGTTGTTGGCGCGGCCCTTCGGGGTCACGGCCACGTGGGTCTGGCCGTCGAAGCGCAGCGGCCAGCGGGCGCCGGCCGTGGCGTAGGCGTACGCGAAGCAGTCGTGGCGGGCCAGGTCCGCGGGCGAGGACGGGTGCCCTCGCCGTTCGAGGTACGCGGGCGTGGCGCACACGTGCAGGGGGAAACCCGCGATGCGCTGGGCCGTGTAGCTCGAATCCTTCGGGTCCGTCGTGGCCCGCAGGCCCAGGTCGAAGCCCTCGCTGAGCAGGTCGACGTGGCGGTCGCCGAGCTCGACGTCGAGTTCGATGCGCGGATGGGCCGCCGCGAAGGCGGCCAGCGCGTCGCCCAGGTCGGTGAGGCCCAGCGCCATCGGCGCGTTGATGCGCAGCCGGCCGGCCGCCTCGGACACCCCGCCACCCGCCTCCGCATCCGCCTCGTCGACGGCGCCGAGGATGCCCTTGCACCGCTCGAGGTACCGCACCCCCACGTCGGTCAGCGAGACGCGCCGCGTGGTGCGGTGGATCAGCTTGGCGCCCAGCGACGCCTCCAGCTCGGCCAGCGCCTTGCTGGCCGCCGACGCGGAGATCCCGAGTTCGGCTGCGGCGGCGGTGAAGCTCTGCAACTCGGCCAGGCGGACGAACAGTCGAAGGGTGTGGATGCGGTCCATGCGGGGTCGATTCTTTCCTTGGCGTGGATTGTCATCGCACGCGCGACGTCTTTTTCCGCGGGGCACGGCGCCCTATCGTGACCACCATCGCTTCTTGATCCGTCACCATGAAACTCAGACTGCTTCCCTGGCTGGCCGCCGCCTCGATGGCCCTCACCGCAACCGCCCACGCCGAGCCCGCCTTCGAACGGTGGCGCGCGTACACCGGCGTGACCTGGGACACGGACGGCGCGGCGCCCTTCTCCGGCTCCGTCACCGCCCCCATCGCCGGCCTGCACTTCGACGCCGCCGGCCAGGCCTACGTGAGCACGCCGCGCGTGCTGTCGGCCGGTTCCCCCGCCACCCTCAGCCGCCTCGACACGTCCCGCACCGAGGGCCCGGCGCGCCTCACCGCCTTCCCGTCGACGCAAGGCAACGATGTGGCCGCCGACCCGGCGACGTCGCTGCGCTCCGTGCTCGGCTTCCACGTCGACCACCGCAACGGCTGGCTGTGGGCGCTGGACATGGGCTGGGTCGCCGGCGAGAAGGAAGCACCCGCGGGCGCCCAGAAGCTCGCCGTGTACGACCTGCGCACGGGCCGCCTGCTCAAGCACATCGGCCTCGATGGCGTGGCGGATCGCGCCGGCAGCTTCCTCAACGACGTGGTGGTCGACGAGGTGCGCCGCGTGGCCTACGTCTCCGACAGCGGCCTGCGCAGCGCGCCCGACAACCAGGTGGGCATCCTCGTCGTGGACTACGCGACGGGCACCGCCCGCCGCGTGCTCGACGGGCATCCGTCGGTGCAGGTGGAACCGGGTGTCAAGGTGACCGTGCGCGGTGCCGAGGTGTGGCCGGGCAACCCGCTGCGCCTGGGCATCAACGGCATCGGTCTCTCGCCGGACGGCGCGACGCTGTACTGGACCGTGACGACCGGCACCCGCCTCCATGCGCTGCCGACGCGGTTGCTGCGCGACGCGAAGGCCTCTGCGGTCGCGCTGGCCGCCGCGGTGCGGGACCTGGGCGCGGTCGGAGGCAACACGGACGGGATCGTGACCGACGCACGGGGCCGCCTCCACATCACCGACGTCACCCGCAACGGCATCACCTCGTTCGACCCGAAGACGAAGCGCCTGTCGCTGGTGGCGAACGACGACGGCGTCCGCTGGCCCGACACCCCGGCCATCGGCCCCGGCGGCGACCTGTACGTCACCGCCAGTGCGCTGAACGACCACTTCGCCGGGGCCGTGCGCGCGGGCAGCGAACGCTACGAGATCTGGCGCCTGCGCCTGCCGCGCTGATCCCCTCGGGTCCTCATCGCCGCACCTCGAACACCTGGTTGAACGGGGACGTGGCGACGGACCGGAAGTGCGAGAAGCCCGCCTTGCGGAACACCTCGGCCAGGCGCTTCGGGCCGGCCTGCGCGCCGAGCACCATCCGCCCCCCTTCGGAGATCGCGTGCGCGCAGCACATGACGGCCGAGCCCGCGTAGTACAACTGCCCGACCGGAGAGAGGTTGTCCTCCAGGTGGTCGTGCGCGAAGGGCTCGACCAGCATCACCGTGCCCCCCGGGGCCAGCACCTCGGCGGCACGCCGCGCGGCGGCCACGGGGTCGCCCAGGTCGTGCAGCGTGTCGAAGAAGCAGACGAGGCCGTAGCCCTGGTCCGGCAGATCGACGGCCCGCGCCACCGAAAACGACGTGCGCCCCGCCACGCCCGCGGCCGAGGCGTTCCGCCCGGCGGCCTCGACCGACGCCGCGTGCGTGTCGATGCCGTGGAAGCGCGAGTTCGGGAAGGCCTCGGCCATCATCACCGTGGTGTGTCCGTGCCCGCAGCCGACGTCGGCCACCGGGATGCCGGCCTCCAGCCGCGCCATCACCCCGTCGAGCGCCGGCAACCACTGCGGCACGAGGCTCGCGCGGTAGCCGTTGCGGTAGAACGCGGCGACCCCGCACGCGAGCCGTGCATCGTGGTCGCCCCAGGCCACGCCGCGGCCCGTGCGGAACGCTTCGAGGGCCTTCGGCTCGTCGGCCCACATCGCGGCCGGCACGTTCCAGGCGGGCGGGATGAAGGCCGCGCTCTCCTCGTCGGCCAGCACCAGCGCGTGTTCGGGCGAGAGTTCGTAGGTGTCGCTGGCCCCGTGGTACCGGAGGTAGCCGCCCGCGGCCTGCGCATTCAGCCATTCGCGCACGTAGCGCTCGGCGCAGCCGGCGCGGCTCGCGACCTCGCGGGCGCTCAGCGGCCCGGCGCCGTGCAGCGCGCGGTACAGGCCCAGCTTGTGCCCGAGGCTGACCATCACGCCGGTGTAGGCGGCGGTCACATCGGCGATGGTGCGCATCGCGAAGGCTTCGACCTTGGCGGGGTCGATGAGGGTGGAGGTGTCCATGGGAGTGTTCCTTTCGAAGGGGGTTGGGGAAGTCAGCGTTGCGGCGAAGCGGGCGACGGCGCCACGCAGGCCGGCGGGCTGCGCGCGGCATCGCGGGTGTCGTCGTGCACCGACGCGAAGTTCGTGGCGGACAGCGTGATCGCGGCCCGCGCCAGCGCCGCGGCGCTCACGGCGCGCAGGACGAACGATCGCCGCGAGAGGTGGAAGAAGGAGGTCATGGCTTAGGATTCCTTGCCTGCGTGGAAGCGGTTGAACGTGCCGCCATGGTCGCGGGCCGGGCCGTTCCGGGGCAGTGCCGGAATCGCCCGGAAACGGTCCGTTCATGCCACGAGGATTCCCGCCATGCCCAGCGCCCCACCCGCCTCCGGCCCCGCCCCGCGCCACGTCGCGCTGGTCGCGATCCCCGATGCCGTGGTGTCCACCCTTGCCGGGATCTACGACGCGATGACGGTGCGCGTCGGCCCACCGGGCGATGCCGCGCGGTCGCCGTTCCAGGTCGAGATCGTCGGCGAGGCCACCGGGTCCATCGACTTGGCGAGCGGCCTCGCCTTCCCGGTCCAGCGCGCCATCGACACGCTGCCCGCCACCGACATCGTCATCGTGCCGTCGGTGCTGCTGCGCGACCCGGGCTGGGCGCTCGGCCGCTACCCCCGCCTCGTCGACTGGTTGCGCCGCATGCACGCGGGCGGCGCCGTGCTCTGCTCGGCCTGCTCGGGCGTGTTCCTGCTCGCCGAGACCGGCCTGTTCGACGGCCGCGACGCCACGGTGCACTACGCCTACGCCCGCGCGTTCTCGGCCGTGCACCCGGGCGTCGTGGTCCACCCCGAGCGCGTGCTCGTGATCTCCGGCCAGCGCGAGGACCTCGTCAGCTCGGGCGCCTCGACGACGTGGCACGACATGGTGCTGTACCTGATCGCACGGTTCGCCGGCGCCACCGACGCGCAGGAAGTCGCCCGCATGCTCGCGCTGCAATGGCACCAGGACGGCCTCACGCCGTACATGACCTTCGAGGGCGCACGCGACCACGGCGACGCCGAGATCGAGGGGGCGCAGCGCTGGCTCGGCACGCACTTCTCGGTGGCCAACCCGGTGGACGAGGTGATCAAGCGGTCGGCGCTGGCCGAGCGCACGTTCAAGCGCCGCTTCACCGCGGCCACCGGCCTCGCCCCCATCGACTACGTGCAGCGGCTGCGCGTGGAGGACGCCAAGCGCCGGCTCGAACGCACCGACGCGTCGGTGGACGAGATCAGCTGGCGCGTGGGCTACGAGGACGCGGCCTTCTTCCGCCGGCTGTTCAAGCGCACCACCGGCCTGCCGCCCGGCGCCTATCGCAAGCGCTTCCGCATCCCCGACTTCGCCCGCCCGGACGGCCCCTGACAACCCCTGTCACCGGCCTGCCGCATGATGCGGAGATGGACCCCACGCCCGCCCCCGCGCTCAAGGACGGCTTCGCCCACGCCACGGTCGACTGGACCGCGCGCACCGTGGCCGCCGCCCACCCCGCCTTCGACACGAAGCGCTTCCGCAAGATCGTGCGCGACGGCTTCGACGACCTGAGCCTGATGGCGCGCGTGCGCCGCGTGGCCGAGGCCCTGGCCGCCACGCTGCCGGCCGACTTCGCACAGGCCCATGCCGTCGTCGAACAGGCCCTCGGGGAGCCGCCGGAGGCATGGGTCGAGGGCGAAGGCATCTCGGCCTTCCGGCTCGCGCCGTTCCTCGAATGGGTGTCCATCGCCGGGCTCGCCACCCCGGCCCTCGCATTGCCGGCCCTTGCGAGCCTCACGCGCCACTTCACCGCCGAGTTCGCGATCCGCCCGTTCCTCGCCGACCACCTCGACCTCACCTTCGAGCACGTCGCCCGCTGGGTGACCGACGGCGACGCCCGCGTGCGGCGCCTCGCGAGCGAAGGCACGCGTCCGCTGCTGCCATGGGGCCGCCACGTGGCCGCGTTGAAGTCGCACCCCGAACGCGCGCTCGCGCTGATCGAGCCACTCGCGGCCGATGCATCGGAGGTCGTGCGCCGCTCGGCCGCGAACCACCTGAACGACGTCAGCCGCCTCGACCCCGACCTCGCGCTGTCCCACGCGGCTCGCTGGGCCCGCGGCCACGGCGAGGCCGGCCGCGGCGCGGTGCGGCATGCGGTGCGCACGCTCGTCAAGAAGGGCCACCCGGAGGCGTTGAAACTGCTGGGCTTCGACGTGCACGCCACCGTGGGCCTGCGCCGGCTGCGCCTGAGCGCGAAGGCCGTGCCCATCGGCGGCGACCTCGAACTGACGGCCGACCTGCACGCCGAAGGCGATGCCGCCGTCACCGCGTGCGTCGACTTCGCCGTTCGCTACGCCAGCGCCCGCGGCGCCGAGCGCTGGAAGGTGTTCAAGGGCACCACCGTGACCATCGCGCCGGGCGAGACCTGCCCCGTGCGCTTCCGCCGCGACTTCGTGCCGCGCACGACCCGGGTGCTGTATCCGGGCCCGCATGCGGTGCAGGTGCGGGTCAACGGCGTGACCGTGGGCGAGAAGGCGTTCGAACTCGTCGCCTGACGCCACGGCGCAATTCCTCCGCGGCCACTCGGGCTTGCCTCGGGGTATGCTCGACGTTTTCACTCGAAAGGATCGAACATGGCACTCGCCAAGAAGAAGCGCGTCGGCAAGCGAACCATTGCCGCCACCCAGGTGCGCAAGACCGCCAGCGGCCGCAAGCGCCGCAAGGCCGACGGCACCCAGCCGCGCAAGGTGGTGTTCCCGAACCCGGCACCGGCTGCGGCCTGAGCCTTCGGGCCGGCAGGGCCTCGCCCTGCCGAACGAATGGGCCTGTGATGCCGTCCCTGCCGTGGCGAGCGCTGTGGCTGCTGGCCGCCTGGCTGGCGCCGGCCCTCGCCCACGCCGATGAGTCGGTGTGGCGGCTGCTGCAGGGCGGCGGCCAGGTGGTGCTGATCCGCCATGCGCTCACCACCCCCGGCGTCGGCGACCCGGACGGCATGACCCTCTCCGACTGCACGACCCAGCGCAACCTGAGCGACGAAGGACGGGCGCATGCGCGCACCTTGGCCGACGCGCTGCGCACGCGCCGCGTGCCGGTGGGTGACGTGTTGTCCAGCCCGTGGTGCCGCTGCATCGAGACCTCGAAGCTCGTGCTGGGCCGCGAGCCGGTGATCGAGCCGGCGCTCGGCAACCTGTTCGGGCGCCCCGAGCGCTCGGATGCACAGGTGGCCGTCCTCCGCGCGCGGGTGTCGCGCCGCCCGCCCGAGGGCAACACGGTGATGTTTTCGCACGGGTCGACGATCCTCGCGCTGACGGGGGTCTCGCCGGACACCTCGGAGATGGTGGTGCTGACCCCGTCGGGTGACGGGCGTTTCACCGTGGCCGGACGGCTGCGAGTACGCTGAGCGGGGCGGCGTCCCGCCGCGCACCACGCACGGACAAGGACGAACCCACCGAAGCGACCATGCCGTTGACAAATCCCCAAGCCGTGGTCGACCGCCTCGCCCTGAAACGGCGAAGGCTCATCCGTCTCCTGCTCACGGCCAACGTCGCCGTGGCCCTGCTGCTTTGCCTGCTGGTGGCCATGGTGCTCGTCGGCTCCCGGCAGTCCTACCTCAAACAGGCCCAGGAGGTGGCGTCCGGCCTGGCCGCCGTGGCGCAGGTCAACATCGGCAGTGAACTGAACGTGGCCGACGCGGTCATCCGCGCCACGGCGGACGAACTGCAGCGTCGCCGCCCGCGCGCCGGGGTCCCCGACCCGGTGATCGACGAGGTGCTCGCCGCCCGCCTCGCGCTGATCAAGGGCGTCGAGGCCTTCCGCCTCACGGACGCCTCGGGCCGTGTGCTCTGGGGAAACAGGATCGGCGAGCTGGGAGCGACCGATGTGTCGGACCGCGACTATTTCCAGCGGGCGAAGCGCCACCGGGGCGACACCACGATCGTCGACGGGCCCCTGCGCTCCCGTGTGTCGGGCAACTGGGTGATCGCGTTCGCCCGGCCGCTCTCCATCGACGGAAGCTTCGCAGGCACCCTCTACATCAGCGTGACGGCGGATCATTTCCACCAGATGTTCGCGCGCTACGGCCTGGAGCGAAAGGACGCGGTCACGCTGCGCGGAAGCGACCTGCGCCTGATCGCCCGCCACTCGCCCGGCAGTTCGGCGCAGGGCGAGGTCGGCAGCACCACCGTGTCGGAGGAATTGCTGCGCAACCTGCAGGAGAATCCCCGCACCGGGCACTACGTGTCGCGCGTCGCGATCGACGGCGAAGTGCGCACCACCGCCTACCAGGCCGTCTCCGGCTGGCCTTTCACGGTGTACGCCGGCATCAGCCACGACCGGTTCCTCCAGGGCTGGTATCAGCAGGCCTGGCGCGTCTCGCTGCTCGCCATGCTCGCGTGGGCCATGATCGCCGCGGCGTCCCTGGCCATGTATCGGGCCAGCAAGCGGGAGGCGAGCGCCGTCGATGCGCTGGCGGACCAGACCACGCAGACCAAGGCCTTGCTGCGGATCGCGGGCGACGGCATCCACATCGTGAACAGCGAAGGGCGTCTGATCGAGATGAGCGACTCGTTCGCGGAGATGCTCGGGAGCACGCGGGAGAAGCTGCTGGGGCGACACGTCTCGACGTGGGACGCGAACCAGTCCGAAGAGAAGATCGCCGCCTGGCTCGCGAAGATCAAGGACGGCGACAAGCAGCGGGTCGATGTCCAGCATCGCCGCGACGACGGCGCCATCATCGACGTGGAGTTGCAGATGCGGGTGGCACAGGTCGCCGGGCAACTGCTGGTGTTCGGCGCCGGCCGGGACGTGACGGCGGTGAAGCGGCTCATGCGCCAGCAGGCGGCCATGCTCGAGAGCGATCTGGTCGGCATGGCCAAGGTCCGGGACCGCCGCTTCACGTGGCGCAACGCCGAGTTCGAACGCATCTTCGGTCATGAAAAAGGCGGGCTCGAGGGACGATCGGTGCGGGAGATCTATCGGGACGACGAGACCTTCCACCGCGTCGGCGGCGAGGTCTACGGCATCCTGCGTAGCGGCGCCCAGTACCGCACGCAGCTTCGCATGCGCAAGAAATCCGGCGACGACGTCTGGGTGGACTTCGGGGCCGTGCCGCTCGCCGACGGTGAGGTGCTGCTCATGGCGATCGACATCACCACCGCCCGGGAGGCCCAGGAGCACCTCACCCATGTCGCATTCCACGACGCGTTGACCCAGTTGCCGAACCGGCTGCTGCTCGCGGACCGCCTGAACCAGGCCCTCGCGACGTCCCGGCGCGATGCGTTGAACGTGGCGGTGTGCTACATGGACCTCGACGGGTTCAAGGCCGTGAACGACGAGCAAGGGCACGACGCCGGCGATGGCCTTCTCCGGGAGATCGCCCACCGTCTCGCAGCCAACGTCCGGCCGTCGGACACCGCCGCGCGAATCGGTGGCGACGAGTTCGTCATCGTGCTGTCGGCCTTGAAAGGTGACGAATGGCGGCCGGTGCTCGACCGCGTCATGCGCGCGGTGGAGCGCCCCGTCACCCTGGACGACGGCACCGAGGTCACCGTCGGTGTCACCATGGGCGTCGTGGTGTCGGGCCGCCTCGAGACGGGCACCGAGCTGCTGGACCGCGCGGATCGCCTGATGCTGCAAGGCAAGCGCGCCGGCAAGGGCCGGTTGTTCACCGCCTAGGGCGTGGCCCCTGACGGGAGGCCGGCCACGGGGCCGCAAATGCAAACGGGCGCCGAGGCGCCCGTTTTCCCTGATGGTCCGCCTGCGGTCAGGCGGTCCAGCTCAGAGGTTCTGCTTCGAGATGACCGACAGGCCCTGCGCGATGTTCTCGCGGATCGACCGCTCGATCGCCATCTTGGCCCGCTCGGTGCCCACGAACGCTTCGCCCGCACCGGCCGTGCCCTGGCTCTTGATGACCTCCTGCCAGGCGGCGCTGCCGTCGGCGCGCTTGAGCGACCAGGCCATCTCGGTCTTGCAGGTGAACGACGCGCCGAAGCTCGGCATGTCCAGCGACATCAGCGTCACGCTCAGCTGGTAGTCCGCACCAGCGCCCTTGATCACCTTCGAGAAGGTCTTGTTCTTCTCGATGGCGGCCGTCACGGCATCGGCCATCGCGGCGTCGGTCGCCACGCCCTTGCCGCCCGTGGCGGTCACCGAGGCGGTCTTCGGCGACTGCTTGGCGGTGGCGATGGTGTCCGGCGTCATGGCCGCGGGGGTGGAGGGAGCGACGGCGCAGCCGGTCAGCAACGCAGCCGCGCAGACGAACACGGCTGCCAGGCCACGGGAGGAGAGGTTGTTCATGATGGACATGGGCTTCACTTCTTGGCGTTGTGGATGTTGGTGAGGACTTCGTCGACCATTTCCTCGGGCGACTTGCGGGTCAACGACGTGTGCAGCGAATTGCCGGTGGCCATGGGGAAGTTGGCCGGGTCGCGCACCGTGATGGTCAGCTCGAGCATGTACATCGTGATGTCCCACATCCACTTGTCGATGTAGGTCACCACGGCATCGCTCTTGTACGGTGGCGTCTGCTCGGCACCGCCATCGACCTGGTACCCGCGCTTGGCCAGGTCCTTCTTGATCAGCTCGTCGACACCACGGCCGTCCTGCGGCAACTTGACGACGTAGACGGACTTGACCTTGCTCAGGTCGGCGCCCGGCGTCAGGCTCGCGGTGGCCTGGTTGACCGCGCAGCCGGTGGTGGCAGCCAGCGTCGCGCAGGCGAACGCCAGCGAAAGCAATCGCTTCGAAATCAGCATCGGTTTTCCCTCCCCGTTCAGGGATTTTTTATGAACCGGCAAGGCGCCGGCGACGCGGATTGTATGTACGCGGCCTGGGATGGCAAGGAGGAAAATCCGGGCAAACGAGCGAAACTTCACGGACACGCCGTGTGGCGCCCGCGGGCCGCTCAGCCCACGCAGGTCTTGTTCTTTCCCGTGCGCTTGGCTTCGTACAGCGCCTCGTCGGCGCGCTCCAGCGCCACCTCGATGCGCTCGCCCACACGGTAGGCCGTCACGCCCGCCGAGAAGGTGACGAACACCTGCTTGGACTCGTGCATGAACAGGCTGCCGGTCAGGGAACGCTGCAGGCGGGTGAGGATCTGTTCGCCCTCGTCGAGCGGGGTGTCGGGCAGCAGCACGACGAACTCCTCGCCGCCGTAGCGCGCGACGAGGTCGGTGGGGCGCAGGGCCTTGCTGACGGCGGCGGCGAGCGACTTCAGCGCCATGTCGCCGGCGGCGTGGCCCAGGTCGTCGTTCAGTCGCTTGAAGTTGTCGACGTCGAGCAGGCCGATGGACAGCGGCGCGCCCGAGCGTTCGAGGCGCGCACGTTCGGCGTCGAACGCCTGCATCAGGCCGCGGCGGTTGGCAATCTGCGTGAGCTGGTCGGTGGAGACCTCCTGCGACAGGCGGCGCAGCTCGGTCTCGAGTTCCACCACGCGCTCCGACAGGCCGGTGGCCCGCGCGTGTTCGTACTGCAGCCGGCCCTGGGCCTGCTGCACGAGGGTCTGCACGGTGCGGCTCTCGGAGACCATCTCGCGCACCACGCCGGCCAGGCTCTCCAGCGAGTCGGCCTTCTCGATCACGCCGGCGTACTTGCCGAGGCTTTCGTGGAAGCGGCCGGTCTGCGAACCCAGTTCACCCAGTTCGCTGAGCATCTGGTTGATGAGCGCCTTCAGCGCGTCGCGGGCCTGGCCGCGCTCCACGCGCAGCGCCTGCTGGCGTTCGCGGGTGTTGTCGAGCATCTCGCTCACAGAGCGGATGCTGCGCGCGGTGAGGCCGAACTCGATCTCCTGCGACATTGCGTCGACCTGGCCTTGCGCCCAGCTGTCGTCCTCGGCGAGTTCGGCGAGGCTCGACGTGAGCTGCTTGCACAGGCCCGAGAGCTGGTCGATCAGGTGGTGACGGTGCTGCAGCACGCGGTTGGCGCGGGCGCACAGCTGGTCCATCGCATCGGACTGCGCGGGCGTGGGGCCCTGCTCGAAGATGCGGCCGGTGAGCTGCAGCAGTTCCTCGGAGAGTTCGGTGCTGGGCGACGGCGGCGGCGGCAAGGCCTGCAGCACGCTGCCGCCAAGGCTGCCGACGAGGCGCTGCCAGATGGGGGCGGTGTCGTCGACGGCATCATCGCCACCCAGGCGGATGGGTTCGAACGCCGGGGCGTCGAGCTGCGATGGCACGGTGCGCGGGTGGTCGTCGAGCGGAGCGGCGTCGGTCTCGACGTTCTCGTCCGGCGTGTCGGTCTCCCAGCCGATCACCAGCTGGCCGAGGCGCTGCTGCAGCCGGCGCGGGTCGCTGCGGGTGCTCGACAGCACGCGGGCGAGGCTGTCCTTCTTGCGGGCGCTGGTCCACTGGCGGCCGCCCTGCTGGACGCCGCGCACGATGCGGTCGATCAGGTCGGCGAGCGCAGCGCCCTGCTGCGGCAGGCCGGGCTGCTGGCCCACCAGGCGTTCGGCGTCTTCCCACAGGCCGTGCTGCAGGGCGTTCTTGAGTTCGCCGCGGGTTTCGGCCTCGCTCGCGGGCAGCGCCCGGGCGAGCAGCGCGTCGACCACCGGCAGGGCAGCGACGGGCAGCACGGCCGGGGCGGCGCCGCCGGCTTCCAGCTGGTAGGCCCGGGCGTAGTTCTCGGGGGTGGGTTCGAGCTTCTCGAGGGCCAGGCGGCGCAACGCGGCCTTGGCCAGTTGCGGGGCATCGGGTTGTGCGGCTCGCGGGGAGGCTGCGCGGGTCGAGTCCATCGGGCGGGAGGTGTCGCAGGAGCGCGCCGGGGCGCGGGGTGGAACGGTGTCGGGGCGAAGATCAGGGCGGGTTGTTGAACCGGGCGCTGCGGGCTTCCGCGATCGAGCGGAGCGCATCCGCCGCCTCGGCCTCGTCGACGTTGACAATCCAGGGCGCCTTGCGCGGCAGCACGGTCTGCTGCAACCACTGCTCGAGCACGTCGGGCGGCTGGGCCTTGCTGAACAGGAAGCCCTGCATCACCCCGCAGCCGAGGCGGTGCAGCACTTCCATCTGGCGCATGTTCTCGACACCCTCGGCGATCACGCGCAGGCCGAGCGAGCGGGCGAGCGCGATGATGGCGGTGACGACGGCGGAACTCTGCGGCGTCATGCCCAGGTCGCGCACGAAGGAACGGTCGATCTTGAGTTCGCTGATGGGCAGCGTGGTGAGGTACGCGAGCGACGAGTAGCCGGTGCCGAAGTCGTCGATGGAGATTTCCACGCCGATCTCGTTCAGGCGGTGCAGCGACGGGATGACGTTCTGCAGGTCCTTCATCAGGCCCGTCTCGGTGATCTCGAGTTCGATGACGCGGTGCGGCACGCCGTACGTGGTCACGGCCTGGTGGATGTTCTCGACGAGGTCGGTGCGCTCGAACAGCCGGTTGGGCAGGTTGACCGCGATGGAGTCGGAGAAGCCGAAGTTGTCCTGCCAGATGCGGGCCTGGCGGGCGGCCTCGCGGATGGCCCATTCGCTCAGCGGGATGATGAGGCCGGTTTCCTCGGCGAGCGGGATGAAGTCGCCCGGGGGCACCAGCGTGTTGCCACGCTGCCAGCGCATCAGCGCCTCGACACCCACCATGCGGGCGCCGCGCACGTCGATCTTGGGCTGGTAGTGCAGCACCATCTCGTTGCGTTCGATGGCCTTGTGCAGCGCGCTTTCGAGTTCGAGCTTCTCGCGGCCCTTGCCGGCCAGCGCCGGGCGGTACAGCAGCGCCGCGTTGCGCCCCTGCGCCTTGACCGAGTACATGGCCACGTCGGAGTTGCGCATCAGGTCGGCGACGGAGTTGCCGTCGCGCGGGAACATCGCGATGCCCACGCTGGCCGTGACAAAACACTCCTGGCCGCCCACGAAGATGGGTTCGCGCATCACGTCGAGGATGCGGTCGGCCACGCGTTCGGCGTCGGTCTCGTCGGTGACCTCGGGCAGCAGCGCCACGAACTCGTCGCCGCCCAGCCGGCCCACGGCCTCGAGCGTGCGGTGCGAGCGCGAGCCCATGGCCTCGATGGAGCTTTCCATCACCTGGTCGGAGTGGCGCACGCACGAACGCAGGCGGCGGGACACTTCCATCAGCAGCTCGTCGCCGGCGCCGTGGCCCAGGGTGTCGTTGATGATCTTGAAGCGGTCGAGGTCGATCAGCAGCAGCGCGACCGGGTGGTTCAGGCGGCGTGCGTGTTCGAGGGCCCGCTCGGCGCGCCAGATCAGCTGGCGGCGGTTGGGGAGGCCGGTGAGCGCGTCGAAGTTGGCGAGGTGCCTGATCTTGTCCTCGGCCATGCGCCGGTCGGTCACGTCCTGCACGATGCCGGTGTAGCCCGACATGTTCCCGTGTTCGTTGAACTCGGGCTCGGCCTCGACGTGGATGATGCGCTGCTGCCGGCCGTCGGGCAGCGTGACCGGGATGTCGGTCGCCAGCACCGAGCTGTGGCGCAGCACCTCGTGCACCACCATCATGAAGCCGTCGCGGTCGTCGGGCGGAATCATGCGCAGCACCTCGCGCATGCTCGGCGAGTCGCCGGCGCCCATGCCGAAGACGCGAAGGCCTTCCAGCGAGAAGATGGGACTGCCCTGCCCGCGGCGCCAGTCGAAGCTGCCCATGCGCGCCAGGTCTTGCGCGCGGGCGAGCTTGCTCTTGCTGCGCTCCAGTTCGAGGCGGGTGCGCGACGAGCGCAGCAGGTAGCGCAGGCGCCCGGCCAGCAGGCTCCACTGGGTGGACTTGACGAAGAAGTCGGTGGCACCGGCCTCGTACGCGCGGGTGATGGAGGCGTCGTCGTCGAGGCCCGTGAGCATCAGCACCGGCAGGGACTCGAAGCCCGGCAGGTTGCGCAGTTCGTGGCACGTCTGGAAGCCGTCGAGGCCCGGCATCAGGGCGTCGAGCACGACCACGTCGGGCAGCCAGTCGGCGAGCAGCTGGATGGCCCGCTCGCCACTGGTGGCTTCGGTAATGGAAAACCCTCGCTCGCGCAGCGCGATGGCGGTCAGCAGGAGGTTGACTTCGTCGTCGTCGACCAGCAGCACGCGCGGCTGGACCAACGGATCGTCATCCACCAACGCGGCGCTGGAGGTCATGTCAGGCATTCAGCATGCGTTTCAGTGCGGCGCGGACGACCTCGACCTCGGCCGTGAGCTGGGCCACTCGTTCGTCCATGCCATCGGACAGACCCTGTCGGGCCATGGTTTCGATTTCGGCGCACATCTTCGACAGCTTAACGGCTCCCATGCTGGCTGACGAAGATTTTAAGGTGTGGGAAACGTGGCGAATGCCCGGCAGTTCGTTCGATTGCAACGCTTCCTGCAGTTGGGGCATCAGGCGGGCGACCGACGTCTCGAACGCGGACACCACCCGCTCCATCAGGCGGTTCTCGCCGGTGGGGTCGAGTTCGCGCAACCGCTCGAGGGCCTGGGCGTCGAGCACGTCCGTCCCCGCGGCCGCGGCGGGGGCCGGCGCGGCGCCTCCGCCGGAGGGGCCGGATTCGGCGGGTGCCGAAGGTCTGAGGTGTTGGATCAGCATGGCGAGCAGTTGACTTTGACGAAACGGTTTGGACAGATAGCCATCGAACCCCAGCCCGAGAAAGCGCGCTTCGTCGCCTTCCAGGGCGTTGGCCGTGACCGCGATCACCGGCGTGCCCGTCGGTGTGACAAACGAGAACCTCCGGGTCTTGCCCTGGCGGAACCAGCTGAGCGCCTCGACCCCGTCCATCCCGGGCATCTGGATGTCCATCAGCACGAGGTCGAAGCGGGTCTCGCACAGGGCACGCAGCCCCGCCAGTCCGCTGGCACACACCTGGACACGGCAACCGAGCGCCCGCAACATCTGCCCGATCACCTCCTGGTTCACCACATTGTCCTCGACGATGAGGATGTGGGCATTCAGGCGGGGCGTCAACCGGGGCGCATCGGCCCGGCCGGCCGAAACGGCGAGCACGCTCTGCCGCAATTCAGCCTTGCGCACGGGCTTCGAGAGGAAGCGGTCATAGCCGCATTCGTAGGCCACGCGCACGTCGTCGGGCGACGAGGTGGACGACAGCAGGATCAGCTTGAGGTCGGGGTGCCGGCCGTCGGCCCGCACCGCGCGGGCGAGCGCGAGGCCGTCGACCCGGGGCATGTGCATGTCCACCAGGGCCAGGTCGAAGCGCGCGTCGACGGCGGTGTGCCCGGCCAGGATGTCGAGCGCCTGGCGGCCGTCCGTCGCGATGATCACCTGCATGCCCCAGGCGCGCAGCATGTTGTCGAGCACGACCCGGTTGGTCTCGAGGTCGTCGACCACCAGCACCCGCAACGCCGGCATGGTCACGAGGTCGGCATGGTGCGACGCGGCCTCGCCCTCGACCACGCCGAACGGCAGCGCGAAGATGAACTGCGAGCCCTGCCCCGGCCGGCTCTGCACCTCGATGTGCCCGCCCATCAGCTCGACGAGCTGCTTGCTGATCGTGAGCCCGAGCCCCGTGCCACCGTAGCGCCGGGACATGCCCATGCTGCCCTGCATGAAGGCGCTGAACAGGCGGGGCAGCATGTCGGCCTCGATGCCGATGCCCGTGTCGCGCACGATGAACTCGAAGAGGTTGTCGGGGCCGTCGGCGCGCCGGCGCACTTCCACGGCCACCTCGCCCTGTTCGGTGAACTTGATGGCGTTGGCGACGAGGTTCGTGAGCACCTGGCGCAGCCGCAGCGGGTCGCCATTGAGCACCGACGGGAGGCCGTCGGCCTCGCGGAAGCTCAGTTCCAGGCCCTTTTCGTGGGCGCGGTGCGCCAGCAGCTCCAGCGTGTCCTCGACCACGCCGCGCATCTCGAAGTCGATGTGGGCGACGTCGAGCCGGCCGGCCTCGATCTTCGAGAAGTCGAGGATGTCGTTGATGATCTCCAGCAGCGACTCGCCCGAGCGGTACACCGCCTGCACGAAGCGCCGCTGCTTGTCCGACAGCGCGGTGCCCAGCAGCAGCTCGGTCATGCCGAGGATGCCGTTCATCGGCGTGCGGATCTCGTGGCTCATGTTCGCCATGAACTGGCTCTTGGCCTGGCTCGCCGACTCGGCGGCGTCGCGCGCGGACTGCAGTTCGAGCTGGCGCAGGCGCTCGTCGGTGACGTCGGAGATCAGGCCGTACACGCGGATCTCGCCGTCGGGCATGCGGCGCGAGCGCGTGCGCGCGCGCAGCCAGCGCAGGCCCTTGGTCGGGTGCTCGGCGCGGTAGCTGATGTCGGTGGGTTCCAGGCGCTCCTCGGCGGTGAAGCGCTGGCGCATCAGCACCATGTCGTCCGGGTGCATGTTCTGCAGGAACGTGCGGGTGCCGTTGACGAGGCCCTCGCGGGTCGCGTCCCAGCCGTCGTCGCGGCCGCGGGTGGAGAGGAAGTGGAACTTCGTGCGCTGCGTGTTCGTCACGAACAGCACGTCGTCCATCGATTCGGCGAACTCGCGGAAGCGGCGCTCGGACTCCTGCAGGTCGCGGTCGGCCCGTCGCTCGAGCGTGATGTCGCGGGCGAGCGCGATCAGCCAGCGTGGCGTGCCGTCGGGACGGCGCAGCGCGACGTGGCGCAGGTTGATGATGCGGCGGGTGTCGCCCTCTTCGAGTTCGAGGTCGGCCTCGACCGAGACGGGCTCGGCCAGTGCCCGGTCCATCGCCGCGGCGCCGAGGTCGGCCGGGGCGCCGGGGAACGCCTCGGCCATGGTCTTGCCACGGACGTCGTCGCGGCGCAGACCCAGCTCCTGTTCGGCGCGCAGGTTCAGGTGGAGGATGCGGCGCTCGACCGCGTCGAACACGAACAGGCCCACCGGCAGCTGCTCGACCAGCGCGTGAAGGAATTCACGCTCGGCATCGGTCTCGGGCGGGGCGGCCCAGCCGTCGGCATGGCGGTCGGCCACCGCGCCCAGGTGCAGGCGGATCGTCTCGAGTGTTTCGGGAAGGCCACCGGCACCGGGGTCGGGCGCGACGCCCGACACCACCAGCACCGCCATCGCGTGCCCGTGGTGGGCCACCGGCAGGTGCAGCACATGGCGGCCCTCGCCATCGGGTTCGGTCACGACCTTCAGGTCGCAGAGCGCGCGGCCGGCCGCGCTGCGGCGGTCGAGCGGCTGGCACTCGGCCGACGCCGGGTCGGAGGGATCGGCCGCGAAGTCGAGGCAGTCGATGCGGTCGCTCTCGAAACGGCGCACGCGCAGCACGCGCACGTGACGGGCCGGCAGGTGCTGCACCAGCAGCCGTCCGGCCTCGCCCAGCAGTTCGCCCGGGTCGGTGAGGCGGGCGCCGGCGCGCACCACGTCATGCAACAACGCCAGCCACCGGCTGGCGTCGCCCTCGACGGTTCGGAACGGGGATTCGGACATCGGGGGACTCTGGACGGGGATTCTGGCGCCTGGGACGCGTTCTTCGTACTGTATTCGGTCGTACGCACGAAAACTTGAGTCCAACGTCACGCCAGCGGCCATCGAAGGTGTGCAGCAGGTACTTACAATCGATTCGATGACTCGCGCCTCGCTGCCTCCTGCGGTACCACGCGCCAGCCCGCTGCGGCTGGCGGGCGCCGCGACGGCGTGGGTGCTGGCGAGCGGGTCGGCCCACGCGCAGTCCGCCCCGGCCACGTCGCCATCGGTCGCGCCCCTGGTCGCGCTGCTGGCGCTCGTGCTCGCCCTCGCGCTCCTGCTGTGGGGCCTGCGCGCCCACCGGCGCACGGCCGCCCTCGCCGACGACCTGCAGCGCAGCCGCGCCGAACAGCACGCGATGCGTGGCGTGCTCGACGTGTGGCAGTGGCGCAGCGACGCCCAGCACCGCCTCGTCGAATGGCGCGCACCCGCGCTGCCCTCGGCGAACGGGCCGGCGCTGCGCGTGGGCGCTCGACTGTCGGACCTCTTCACCGCCGGGTCCACGGCGGCCTCGCTCCAGTCCCGCCTGGACCTGCAGGCCCCGATGCACGGCCACCGCGTGAACCTCGCGCCTGGGGCCGCCGCGCAATCGGCCACGTACCTGCTGCATGCCCAGCCGCTGCTCGATCCGTCGGGCCAGTTCGCCGGCTACGTCGGCACCGCGCGTCCGGTCAACGACGGCGTGACCTCGCTGCTGACCGACGTGCTGATGGCCCTGCCCTCCCCCGTGCTGCGCGTCGTGCTGCCCACCCGCGGCCACCCACCGCGCCTCGTGAAGCACAACCCGGCGAGCCAGGCGTGGATCCTGCCGCCGCCGCCCGAACGCGAGCCCGACTGGGACGACGTGCTGAAAGGTGTGCCCGGCGCGCTCAAGCCCGTGCTGGAACAGGCCGTCGCCCGGCCGCCCGACACGCCCGTCGACGCCCCCGACGGCTGGAACCTGCGCGTCCACCGCATCCCCTGCGCCCAGGCCGGCTTGCCGGAAGAAGTGCTGCTCGTGTTCCAGCGTTCGTCCGTCCCCGCCCCGGTGGAGCCGCCGTCGGACGATTCGGAGTCGTTCAGCTACACCGTCTCGCACGACCTGCGCGCGCCCATCCGCGTGGTCGAGGGCTTCACGAAGATCGTCAAGGAAGACTACGGCCACGCGCTCGACCGCGTGGGCAACGACCACCTCGACCGCGTGCTGGGCGCCGCCGCGCGCATGAACAGCATGATCGACTCGCTGCTCGCGCTGTCGCAACTCTCGTCGCGGCCGCTGTCGCGCCAGCCGGTGAACATGTCGATGCTGGCCGGCTACATCATCGACGACCTGCGCCGCCAGTCGCCCGACCGCGACGTCGAGGTGCACATCGAGCCGGGCCTGCAGTGCCACGGCGACGCCACGCTGCTGCGCGTGGTGCTCGAGAACCTGCTCGGCAACGCGTGGAAGTACACCGGCAAGTGCCGCGTGGGGCGCATCTGGATGGAGCGCAGCGAACACGAGGGCCGCCCGGCCATCACGGTGCGTGACAACGGGGCCGGGTTCGACATGCGGTTCGCCGACCGCCTCTTCGGGGTGTTCCAGCGGCTGCACAGTGCCAATGACTTCCAGGGCACGGGCATCGGCCTGGCGTCGGTGCGGCGCATCGTGCGGCGACACGGGGGCGACATCTGGGCGGAAGCCGAAGTCGATCGCGGCGCTCGCTTTCAGTTCTGGATCTGAGAAGCGCGTCACCCCGGCGAACGCCGGGGTCCACTCGTCACCCCGGCGAACGCCGGGGCCCAGTGTGCGAGGGGGGCGCTTCGGTTGCGGTGGATCCCGGCAGTCGCCGGGATGACCGGGCGTCAGCTGCTGAGCAGTTCCACCGCCTGCAGCAGGCGCTCTGCCTGCTCCTGAACGGAACGCCCATCGGCCACGGCCAACCGCTGCAACCGCTCGTACGCCACCTTGCGCGACAGCGAATAGCGGTGCATCAGCACCCCCACCGCCATGGGCACGGCCTGGGCCAGCACGTCGGCATCGGACGGCGCCGCCGGTTTCTCCGGCACGGCAGGCGCGGTGCGCCCGCCGATCTTCGTGAACGCGGCCTCGACCACGGGCACGATCTCGCGCACGTCGAGGGGCTTCACGAGGTAGGCCACGGCGCCGAGCGCCTTGACCTGGTTCACGGTGGCGTCGTCGGCGAAGGCCGAGAGGAACATGAACGGCATCTGGCAGTAGTCGCGCAGGTACTCGGCCACGTCGAAGCCACTCTTGCCTTCCATGCGGATGTCGAGCAGCGCCAGGTCGGGGCGGTGCTGGCGCGCGAGCAGGATGGCGTCGTCGCCGTTGTCGGCGTCGAGGATCTCGTACCCCGCTTGCGAAAGGCCGTGGGTGAGCGTGGCCAGCACGAGCCGGTCATCGTCGACCACGAGGATCTTGCCTTTGGCGCTCACGGAAGCACTCTCTGCGAGGTAGGAATGGGAAGGCAGCACGCCGGGATTGTGGCCCAAACGGTCCGCCCGAGGGGTCTCAAGGTGTGTGCGGCCGCGTCATGCCCCATCTTCCAGGCGCGTCACACCCGGCGGCACGATGGTCACGGTCGCCACCACCCGATTGTCCTCCTGCGCCACGCTCAGGCTGGCGCTGCGTCGCGGCAATAGTGCACGGATCAGCCCCAGTCCGGAGACCCCGCCGGGGTATCGGGCCAGGTTGAACCCCTCCGGCAGCCGCCCGAGGTTGGCGATCACGATCTGCACGCTGCCCTGCCCGCTCGTCAGCCGGCAGGCCACTTCCGAGGAGGCATCGATGGCCGCGCTGTGCTTGATGGCGTTGGTCAGCAGCTCGTTCAGGGTCAGCGCGATCGGAATGGACTCCGCTTCCGGCAGGCCCCAGGCCTCGGGCGACGGGCCGTCCACCTTCAGCGTGATCGTGCGGCCGAAGGTGCGCTGCACCGACCCGGTGATGGCCTCCAGCACGCTGCGCAGCCGCAGCGGACCGGACACACCGACCTGCAGCCCGTACACCTGGGCGATGGCCTGCACCTGGCCGCCCACCTCGGCCATCGCGTCGGCCATCTCGGGCTTGCGGGCACCGATCTGCTGCAGCAGGCCGGCCACGCCCTGCAGGTTGTTCTTGATGCGGTGGTGCACTTCCTTCACCAGCATCTCGCGCTGCGCGATGGCCGCTTCGAAGCGTGCCTCCTGAGCGGCGCGCTGCTCGGTCACGTCGGTGGCCACCAGCAGCAGCTGGTCCGGGGCCTGGCCGGGGGCGGCCAGCGGCAGGTAGCGGGCATCCCACAGGCGCGTCTCGCCGAGCGTGGTCACCCGGTACTCGCGCTGCATCACGTTGAGGGACACGAGTGCCTGCCCCATGTCGTCGCGCCGCGCGGCGGCCACGTCCGGCGGGAAGATGTCCTCCGGCGAGCGGCCCACCATCTGGTGCGGCACCAGCTCGGCGCTGCGCGCGGCCACCTCGTTGACCTCGAGGATGCGCAGCGTGTGGGCGTCGAACAGCGTGATGGCGAGCGGCGCGGTCTCGATGATGCGCTGCAGGGACGACTGCGCCTGCGCGGTGCGGGCTTCGGCCTGGCGGCGCCGTTCGATGTCGAGCAGCGCGTAGGTCAGCTGCCGGCCGGTGCTCTCGCGCCCCGTGGCCACGGCGTTGCCCACCACCCAGAACTCGCGGCCGTCGCGCGCCTTGACGCGGCACTCGAAGGTCTCGGCCTGGCCCTCGACCAGCTCGTTGAGGTACTGGGCGCGGCGGAACGGGTGGTCGGGGTCGGGCGTGGCCACCGTGCTGATGGACTGGTTCACGAAGTCCGCCAGGTCGCCGCCGAACATGCGGCGGGCCGACCGGTTCATCCACTCGATGCCCGACGGGCCGACGGTGACGATGCCCACCAGCACCGAGTCGAGGATGGCCCGCGTGCGTTCGGCCTGCAGGCCCACGGCCTGCTGGGCGCGGTGCCGGTCATCGACGTTGACGTACGAGGCGATGAAGCCGCCGGCAGGGTCGCCGTCGGTCACGAGGCGCTGGCTCGCCTGCACCCACACGAGCGAGCCGTCGCGCCGGCGCAGCGGATGTTCCCCGCTCCAGCGGCCGGCCTGATGCAAGCCATGCTCGGAGAGCTGCTTGAGCCGCCGGTACTCGTGGGCGTTGACGAAGAGTTCGGAGAGCGGCGCGAGCCCGAGCTGCGTCGGCTCGTAGCCGGTGAGGCGGCTCAGGGCCTCGTTGGCGCGCTGGATGCGGTCGCCGCGCACGAAGGCGATGCCCACGTCGGACACGCTGAACATCAGCTCGCGGTCCCGGGCCAGTGCCTCGAGTTCGAGCTGCTGGGCCTTGAGGCGCGTGATGTCGTTGAGCACGGCGATCACCTCGGGCGCGGCCTCGGTGCCGCCCACGCGGCGCACGGTCAACGCGCACCACTGGCCAGGGCGTCCCGGCAGGTCCACCGGCACCTCGGTCTCGAAGGCCTCGCCATCGGCCACCGCCTGGGCGATGCCGTCGATCCAGCGGCTCGACTCGGGCCGTCCGGAGAAGAGTTCCTGCAGCCCGCTGCCCAGCGTCTCGCCCGGCCGGAAGCCGAGCAGCGCCTCGAAGCGCCGGTTGCACCGCACCAGCCGGTTGCCGCGCAGGTAGGCGATGCCCACCGTGGTGCTCTCGAGGATGGTGGTCATCTCGCGCAGCAGCAGTTCGCTGCGCTGGTGAGACTGCTGCTGGTCCGTGACGTCGAGCGTGACGACCGACAGCGTCTGCTTGCCCGACGCGAGCCGGGCCGGGGCCACCCGCGTGAGCAGCCAGCGCTGGCCCAGTTCCGGGTGGCGGATGGCATAGCGCACCTCGGCGCGCTCGGCCTGGCGCAGCGCCTGCTGCAGCCGGTCGTACTCGGGCAGCGAATCGGGCAGCACCACCTCGCGGCGGATGGACTGCAGGGCCGCCGCCGACAGCGCCGCCCCGCCCTCGTCCGCGCCGTCCGGGGCCCCGCCGAACGCGCTGCCGTGCTGCACCCAGCCGGCCGCCTCGTCGTACGTGGCAAGGCCGACGCCGGCGGTGTCCATCAGCGCGCCGAGCTGCACCTGGGCGAGGTCGCGCTCCTCCTCGGCGCTGTGGTCCTCCACCACCGCCATGTAGCGGCGCTGGCCACCGGCACTCAGGTAGCAGCGCACGAGCGAGCGCAGCCGAACCACACTGCCGTCCGGCTGCGGGAACCACGCGAGCGACTCGACCGGCGGGGCGCCCGGGCGCAGCGCGGGCGACGGCTGGCCGTCCGCCCACGCGAGCAACTGCTGCATCTGCGGATCGGCCTCGGCCACCACGACCGGCACCTGGCCGGCCAGGGCCTCGAACGCGGGGTTGGTGCGCACGACGAGCCCGTGCTCGTCGAACAGCACCATCGCGACCGGGCTCAGGTCGAACCAGTCGTCGAGCTCGCGCGCGGACAGGTCGGCGCGGTGGCGGGCGACGTGTTCCGCGGTGCTGTCCTGCAGCACGCTGACGAGGCGCGGTTCGCCGTCGCCATCGGTGATCAGGCGCCGCGCGGCGCGGAACCAGCGTTCGCGCCCGGAGGCGTCGACGATGCGGCGTTCGATCAGCGGCTCGCGCGCGGCCGGGTCCAGCAGGCGCTGGCGCACCGAGCGGTTGGCCTCGCGGTCCTCCTCGGGCTGCAGGTCGAGCGGGTCGCGGCCGATCAGCTGGTCGGGGCGAAAGCCGGTGAACTCGACGTAGGCGGGGTTGACGTGGGTGGTGCGGAAGTCCCGGTCCTGCACCATCACGGGCAATGGGGAATCCCAGAAGAGGCCCAGCAGTTCGCCGGCACCGGGGCTGTCGGCCGACACGCCGGCCGGGGCCAGGCGCAGCGCCCAGCGTTCGCCCTCGAACGGCACGAAGGCCACGTCGTACGCCCGGCCGTCGGGCAGCACGAGGCGCTCGGGCACGGGCGGTTTCGGGGCGCCCAGGCGCGGCACACCGCGGGACAGGGTCTGGGTCACGGCGTCCACCACGGGGGCGCCGAGGGCGGGGGTCAGCTCGCGCAGCGGGGTGCCGGGCGCGCAGCCCAGCAGCCGCACGGCGGCGGCGTTGGCGAAGTGGACCAGCGCGCCCCGGTCGAGCACGACCACGGCGTCGGACACCACATCGAGGAATTGACGCAACGCCTTGGGGTCGGCCATGGTCCGGGCATCGAACTGACAGGGAATGGGCGGACCGGCCGTCTCCGGCCGGGGGCACCCACCAGTGTACGCAGGGGCGCGGAACCGCGCCGTGCGGTCACTCGATCTGCGAGGCGGAGGTCAGCGCGGTCAGCACCGAACGGTTGATCTCGCTCACGCTCAGCATCAGCGCATCGGCCGCCGCCCGGAAGTCGAACAGCGATTCGTTCTCGACCGCCTGCACGACGTTGAAGTACGGCTGGTACGGGCCGGTGTTGTCGACCAGCGCCTGGTAGACGCGCTCGGGCACGGGAATGGTCTTGAGCAGTTCCGAGAACGGCTGCTGGAACATGCGGTCGAGCAGCGAGAACACGCCGCAGATGAACATCTCGTTGCGCATCTCCTCGTCGCCCGAGGAACGCACCAGCTCTTCCATCAGCAGGCCGCGGCGCACGGCGGCGAACATCACCGGCTTCATGTTGCTGTCCTTGCCCGCGGTGGACAGCAGCAGCGCGAGCCAGCGCTTGAGGCGCTGGTAGCCGAGCATCATGATGGCGTGGCGGAACGAGCTGATCTCGACGCGCAGGCCGAAGGCCGGCGAGTTGATGTAGCGCATCAGCTTGAAGGCGAGCGACGGGTCGCGCTTGAGCGTGGCCTCGAGGCGTTCGATGGGTTCCTGGGCGTCGACGCGCTGGATGAGCTCGACGATGACCTGCAGGTCGGCCGACGCGGCCTTGCCCTTGCTCTGGGATTCGTTGATGGCGTCATCGATGGGCCAGCCGAGCACGGCGGCCGCGCCGCGGTTGAAGCTGCCCTCCATCTCGACCAGCGTGCGCACGCCCGACTGCACGTGCGGGATGCTGCGGCCCATGTTGGTGGGTGCAGTGGCGGCGGTCTCGTTGATCCGGCGGTCTTCCGACAGGTCGACGATGGAGTACGTGAAGCAGTGCAGCACCTCGCGCGGCACTTCCTTGACCGGGCGGCCCTTGATCAGCAGCGTGTTGCCGGCCTTGTGCAGCGCCTGCAGCGCGTCGACGTTCGCCGGGTCGGACGCCATGAACGACGGCACCTCGACCATCAGGTTGGGCGACGGCTCGGCCTTCATCAGGTCGCCGAGCAGCCCTTCGTTGAGCACGTTGAGCGACGCGCGGCCGCCGTCGGCGGGCCAGACGTTGCCCACCGCACCCAGCAGCTGGGCGACGTCCGGGGGGGATTCGGGTCGGAGCGGGAAGACCGTCAGGCGCGTGGCCGAGACCGCACGGCTCTTGTCGATGAAGGGCGAGTAACCCAGGGCCACCTGGCCGAGGATGCTGGTGTCGTTCACGCGGACGCTCCGGAATTCGAGGAAAGAAGACTCACGCAGGGGGCCTGGAAGAGTTCACTGAGGGTACCAGGGGGTACCGTGCCTGAGGGAACAGGCGACTCAACTCACGTAATTGAAAAGCGAAATCTTCTGCACCATCGCGTAACTCTTGAGCGCTGCATCGTAGCCGGTTTGCTTGTTCTGGAACTCGGAGATCGCCTTGACCATGTCAAGTCCTTCCGCCGCCTGGCGCTCCGTCTGGCTCGCCAGCCGGGAATCCTCGAGGCGGCCGGTCACGCTCTCGATGCGGTTCAGGGTCTCGCCCACCTTGCTGCGCGCCCCGGCCAGCTGGCTCATGGAGGCGTCGAGCGCGGCGAGGTTGGTCGAGTTGGACTGGGCGATCTGCCCGGCCGTGCGCATCGGGGTGTAGAGGTCGGCGATGGCGCGGTCCAGCACGTCGAACGTGCTCTGGTCGGGGCGGGACGGGCTCATCGAGAAGCTGTCGCCGTGGGCCGGTTTGCCGGAGATGTTGGCCGAGATGCCCTCGAACTCGATGGCCTGGCCCGGCTTGAACGGCGCGCCGCTCACCGAGGTGGGCGCCCCGTCCTTCAGGACGGAATACGTGGTGACGCCGCCGGTCACGTCGAAGCTGATGCTGTAGGTGCTGCCCGTGACCTGGGCCGGGTCGGTCACGCGGCCGCTGTCGATCCAGGCGGTGCCGCTGTTGGTGGCAGTGCCGGCGGTCTCGAACACACCGTTGCCGCTGCGCGCACGCATCCAGGCGTTCTGGCCGTCGATGGTCAACGGCAGCGATTCGCCGGAGACCGACTCCGCCTCGCCGCTCGACCCGCGGTACTGCACACCGCCCGGGGCATCGAGGAACGGGGGCTGGTTCGTGCCCTGCCCGCCGAAGAGGTAGGTGCCGGCGCCGTCGGTGCGGTTGGAGACGGCCAGCAGCTGCTTGCGCAGGCCCGCCAGTTCGTCGGCCAGCGACTTGCGCTCGGCGTCGCTGTAGCTCGCATTGCCCGCCTTCACGATCACGTCGCGCGCCTGCTGCAGCAGGTCGTTCGCGTCGCCCATCGCGCTTTCGGTCAGCGTCATGGCGTTCTGGCTCGCGTCGACGGCGCGCTGGTTGGCGTCCACGCGCTTCTCGTTGGCCAGGGCCCGTTCGGCCCGGGCCGCGCCGGCGGGGTCGTCGCTCGCGCGGTTGATGCGCTTGGTGGTCGACAGCTGCTCCTGAACGGAGGCCAGGTCCGTCTGCCGCTTGCTCAGGGCGTCGATCGACAGGTCGTAGGCGTTGGCGGTGGCGATGCGCATGGTGGAGTCCGGAAAGAAGGGTCGTCAGGACGGGTCACTGCCCGGCGGCTTGCAGCAGCGTGTCGAACAGCGTCTGCGCGACCTGCAGCACCTTGGCCGAGGCCTGGTACGCCTGCTGGAACTGGATCAGCCGGGCGGCTTCCTCGTCGAGGTTCACGCCGGCCTTGTTGACACGGGCCGATTCGGCGGCCGCGGCGAACGAGCTGGAGATGTTCGACGCCGAGTTGGCGCTCTGCACCCGCACGCCGATGTTGGAGACGGCGGAGGCGTAGGCGTCGGTGATGCTCTTGCCGGGCACCAGGGTGCCGTCGGCCAGGGTCTCCGCGCCCACGAAGGCCACCTTGTCGAGGTTGGCGAGGGCCAGCGCGTTGCCATTGTTGGCACTCGTCGCGATGGTGGGCTTGACGCTGATGGTGTCGTTGTTCTTCGGCACGCCGTTCAGCTTCAGCTCGAAGCCGTTCAGCGAGATGGGCGAACCCGGCGTCCAGGTGCCGGTGCCGGAGGCGGTCACGGTGCCGCTCGCGTCCACCGTCTCCCAGTTGTAGTCCCCGTTGTCGGACGTGAACGAGAAGTTGGCGGTGAGCGTGCGGTCGATCGAGGGGTCCACCGCACCGAGGGAGGCGACGGTCGCAGTGCCCTTGTTCGTGACGCCGAAGCTCGCCGACACGGGTGACGCGGCGGCGAGGCCCTTCGGGTCGGTGAGCACGGTGCGCATGTCCTGCGCGGCGTTGGTCACGGTCTGCAGCAGGAAGCGGTCGCCCGCGGCCGGCGTGCCGGCGTTCAGCTGGATCGTCAGGCCCTCGACGTCGACACCGGCGGCCAGGTCGGCGCCCGAGAACGGGCTGCCGGTGACGGGCTTGTCGTCGGACAGGCGGACGATCGAATAGTTGCTGCCGTCGTAGCGCACTTCGTAGTCGCTCGCCTGCGCGTGCGTGAAGTCGCTGATGGTGACGCCGATGGACGCATTGCCGGCGTTGGAGTTGGCCGGCAGCGTCTTCGGGGCGCCCACGGCGAAGAGGGCCGAACCCATCGACGCGGGCGTGCCGAGGTCGAGGCCCAGGGCCTGCTGCTGGTTCAGTGCACCGCTGATGGCCACGGCCATCTGGCCGAGCAGGTTGCGCGCGTCGGTCAGGTCCTCGTTCTGGAACTTCATCAGCCCGGCGATGGAGCCGCCGGAGATGGCGTCGCCGGGCACGAGGCGGTCCACCCCGCCTTCCTGCAGCGCGAGCTGCACCTTGGACGGGTCGTACGGGTCGGTGGCGGCCTTCAGCGTGTTGGCGTTCGCGCCGAGCACGAGCGACATGCCGCCGCCCACGAACAGCCCCACGGAGCCATCGCTCGCGGGGATGGTGGTGACGTTGATGTAGCTGCTGATCTGGGCAACGAGCTGGTCGCGCTGGTCGAGCAGGTCGTTCGGCGAGTGCGCCGTGCCGTTCAGCGCGGAGATCTGCTTGTTCAGGCCGGCCACCTGCTGGGCCAGGCTGTTGACCGTCTTGACGGACGTCTTCATGTCCAGCGACACGCCGCCCTGCAGCGAATCGAGCTGCTCGCCGGCGGCCTTGAAGCGCGCCGAGAGTTCCTGCGCGCGGGTCAGCACCACCTGGCGCGCCGAACTGTCGCCGGGGTTGTTGGCCACGTCGACGAACGCGTTCAGCAGCTGGCTGGCGGCCTGGCCCAGACCCTTCTCGCCGAGCGTGAAGACGTTCTCGAGCTGCTTGAGCTGGCTGGCACGCGCCGAGTCGTACGAGGCGACGGACTGGGCCGCGGCGGACTGCGTCGTGAGGAAGCGGTCGTACGACCGCGAGATGGTCGTGATGTTGACGCCCTGGCCGAAGAAGCCTGCGCCGGTGAACTGGCCACCGGCGGTCTCGAGCTGGGTCTCCTGCCGCGAATACCCCTTGGTGTTCGCATTGGCGATGTTGTTGCCGATGCTCTGCAGCGTCGCCATGTTGGCGAACATCGCGCGAGTGCCGAGCCCCATCAAGCTGGACATGGTCGTTCCCCGATCAGGCGGTGGCGCGCTGCAGGCGCAGCGTGGTGTTGATCATCCGCGTCAGCTTGTCGGCGTACTGCGGGTCGGTGGCGTAGCCCGCGCGCTGCAGGCCCTTCGCGAAGCCGTGGACCGACTCGCTGTTCTCGACGACCTTCGCGTACCGCGGGTTGTTCTTCATCATGTTCGCGTAGTCCTTGAAGGACTCCTCGTAGCTCGCGTACGCGCGGAACTTCGCGACCACCTTGCGCGCCTGCCCGCCGATCACCTCGGTGGTGACCACGTCGGTGGTGGCGCCCTTCCAGCCCGGGCCGGCCTTGATGCCGAACACGTTGTGGGCGGTGCTGCCGTCGGCATTCTTGATCTCGCGGCGACCCCAGCCCGACTCGTGGGCGGCCTGGGCCATCATGAAGGTGGCGGGAATGCCGGTGCTGGCCTCGGCCGCCTTCGCGGCGTCCTCGTGGCGTTTCAGGAAGTCGACCTGCTTCTCGCGGCCTTCGAGCGAGATGGGTTTCTCCGCCGCCTTCGCCGCGACCTTGTCGCCCGAGAACATGCGGCCGAGGAACGAGGTGGCCTTCGGCGCGGGTTTGGCGGGGTTGGCCGCGGCCTCGCTCGCCATCGTGGCCACCGGATCGCCCATCTGGCGCGACAGCTGCTTCTCGATCAATTCGGCGAGACCGCCGGCGCGGCCGGTCATCTCCTTGGCGAACTGCTGGTCCAGCATCTCCGTGCCCATCTTCGTGCCGGCGTTGTCCAGCGTGCCGGGCGACATCGTGGCGTTCGCGTCGCGCATGCCCTTGAGCATCTGCTGCATGAAGATCGCCTCGAACTGCTTCGAGGCTTCCTTGACCGCGGCCCGGGGGTCGTTCGACGCGTTGCTTCGCAGGCGCGCGATCTGGCCGAGGTCGCCGGCCAGCGCGTTGGTGGTGTTGCCGGTGCTGTTGATGGTCATGTCAGATCACCTCGATCTCGGCGTTGAGCGCACCGGCGCTCTTCATCGCCTGGAGGATGGCGATCAGGTCCTGGGGCGTGGCGCCCAGCGCGCTCAGCGCCTTGACCACGTCGGCGAGCTTGGTGCTCGCGGGCATCTGGATCAGCGGACCCGGCTCCTGCTTGATGGTGATGTCGGCCTTCTCGCGCGACACGGTCTGGCCGTTCGAGAACGGGGCCGGCTGGCTGATCACCGGCGTCGAGTTGATGGTCACGGACAGGTTGCCGTGCGCCACGGCGCAGGCGTTGAGCGTGACGGCCTGGTTCATCACGACCGAGCCGGTGCGGGCGTTGATCACGACCTTCGCGGCCGCGGGGGCGAGTTCGAGCGCGAGGTTCTCGACGTCGGCGAGGAAACCCACGCGGGCGTCGAGCGACGACGGCATGCGCACGCGCACCGTGCGGCCGCTCAGCGGCAGCGCCGTGCCGTCGCCCATTTTCTTGTTGATGGCGCGCGCGACCTCGCGGGCGGTGTTGTAGTCGTTGGCGTTCAGGTCGAACTGGAGGAACTCGCCCTGCATCAGGGGCGTGGGCACCGAACGTTCCACCGTGGCGCCTTCCGGGATGCGGCCGCTCGACAGCTGGTTGACCTGCACCTTGGAGCCACCCGCCGAGGCGCCGGCCCCGCTGATGACCACGTTGCCCTGTGCGAGGCCGTACACCTGGCCGTCGGCACCCTTCAGCGGCGTGGCGATCAGGGTGCCACCGCGCAGCGACTTGGCATTGCCCATCGACGACACGTTGACGTCGATCATCTGGCCCGGCTGGGCGAAGGCGGGCAGCTGCGCGGTCACCATCACGGCGGCCACGTTCTTGACCTGCATGTTGGTCCCGGCGGGCACCGTGACCCCCATCTGCTGCAGCAGCGCGGCCAGGCTCTGGGCGGTGAACGGGGTGGACGTGGTCTGGTCGCCGGTGCCGTCGAGGCCCACGACGAGGCCGTAGCCCACCAGCTGGTTGGTGCGCACCCCCTGCACGGAGGCCACTTCCTTGATGCGCATGGCGTTCGCATCGAGCGGCCACCAGAACACGCCGCTCAGGATCACGAAGATCAGGCCGATGAGGCCTTGCAGAAGGGTCTTGCGCAGGTTGTCGGACGTCGTTTCCATGTGGTGCACCCTCGGGGGCAGAAATCACCCCCCATGCACCGTATTCTGGAAAACTTTAGAACGGCAGAACGTTCAAAAAGAAGCGTCCGACCCAGCCAATTCCCTGGGCATCGGCCTGGGCGCCCCGGCCCTTGTGCTCGACACGGACGTTGGCGATCTGGGCGGAGGCCACGCTGTTGCCCGGCTGGATGGACTTCGGGTCCACCTGGCCGGAGAAGCGCAGCACGTCCACGTTCTGGTTCACGCCGATCTGCTTTTCACCCACGATCACCAGGTGGCCGTTCGGCAGCACCTCGGTCACCACGGCGGTGATGACGCCCGAGAAGTCGTTCGTGTTCTCGGTGCTGCCCTTGCCCTGGAAGTCGTTCGTGGACGACCCGGAGGCGCTGGCGCGGGTCAGCGCCGTGGCCTTGAGCATCGGCAGCGCGGTCACACCCGCCTCCACCGACCCCGACTTGTTGATCGAGCTGGTGCTCTTCTGGCTGGCGCTCACCTTCTCGACGATCTGGATGTTCACCACGTCGCCCACGAGGCGGGCACGGTGGTCCTCGAACAGGGGCCGGTATTGGCTGGCCTGGTAGATGGAGCCGTTCGCGTACGTCTGCGCCGGCGGCGGCAGCGGACGGGTGTCGGCGCCCGGGGCCACCGACACCTCGGGCACCGGGTACGGCGTGGCGCAACCGGTCAGCGCCGCGAGGGCGGCAACGGCGAGGCAGGTGAAGGCGGAGGTTTTCATCGGGCGGTCACTCAAAAATCACGACTGAGGGGGCCTGGGGTGGCGGATGGTCCGGGAACGGGCACCCGCCGTGTCATTCATCACAGCTGCGTCAGGCGCTGCAGCATCTGGTCGGAGGTCTGGATGGCCTTCGAGTTGAGTTCGTAGGCGCGCTGCGTCTGGATCATGCCCACCAGTTCCTCGACGACGTTCACGTTCGAGGTTTCGAGGGCGCCCTGCTGTAACTGGCCGAAGCTGTCCTGGCCCGGCGTACCGGTGTTGGGCGTGCCGGAGGCGGCGGTCTCGGTGTAGAGGTTCTGGCCGCGCGGCTCGAGGCCGGCCGGGTTGATGAAGTTGGTCAGCTGCAGCTGGCCCACCTGCTGGGGTTGGGCGTTGCCCGGCACCACCACGCTCACGAGACCTTCCTGGCTCACGGTGATGCTGGTGGCGTTGGCAGGGATGGTGATGCCCGGCTGCACGGGGAAGCCGTTGTTCGTGACCATCTGGCCCTGCGAGTTCACCTGGAACGACCCGTCGCGGGTGTAGCCGGTGGTGCCGTCGGGCATCTGGATCTCGAAGAAGCCGTTGCCGCGGATGGCGACGTCGAGCGACCGTTCGGTGGTCTGCAGGTTGCCCTGCGTGAAGCTGCGCGACGTGGCGACAGCCCGCGTGCCGAGGCCCACCTGCAGCCCGGTGGGCAGCTGGTTCTGCTCGGTGCTGTTGGCGCCGGTCTGCCGCAGGTTCTGGTACATCAGGTCCTCGAAGACCGCGTGCGACTTCTTGTAGCCGTTGGTGGCCGAGTTGGCCAGGTTGTGCGAGATGTGGTCCAGCTGGGTCTGCTGGGCTTCCATGCCGGTCTTGGCGATGAACAGGGAACGCATCATGGTTCGGGGTCCTCGGTGTCTCTAGGGCCTGTCGGGGGGCGCTGTGGGTGCGGCGGCGGGATCAGCGCGGCGCGTTGGAGAGCAGCTGCGACGCGGCGCGTTCGTCCTGCTCGGCGGTCTGGACCATCTTCATCTGCGCCTCGAACTGGCGGGCGGCGGCGATCATGGAAACCATGGTCTCGATGGCGCTGACGTTGGAGCCTTCGAGCGCGCCATCCTGGACGCGGGCGTTCGGGTCGGCGTCGAGCGGATCGCCGCCCTCGGCGCGGAACAGGCCGTCCTCGCCCCGCTCCAGCTTGGTTTCGGGCGTGACCAGCTTGAGCTTGCCGAGCGCCACGCTGCGGCCATTGCGGTCCTTCGCGCTGATGGTGCCGTCGCCGCCGATGCTGACCGCGGTGTCCTGGGGCACCTGGATCGGGCCGCCGTCGCCCAGCACCTGCAGACCGCTGCGGGTGACGAGGGTGCCGTCGGCCGTGACGTCGAGCGCCCCGCCCCGCGTGTAGGCCTCGCTGCCGTCGAGCGCCTGCACCGACAGCCAGCTGTTGCCCTGCACGGCCACGTCGAGGTTGCGGCCGGTGCTGGTGATGGGACCCGAGGCATCGTTGTAGCCCGGGGTGGATTCGAGCGCGTACACCCGGGTGCTGGCCCCGCTGCCCTGCACCGGCACCGCCCGGAAGGCCTGCAGCTCGGCGCGGAAGCCGGGCGTGGACACGTTCGCCAGGTTGTTGGCGAGCGTGTCCTGCCGCTGCATGCTGGCCTTGGCGCCGGACATCGACAGGTAGATCATGCGGTCCATGGGGAGGCTCCGGGAGGGGCGTTCAGGGGACGGGGGACGTCAGTTCAGTTCAGGCGTCCGCGGTCATCAGCGCAGGTTCACCAGGGTCTGCATGACCTGGTCCTGCGTCTTGATGGTCTGCGAGTTGGCCTGGTAGAAGCGCTGGGCGGTGATCATGTTCACCAGCTCGGCGGTCAGGTCGACGTTCGATTCCTCGAGGGCGCCGGACTGCAGCACACCCAGGTTGCCCTGGCCCGGCGTGCCCACGATCGGGTCGCCCGATTCGAAGGTGCGTGCCCAGTTGTTGCCACCCAGCGGCTTCAGGCCCTGCGTGTTGCGGAACGTGGCGAGTTCGATCTGGCCGGCCGGCTTCGACTGGCCGTTCGAGTACGTGGCCATCACGACACCGTTCTTCTCGATGGACAGGCCCGACAGCTGGCCCGGCGCGTACCCGTTCTGGGCCATGTCGGTGACGCCGAAGGTGGCGCCGTACTGCGTGGCGCCCGACAGGTCGAGTTCGATGCCGGGGATGGCCAGCGTCTCGGCGCCCGAGGCATTGGTGCCGGCGGGGATGTCGAGCGTGATGGGGCCGGACGGCGCCGTGGGCGCCCCGCCGTTGGCCGGGAAGTTCATGGTGGTCAGCGGCTGGGGCGCCCCCGTGCCGTCGACGTTCACGGGCGCGCCGTTGGCGGTGACGTAGACGTTCCAGGTGTCGGTGCCGGCCTTCTGGAAGTAGTACGTGAGGGCGACGTCCTGGCCCTTGTCGTCGAACACCGTGACCGACGTCGCGTTGTTGTACGTGGACGCGTCGTTGAAGTTGATCATGGGCGCGGTGGCCGGCAGCGTGGTGCCCACCCGCGAATCGAGGTTCATCTCGATGTTCATCTCGGTGGTGCGGGCCGGGTCGATGCCCGCGGTGGGCAGCTGCAGCGGACGGGCCTGGCCCGGCTGGATGTTGCCCTGGCCGTCGGCCGGGTAGCCGAGCAGCTTCATGCCGCCGCTGGTCTGCAGGAAGCCTTCCTTGTTGACCTGGAACTGGCCGTTGCGCGAGTACAGGGTCTGGCCGTCGGGGGACTGCACCTCGAAGAAGCCCTGGCCGTTGATGGCGAGGTCGAGCGAGTTCGCGGTGGTGGTGATGTTGCCCTGGGTGAACTGCTGCGTGACCGCCGCCAGGTTCACGCCGATGCCGATGTTGCTGCCGCCGCCACCCGTCATGGCCGTGGCGTACATGTCGGCGAACTCGGCCCGCGACGCCTTGGCGCCGTAGGTGCCCGCGTTGGCGATGTTGTTGCCGATGACGTCGAGGCTCTTGCTGGAGGCGTTGAGACCGGAGAGACCTTGTTGGAAGCTCATGGCGGTGTTCCTGGGGTGTTCGGTGAAAGACGGAGGCGGAAGGCGGAAGGGGCGGAGGTCAGGTGAACGAACGCACGTCGCTGTACGCCACGTTGCCGCCGTTCTTCAGGGTGAGGGTCAGCTGGTTGTTCGCCGTGCTGATGGAGCGCACGGTGTCGCGCACCAGTTCGGTGGGGGTCAGCGTGGCGCCGTCGGCCTTGGCCGACACGCGGAAGGACACGGCACCGGCGGTGGAGTTGGGCTTCCAGTCGAAGTCGTTGACGCCGGCGTCACGGGCGCCCAGCTTGAACTTCTCGATGACGTTGTTCTGCTTGTCGAGGATCTCGACCTGCACCTCGTCGGCGGGCGAGCTGAGCTCGAACGTGCCCGTGCCGACGCCGTCCTTCACGGTGAGCGCGTTGCCCGGCACCACGACCTCGCGGCCCACGAGGGCGGCGCCCTGCAGGGCCTGCATCTGGGCGAACTGGCCGGACAGGCCGCCCACGGTGGTGTTGAGCTTCTCGATGCCGCTCACGGTGTTGATCTGGGCGATCTGGCTCGTGACCTGCGCGTTGTCCATGGGACTGAGCGGGTCCTGGTTCTGCATCTGGGCGACGAGCAGCTTCAGGAACCGGTCGGCGCTGCCGGCCTCGTTCGCCGTCTGCGTCTTCGTGGTGCCGTTGATGTCGGCGAGCGTTTGCGTGTTGATGTTGCTGACGGCGGCCATGGCGGCTCCTCGGGTTCAGGGAAACGGGGGGCGGACGCGGTGCGTCAGCCCTGGCCCATCTGGAGCGTCTTGAGCAGCAGGCTCTTGGCCGTGTTCATGACTTCGATGTTGTTCTGGTACGAACGCGAGGCGGAGATCATGTTGACCATCTCCTCCACCGGGTTGACGTTGCTGTACGTGACGTAGCCGTCGGCATCGGCCGACGGGTGCTTCGGGTCGTGCACGCGGCGGCCGGGGGTCTGGTCTTCGGTGATGTTGCTGACCTTGACGCCGGTGCTGGCCGCGTCGCCCATCTGGCCCATGAGCTCGGACTGGAAGGTGACCTGGCGGGCCTTGTAGGCGGAACCGTCGGGACCGGCGACCGTGTCGGCGTTCGCGAGGTTGGACGCGACGACGTTCAGCCGCTGCGACTGCGCGCTGATGGCGCTGCCGGTGACGTTGAAGACCTGGAACATGCTCATGGTCATTGACCCTTGATGGCGTCGAGCGTGGTGCGCACGTTGCTGTTGATGAAGCGCAGCGTGGCTTCGAACCGGACCGAGTTGTCGGCGAAGTTGGCGCGTTCGCGGTCCATGTCGACCGAGTTGCGGTCGAGGTTGGTCTGGCTGGCGACGGCGTATTCGAGGTTGGCCTCGGCTCGGGCCCCGCCCGGCGTGGCGATGTGGCCGGGGCGGGACGCCTGCATGGCGGTGGTGGAGACCATGCCGGTGGCTTCCTTCAGCGCCTGCGAGAAGTTCATGTCGCGGGCGATGTAGCCCGGCGTGTCGGCATTGGCGATGTTGCTGGCGATCAGGCGCTGGCGCTCGGAACGCAGGCTGAGGGCCTGTCCGTGGAAGTCGAGCGAGTCGGTGAGTCGGTTCAGCATGCTGCGTCCCTGGCGGGCACCCGGAATGGGCGATGGGACGAATTGTGGGCAGCAGGGCCCGAAACATTAGCGCGAATAACAGGCCCTTTCCTGCCCTTTTCAGAGCCCGTCCGGTCCGCCGCCCGGCCTACAGTGCGGGTGTGAACTCTCCCCTGCCCTCCGTCCGTCCGCTCCCCCGCCGCGCGCTCGCAAGCGCCGCGGTGGCGGTGCTCGCGTGCCTCGCGGCGCCAGGCGTCCGGGCTCAGGCGGCCGAGGTGCCCTCGCTGGCCGAGCCCCTGGCCAGCCAGGTGCGCCAGCTGTTCCTCGAGCGCGTCGTCGGCCCCGCGAGCCCGCGGGCCGAGGTGGTGCTGGGCCGGCTCGACCCCCGGCTGCGCCTCGCGGCCTGCCAGAAGGTCGAGGCCTACATCCCCACGGGCACGCGCGTGTGGGGCGCCAGCCGGGCCGGACTCCGCTGTGTCGAGGGCCCCACGCCGTGGAACGTGTACCTCCCGGTCACGGTCCACGTCTACGGTCCCGGCCTGGTCGCCGCCGGCCCGCTGCCCGCGGGCCACGTGCTGGCTCAAGCCGACCTCCGTCAGGCCGAAATCAACCTGAGCGAACACCGCAGCCCGGCCGTCACCGACGCCTCGGCCGTGGTGGGCCGCACGCTGACGGCGGCCCTGGCCCCCGGGCAGGGCCTCCGCGAGGCGGGCTTGAAGAGCCGCCAGTGGTTCGGTCCGGGCGAAACGGTGCAGGTCCGGGCCGTGGGTGGCGGTTTCGCCATCGAAGGGACCGGCGAGGCCATGATGGCCGGCATGGAAGGCCAGCCCGTCCGCGTCAAGACGGAAAATGGCAAGATTGTCAGCGGCATGCCCGTCGGAGACCGTCTGGTGGAGATCACATTATGAAATTTCAGCCTTTCGAGAAGCTTCTGGCAAAAAAAACTAAAGTTGCCGCAGGACGGGTCGAAATACCGTTCATGTTGAAAGGATGGGGGCTCTGAACCCCGCCCAAGGAGCACACCATGAAGATTGGCAACCCTACCGACAAACCCGTCGCCGCCCCGGCACCGGTCGCGTCCGGCCAGACCGCTTCCACCGCGGCCGGCAAGACCCAGACCGCCGCCAAGCAGGAAGTCGCCGCCGAGGCCAGCACGCAAGTCGCGCTGTCCAGCGCCGCCACCCAGCTGATGTCGGGCACCGAAGGCGTCTCGGGCGATTTCGACACCGAAAAGGTGGCGCGCATCGCCCAGGCCATCGCCGACGGCAAGTTCCAGGTCAACCCCGGCGCCATCGCCGACAAGCTGCTGGCCAACGCCCGCGAAGTGCTGGGTGGCCCGCAACACTGATCCGGCGCCTCGCGCCGGCGGTGCTGCGCCCGCCCTGCCCTGACCCGTTTTCTACCGCGACCCTCTACTGCTTTACGCCAGGCCCCTCATGCCGAACCCGGTGAACCCGACCTCCGTGCAAACGACCACTGGTGCCGGGCTCGAGCTCGAGACCACGCTGTCCGCGGTCGAGAGCCAGCTGAATTCCCTTGGCGATTCGCTGCGCGCGAACGACATGACGGCGGTCGATCACCATGCCACGGAACTGCACCGCGCCCTCGCGCGTGCCGTCGACCACTTCACCCACGCCGCCCGCTCCGGCCCGGTGCCCCCCGCCCTTCGCGACCGCCTGATGCGTGCGAGCGGCCTCGTCGCCTCCCAGCGCGAATCGCTGGCCCGCGCCACCGCGGCCCTCGACCGTGCCATCGACGTCCTGATGCCGCGCAGCGCGCCGGCGTCCGTCTACGGCGCCGGCCACAACGACCGCGGCTCCCGCACGAACCTGCAAGCGTAGGGCCCCCCAGTCGCCCTTCGGGCTCCTGCCCCCAAGGGGCGCCCCGGGTCGGCCGGGAGACCCGTCCTCGCGGGTGGCTTGATCGGTCGGCTTCGCTTCGCTCACCTCTCCGCCTTCGCGTTCTCGATTCGGGGCATTGCTTGCTTCGCATCACTCGCCCCTCGTTGCCAGCCCCTTCTCCGTGCCCTCGCCGCTCCACCTCGCCGTCATCCCGGCGAACGCCGGGATCCACTGCGGGTCGCGCATGAGCGCCTCCCATCGCGGGACCAAGGGCATCGCGTGCAGGCGTGACCGCCTGCGCCCAGCCGGATGTTCCGCCTTCCGCGGAACGACGCGAGTGGCTCGATTGAATCGAGCGCTCAGGAAGGCAGACCCCGCACGTCCGAGCCTGGCGAGAAGTCCTGGCGTCATCGAGTCCTCGGCCTCCGCCGCGCGAGTCCCGCGTAGCCGAAGCGGCAGAGCCGCATAAGCCGAAGCTGGTGTTGAGGTGCTTTCTTGGTTACTTCTTTGCACCAGCAAAGAAGTAACTCGCCCGCCGGGGCGAACTCCCGGCGCGGTCTCGCTCACGAGGGGGACGATGGCGCGCGCAGCCAGCACGGCCTCATGGGCATCGCCATCAGCGCGCAGGACGAGGCCCAGGGTCCCGGCCTGCGCCGGGATGACAAGTACTCACTGGCCGGCTTACAGGCTGAGCATTCGTTGGCGCTTCTGCGTCTGATCGATGTAGCGCTGCAACCCCCGCAACACCTCACTCGCCGGGTTCACCATCTCGCACCCCAGCCGCACCCCCTTCGAGTCGGGCTGGATGGACGTCACGTGCTGCAGGCGCAGCGCCGTGGTGATGCGGGTGTCGACGTCGAGGTCGATCTGCACGTTGTTGATGGTCACGCCCGGCTGCAGCGGCGGCACGTCGTTCGGGAGGAACAGCGCGCAGCCGCCGATGCTCACGTCGAGCACGCGCAACGAGAGGGCCATGTCGGGGATCATGGGATGGCGCACGCGCGCGGTGGGCGTGGCACGCAGCAGCGGGCGCACGCGGAAACCGCTGCGGCGCTGGAAGCGGAACATCTCGCGGGGGATGGCGCAGTTCAGCGCGCTGGCGCGGCCGCCGCGCACGAGCACGAGCCCGCTCACGTCGAACTGCACCTTGATGCTGTCGAGGTAGGCCACCGCGACGGCGTCCTCGCCTTCGACCAGGGCCTGCAGCTGGTTGTCGTCGGCATCGGCCGAGAAGCTCAGCGTGCCGCGGCCGGCGTCGATGGCCCACACCGTGGTGGTGTAGACCCCGGTGCTGCCGTTGAGGTTCACGAGCACGTTGCCGTCGGACAACTGCTTGAGCATCGCCAACACCTCCGCCGGGGAGGTGATGCGGAAATCTTCGAGACCACCGTGCGACGCGGCGACGGCGTCGAGCGACATCGGCTGCGTATCGAGGGGCTGATCCAAGGAACCTCCGTGGGCTGAATCCTGGGGAACCGGACGTCTCAGTGAATCGACTTCGGCTTGCCCGCGAGCAGGCCGTCCAGGTCCTCGAGCCAGGGTTCGGCGAGTTGCCGGATCTCGGCGTCGTTGATCAGGATGCGCTGCATGATGCGCGACTTCAGCTGGGACTCTTCCGTGCCCAGATTCTGCGCCGAGGCAGCGTGCTTGAGCTGTGAAATCAGCACGGCGCAGGCGCCTTCCAGCTTCACGACCTGGTCCCAGTCGCCGTTGCGGGCTGCCGAGAGCATGTCGGCGCTCGCGCGCTCGATGGCTTCGTAGTAGTTCAGCAAGGCGGAGTTCATGGCGGCTCCCGGCGTGTAGAGGGGATGACGGACGTTGCGGAGTTTCTGGTTCATTTGCCGGCCTCGGCGATCTGCGGGCCGATGGCCACCCAGGCGGTGTGCAGCGGCTCGATGAGCGAACGGCATTCCTCGAGCAGCTTGGCGTCGTTGCGGAGGTTGGCCTGGGTCAGGCGCAGGATCACGTAGTCGTACAGGTCGCGCAGGTCGGTGGCCAGCTGGCCGCCCTCCTTGACGTCGAGGCCGGCCTTCAGGCCTTCCTCGATGATGCGGACGGCCCGGCCGATCGCCTTGCCCTTCGCCTCGATGTTGCCCTGCGCCAGGGCGCCGCGGGCCTGTGCCACGGCATCCATGAAGCCCTGGAACAGCATGCCGACCAGCTGGTGCGGCGAGCCGGTCGTCACACCCGTCTCGACGCCGACCATGCGGTAGGCATTGGCGGGGTTGTGAGGGCGACCGAAGGGCGTGGACATGGATGCGTACATGGTGTGGAGTGATGTGTGCGTCTGCTGAAGTTATCGACGTGCGCACAGCGAACTTGAGCGAGCGACTGAACCGGGTTTCATCGTCTTTTCGGCCCATGCCCCGGGGGCCCGCAGCCGAGCCCCCTGCCCCTGCGTCATCAGGCGGACGCCCCCGGCATTTCGACCGTGAAATCGTCGGCCACGGCCTCGTCGACCAGGCGGTCGATCAGCGTGAGCAGCTGCTCACCGGCGCGCGACGGGTCGGTCTCGAAGATCTTCCCGGCCATCTCGGCCCGCTTCGGGCCCAGGTCGTCGTCGTGCAGCGCCTTGCGCAGCTTCACCTCGAAGTCGGCCTTCGTGAACGTGTGGCGGAACGCCACGTCGGGCACGAGGGAGAAGTCGGGCTCGAAACGGTGGTGTTCGTCGGGACCGAGGTCGAGGCTCAGCACCGGTTTGCCCGTCAGCAGGAAGTCGAACATGATCGACGAGTAGTCGGTCAGCAGCAGGTCGAAGCGCCGCATCAGCGGGTACACGTCGACCCCGGGGCTCAGCAGGTAGAAGCCATCCGCCTTCCGCTTCGTGTCCATGTTGTGGATGAAGTAGGTCGGGTGCATCTTGAAGAAGAAGTTGATCTTGTCGCGCTTCGCGATGGCCATCAGCTTCGTGTAGAACTCGGGGTCGTTCAGGTAGGTGTTCTGCCCCCGCTGCCACGTGGGCACCAGCAGCACGTTCTTGCGGCCCGACGACAGCGCGGCCTCCACGTCGGCGTCGATCTCGCTGCCGATGCTCTCGTGCGGCAGCGGGTCGCGCAGCAGCACCTCGTTGCGCGGGAAACCCGCGCGCACGAGGCGGCGGCAGCCGAAGCAGTCGCGCCAGAAGCGGTCGAACGTGGCCGCGGTGCTCAGCACCAGGTCGGCCTGCGAGGCCATGTAGAACGGGCGGCGGATCGACAGGTCGCGCAGGCCCAGGTGCGGGATGAGGCGCAGCAGCAGGTGCTTGACCGACACCCCGTGCCACAGCTGCAGCTTCTTCGCGCCGGCCAGGCAGCCGTTCAGGCTGAACGAGCCCTTCAGGCTTTCCGCCGGGTTCACGCAGAAGACGGCCACGGCCGCGTGCAGCAGCAGGTCGATGCTGTGGTCGATGTCGTCGGCCAGGTTCACGCACGGCAGCCCGGCCGCGCGCAGCGAGTCGACCAGCGGCGCGTCGAAGCTGCACCAGTACACCTCGTGGTTCCGCTCGCGGGCGGCGTCACGCAGGTACAGGTATTTGGTGTTGTCGGCGAACGTGGCCCGCCCGAAGTACAGCACCACGCGGCGCTTGCGGGTGTGCATCGAGATCGATTCGAACTCGGTGGACAGGCGCTGTTCCTCGAGCTGGGTGAGCGAACGCTGCACGCGGTCCGCGGCGGACGGCTGGGCCTGGGGGGTGGTCATGGATTCGGCTCCTCTCGGGTGGGCGCGCGCAGGGGCCCGCCGACACGGTCTGGCAGTGTCGTGCAGGCGCAGGCCGGGGGGAAGCGTTTGTCCCCCGCCGGCGGCACGAAAATGGAAACAGGAAGAACGGCGTTCAGCGGACGTCGGACTGGATGTGGCGCTTGAGGTCGCTGCTGGAGACCCCCTCGGTGCGCGGCAGGTAGACCACGTCGCACAGGGACTTCAGCGAGTCGAAGTGTCCCGTCCAGTCGCTGCCCATCACCATCGCATCGGCGCCGTAGCGCACGATGTCGGTCTCCTTCTGCCCCCAGCCGGCCTCGGGGATCGCGAGGTCGACGTAGCGGCAGGAGCGCACCAGCTCGACACGGTCGGCATAGGGCACGGCGGACCGCTTGCCCTTGATGGCGTTGAATTCGTCGGTCGAGACCGCCACCACCAGGATGTCGAAGCGCTCCTTGATGCGGCGGAACAGGTTGACGTGCCCGATGTGGAACAGGTCGTAGGTGCCGTAGGTGATCGCCACGCTCGGGGCGAGCGTGATGCCGCCGGTTTCGGCGAGCACGGCCGGCATGGCCCGCGCGCGCAGTTCGGCCGCGGCCGTGGTCAGGGGACTGGTTCTCATCGGGTCTCCTTCTTCGCCGCCGGAACGGCCAATGCGAGTTCCTCGGCCACCACCGAGACGAGCCGGTCGGCCGAGCCGCCGTCGCGCTGCTCGAACAGGTGCTCGAGCAGGCCCTGGCGGGCGCGCACACTGGCACCGTTCTCAGGCTTGCCGAGCAGGTCGACCAGCGCCTGCGCGCTCGTCACCACCGGGCCCGGCGGGGTGGACAGCTTCGCGTCGAACAGCTTGCGCGAACGCGTGGTGTACGCCTCGTGGTCCGGGCGGAACAGCATCACCGGCCGGTCGAGGTGCAGGTAGTCGAACATGATCGACGAGTAGTCGGTGATCAGCGCCGACGTCTGCGTCAGCAGCGGGTACACGTCCGTGCGCGGCTTGACGAACGTGACGTTCGGCAGCACCTTGGCGATCTCGGGCACCTGCGGCTGCTCCACCGGGTGCATGTTGACGATCAGGCAGTCGCCGGCGTCGGCGATGGCGCGCGCGATGCGCTCGAGGCCCGCCTTCAGGATCCACTGCCCGCGGTTCGCGTCGCGGAAGGTCGGTGCGTACAGGTAGACGCGCTTGCCGCGCTTGCGGAAATCCTGGGCCCGATGCCAGGCGTCGAGGTCGACGTTGACGAGGTCGTGGCCCTTCGGCTCGCGGTGCAGCACGTCGTTGCGGGCGTAGCCGATCGGCGCGTAGCCGTCGAAGGCGAACCAGCGGCGCCACTCGGCCTCCTGGTGCGTGGCCGTGCCCACGAAGCGGCTGAACGGACCGCAGGTGCGCAGCACGCGCGCGAACTGCGGCGACATGCCCTTGAGCGGACCGAGGTTGCGGTACCCGATCTCCTTGATCGACACGCCGTGCCACATCTGCACCTGGCGCGCGCCGGCGAGCAGCGCGGCGGCGTACGGGTTCGCGCCCAGCAGGTGGTCGCTGATGACGGCCACCGCGGCGGACAGCGCGACGTGCAGGTGTTCGGCGCTCCAGTCGTTGTGCGTGTGCGGCAGGCACTGGCCGCCGATGGCCTTGACCTGCTGCTCCTGCTCGGCGTTGAACGGCAGGAACCAGACCTGCGCCTCGAGCGCCTTGGCCTGCGCCTGCGCGGCGAGCCATGCGTACTTCACGTTGTCGCCGAAGTAGGTGCCGCCGACGAAGACGACGATGCGCTCCTTCGGGTGCACGCGGGACACTTCGGCCAGGTCGCGATTGCAGCGTTCGAGGTGCAGCTGCTGCTCGAGCTCCTCGACACGGGACTGCAGCTTGTGCACGTCGTGGTTGCGCACGTGCAGGATCGTGTCCACCAGGGACTCGACCATGCCGCTCAGGTGTTCGTTGAACCCTTCGATCTGCTGCAGGCGGGCCTCGACGGAACCCGGTTCGTACACGGGCTGCTCGGGCACTTCGGGAAGCTCGGGTTCGGGCGCCGAGAAGAGCGCCGGCGCGCCCTGGGGCACCATGAAGGCATCGTCGTCCAACGACGAGATCTGTGGTGTGTAGGCGTTGATCACGGGGCGCTCCTGGAACTCGTTCGGTCGCGGCCCGGCGTGGACCGCTTCACGAAAAGTCTAAGGTTCACCGCCCGGAGAGAACGCCCGAAGAACGGGCGGAAGCCCGCCCAGTTCAGGCTTCGGCGAGGTCAGCCCAGCGAGCTGAGCTGCGTGCTGACGTAGCTGTTCAGCGCGTTCAGCTTGGCCATGTTCGAGTCGAGCGTCTGGTACTGCTTGCGGATGCGCTCTTCGGTGGCGGCCAGGCGCACCTCCATGTCGGCGACGCGGTCGTTGTTCCGCTTGATGCTCGCCTGGATGCCTTCCTGGCGGGTGGTCAGCGGACCTTCGGCGGCCAGTGCGTTCGTGGCCATGCTGTTGAAGCGCGAGATGAGGCCCCAGGTCGACTCGTTCGCGCTGTCGCCGCTCATCATGAGCTTCTTCATCTCGACCGGGTCGGCCAGCGCGGCGTTGAGCTTCTTCGAGTTCACGGCGATGGTGTAGCCGTCCTTCTGCACCTCGATGCCCGCGTCCGACAGCGTGCGCAGCGTCTTCGGCGACGAGTTGACGCCGCGGATGATCTCGCGCATCTGCGCCTGCAGGCCGATGACCGTGCGGTCGCCCTGCAGCTTGCCGGCGGTCTTGCTGTCGGCGTTGTACTTGGTCTGCGTCTGGATGAACGACGAGAGGTCGTTGTAGGCCTTCACGAAGTCGTTCACCGCGGTCTTCATCGACTCGGTGTCCTGCGCCACCGACAGGTCGATGGGCGATTCGGATTTCTTCAGCAGCTTGATCGTCAGGCCGTCGGCCACGTCGCTCAGCGTGTTCGAGGCCGAGGTGATGTCCAGGCCGTTGAGCTTGGCCTTGGCGTCCTGGGCCTTCATGTTCTCGGTCATGCCGCCCCCACTCGCCGGGTCGAAGGCGAACATCGACAGGCTCGCGCCGTCGTCGCCCGGGGCGGTTTCCTCGGCGGAGATGCGGAAGCCGTTGGCCACGCCGGTGTCGGTGGAACGGATCGACAGGCGGGCGCCGGTCGCGTCATAGATGACGGTGGCCACCACGCCGGCGCCGGCCGCATTGATCTTGTCGCGCACGGCAGCCAGGCTCGACTCGCCCTCGCCGATGTCGACGGTCACCGAACTCGCCCCGGCCTTCAGGCCGAACGTGGCCGGATCCCCGGTCCAGCTGCCGAGTTCGATCGTGAGCTTGCCCTGCCCCACGTTGTGCGTCTTCGCCGGCACGGCCGTGCTGCTGGCCGTCTGCGCGACGGCGAGCTGCGACACGGTCAGGCTGTAGCTGCCCGCGGCGGTGTTCGTGCCGGTCGTGACGGACGCCACGGTGGCGTCGCTCGACGTGGCGATCGTCTGGCTCCACAACGTGGTGGACGACATGGCGCGCGACTTGTCCTGGAGTGCCGACACATAGCTCTGCAGCTGCCCGTAGGTGGACAGTTGCGACTTCATCGTCGTGGTGGCGGCTTCGAGCAACGACGCAGGCTTCCGCTCGACCGCCATCAGCTGCGTGACGATCGATTCCACGGGCAGGTTGCTGCCGATACCAGTCGAGGAGATTGCCATGGCGTACTCCGGTTAGCTCAGGACAAAAACAGAAAACGGATCACCCGGGGGTTTCCCAGATGATCCGTTTTCGACGGGGTCTGGAGGAACTTTAGCCCCCCCGTTGCAATTTTTTTCGATCAGCCGCCGCGCAGGAGCGAGAGAACCTGCTGCGGCAGCTGGTTCGCCTGGGCGACCATCGCGTTGCCGGCCTGCTGCAGGATCTGGGCCCGGGACATCGCCGCCGTTTCCGCCGCGAAGTCCGCATCCATGATCCGGCTGCGGGCGGCCGACTGGTTTTCCACCGCCTGCTGCAGGTTGGAGATCACCGCATCGAAGCGCGACTGCGTGGCACCGAAGGTGGCCCGCGTGTTGTTCACCGTGTCGAGCGCATCGTCGATGCTGTTGATCACGTTGGCGATGGCGCCGGCGGTGGCCAGGTGGTCGATCGACGTGCTGGTGCCGGTGACGATCGAGATCGTCGTGTCGTTCGCCATGTTGTTCGTCGTCACCGTGATGGTGTCGTCGGCCGTGGTGTTCGCGCCGATCTGGAACGTCAGCGAGGTGGCGTCCGCGCCCAGGATGGTCTGGCCGTTGAACGTGGTGCCGCCGAGCACGCGGGCGATCTCGTGCTGCAGTTCGACGAATTCCTTGTTCAGCGAGTCCTTGTCGTCGTCGCTGTTGGTGGAGTTGCGGGCCTGCACCGCGAGTTCGCGCATGCGCTGCAGCGAGTCACCCACCTTGGAGAGCGCGCCTTCGGCCGTCTGCGACAGCGAGATGCCGTCGTTGGCGTTGCGGATCGCGACGTTCATGCCGCGGACCTGCGCGTTCATGCGTTCGGCGATCGCGAGGCCGGCCGCGTCGTCCTTGGCCGAGTTCACCCGGAGGCCGGACGACAGACGTTGCATCGACGTCGCCAGCGAGCCCTGGGAAGCATTGAGGTTCCGCTGCGCGTTCAGCGATGCGATGTTCGTATTGATCGTCTGTGGCATGAAAGCACTCCTTCAAGAATCGAATGACTCCCGGTTCGATGACCGGCATTGCGTTCCGCCGCATCGGGAAACTTCCCCCGTGTGACGGCGCACAAGGCCGGCAATTCGCACCGCAGACCCGTAGACCCGATTCTGAAAGCGCCCCACCAAGACAAAAGGCGGAAATGAAGGGAAAGCCCCCTCCATTTCCGCCTTCGGTGGTTTCGACCCGGCCGGTCGGCCGGGTCACCCCCCCGTGACGATCAGCGCAGCAGCGACAGCACTTGCTGCGGCGCCTGGTTCGCCTGGGCGATCATCGCGTTGCCGGCCTGCTGCAGGATCTGCGCTCGGGACATGTTGGCCGTTTCCGAGGCGAAGTCCGCGTCCATGATGCGGCTGCGGGCGGCCGACTGGTTCTCCACCGACTGCTGCAGGTTGGCGATCACCGCGTCGAAGCGGGACTGCGTGGCACCGAACGTGGCGCGCTTGTTGTTGATCGTGTCGATCGCGGTGTCGATGTCGTCGATCACGGTGGCGATGGCGCCGGCCGTGGCGGTGTTGTCGATCTTGGCGGTGTTGACCGTCACGGCGGTGATCGTCGTGTCCTGGGTCATGTCGGTCGTGTTGACCGTGATCACGTCGTCGCTCGTCGTGTTGGCGCCGACCTGGAAGGTCAGGGCCGTGGCGTCGGAGCCGAGGATCTTCTTGCCGTTGAAGGCCGTGCCACCCAGCACGCGCTTGATTTCCGATTGCAGCTCGACGAATTCCTTGTTCAGCGAGTCCTTGTCGTCGTCGCTGTTGGTCGAGTTGCGGGCCTGGACGGCGAGTTCACGCATGCGCTGCAGCGAGTCACCCACCTTCGACAGCGCGCCTTCGGCGGTCTGCGCCAGCGAGATGCCGTCGTTGCTGTTGCGGATGGCCACGTTCATGCCGCGGACTTGCGCGTTCATGCGTTCGGCGATCGCGAGGCCGGCGGCGTCGTCCTTCGCGGAGTTGATCCGCAGGCCCGAGGACAGGCGCTGCATGGATTGGGACAGCGACGACTGCGACGACACCATGTTGCGTTGGGCGTTCAGCGAGGCGATGTTGGTGTTGATGACTTGTGCCATGACAATTTCTCCGTTGGTTTCCGATAACTCCCGGCAACAGCGCCGGACGGTTCAGCCACTGCCTCCGCGAGGCGTCGACTGCGACTGAGTGCCCGACGCTAGTCAACCGCTGAATCGAGGTACCGGTGGGGTTCCCTTCATCGGCCGGCTAACCGGACCACGTACTCGCTTGAATGAAAGTTGGCGAGCGCGTTGATGCAGTTATCGGGGGGGTGTGGGGAGAACTTGAGGCCGACATGCCGCGGCGGAGCCCTGTCAAGGGGGTCTCGCGGGAAAGTCGTGACGGATTCGGCAGAAGAAACCGGATCCGGAAAAAGAGCCCTACATCCATGGAAAAGCCCGCCGAGGGGCGGGCAATTCCGCGGACCACGTCGCCTGGCCACCCGGGGCGGGGGCCTGGCGCGGGGGGACCTCCGGCGTCGCCGCCGGAGGGGGACCGTCGATCAGCGCAGCAGCGAGAGGACTTGCTGCGGAGCCTGGTTCGCCTGGGCGATCATCGCGTTGCCGGCCTGCTGCAGGATCTGCGAGCGGGACAGGTTCGCGGTTTCCGCCGCGAAGTCGGCGTCCATGATGCGGCTGCGGGCGGCCGACTGGTTCTCCACCGACTGCTGCAGGTTGGCGATCACCGCGTCGAAGCGCGATTGCGTGGCACCGAACGTGGCGCGCTTGTTGTTGATCGTGTCGATCGCGGTGTCGATGTCGTCGATCACGGTGGCGATGGCGCCGGCCGTGGCCGAGCTGTCGATCTTGGCGGTGTTGACCGTCACGGCGGTGATCGTCGTGTCCTGGGTCATGTCGGTCGTGTTGACCGTGATGACGTCGTCCGTCGTCGTGTTGGCACCCACCTGGAAGGTCAGGGCCGTGGCGTCGGAGCCGAGGATCTTCTTGCCGTTGAAGGCCGTGCCGCCCAGAACGCGCTTGATTTCGTTCTGCAGCTCGAGGAATTCCTTGTTCAGCGAGTCCTTGTCGTCGTCGCTGTTGGTCGAGTTGCGCGATTGCACCGCCAGTTCACGCATGCGCTGCAGCGAGTCGCCCACCTTCGACAGCGCGCCTTCGGCGGTCTGCGCCAGCGAGATGCCGTCGTTGCTGTTGCGGATGGCCACGTTCATGCCGCGGACTTGCGCGTTCATGCGTTCGGCGATCGCGAGGCCGGCGGCGTCGTCCTTGGCGGAGTTGATCCGCAGGCCCGACGACAGACGGGTCATCGACTGGGACAGCGACGACTGGGCCTGCACCATGTTGCGTTGAGCGTTCAGGGAGCCGATGTTGGTGTTGATGACTTGTGCCATTTTGAAAATCCTTCAATTCCGTAGAGACACCGGCGGCAACTGCCTTGCCGGACCATCGCCCCATACACATGTTTGCGAGGGCCGTGGTGTGAATTTCGGAGGTCGATCGCTTTACTTGAGTGCTTTTTTCACCGCTTTTCAATCGATCACATTTTTCGCCGCTTGATCCACGTGGCGGGCAGCGGAACTGCTTGGCATTCCAGCGCCTTCTCCGGCCTTGACGCCAGGCCGGGCTGCCTAGACTCCTCGCATCCGAAGATCTCCCGACGACGCCCCGAATGGACGCACAACGCAGCACCCACCGCGCTCACAAGCACTGGCAGGCCGGCATGGCCCACGCCCAGGCCCGACGCTGGCCCGCGGCCGCGGAGGCCTTCGAGCGCGCCACGGCGCTGTCGCCGCTCGATGCGCTGGTGTGGCTGAACCTCGCCCGTGCGCAGAGCCGCATCGGCAAGCTCGACGAGGCCATCGCCTCGGCCACGCGGGCCTTCGAACTGGATCCTGCCTCGCCGCTGGCGTGCCGGCTGCTCGCCGACTGCCTGACGCTGCAACACCGCCACGCCGAGGCCGCGGACTGCTACGGCGGGCTCTCGCCGGACGCGCCGCGCGACCATGAGTTCTTGTCGGCACACGGCATCGCCCTCTTCAGTGCCGGGCGCCTCCGCGAGTCGATCGACGTGTTTTTTCTCTCGCTTGCGCAGAAGATCGACGCCCCGCTGGTGCACTACCGCCTGGGCCTCGCCTTCAAGGACCTGCTGATGAAGGAGGAGGCCTCCGAGTGCTTCCGCACCGCGGTGCTGCTGGACCAGGGCAGCGTGCGCGCGATGGCCCTCGCGCTGCTCGTGCACGAGAGTGCCCAGGCCTGCCAATGGGAACACCTCGCCGAGGAGACCCGCCAGTTGCGCGAGGCCATGAACACCCTCCACCGATCCGAGGGCAACCTGCTCTCGCCGTTCGCCTTCATCGCCATCGAGTGCACGCCCGCCGAGCAGCGCCAGGTGGGCATGCTGCGCGCCCAGGCGCTCGGCGCCGCGCTGCCGAAGCTGCCCGCGCTCCCGAAGCAGCGCCAGCCCGGCCGCATCCGCGTCGGCTACCTGTCGAGCGACTTCCACAACCACGCCACGGCGCTGCTGATGGCCGAGCTGCTCGAGCAGCGAGACACGGACCGCTTCGAGGTCACCCTCTACTCCCACAGCCGCCACGACGGCTCCGCGCTGCAGCAGCGCGTGATGGCCGCCTGCGACCACTTCGTCGACGTGTCGTCGCTCGGCAACACCGCCGTGAGCGAGCGCATCCGCGCCGACGGCATCGACATCGCCGTGGACCTGAAGGGCCACACCCGCGACAGCCGCTTCGAGATCCTCGCCGCCCGCCCCGCGCCCGTGCAGGTGAGCTGGCTCGGCTACCCGGGCACCACCGGCGCCGACTACATCGACTACATCGTGGGCGACCCGGTGGTCACGCCGCTGTCCGCCGAGGCCGACTTCAGCGAAAAGATCGCCCAGATGCCCTGGTCGTACCAGCCCAACGACCGCCAGCGTGCGCTGCTGCCCTCCCCCGGGCGCGAGGCCTGCGGCCTGCCGGAAGACGCGCTGGTGCTCTGCTGCTTCAACCAGGCCTACAAGATCCTGCCCGACACGCTCGACGCGTGGGCCCGCATCCTCCACGGCGCCCCGCATGCGGTGCTGTGGCTGCTCGCCTGGAACGAGCAGGCCGAGCGCAACCTGCGCGAGGAACTGCGCCAGCGCGGCATCGACCCGTCGCGCCTGCATTTCGCCCCCAAGGCCGCCATGCAGGACCACGTGGCGCGCCTGCGCTGCGCCGACCTGTTCCTCGACACCTGGCCCTGCAACGCCCACACGACGGCCAGCGAGGCCCTCTGGGCCGGCGTGCCGGTGCTGACCTTCCCCGGGGCGACCTTCGCCTCCCGCGTGGCCGCGAGCCTCGCCCGCGCCACCCACACCGGCGAGCTGGTGTGCGACAGCGTGGACGCGTACGTGGCCAAGGCCCTGGAGCTGGCCGGCGACGGCCCGGCCCTGTTGGCCCTCCAGCAGACCCTCCAGGCGCAACGCCTGGAACTGCCCCTGTTCGACAGCCAGGCCACCACCCGCGCCCTGGAAGACCTGTTCGTGCGCATGCACGAGCGCCGCGAGGCCGGGCTCGCCCCCGACCACCTGCCCGCCAGCCTGTCAGCCTGACCGTGGCCTTGTCGAGCATGTCATCCGCCTGACCCGGGTTAACCCGGGTCTGCGGGCCCCCAAGGGGCTCCATCCGTGAACCAGTGCACGCCGCACCCTGAACCCTCCCTCCAAAAGGGCGGATCGGGATGACGGCGTGTAGGTGTTTCTCTGACACGACCCACGGAAGAAGCTGGACTCAAGCGACAGAACTGCCCTGATGTTGGGTTGCTTCTCCGAACTTCACAATTCGTTCCACGTTGAGACACAAACCCAGCGCAAGACAAGTCCGAAACACCAGCCGCCTTAGGAACCCAACATGAACGCCGACCAGATCCTCTCCGAAATCCGTGAAGCCAACCTGTCCTACCTGATGCTGGCCCAGAGCCTGATCCGCACGGACCGCGAGCAGGCCCTCTACCGCCTCGGCATCAGCGAGGAAAGTGCTTCGATGATCGCGCTGCTGAGCCCGGCCCAGATGATGAAGATCGCTTCGGGCAACACCCTGCTGTGCCGCTTCCGCATGGACGACGACCTGGTCTGGGGCCTGCTGACCAACCACGGCAAGACCGCATCGAACGACACGACCAGCCGCCTGCACGCCAGCATCCTGATGGCCGGCCGCCATCAAGAAGCCGCCTGACAGCACCCCGATTTCCGCGACACCCCGTTCGACCCGAGACCAGGAGCAAAGACCATGACGCGCACCAAGAGCATCCTCACCGAAGCCAAGCAGATCGAACGCGCCGTCACGCTGATCAACCTGGGCGCCCGCCTGCAGGTGCTGGAATCGGAGACGGACCTGAGCTACGAGCGCCTGCTGCGTCTCTATAAGGAAGTCTCGGGCAAGTCCCCGAGCAAGGGCCAGCTGCCCTTCTCCACCGACTGGTTCATGACCTGGCAGCCGAACATCCACGCGTCGCTGTTCATGAACATCCACGAGTACCTGAACAAGGTCGCCGAGATGGACGAGATCGACACTGTCATCAAGGCCTACCAGCTGTACCAGGAACAAACCCAGGCCCAGGGCCTGGAAGCGCTGCTGTCCGTGACCCGCGCCTGGCGCCTGGTCAAGTTCGTCGACAACGGCATGCTCACCCTGACCGAATGCAACAAGTGCGGTGGCCGTTTCGTCACCCACCCGCACGAGATCGCCAAACACTACACCTGCGGCCTGTGCAACCCGCCCGCCCGCGCCGGCAAGGGCAAGGCCGCCGGCGGCATCCAGATGCACTGATCGAGGTCCTTCCTCGAGTTTCCTCAAGTTCTTCGTCCCCCTGCCGATACACAGGCGGACCGGCAACGGTTTCTTGCTTGTCTCCTCCTGGCACCCTGAAAAGTGCTTTGACGGGTCCCCTGCGGGACCCGTTTCTTTTTGTGGCGCCGCGCACGGTCCCCGTTTCGCTTATGCGCCGGGATCGCCCCGCTGTTGCGGGGATCGGCACCCATCGCCCCGGGCGACACTCAAGACACTTGGAGCGACGCCGATAAAGGGCGTCAGGGACACGGACTTCCAACACCATGTTTGTTCTCATCGGCTACGCAGTCGCCCTCGGGTGCATCTTCGGCGCGTACATCATTCACGGCGGCAACATCTCCGTGATCATCCACGCCTTGCCGACGGAACTCATGGCCATCCTGGGCGGTGCCCTCGGTGCCTTCGTGGTGAACAACCAGCCGAAGGTGCTCAAGGCCACCATCGCCGCCCTCCCCACGCTGCTCAAGGGCTCGAAGTACTCGAAGGCCCGGTACATGGAGCTGCTCGCGCTCATGTACGACATCCTCCAGAAGGCCCGCAAGGAAGGCCTGATGTCCATCGAAAAGGACGTCGACGCCCCGCACGAGAGCGCGGTCTTCAAGAAATACCCGACGGTGGGCACCGACCACCACGTCGTCGAATTCATCACCGACTACCTGCGCATGATGGTCTCGGGCAACCTGAACGCCCACGAGATCGAAAGCCTGATGGACAACGAGATCGACACCCACCACCACGAGGCGCACGCCGTCGTCTCCGCCATCGCCCGCCTCGCCGGTGCGCTGCCGGCCTTCGGCATCGTGGCTGCCGTGCTGGGTGTGGTGAACACCATGGGTTCGGTGGGCCAGCCCCCCGCGATCCTCGGCGGCATGATCGGCTCGGCCCTCGTCGGCACGTTCCTCGGGATCCTGATGGCCTACGGCGTCGTCGAACCGCTCGGCGGCCTGCTGGAGCAGAAGAACGACGAATCGCACAAGGAACTGCAGTGCATCAAGACCACGCTGCTCGCGAGCATGCAGGGCTATGCGCCGCAGGTGGCGGTGGAGTTCGGCCGCAAGGTGCTGTACTCCACCGAGCGCCCGACGTTCTCGGAACTCGAAGGCCACGTGAAGGGCAAGAAGTGACCCCCTTCCCTGCCCACCCCGCGGAGGTGAACCGTGGCCGGTGATTCCAAGAAGCTCCAGCCCATCATCATCAAGCGGGTGAAGAAGGGCGGCCACGCGGCGCACGGCGGCGCGTGGAAGATCGCCTACGCCGACTTCGTGACCGCGATGATGGCGTTCTTCCTGCTCATGTGGCTGCTCGGCTCCACCACCGAGGGCGACAAGAAGGGCATCGCCGACTACTTCCAGAACCCGCTGAAGGTCGCGCTGCTCAACGGCGGCAGCGGCTCGGGCGACTCCTCCCACGTCATCAAGGGCGGGGGCACCGACCTCAGCCGCTCGGGCGGCCAGGTCAAGCGCGGCGACATCGACAACACCCGCAGCACCGTGAACCTCGCGGCGATGAAGGCCGAGCAGGCCGCGGCCGAGGCCGCCAAGCTCGAGGCCGTGCGCCAGCGGGTCCAGCAGGTGATCGACAACCACCCGAAGCTCTCGGGCATGAAGTCGCAGATCCTGCTCGACATGACCAAGGACGGGCTGCGCATCCAGATCGTGGACGACCAGAACCGCCCGATGTTCGACAGCGGCAGCGCGGTCGTGAAGCCCTACATGCGCGAGCTGCTGCGCGAGATCGGCGGCGTGCTCGACGAGGTGCCCAACCGGCTCACGCTGGAAGGCCACACCGACTCCACCCCGTTCGGTTCCGGCGTGACCGGCTACAGCAACTGGGAACTCTCGGCCGACCGGGCGAACGCGTCCCGGCGCGAACTGCTGGCCGGCGGCCTGCCCGACGCCCGGGTGCTGCGCGTGCAGGGCCTCGCCTCCAGCACGCCCTTCGACAAGAAAGACCCCTCCAGTCCCTCGAACCGGCGCATCAGCATCATCGTGATGAACCGCGACGCCGAGGACCGCCTGTTCCACGCCGAACAGCTCGCGGATGTGGAAAGTGTCACGCCCAGCCCGAAAACAGACGATTCCAACGACAACCAGCGCGCGGAGGCCTCAACCTCCAGCACCGTTTCCCGATAAACCCAGCGGACACCAGCGAGGTACGCCATGAGCACCGATATGAAATTTCTGATCGTCGACGACTTCTCGACCATGCGGCGCATCGTGCGCGGCCTGCTCAAGGAGATCGGCTACAACAACGCCGAAGAAGCCGAAGACGGCGCCGTCGCCCTGAACATGCTGAAGAACGCGAAGTTCGACTTCGTGGTCTCGGACATCAACATGCCCAACATGAACGGCTTCGAGCTCCTCGCCGCCGTCAAGGCCGACGCGAGCCTGAAGCACCTGCCGGTGCTGATGGTCACGGCCGAAGCCCGCAAGGAAGACATCGTGCGCGCCGCGCAGGATGGCGCCGCCGGCTACATCGTCAAGCCCTTCACCAAGGCCACCTTGGAAGAGAAGGTCCAGAAGATCATGCAGAAGCTGGCCACGGCCGCCTGAGGAATCGCCACATGAAAATGGAATCTGCGGCGACCCTGACGCCTGCCGCTGCGTCACCCGAAGTCTTCCAGCAACTGGGTGCCATCACCCGCCAGCTGCACGACGCCCTCACCCAACTGGGCGTGATGCCCAAGCTCGCGAAGACGGCCGAAGGCCTGCCCGACGCGCGCAGCCGCCTGAACTACATCGCCGAGAAGACCGGCGCGGCCGCCAACAAGGTGCTGAACTCGGTCGACCAGGCGAAGGCCGAACACGCCTCGATCTCGGAAGACACCCGCCGCATGGCCGCTGCCATCGTCGCCGACCCGGTCAAGGCCGTGGCCACCGGCGCCGTGATGAACTTCGTGGGCGACGTCGAAGCCGCCACCCAGCGCATCGACCAGCACCTGACCGACATCATGATGGCCCAGGACTTCCACGACCTGACCGGCCAGGTGGTCGCCAAGGTGGTGGCCCTGGCCTCCGACCTGGAAGACAGCCTCGTCAAGCTGCTCGTGCAGGCCGCGCCGCCGGAAGCTCAGAAGGTGGTCGAACACGCGAACGTGCTGAACGGTCCGGTCGTGAACCCGGAAGGCCGCACCGACGTGGTCTCGAACCAGGGCGAAGTGGACGACTTGCTGGCCTCGCTCGGCTTCTGATGCACGGAAGGGCGAATCGCCCTTCGAAACGCTCTGGCAATCGGCGACCTTCGGGTCGCCTTTTTCGTTCTCAGAGCGGCTGTGCGGGCGACACCGGCATGTGCTGCTCGGTGGCGTCCAGCACCACCTCGGGCTCGTCCGAGGTGAGGGGCAGCCGGTTGTCGAGCACGGCCTGCAGCCGGGCGTCGTCCACGTCGCCCGTCCACTTGCCCACCACGACGGTGGCCACGCCATTGCCGATCAGGTTGGTGAGCGCCCTCGCCTCCGACATGAACCGGTCGATGCCCAGGATCAGCGCCAGTCCGGCGACCGGCACCCCGCCCACGGCCGACAGCGTGCTCGCGAGCACGATGAAGCCGCTGCCGGTGATGCCCGCCGCCCCCTTCGACGTGAGCAGCAGCACGGCCAGCAGCGTCAGCTGCTGCGTCAGGGTCATGGGCGTGTTCGTGGCCTGCGCGATGAACACCGCGGCCATAGTCAGGTAGATGGACGTGCCGTCGAGGTTGAACGAGTAGCCCGTGGGGATCACGAGGCCCACCACCGACTTGCGCACGCCGAGGTTCTCCATCTTGGCCATCATGCGCGGCAGCACCGACTCGGAGGACGACGTGCCCAGCACGATCAGCAGCTCCTCCTTGATGTACTTGACGAACTTCCACACCGAGAAACCGTGGAAGCGGGCGATCAGCCCCAGCACCACGAAGATGAAGAGCAGGCACGTGAAGTAGAAGGTGCCCATCAGCTTGCCGAGCGACAGCAGCGAGCCCGCCCCGTACTTGCCGATGGTGAACGCCATCGCGCCGAAGGCGCCGATGGGGGCGGCCTTCATGATGATGCCCACCACGGCGAACAGCACGTGCGAGGTCTTCTCGATCAGGTCGAACACGAGGGTGCCGCGTCCGCCGAACTTGTGCAGCGCGAAGCCGAACAGCACCGAGAACAGCAGCACCTGCAGGATCTCGCCCTTCGCGAAGGCGTCCACCACGGTGTTCGGGATGATGTTCAGCAGGAACTCGGTGGTCGACTGCATCTTGCCCGGCCCCGTGTAGGCCGCGATGGCCTTGGTGTCGAGCGTGGCCGGGTCGACGTTCATGCCATGGCCCGGCTGCAGCAGGTTGATCATCACGAGCCCGACGATGAGCGCCAGGGTGCTGACCACCTCGAAGTACAGCAGCGCCAGGCCGCCGGTGCGCCCCACCTTCTTCATGTCCTCCATGCCGGCGATGCCGAGGACGACGGTGCAGAAGATGATCGGCGCGATGATCATCTTGATGAGCTTGATGAACGCGTCGCCGAGCGGCTTCATCGCCTCCCCGGCCGAGGGCCAGAAGTGCCCGAGCAGCACCCCGATCACGATGGCCGTGATGACCTGGAGGTACAGCGACTGGTAGAACGGCTTGCGGACGGGGGACGTGGACATTCGAAGCTCCTCGTGATCACCTCCCGCGCATCATCCTCCTATTTCACGATCTACTCCCCGACCAGCCCGTTCCGGATGGCGTACACGGTCAGCTCGGAGTTGTTCGACAGCCCGAGCTTCTCCAGCACCCGCGCCCGGTAGACGCTGACCGTCTTCGGGCTCAGCGTGAGCTCGTCGGCGATGTCGGACAGCCGCTTGCCCGAGGCGATCATCACCAGGGTCTGCAGCTCCCGGTCGGACAGCTTCTCGTGGGCGGCCTCGCTCGTGGGCGTGGTCAGGCTCTCGACCAGCATCTGGGCGATCTCGGGGGTCACGTACTTGCGGCCCTGCCCCACCGTGCGCACCGCGGTGACGATCAGGCCCGGGTCGCCGCCCTTGTTGACGTAGCCGTACGCCCCGGCCCGCAGGGCGCGGATGGCGTACTGGTCCTCGGGGTACATCGAGACGACCAGCACCCGCATCGTGGTGCCCTCGTCCTTCAGCACATGCAGCACGTCGAGGCCGCTGCGGCCGGGCATGTTGATGTCGAGCACCAGCACGTCGACCTCGCCGGCGGTGCGCAGCAGCGTGCGCAGCTCGCCGTAGTCGCCGGCCTCGCCCACCACCTGGATGTCGGGCGCGTCGGAGAGGGTGTCGCGGATGCCGCGCCGGATCAGTGCGTGGTCGTCGCAGAGAATGACTTTGATCATGGGGTGGGCATCAGAGTTCGCCCCACGAGGTGGGGTCGTAGTCGTCGGCGATCGGTTCGGGCGACGCCGGCTCGGGCAGTTCCAGGTGGGCGGCGTCCTCGGTCTCGTCGACGATGTCGAGCGGGACGGACAGGATCAGCGTGGTGCCGCCCGGGCTGCTGCTCAGGTCCACCCAGCCGCCCACGGTGCCGGCACGTTCGTGCAGGCCGCGGATGCCGAACGAGCGGGCCTTCGCGAGGTCTTCGGGGTTGAGGCCGCGGCCGTTGTCGCTCACCTCGAGCGACAGCACCCCGCCGGCCAGCGAGAGGTCGATGTGGACCTCGGACGCGTTGGCGTGTTTGCTGACGTTGGTGAGCGCCTCCTGGGCCGTGCGGTAGGCCACGAGGGGCACGCCGGCCGGCAGCGACAGGTGGGCGTGCCGCGAGCGGAACTGGCAGGCGATGCCGGTGCGGCGCTCGAAGCGGCTGGTCATCCACTGCAGGGCGGCGACCAGCCCCTGCTCCAGGATGGCCGGCCGCAGGTTGTGCATGATGCGCTGGCTCGCCTCGATCGCATGGGTGACGGTCTCGAGGGCGGAGTTCACGCGGGACAGCACGTCGGGCGAGTCGGTGTGGCGGGCGATCCAGGCCAGGTCGAACTTGAGGGCCGTGAGCGACCCGCCCACGTCGTCGTGGATCTCCCGGGCGATGGCGGCGCGTTCGCCCTCCACGCTCGTCTGCAGGTGCTGCACCAGTTCGTGCACCCGCTGCTTGGACGCCCCGAGCTCCTGGTCGGCCCGCAGGCGGGCGAGGTGCACCTCGTGCACCTCCACCGCGTGCATCACGGCCGGCACCAGGCGGGACAGGTTGTTCTTCAGCAGGTAGTCGCTGGCGCCGTTGCGCATGGCCTCCACCGCCGTGTCCTCGCCGATCTCGCCCGAGACCAGGATGAAGGGGATGGGCCGGCTGCTCGCCTTGAGCAGGTCGAGGGCGATCAGCCCGGAGAAGCCGGGCAGGTTGTAGTCGGAGACGATGACGTCCCAATCCTCGGAGGGGTCGAGCGCGGCGAGGAACTCCGCCTCGGAATCGATGCGCACGGCGTCGATCTTCAGGCCACCCCGACGCAGGTGGGCCATGGTGAGGACGTGGTCCGCCTCGGAATCCTCGAGGTGAAGCAGGCGGAGCGTCTTGGGCTCGGAAGGCTTGGAGGACATGGCCGGAGTATGCCCTTCTCTCCGCCGCCCGGGCTCCTGGCGGCCGTTTTTCACGACCGGCAGGCGCTTCGTGCGATTTGGAGGGGGTTTCGGCGCGTCATTCCCCTTATGTCGCCCCCCGAACTGCCGAAAAATCCGGGCAGATGACTTCCCGTGCACCGAGGTGTTCCTTCCCGGTGGCGGCCCGTCTCCAACCTGAGTGGAGCTATATGAACGACGCGATCGACGCGAACGGCATGCCGGAATTCCCGGGCAGCAGCGGCGGGGCCTGGCCCCTCGAAGCCGCTGCCGACCTGCAGGACCACCTGATGACGGCCAGCAACGACCTGGACCGCCTGCAGACCCTGCTGTCGGACGCCTGCGACACCCTGATGCAGCGCTTCTACGGCGCCTCCGAGCAGATCCGCCAGCTGCGGTCCCATCCGCACGGTGCCGAGGAGAGCGAAGAGGTCATCTCCGGCGTCATGCAGGACCTGGGCGGCGCGGTCACCGCGCTCCAGTTCCAGGACATGGCGTCCCAGCTGATCCACCACACCCACAAACGCCTGCGCAGCTGTGTCGACCGACTGGCACGCGAGGCGTTCGCCGACGACGAAGACGGCGAGGCCGCCGCCGAGGAGCCCCCGCTCCGCCCCAATCCGGTCACCCAGGCCGAGATGGACGTGGGTTCCATCGAGTTGTTCTAAAGACAGCCTCGTTTCAACCGAAATCAACCGAGCATTCCGGAGAAAGCCATGCATTCAATCCTCGCGGTGGACGATTCTGCTTCCATGCGCCAAATGGTCTCGTTCACGCTGAAGAGCGCAGGCTACAACGTGGTCGAGGCCGTCGACGGCCAGGACGCCTATGAGAAGTCCAACGGCCGCGATTTCGACCTCGTGCTGACCGACCAGAACATGCCCCGCATGGACGGCATCAGCCTGACCAAGAAGCTGCGGGACAACCCGAAGTTCAAGACCACCCCCATCCTGATCCTGACCACCGAGTCCAGCGACCAGATGAAGCAGGCCGGCCGCTCCGCGGGCGCCACCGGCTGGCTGGTCAAGCCCTTCGACCCGGCCAAGCTGATCGAAGTGATCAAGAAGGTCGTGCGCTGAAGCGCCGAGCCTTCCCCCGAAACGAATCGAATCCATCCAGGAGCACGCCACCATGGGCGAGATGTCCTCCGAGAGCTCGTCGTCGAGCGCCGGCATCGACCTGAGTCAGTTCTACCAGGTCTTTTTTGAAGAAGCGGGCGAAAACCTCGACCGCATGGAACAGCTGCTCCTCGAGCTGAACATCGAATCGGCCGACGACGAAGAGCTCAACGCGATCTTCCGTTGCGCCCACTCGATCAAGGGTGGTGCGGCCACGTTCGGCTTCAAGGACGTCGCCGAGCTGACGCACCAGATGGAGACGCTGCTCGACAAGCTGCGCCGCCACGAACTCGCGCCCACCTCGGCCATGGTCGACGTGCTGCTGCAGTCGGGCGACGCGCTGCGCGCCCAGCTGGCCCGCCACCAGGGCAACGACGGCGACGAACTCGACACCACCGAGCTGCTGTTCAACATCCGTGCGATGTCGTCCGGCGAAGCCCCGGCCGTCAAGGCGCCGCCGGTGGTCAACGTGCCCATCGCCGCACCGTCCGTGCTCGCCGAGCCCGTCAACGAATCGGCCGCCCGCGTGATCGAACTGCGCGTCGGTCCGCTCGAGAAGCCCGAACAGGCCGACGAACTGGTCGAGCTGTTCAAGGAAATCGCCGACCTCGGCACCATCGAGCCGCTCGACAACGGCATGCCCGCCGACGGGATGCGCCGCTTCAAGATCTGCACGACCAGCACCGACAGCGACCTGCTCGACCTGTTCACGTTCCACGTGACCCGCGAACAAGTGGCCCTGCTGCCGCTCGGCCCCGGCTTCGGCTTCCACAAGGACGCCCCGGGCGCGCCGCCGGAAGAGGCTCCGGACCCCGGCTACGGCTTCTTCGACAACGCCCCGGGCGTGCCCGTCGGCGCCGCCGAGACCTCCGCCGCCCCGGCTGGCGACGTGGCCCCGGTCGCCGCGCCGGCCGCCCCGAAGGCGCGCGCCGAGAAGCCGGCCGCTGCCGCCGAAGCCTCCACGCTGCGCGTGTCCGTCGAGAAGGTCGACCAGCTGATCAACCTCGTCGGCGAACTCGTCATCACGCAGGCCATGCTCGCCCAGAACAGCCAGGGCCTCGACCCGGCGCTGTACCAGCAGCTGGCCGCCGGCCTGGCCGACCTCGACCGCAACACCCGCGATCTGCAGGAATCGGTCATGTCGATCCGCATGATCCCGATGTCGATGGTGTTCAGCCGCTTCCCGCGCATGCTGCGCGACCTGGCGGCCAAGCTCGGCAAGAAGGTCGACTTCGTCACGCTCGGTGAAGCCACCGAACTCGACAAGGGCCTGGTCGAGAAGATCACCGACCCGCTGACCCACCTCGTGCGCAACAGCTGCGACCACGGCATCGAGTCGCCGGCCGATCGCGTCGCCAAGGGCAAGCCCGAGACCGGCACCATCACGCTGTCGGCCTCGCACCAGGGCGGCTCCATCGTCATCGAAGTGCGCGACGACGGCCGTGGCCTGTCCCGCGAGAAGCTGCTGAAGAAGGCCCGCGAGCGCGGCATCCCGGCACCGGACACGATGAGCGATTCCGAGGTCTGGAACCTGATCTTCGCCCCGGGCTTCTCCACCGCCGACGTGGTCACCGACGTGTCGGGCCGCGGCGTGGGCATGGACGTGGTCAAGAAGAACATCACGGCCCTCGGCGGCACGGTCGACATCGACTCGGCCGAAGGCTACGGCATGCGCGTCTCGGTGCGCCTGCCCCTGACGCTGGCCATCATGGACGGCATGTCCGTCGGCGTGGGCGAAGAGGTCTACATCCTCCCGCTGTCGTCGGTGGTCGAGTCCTTCCAGGTGCAGGGCGACATGGTCAAGACCATCGGCGGCTCCGGCCGCGTGGTGGAAGTGCGTGACGAGTACATGCCCGTCCTCGAACTGGAGCGCGTGTTCGACGTGCCCCGCTTCGACTTCGAGCACGTGAGCGGCATCATGGTGGTGGTGGAAGCCGAAGGCGGGCGAGTCGCGCTGCTCGTCGACGAACTCCTCGGCCAGCAGCAGGTCGTCGTGAAGAACCTCGAGGCCAACTACCGCAAGGTGAACGACGTCTCGGGCGCCACGATCATGGGCGACGGCCGCGTCGCGCTGATCCTGGACGTGGGCAGCCTGGTGCGCAAGTCGCGTCACTGATCTCTCCGCCTTCCCGGCCCCCGACGGCCCGCGCTGCTCCGGCACCGCGGGCCGTCGGCATTTCGGCCCTGCCCCCCGGCGAACAGGGCCGGTTTTCCCTCGGTGATGCGATGACCGCGCGCCGCCCCTGTGCGGAAAATTCGCACATCGCCCACACGCCGTCCCTACAGGCCGGCTCGAAGCAGTCGATAGCCGATCAGGCCGGTCGCCCGAGGGCGGGCGCCACGGCCCCCATCGAAAAGGATCCACCATGTCCCTGCACTCGCTCCTCCGCACGAGCCTCGCCGCGGCCCTCTTCGCCGCCGGTGCCGTCCATGCTCAGACCGGCAACGCCACGGCCGAACAAGCCACCGCGATGGTCAAGAAGGGTGTCGCCTTCATCAAGGCCAACGGCAAGGACAAAGGCTACGCCGAGGTCTCCACCAAGGGCGGCCAGTTCACCGACCGCGACCTGTACCTCGTCGTCTACGGCCTCGACGGTGTCGTGCGCGCCCACGGCGCCAACGAGAAGATGGTGGGCAAGAACCTCATCGACCTGAAGGACGTGGACGGCAAGCCGTTCGTCAAGGAACGCGTCGACCTCGCCCAGTCCAAGGGCACGTTCTGGCAGGACTACAAGTTCACCAACCCGGTCAGCAAGAAGATCGAACCGAAGCGCATGTACTGCGAGAAGCTGGACGACGCGGTCGTCTGCGGCGGCATCTACAAGTGACGGTGAACCCCGGGCAGCCCGGCCAGCCGGGCCCCCCGCCCGGTGCACAAGGAACACGATGAAACTGAGCGCAAAACTGATGGTGGCCCCCGCGGTGGGCGGCGTGATGCTGATGCTGGTCCTCGGCGCCTCGCTCGCGGTCCTGCACACCTACAAGAGCAAGAGCGCGATGGCCCACGCCATCGTGCTGCAGAGCCACGCGAAGGCCTCGGGCGTGCAGTCCGAGCTGAGCGACGTGCGGGCCCAGGTGTTCCGCACCGTGGCCATCGTCGGGTCCCTCGACGAGATGATCGTCACGTCCACCCGCAAGCAGCTGGGCCGCCGGCTGGAAGTCATCGGCGAGGCCGTCGCGAAGGCGGCCGAGGAGTCGGTCGACCCGGTCGTGAAGGAGCAGCTCACCGCCTTCGGCGCCGAGATGGCCAAGTACCGGAAGGCCTCCGACGCGGCCATCGACATGTCCACCGTAGACCCCAACACCGGCATCGCCGCGCTGGAGACGGCCGAGGAACACTTCCGCACGCTGAGCCGCACGCTCGAAACCGTGCTGGCCCGGGTCGAGGAGCGCACGGTCGAGGTCAACCAGCAGCTCGAGCGCGCAGCGATGATCGCCGCCGCCGGCCTGCTCGCGCTGGGCCTGCTGGCCATCGCCGGCACGCTGGGCTTCGCCTGGGTCACCCAGCGGCGCATCACGAGGAACATCCGCACTGCGGTCGACGCCACGGGCCAGGTGGCCGACGGTCGCCTCGACCTCACCCCCGACAGCCGCGACAGCGACGAGGTGGGTGACCTGATCCGGGCACTGGGCCGCATGGTCACGCAGCTGCGCTCGTCGCTGCAGACGGTGCAGCAGGCGTCCGACTCCATCGGCACCGCCAGCGCCGAGATCGCCACCGGCAACCAGGACCTGAGCGCCCGCACCGAACAGACCGCGTCGAACCTGCAGCAGACCGCCTCGTCGATGGAGCAGCTCACGGGCACCGTGCGCCAGAGCGCGGAATCCGCGTCCCAGGCCAACCAGCTCGCCGCGTCGGCCGCCGAGGTGGCCGCCCGCGGTGGGGCGAAGGTGTCCGAGGTGGTCAGCACCATGGACGAGATCAATGCCAGCTCGAAGAAGATCTCCGACATCATCGGGGTCATCGACGGCATCGCCTTCCAGACCAACATCCTCGCGCTCAACGCGGCCGTGGAAGCCGCCCGGGCGGGCGAACAGGGCCGCGGCTTCGCCGTGGTGGCCTCCGAGGTGCGCAGCCTGGCCCAGCGCTCGGCCAACGCCGCCAAGGAGATCAAGGGCCTGATTAACGCCTCGGTCGAGAGGGTCGAGTCGGGCTCGCGCCTCGTGGCCGACGCCGGCCAGACCATGAACGAGATCGTGGGCAGCGTGCAGCGGGTGTCCGACATCATCGGCGAGATCACCGCCACGTCGGCCGAGCAGAGCGACGGCATCGGCCAGGTCAGCTCGTCCGTCACCCAGCTCGACCAGATGACGCAGCAGAACGCCGCGCTCGTGGAAGAGTCCGCCGCGGCCGCCGAAAGCCTGAAGGACCAGGTGGTCCGGCTGCGCCAGATCGTGAACAAATTCCAGTTGGGCGCCTGAACCCGCCCTTCCCCTCCCGCTTTCCCTTCAGTCGCACAGAACGGTGCCGATAGTCAAGGCCATACGCCCCACCGGCACCCCACCCATCCCAGAGGATTTCACATGGACATGATTCACGAAGCCGCCCACGTCGCCCGCAGCGAAGCCGCTCGGGCCGCACTGGCCTCCCAGTCGGGCAGCGAGTTCCTGACCTTCCGCCTCGGCGCGGAAGAGTACGGCATCGACATCCTGAAGGTCCAGGAAATCCGTTCGTACGAAGCCCCCACCCGCATCGCGAACGCCCCGTCGTTCGTCAAGGGTGTGGTCAACCTGCGCGGCGTGATCGTCCCGATCGTCGACCTGCGCCTGAAGCTCGGATGCGAGTCCGCCGAGTACAACGACTTCACCGTCGTGATCGTGCTGAACGTGCGCGGCCGCGTCGTGGGCGCCGTGGTGGATTCGGTGTCCGACGTGCTCGAACTGAGCCAGGACTCCATCCGCCCCGCCCCGGAAATGGCCTCGGCCGTCGACACCTCGTTCATCACCGGCATCAGCAACGTCAACGAACGCATGCTGATCCTCATGGACATCGAAGCCCTGATGGCCAGCGCCGACATGGGCCTGTTCGACGCCTAAGGTCTCCTCCTCCTCCGTCCCCGCGCCAGCTCCAGGGCGCCAGCCACCTTTCGGAACCGGGCTCGCGCCCTGTTTCGTTCATCGGTGGCATTTTTTTGCCGAATTTCCGACGATGAACCTGAACAACCTTCCGATCGCACAGCGCCTGTGGGGCGCCATCCTCTTCCTCCTGGTCGCCATGCTCGCCATCGCGGGAGGCACCATCTGGCGCGCCAACGCCATCGCCGCGGCCAGCACCGCCGAGATCGACCAGCGCCAGGACGTGCTCGCCAAGGCGCTGACCTGGCAGGGCCTGACCGACACCGCCGTCACGCGCGGCATGGCGTCGTCCATCAGCGCCGACAACGCCGTCGGTGAACTCTTCAAGGAAAACCTGGCCAAGGACACCCCGCGCATCACCAAGCTGCGCAAGGACCTGATGGACCAGGCCACCGATGCCGACGACCTCGCCGCGCTGAAGGAGATCCAGGGCTTCGGCGCCGCCCTCGTGGCCGCCAGCAAGAAGGCGAGCGAGCTCAAGGCGAGCGGCGACTTCGCCGGCGCAGCCGCGCAGGTGCGCGGCGAGTACACCGCCACCGCCCTCGCCTACACCGGTGCCATCGCCAAGTTCGGCGAACTGCAGCAGGCCAAGGCCGACAAGGCCGCCGCCGACAGCGTCGCCGCCCGCAAGCAGACCCTGGTGCTCGGCACCGTGGGCGCCGTCGTGATCATCGGCCTCGGCATGTTCGTCGCCGCCGTGCTGGTGCGCTCGATCCGCGTGCCGCTGCAGCGTTCCATCGAGGTGGCCGGCGCCATCGCCGAGGGCGACCTGACCCGCAGCATCACCACCGACCGCGCCGACGAGTTCGGCGCGCTGATGAAGTCGCTGCAGCACATGAACGAGTCGCTCGGCCGGGTGGTGGGCAACGTGCGCTCGTCCACCGACAGCATCACCACCGCCTCGAGCGAGATCGCCAGCGGCAACACCGACCTGTCGAGCCGCACCGAGCAGACCGCGTCGAACCTGCAGCAGACCGCCTCGTCGATGGAACAGCTCACCGGCACCGTTCGCCAGAGCGCCGACGCCGCCCGCCAGGCCAACCAGCTCGCCTCGTCCGCTGCCGAAGTGGCCGCCCGCGGGGGCTCGGTGGTGTCGGAAGTGGTCAGCACGATGGACGAGATCAACGCCAGCTCGAAGAAGATCTCCGACATCATCGGCGTCATCGACGGCATCGCTTTCCAGACCAACATCCTCGCACTGAACGCCGCGGTGGAAGCCGCCCGCGCCGGCGAACAGGGCCGCGGCTTCGCGGTCGTGGCCTCCGAGGTGCGCAGCCTGGCCCAGCGCTCGGCCAACGCCGCCAAGGAGATCAAGGGCCTGATCAACGCCTCGGTCGAGAAGGTCGAATCGGGCTCGCGCCTGGTGGCCGACGCCGGTCAGACGATGAGCGAGATCGTGGGCAGCGTGCAGCGCGTGACCGACATCATCGGCGAGATCACCGCCGCGTCGTCGGAACAATCCGAAGGCATCGGCCAGGTCAACACCGCCGTCACGCAGCTCGACCAGATGACGCAGCAGAACGCGGCGCTGGTGGAAGAGTCGGCCGCGGCCGCCGAGAGCCTGAAGGACCAGGCGCAGCGTCTTGCGGAAGTGGTGGCTGTGTTCAAGCTCTGAACCGGGCGACCACCCAACGACGAAGCCCCGGCATGCCGGGGCTTTTTCTTTGGCGTCGTTCCAGTGAAACGAGGCGAACGAAAAAACACGTCACCCCGGCGCAGGCCGGACCCGGGGCCTGGCGCGCGAACGACGCGTCACCGCAGAACCCGATGCCATCGCGTGCAGGCGGCCAAGCCTGCGCTCAGCAGGATGTTCCGCCTTCCGCGGAACGACGTGAGTGGCTCGATTGAACCGAGCGCCCACGAAGGCAGACCCCGCGAGTCAGGGCCTGGCGAGAAGTCCTGGCGCCATCGAGTCCTCGGCCCCCGCCGCGCGAGTCCCGCGTAGCCGAAGCGGCAGAGCCGTACAAGCCGAAGCTGGTGTTCAGGTGCTTTGTTGGTTCCTTATTTGCACCAGCAAATAAGGGACTCGCCCGCCGGGGCGAACTCCCGGCGCGGTCTCACTCACGAGGGGAACGGTCGCGCGCGCAGCCGGCACGGCCTGATGGGCATCACCATCAGCGCGCAGCACAAGGCCCAGGGTCCCGGCCTGCGCCGGGATGACAGGGAGTGATTGCAATGCGCTCGGACCGGCGCTCAGGCCTCCGCCACCTGCGCCTCCCCCACCGCCGCCATCAGCCGATCCAGGCTCAGCACGGTCAGCATCCCCCCCTGCCCACCCACCTCACCCGACAACAGGTGCAACGGCGACCCATCCACCGGCGACTGCCACGCCTGCAGCGACGCGGGCGCCACCGCCAGCACGTCACCGAGCGCTTCCACCCGCAACGCGATGCGCCGCCCGCGCGGCGCACGGCAGACGATCAGCGGGCCGTCACCGCGCGGTGCAGGCCGGTTCGTGAGCCAGGCGGCGAGGTCCACCACGGCGATCATCTCGTCCTGCCACGGCACGAGGCCCAGCACGTGCGGCCGGGCGTTCGGCAGCGGCGTGACGTGGCGCGCGGACAGGCCCTGCTCCACCGATTCGGCGGCCAGCCCGTGCCATGCACCCGCCACCACGAAGGTGGCGATGTCGCGCGGGTTCGCCCCGGCGGCCGGGCCACGGGCCTCGAAGCCCCCGACGTCACCGGCCTCACCCGACTGCCGCTGGCCGAGGCGCATCAGCACCACCGCCATCAGGTCGTCCGGGCGACGGTCGCCGCTGCTGCGGTACTCGCGGTAGCCGCTCGACTGTCCGACACCCATCGCGTACATCACGCCATCGATCTCAACGACCTCGTGGACCGAGGCCCCGCGTTCGCCGGACAGCAGGGCCGCGGGCACCGGGGCCACCGCGCCGACGGCGAACCGCTCGTCCGTGGCGGCGACGACCCGGCCGCCGCGGTCGACCAGCAGGCCGCTCGCGCCGGGCACCTCGGGCAGTGCGTCCCTCAGCATCGTGGTGAACTGCGCGGCGCCGTCGAACACGATCGCCACGCCGCCCGCGGTCCCGAGGGACGCCGTGTAGACCAGGGTCGGCGCGCCACCGGCCAGCGGCGCGGGCTCGTGCGGGGTCACGTGGTACGCCTGCGGGTCCCGCAGCGCGAGTGTCGCGCGCACGAGCGAACTGTCCAGCGGCTGCCCGACGAGGTCCACGCGGGACGGGTCCGACACGGCCACGACCGTGCCCTGCGCGTCGAACAGCACCAGCAGCGAGTAGACGGTGTAGAGGCCGTTGATGTGTGCCAGCACGTCGCCCGCACGCGCCGCGGCGGCGGGATCCTTGAGCGCCTGGCCGAGGTCGTCGCTGAGCGCCCACCAACGGCAGTCGTTCGCACGTTCGTAGAGGTTGCGGTCGACGATCTCGATCGCGAGCCCCGCCTGGAAGCGGGCCTGCGACAGGATGGACGACAGCGCGGTGGCCTGCAGCCGCGCGATGGCGTCGCGGAACACGGTGCGGATGCGGTCGCCGGTGGCGCTCACCTCCTTCAGCAGCGCAGCGGCCAGCCCGTTCGCGGCCTGGCCGGCGGTGCCGCGGCCGAGCTGCAACTTGCCGTTCCACACGGACTGCGCGAGCGCCCGCTGGATGCCCTCGGCCTGCAGCGGGATGCCGCGGAGTTCCTCGTCGAAGACGTCGCGCGTGTCGAGGTCCCGTGCGAGGGGCGTGCCGTTCTCCTGGCCCACGTCCGGGAACGCGAGGTCCGCCGGCACGAGCGCGAGGCCGGTCCAGCCGGGACCGGCGTAGCCCTGGAAGCCGGTGGCCGGCGCACGCACGGCGAGGTAGTCGCGGCCGGCCAGGCGCACGACGTGGCGGCCCGCCGGCACCGGCGGCACGCTCACGCCGACCGGCAGCTGCCAGGTGTCGGAACTGGCCGTGACCCGGCCCTGCCCGTCCAGCAGGGCGACCACCGACCCGCCGTGGTCGTCGGACAGCCGCGCGAACAGGCGCGCCATCTCGTCGTCGAAGCGGAACGACAGGCACAGCACGCCGCCGCCCGGGATCGCCGCGGCGTACAACAGGCCGCGGCGGCCGTCGAGCAGCGAACTCGTGCCGAAGCGCTCCACGTACGGCACGCCGGGGCGCTGCGCCTCGGCCACCCAGGCCTCGTCGCAACGGGTGCCCGCGGCCGAGCGGTCCAGCCGGGCCAGCACCGAGCCGGCACCGTCGAGCACGACCACGTCGTCGTACACCGAGTACTTGGCGACGTAGGCGGCGAAGCGGGCCTCGAGGGCCTCGCGCTCGAGGCGGCCGGCCACCAGGTCGCGCACCGCGGCGTCGGTCGACAGGAACCCGACATCGGCCGTGCGCTCGAACAGGTTGCGCACCAGCACGTCGATGGCCACCTGGGCCGTGCCCCGCAGCGACTGCAGCGCGTCGCGCAGCTGCTGGCGCGCGAGGCTGTCGAGCAGCACGTGGCTCAGCGACTGGAACTGCTCGCGGGTCTGCGCGATCTCGGCCATCGAGCCGCTCATCTGCCCCAGCAGCGCGAGCGTGTCCCACGTGCCGTGCAGGCGCTGCAGCGTCTCGCGGTACTCATCCACCAGGCCCATGCGAGCCACCAACGGGGCCACGCTGGGGTCGAACGGCACACCCTTGCGCCACACCTTGCTCATCACCACTCCTCGGGGAACGGAATCTGTTTCGGAAGCCGGAGGCGACAGACCCCGCGTGGCGAACCACGCGGGGTCTCGGGCCTTCCGGAATTTCGGCCCGCGAGGGGCCGGCTTGATGGTCTCAGTGCCCCGCGGACCCCCGATGCGCCCACCCGGTCGTGCGTTTTTCCACCACGGCGAAGAGTTCGTACATCAGCATCGCCATCGCACCCACGACCACGAGGCCTGCGAACGCGAGGCCCATCTGCATCGACGACCCGGCCGAGATCAGCAGGTAGCCGATGCCTTCGTTGGCCGCCGTCATCTCCGACACCGTGGTGCCGACGAAGGCGAGCGTGATCGCCACCTTGAGCGACGCGTAGAAGTACGGCATCGAGCGCGGCAGGCCCACCTTGATCAGCACGTCCCAGCGCTTGGCGCCCAGCACGCGCAGCACGTCCTCCAGCTCGGGCTCGAGCGTGGCGAGCCCCGTGGCGATGTTCACGGTGATCGGGAAGAACGAGATCAGGAAGGCCGTCAGCACCGCCGGGCCCACGCCGATGCCGAACCACACGACGAGGATCGGCACGAAGGCCGCCTTCGGCAGCGCGTTGAAGGCCGTCATCAGCGGGTACATCGCGGCGTACGCGAGGCGCGAGCTGCCGATCAGGAACCCGAGCAGCACGCCCACCACGATCGACAGGCCGAAGCCCACCATCGTGACCCAGAAGGTGCGCCACGCGTGCGCACCGATCACCGAGTGGTGTTCCCACAGCTGGCGCGCGATGGTCGACGGCGACGGGAAGATGAAGTCGGAGATGTCGAAGCCGCGGCACAGCAGCTCCCACAGCACGAGCACGGCCACGAGCAGCACCCACGGCGCCCACTGTTCACGTTGCTTGCGGGTCATTGCGCCACCTCCACGGAGGCGTTGCCCAGGGGCTTGCGGATCGCGCCGATGTGTTCACGCAGCTCGAGCACGATGTCGGTGAACTCCTTCGAGTACGTGACGGCCAGCTCGCGCGGACGCGGCAGCTCGATCTCGCGGCGCACGAGCAGGCGGCCCGGGCTGCGGCTCATCACGTAGACGGTGTCGGCGAGGAACACCGCCTCGCGCAGGTCGTGCGTGACCAGGATGACGTTGAACTTCTGCACGGTCCACAGGTCGCGCAGGATGCACCACAGCTCCTCGCGCGTGAACGCGTCGAGCGCGCCGAACGGCTCGTCGAGCAGCAGCATCTTGGGTTCGTGGATCAGCGCGCGGCAGATCGACGCACGCTGCTGCATGCCGCCCGACAGCTGCCACGGGAACTTGTCCTCGTAGCCGCCGAGGCCCACGCTCTGCAGCAGCTTGCGGGCCTTCTCTTCATATTCGGCGCGGCGGGCGCGGAACTGCGAGCGGTGCGGCTCGACGATCTCGAGCGGCAGCAGCACGTTCTGCAGCGTCGTGCGCCAGGGCAGCAGCGACGACGACTGGAAGGCCATGCCGGTGATCTTGAGCGGGCCGGTGACGTGCTGGCCGTCGATCAGGATGTTGCCCCGCGACGGCATCTTGAGCCCCGTCGCGAGTTTCATGAAGGTGGACTTGCCACAACCCGACGGGCCGACGATGGCGATGAACTCGCCCTGCTCGACCTTCATCGAGATGTCTTCGACCGCGAACTGGGACTTCGCCAGCAGCTCGTCGTTGTACGCGAGCCAGACGTTGCTGAAATCTACGAATGCCATGGAAAGGTCCGGAACGAAAGACGGGCGCCCGCGCGGAGCGCCCGCAAGGACGTCACTTCTTCTTGAAGATGTCGCGCTCGGCGGCCGACGGCAGGAACGCATCGGTCCACACGGCGGTGGCGCTCACGCGCTCCTTCGTGCCGAAGGCGTCGGACACCTGGCTGGCCATCAGGCTCAGGCGGCCCGGGTTGACGGTGCCGAAGCCTTCGGCGCGCGCGTCGGGCGTGACCACGGTCGCGTCGAGGGCCATGTTCAGGCGGCGCAGCTCCAGGGCCTCGTTGATGATGCCGTCACGTGCCTTGACCGTCGCGATGCCGGCCTTCGGGTCGGCGATGGTGTCCTTCACGCCCTTCGTGAACGCGCGCAGGAACGCCTTCACGGCCTCGGGGTTCTTCTTCAGGAACGACTCGGAGGCGATCACCACGTTGCCGTACAGCTTCACGCCGTACTGCGGGTACGGCAGGATCACCACGTCGTCGGCCTTCACGCCACGGGCCTCGAGGTTCAGCAGCGACGTGAACGAGAAGCCGGTGATGGCGTCGATGTCGCCGCGCACGAGCATGGTCTCGCGCAGCGGCGGGTCCATCGCGGTCCACGCCACGTTGGTCACCTGGTTCGCCTTCGCGAAGATGGGCCAGGCCTTGCGGCCGGCGTCGAACACCGGGGCGCCGAGCTTCTTGCCGCTCAGGTCGGCCGGCGTCTTGATGCCCGACTTCTTCAGCGCCAGCACCGCGGCCGGCGTGTTGTTGTAGACCATCATCACGGCCACCGGCTTGTTCGGCGCCGTGGGGTTGTTCGCGTGGAACTCCATCAGCGCGGCCAGGTCGGCGAAGCCCATGTCGTACGTGCCCGAGGCCACGCGGGTGACCGTGCCGCCCGAGCCGTTGCCGGCGTCGATCGTGACGTCGAGCTTCTCGGCCTTGAAGTGGCCCTTGGCCGCCGGCACGAGGAACAGCGCCGCGGGGCCTTCGAAGCGCCAGTCGAGCTGGAACTTGACCGGCGTTTCCTGAGCGTGGACGACGGGGGCGGCGAAGGCGAACAGCGAGGCAGCGAGGGTGGCAAGCAGGCTGCGTTTGGTCAGGGCCATTGCGGGAGAACTCCAACGAGGGTGGGAAGAATTGTTGGAGGAGACCTTCTGCAAGAACCATGCGCACGTTAACGCACCGTCACAGTGCGCGCCATGGTGGTGCAATGCTCAAGGGCCGGGCGCGGCGCCCCACGATGCGGCGCCATCGACCCTGACGGCATCGGGTGCACACCGGTCCGCCTACAGTCCGGCCCATGGGCATGCTCGTGTGGGAATGGCTGGAACGACCCGGACTCGACGTGGCGGTGGTGTCGCGCGAGCCGGGCGGCTTGCATCGGGTGGAGGGACACGCGGTCGTCGCGTGGGACGGCGACACGCTCGACCTGCGCTATCAGCTGACCTGCGACCCCGACTGGGTCTTCCGCGATGTCACGCTGTGCACGGCCCTCGGCAGTGCCATGCACCACCTCACCCTGTGCCACGACGAGGCCGGCTGGTGGGCCGACGGCCAGGCGCGCCCCGACCTCGCCCGGGCGGTCGACATCGACATCATGGCCACCCCGCTCACCAACACGCTGCCGATCCGCCGCTCGGCCTGGGCACCCGGGCAGCGCCACGACTTCACGATGGCGTACATCCGCCTGCCCGAGCTGGTGGTGGTGCCGGTGGCCCAGCGTTACACCGCGCTGGAGCCGGGGCACTTCCGCTACGAGCTCGTGCCGGGCGCGTCGTACGCGGCGCCGTCGGACGCGCCGGGCTACCACCGTGTCGACGACGGCTTCACCGCCGAGCTGGAGGTCGATGCCGACGGCTTCGTGCGGCACTACCCGCCGTACTGGCGGCGCCGTCCCACGGCGTGATCAGGCCTCGGGCGCCGGGCGGGACTGCTTCCACCGCACCGCCCAGGCGGTGAGCGGCGAGAAGGCCGTGGTGAGTTCGACCCCCATCGGCGTCAGCGCGTACCCGCCCTCCCCGCGTTCGACCAGCCCGGCCTCGCGCAACTCGGCGAGGCGCTGATTCAGCACGCTCGGCGACACCTCGCCGCACTGCGTCTGGAGCGCGCGGAAGGTCAGCGTCGCCGCCTTCAGCTCCCACAGCAGGCGCAGCGTCCAGCGGCGCTGCAGGATGTCCATCGCCTCGTTGATGGCGGACTTGGCGAACTGGACGGCTTCGGGCGACGGGGTGCTCATGGCGGCAATGCTACCAAAACAGTAGCAAATCGGACGAAGCCGTGCCATGCTACGGATTCCATAGCAAACGGAGACCTCCCATGCAGCGCATCGCCCCCGCCCTCCCGCCTCACCCGCCGCAGGTCCAGGCGGCACTCGACCACCTCACGCCACCGGGCGCCGATCCGCTGGTGCTCTTTCGAACCCTCGCCCGCTCGCCGCGGGTCTTCGGCAAGTTCCTGGCCGGCTCGCTGCTCGACCCCGGTCCGCTCTCGCTGCGTCACCGCGAGATCGTGATCCTGCGCACCTGCGCGCTGAACTTCTGCGAGTACGAGTGGGGTGTGCACGTCACGTTCTTCGGGCGGAAGGCGGAGTTCACCGACGAGCAGGTCGCCGCCACCGTGCTCGGCGGGCCAGCCGGCTGGACGGACGCCGAAGCCGCGCTGCTGGCCAGCTGCGACCGCCTCCACGCGGCCAGCCGCCTGGACGACGCCACCTGGGAACGCCTCCACGGGTTCTTCGACGACACCCAGGTGCTGGAGATCCTGGCCTTGGCGGGCTTCTACCGCACGGTCAGCCTGGTCGCCAACGGGCTGCGATTGCCGCTGGAACCCGGGGTGGCCCGCTTCCCGGCTTGACCCATCCAGATCCAGAAGTTATCATTAACACTCGCAAGTCGATCCAACGGTTATGTTGGATCGCCCTCGCACTACTCGCGGATCTTCGAATCCCGTCGCGGTGCAGGTCTCTTTTTTTCTCCCGCCGGGCCCTTCGCCCGGCACTCCGGCCGGTTCTTCCAGCCCCATTGCCACGCCAGGCTCGTCCGGGCGGCGACCCTTTGACCAGGCCCGCCGTCCGTCCCCGAAGCCTTCCGCGGGCACTGGCTTCGCCCTTCGTGTCTTCAGTGCCCGTCGGCAGCCCTCGCGGCTGATGGCGTGACCGCCGCCGTCCCCACGGGAACGGCGTCCTGTCCACCCTTCACGAAAGGAGCCACGGCACATGGCCAAGTCCATCCACATCGATCACGTCTTCAAGGTCTTCGGCGACCACCCGGAAGACGCCCTCGCGCTCGTGCGCCAGGGGCTCTCCAAGCAGGAGATCCTCGCGCGCAGCGGCCAGTCGATCGGCGTGTTCGACGCGTCCTTCGAGATCCAGGCCGGGGAGATCTTCGTGATCATGGGCTTGTCGGGCTCGGGCAAGTCGACGCTCGTGCGGCTGCTCAACCGGCTGATCGAACCCACGGCCGGGCGCATCGTGATCGACGGTGACGACATCAACGGCCACACCGATGCGAAGCTGCGCGCGCTGCGCCGCAAGGACATCGGCATGGTGTTCCAGTCCTTCGCGCTGATGCCGCACATGACCGTGCGCGACAACACCGCCTTCGGCCTCGAGTTGGCCGGGGTGGGCCGCCAGGAGCGGCTCGTGGCCGCCGACCTGGCCCTCGCGCAGGTGGGCCTCGCCGGCTGGGGCGACAGCTACCCCGACGAACTCTCGGGCGGCATGCAGCAGCGCGTGGGCCTGGCCCGCGCGCTGGCCTCGGATCCCGCCATCCTGCTGATGGACGAAGCCTTCTCGGCGCTCGACCCGATCATCCGCTCCGAGATGCAGTCGGAGCTGCTGCGGCTGCAGCAGGTGCGCCGCCGCACCATCGTCTTCATCTCGCACGACCTCGACGAAGCGATGCGCATCGGCGACCGCATCGCGATCATGAAGGACGGCGAGGTGGTGCAGGTGGGCACGCCCGACGAGATCCTGCGCCACCCGGCCGACGACTTCGTGCGCAGCTTCGTGCGCGGCGTCGACGCCGCGGCGGTGTTCAAGGCCTCGGACATCGCGCGCCAGCCACTCACGCTCATCGCCGAACACCAGGATCGCGGCGCCCGCGCGGCGCTCAAGCAGCTGGAGGACCAGGACCGCGACTTCGCCTACGTGCTGAGCCCGTCGAAGCGCTACCTGGGCACCGTGTCCGCCGACACGCTGCGCGCGGCCCTCGACGGCCACGTGGGCCCGCTCGGCCTGCAGCACGCGTTCCTCGACGGCCTGGAGCCGATCACCGCGGACGCCGCCGTGGCGGGCCTCGTGGGCCAGGTGGCCCAGTCACCGTGCGCGGTGCCGGTCGTCGCCGGCGACGGGCGCTTCTGCGGCGTGATCAGCAAGACCACGCTGCTCAAGTTCCTCGACCGCGACACCCCGCCGATCGAACCCGCCACACGCCCCGCCGCGGCCCTCGCCCACTGAACCGAAGGAGTCCCCCATGAACGACATGCCTCAGACCGTCGACCTGGCGACACCCTCCCAGTTTTTCGTCCCGACCCCGCAGCCGCCCGCACTCGACCCGTGGGAAGCGCTGGCCGCCGCGCCGGATGCGACGACGTCCACCGCGTGGCTCGACGCACCCGCCGACCCGACGGCCCTCGCCACCCCAACCGTCCACCCGCTGCAGCAGTTGCTCGACGGTTCGCTGCCGCTGGAAGGCTGGATCAACCAGGGCCTCGGCTGGACCGTCGAACACCTGCGCCCCTTCTTCCAGACGGTGCGCGCGCCCATCGACGGCACGCTGACTTCAGTGCAAGGCCTGCTCCACGCCCTGCCCCCGCTGCCGATGCTCGCACTGATCACGCTGCTGGCCTGGCAGTTCGCCGGCCGCAAGATCGCGGTCGGCACGGGCCTCTCGCTGCTGGCGGTGTCGGCCCTGGGCATCTGGTCCGAGGCGATGGTGACGCTGTCGCTCGTGCTGACCTCGCTGCTGTTCTGCCTGCTGGTGGGCCTGCCGCTCGGCGTGCTGCTGGCCAGCAGCGACCGCGCCCAACGGTTCATGCGCCCGGTGCTCGACGCGATGCAGACCACGCCCGCCTTCGTGTACCTCGTGCCGGTGGTGATGCTGTTCGGCATCGGCAACGTGCCCGGGGTCATCGTGACCATCGTGTTCGCGATCGCGCCGCTCGCGCGCCTCACGAACCTGGGCCTGCGCCAGGTGCGCCCCGACCTGATCGAGGCCGCCCGCGCCTTCGGCGCCTCGCCGTGGCAGATGCTCGTGAAGGTGCGGCTGCCGCTCGCGATGCCGTCGATCATGGCCGGCATCAACCAGGCGCTGATGCTGTCGCTGTCGATGGTGGTGATCGCGTCGATGATCGCCGTGGGTGGCCTCGGCCAGATGGTGCTGCGCGGCATCGGGCGGCTGGACATGGGCCTCGCGACCGTCGGCGGCCTCGGCATCGTGCTGCTCGCGATCACGCTCGACCGCCTGACCCAGGCGATGGGCCAGCCGCGCCGCGGCGGCCACCGCTGGTGGCACGGCGGCCCGGTGGGTTTCCTGCTGCGGGGGCTGCAGCGCCTGCTGCGCCCGGCCCGCCCCGAAGAAGCCGAACCGGCCCCCGCGCTGAAGGAGTCCTGAGCATGCGAACCACCCGTTCCCTCGTGCGCCACCTGCTGGGCGGCGCCCTCCTCGCCTTCGGCATCGCCACCCAGGCACTCGCCGGGGCCCTGCCCGGCCAGGGCATCACGGTGCAACCGCTGAAAAGCTCGCTCGCGGAAGAGGCGTTCCAGACGCTGCTGGTGAACCGCGCGCTCGAGAAGCTCGGCTACACCGTGCTGCCGATGAAGGATCTGGAGCCGGCCACCGAACACCTGGCCATCGCCAACGGCGACGCCACGTTCATGGCCAACCACTGGCACCGCCTGCACGCGTCGTTCTACGAGAACAGCGGCGGCGATGCGAAGCTCGTGCGGAGCGGCGTGTACGCCGAGGGCGCGGTCCAGGGCTACCTGATCGACCGGGCCACGGCCGAGCGCCACGGCATCTCCCGCATCGACCAGTTGAAGGACCCCGCGATCGCGAGGCTCTTCGACACCGACGGTGACGGCCGCGCCGACCTCACGGGCTGCAACCCCGGTTGGGGCTGCGAGCAGGCCATCGAGCAGCACCTCGCCGCCCACGGCCTGCGCGACCACATCACGCACCGCCAGGGCAGCTACGCGGCGCTGATGGCCGACACGATGACCCGCTACAAGCAGGGCCAGCCGATCCTGTACTACACGTGGACACCGTACTGGGTCAGCGCCGTGCTGCGCCCGGGCTCGGACGTCGTGTGGCTGCTGATGCCGGCGGGCGGTGCCTCGGACACGCGCCAGCCGAACGGCAAGGACTACGGCTTCCCCGCCGACCAGCAGCAGATCGTGGCGAACCGGGCCTTCATCGAGAAGAACCCGGCGGCCGCGCGCCTCTTCGAGGTCATGCGGCTGCCCATCGCCGACATCAACGCGCAGAACCTGCGCATGAGCCAGGGCGCCAACACCCAGCGGGATGTCGAGCGCCACGCCGACGGCTGGATCCGCGCGCACCAGCCCGTGTTCGACGGGTGGATCGCGGAGGCCCTCGCCGCGGCGCGCTGACGCCAGGCGTCAGAAGGTTTCCCAGTCGTCGCTCGCCGGCGCGGCGACCGCGGGCGCCGGGGACGGTGCCGTGGCGACGGGAGCCGGCGCCGCTGCGGGCTGCGGCTTCAGCACCGGCTTCGGTGCAGCCACACGGGCCACCGGCGTCACCGCCGCGGGACGCACCGGCACCGGCGCGGGCGCCGGGACCGGACGGGCCTCACCCCGCGCCAGCTGGAACACGCTCACGAGCTGCACCAGCTTGTCGGCCTGGACGCTCAGGCTGCTGGCGGCCGCCGCCGATTCCTCGACGAGCGCGGCGTTCTGCTGCGTCATCTGGTCGAGCTGGTTGACCGCCTCGTTGACCTGCGAGATGCCCTGGCCTTGCTCCTGCGTGGCCGTGCCCATCTCGCCGATCAGGTCGGCGACGCGGCGCACCTGCCCCACGAGGTCGTCCATCGTGCTGCCGGCCTCGTTGACCAGCTGGGAGCCGGCCTCGACCTTCGTCACGCTTTCGCCGATCAGCGACTTGATCTCCTTCGCGGCCTCGGCGCTGCGCTGCGCGAGCGAACGCACTTCACCCGCGACGACCGCGAAGCCGCGACCCTGTTCGCCCGCGCGCGCGGCTTCCACCGCGGCATTGAGGGCCAGGATGTTCGTCTGGAACGCGATGCCGTCGATCACGCCGATGATGTCGCCGATCTTGCGCGAGCTGCCCGTGATCTCCTCCATCGTCTGCACGACGTTGCGCACGACCTCGCCGCCGCGCGTGGCGGTCACGCTCGCGGACTGGGCCAGCTGCGACGCGGCACCCATGGTGTCGACGCTCTGCTTGATCGTGGAGTTCATCTCCTCCATCGACGCCGCGGTCTCCTCGAGGTTCGACGCCTGCTCCTCGGTGCGCTGGCTCAGGTCCGCGTTCCCCGAGGCGATCTGGCTCGCGCCCGTGGCGATCGATTCGCTCGACTGGCGCACCTGGCTCACGAGGTCGGCCAGGCGGGCGCGCATGGCGTCCATCGCGGCCAGCACGCTGGTCTCGTCACCGGCCTTCAGGTTCACCGACACGGCCAGGTTGCCCTTCGCCACTTCCTGCGCGATCTCGGCCGCATAGGCCGGCTCGCCGCCCAGCTGGCGCATGATCGAACGCACGAGCCACGTGCCCAGCACGCAGCCGCCCACCACGGCCAGCAGGATCAGGCCCGACAGCATCCAGAACGTGCGGTCCACCGCCGCGGCGGCGGACTCGGTGTCGAGGCGGGCCAGTTCTTCCTGGCGCTTGGCGGCGTCCAGCAGCACGGTGCGCACCGCGATGTGCAGGCGGGCGCTGTCCTTGTGCAGCTCGGTCATCGCGTTCGGATCGTTCCGGTCGGCCATGGCCTGGATGTTCGCGACGGCCGCCTTGTACTCGGCCCACGTCGACTCGAGCTTGCCGCCCAGTGCGCGCAGCTCGGCGTCGTCCGGCTCCTTCTTCAGGAGGTCCATCGCGTCGAGCACCGACTTCTCGCTGTCCTCGTTGAACTTCAGTTCGCCCGCGCGCGCCTTGGCGTCGGTGTTCCAGATGTAGACGTACATGCGCCGGAAGTGCGTGGCGCCCTGGCGGGCGGCGTCGACGACGATGCGCAGCGGCTGCACCGTGTCGGTGTACATCGCCCGCTGCTGGTGGCTCAGGGTCCGGAGCTGCTGCATCCCGATGGCGCCCACGGCGAGCAGGGTGATGACGAAGAAGAAGATCAACCCGATGAGCTTCTTCCGCAAGGTGAGGTTGGAATGGTGGTTCATGATTCGGGTTTGTACTGATAACGTTCACGTCATCGGCAGCCGAACCCGCCAACTTGAGCGGAAATCCATCCCGGCGCTCCGCGGTCCGCCCGGGTATCCTGGCCCGGCATGAAGATTTTCGATACCGACACCACCCGGGCCGCACTGCCCTTCGACCGCCTGGTCCCCGCACTGGCGCGTGCCTTCGCCGAAGGCGCCGAGGTGCCCACCCGCCACGTGCACACGCCCCCCGGCGGCACGATCCTGATCATGCCGGCCTGGCAGGGCGGCTACCTGGGGATCAAGACCATCAACATCTTCCCCGGCAACGCCACGCGCGGCCTGCCCGGGCTGTTCGCCACCTACGTGCTGTACGACGCCACCACGGGCGAACCGCTCGCGCAGATCGACGGCAACGAGATCACCGCGCGGCGCACGGCCGGGGCCTCCGCCCTCGCCGCCTCGAAGCTCGCCCGCCCGGATTCGAAACGCCTGGTCGTCGTGGGCCGGGGCCGCGTGGGCAGCCTGCTGGCCGATGCGTACCGCGCCGTGCTCCCGATCGAGCACGTGACCGTGTGGTTCCGAGGCTGCGGCATCGACCTGGAGACGGCGGTGCGAGAGGCCGACATCGTCAGCTGCGCCACCCTCGCGACCGAGCCGGTCGTCCAGGGCGAATGGCTCGCGCCCGGCAGCCACCTGGACCTCATCGGCAGCTTCACGCCGCAGATGCGCGAGGCCGACGACGACTGCTTCCGCGGGGCGTCGCTCTACGTCGACACGCCCGAGGCGCTGGTCAAGAGCGGCGAACTGCTGGGGCCCCTGTCACGCGGCGTGTTCGCCGCGGGCGACGTGAAGGGCACGCTGGAGACGCTGTGCCGGGGCGAGTCGACCGGCCGCACCAGCGCGGCGGAACGCACGGTGTTCAAGTCGGTGGGCTCCGCGCTGGAGGACCTCACCGCCGCCGTGCTGGTGTTCACAACGCCGCGGCCCTGAGCGTCTCCACCACGGGCTTGCGCAGCACCTCGCGCAGGCCCCACCAGCCGGCTGCCAGCGCCAGTACCGCGCCGGCCGTCGCACCGGCGAGCGGCACCCACGGCGACGGGGTCCAGGTGAACTGGAAGACGAACTTCGCGAGCGCCCAGCCCACCGCCATGGCCGCGCCCGAGGCCAGGAACCCCGCCAGCGCGCCCACACCCAGCAGTTCGGCACGCTGCACCTGGCCCAGCAGCTTCGCGCTGGCCCCCAGCGCGCGCATCACGGCGAACTCGCGCGACCGCGCCTCGCGGGTGGCCGTGACGGCCGCGAACAGCACGACGAGGCCGGCGGCCAGCGTGAAGCCGAAGAGGAACTCGACCGCCCGCACCACTTGGTCGAGCACCCGCTGCAACTGGCCGATGGACTGCGACACGTCCACGTTCGTGATGTTCGGGAAGTCGTGGCTCAGGCGGTTGTCGAAGCCCGGCACATCCGGCGCGCGGAACGCGGCGATGTAGGTGGACGGCAGGTCGGGCATCTCGGCCTTCGGGTACATCACGAAGAAGTTCGCGCGCATCGAGCCCCAGTCGAGCTTGCGCAGGCTGGTGATGCGCGCATCCGACATCTGCCCGGCGATGTCGAACCGCAGCGTGTCGCCCATCTTGAGCTTCAGCGTCTCGGCCAGGCCTTCCTCCACGCTGACCGCCCCGTCCTCCTCCGGCGTCCAGGCGCCTTGCACAAGCGTGTTGTGCTGCGGCATCGCGGCGGCGTGGCTCAGGTTGAACTCGCGGTCGAGCAGGCGCTTGGCACGGTCGTCGGTCATCGACTCCGGGTCCACGGCCTTGCCGTTCACGGCCACCAGCCGCCCGCGGATCATCGGGTACCAGTCGTACTTCTTCACGCCGGCCTCGTTCAGCAGCGCCTGGAAGCCCTCGCCCTGCTCGGGCATCACGTTGATCACGAAGCGGTTGGGCGCGTCGGGCGGCGTGGCCTGGCGCCAGCTGGAGATCAGGTCGGTGCGCAGCAGCACCAGCAGGCACAGCGCGAGGAGCCCGACGCTGAGCGCGGACACCTGCAACACGGCGAACGCCGGCCGCGCGGCGATCTGCCGGGTGGCCAGCACGAGCCAGCGCGGCGCGCGCGAGTCGGGCACGGCGCGGCGCAGCACCTGCACGGCCACCCACGACAGCGCGGCGAACACCACCACGGCGCCGGCGAACCCGCCCACCGCGATCAGCCCCAGCTTCAGGTCCGACGACACGGCGAGCAGCAGGGCCGCGAAGCCGATCGCCCCGGCGGCCAGCACGGCGAGCGACGCCGGCTTGAGCGCGCCCACGTCCCGGCGGATCACCCGCAGCGGCGGCACCTGGGCCAGCTGCAGCACCGGCGGCAGCCCGAAGCCCATCAGCAGCGTGAAGCCCACGCCCACGCCGAACAGCGCGGGCCACAGGCTCGCCGCCGGCAGCGTGGCCTTCACGATGCCGGCCAGCAGCACGACGAACACGTGGTGCACCGCGTAACCCAGCAGCACGCCGCCCAGGCTCGCGATGGCGCCCACGAACACGAACTCGACGAGGTACTGCAGCGCGATGGTGCGCTGCGACAGGCCCAGCACGCGCAGCATCGCGCAGTCGTCGAGGTGGCGGTTCGCGAAGTCGCGCGCGGCGATGCCCACGGCGACGGCCGCCAGCAGCGCGGCGAGCAGCGCCACGAGGTTCAGGAACTTCGACGCCCGGTCGAGCGTCTGGCGCATCTCCGGGCGGCCGTTCTCGAGCGACTCCACGCGCACGCCGCGCAGCGACCCCGTCTTGACCTGCGCGTCGGCCCACGCCACGAAGCCGGCCACGGCGGGATCGGTGCCGGCCACGGCCAGGCGGTAGGTGACGCGGCTCGCCGGCTGGATCAGCGCGGTGGCGGCGAGGTCGGCCTCGTTGAGCATCACCCGCGGCGAGAAGCTCAGGAAGCCGGCGCCCCGGTCGGGCTCCTGCAGGATCACCGCGGCGATGGTGAGGGACGCGTCCCCGAGCAGCAGCGGGTCGCCCACCTTCAGCTGCAGCGAATCGAGCAGGCCGGGGTCGACCCACACGGTGCCCGGCGCGGGCGCGGCGTTGGACGGGGTGCCCTCGTCCGTCGCGGCCTGGCCCAGCGTCAGCTGCCCGCGCAGCGGGTAGCCGGCCGTCACCGCCTTCACCGACACCAGCCGCGACGCCCCGCCCTTGTCGTCGGGCGCCCGGCCCATGCTCGGGAAGCCCGTGGTGCGCACCGTCTGCAGGCCGCGCGTGCGCGCCTGCTCGGTGAAGGCGGCCGGCGTGGGCTGGTCGCTCGCCACGATGGCGTCGCCGCCCAGCAGCTGGCGGGCGTCGCGGGCGAGGCCCTGGTTCAGGCGATCGGCGAAAAAGCCCACGGCAGCGAGTGCGGCCACGGCCAGCATCACGGCCACCACCAGCAGGCGCAGCTCGCCGGCGCGGAAGTCGCGCCAGAGCTGCCGCCAGGCGAGGGTCCAGACGGAAACGGCGGGTGGCGGGGGCGTGGTCATGGGCGTACGGCGTTCGGGAGCAATGCCGGCGACGTTAACCGATCCGGCACAACCCGATCGAATGCCGCGTGCAAATCCGCCGAACGGTCACCCCACCCCCCGGTGCTGTAATTTCCCCATGAACACCCTGCCCCCGCTTTTCCTGTCCCATGGTTCGCCGATGCTCGCCCTGGAACCCGGTGCCACCGGCGAGTTCGTCGCGCGCCTCGGCCCGGTCATCGACCGCGCCTTCGGCCGGCCGAAGGCGGTGCTGGCCGTCTCTGCCCACAGCACGGCCCGCGAGCCGGTGCTGCTCGCCTCGGCCCGCCAGCACGCCGTGTACGACTTCGGCGGCTTCCCCGACGCGCTCTACCAGCTCCAGTACAACCCTCCGGGCGCCCCCGCGCTCGCGCCACGCGTCGCCGCCCTGCTCGGCGAGACCGGCGAACGGGCCCACGTGCTCGACCAGGGCGGGTTGGACCACGGCATCTGGAGCATGCTGCGTTTCATGTACCCCGAGGCCGACATTCCCGTGCTGCCGCTCGCCTGGATGCCCCACCGCCCGCCGGCCGACCAGCTCGCGTTCGGCCGGGCGCTGGCCGCGCTGTCGGACGAAGGGGTGCTGGTGATGGGCAGTGGCAGCATCACGCACAACCTGCGCCGCGTGTTCGCCCAGGGCCGTGCCGATGTCGATGCGCCGGAGATTCCCGAAAGCCGCGGCTTCCGCGACTGGTTCGCCGAGCGCAGCGCCGCCCGCGACTGGCCGGCGCTCCGGGACTACCGCCGCCTGGCCCCGTCGGCCGCGGACATGCACCCCACCGACGAACACCTGCTGCCGTGGTTCGTGGCGGCTGGCGCCGGCGGCGAGGCCACCGCCCCGGTGCGGCTGCACGAAGGTGTCACCTACGGCTGCCTCGGGATGGACGTCTACGCCTTCGGACCATCGGCATCGGCCCTGGCGACGGCGTTGTGACACGGGGGGCGGTTAGCATTGCGGCTTTCTCACCGAACACAGGAAACGCCATGCAAACCACCGCCTCCGGCCTGCAATACGAAGACACCGTCCCGGGCACCGGCGACGAAGCGAAGGCCGGCCAGCACGTGACCGTGCACTACACGGGCTGGCTCTACAACAACGGCGTCAAGGGCGCCAAGTTCGACAGCAGCAAGGACCGCAACGACCCGTTCGAGTTCGGCCTCGGCGCCGGCATGGTGATCCGCGGCTGGGACGAAGGCGTGCAGGGCATGAAGGTCGGCGGCACCCGCGTGCTGGTGATCCCGCCCGAGCTGGGCTACGGTGCCCGCGGCGCCGGTGGCGTGATCCCGCCGAACGCCACGCTGATGTTCGAAGTGGAACTGCTGGGCGTCTGACCGCCACCGGGCGCTGCGCGGACCGTCGCCCATGACCATCCTCTACGACATCACCCACACCACGACGTACCGGTACAAGCAGCCGGTGCGCTTCGGCGAGCACCGGGTGATGTTCCGTCCGCGCGACAGCCATGACCTGCGGGTGCTCGCGACCGACCTGGTCGTGAGCCCCGAGGCCGCCGTGCGGCTGATCCAGGACCCCCACTCGAATTCCGTGGCCCTCGTGACCCCGCTCGTGGAAGCCGACGAGCTGCGCATCGTCTGCAGCTTCCGCATCGAGCATGCGGTGACGAACAACCTCGAGCTGCCGCTCGCGCCGGGCGCGGAGTTCTTCCCGTTTTCATACTCGGTCGAGGAGCGCTTCGACCTCGAACAGTACCTGCGTCCCCACTACGACGACCCGCTCGGCGCCCTCTCCGCGTGGGCTCGCCAGTTCATCCGCACCGACGGCCCCACCGGCACGCGCGACCTGCTCCTCGCGATGAACCAGTTCATCAAGCACGAGTTCACGTACGCCGGCCGCGACGAGGAAGGCACGCAGACGCCGCTCGAGACCCTCGAGCGGCAGACCGGCAGCTGCCGAGACTTCGCCCTGCTGATGATGGAGGCGGCACGCCGGCTCGGCGTGGCCACGCGGTTCGTGTCGGGTTACCTGTACGACCCTTCGCTCGACGTCGTCTCCGCTGGCGGAACCGTGGACATGCCATCCGAGACCGTCGGGGCAGGTTCCACCCATGCCTGGCTGCAGGCCTACCTGCCCGGCGCCGGCTGGGTGCCCTTCGACCCCACGAACAACCTCACCGGCGGCTCCCAGCTCGTGCGGGTCGGCGTGGCCCGTGACCCTCGGCTGGCCGCGCCCATCTCGGGCAGCTGGTACGGCGAACCCGACGCCTACGTGGGGATGGCCGTGGACGTTCGGGTGCGCCGCGTCTAGGGATGGGGCCGTCAGACGGCCCGTGACATGATGGGGGTTGCCCGCCTCGCCCGAGGCTTCCCTTCGCCGCCCCCATGAAGAAACTCGTCGTCGCCGCTGCCGCCTTCCTGCTCGCCGGCTCGCTCCACGCCGCCCCCGCCAGCCCGCAGTCCGTCGAGGCCGTGCTCGAGGTCACCCGCGTGCAGGCTCTGCTGAACTCGGTGTACGCCAACCTCGAGCCGCTGATGCGCCAGAGCATGCAGCAGGCCCTGGGCAACCGGAAGGTCAGCCCCGAGGAACAGCACCTGCTCGACGCCCTGCCCGCGAAACTCGCCGTGCTGATGCGCGACGAACTGGCCTGGGAGAAGCTCAAGCCGCTGTACGTGCAGGTCTACTCCGAATCCTTCGACCAGGAGGAGATCGACGCCCTCCTCGTCTTCTACCGCAGCCCGGCGGGCCAGGCCCTCATCGGCAAGATGCCGGTGGTGATGCAGAAGTCGATGGCGCTGGTGCAGGGGCAGATGCAGGCGTTCATGCCGAAGATGCAGCAAGCCATCGACGAGGCAATGGCGGAGGCCAAGAAGAAGCCGAGCTGAGGCGCTCCGCTCCAACACGATGTCATCCCGGTGGAAGCCGGGACCTTCGGCCTCCGCACAGGTCCCGGCCTTCCGGGATGACATTATTTCGGGGGTCAGTGCAACGTGCCTGACACAGGCCGCCCCACCGGATCGTCATCCTCGTCCTCGTCATCTTCCGCCGGCCGGTCGAACGCCTCCATCAGGTGCGCCTTGCGCGCGAGCATGCGTTTGCCCAGCTCGCCCAGGTCGATGCCGGACGGCGGCAGCTGCGGCAGCGTGGTGTCGTGCACCTGCTGCATGCGGCCCACCAGGTCGCGGCCCAGGGCCAGCACCTTGGTGTCGAAGCGCAGGTCGCCCGGTTCGCCCATCGACAGCTGGGCGATCAGGGCCCAGGCGGTGTCGTGGAAGGCCTGGAACGGCGACAGGTCGATGCCCGCGACGTGCAGCGAGGGGAACAGCATCTCCTCCTCCACCTGCGTGTTCAGCGTGACCTCCAGGCTGATGCGCTCGACGATGGCCAGCTTCTCGGCCTCGGTGGGGTCGCCCACGCGTTCGCAGAGCGCCGCGTAGGCGTCGAGCAACTGGCTCACCGACGCTCGGTTCTGCAGCAGCACGCCGATGACGTCGGCCGGGGTGGGGGTGACGTGGACGGTCATGGGAGTCTCCGGGACGAGTGGGTGGTGCGGGGAATGGCGTGCGGTCCCATGGTGCCATCAGGCGGCCGGCGCCGCCAGCGTGGCGACGATGCGGTGGCGGGCGCCGTCGTCCTTCAGCGAAACGCTGTCCGCCCCGGTCACCGGCACGCCGTCGTGCTCGAAGGCAACCGTGCCGCCGGTGGCGCGGTGCGGGTTGCGCAGCTCGATGTCGTACCAGGAACCGCCGTGCCGCAGCGTGATCTTGTAGCCCGGCCACGTGGCGGGGATGCACGGGCGCAGCTGCAGCACGCCGGCGCGCAGGTCGAGCCCCAGGATCTCCTCCAGGCCCACGCGGTAGTACCAGCCGGCCGCGCCGGTGTACCAGGTCCAGCCGCCCTTGCCGGTGTGTGGCGCCTCGCCGTAGATGTCGGCGGCCATCACGTACGGCTCGACACGGTAGCGCTGCACCTCCACGCGCGAGTCGCTGCGGGCCACCGGGTTGATCATGCGGAAGAGTTCGTCGGCCCGGGCCGCATCGCCCATGCGCGCGAAGGCCATCACGGTCCAGACGGCGGCGTGCGTGTACTGGCCGCCGTTCTCGCGGATGCCCGGCACGTAGCCCTTGATGTAGCCCGGGTCGTGAACGGTCTTGTCGAAGCTGGGCGTGAAGAGGCGGATGATGCCGGCCTGCCGGTCGACGAGCAAACGGTCGAGGTTCTCCATGCCCTCGCGTGCACGGGCCGGGTCGCCGCCCCCCGCGATGACGGCCCAGCTCTGGCCGAGCGAGTCGATGCGGCATTCGTCGTTGGACGCCGACCCGAGCGGCGCGCCGTCGTCGAAGTAGGCGCGGCGGTACCAGGCGCCGTCCCAGGCCTCGGTGTCGATCGCGGCGATGAGCTCCTCCGACTGCTTCGTCCAGTCCGCCACGAGGTCGTCGCGGCCGCGGCTGCGCGCGCACGGGATGAACGCGTCGAGCACGCCCTTCAGGAACCACGCCATCCAGACGCTTTCGCCCTCGCCCTTCCAGCCCACGCGGTTCATGCCGTCGTTCCAGTCGCCACAACCCATCAGCGGCAGGCCGTGGCGGCCGCGCGCGCGGCTGACCTCGATGGTGCGCACGCAGTGTTCGAACAGCGAGGCACTTTCGGCCGACACCGTGGGCTCGAAGTAGATGCTCTCCTCGTGGGGGGGCAGCGTGGGCCCTTCGAGGAAGGACACCGGGCGGTCGAGCACGCGGTCGTCGCCCGTGACCGACACGTAGTGCGCCACCGCGAGCGGCAGCCACAGGCGGTCGTCCGAGAACGTGGTGCGCACGCCCTTGCCGCTCGGCGGGTGCCACCAGTGCTGCACGTCGCCCTGCACGAACTGCTGCGCGGCCGCCCGCAGCAGGTGCTCGCGCACGTGGCCCGGCCAGGCCAGCACGAGCGACATCACGTCCTGCAGCTGGTCGCGGAAGCCGTAGGCGCCGCCGGCCTGGTAGAAGCCGCAGCGGCCCAGGACGCGGCTGCTCAGGGTCTGGTACGGCAGCCAGCGGTTGATCAGCAGGTCGCGTGCGCGGTCCGGCGTCTCGACCTGCACCGCGCCCAGCAGCCCTTCCCACTGCGCGACCACGTGTTCGAGCGCGGCGTCGGCCCCCTGCGTGCACATGCGCGCCAGCTCGTCGGCGCCGGCGATGCTCGCGGCCTGGCCGAACGCGAACACGACCTCGCGCGTCTCACCCGGGGCCAGCCGCACGTCGGTCTGCATCACCCAGCACGGGTCGGGCCCCACGCCCACGGCCTGCCGCAGCGGCGGCCCGCCCTCGAGCGCCTGCGGCGCGGCGAGACTGCCACCCACGCCGAAGAACTCCGCGCGGTCGCAAGTCCAGCCGCTCACGGGACTGGAGCAGCTCATCCACGCGATGTCGCGACCGAAGTCGGCGTTGGCCGGGTTGCGCGCGTAGAGAGAGAGGTTGTCCACGCTGGGTGAGCCCGCCCACGTCGAGACCAGGTCGACCCGCCCGCTGCGGCTGTCGCCCAGCACGAGGTTCACGACCCCGGTGACGGCGAGCGAGCGGCGGCGGCCGCTGTGGTTGCTCAGGCGCAGCCGCAGGAACTTGACCGGCTTGTCCCACGCGACGAAATGGGTGAGCTCGGAGTCGATGCCGTCGACCTGGGTGGTGAAGCGCGTGTAGCCCGCGCCGTGGGCGCATTCGTAGACCGCCTCGGCCACCCGGCACGGCTGCGCCGTGGGGGTCCAGTACGCCCCGGACTGGCGGTCGCTCACGTACACGAGTTCGGACGACGGGTCGCTCAGCGCGTCGTTGGACCACGGCGACAGCTGGTTCTCGCGCGCGTTCATGCGCCACGTGAAGGCGGAGCCGCTTTCCGTGACCAGCGTGCCCATGTGCGGGCTCGCGATCACGTTGGACCACGGCGACGGCGTGGCGCGCCCCGGCGGCAGCACGATGCGGTACTCGCGTCCGTGGTCGGCGAAGCCGCCCAGGCCGTTGAAGAACTCCAGTTCGTCCTCGGCCGTGGCGCGGCTGTGCGCGGCGCCGGTGACCGACGCGACCTCGGGCGTGGCCGGCGCCGGCGGACCGTGCGGCTCGCGCGGGGCGCGGCGGCGCAGCTGGTCGGCGAGCAGCCCCTGCCCGCCCCGCAGGAACACGCGGCACACGGTCATCAGCAGGCGGCGTTCGTCGTCGGGCAGCCGGTCGCCCTGCAGCACGTAGACGAACCCCTGCGAGCCGCCCTGGTCGGGGCCCGCGCCGGCCTGCCGGATCAGGCCCTCGATGGCGTGCTGCATGTCGCCCGAATACGAGGTGGCCCGGTCGTTGATGATCACGATGTCGGCGGCGAACGAGCGGGCGCGCCAGAACTGGTGGGCCTGCACCAGCTGGTGCACGAGCGGCAGGTCCTCGTGGGCGTCCACCGCCACGAGCAGGATCGGCCGGTCACCCGAGATGCCGTAGCGCCACATCGCCCGCTTCGACAGCTGGTTGCCCCGCATGAACTCGCGGCCCGGACGGAAGGACGGGTCGGAGAACATCAGGTAGCCGCCCAGGGTCTGGAACGTGGCCGCGTCGTCGCTCGTGATGCCCAGCTGGTGCAGCTTGGCCTGCGCGTACACCCACGAGCGCGAGATCTCGCGCTGCAGCGCGGTGAAGCTCGCGAGGTGCTGGTACGTGCGCAACGCGGTCTCGCGGTCGATGCCATAGGCCATCACGAACGACAGCCGCACCGACGTCCCCGGCGCCAGCTCGACCGTGTGGCCGAGGCACAGCACCGGGTCGAGCACGGCGCCGACGGTGGACCCCAGCACACCGTCCGCGCTCAGCGCGAGCGGGTCGCGCTTCGTGCGGCCGCGGCCCACCACCACGCGGCGGTCGGTGTCGTACAGCGGTTCGCCCAGCACCCCACCCTCGAGCACCGAGCCCAGCACGACCGTGGTGGCCGCCTCGTGGTCGGCGCGCGGGCGCCGTGTGGCGAGCAGGGCGCCGCGGCCGGCGTCGTACTCGGTGGTGATGAACAGGTTCGAGAAGGCCGGGTGCGCGAGGTCGGCGTTGCGGTGGTTGAGCACCACCTCGGTCAGCGCGAACACCTCGATGCGGCGCACCGACTGGCTTTCGTTCGAGAGCTTCACCGTGCGGATCTCCGCGTCCTCCTGCTGGGCCACGACCACCTCGAGGCTCGAGCGGATGCCGTGGCGGCGCAGGTCGAACTGGGCGCGGGCCTCGGCGAACTCGACGTCGTACGCGTCCGGCTCGACGAAGGTGGGCGCGAGCGTGGCCGACCACAGCACCTGGGACGACACGTCGCGGAAGTAGACGAAGAGACCCGATTCGTCGATGACCCGGTCCTCGCGCCAGCGCGTGATGTCGACGTCGTTGCACTCGCTGTACCCCGAGCCGGAGACGGTGAGTGCGGTGGCGTAGCGCCGGTTCGACAGCAGGTGCACCGCCGGGCGGCGCAGGTCGGCGCCGCTGAAGCGCCGCACGCGCTGCGCGGTGTGGCGGGCCACGCGTTCGGTGCGGTCGTTGCCCGCGGTGGTGTCGCGCGCGATGATCACTGCGCCGGCCACCTGCTCCTGCAGCAGCAGGTCGAACGCGTTCACCTCGGGCTCGGCATGGAACAGGTCGACCAGGCTGCGGTCGGACAGCAGGCTCGTGAGCGCCAGCAGCGCCATCGCCTGGTGGTGCGCCATGTGGCTGCGCACGACGGCGTGCCGCATGTTCTCGCCCAGGCGCTCGGCGGTGAAGTCGATGGCTTCGTAGAACCCGAGCGGCCCGAGCGCCCCGATGGCGGCCAGCGCGTCGAAGTTGCGCCGCACCTCGTGCGGCGCGAAGGGCGCTGCCATCGCACTCGCGTACGGGGCGATCACCAGCTGGCGGTCCATGCCGCGCTTGAGGCTCAGCGCGGGCACGCCCGACGGGCCGTACTGGTAGGTCAGCTCCACGTCGCGCACGTTGATGCCCGACTCGGACACGCCCCACGGCACGCCGTGCTCCTGGCCGTAGCGCACCTGTTCGGCGATGGCGTTCAGGCAGGTCTGGTCGAGCAGGCTGCCGGCCGGGGTCTTCATCACGAGGGCCGGCATCAGGTACTCGAACATCGAGCCGGACCACGAGATGAGCACCGGGCCCGCCTCGACGAGGCCCGTGTGGCGGCCGAGCCGGAACCAGTGGTCCACCGGCACGTCGCCCTTCGCCGCGGCGAGGTAGCTGCCGAGGCGCGATTCCGACGCCAGCAGGTCGTAGCGCCCCTCGTCGAGCTGGTGTTCGGCCACGCGGTAGCCGATCGAGAAGAGCTTGCGCTTCGGATCGAACAGGAAGCCGAAGTTCATGCCGCGCCAGAGCGCCTCGGCCCGGGTCGCGCAGTCGGCCAGCCGTTCGAGCCACTGCTGGCTCTCCGCCTTCGCGTCGGCACAGATCTCGAGCACGGCGTTCAGCGCCGGGGCGAACGCGGGCGCCGGCCCGTGGCGGGCGGTGCCGGTCTGCAGGCGGCGCACCACCTCGTCGATGCGGGCGGGCACGTCGGCGGCCAGCGGAATGTCGTCGAGCAGCGCGTCCACCGACGGCTCGAACAGGGCCGGCGCCTCGCGGCGCAGTGTCTCGAAGGCCGGGTCGATGGCCCACGGGCAGCAGCGCTGCAGTTCGTCGACCTGGTCACCCAGCTCGCCGCACAGGCGCTCGCTGTCCTCGACCAGGCCCCCCACGCGCGCGATCTCCTCGAACGCATAGGCGTCGAGCAGCTCCTTCAGGTGCAGCGCATGGCCGAGGGCGGCCGTGAGGCAGCGGGCGTACTGGGCGGGTGTGGCCGGCTTCTCGTCCAGCAGGGCACCGATGGCCGCGAGCGCCCGGTCGATCTCGACCGGGGTGACGTTGCCCCGCACCGCCGACCCGCGCACGTTGCGCCACAGCGCGTCGATCTCGCGCCAGCTGTCGCGCGGCCCGGAGACGGCCTGCGGGCCGATGACCGGCCGGCGGCGCAGGTCGCGGCACGCGCGGGACAACACCACGAGGTGGGCCGCGAGGTTGCCGCTGTCCACCGAGGACACGTACTGCGGCTCGAGCGGGCGCAGCGTGCGGGTGTCGTACCAGTTCAGCAGGTGGCCCTCGTGCTTGTCGAGCCGCTCGACGCTCTCGAGCGTGGCCGCCAGCCGCCGCAGGCACGCCTGGCCCGCGAGCCAGCCGAGGTCGTGGGCGCGGCACACGGCCAGCAGGTACAACCCGATGTTCGTGGGCGAGGTGCGGTGGGCCACCACCTCCTCCGGGTCGAACTGCACGTTGTCGGGTGGCAGGTGCTGGTCGACGTCGCCCACGTAGCGCTCGAAGAAGCGCCAGGTGCGCCGCGCCACGCGGCGGAACTCCCAAAGGTCGGCCGCACTCGCTTCGTGACGGCGGAAGAAACCGGGCGCGCTCAGGCCCACGGCGACGACGGGTGACAGCCACCACGCGAGCAGCAGCGGCGCCGCGCCGAAGATCTCCCTCGGGTTGAACAGCAGGATGACGGCCACCGCCCCGATCACGGGCAGCGTGGCGCTGTGCAGCGCCCACGTGAACTGCTTCAACTGGCCGCCCGCGGCCGCCTTGGCCTGCGCGGCCGTGCGCCATTCGAGGCGCTTGCGGTGCGACACGAAGGTGCGCCACACCGCCCGGGCGATGGCGTCGGCCATCACGAAGGCGTGCTGGGCCAGCAGCACCAGTTCGGTCAGCACGTGGCCCGCCAGGTGCCCCAGATCGCGGGTGAGCTGCATGGGGCGGTTCGTGCGCCCGCCCTTCGGCACGGGTTTGGCCAACGCGGCGAACCAGGCCATCACGCCGGGGAACGACAGCGCGGCGAGCACGAGCAGGATCCATGCGAGCGGCATCGCGCGTTCGTCGGCCCACGACCACACGATCATCAGGATCGACGCGACGGGCAGCGTGGAGCGCCGCAGGTTGTCGAGCATCTTCCAGCGGTTCAGCGCGGTGAGCGGTGCCGGGCGCAGCGACAGCAGCCACGGCAGCAGCTGCCAGTCGCCCCGCACCCAGCGGTGCGAGCGGGCCGCGGCCACCTCGGAGTGGGACGGCGAGTCCTCGAAGAACGCGATGTCGCTCACGAGCGCGCAGCGGGCGAAGGCGCTTTCGAACAGGTCGTGGCTCAGCAGCGTGTTCTCGGGGACGCGGCCTTCGAGGCTCGCGTGGAAGGCCTTCAGGTCGTACAGGCCCTTGCCGGTGTACGAGCCCTCGCCGAAGACGTCCTGGTAGGTGTCGGACACGGCGCCGGCGTACGGGTCGACGCCCTCGCCGGTGGTGAAGATCCAGCGGAACAGCGACCGGTCCTCGGCCTGCGGCAGCAGGAAGGACACGCGGGGCTGGAACAGCGCGTAGCCGCGGGTCACGCGCCCGCTGCGCGGGTCGACCTCGGGCCGGTTCATCGGGTGGGCGGCCGTGCCCACGAGGCGGCACACGGCGCCGACGGGCATGCGGGTGTCGGCGTCGAGCGTGATGACGTAGCGCACGTCCTTCGGGAGCGCCTCGGCGTCCCCCGGCGCCAGGTCGTGCGACGTGTCGCCCTCGCCCAGCAGCAGGCGGTTGAGTTCGACGAGCTTGCCGCGCTTGCGCTCCCAGCCCATCCACACGCCCTCCTCCGGGTTCCATCGGCGGCGGCGGTGCACGACGTGGAAACGCCGTTCGCCGGACGTGTCCGACCACGGGTAGCGGGCATTGAGCACCGCGATGGCCTGGCGGGCGCGCGCCAGCAGCACGTCGTCGCCGGGCTGGGTCTCCACCGGCGCGTCGACCCAGTCGGTGAGCAGGGCGAAGCGCAGCTGGTCGTCGCGGTTCGACAGGTAGTGCCGCTCGAGTTCGGCCACCTGGTGCTCCACCTGCTCCGGCTGGGTCAGCAGCGTGGGCACGACGACGAGCGTGCGGCAGTCGGGCGGCAGGCCGTCGACGAAGTTCAACCGCGGCAGGTGCGTGGGCGGGTAGACCTGGGACGCGAGGCGGTTGACGAGCTGCAGCCCGAGTTCCGACGCCGGCCACAGGGCCAGCAGCGACAGCACGGCGCCCGAGAAGGTCACCGTGTCGGACGTGTAGCCCGCACCGTAGGCGATCGAGGCGATCGCGATGGTCAGCAGCGCGGCTGCGAGGCCGTACACCACGAGGGTGGCTTGCGGGACGGTGTCGTTGAGGCGGCGCCACGGGTGGCGGCCCACCCCGAGCGACCGTTCGAGCTCGACCCGCTGCTCGCCCAGCAGCGCGGCGCCCACGTCGAGGTCCCGGAACTCGCCGTCCGCCTGGCGCTGGCGCCCGAACCGCTCGATCACCAGCTCGGCCAGGTACGGCTCGGGCAGGCCGGCGCGGCGGCTCAGGCGTTCGATCTCGCGGCGGTACAGCGCGCGGGACGCCGGGTCCATGCGGGCGTAGACGCCGTTGTGCATCAGCGTGCGGTCGACCAGCGAGGTCTTCGAGAAGATGTCGACCCAGTCGCTGAGCTCGATGGCCTTGACGCTTCGGAAGATGTTGCGCACCCGCACGTCGAGCAGCGTGCGCGCGAGCAGGTCCTGCTCGATGGCGGCGGCGTGCTGCGCCGCCGACGTGCCGCTCTGGTCGGGCACCCGGGGCGAGATGCCGTCGGGATCGTCGTAGCGGTGGCGCTGGCCCAGTTGCCCCAGGTAGGCCTGGCGGAACGCCGAGGACTCGGCCCCGAGGTCGGGTTCGGCCCGCCGGGGCCGCGGCACGTCGGGGTCCACGCGCTTGAGCTGGGCGTCGGCCACCTCGTCGGCCCAGTGCGCGGCGCGGTGCACCTCGATGATCTGGGACGCCGAGTCGGTGAGTTGGCGGATCAGCAGGAAGTTGAGTACGGGCCCGAGCAGCGCCAGCTCCTGCAGCGTGAGGGCATGGGCACGCTGGTAGTCGGCGAGCACCTGCACCAGCTCGTCGGCCTCGAAGTCGAAGTCGCAGGCCTGCAGGTAGAACTGGGCCAGCAGCTCGATGCGGGCCCGGCGCCGGCCGGTCAGGCCGCGCTGGTAGGCCGGCAGCCCGCGCAACGCCGGCTCCGCCAGCTGCAGCGACAGCTGGGTGCGGGTGCGTTCGATCAGGTAGAAGTTGTCGACGAGCCACTGGGCCGCCTCGGAGAGCGACCGCTGTTCATCGGTGAAGTCTTCGATGCGGCGCACGCATTCGCGCAGGCGGTCGATCGACTGGTTGAGTTCCCGGCGCAGCCCCGCGCGGCGCAGGGCCCGGGTCGGCGCATCCCACTGGGCGAACGCATTCGAGAATTCCTCGAGCGTGGCGGACGGGGCGAAGTCGAATCCCTCGTAGGCGTTCAACGGTGTGCTGGCGTGCATGCGGTGCGGCGCTCCACGGGTAGGACCCTCGCCGCGGAATACAGCCAGCGCGAAGCGGGAGCCTTGAACGGGCCGCGGCACGGGCGGCGCCCGTGCCCGGGGCGATCAGGTCGTTCGCGACATGGTCTGCGGGGCCAGCGGCCCCTTGCCACCGTCGCTGAAGGTCACGGCCACCATGCCCAGCACCAGGAAGGGCACGCCCACAGCCCACATCAGCAGCTTCTTCATCGTGCTCCCCTTGGTCCGGTTCGATGGATTTCGAGGGGCCAGTCTAGGAGTCCGATCGAGGTGGCACAGCAGGACGGACGACCGACCCCGTGTCGGCCCCGTCCTACGCGGCCGATCCCCGTGGGCGGGCCTCTCGCAGTTGTGGGTCCTGTAGGCATCGTCCTACAATTCTTCCGGGACTCCCCCGACGCTTCCGCGAGTCCCTGCTCATTAGAATTCCTCCATGACTGCAGCAGTACCCGCGGCACCCCACCGCAACCGTCCGGCAACGGCGGGCCGCGTGTGATCGTGTCGAAGCGGACCCGGGCGTGCTGATCCAACGAAGACAACAAGAGTGCGCAGGCACGATGCAAAGCTCGCTGCCATGTTGAAAACCTACATCGTCGAAGACAGCCCGGTGATTCGCGAGAACCTGATCGCGACGCTCGAGGAACTGGTTGCGGTGGAGGTGGTGGGAACGGCGGACAACGAGTCCGCTGCGGTCTATTGGCTGACCCAGTCGCGCAATGCCTGCGACCTCGTCATCATCGACATCTTCCTGAAGAGCGGCTCCGGCCTCGGCGTCCTGTCCGCCAGCGCCCGTGCGATGAACCACGCCAAGTTGGTCGTGCTGAGCAACTACGCCACACCCGACATGCGCCGCAAGTGCCTCGAGCTGGGTGCGAACAAGGTCTTCGACAAGTCCAACGAGATCGACGCACTGATCGCGTACTGCCAGAAGCTGGCCGCCGGGGACACCACGTCCTCGGTGATGGGTGGACTTTGAGCCGCCCGCTGGCGGGACCGCTGCGGCACGCACCAGGTCGCCGGACACCCGCGCCGTCCCGGCGCGGACCGCGAGGCTTACTGGATGAGGCCGTTCTTGAGGGCGTAGTACGTGAGGTCGCTGTTGGACTCGAGCTTCATCTTCTCCATCACGCGCGTGCGGTACGTGCTGACCGTCTTCACGCTGAGCGAGAGGCTGTCGGCCATGTGGCCGATGGTCTCGCCCTTCGCCAGCCGCAGGAACACCTGGAACTCGCGTTCGGAGAGCTGCTCGTGAAGGGGTTTGTCGGCGTTGCCGCCCAGGTTGTCGGCCAGCAGCTCGGCCACGGCCGGGGTGATGTACTTGCGGCCGCGCGCCACGGTGCGGATGGCCGTGACGATCTCCTCGGGCTCGCACTCCTTGTTGAGGTAGCCGCTGGCCCCCTGGCGCAGCAGCGTGGTGGCGTAGTGGGCTTCGGGGAAGCCGCTCAGGATCAGCACCGGCAGTTCCGGGGCGCGGGCACGGATGGCCGCGAGCGCGTCGACGCCGCTCTGCTCGGGCATGGAGAGGTCCATCACGAGCACGTCGACCAGGCCCTTGCGCACGATGTCGAGCGCCTCGCGGCCATTGGCGGCTTCGGCGACGACCTGCAGGTCGACCTGTTCGGAGAGGTACTGGCGCAGGCCCGCGCGAACGAGGGCGTGGTCGTCGACGATGGCGATTTTGATCATGACGGATTCGGCCAATTCGTGAGTTGCTGCTCAAATCATTCTAGTTGCTTCGATCGGATCGGCGCATGAAGAACTTCATCCAGCGCTTCAGGCGCAGTGCCTTCACCTTCCCCCTCGCGGTGGTGACCGCCCTCGCCCTGATGGCCATCAGCGAGTCGTCCTACCGGGCCTCGGTCGCCTCGCTCGACCGGCTCGGCGAACTCGCCGTCGCCCGCATCAACAACCTCGTGCTGATGCGCCAGATCCTCGATGCCGAGAACGGCCAGCGCGGCTACCTGATCACGGGCCGCCCGGAGTACCTGGAACCCTACCGGGCCACGATGGCCAACATCGGCAAGACGATGAAGATCCTCGCCGACTTCTACGGCACCGAGCCGCAGCAGGTCGACGACTACGCCACCCTCGCCTCGCTCGTGAACCGCAAGCTCTCCGAGATGGACACCACCATCAAGCTGCGCGCCGAAGGCCGCGAGGAGGCGTGGCGGGCGGTGATCGAGACCGACATCGGCCGCGAGCAGATGGAGGCCATCCGCATCGCCTCCGAGCGGCTGCTGAAGCGGGAGTCCGACCAGATCACCGCCGGGCGGGCCTCGGTCTACCAGACCCTGCAGCTGAGCCGGCTGGGCGTGGCGGCGATGACGGCGCTGAGCGTGCTCGCGTTTTTCATGTACCTGCGCCAGACGGCCGCGCTCGACGGCGAGCGGCACCGGCAGCAGGCCTCGCTGCAGGTCGAGCGCGACGTGCTCGAGAACCAGGTCAAGGGCCGCACCGCGCAGCTGACCGAACTGGCCCACCACCTGCAGACGGCGCGCGAGGACGAACGCAGCCGCCTCGCCCGCGACCTGCACGACGAGCTGGGGGCGCTGCTCACGGCGGCCAAGCTCGACGTGGCCCGGCTCAAGTCGCGCATCGGGACCATCACGCCCGAGGCGCAGGAGCGCATCAACCACCTCAACGACACGCTCAACGACGGCATCGCCCTCAAGCGCCGCATCATCGAGGACCTGCGGCCCTCGTCCCTCAACAACCTCGGCCTCGTCGCCGCGCTCGAGATCCTGAGCCGCGAGTTCGCCGAACGCTCCGGGCTGCAGGTCGAGAGCGACCTGCAGAAGGTGCGCCTGAAGCCCTCCAGCGAACTGACCGTCTACCGGCTGGTGCAGGAGGCGCTGACCAACGTCGCCAAGTATGCGCAGGCGCGGCAGGTCACCATCACGCTGCGCGAGGCGCACAAGCGCGTGGAGGTCTCGGTGAAGGACGACGGCCAGGGGTTCGACCCGCGCGTGAAACGCCCGTCGAGCCACGGCCTCGTGGGCATGCGCTACCGGGTCGAGGCCGAGGGCGGCAGCATGCAGCTGCAGGCGACACCCGGCGCCGGCACGCACATCCGGGCGCTGCTCCCGGTGTCCGAGCCCGACACGACCACGCAGCCCTCCGAGCCGCCGGCCGCCTGAGGCGCCTGCGGGCCTTGTAGGCCGATTCCTACAGGGTCAGCGAGCGACCGCCGACTTTCCCGCGCGCAGCAGTCTCATGGTCCGCCCCCGGGCGCAGCCATAAGCTCGGTTGCACTGTCTGAAAACCCTTCGGACGGATCACGGACCCCACAGGAGCCCATCATGCTGCACTACGCTGTCGTTTTCTTCGTCATCGCGCTGATCGCGGCGCTGTTCGGTTTTGGTGGCATTGCCGCCAGCGCCGCAGGCATCGCCAAGATTCTCTTTATCATCTTCGCTGTCCTGGCTGTGGCGAGTTTCCTGGTCAGCCTGATCAAGAAAGGCTAGTGGCACCCGCCTGAAGTTTTTCTGCCGCGACACGCACGCGCCCGCAACCCAACAGGAACCTCCATCATGAGCGTCAACAAGCCACAACTCCCTGCGGAAGACCAGGTCGGCGCCGCCGCCGACCGCGCGGCCGAAGCCGCCGACGCGGCCGTCAGCACCTCGCGCCGTGTCGCCAACGACGCGCTCGACCACGTCGAGTCCGCCATCCACACCGCACGTGCCAACGTGCAGCCGGCCATCGCCCGCATCGCGAGCCAGGCCGAGTCGCTGGCCCGCAAGAGCCTCGACGCGGTCAAGGACGGCGCGTACAACGTGCGCGACCGTGCCAACAACCTCGGCGACGTGACGGTGCGCTACGTCAAGGAGGAACCGGTGAAGGCGGTGCTGATCGCCGCCGCCACCGGCGCCGCCCTGATGGCGCTCCTGAGCCTCGTCAACAGCGCTCGCCGCAACTCGGACCGCTGAGTTTGCGCGAGGGCCCGGCACCGCGCTCACGTGCGGTGGCGGGCCCTCGGTCCTTGCGGCATCCGGCGGGTGCCTCTCCCGCGGGGTGCCACCCTGTCCCCGGCGGGATCCTCAACGAACCCCGCCGCACCCTGGCCGCGCCATGATCCATCCACTCGTCCGCCTCCTGGCCACCGAACCGCAGCTCGTCGTCGAACACGTCGGCGCGTACGCGGAACTCATCGAGAGCGAAGCCCGCGAGGTGCAGCGACGAACGGTGCTGAGGCTGGCGCTGAGCCTGTTCGCGCTGTGCTGCCTCGGCGTGGCCGCGGTGCTCACCGGCGTCGCGCTGATGCTGTGGGCGGTGACGCCGGCCCTGTCGACACAGGCCCAGTGGGCACTCGGCGCGGCGCCCGCGGTGCCGGCCATCGCGGCCATCGTCGCCGGCCTCGTGGCGCGGCGTCCCTCGGCCGAGCGGGCCTTCGCATCGATCCGCGCGCAGATCAGCGCGGACATGAAGATGATCCGCGACGCGGGGGCCGCATGACGACCCACGTCGAATCCACCGACCTCGATCCCCTGATGCAAGGCGAAGCCGCGGCGCCCGACACGCCCCCCGTGTCGCCCCAGGCCCGCGTGGACGCCTCGCGCGCCGCGCTGCAGCACTGGATCCTGCGCACGTACCACCCCGAGCTGCTGCCGCCCCCGCCGCCGGGCGAGTCGCCCGTGCCGCCCGCGGACGGTGCCGATCCGCCGTGGCTCGGCGCCCTCGTCGACGCGGTGAACGACGTGCCCGTCGCGGCCGTCGCCGTGCGGTACATGCGGCGCTGGTGGGCGCGCCATCCGTGGCGGGCCACCGCGCAACTCGCGGACGAGGCCGGCCGCGAACTGCTGCGGCCCGTCGCGAAGCGCCATCCGTGGATGCTGCTCGGCGGCGCGGTCGTGGCCGGCATCGTCATCGGCCGGCTGCGGCCGTGGCGGCTCGTCTCGCGCAACGCGGTGCTCGCGAGCCTGCTGCCGCCGATCAGCTTCGCCTCGCTGATGACGTCCATCACCGCGATGTTCGGCAGCATCGCGCAGGCCCCCGAGGCCCCGGCCGAACCGGGTGAGGTGCCCTTGGAACCCGCCGCGGTCGACCCCTCCTGAACACGGCGCGCCCCCGGGCGCGCCGTCCTACACCGCGTCACGGACGCGTCCGATGTCCCGCGAAAGGCCCCACTTTTACAGTCCCTCCATCGATTGATCCGCGCCTGCCAGAGGCGCTCAACCAGGAGAGAACGTCATGTTGAAGTGGGCCCTGATCTTCGCGGTGATCTCGCTGATCGCCGGTGTCCTCGGCTTCACCGGCGTCGCCGCCGGCGCGGCCGGCATCGCCAAGTTCCTCTTCGTCGTCTTCCTCGTGCTGTTCGTGGCCGTGCTGCTCATCGGCCTGCTCGGCGCGCGTGCCGTCACGCGCAAATAGCACGCACTGCACGCACTGTTTCCCCCCGGCCTCTGGGTGGGGCCAAGTGTCTCTGAAGAACAACCACCCTGACCTGCCCCGGTTTCCACCGGGGCCTTCGCAAAGCAATAGGAGATCCGCCATGTTCGTCCGCAACACCCTCGCCGCCGCCATCACCGCCGTCGCACTGCTCGCCACCACCGGCTGCGCGGTCACCCGCGACCAGTCCTCCGCCGGCGCCTACGTCGACGACACCACCATCACCGCCAAGGTGAAGTCGAAGTTCATCGAGGACAAGACCGTGGCCGCCTCGTCGATCCAGGTGGAGACGCTCAACGGCACCGTGCAGCTCGCCGGCTTCGCGAAGAGCGAAGCCGAACGCGAACACGCCGCCGCGCTGGCGCGCGACGTGAAGGGCGTCAAGACGGTGAAGAACGACATCCTCGTCCGTCCGTAAACCCGACCGGCAACGGTCACCCCGAGGCGCGCCACTCGAACCGAGGGCGCGCCTTTTTCTTTCGTCACGCATCGCCATGTCCCGCGAACCCGTCCTCCTCGATCGACTGCCGCACCGAGGCACGAACCAGGCCTCTCCGGCGTCCACCGCGCCCCTCGGTTCGATGCCGCGCTCGCCGATGGCGTCGACGGTGCTTGCGGTCCTCGGCGTGGTGGCCGCGCTGTGGTGGGGCCAGCGCTTCCTCGTACCGGTGGTCGCCGGGCTGATGCTCGCCATGCTCGTGGCCCCCGGCGTCTTCGGCCTCGAGCGCGTGTTGCGCAGCCGCGGGCTGTCCACGCTGGTCGCGCTGAGTGTCGTGGTCGCTGTCGCGGGGCTCGCGTTCTGGGCCTTCGGCGGCCAGATCGCCCGCATGGCCGACCGCAGCCCGGAGATGATCCAGCTGATGGCCGACCGGCTCGCGAAGACCCGGCCCGATACGGACTCCGTGCTCAAGCGGGCGCGCGACGCCCTCACCCAGCTCGACCGCGCCGCGCAGAGCATCGCGACCGGCACCTCGCCCCGCACGCAGCGCACGTTGCGCACCCCCGCGCCGGCGAGCGCCCCCACCCTCACCGAAGGCGCGACGGTGCTCGTGCGCGACACCGCGATGAGCGGCTCGCACGTGCTGCTGAAGTTCACGGCCGACATCAGCGTGGTGCTCTTCGTCGCCTTCTTCGTGCTGGCCGGCGGCGACCGCCTGACCGCACGTTTCATCGACCTCTGGGGCCACAGCGCCCGCGGCCGCTGCCGCGCCGAACGCGCGCTGCGCGAGACCGCGCGGCAGGTGCGCCTCTACGCGGGCACGCTGCTCGTCACCAACACCGTGATCGGCCTCGGTGTGTGGCTCGCCTTCTGGGGGGCCGGTCTGCCCGATGCCGCGATGTGGGGCGTGACGGCCGCGGTGCTGCACGTCGTGCCGTACCTCGGCATGGCGGTGCTCGTGCTCTTCGGCGCGGCCGAGACCTTCCTCGCGCACGGCACCTTCACCGCGGCCTTCGCGATGGCGGGTTTCCTCGTGCTGCTGTCCACGCTGGTGGGCACCGCGATGACGGCCTGGCTGCAGAGCCGCGCCGCGAAGATGAACCCGGCCGCGGTGTTCGTCGGCCTGGTGTTCTGGGGCGCGCTGTGGGGTGTCTGGGGGCTCTTCCTCGGGCCCGCGCTGATCGTCGTGATCAAGGTGATCGCACAGAACTCGCGCACGGCGCATAGGGTGGCGAGGCTGATGCAGGGCTGACCCCCAACGAAAAAAGGCACCCCGAGGGGTGCCTTTCACATGGGCCGGAGCCCGCCGGTCAGCGGCCGAAACCGCCGGTGCGCGGACGCGGCTTGCCGCCGAAGCCCTGCTTCGGACCACCGAAGCCCGGCTTGCGCGGGGCGAAGGCATTGCCACGGTCGCCACGATCACCGCGGTCGGCCGGTGCCCGGTCGAACGCGTTGCCACGCGGCTGGAAGCCGTTGTCGCGGCGCTCGTCACCATGGTGGTGGGGGCGATCGAACGACGCGCGGTCGCGCGGGGCAAAGCCCTCGTTGCGATGGCCGTGGCCTTCGTGACGCGGCGCGAAACCTTCGTTGCGGGGCGCAAAGCCCTCGTTGCGCGGGGCGAAGCCACCTTCGTGACGGGGAGCGAAACCGCCTTCATGGCGCGGGGCGAACCCGTCGCGCGAGCCGCCGTCGCGGTGGAACGGCTTCGGACCGCCGAACGGCTTGCCACCGAAGGGCTTGCCACCCGGACGGCCGTGGCCGAACGGCTTGCCGCCGAACTTGCCTTCCGGACGCGGGCCGCCGAACATGCGCGGTTCCGGGTTCTTCGGCTCGAGGCCTTCGATGATGCCCACCGGGATGTTCTGGGTGGTGAACTGCTGGATGCGGCGGATCATGCCGGTGTCCATGCGTTCGGCCAGCGTGACGGCCAGGCCGTTGCGGCCGGCGCGGCCCGTGCGGCCGATGCGGTGCACGTAGTCCTCGGCCTTCATCGGCAGGCCGTAGTTGATCACGTGGCTGATCGTGGGCACGTCGATGCCGCGGGCGGCCACGTCGGTGGCGACCAGCACGCGCAGCTGCTTGTTGCGCAGGCCCTGCAGCACGCGGGTGCGGCGGCCTTGCGGCATGCCGCCGTGCAGCGAGGCGACGGCGTGGCCCATGTCGGCCAGGCGATCGGCGAGCCAGTCGGCATCGCGCTGGGTGCTCGTGAACACCACGGCCTGCTCCATCTCCTTGGTGGTCAGGATGTGGTCGAGCATCGCGTCCTTGTGGGTCTTGTTGTCGGCCCAGTGCAGGCGCTGCTCGATGTTCTCGTGCGTGTCGGTGTGCGACGCCACGTCGATGCGCTGCGGGTCGCGCAGCAGGTCCTGCGCGAGGCGGCCCACGTGGCCGGCGAACGTCGCGCTGAACATCACGGTCTGGCGGCTCGGGGGCAGCTTCTCGGCGATGTGGGTGATGTCGTCGATGAAGCCCATGTCGAGCATGCGGTCGGCTTCGTCGAGCACCAGCATCTCGACGTTGTCGAGCACGGCCTTGCCGGTCTGGAGGTGGTCGATCAGGCGGCCCGGGGTGGCGATCAGGATGTCCAGCGGACCGCGCAGCGCCTTGATCTGAGCCGGGTACGGCACGCCGCCCACGACGGTGGTGACCTTCAGGCCCTGCACGTGGCGGCCGTAGATGGTGGCGGCCTTGTCGACCTGCATCGCGAGTTCGCGGGTGGGGGCCAGCACGAGGATGCGCGGACCGTAGACCACGCCCTTTTCACGGCGCTTGGTGTTGTCGCCACGGGCGGCGAGGATGCGCTGCAGCGCGGGCAGCACGAAGGAGGCGGTCTTGCCGCTGCCGGTGCTGGACGAGACCATCAGGTCCTTGCCTTCCAGCGCCACGGGAATGGCCTTGGCCTGCACGTCGGTGGGCGAGGTGTAGCCCGAGTCGGCAATGGCTTGCAGCAGGGCTTGTTGGAGGCCCAGGGTTTCGAACGTCATCGATTTCTTTCAAACATGGCGCTGCTCACGCCCGGGGCGTGTTCATCAGCACCAGCAGGCGTCGCAATGCAATGCGCGAAGCCTGACTTCATGGGTCGCTGGGAAGAAGGTCCGAACCCTCACCGGTGATGGCCACCGGAGGCGGGGTTGATGTGGAACAGTCAAAGCGACGGCATCGCCGCCAACCATTCCCGCAAGGGGTTTCGAACAGGCCGCGCGGTGAGAAACACCGCGGGAAGACTCGACAAGGTCAGAGGGGATGAGCGAAAACGCTGCCGGGTCTCAGGACCCCGTTGGCAGCGAAGTCCACGATTGTAGCCGACATTCGGGTTTCCACCAAAGTCTTTTCGGTGGAACCCGCGGGGTCATGCCATCACAGGGACAGGAAGTGCGTGCGGTAGTACGCCAGCTCGTCGATGGACTCGTGGATGTCGGCCAGCGCCGTGTGGGCCTGGGCCTTCTTGAAGCCGCCGAGGATGCCCGGCTTCCAGCGCTTGGCCAACTCCTTGAGCGTGCTGACGTCGAGGTTGCGGTAGTGGAAGAAGGCTTCGAGCTTCGGCATGTAGTTCGCGAGGAAGCGGCGGTCCTGGCAGATGCTGTTGCCGCACATGGGCGACGTGTTCTTCGGCACGTACTGCTTCAGGAACTCGATGACCTGCGCCTCGGCCGCGGCCTCGTCGAACGTGGAGGCCTTGACCCGGTCGATCAGCCCGCTCTTGCCGTGGGTGCCCTTGTTCCAGGCGTCCATCGCGTCGAGCGTGGCGTCGGACTGGTGCACGGCGAACACCGGGCCCTCGACGCGCTGGGTCAGCGTGGCGTCGGTGACGACGACGGCGATCTCGATGATGCGGTCGGTGTTCGGGTACAGGCCCGTCATTTCGAGGTCGATCCAGACGAGGTTCTGGTCGCTGCTGGCCAGCGTCGGGGTCGCGGGGGTGGTGTCGGTCATGGGTGGGCCTTCGTTGGTTCTTGATGCGCTTGCAGCATTCTCGCAGGCCCAGCGCCTACACTTGAAGGCATGGAATCGATCGTGTTGTCCGGGTTGTTCGCAGTGGCGCTGCTCGCGTCGCTGCTGGTGAAGTTCTGGCTGGCCACGCGCCAGATGCGGCACGTGGTGCGGCACCGCGGCGCCGTGCCCGCCGCGTTCGCCGGGTCGGTGTCGCTCGCGGCCCACCAGAAGGCGGCCGACTACACCGTCGCGAAGGGCCGGCTGGGCCTGCTCTCCACCGCGTTCAGCGCGGCCGTGCTGCTCGGCTGGACGCTGCTCGGCGGGCTCGATGCCTTGAACACCGCGGTGCGCGACGCCGTGTTCCCGCACTTCGGCGGGCTGGCGTACCAGGTGGCCCTCGTCCTGGCGTTCTCCGTGATCTCGGGCCTGCTCGACCTGCCGTTCGAGCTGTACGCCACCTTCCGCCTCGAACAGCGCTTCGGCTTCAACCGCATGACGTGGAAGCTGTACGTGGCCGACACCCTCAAGGGGATCGGCCTCGGCCTCGCCTTCGGCGTGCCCATCCTGGCCCTGATCCTCTGGATCATGGGGGCGGCCGGCACGGTCTGGTGGCTGTGGGCCTGGTGCGCCTGGATGGGCATCATCCTCGTGGCCCGGGTGATCTACCCCATCGTGATCAGCCCGCTGTTCAACAAGTTCGAGCCGCTCGCGGACGAAGCGCTCAAGGAACGCATCCAGGGCCTGATGGCACGCTGTGGTTTCCGCTCGAAGGGCCTCTTCGTCATGGACGGCAGCCTGCGTTCGGCGCACGGCAACGCCTACTTCACCGGCCTCGGGGCATCCAAGCGCGTGGTGTTCTTCGACACGCTGCTGAACAAGCTCAACCCCGGCGAAGTGGAAGCCGTGCTGGCGCACGAACTGGGCCACTTCAAGCTCCGGCACCTGCTCAAGCTGATGCTGCTCTCCTTCGCCACCAGCCTCGCGGGCTTCGCGCTGCTCGGCTGGCTGTCGGCGAAGGTGTGGTTCTACAACGGCCTCGGCGCGGGCGTCGCGCTCGACGCGCCGAACGACGCGCTGGCGCTGCTGCTGTTCCTGCTCGTGGTGCCGGTGTTCGGGTTCTTCGTGTCGCCGCTGATGAGCCAGCTGTCGCGCCGCCACGAGTTCGAGGCCGACGCCTACGCCTGCGCCCAGGCGAACGGCAATGACCTTGCCGCCGCCCTGCTGAAATTGCACGAGGACAATGCAGCCACCCTCACCCCCGATCCGCTGTACGTGCGATTCTGGTACTCCCACCCGCCGGCATCGGAGCGCATCGCAGCCCTTCGGCTGCAGACAGGCTGACCGATGAAGACCTTGTTGCAGCAGCATTGCCAGCACCAGTCGGGCGCCGCGATGAGCGACACCCAGGTGCACGACCACCTCGCCCAGCTGAGCAGCTGGAAATCCACCGGCGGCGCCATCGAGAAGGCGTTCACCTTCAAGAACTTCCACGAGACCATGGCCTTCGTGAACGCCCTCGCGTGGATCGCCCACACCGAGGACCACCACCCCGACCTGCAGGTCGGCTACGACCGCTGCACGGTGCGGTTCTCCACGCACTCCGTGGGTGGCATCTCGGTCAACGACTTCATCTGCGCGGCCAAGGCCGACGCCCTGGTGTCCTTTGTCGCCTGAACTGCCGATGGATCAACACCGATGAGCCGGGCCGAGGCGCTCGACCTGGGACTCGTGGTGGCCGGGCACGGCCGCCACTACATCGTCGAAACGCCGGAGGGGCGGCGCGTCACGTGCCATCCCCGCGGCAAGAAGAGCGACTGCGTGGTCGGCGACCGCGTGCGCTGGCAGGTGTCCGGCGACGAGGGCGTGATCGAACATGTCGAGCCGCGGCGCAACCTGCTGTTCCGCCAGGACGAGTGGAAGACGAAGTCGTTCGCGGCCAACCTCGACCTGATCCTCGTGATGGTGGCCAGCGAGCCGGTGTTCAGCGAATCGCAGCTCACGCGGGCGCTGATCGCCGCGGAGGACGCCGGCATCGAGGCCCACATCCTCCTCAACAAGGCCGACCTCCCCCAGATCGCCGCCGCGCGCGAGCGGCTGCGTCCGTACGCCGCGATGGGTTACGCGGTGCACGAGGTCGCGCTGAAGGCCCGTCCCGACGAGGCCCGAGCCGAACTCGACCCGCTGCTGGCCGGCCGCTCCAGCCTCGTGCTGGGCCCGAGCGGCACCGGCAAGAGCACGCTGATCAATCTGCTCGCCCCCGACGCGCGCGCCCAGGTGGGCGAGATCTCGCAGGCACTGAACTCGGGGCGCCACACCACGACCACCACGCAGTGGTACTGGCTGGACGCCGACCGCACCACCGGGCTCATCGACTCGCCAGGCTTCCAGGAATTCGGGCTGCGGCAGGTGTCGCCGCAGGTGCTGCCCGGGCTGATGCCCGACGTCGCCGAACCGGCGAAGCAGTGCAAGTTCTACAACTGCACCCACCTGCACGAACCGGGCTGCGGCGTGCGCGCGGCACTCGCGCGCGGGGAGATCACCGAGAGCCGCTACCGCATCTACGGCGAGATCTTCCAGGAGCTCTCCCAGACGCGGTACTGAGCCCTCAGCCGCCTGCCCTGCCCCGCTTCGGGGATGGCGGGTCGCGCCCCGCAGGCGTAGAGTGAAAGCACCTCCGCTGCGGGAGCGCAACATGACATCACCCACGCCGTTCCGGGTGCAGTCCCTGCTGGTGGCGGCCCTGCTCATGGGCTGCTCGGTGGTCCATGCGCAACCCCGCTACACGCTGACCGACCTCGGCGCCGCCACCGACCCCGGCGCGCTCACCAGCGGCATCGCCATCAACGCCCGGGGCCAGGTGCTGGTCGCCGAACTCGGCCGCCAGACCGCCTGGCTGCACACCTCGGGTGCCCGCGCCATCGACTTGAGCACGGTCGTGCCCGGCGTCCGGCTGCCGGGCTACACCTACCACGTCAACGTGCAGGGCCTGAACGACGCCGGCCAGGTCATCGGCGCATGGACCGCCGTCGCCGACGGCCGCCCGCTGGCCGTGCTGGGCCCGGACGCCTTCGTCTGGTCGCAGCCGGGTGGACCGGTGAACCTCGGGCCGGCCGGCGGGCGCAGCGACCTGCTGTCGATCAACAACACGGGCCAGGTGCTGGGCACGTTCGCGCTGCCGCGCAACACCTTCGTCCACCAGCTGGGCACCGGCCGCACGAGCACCGACCTGCCGGCCGACTTCACCGGCGTCGAGATCAACGACACCGGCCAGATCGCCGGCGGCATCACCACCTGGGACGGGCAGGAGCCCGAGTTCCACGCCGCCGTGTTCGACCGGGCCGGCCTGCACGACCTCGGCACGCTGGGGGGCCACACGGCCGAGGTCACCGGCATCAACAACGCGGGCTGGGTCGTCGGCGGGTCCGACCTCCGCGGCCCGGTGGACGACGTGGGCATCGCCGTGCGCCACCCGTTCCTGTACCGGCCGGGCATCGGCATGCGCGATCTGGGCCGGCTCCCGCGCCACCCCGCGCTCACCTACGCGATGGCGCTGGACATCAACGACGCGGGCCAGGTGGTGGGTTTCCAGGCCGGGCACCGGGCCTCCGGCGCGGTGGCGTTCCTGTTCGACCCGTCGTTCGGTCTCCTGGACCTGAACGACCGGCTCGACCCGGTGAGCGGCGCGGGCTGGGTGCTGCAGACGGCCAACGGCATCAACAACCGCGGCCAGATCACGGGCACGGGACTGCACGAGGGACGGGCCCGCGCCTACCTGCTGACGCCGGCGGCCGGCCGGATGGCCGCGCGCTGACCGGGACTCAGCCGATCAGGTTCGCGAGCGACAGCAGCGCGAGCAGCAGCATCCACAACACCACCGAACGCCACACCAGGGCCACCACGCTGCGCAGGTGGCCCATCTCGGGCGGCGCCCCGGGGGTCGAGCCTTCGGCCACGGCCAGCTCGTCCGGCGCGCCGGCATCGAAGGTCTTGGAGCGGTCGGGCGTCACGCCCGGAGCGGCATGGCCGCCCAGCTGCACGCCCACGGCACCGGCCGCGGCGGCCAGCAGGATGCCCTCGTTGGCGTGTTTCCAGAGGCCCGCATCACGGCGCCAGCAGGAGACAGCCTCCTCGAAGTTGCCCACCACCGCGAAGCCGAAGGCCGTGAGGCGCGCCGGCAGGTGGTCGACGAGGCTGAACAGCCGCTGCGACAGCGCGAGCAGCCGTTCGTTGACGGGCGCGCCCACCACGCGGCTCTTGAAGCCCCAGTAGCGGCTGGCGAACTCGGCCATGCGGTACAGCACCGCGCCGGCCGGGCCGAGGCCCACCGTGGACAGCACGACGAACCAGAAGAAGACACCGAACACGTGCCGGTGCGCGGCGAGCAGCGAATGTTCGATCACGTGGCGCAGCAGTTCGCGGCGCGGCAGTTCGCTCGCGTCGAGGTGCCGCCACTCGGCCAGCAGCGAACGCGCGGTGACCTCGTCGCCGCGCTCGAGCGCGTCGCGGATGTCGGTGAAGTAGTGGCTGAACTGGCGAAAGCCCATCGTGAGGTACAGCACCACCACGTCCCACAGCAGCGCCAGCATCACGTTGACCTGCGCGAGCCCGATGTGGATGCCGCACGCGAGCAGCGCGGGCACCAGCACCGTCACGCCCCAGACGACCCACGCATGGTGGTCACGCCCCGCGTCGAAGTTGCGGCCGGTCCAGCGCATCCACGACGTGAGCGCATCGTGGACGAGGTTGCGGCGGGGCAACGGCTTGATCTGCTCGATGAGCAGTGCGAACAGGACGGCGAAAAAACTCATGGAGACCGATGATAGCGGCCTCGAGGCTCACATCGGCTCACGCCGCGAGGAAGCGGTAGAGGTTGCGCAGCATGGCGGCCGTCGCGCCCCACACGAAGTAGCGGCGCTGTTCGCCGTCGGCGCCCGTGCCGCTCCACGGCATCGACAGGAACTGGCGGCGTCCGCCACCGAAGTCGGCCGCGTGCCAGCGGTGGTTGGCCGGGTCCATCAGGAACGACAGCGGCACCTCGAACACCTCGGCGACCTCGAACGGATCGGGGTGCACGTGGAAGCCGGGCCGCACGAGCGCCACCACCGGCGTCACGATGAAGCCCGTGCCCGTGGTGTACGTGGGCAGTTGTCCGAGCACGTCGACGTACTCGGGCCCGAGGCCGATCTCCTCCTGCGCCTCGCGCAGGGCCGTGGCCACCGCGTTGGCGTCCTCCGGCTCCACGCGGCCGCCAGGGAAGCTGATCTGGCCCGGGTGGTCGGTGAGGTGCGCGGTGCGCTGGGTGAGCAGCACGGTGAGCTCCTCCCGCTGCACGAGCCCCACGAGCACCGACGCGTGGGCCGGCGGGCGCTCGTTGAAGCGCGGCTCCACCATGGCTTCGGGCGCCCAGTCCGGCGGTGACTGGAACCGCCGGCGCAGCGTGGCTTCCTGCAGCTCTGCGAGGGTCACCGCGGGAAGGTGGTCATCGACACTGACGGGAGGCAGTTCCTGGGGATCGAAGCTGAGGGCCATGGTGTGTATTGGACGCGAAAAAAAGAAAAGCCGCCCGGGGGCGGCTTTCCTCTTGGGCAGGCGGGCCCGAAGGCCCTGCACCCGGATGCACCGGCCTCAGGCCAGCTTTTCCTTGATGCGCGCCGACTTGCCCGAACGCTGACGGAGGTAGTACAGCTTGGCACGACGGACATCGCCGCGGCGCTTGATCTCGATGCTCGAGATCAGGGGGCTGTACAGCTGGAACGTGCGTTCCACGCCTTCGCCGCTCGAGATCTTGCGGACGATGAAGCTGGAGTTCAGACCACGGTTGCGCTTGGCGATGACAACACCTTCGTAGGCCTGGACGCGCTTGCGCGTGCCTTCGACCACGTTGACGCTGACGATCACCGTGTCGCCGGGGGCGAACGCGGGAATGGTCTTGTTCAGGCGAGCAATTTCTTCTTGCTCGAGGGTTTGGATCAGGTCCATCTTTTCTCCTAATGATCGTGCCAGCGTCGGTTGAAAAGGGTGCGGTGGTGCACGAAGGCGACCGGCCGCGACCTGGCAGAGGATCGAAAAGCCGCTGATTATAGCCCGAGTTTTGCCAGGAATCGCTCGTCTGCCTTCGACAGGCGCCCTTCCCGGCGTGCGGCTTCCAGCAGATCGGGCCGGCGGCGGGCCGTCAACTCGAGGGAACGCTCACGCCGCCACTTGGCGATCTCGGCGTGGTGGCCCGACATCAGCACCGGCGGCACGGGGGCCGGACCCTCCGGGGTATCGAGCACTTCGGGGCGGCTGTAATGCGGGCAGTCGAGCAGGCCGTCCTCGAAGCTGTCCTGCTCATGGGACTGGGCGTCGCCCAGCACGCCGGGCTGCAGGCGGGCCACGCCGTCGAGCAGCGCCATCGCGGGCAGTTCGCCGCCGGAGAGCACGAAGTCGCCCAGGCTCAACTCGAGGTCGACGTGGCGGTCGATGAAGCGCTGGTCGATGCCCTCGTAGCGGCCGCACAGCAGGACCGCGCCGGGGCCCGCGGAGAACTCGCGCATGACGGCCTGGTCGATGCGGCGGCCGGTGGGGGTGAAGTGCACGACGGGCGCGCCCTCGCCACGGGCGGCGCGCACGGCCGCGAGGCATCTCTCCAGCGGCTCGACGAGCATCACCATGCCGGGGCCGCCGCCATAGGGGCGGTCGTCGACGCGGCGGTAGTTGTCGTCGGCGAACTCGCGCAGCGGCCACAGGTGCACGTCGACCTGCTTCGACTCGTACGCACGGCGCGTGACGCCCAGCGTCAGGTGCGGGGTGAAGAGGTCGGGGAACAGCGTGACGATGTCGAAACGCATCGCCACGGGATCAGAAATCGAGGCCCCAATCCACCGTGATGACGCGGTCGGCCATGTTCACGTCGTCGACGTAGGCCGCGACGAACGGGATCAGGCGCTCGTCCCCATCGGGGTTGGCTTCGGATTCGGGTTTGGCCAGGCGCAGCACGCTGTGCGGGCCGGTGTCGATCAGGCCGACGACACGTCCCATGGGCACGCCTTCGCGGTTCACGACGTCGAGGCCGATCAGGTCGACCCAGTAGTACTCGCCGGCGCGCGGCTTCGGGAAGGCACCGCGGGCGAGGAAGATGCGCAGGCCGCGCAGGGCCTCGGCCCCGTTGCGGTCGTCGACTCCACGCACCTGGGCCACGATCACGTCGCCATGCTTGCGGGACGAGACGATGGCGAGGTGGCGAGGGGTTGCCGCCGCTGCCGATGCGACGGGCCGCTTGAGCGGGCCGTCGTCGGGCGGCTGGACGTGCCAGCGGGTGGCGTCCAGCAGCGCCTGGGGATCATCGGCAAAGCACTGGACCTTGATCCAGCCCTTGATGCCCCAGGCGTCGAGCACACGGCCGACCTCGACCGCGTCCTCCGGCCAGGCGGGGACGTTCGCCCCGGCAACCGAAGACACGTCAGGCACGGCCGGGTTCAACTTCAGGCCGCGGCCTTGGCTTGCGCCACGAGGCGGGCGACCGTGGGCGACATCTGGGCGCCGGTGCCGGTCCAGTACTCGAGGCGGTCGAAGGCGACGCGCAGGGGCTGCTCGGCACCGGAGGCGACGGGGTTGTAGAAGCCCACGCGCTCGATGAAGCGGCCGTCGCGGCGGGTGCGCGAGTCGGCAACGACGATGTTGAAGAACGGACGCTTCTTGGCGCCGCCACGTGCGAGTCGGATCACGACCATGATGGTTTCCTAAGGTTCTGAAATCATCCACCGCACCAGGAGACACTCAGGGCGAGCAGATCAAAAATTGGCGAAGGTCCAACCTTCACCTCTGAATTCGGGTCCGTAGATACGCCGGGCTTCCGCTCGACCAGCACCGAAACCCACGATTATAAACTCATGGTTTCCCCAAGAGCACCCTCATGACCTCCGAAATTGCATCGATCCGGGCCAGCACGGCCGCCGACGCCCCTTCCCTCGCCCGAATCTACGGCTGGCACGTGCTCAACGGCACGGGCACGTTCGAGACCGACGCCCCCGACGCGGCCGAGATGGCCAGCCGCCGCGAGGCCATCGTGGCCAAGGGCCTGCCCTGGCTGGTGGCCGAGCAGGACGGCCAGGTGCTGGGTTTCGCCTACGCGAACCACTTCCGCCCCCGCGGCGCGTACCGCTTCTGCCTCGAGGACTCGATCTACCTCGCCCCGGAGGCCGCGAAACAGGGCCTGGGCACCCGCCTGCTGCGCGAGCTGATCGACCAGTGCACGGCGCTCGGCGCCCGCCAGATGCTCGCCGTCATCGGGGATTCGGCCAATGCCGGCTCGATCGGCGTGCACCGCCGCCTGGGCTTCGAGCACACCGGCGTGATGAAGGCCGCGGGCTGGAAGTTCGATGCCTGGCGCGACGTGGTGATCATGCAACTCGCCCTCGGTGAAGGCGATTCCACCCCCGCCCGCGACAAGGCACCGGCATGACCGGCTACAAATCGAAGACCCTCGCCACCTGGCTGGCCTTCCTGGGCGGCGGCTTCGGCCTGCACCGCTTCTACCTGTACGGGTTCAGGGACGCGTGGGGATGGGTGTGGGCCGCGGTCACCCTCGTGGGCCTGCAGGGCCTGCGCCTCCACCTGACGCAGGGCCAGGACCACCACGGCGCCTGGCTGCTGCTGCCCGTGCTGGGCTTTTCGCTGTCGGCCGGGGCACTGGCCGCGCTGGTCTACGGGCTGATGCCGGATGAAAAGTGGAACGCCCGCTTCAACCCGGCGGGCCCCGAACACCACGCCGGCTGGCTCACGGTGTTCGGGATCGTGCTGTCGCTGCTCGTCGGGGCCGGCATCCTGATGTCGGCCATCGCGTTCAGCGCCCAGCGCTACTTCGAGTACGACGCGGAGTCGTCCGCGCCTCAGGCGAACAGGGAGAGGCTCAGCCAGTAGAAGATCCCGGCGACGAACGCGGAGGCCGGGATCGTGAAGATCCAGGCCCACACGATGTTGCCGGCCACTCCCCAGCGCACGGCCGAGGCACGGCGCACCGAGCCCACGCCCACGATGGCGCCGGTGATGGTGTGGGTGGTGGACACCGGCACGCCCAGCGCGGTGGCGAAGAAGAGCGTGAACGCCCCGCCCGCCTCGGCGCAGAAGCCGCCCACGGGCTTGAGCTTCGTGATCTTCTGGCCCATCGTCTTCACGATGCGCCAGCCGCCGAACAGCGTGCCGAGGCCGATGGCCAGGTAGCAGATCCAGATCACCCAGGTGGGCGGCAGCGAGTCGCCGGCGGCCGAGTAGCCGGTGGCGATCAGCAGCATCCAGATGATGCCGATGGTCTTCTGCGCGTCGTTGCCGCCGTGGCCCAGGCTGTACATGCCGGCCGAGATCAGCTGCAGCCGGCGGAACCAGTTGTCGACCCGCAGCGGCGACGTGCGCCGGCAGATCCAGGCCACCGCCACCATCAGCAGCGACCCGAGCACGAACCCGAGCACGGGGGACACGAAGATGAAGGCCACGACCTTCAGCACGCCGGCGCCGTCCAGCGCACCGATGCCCGACTTGGCGATCACCGCGCCGCAGATGCCGCCGATCAATGCGTGCGACGAGCTCGACGGGATGCCGTAGAGCCACGTGATCACGTTCCAGGTGATGGCGCCGATCAGCGCACCGAACACCACGTGGTGGTCGACCACGCCCGGCTGCACGATGCCCTTGCCCACCGTGGCCGCCACGTTGAGGTGGAACACCAGGATGGCGACGACGTTGAAGAACGCCGCAAACGCCACCGCCTGCTGGGGCTTGAGCACCCCGGTGGACACGACGGTGGCGATGGAGTTCGCCGCGTCGTGGAAACCGTTCATGAAGTCGAAGATGACGGCCAGGCCGACCAGCAGCACGACCACCCAGAAATGAACCGGGACCGAATCCATTCGTCGAAGCTCCGCCCGGGGATCAGGAATTCTCGAGGACGACGCCCTCGATCAGGTTCGCCACGTCCTCGCAACGGTCGGAGATGGACTCCAGCTGCTCGTAGATCGCCTTGAGCTTGATGAGCTCGCGCACGTCGGTCTCCTCGCGGAAGAGCTTCGACATGGCCGAACGCATCACGCGGTCCGCGTCGGACTCGAGCTTGTCGATCTCCTCGCAGGTCTTGACGGCGGCCTCGGCCACGTCGGTGCGGCTCAGCTGGGCCAGCAGCGAGACGGCGTGCTGCACGCGCTCGCAGCACTTGGCACTCAGCTCGCCCAGGCGGATGACCTCCTCGGTCATGCTGCGCACGTCGTACAGCTGCATGGTCTCGGTGGCGTCCTGCAGCAGGTCGACGATGTCGTCCATGGCATTGATCAGGCCGTGGATCTGCTCGCGGTCGATGGGCGTGATGAAGGTCTTGTGCAGCAGGCGGTTCACCTCGGCGGTGACCTTGTCGGCCGCCCGCTCCGCATTGACCACCTCGGTGGCGTACTTCTCGCGCAGCTCGGGGTTCCCGTAGTTCTCGATCATCAGCATGAAAGCGCGGGCGCCTTCGGTGATGAACGCGGCGTGCTGGTTGAAAAGCTCGAAGAAATTGCCTTCGCGTGGCAGCAACTTGCCGAACAACATGGGTGGGTCTCCAAAAATACCTGGGATGCGAACGCACGTTCGCCACACGTTTCGCGACGATTCACGAAAACGTCATCAAAAGTGACAAGGCGTGGAGTGTAAGGGCGCGCGGAGGTCAGGTCAGCCGCGGCGAGGCCGGAGCGCCCAAAAAGTCGCGCGGACCGTCCATCGTGGCGAGTTTGTCCACGAGCACTGCGAAGTCGGCATCCACGCCGCCCGGGTGGAAGTGTTCGGTCTGGACGGCGAGCACGGGCGCCCGGTCGAAGGTCTCGAACCGGGCCGCATACGCGTCCATCAGGCGCAGGAGATAGGCCTCGTCGATGCGCTGCTCCATCAGGATGCCCCGGCGGCGGATGCGCTCCATCAGCGTGGCCACGGGGGCCTGCAACCAGATGACGAGGTCGGGCTGCGGCACCCGCGGCTCCACCTCGGCGTACATCTGGCGGTAGAGCCGGAACTCCTCGTCGCCGAGGGTCAGGCGCGCGAAGAGCGCGTCCTTCTCGAACATGAAGTCGCTGACGACCACCGGCGTGAAGATGCCGGGCTGCGCCAGCGCGGTGACCTGGCGCAAGCGCTGGAACAGGAAGAACACCTGCGTCTGGAACGCGTACCCGGCCGGGTCCTGGTAGTAGCGGTCGAGGTACGGGTTCTCGTCGGCCTGCTCGAGCAGCAGCTCGGCGCCCAGGTGCGCGGCGAGCCGCCGTGCGAGCGTGGTCTTGCCCGCGCCGATGGCCCCTTCGATCGCGATGTGGCGGAAGCGGCTCATGCCCGGGCCCTTTCGTGACGCTTCAGCGGAAGATGAAGTACACCGCCCCCACCATGCACAGGCCGGCCCACAGGAAGTCGAGCTTGAACGGCTGGTCCATGTAGAACATCGCGAACGGCACGAACACGGCGAGCGTGATCACCTCCTGCGTGATCTTGAGCTGGGCCAGCGAGAAACCACCTGCGTGGCCGATGCGATTCGCCGGCACCTGCAGCAGGTATTCGAACAGCGCGATGCCCCAACTGATGAGCGCGGCCGTGTACCAGGGTTTGTCGGCGAGGTTCTTCAGGTGGCCGTACCACGCGAACGTCATGAACACGTTCGACGCGACGAGCAGCAGGACGGTCTGGAGCGAGACGGGGATGCCGCTCATGGGGTAAGCCTTTCGATGCGTTGGTCGGCCACGGTGTCGAGCAAGTCCCGGACCCGCCCCTGCCCCGGCACCACGAGGTCCGGCGCGAGGTCGGCGAGCGGCACCAGCACGAACGCGCGCTCGTGCAGGCGGGGATGGGGCACAACGAGGTGCGGGCTGTCGATGCGGGCCTCGCCGTGCAGCAGCAGGTCGAGGTCCAGCGTGCGCGGGGCGTTGCGGTACGGGCGCTCGCGGCCGTGGCGCAGCTCGATCTCGTGGAGTGCGCCCAGCAGCGCCTCGGCGGAGAGCTCCGTGTCGAGGGCCGCGACGGCGTTGAGGTAGTCCGGGCCGGTGGCGTCCACCGGCGCCGTGCGGTACCGCGGGGAACGGGCGGCGAGCCGTGTGCCGGGCAGCGCGGCCAGCGCCGCCTCGGCCGCGTCGAGTGCCGCGGACGCGTCACCCAGGTTGGCCCCGAGGCCCACGTACGCGGTCACCGGCATCACGAAGACTCAGTCGACCAGGGCCGCGTACACGAGCTCGCGGAACAGCTGGCGGTAGTGGTCGCGGCGGCCCGGCTGCTGGATCATCAGCTGCGCGTGCAGCTGCTCTTTCGGGTCGATGAAGAACGAGGTGCCCGCGAGGCCCGCCCAGAAGTACTGGCCGGCCGAGCCCGCGCCCGCCGCCACGCCGTCCTGCAGGCGCACGGCGAAACCGAGGCCGAAGCCGTGGCCCACGGGCAGCAGGTCGCCGCTCACGGGCAGAGAACCCAGGTGGTCGGACGTCATCAGACGCACCGTCTTCGGGCCCAGCAGGCGCACGCCACCGAGCTGTCCGCCCGACAGCATCATCTCCATGAACCGCGCGTAGTCGGCGGCGGTCGACGTGAGGCCCGCCCCGCCCATCTCCTGCGCGCTGGGCGACCGCACGTCGAACACGTTGACCGGCACGCCCGCATCCGGGTCCTTCGCGTAGGGTTCGGCGATGCGGTGGTGGTTCGATTCGTCGACGTGGAACGCCGTCTCGGTCATGCCGAGCGGCTCGAAGACGGCCTCGCGCAGGTGCTCGCCGAGCGAACGGCCCGTGACCACCTCGACGAGGCGGCCCAGCACGTCGGTGGCGTGGCTGTAGGCCCAGGCGGTCCCGGGCTGGCGCAGCAGCGGCAACGCGGCCAGCGCCTGCGTGAAGTCGGCGTTGGTCTTGCCCCGGCCGAACAGGCCGGCCGCCGCGTACCGCTGGTGCAGCGGCGTGGCGCCCATGAACTGGTAGGTGAAGCCGGCCGTGTGGCGCAGCAGGTCGTGCACCGTGATGGCGCGGCAGGCGGGAGCCGTCTCGAGCTGGCCGTCGTTCTCGACCAGCACCTGCGGCGACGCGAACTCCGGCAGGTACATCGACACCGGCTGCGACAGCAGCAGGCGCCCCTCCTCGACCAGCATCATCACGGCCACCGAGACGACCGGCTTCGTCATCGAGTAGATGCGGAAGATGGCGTCCTTCGGCATCGGCGTGTCCTGCCGCGGGTCGAGCCGGCCGTAGGCCTTGAAGTGGGCGACCTTGCCGCGGCGGGCGATCATGGCGACGGCCCCCGGGAGCTTCTGCCGCTCGATCTCGGCCTCGAGGGCGGCGTCGAGGCGGGCGAGCCGTTCGGGGCTGATGCCCACCGATTCCGGCGGCGCGGCGGCAAGGAGGCTGGTCATGTCGTTCGTGTCCCCGGGGTGATCCTGGTTCTGGTCTCGAAGGTCAGGAGGCCTCGGTGCCCGAACTGGAACCCGAGCCCGCCGGCTTGCGGCGGCGGCGGCGGCGCTTGCGCGGCGCGTCGCTGCTGCCTTCGGCGGGCGGCAGGTCGTCCTCGTCGTCCTCAGTGGCGGCCGGGGCCGGCGCCGAGGCCTGGCGCGGCGCGCGGCGTTCGGTCTTGCGCACGTCCTGGATCATGTGCGGCCGGTCCTCGGGATCGGCCATCGAGAACTCCTCCCACCACGTCGCGAGGGCCGGGTCGATCTCGCCCGCATCGGCGCGCAGCCGCAGGAAGTCGAAGCCGGCGCGGAAGCGCGTCTGCTCGACGAGGGTCAGCGGGCCGTTGCCGGTGCGGCGCTCGAAGCGCGGCTGCATCAGCCAGATCTCGCGCATGTCGGCGCCGAGCTTGCCGCGGCCCGAGATGTCGCCGATGCGGGCGTCGAACACCGCGTCCACCGCCTGCGTCAGCGCCGGGAACGGGGCCTCGCCCTTCTTCTTCAGGCGCTGCCAGCCGTCGAGCACGTCGTGCCACAGCATGCACGCGAGCATGAAGCTCGGCGCCACGGGCTTGCCCTCGCCCACGCGGCGGTCGGTGTCGGCGAGCGCGGCGTTCACGAACTTCGCGCGCTCGGGGTGTTTCACGCCGTTCTCGATCACGAGGTCGAGGATCGGGAAGAAGCCCTGCCCGCCCCCGGCGAGGCCCTGCTTCTTCAACTCCTCGATGCTGGCGAGCGCGTGGCCCGTCTGCAGCAGCTTGATCATCTCGTCGAAGGTGCGCGACGCCGGCACGCTGTGCAGCAGCGAAGCCATCTCGCGGATGGGCGCCTTCGTCTTCGCCTCGATGGTGAAGCCGAGCTTCGCGGCGAAACGCACCACGCGGATGATGCGCACCGGGTCCTCGCGGTAGCGCGTGGCCGGGTCGCCGATCATGCGAAGCACCTTCTTCTTCGCGTCCTTGATGCCGCCGTGGTAGTCGACGACGATCTGGCGCTGCGGGTCGTAGTACATCGCGTTGACGGTGAAGTCGCGGCGCGCGGCGTCCTCGATCTGCGGGCCCCACACGTTGTCGCGCAGCACGCGGCCGGCGGCGTCCACCACGTGGGTCTTGCCCGCGAGCTCGCTCTTCGACGTCTTCTCGTTGCCCGAGACCTGCTCGGCCGCCGAGGCGTCCATCACCGCGCGGAACGTGGAGACCTCGATCACCTCGTGCTCGCGGCCGCGGCCGTACACCACGTGCACGATGCGGAAGCGCCGGCCGATGATGAACGCGCGCCGGAACAGGCCCTTGACCTGCTCGGGCGTGGCGTTCGTGGCCACGTCGAAGTCCTTCGGCCGCAGGCCCACCAGCAGGTCGCGCACCGCGCCACCGACGATGTAGGCCTCGTAGCCCGCGTCGGCCAGCGTCTTGACGACGCGGATCGCGTTGTCGTCCACGAGCGAGAGGTCGATGGCGTGTTCGGCGGCCTCCACCTCGACCCGCTTGCCCTGGGCCGATTTGCGGGTCGCCGCGGCGGGTTTGCCGAGCAGCTTGTCGATGAGTTTCTTGATCATGGGAACAACTTGAGGATGGGCCAGCCGCGTTCGCGCGCGATGGTCTCGAGCGACGGCGCGGGGTTGGTGGCGACCGGGTCGGTGGCCTGCTCCATCAGGGGCAGGTCGTTGGCCGAGTCGCTGTACATGTGGACGCGGCCGAAGCTCTCGTACGTCAGCCCCATGCCGGCCAGCCATTCGGCGGTGCGGGTGACCTTGCCCTCGCGGAACGACGGCGTGCCCGCGATGCGGCCGGTGACCTTGCCCGACGCGTCGCGCTCGAGGTTCACGGCCAGCAGGTGGTCGATGCCGAAGGCCTTCGCGATCGGACCGGTGACGAACTCGTTGGTGGCCGTGACGAGCGCGACGAGGTCGCCCTGGGCCTGATGCTTGCGCACGAGGTTGACCGCGACCGGGTGGATGGCCGGCAGGATGTCCTCGTTCATGAAGCGGTCGTGCGCCGCGGCCAGTTCGGCGGCGGACCGGTCGCGCCACGGCGCGGTGCAGTACGCGATGTACTCGTGGATGTCGAGGGTGCCGGCCTGGTACTTCGCGTAGAAGGCGTTGTTGCCGGCCCGGTACGACTCGGCGTCCACCCAGCCCTGCCGGATCACGAACTCGCCCCAGGTGTGGTCGGAGTCGAGCGGCAGCAGCGTGTGGTCGAGGTCGAACAGGCAGAGATTCTTCGTCATGGACCCTCTTCGGTCAGCATTTGCTTGAGCAGTGGAACAGTGATGGCCCGCTTGTGCACCAGCGCGAACTCGTCGAGGCGGTCGAGCAGCGCCATCAGGTGCTTGAGGTCGCGGGCGAAATGGGTCAGCAGGTAGTCCATCACGTCGTCGGACAGGAACAGGCCGCGGCGGTCGGCCTCGCGGCGCAGCGCGGCCCGGGCCTCGGGCTCGGACAGCGGCTGGATCGCGAACACGTGGCCCCAACCCAGGCGGGTGCGCAGGTCGTCGCGCACGGGCAGGTCCACCGGGGGCACGGGCGCCGCGCCCAGCACCGGCACGCCGTGGGTGGTGGCCTCGATGAACAGCGCGAAGGCGGCGTGCTGGTGGGCGTCGTCGAACTGGTCGCAGTTGTCGAGCACCACGAGTTGGCCGGCGTCCTCGACGTGCCAGGGCACCGGCTGGTGGGCGTCGAACCAGACCACCCGGCCGCCCTGCTGCTGCACGAGGTTGGCGGTGGCGTGCAGCAGGTGGGTCTTGCCGACGCCGGACGGTCCCCAGAGGAACACCGGGGCGGACTGGTGCATGACCTGGCGCAGATGGGCGACGGCGTGGGCGTTCGCCCCCGCCACGAAACTGTCGAAGGACCGTGCGGGCTCGGTGGCGATGTCGAGCGGAAGTTGGCGCATCCGGGGTGAAAAAGGGGTTCGGTTGTTCTCCGCGGGAGGCCGCGTGGCCGCCTTCCCGGGGGACCCATTGTCGGGCGGGTCCGGCTCGAATTCTAAAGGGAGCGCCCCGGAGCCGCCCCTCAGTGCAGCCGATCGGGCCCCTCCGGGCCCAGTTCGCTCAGCCGGACGCTGATCGCGGCGCGGTCCACCGCTTCCCGGGCGTGCAGCAGGTAGGCGCCCAGGTCCTTGCGGGCCGCCTCCCGGTTGCCCAGCTCGGCGTGGGCCAGGCCGCGGTCGCGGCGCTCCTCCCAGGTCTGGGGCAGCAGCACCACCAGGCGGTCGAGCACGGCCACCAGCCGCGCCCAGTCGCCGGCGCTGCGGTGGATCTCCTTCAGGTTGCGCAGCATGCGGGCCAGCACGTCGCGCGGCTCGGCCGCCTGGAGGAACAGGCCGAGCGGCATCTCGAAGTCGCCCTCGAGCCCGTGGCTGCGGCGGTACGGCACCAGCAGTTCGTCGAGCTGCTCGCGGGACAGCGACTGCCCGCTGAACGGGTCGATCACCACCTCACCCTCGGGCATGTGCAGCTTCACGAGGAAGTGGCCGGGGAAGGACACGCCGCAGGCGTTCAGGCCGATCTCGTTGGCGAGCTCGATGTAGAGCACGGCGAGTGTGATCGGAATGCCCCGGCGGGTGCGCAGCACCGTGCTCAGCAGGCTGTTGCCCGGGTCGTAGTAGTCGTTGACGTTGCCGGCGAACCCCAGCTCCTGGAAGAAGTAGCGGTTCAGGCGGCGCAGGCGCTGCAGCGGCACGGCGTCGGCCGGGACGCGGCGGCGGAGCTGGTCGGCCAGGGTGTCGACCTCGCCGAGCAGGGCCTGCAGGTCGATGTCGGGGTGTTCGTCCTGGCAGAGGCTGGCGGCAGCCTCGAGGAGCGACAGCGAGGCGTCGTCGGCCACCAGCGCGGAAAAATACTCCAGGGCCGTGGGCGGCTCGAGGCTCAGTCGATGGGACATGGGCACAGTCTAAATCCAGTCGCGGCGCCCTGCCCGCCCCGCGGAACTCAGCCCCTGCGGACGAACTGCTTCAGGTTCAGGCCCATCGCGAGCAGGCTGCCGAAGTACAGCACCGCCGAGCCGCCCAGCAGCAGCACGAGCCAGCCGACGCGGGTCCAGCCCGGCAGGCCCACCCAGTCGACGTGGTGGGCGCCCCAGGCGAGCAGCCCGGTCAGCAGCCCGGTGGCCACCACCACCTTCAGGCCGAAGCCGCCCCACCCCGCCGCGGGCACGTAGGCCCCGCTGCGGCGCAGGCCGATGAACAGCCAGGCGGCGTTCACGAGGGCCCCGAGGCCGATGGACAGCGCGAGCCCCGCGTGCTGCAGCGACGGCACGAAGAACCAGAAGACCGCGTTGAGCACCTGGGTCAGCACCAGCACGGCCACCGCGATGCGCACCGGGGTGCGGATGTCCTGGCGGGCGTAGAAGCCCGGCGCGAGGATCTTGATCGCGATGAGGCCCATCAACCCCACCCCGTAGCCCTGCAGGGCCCGCACGGTCTGGGCGACGTCGGCCGCGGTGAAGGCGCCGCGGTGGAACAGCACCGCGACCAGCGCTTCGGGGAACACCAGCAGCGCCATCGCGCACGGCAGCGCCAGCATCACCACGAGGCGCAGGCCCCAGTCGAGCAGCGCCGAGTACGAGGCCGTGTCGCCCCGCCCCTGGGCGCTGGAGAGCTGCGGGATCAGCACGACGCCGAGGGCCACGCCCAGCAGCGCCGTGGGGAACTCCATCAGGCGGTCGGCGTACCCGAGCCACGAGATGGCGCCCACGCCCAGGTGGGACGCGAGCTGCGTGTTGATGAAGAGCGAGAGCTGCGCGACCGACACCCCGATCAGCGCCGGGGCCATCTGGCGCAGCACCTTGTGCACGCCCGGGTGGTTCCAGGCGGCGCGGATCGCCGCCGGCCCGAGGCCGATGCGGGGCAGCTGACCGATGGCCACGAGCGCCGGCACCTGCACCGCGAGTTGCAGCACACCGCCGAGCATCACGCCGACGGCCAGCGAGTAGATGGGCTGGACACCCCAGCGCGCGAACACCGGCGCGAGCCCCCACGCGCAGGCGATCAGCGAGAGGTTCAGCAGCACGGGGGCGGCCGCCGGCACCGCGAAGTGCTTCCAGGTGTTGAGGACGCCCGCGGCCAGCGCCACGAGGGAGATGAAGCCGATGTACGGGAACATCAGGCGGGTCATCAGCACCGCGTCGTCGAACTTCTCGAGGCCCGAGGCCAGCAGCCACACCACGGCCGGGGCCGCGAGGATGCCCACCACGCACGTGAGGAACAGCGCCCAGGCGAGGATGGTGGCCACCGCATCGATCAGGCGGCGGGTGGTCTCGTCGCCCTCGGTGACGCGCGTCTGCCCGAGGATGGGCACGAAAGCCTGCGCGAAAGCCCCTTCACCGAAGAGGCGGCGCAGCATGTTCGGGATGCGGAAGGCGGCGTTGTACGCGTCCGTCCAGGCGCCCGCGCCGAACATCGACGCGATCATCAGCTGGCTGGCGAGTCCCGTGACCCGGGAGCAGAGGGTGAGCAGGGAGACGGTGGACGCGGCCCGGAGCAGGTTCATGGGGATGTTCTTGGGCCCGGAAAAGGGGCGGATTATAGGGAGCCGAGGCCCGCGTGATATTGCAGTTTGTCTTATGCCCGAAGCGAATGCTATACTGGCGGACTTCATACCACCTGGGTACAGCTAAAGCATGGCAACCGCTTCCAAAGCTAAGAAAAAGACTGTCCGCATCGCGTCTGGCCTCAAGCGCGTTCGGCAAGATGTGAAACTGAACGCCGCCAACACGGCCCTGCGTTCGAAGTTCCGCACCGTCATCAAGAATGTCCAGAAGGCCGTGGCCGCCGGCGACAAAGCCAAGGCCACGGAACTCTTCCAATCCGCCCAAAGCGTGATCGACTCGGTCGCCGACAAGGGTCTGTTCCACAAAAACAAGGCCGCTCGCCACAAGAGCCGCCTGTCCGCCAAGGTCAAGGCCCTCGCGGCCTGATCGACTACCAGGTGGAAGAAGCTCCAAGGCCCGCTCCGGCGGGCCTTGTTGTTTGCTGATCCGAAGCCCGCGCGAGCGGGCTTTGTCACGTCTGCCGTGCACCAAGGTGCAATGGTGACCGCGAACCCTGATCGATAGGATCGGCCAGACCCGCCCATCCTCCAGGAGCTTCGCATGCGCACCCCTTGGATCGCCGGCATCGCCGCCGCCCTCGCTGCCTCCGCATCCGCCCAGCCGGCCCCACAGAAGGTCGACATCGACAACTTCGTCCGCGCGGAGTCGGACATGTATCTCGGCAACCTGGCGAAGGAAGGCGGACTGGGCAAGCTGCTGCACCGCCGCGAACCCGCGTCCATCGACCACCAGACGGTGATCCGCCTGAACCGGGACACCCTCTATACCTCGGGCGTCTTCGACCTCGATGCCGGGCCGGTGGAGATCACCCTGCCGGACGCAGGCTCGCGCTTCATGTCGATGCAGGTGATCAACCAGGACCACTACACCCCCGCCGTGTACTACGGCGCCGGCCGCCGCCAGCTCACCCGGGAGAATGTCGGCACCCGCTACGTGCTCGCGGCCATCCGCACGCTGGTCGATCCGACGGATTCGAAGGACATCGCCCAGGTGCACGCGTTGCAGGACCGGATCGCCGTGGCGCAGAAGGCCACGGGCTCGCTCGACCTGCCCGCCTGGGATGCCGCGAGCCAGAAGAAGGTGCGCGATGCCCTGCTCACGCTCTCTGCGATGCAGCCGGACTTCCGCGAGGCCTTTGGCACGCGCGAGGCGGTGAACCCCATCCACCACCTGCTGGGCACCGCCGCCGGCTGGGGCGGCAACCCCGACAAGGACGCGGTGTATCTGGGCGTCGCGCCCGAACGCAACGACGGCCGCACGGTATACCGCCTCGACGTGAAGGACGTGCCGGTGGACGGCTTCTGGTCCGTGAGCGTCTACAACGCGAAGGGCTACTACGAGAAAAATGCCGCGGGAGCCTACACCGTCAACAACATCACCGCGAAGAAGGCGGCGGACGGAAGTGTTCCGATCCAGTTCGGCGGCTGCGACGGCAAGGTGCCCAACTGCATCCCGACGGTGGACGGGTGGAACTACACGGTGCGCCTGTACCGACCGAGGGCCGAGGTGCTCGAGAAGCGGTGGCAGTTCCCCGCACCGCAGCCCGTGAACTGAACCGCGGGAGGTCAGCCCGGCTTGGGTGCGCCCGAACCCGACTCGGGCAGCAGGCAGGCCTCGGCCACCTGGAGGTTGTTGTCGCGGGCGAAGTTCATCACGAAGTCCCACGCCATGAGTTCGACGTCACGCAGCGCCTCGTTGACGATGACACACTTCACGCCGTTGATGACACGGGGAACGCAGTAAGGCGAATAACCGATGAAGGCGCCGATGCCGCCCCCCGCCCCTTCGGGACGGAAGCACGACATGGCGCCGGCGAGCCGCTCCGCCCAATCGCTGGGTCGGAAAACACGGCCGTCCTGGGTCACGCCTTGGATGAAGACTTCGCGGGGTTTGGCAGAGCTCATGCAATGGCTGGTGGAGGAATTGTGTTCCAGCCAGCATTGTCGCCGGGTTTGTGCTGCACAGCAGCACCCAACCGCGGGTACCCTGCTGAATCACACGCACATTTTTCATCGGCGATGACAACGATGCATCTCCGCACCCCAACGCAGTGCATGTCGTAACGGGCATGACTGCCCTTTAGAATGAAAAATCTCCCGGGGCCCGTCGAAGGGCCCCGGCCGTTTTCCCTGGAGCCCTTCGCCATGACCGCCCCCGCCAAGACCGCCAACGCTTCGCCCTACGTGATGAACACCTACGGCCGACTGCCGTTCGCGCTGTCGCACGGCCAAGGCGTGTGGGTCTGGGACACCGACGGCAAGAAGTACCTCGACGGCCTCGCCGGCATCGCCGTCAACACGCTGGGCCACGCCCATCCGAAGCTCGTGCCGGCCCTGCAGGACCAGGTCGCCAAGCTGATCCACAGCTGCAACTACTACCAGGTGCCGCTGCAGGAGACCCTCGCCGCGAAGCTGTGCGAGCTGTCGGGCCTCACGAACGCGTTCTTCTGCAGCACGGGCCTCGAGGCCAACGAAGCCGCGCTCAAGATCGCCCGCAAGTACGGCCACGACAAGGGCATCGACCGCCCCGAGATCATCGTCTACGAGAAGGCCTTCCATGGCCGCTCCATCGCCACGCTGTCGGCCACCGGCAACCCGAAGGTGCAGGCCGGCTTCGGCCCGCTGGTGGAAGGTTTCGTGCGCGTGCCGTTGAACGACATCTCGGCCATCGAGGCCCAGGCACGCGACAACCCGAACGTGGTGGCCGTGTTCCTCGAGGTCATCCAGGGCGAAGGTGGCATCAATCCCGCCACGGTCGAGTACCTGCAGGCCGTGCGCCGCGTGTGTGACGAGAAGGGCTGGCTGCTCATGCTCGACGAGGTCCAGTGCGGCATGGGCCGCACCGGCAAGTGGTTCGCGCACCAGTGGGCGGGCATCAAGCCCGATGTCATGCCGCTCGCCAAGGGCCTCGGCTCGGGCGTGCCGGTGGGCGCCATCGTGTGCGGCCCGAAGGCCGCGAACGTGTTCGGCCCCGGCAACCACGGCACCACCTTCGGCGGCAACCCGCTCGCCATGCGTGCCGGCGTCGAGACCATCCGCATCATGGAGGAGGACAACCTCCTGGCCAACGCCGCCACGGTGGGCGCCCAGCTGTCCACTGCCTTCAAGCGTGAACTGAAGAACGTCGAAGGTTTCGTCGAGGTGCGCGGCCACGGCATGATGATCGGCATCGAACTCGCCCGCCCCTGCAACGAGCTGCTGGGCCAGGCCGCCGAAGCGGGCCTGCTGCTGAGCGTCACCGCCGACAAGGTGATCCGCCTGGTGCCGCCGCTCATCCTGACCGCCGCCGAAGCGGACCAGATCGTGGCCATCCTCGTGCCGCTGATCAAGTCGTTCCTCGCGAAGACCACCCCATGAAGCCCGGCATGAGCCTCATCAAGCACTACCTGCAGTTCAGCAACCTCCGTGCGGAGGAGTACGCGTACCTCTTCGCGCGCGCTGCCACCATCAAGCAGCGGTTCAAGAACTACGAGAAGTACACGCCCCTCGTCGACCGCACCCTCGCGATGATCTTCGAGAAGGCGAGCACGCGCACCCGCGTGAGTTTCGAGGCCGGCATGTACCAGATGGGCGGCTCGGTGGTGAACCTCACCACCGGTGACAGCCAGCTGGGCCGCGCCGAACCCATCGAGGACAGCGCCAAGGTCATCAGCCGCATGGTCGACCTGGTGATGATCCGCACGTACGAGCAGACCAAGCTCGAGGCCTTCGCGGCCAACTCGCGCGTGCCGGTCATCAACGGCCTCACGAACGAGTACCACCCCTGCCAGATCCTGGCGGACATCTTCACGTACATCGAACACCGCGGCTCCATCCAGGGCAAGGTGGTCGCGTGGGTCGGCGACGGCAACAACATGGCCAACACGTGGCTGCAGGCCGCCGACATCCTCGGCTTCACGCTGCACGTGAGCACGCCCAGCGGCTACGAGATCGATGCCAAGGTGGCCGGTGTCACCAACCAGCAGTGCGTGAAGTTCTTCAAGAACCCGCTCGACGCCTGCCGCGGCGCCCACCTCGTCACCACCGACGTGTGGACCAGCATGGGCTACGAAGCCGAGAACGAGGCCCGCAAGAAGGCGTTCGCCGACTGGTGCGTCGACCGCGAGATGATGGCCGTCGCCCAGCCCGACGCCCTCTTCATGCACTGCCTGCCCGCGCACCGCGGCGAGGAGGTCGAGGCCGAAGTCATCGACGGCCCGCAGTCGGTCGTCTGGGACGAGGCCGAGAACCGCATGCACGCCCAGAAGGCGCTGATGGAGTACCTGCTGATCGGCCGCATCGGCTGACCAGCGACGAGAGGCCGGCATGCTCACCCAGCGTGTGCCGGCCCCGCCCCTGGACGCCTTCGTGGCCGTCCTGTGGGCCAGCGACCGCGGCGCCCTCCCCCACGCGCGGGAGCGCAAGCTGCCCACCGGCTGCGTGGACATCGTGATCCCGCTGCACGACCGCCCCGAGATCACCCGTTTCGCCCACGCGACCGACCCCGACGGCCAGGTCTTCCGCGCCGCCATCGTGCAGGGCGCCCACGACCGTGCCATCGTCCGCGGCACCGGTGGGGCTTCCAGCGTCGTCGGCGTGCACTTCCGACCGGGCGGTGCGGCCGCCCTCCTCGGCGGCGCCCTGCCCGAGCTTCACAACCGCACCGTCGCCCTCGACGACGTGTGGGGCGCCGAGGCCCATGACCTGCGCGACTGGCTGCAGCACGCGCCGGACGTGGACGAACGCCTGCGCCGCCTCGAACAGCACCTGCTGCAGCGACTGGCCGGCGCCACCCCGGACCCGTTCGTCACGGCCGTGCTGCGGGCCTTCCGTGGCGGCGCGCAGGCCGTGACCCCGGTGCAGCGCGCAAGCGGCCTGTCACCGCCCACGTTCATCGCCCGCTTCGAACAGGCCACGGGCCTCACGCCCAAGCGTTTCCTGCGCGTGCGGCGCTTCCACACGCTGCTGCGGCGCGTGGCCGCATCGCCCGCGCCGGACTGGGCCGAGGCCGCGCTCGACGCCGGCTACAGCGACCAACCCCACCTGATCCGCGAGTTCGGCCGCCTGGCCGGCATCACGCCGTCGGCGTACCGGCCGCTGGGCCCCGAGCAGCCGGAACACATGGCGCTTGAAAAACATCCAAGACGCACCGGTCCGGCCGGCCGATGATCGGCTTCAACCCGAACGCCAGGAGACACCGATGAGCACCCCTTCCCGCATCCATGAAGTCTTCTCGTACCTCCGCGTGGCCGACACCGCGGCCGCCATCGACTTCTGCGTGCGCGCCTTCGGCGGCGTGGAGCGCTTCCGCCTCGTCGAGCCGTCGGGACGCATCGGCCACGCCGAGGTGCAGCTGGGCCCGGCCGTGCTGATGCTGTCGGACGCGTACCCGGAGTACGGCCTGAACGCCCCCGGCAAGGACGGCGAGACCGCCGCCTCCGTGCACCTCCACGTCGACGACTGCGATGCCGTGGTGGCCCAGGCCGTGGCCGCGGGCGCCACCGTGCTGATGCCACCCACCGACCAGTTCTACGGCGAACGGTCGTGCCGCCTGCGCGACCCGTTCGGGCACACGTGGCTGATCGGCCATTCGATCGAGGACGTGACGCCGGAAGAGATGCAGCGCCGCTACACGGCGCTGATGAATGCGGGCGGCGAACCCTGAGGGCTCATCAGGACGGCGGGAACACGAACACCACGCGCTTCGACCCGCTCGTGCCCACGGTCACGCCGCGCTGCTCGAGTGTCTTCCCGTTGAAGGTGGCCTCCACCCGGTAGGTGCCCGGCGCCGGCTTCACGAGGAAGAACGGGCCCTCGGCCTTGTCGTCCAGCACCACCTGGCCCTTCGCGTCGATGAGGCGCACCTGCGCGTCGGCCGTGTACTGGTTCTTCGCCCCGTTCTTCTGGAACAGCTCGATCACGAGCGGATAGCTCGCGCGCGCCTGCTTCACCGCGGGCAACTGCTCGTCAGGGATGCCGCCGCTCGTGTACGTCACGTCGCCCGACTGCTTGGCAGGCGGCAGCGGCAGCAGATCGTCGGCCTGCGCGACATGGGCCAGACACGCAAGGGCCGCAGCCAGCGCGGCGCATTTCACTGAATGGATGTTCATGAGGTCTCCTTTTCGGTCGCCTGACCATTAGGCGATGAACGAAGGGACCTGTTCCATGACCGCGGACAACACACGGCCGATTCCTACGGCCGGCACACACATTCTCTTACGCGAAATGCTGCGCCATTTCACAGATGGCTTGGGTTTACCCGGTAGTTCCCGCTCATCTTTCAGACCGTCCGGTCGATAAGTCCGGCATGTCCTCCATCACCCTCCCCACGGCCTCCGGGTCGACGCCGGCCCCTGCGGGCCGCTCGTGGCTCGGTGCGGCTTCGCTGCGCGGGCTGTCCTGCACCTTGCTCGGCGCAGCCGGCGGACTGTCCACGTGGGCAGCGAGCGGCTGGAACGGCTGGGCGCTGGCCGGCGGCGGCGTGCTCGTCGCGGCCGGCTTCGTGTTCGACCGGCAGCGCGCCGCGCACGAACGCCGCCAGCGCGACGCCACCGCCACGTTCGTGCGGGAGAACGAGAACCTCGGGCGTGACCTGCTCCCCGTGTGGGGCGGCCACATCGAGAGCTCGCGCCAGCAGATGGAGACGGCGATCTCCGAACTGAGCGCGCGGTTCGGCGGCATCGTCGACCGCCTCGACCAGGCCATGAAGGCCTCGGCCGTCGCAACCGAAGCGAACGAAGGCGCCGACCAGGGCCTGGTCGCCGTGTTCGACCGCAGCACCCGTGAACTCAACGCGGTGCTCGAATCCCTGCGTGCCGCGATGCACAGCAACGGCGCGATGCACCAGGAGGTGCAGAACCTCGGCCGCTTCGTCGCCGAGCTCCAGCAGATGGCCGCCGAAGTGGCGAACATCGCCTCCCAGACCAACCTGCTCGCGATCAACGCCGCCATCGAGGCCGCGCACGCGGGCGAGACCGGCCGCGGCTTCTCGGTGCTCGCGCAGGAGGTGCGCAAGCTCTCCGCGATGTCCGGCGAAACCGGCCGCCGCATGACCGACAAGGTCAACCTCGTGGGCGACGCCATCGCCAACGCCCGCCGCAGCGCCGAAGCCTCGGCCACGCGCGAGGCCGCCTCGATCACGGACTGCGAGAACTCGATCAACACCGTGCTGTCCGGCTTCCAGGGTGTCACCGGCGCGCTGGTCGAATCCGCCGACGTGCTCAAGCGCGAGAGCGTGGGCATCCAGGCCGAGATCTGCGAAGCCCTCGTGCAGCTGCAGTTCCAGGACCGCGTGAGCCAGGTGATGTCGCACGTGCGCCAGAACATGGACCAGCTGCCCGCCGAACTCACGGCCGGCCGCGAGGCCTTCGAGCGCGATGGCGAGCTGCGCCCCGTCGACACGGCCGCGCTGCTCGAAGCGCTGAAGAAGACGTACGCGATGGCCGAGGAACACACCACCCACGGCGGCGGCAACGTCAAGGCGCCCGCCGACGAAGAGATCACCTTCTTTTGAATTTCACTGACAAGCCCCAGCGGAGAGGAACCCCATGGCCAAGAGCATCCTGATCGTCGACGACTCCGCCTCCGTGCGCCAGGTCGTCAGCATTTCCCTGCGCAATGCGGGCTACGAGGTGACGGAAGGGTGCGACGGCAAGGACGCGCTGTCGAAGCTCAAGGGCCAGAAGGTGCACCTGATCATCAGCGACGTGAACATGCCCAACATGGACGGTATCTCGTTCGTGAAGGCGGTCAAGCAGATGGCGGCGTACAAGTTCACGCCGATCGTGATGCTCACCACCGAGTCGCAGGAATCGAAGAAGAAGGAAGGCCAGGAAGCCGGCGCCAAAGCGTGGATCGTCAAGCCCTTCAAGCCCGACCAGCTGCTGGGCGTGGTGCAGAAGCTCGTGCTGCCCTGATCGGGAGACCGGCATGTCCACCTCTCCCCTGCGCATCGAAGGCGAGCTGACGATCTACCGCGCCGCCGAACTCAAGGACACGCTGCTCGCCGCCATCGCGGCGAACGACACCCTCGAGATCGACCTCTCCGCCGTCGAGGAATTCGACACCGCCGGCGTGCAGCTGCTGATGCTTGCCAAGCGCGTTGCCACCACCACGGGCCACACGCTGCGCCTCACCGGCCACAGCGCCCCGGTGCTCGACGTGTTCGAACTGCTCGACCTCTCGCAGCACTTCGGCGACCCCATCGTCCTCCCCGCCTGACGGCCGTCCCCCGAAACGTTCTCGAAAGACCCGCACCATGAACATGGACGACGCCCTGTCGACTTTCTTCGTCGAAAGCCGGGAGCTGCTCGAACAGATGGAGTCCTCGCTGCTCGGCATCGGCCAGGAGAGCGACACCACCGAAACCATCGGGGCCATCTTCCGCGCCGCCCACACCATCAAGGGCTCGGCCGGACTGTTCGGCCTGGACGACGTGGTGAGCTTCACCCACGTGGTCGAGAGCGTGCTCGACGACGTGCGCGACGGCAAGCTCGCCATCGACGAGGCGATGGTGGCCCTGCTGCTGTCCTGCAGCGACCACATCGGCGCGCTGATCGACGCCGTCGAATCGAACCCCGGCCAGAGCGCCGACGACGAACTGCTCGCCCGCGGCGCGCCGCTCACCGAACGCCTGCGCGTGTACCTCGGTGCCGGCCCGGTGGCCGTGGCCGATTCCGAGGCCTCGTTCGAACGGGTCGCGTCCACCGAAGGCTCCGGCAACGACCTCTGGCACATCTCGGTCCGCTTCGGCGCCGACGTGCTGCGCAACGGCATGGACCCCGTGTCGTTCATCCGCTTCCTCGGCACGCTGGGCACCGTCACCGGCATCGTGACGCTGACCGACAAGCTGCCCGACGCCGACACGATGGACCCCGAGTCCAACTACCTCGGCTTCGAGATCGCGTTCCGCAGCCAGGCCGACAAGGCCGCCATCGAGAACGTGTTCGACTTCGTGCTCGACGACTGCACGCTGAACATCCTCCCGCCGAACAGCCGTTCGGCCGACTACATCGACCTGATCCGCCGCCAGCCGGAAGAGTCCGCCCGCCTTGGCGAGATGCTCGTGCGCTGCGGCACCATCACCGCCCACGAACTGGCCGCCGCCCTCGACGTGCAGGAACAGCGCCAGCCCGAGGCCTCGCCCATCGGCTCGATCCTCGTCGAGCAGGGCGCCGTCGCCGCGCCGGTGGTGGCCGCCGCGCTCGAGAAGCAGAAGCGTGTCAAGGACGCCAAGACCGCCGAGAGCCAGTCCATCCGCGTCGACGCCGAGAAGCTCGACCAGCTGATCAACCTCGTCGGTGAACTCATCATCGCGTCGGCCGGTGCGAACCTGCTGTCGCGCCGCACGCGCAACATCGAACTGCAGGAATGCCACTCGACGCTGTCGGGCCTCGTGGAACAGGTGCGCGACAGCGCGCTGCAGCTGCGCATGGTCAAGATCGGCGCCACGTTCAACCGCTTCCAGCGCGTGGTGCACGACGTCTCGCGCGAGATCGGCAAGGACATCGCCCTCGTCGTCAACGGCGAGGACACCGAACTCGACAAGACCGTCGTCGAGAAGATCGGCGACCCGCTGACCCACCTCGTGCGCAACGCGATGGACCACGGCATCGACTCGCCCGAGCTGCGCGCCCAGCGCGGCAAGCCCGCCCAGGGCACGGTCTCGCTCAACGCGTACCACGACTCGGGCAGCATCGTGATCGAGGTCGGTGACGACGGCGGTGGCCTCAACCGCGAGAAGATCCTCGCGAAGGCCGTCGAACGCGGCCTCATCGAACCCGGCCGCGTGCTGACGGATTCGGAGACCTACGCGCTGATCTTCGAACCCGGTTTCTCCACGGCCGAAAAGGTGACGAACCTGTCGGGCCGCGGCGTGGGCATGGACGTGGTCAAGCGCAACATCGTCGCGCTGCGCGGCAGCGTCGAAATCGCGAGCCAGCCGGGCCTCGGCACCACGGTCACCGTGCGCCTGCCGCTCACGCTCGCCATCATCAACGGCTTCCAGGTGGGGGTCGGCAAGTCGGTGTTCGTCGTGCCGCTCGACATGGTCGACGAGTGCGTCGAGTTCAACGCCGAAGAGGGCCACGACTACACCGACCTGCGCGGCCAGGTGCTCCCCTTCATCCGCCTGCGCGACCTGTTCGAGGTGCCCGGCACGCCGTCGGCGCGCCAGAACATCGTCGTCGTCAAGCACGGCAGCCAGAAGTTCGGCCTCGTGGTCGACGCGCTGCTCGGCGAGGCCCAGACCGTCATCAAGCCGCTCTCGAAGATGTTCGCCCAGGTCAAGGGCATCAGCGGCTCGAGCATCCTCGGCAGCGGCGACGTCGCGCTGATCCTGGACGTGCCCGTGCTGATGGAACAGGCCCAGTTCCCGAACGCCACCGACCGCCCCGTGGCGGTCTGACAACCCTCTCCCCGCTTTACCCCCGTTATTTCGCCGATACCCGGCTCGTCACATCGGCAAGGATCCACCCCATGTTCGGACATCTCAAGATCGGCACCCGCCTCGGCCTCGGCTTTGCGCTGGTGGCCCTCGTCATCGCGGCGATCGTGTGGCTCGGCGTCACGCGCCTGGCCGACATTTCCGCCAAGACCACGGTCATCACCGAAGTGCAGAACACGAAGGTCGACGCCGTCAACGAAATCAAGCTGATCCCGTTCGCGATAGGCTCCACGCTGCGCACGCTGATCATCCGGACCGAACCGGCCGAGCTGCGCGCCCAGCAGGCCCGCTTCAAGGAACTGGTGACCGAGTACAACGCCGCGGAGGCCCAGGTCGAGAAGCTGCTGGCCGACCACGGTGCCAGCGACGAGGAAAAGGCGCTGTTCCAGAAGATCCGCGAGACGTCCCGCGTGGCCGTCCCCATGATGGTCAAGGTCGCCGAGTTCGGCGAGGCCAACAAGAACGCCGAAGCCACCACCCTCCTCTACGGTGACCTGAGCCCCGTCGTGTCGCAATGGCGCAAGACCGCCAACGACCTGCTGGCCCACGAGACGAAGGCCAGCCAGTCGCTCGCGAAGGAAGCCGCCGGGTCCTACCTCGAGGCACGCCGCACGATGCTGCTGCTGGGCGGCGTCGCCGTGGTGCTGTCCATCGGCATCGCGCTGCTCGTCACGCTGAGCGTGACGCGTCCGCTGCAGCAGGCCGTCCACGTGGCCGACCAGCTGGCCCAGGGCGACCTGACCGTGCGCGTCGACGTGCGCGGCAAGGACGAGACGGCCCAGCTGCTGTCGTCGATGCAGAACATGGTCACCCGCCTGTCGCAGGTGGTCACCGAGGTGAACGCCGGTGCGGAGGCGCTGGCCGGCGCCTCCGAAGAGGTGAGCGCCACGGCGCAGTCGCTGTCGCAGGCCGCCAGCGAGCAGGCCGCCGGCGTCGAAGAGACGAGCGCGTCCATCGAACAGATGACCGCCTCCATCTCGCAGAACACCGAAAACGCCAAGGTCACCGACGGCATGGCCACGAAGGCCGCCACCGAAGCCACCGAAGGCGGTGACGCGGTGAAGGCCACCGTGGCCGCGATGAAGCAGATCGCCCAGAAGATCGGCATCATCGACGACATCGCGTACCAGACCAACCTGCTCGCGCTGAACGCCGCCATCGAAGCCGCCCGCGCCGGTGAACACGGCAAGGGTTTCGCGGTGGTGGCCGCCGAAGTGCGCAAGCTCGCCGAACGCAGCCAGGTGGCCGCGCAGGAGATCGGCACTGTCGCCGGCTCCAGCGTCGAGCTGGCCGAACGCGCCGGCAAGCTGCTCGACCAGATCGTGCCGAACATCAAGAAGACGTCCGACCTGGTGCAGGAGATCACCGCCGCCTCCGAGGAACAGACCTCCGGCGTGGGCCAGATCAACGCCGCCGTGGGCCAGCTGAGCCAGACGACGCAGCAGAACGCCTCCAGCTCGGAAGAGCTGGCCGCCACCTCGGAAGAGATGAGCAGCCAGGCCGAACAGCTGCAGCAGACGATGTCGTTCTTCAAGCTCGGCCACGCCGCCGCACCGGCCCCTGCCGTCGCTCGACGTGCGGCGCCGAAGGCCGCGCGCGCCGCGTCCGCTCCCTCCAAGTCCGGCGCGGGCCGCTCGGGTGGCTTCGACCTGGGCCGCGGCCTCGCGGTCGCCGGCGCCGATGCCCTCGACGAATCCCAGTTCGCCAAGTTCTAAGCTTCAGGAGTTCTCCATGAATGCAGTGGTCCAGACCCGATCCCACCTGCCCGCCGTGGCCCCGACCAGCGCGCTGGCCGTGCGCGAGGAACCCACCCAGTACCTGACCTTCCAGCTCGCGGGCGAATCGTTCGCGATCGGCATCCTGTCGATCAAGGAGATCATCGAGTACCACACGCTGACCGAGGTGCCGATGATGCCCGCCAGCGTGCGCGGCGTGATCAACCTGCGCGGCGCCGTCGTGCCCGTGATGGACCTGCTGGCCCGCTTCGGCCGGCCCTCGAGCGAAGTCACCAAGCGCACCTGCATCGTGATCGTCGAGATCGAGGCCGACGAGGAGCGCCAGGTGATCGGCGTGGTCGTCGATGCCGTCAACGAAGTGCTCGACATCGACGCCGCCGACATCGAACCGCCCCCGTCCTTCGGCGCGAACATCCGCACCGATTTCATCCAGGGCATGGGCAAGGTCAAGGGCAAGTTCGTCATCTTGCTCAACGTCCACCAGGTCCTGTCGATCGACGACCTCCAGGCCGCGACCGCGGTCACGAAGGAAAACGGTCAACACCTCTGACCGCGATTCACCCCAGGGAAAGGCCAGAAAAATGTTCTCCAACCTCAAAGTCGCCACGCGCCTGAGCCTCGGCTTCGGCGTCGTGCTGTTCCTGCTGATCGTCATCTCCGTCCTGAGCGTGTTGCGCCTGTCGACCGTCAGCAGCGCCACGACCTTGATCATGGAGGACCGGTACCCGAAGGCGCAGATGTCGGACGAGATCATCAAGAACGCCATCCACAACGGCCGCCTGCTGCGCGGCATGCTGCTGGCCGCGAACGACAGCGAGGCCGAAGCCATGAAGCAGCAGGTCGAGGAACGCCGCGGGCGCAACGCCGACCTCATCAAGAAGCTGGACGAGGTGCTCGTCGCCGAGCGCGCCCGCCAGCTCCTGAAGGACATGCAGGACAAGCGCCAGCAACTCGGCCCGAAGTACGAGCGCATCTATGAACTCGCCAAGGCGGACCGCGCCCGCGCCGTCGAGTACATGAAGAGCGACTTCGCGCCCGTCAACGACGCCTACATGGCCGCCGCGGACGCCCTGGGCGACTACGTCACCGGCCAGATGAAGGAAGCCGGCGAGCAGGCCGTCGAAACGTACGTGCAGACGCGCAACCTCGTGGTCGGTCTGTCCGTGCTCGCGATCCTCACCGGCATCGCCATCGCCCTCGTGATCACGCGCGGCCTGCTCAAGCTGCTGGGTGGTGAACCGTCGTACGCGGCCGAAGTGCTCGAACGGGTGGCCGTGGGCGACTTCACGGTCGAGGTGCAGACCGCCCCCGGCGACACCACCAGCATGCTGCACACCGTGCGCCAGATGGTCGAATCCGCAGGCGACAGCATCAACGACGTGGTGCGCGTGATGAGCGCGATGGCCCAGGGCGACCTGACCCAGACCATCGACAAGGAGTACCAGGGCTCGTTCGCCGAGATGAAGTCCTACGTCAACAACACCGTTGCGAAGCTGTCGCAGGTGGTCACCGAGGTGAACTCGGGCGCCGAAGCGCTGGCCGGTGCCTCCGAGGAGGTGAGCGCCACGGCACAGTCGCTGTCGCAGGCCTCGAGCGAACAGGCCGCGGGGGTCGAGGAGACCAGCGCGTCCATCGAGCAGATGACCGCGTCGATCTCGCAGAACACCGAGAACGCCCGCATCACCGACGGCATGGCCACGAAGGCCGCGGCCGAGGCCGCCGAGGGCGGCGAGGCCGTGAAGGCCACCGTGGCCGCGATGAAGCAGATCGCCCAGAAGATCGGCATCATCGACGACATCGCGTACCAGACCAACCTGCTCGCGCTGAACGCCGCCATCGAAGCCGCCCGCGCCGGTGAACACGGCAAGGGTTTCGCGGTGGTGGCCGCCGAAGTGCGCAAGCTCGCCGAACGCAGCCAGGTGGCCGCGCAGGAGATCGGCACCGTCGCCGGCTCCAGCGTCGAGCTGGCCGAACGCGCCGGCAAGCTGCTCGACGAGATCGTGCCGAACATCAAGAAGACGTCCGACCTGGTGCAGGAAATCACCGCCGCTTCCGAGGAACAGACCTCCGGCGTGGGCCAGATCAACGCCGCCGTCAGCCAGCTGAGCCAGACGACGCAGCAGAACGCCTCCAGCTCGGAAGAGCTGGCCGCCACCTCGGAAGAGATGAGCAGCCAGGCCGAACAGCTGCAACAGGCGATGTCGTTCTTCAAGCTCGGCGTCGTCGGTGCCCATGCGCCCGTGATCGCCACCGCCCCCACGCCCCGTGCGCCGTCGGCCCCCATCACGCGCCCGACCCGCAAGGCCGCCGCGTCCCCGAAACGGGCCGCCACCGGTGGCTACGCGCTGAACCCCGCGATGGCGTTCAGCGGTGGCGTGTCGGGGCCGGACGACGCACTGTTCACGAAGTTCTGACCTGCGGATCGCCAGCCGCAGGCCGATAACACAAGTACCACGAAGAAGGATAGGCCCCCATGAATTGGTTCCTGCGATTGAAGCTGGCGCACAAGCTTCTGCTGACATTCCTGATCTGCTCGGCGATCACCGCTGCCGTCGGCGGCTACGCGATGCTGAAGATGTCCCACCTCGGCGCGATGCTGCAGGACACCTACTCGAACAACATCCTGCCGATGCAGGACGTGTCCGAGGCCTCGGCCCGGCTGACCGCGCATTCGCGTGCCTACGTCCGCCTGCCGGCGACGAAGGACGCGGACGACGCGAAGGACGCCGTCAAGCGCGCCGCGGCGCACATGGAGAAGTTCCACGCCGCGATGAAGAGCTACCGCGCCACCTCGCTGAGCGAGACGGAAGCGGCGCTCGTGAAGGAGATCGACGCCCAGCTGCCGAACTACCTCGCGCTGAACGACAAGGTGGCCCAGCTGTCCATCGACGGCAAGTTCGAACAGGCCGCCGACCTCAGCAACGGTGACGCCCGCAAGGCCATCAACGGCCTCGAGAAGACCATGAACGGCATCATCGACGAGCTGACCGCCCAGGCCAAGGCCACGAACGAGGACGGCGCGAAGTCGGTCGCCGACGCCCGCTGGCTGATGGCCGCCGTGATCGGCATCTCGGTGCTGCTGGCCGTGGCCCTCGGCCTGACCGTGACCCGCATCATCGGCCGCCAGCTCGGTGGTGAACCCGACTACGCTGCGGCGCTGCTGCACAAGGTGGCCGACGGCGACCTGTCCGCCGACGTGGTGATCCGCAACGGCGACACCACCAGCATGCTCTACGCCGTCAAGCAGATGGTGGGCCGCCTGCAGCAGGTGATCGCCGGCCAGCGCGAAGTCGTGGCCGCCGCGAACCGCGGCAACTTCGAGGCGCGCATGGACGTCACGGGACTGCAGGGCTTCCAGAAGGAAATGGGCGATGGCCTGAACACGCTGGTGTCCACCACCGGCGCCAGCGTCGACGACGTGGTGCGCGTGATGGGCGCGGTCTCCGAAGGCGACCTGACCCGCACGATCGACAACGACTACGAAGGCGCCTTCGGCCAGATGAAGGAATTCGTCAACAACACCGTGTCCAAGCTGTCGCAGGTGGTGACGGAAGTGAACTCGGGCGCCGAGGCGCTGGCCGGCGCGTCGGAAGAGGTGAGCGCCACGGCGCAGTCGCTGTCGCAGGCCGCCAGCGAGCAGGCCGCCGGCGTCGAGGAAACCAGCGCGTCCATCGAGCAGATGACCGCGTCGATCTCGCAGAACACCGAGAACGCCAAGGTCACCGACGGCATGGCCACGAAGGCCGCGTCGGAAGCCACCGAGGGTGGCGAGGCCGTGAAGGCCACGGTGGCCGCGATGAAGCAGATCGCCCAGAAGATCGGCATCATCGACGACATCGCGTACCAGACCAACCTGCTCGCGCTGAACGCTGCCATCGAAGCGGCCCGCGCCGGCGAACACGGCAAGGGTTTCGCCGTGGTGGCTGCCGAAGTGCGCAAGCTCGCCGAACGCAGCCAGGTGGCCGCGCAGGAGATCGGCACCGTCGCCGGCTCCAGCGTCGAGCTGGCCGAACGCGCCGGCAAGCTGCTCGACCAGATCGTGCCGAACATCAAGAAGACGTCGGACCTGGTGCAGGAGATCACCGCCGCGTCGGAAGAGCAGAGCTCGGGCGTCAGCCAGATCAACGCCGCCGTCAACCAGCTGAGCCAGACGACGCAGCAGAACGCCTCCAGCTCGGAAGAACTGGCCGCCACCTCGGAAGAGATGAGCAGCCAGGCCGAACAGCTGCAGCAGACGATGTCGTTCTTCAAGCTGGGCCACAGCACCTCGCCGTCGATCGCGCCTCGCGTGACGACCCCGCGCGCCAGCCAGCGCAGCGTCATCGCGCCGCCGTCGAAGGTGCACGCGAAGAAGAGCGCGCCGGCGAACAACGGCACGAACGGCTTCGCGCTGAACACGGGCGCGGCACTCGACGAGAGCCAGTTCGCCCGCTTCTGATCCCGCTGTTGTCCGTCCGACCATGCACACCATCACCGACGCCGAGTTCGGGAACTTCCAGCGCTTCATCTTCGACGCGGCGGGCATCACGCTCTCCTCGGCGAAGAAGGCCCTGGTGTCCGGCCGGCTGGCCAAGCGGCTGCAGGCCCGGCGGCTGGGCAGCTTCACCGAGTACTTCAAGCTGCTGAGCAGCGGCGAGGACGCGGACGAAGTGCAGACCGCCGTCGACCTGCTGACCACCAACGAGACCTACTTCTTCCGGGAACCGAAACACTTCGAGCTGCTGCGCGACGTGGCCCGCGAGACGGCGGTGCGCAGCCAGCCGTTCCGCATCTGGAGCGCGGCCAGCTCCACCGGTGAAGAGGCCTACAGCATGGCGATGGTGCTCGCCGACGCCCTGCCCCAGCAGCCCTGGGAGGTAATCGGCTCGGACATCAGCACGCGGGTGCTGCAGCGCGCGCGCACGGGGCACTACCCGCTCGAGCGCACGCGCCACATCCCGCAGCATTTCCTCAAGCGCTTCTGCCTGAAGGGCATCGAGAGCCAGACCGGCACGCTGCTGGTCGAGCGCGCGCTGCGCCAGAAGGTCTCGTTCACGCAGGTCAACCTGAATGCCGCGCTGCCGAACAACCTCGGCACGTTCGACATGATCTTCCTGCGCAACGTGATGATCTACTTCAATGGCGACACCAAGCGCCAGGTCGTGGCCCGCATCCTCGCGACGCTCAAGCGGGGCGGTCACTTCTGCATCGGACATTCCGAAACGCTGAACGACATCACCGACTCGCTCGAGCAGGTCGCACCCAGCATCTACCGCAAACCTTGACGCTGCCCGAGGGACCCATGGCGACCGTCACAGACCACCGCGACGTGATCCTGCGTCCCGGCGAGTACGCCGTGGCCGGCGCCGACTGCGTGCTCCGCACCCTGCTGGGCTCCTGCGTGTCCATCACGTTGTGGCACCCGAAGCTGCGCATCGGCGCGATGTCGCACTTCCTGCTGGCCCGCCGGGGCAACCGCGCGACGGGCCCGCTCGACGGCCGCTACGGCGAGGAATCGCTCGAACTGATGCTGGACGCCCTGGCGAGGGAACACGTGTTCCCCGCCCAGTGCGAGGCCAAGATCTTCGGTGGCGGCAACATGTTCCCGGACCACAACCCGGGCAGCACCATCCACGTGGGCCGCGACAACGGGGAGGCGGCACGCCGATTGCTGCAGGAGCACGGCATCCACGTCGTCTCGGAAAGCCTGTTCGGCGTGGGCCACCGCCAGATCGCCTTCGACGTCGCGACCGGCCACGTCTGGGTCCGCCTGGTGCACCCCACCTCCGGCTTCACGCCGCTGACTGGAGAACATTCATGAACACACCCGTCCGCGTGATGGTCATCGACGATTCCGCCGTGGTGCGCCAAGTGCTCACCGGCCTGCTGTCGCAGGCGCCCGGCATCGAGGTGATGGCCGCGGTGGCCGACCCCGTGCTCGCCATCGAACGCCTGAAGCTCGACTGGCCCGACGTGATCGTGCTCGACGTGGAAATGCCCCGCATGGACGGCATCACCTTCCTGCGCATGGTGATGCAGCAGAAGCCCACGCCGGTCGTGATCTGCTCGACGCTGACCGACAAGGGCGCGAAGACCACGCTCGAGGCGATGGCCGCCGGCGCCGTGGCCATCGTCACGAAGCCCAAGGTGGGCCTCAAGCAGTTCCTGAGCGAGGCCGGCGACGAACTCATCCAGACGGTGAAGGCCGCGGCCAAGGCCAACGTGCGCCGGCTCGCCGCGGGCCGCCCCGCCCCGTTGACCCCGGTGGCGAAAAACACCGCGGACGTGATCCTGCCGCCCAACACGGCCCGCGCGATGACGCAGACCACCGAACGCGTGGTGGCGCTCGGCACGTCCACCGGCGGCACGCAGGCGCTCGAAGAAGTGCTGACGACGCTGCCGCGCGTGAGCCCCGGCATCGTCATCGTGCAGCACATGCCCGAGAAGTTCACCGCCGCGTTCGCCGCGCGCCTGAACACGCTGTGCCAGATCACGGTGAAGGAAGCCGAGAACAACGACCGCGTGGTGCCCGGCCGCGCGCTGATCGCCCCCGGCGGTCGCCACATGGTGCTCAAGCGCAGCGGCGCGCAGTACTTCGTCGAGGTGGTCGACGGCCCGCTCGTGAACCGCCACCGCCCGTCGGTGGACGTGCTGTTCCGGTCGGTCGCCAAGTGCGCGGGCGCGAACGCGCTCGGCGTCATCATGACCGGCATGGGCGACGACGGCGCGGTCGGCCTGCTCGAGATGCGCAACGCCGGTGCCCGCACCGCGGCGCAGGACGAGGACAGCTGCGTGGTCTTCGGCATGCCGAAGGAAGCCATCAAGCGCAACGCGGCCGAGAAGGTGATCCCGCTGGGTGCCATCGGCCAGGAAATCCAGCGCCAGCTGACGCTCTGAGCGCGGACGAAAAAAACGCCACCCCGGCCTTCGCCGGGATGGCGTCGTGAACACCCCTCGCGGGGTGGCTCAACCCAGGTTCACAGGGACAAAAATCTGTTCGCCGTCGCGCTGGATCAGCAGCGCGACACTCTTCGGCTTGGCCTTGATCACGCTGATCACCTGCTCCACCGAGGTGACCGGCTTGCCGTTGATGGCCAGCACCACGTCGCCCTCGTTGATGCCGGCGCGTGCGGCCGGGCCATCCGCGCCTTCCACCACCAGGCCCTGGGCCAGGTGGGTGGCGCGGCGCTCGTCGGGCGACAGCGGACGCAGCGACAGGCCGAGCTTGCCGCCCTCGCCTTCACCGGCGCTCGCCACCTTCTCGTCCTCGCTCGGCAGGCCGCCGAGCCTGGCCTCGATCTCGCGGGCCGACTTGTCGCGCCACACCTTCAGCTTGACCTTGTCGCCCGGGGCCGACAGGCCCACGCGGCTCGAGAGCGAACCCGAACGCTGCACCGGCTCGCCGTTGACCTCGAGGATCACGTCGCCCGGCTTCAGGCCCGCGGCGGCGGCGGCGCTGTCCGGCGCCACCTTCGAGACGAGCGCGCCGTCCGGCCGGTCGAGGCCGAACGATTCGGCGAGGCCCTGGTTCAGGTCCTGGATCACCACGCCCAGGCGGCCGTGGGAGGCCTTGCCGGTGGCGACGATCTGGTCCTTCACCTTCAGCGCGACGTTGATCGGGATCGAGAAGCTCAGGCCCTGGAAGCCGCCGGTCTGCGAGTAGATCTGCGCGTTGATGCCCACGACCGCGCCGGTGCCGTCGAACAGCGGGCCGCCCGAGTTGCCGGGGTTCACGGCCGCGTCGGTCTGGATGAACGGCACCATCGCGTCACCCGGCAGCGAACGGCCCTTCGCGCTCACGATGCCGCTCGTCGCCGTCTGCTCGAAGCCGTACGGGGCGCCGATGGCGAGCACGGGGTCGCCCACCTCGAGGCTCTGCGGGTCGCCCAGGCGCACCGTGGGCAGGTTCTTCGCGTCGATGCGCAGCACGGCCACGTCGGTCGTGGTGTCGGTGCCCAGCACCTTCGCGGCGAACTCGCGGCGGTCGTTGAGCTTGACGGTCACTTCCTTCGCCTCGCGCACCACGTGCGCGTTGGTCAGGATCAGGCCGTCGCTGCTGATGATGAAGCCCGAGCCCTGGCCCTTGAACGGCTGGGACGGCGCCTGCTGGCGTCCGCCGCGTCCCCCGCCTTGCATGCCGGGCAGGCCGCGGAAGAACTGGAAGAACGGGTCGTTTTCGAGCCCCGGCGGGAGCTGCTGCTGTTGCTGCTGCATCTCCTCGCGGCTGGGCTTGTGCACACCCTCGACGGTCACGCCGACAACGGCCGGGCCCGCCTGGGCCACGATGGCGCGGTAGTTCGGCACCATGGTCTGCGCGGGCACCGGGGCCACGGCGTTGGCGGGGGCCGTGGCCGCTGCAGCCGTCGTCACGGCGGCGGAGGACTGCGTCTTGGTGAACTCCGGCTTGAGGCCGAACGCGCCGGCGGTGCCGACGGCGAGCACGCCCACGGCGATCAGCGAGGCGTTCAAGGTTTTCAGTGTCATGTCTTTACCCCTTCGAGAGAGAGGACGCGGTGCGTCCGTGTCGGGGTCGACGATAGGAGGGACGAGTTAACGGTCGGTTAGACGAAGGTGAAGCGAACGTTAAGAGCCCGCGCGCGGAGACCGCACAATGGGTGCCCTTTCACTGTCATCACGATCCCGTCCCATGACCTTCCCGCGTCCCCTGTCCGCGCTCGTCCTGTCCCTCGGGCTGCTGTCCCTCGTCGCCTGCACCACGCTCGAACCCGAGCTCCCCGTCGAACCGCTCGCCGGCTACGACCTCGTCGACCTGGCCAAGGTGGACGTGGCCCAGTACCACGGCGACTACAAGCAGTGCGTGGCCATCGCCAACCAGGACCTGGATGACGTGACCCGCTTCGCCAGCCGCGCCGCCGGTGCCGCAGCGGACCGCGCGTCGCTCGGCATCATCGGCCAGCAGCACGCCAAGGACGCCGACCGGGGCACCGTGCTCAAGCGTTGCCTGACCGGCCGCGGGTACCACGTCATCCGCTGAAACCCTGGCACCCTGGCGACAGCACGACCGTGCGAAAGGGCTAGACTCACTCGATTCCCTCTCGGAGAACCGACCATGAGCCAGCCCATCCCCACCACGGCCCTGCAACTCCGCTCGCTGCTGAAGGCGAGCGGTGAACTCGAGCTGTCGCTCGCCAGCGTGCCCGTGCCGCAGCCCGGCGCCAACGAGGTGCTGGTGCGCATCGAGGCCAGCCCCATCAACCCGTCGGACCTGGCGCTGCTGGTCGGCATGGCCGACCTGTCGACGCTGAAGACCACGGGTTCGGGCGCCCAGACCGTCACCACGGCGAAGATGCCCGAGAAGCTGATGCGGGCGCTGGCCTCGCGCGTCGACGAATCGATGCCCGTGGGCAACGAGGGCTCGGGCCTGGTGGTGGCCACCGGCGACTCGCCGGCCGCCAAGGCGCTGCTCGGCAAGACCGTGGGCGTGCTGGGCGGGTCGATGTACTCGCAGTACCGCTGCCTCCACCTGTCGCAGGTGATGGCGGTGCCGGACGGCACCACGTTCGCCGAAGCCGCCTCGTGTTTCGTCAACCCGCTCACGTCGTTGGGCATGGTCGAGACCATGCGCCGCGAAGGCCACACGGCCCTCGTGCACACCGCCGCCGCATCCAACCTCGGCCAGATGCTGAACCGCATCTGCCAGAAGGACGGCGTCCAGCTCGTCAACATCGTGCGCAAGCCCGAGCAGGCGGCGCTGCTGAAGGCCCAGGGCGCGAAGCACGTCGTCGACTCGTCGTCGGCCAACTTCATGGAGGAGCTGACCGACGCGCTGGCCACCACCGGCGCCACCCTCGCGTTCGACGCACTGGGCGGCGGCAAGCTCGCGGGCCAGATCCTCACGGCCATGGAAGCGGCCATCAACCGCAACGCGAAGGAATACAGCCGCTATGGCTCGGCCGTGCACAAGCAGGTCTACCTGTACGGCGGCCTCGACACCTCGCCCACCGAGTTCAACCGCAGCTTCGGCATGGCCTGGGGCATGGGCGGCTGGCTGCTGACCCCGTTCCTGCAGAAGATCGGCAGCGAAGCCGCCGGCGCGCTGCGCGCGCGCGTGGCCGCCGAGCTCAAGACCACGTTCAAGAGCCACTACTCCCGCGAGATCACCCTCGCCGAGACCCTGCAGCCCGCCGTGATCCAGGCGTACGGGCAGCGGGCCACGGGGGAGAAGTTCCTGATCACGCCGAGTCGCTGAGCAGGAAAGAGCAAGGCCCTCACGCTCACAGCAAAAGGTCACCCCGGCGCATGCCGGGGCCCTGCGCGTTGTTCACCGCTCGGACTGCGGATGTCCGCCACGATCGCTTGTCGCACCAGGCTGGCCGCGGTGTCTCGCCGTTCCAGCATCGCGACTCCTGCACGGCCCAGGGTCCCGGCATTCGCCGGGATGACGAGTGTTTGGAATGATGTCATCTGCCCCGGCCCGTCATGGGCGTGAGCCGGGATGGACAAGCATCGATTGCTCCACAGGGCGGCCTACCCGAACCGCCCCTGGAGGAACCACCCCTCTCCCCCCGACAGCGGCAACCTCGCCCTGTACACCCACACGAGCGCCCCTTCCGCCGTGCCCGCGATGAAGTAGTCGCGCTCGGCCAGTCCCTCGTCCCACCACCCCGCCTCGATGCGCTCGGGTCCGCACAGCAGCTGCAGCACCTGGCCATCGAGCAGCGGGCGCGACTGGCGTTCGGCCAGGGGCACGGGCTCGGGCATCAGCCACACCGGCCGCATCGACGGCGCGGGACGTTCCGGCTCCAGCGGATGGGCCAGCAGCACGGGTGGCTTCGTGGGCGCGGGAGAAACCGCCGCCCGCTCGGCCGCCCCCCGCGCCTGGCGGCGCACGGGGCGGCGTGACGTCACGACCGGCTCGGGTGCCCGGGGCGCTGCGCCGGGTTCGTACGGCAGGGTGTGCGCGCAGCGGTCGGGCCGGTGGTCGGGCACACGCACGAGGCGCTGCACGCGGGCCGGGCCGAGCCGGGCCTGCAGGCGTTCGATCAGGCGCACGAGGCCTTCGCGTTCGTTGCGCGGCGTGGGGAACAGCTCGGTGTTGGGGGGCGGCTGCTGCGCGATGTCGTGGGCGTGCAGCGCCAGCTCGAGCGTGGGTGCGGGCAGCACGAAGGCCGCGAGGCGCTCGCGCAGCAGCGACTGCAGGTGGCCGGCATCGCGCGAGGGTTCGGCGAGGGCCACGTCGACGGGCGTGACCGACGGCCCCTCGGTGCGGCGCAGGCGGCCCTCGTGGCGCAGCACGAGCTGGAAACGCCGCACGAAGGCATGCCGGGCCGACAGCCACACCACGAGCCGCGCCAGCAGCACCTCGGCGCCGTGCAGCAGCTGGTCGGTGGTGTCGGCGCGGGCGAACAGTTCCACCTCGCTGTCGAAGGCCGGGGGCAGCACCACCGACTCGCGCGGATCGGGCCGGTCGCCCGAGGCGCTGTCGAGTTCGTCGAGCAGCCCCTCGCCGAAACGCCGCGCGAGCCCGGCCCGCGGCAGCCGCCGCAGCTCGCCGAGGTGGCGCAGCCCCATGCCCTGGAAGGTCTCGAGGTGCGGCTGGGCCGCCGTCAGCACCGGCAGCGGTGCGTCGTCGAGCGCGGCCTGCAGCGTGGCGAGGTCAGGGCACTGGACCCCATCGCGCCACCGCGAGAGCAGCGCCGCCCCTTGCGCGGTGGGCGCCCGCGCGCGGAACACGCGGTGGCCCAGCGGGGCCAGCGTGTCGTCGAGCCGCTGCGCGAGGCGGTCGATGCCACCGAAGTAGCGCAGCGTGGTGGACACCTCGAGCAGCACCCCGGCCGGCGGCGACAGGTTCACCACCGGCGAGAACGCCAGCGCCGCATGCGCCACCGCCTGCAACGCGGCCGCGTCACGCCCCTCGTGGGCTTCGCCGAACAGCAGCTGCGGCGCCAGTGCCAGCGCGGTGGCGCGCTTCATGCCCCGCTGCACCCCGAGCGCATGGGCCGCGCGGTTGAGCGACACCACCTGGTGCAGGTGCATCAGCGCGATGGGCGTGCCGCGGGCCTCCGGCGGCAGCGTGGCCGCGAAGGCTTCCAGCGACAGCCAGGGCAGGTACAGACCGATCCACAACACCGGAAGGTTTCCAGTCCACGACGTGGCTCAAGCGAGGTTGACGAACGTGGCCGACGGCAAGCGCGGCGCCACGGCCGCGGCGAACGCCTCGGCGCCCTGCTCCGCCCCCATCGGCACCTCCACGGGCCGAACCTCGGCCTCCCCCGCCGACCGCGCCCGCCGCGCCGCCACCGGCGACAGCATGGCCGGCAGCCGCAGGTGCAGCGGCTGCAGCAGCGGCGGGCCGCGCCGCTTGAGCACGTTGACGGCGAGCTGGTCCACCCCGGCCGCCCGCAACCCGAGGCGCAGCGGCGACGCGCTGGGCGACGACTGGGCCGACGCCTCGCGCAGCACGAAGGCCGGACCGTCGTGGGCCTGCGCCGCGAGTTGCAGGCGGCGCACCCGGTCGGGTGCGAGACGAGGCGGCAGCCAGGCGAGCACCGCGCCCACGTGGCCGCTCTTGAGGGCCTGCTCCAGCGCCCACAGCCGCGCCTGCACCCCCACCTGGCGCGACGGACCGGGCGGCGCCGCCCCCGGGTCCACCGGCACCTGCGAGGCCGCCTGGATGAGCAGCAGCTGCTCCACGTCGAGGCCCATGCCGGCCAGGGCCCAGCCCGACAGCACCGCCGGCGGGTCGAACAGCATCACGAGGCGGCCGGCCTGCTGCACCGCGGCGAGCGCGGGCGCGAGCAGGCGGATCTCGCCGATGCCGGGATGGGCCAGCAGCAGCTCCGACAGAGCCCGCCGCGGCCAGCCCCCGCCCGGCAACTGGGCGTCGAGCGCTTCGTAGCCGGTGGCACAGCCCTGCTCGGCATGGCGGCCCAGCTGGTGGCCTCGCCACAAGGCGGGGTGCAGGCGTTCGGGATCGAGCCGGTCGACCCGGGGCGCGGGGGGCGTGGGCGATTCGTCACCGCCCGTCCGCGAGACGGGGCCTGCGGCGGTGCGCGACGGCTCGGCAAGGGGGACAATGGCGGGCGGCATGGCAATCAACTACTGTATGAATGAACAGTATAGTGGCACGCCCTCGCGCCGCTGGCAATGCCCTCCGACCCGGTTCCGGGGTCTCCGTGAAATCCGCCCCCGATGCCCCTCGATCCCTGCCCCTGCCGCGCCACCGAACCCCGCCCCCTCGCCTTTGAGAGCTGCTGCGGCCGCTACCACGCCGGCCCGTTGCACCTTCAGGCGCCCACCGCCGAGGCGCTGATGCGCTCGCGGTACAGCGCCTTCGTGCGGGGTGACCTGACCTACCTGCTGGCCACCTGGCACCCCGACACCCGCCCCGCCACGCTCGACCCGGACCCGCCGGGCCTGCGCTGGCTGGGGCTCGAGGTGCGCCGCCACGCCGACCAGGACGCCGACCACGCCACCGTCGAGTTCGTCGCCCGCAGCAAGCTCCAGGGACGCGCCCACCGGCTGCACGAGACGAGCCGCTTCGTCCGCCTGGACGGCCGCTGGCACTACCTCGACGGCGACGTGGCCTGATCCGGGGCGGCCGATCCGGCCGATTCCGCGACCTTTCACCGCTTGTTTCCAGTCCCCCCCGAAGGCGGGTCCACGCGGACCCCGCCGCCCAACGACAATAGACCCTTCGTCCACGCCCAGCTGTCCGTCCCCGTGAACCCCGCATCCCCCGGCACGCCCCCCAAGCGCGTGCTGCTGATCCACTACTCCCAGACCGGCCAGCTGAGCGCCGTCGCGGAGCAGATCGCCGCACCGCTGCGGGCGGATCCCGCCATCGAGCTCCACGTCGAGACGCTGGTGCCGCTCACGCCGTACCCGTACCCCTGGCCGTTCTTCAAGTTCCTCGACGCCTTCCCCGAGTCGGCGCACCTCGTGCCGCCGCCGCTCGCCCCGCTCGGCCTCACCGGCGATGAACACTTCGACCTCGTCATCCTCCCGTACCAGGTCTGGTTCCTCGCCCCGTCGCTGCCCGTCACCGCGTTCCTGAAGTACCCGGTGGGCCGCAAGCTGCTGGCCGGCAAGCCCGTCGTCACCGTGATCGCGTGCCGCAACATGTGGCTGTCGGCCCAGGAAAAAATGAAGGCGATGCTGGCCGACGCCGGCGCGCGCCTGATCGACAACGTCACGCTGATCGACCCGGGCCCGACGCTCGCCACGTTCATCACCACGCCCGTGTGGCTGCTGAGCGGCCGCAAGACCGGCTTCTGGGGCATGCCCGACGCCGGCCTGGACGACACCCAGATCCGCCGCACCCGCCGCTTCGGCCTCGCGCTGCGCGACGCGCTGCATGCCGACGAGGAACGGGGCCCCGGCCCGCTGCTGCACGGCCTGGGCGCGAGCGAAGTCGACCCCAAGCTCTACTTCAGCGAACGCACCGGCACCCGCAGCTTCTTCGTGTGGGGCAAGCTGATCCGCCTCGCCGGAGGCCCCGGCCGCGCCACGCGCGTGCCGCTGCTGGCGGTCTACGTGGCCTTCCTGGTCACGCTGATCGTCTCGCTGGTGCCGGCCAGCCTCGCCATCCAGGCCCTGCTGCGCCCGTTCATGCGCCCCTGGTTGACTAAAATCCGCGACCGCTTCGAGCTGCCCTCGGGGTCCGCCACACACCGCTTGCCCCAGTATGAGGACTGATGTATTCCTGACGCGCACCGGCGCGTACCTCCCCTTCGACCCCGTCGGCAACGAACAGATCGAAGACGTGCTGGGCCGCGTGGGCGGCAAGCCGTCGCGCGCCCGCCGCATCGTGCTGCGCAGCAACGGCATCGAGTCGCGCCACTACGCCATCGACCGCACCACCGGCGAGCCGGCCATGACCAACGCGCAGCTCACCAGCCGCGCCATCCGGGCCCTGGGCGACGACATCGGCCGCGTCGACTGCCTCGTCACCGGCACCTCGCTGCCCGACCAGCTGATGCCCGGCCACGCGGTGATGGTCCACGGCGAACTCGGCTGGCCGCAGCTCGAGGCCGTCTCGTGCGCGGGCATCTGCCTCGCCGGCACCGCGGCGCTCAAGCACGCGTGGCTGTCCGTGCGCGCGGGCGATGCCCACCGCGCCATCGCCACCGGTTCCGAACTCGCATCGCCCATCCTGCTGGCCCGCAACTTCGACGCCGAACACGACCTCAAGGTGCAGGCCCTCGAAGCCCGCCCGGAAATCGCGTTCGAGAAGGACTTCCTGCGCTGGATGCTGTCCGATGGCGCCGGCGCCGTGCTGCTCGAACGCACGCCGCGCGGCCCGCTGTCGCTGCGCATCGACTGGATCGACCTGTCGTCGGCCGCCCACGAACTGCCCACGTGCATGTACGCCGGCGCCGACAAGAACCCCGACGAATCGCTGCGCGGGTGGCTCACCGTGCCGCAGTCCGAATGGCAGGCGCAGTCGATCTTCTCGGTCAAGCAGGACGTGCGCCTGCTCAACGAGAACATCGCGCGTGCCACGCTCGCCGAACCGCTGAAGGCGGTGGTCGCCAAGCGCGGCCTGAAGGCCGACGACATCGACTGGTTCCTGCCGCACCTGTCGTCCTCGTACTTCGTGCAGCCCATGCTGGACAGCCTGGCCGAGGTGGGCCTGCCCATCCCGCGCGAGCGCTGGTTCACGAACCTCACCACGAAGGGCAACACCGGCTCGGCCTCGCCGTACATCATGCTCGACGAGCTGTTCCGCTCGGGCCGCATCCGGCCGGGCCACAAGCTGCTGATGTTCGTGCCCGAGAGCGGCCGGTTCTCGAGCGGTTTCGTCTACATGGAAGCGGTCGGCTGAACCGCACCTCAGGAGGAGAAGACACCGATGGACATCGACGCCGTCCCGCAGGAAGGCAACGCCACGCTCGGCGGGCACCGCAAGGCCATGTACGCGCGCGACGCGGAAGGCCGCATCGTGATCGCCCCGTCGCGCGGCTGGGAGGCCGAGGAGATCGTCACGAGCCACGCGGTCGACACCTTGCAGGCCCAGGCCGCCGAGGCGCTCGCCCAGGTGCGCGCCGGCACGGCCTCGCCGCTCGCCTACTGGATGTACGTGTGCCGCATGGACGTCGCGCTGCTGTCGCAGACCAGCGGCTTCTGGCAATGGCGCGTGCGCCGGCACCTCCAGCCCGCCCACTTCGCGCGCCTGTCAGCAAAGCAGCTCGCCCGGTATGCCGACGCGCTCGGCAAGACCGTCGACCAGATCCGCCAGGTGCCCACCCCATGAGCTTCCAGCACCAGCACGCGGCGCACTGCGAGAGCGGCGTCATCTCCAACCTGCTGCGTCACCACGGCGTGCCCATGACCGAGAGCCTCGCGTTCGGGCTGTCGTCGGCGCTGTCGTTCGCGTACATCCCGTTCGTCAAGATCTCGGGGCTGCCGCTCATCGCGTACCGCATGCCGCCGAAGTCCATCATCAAGGGGCTGATGGCGCCGCTCGCCGCGCGCTTCCGCTTCGAGACCTTCCGCTCGGCCGACGCCGGGCAGCAGCGCCTCGACGGCCTGCTGGCCGCCGGCAAGGTGGTGGGGCTGCAGACCTCGGTGTACTGGCTGCCCTACTTCCCGCCCGACATGCGCTTCCACTTCAACGCGCACAACCTGCTCGTCTACGGCAAGTCGGGCGACGAGTACCTCATCAGCGACCCGGTGTTCGAGGAACCCGTGCGCTGCGCCAGCGCCGACCTCGCCCGCGCGCGCTTCGCGAAGGGTGTGCTCGCGCCGAAGGGCCTGCTGTACTTCCCCGAAGCCATCGGCCGCCAGGACGTGAGCCCGGCCGCCGTGCGCAAGGCCATCCTGAAGACCTGCCGCACCATGCTCGCGCCCGTGCCCATCGCAGGCGTGCGCGGCATGCGCATGCTGGCGAACAAGGTGGCGAAGCTGCCGCCGGCCGACGCGCACACCACCGCCTTCATCGGCCACATCGTGCGCATGCAGGAAGAGATCGGCACGGGGGGTGCGGGCTTCCGCTTCATCTACGCCGCGTTCCTGCAGGAGGCCGCCACGCTCGCGCAGATGCCGCAGCTGACGGCCTTCTCCGACCGCCTCACCACCATCGGCGACACCTGGCGCGCGTTCGCGCTGAAGGCCGCGCGCATGGTCAAGGGCCGCGAGGCGGTGGACCCCGCGGCCATCGCGTCGAAGCTGCGCGACCTGGCCGCGCTCGAGGAAGCGTTCTTCCGCGACCTCAAGGCCGCCCTGCCCTGATGCTGGCCATCGACGGGCTGGGTTTCCGCTACCCCGGCGCGGCCCAGGCCGCGCTGGACGGCGTGTCGCTGCAGGCGCGCCGCGGCAGCGTGCTGGGCCTGCTCGGGCCCAACGGCGCCGGCAAGACCACGCTCATCTCGCACCTCGCCGGCCTGCTGCCGGTGCAGCGCGGGTCGGTGACCGTCGACGGCGTGACGCTCGCCGACAGCCGCCGCACGAACCCCACGCGCATCGCCGTCGCGCCGCAGGAGTACGCCTTCTACCCGATGCTCACGGTGGCCGAGAACCTCGCGTGTTTCGCCGCGGCGGGCCGGCTGACGGGTGCCCATCGCCGTGATCGCATCGCCGCCTGCACCGCCTTCGCGCAGCTCGAACGCTTCTCCGGTGTGCGCGCCGAGAACCTGTCGGGTGGCTTGAAGCGTCGCCTCAACCTCGCCATCGCGCTGCTGCCCGAACCGGAACTGGTGCTGTTCGACGAACCCACCGTGGGTGTCGACCCGCAGTCGCGCGCGTTCCTGCTCGACGCCATCCGGTCGCTCGCCACGGCGGGCGCCGCGGTGATCTACACCTCGCACTACATGGAGGAGATCGAGGCCATCGCCGACCGCGTCGTGATCATCGACCACGGCAAGGTGCTGCGCGACGGCTCGCTCGCCGAGCTGCTGTCCGACGGGCCCATGGTGGTGTCGGTGCGGGCGGACGGCCTGGACGCCGCCGCGCTGCGGCCGTTCGGCGAGGTGGAGGCCGAGGGCGCGCTGCTGCGCGTTCGCCTCGCGCCGGGGCAGTCAGCCGCCGCGGTGCTCGCCGCGGTCGAGGCCGGGGGCGTGTCCATCGAACATGCCGAGGTGGGCCGCCACACCCTCGAGCACCTGTTCATGTCGCTCACGAAACGTTCGCTGCGGGACGACTGACACCGTGCTCATCGCCCTGATCAAGAAGGAACTGCTCGCCCTCACCCGCGACATCCACGGCATGGGCGCGCTGTTCCTGATGCCCGTGATCTTCATCGTGGTGATGTCGCTCGCGCTGAAGAACGTGTACGACGCGCCCCGCCCCGCGTCCCTGACCTACGCCGTCGACGCCCGCGACACCGGCGAGCAGGCCAAGGCCTACGCCACCACGTGGGCGCGCTCGCACGGCCACCCCGTGCCGCTGCCGGCCGACTGGGCCGAGCGCCTGCGCGCCGGCTCGCTCAAGTACGTGCTGGTGCTCGAGGCGGGGCTGTCCGACGAACTGGCGCTGCCGTCGTTCCCCACCTCGGCGCGCGTGCGGCTGCTGACTGAACCGGGCCTCGACGGCAACCTCTTCAACACGCTGAAGGCCGAACTCGCGGGCGCCGCAGGGGAATTGAAGGCGCGCGCGGCGCTGTCCGAGACCGATGCCACGCCGCCCAAGCCGGGCGCATCGATGGCCGACCTCGTGATCGCCGAACGCCACGCGGGCAGCGGCCCGCGTCCCACGGCAGTCCAGCACAACGTGCCGGCGTGGCTCGTGTTCGGCATGTTCTTCGTGATCGCCTCGCTCGCCGGCCTCTTCGTGCAGGAACGCCAGGGCGGCACGCTCGCGCGCCTGCAGAGCCTGGGTGTGCCGAGGTCCACCCTGCTCGCCTCGAAGGCGCTGCCCTACATCGGCGTCAACCTCGTGCAGGCCGCGCTGATGCTCGCCGTGGGCGTGTGGGCCATGCCGCTGCTGGGCGGCGACGCGCTGTCGCTGCGGGGCATCCACTGGGGCGCGCTGCTCGTCGCCGTGGGCGCCGTGAGCCTGGCCGCCGTGGGCCTCGCCCTCGTGCTCGCATGTGCCGTGCGCAGCCACGCGCAGGCCTTCGCCGTGGGTCCCATCCTCAACGTGCTGATGGCCGCCGTCGGCGGCATCATGGTGCCCACCTTCGTGATGCCGGCCGTGATGCAGAAGCTCGCCGCCTGGTCGCCGATGAACTGGGCGCTCGAAGCCCTGCTCACCGTGCTGCTGCGCGGCGGCAACGTGGCCGCCACGCTGCCCCACGTGGGCCGGCTCGTCGCGTTCGCGGCGCTGATGTGGCTGCTGGCCGTCGTCCTCTTCCGAAAGACTTCCCGATGACCCCCGACACCCTCGTCACCGACCTGAAGGCGCTGATCCTCGACGCCGCCGAAAAGGACAACCCGCCCGGCGGCCTCGCCGACGACGAGGTGCTGTTCGGCCCCGAGGCCCGCCTCGGCCTCGACTCGCTCGACGCGCTGCAGGTCTCGATGGCCATCCAGGAGCGCTACGGCGTGCGCATGCCCGACAGCAAGGACACGCGTCGGGCGCTGACCAGCATCGCCCACCTCGCCGAGTTCCTGCGGCCGCACCTCGCCAAATGAACGCGGTCTACCTCGCCGGGCGGGGGCTGGTGTCGACGCTCGGCGGGGGGCTGGCGAGCGCCGTCCCGGCCGTGCGTGCCGGTGGGGTCGCGCCGGTGCGGCGCGAGGTGGCACCTGGTGTCGTGTGGCCCTTCCAGGCGATCGCGGACCCCGACACGGATTGGTGGGCCCGCACGCAGCGGCTCGTGATGCAGGCCGTTTCCGAGAGCGGCGCACTCGCCACCGACCGAAGCGGCCCGCTGTTCGTGGCCTCGTCGTCCGTGGACATCGGCGGGCGCGAGCGCGACGGCAACTTCGCGCCGGGCTTTCATCACCTCGCGCAGCGCGTGCGTGAGTGGCTCGGCTGGCGCGGGCCCGTCTTCACCGTGTCGACCGCGTGCACGTCGTCGTCGAACGCCGTGTTGTCGGCCTCGGCGGAGATCTCCGCCGGCCACTGCACCGACGCGCTGGTGATCGGCATCGAACTCGACAACCGCCTCACCGTCGCCGGGTTCGGCGCGATGCAACTGCTGTCGCCGCGAGGCGCGAAGCCACTGGGCCGGGATCGCGACGGCCTCGTGCTCGGCGAAGCGGTCGCGGCGCTGCACCTGTCGTCGACGCCTTCGCGCTGGCGCGTGGCCGGTGGTGCGAACGTCGTGGACGGCAGCGACCCGGCCGGCGCGGTCCAAGCGTCGGTCGTGGCCATGTGCCACCAGGCGGCGGCTCACAGCGGCGTGCCGCTGGCCGCCATCGACCTCGTCAAGCTGCAGGCCGCCGGCAGCGTCGGCAACGACGCGACCGAAACCGCCGCGCTGCGCGACGTGTTCTCCGAAGTGCCCTCGCTCGTGTCGCTGAAGGCGATGCTGGGGCACACGCTGGGGGCGTCGGGGGCGGCCGAGATCGCGTTGCTGACCGCGTGCCTGGAGGATGGCGCATGGCCCGCGGCCACGAACGCAGCGGACCCGGCACTGGGTGTTTCGTTGACCGAGGCGCTGCCCACGGGCGTGCGCCACGTGCTCGCCACGATCCTCGGCTTCGGCGGCGGGCATGCCGCGGTGGTCCTGGAAGACACGAGCACCCAGACCCCCGTCATCCCGGCGAACGCCGGGACCCACCGCCCCGAACCACCCCCGGCCCTCCCCGGCTGGACCTGCACCGCCCACATCCAGCTCACCCCACCCCCACCCGACTGGCGCGACACCCTCGCCCAACGCCTCGGCCAACGCCCCCGCCGCCTCGGCCCCTGGGCCGAACTCGCCCTGCACGGTGCCCGCCAGTGCCTGGACGCCGCCGGAGAAACCACGTTGCCCCCCGACGCCCTGCTGCGCGTGGCCAGCTGGCGCGCCGCCGACAGCGCCACCTTCGCCGCCCTCGACCAGGGCCGCGACGGCCAGCCCATGCCCTTCACGTTCCTGCAGAGCCAGCCCAGCCAGATGCTCGCCGCCCTGAGCCAGCACCTCGCCTGGCAAGGCGACGCCCGCTTCCTCATCGCCGACGACCCGCAGCACCTCCTCGACCTCGCAAGCCACGACACCGGCACCAACGGCCTGCTGATCGGCTGGGTGGAAGAAGGCGCCGTCGAGGGCACGACAGCACGCTCGGAATGGTGGCGCCTGATCCCGGCCTGAAATTGGGTTAAACTCCGCGACGCGGGGGGGTAGCTCAGCTGGGAGAGCGTCGCGTTCGCAATGCGAAGGTCGGGAGTTCGATCCTCCTCCTCTCCACCACCGATATACGCCGGGGCGTCTGTGAAAGCAGACGCCCCGTTTGCGTTTCCGGGGGAGCATGCCCGTCCCTTCGTTCGGCCAGAAAACCAGCCCTCATGAAACGCACCCTCCGATCCGTTCTCGTGTTCCTGGCACTCGCAGCGGCCTGCTACGTCGTGGCCACGCGCTTCAACATCAACCCGACCCACACCATCGGCGACCCCCTCGACGAACTCAACGGCGTGGCGGTCTACTACAACGGCGCCATCAACAACACCTCCGGGCGCCGCACCACGGCGGACGGCTACAACCTCGGCCTGAAGTTCCAGTGCGTGGAGTTCGTCAAGCGCTACTACTACGAGCGCTTCAACCACAAGATGCCGAACTCGATGGGCCATGCGAAGGAGTTCTTCTCGCCGGCAGTGGCCGATGGCGAGCTGAACAAGGACCGCATGCTGCTCCAGTACCGCAACGGGGCAGGCTCCCGGCCGCTGGTGGACGACCTGATCGTGTTCGCGCCGTGGGCGCTCAACCGCTTCGGGCACGTCGCGATCGTGAGCCAGGTCGGGGAGGACTTCATCGAGGTCATCCAGCAGAACCCCGGACCGTTCGGGGCAACGCGCGAGCGCTTCCCGCTCGAACGGCACGAAGGGCAATGGCGCGTGGGACATGATCGGGTGCTGGGCTGGTTGCGCCGCGAACCGTCGACCTCACCATCGGTTTCCGCGTGAGGACGAAAGTCCGCTTGCGGCCACCCGCGGCAACCACGCCCCCTGCTTGCGATTGCCCGTGCTGACGAGCCCGTGAGTCCGCGCAGGCGCATGCTCGTCGCTTCAGACCGTGAGAACGACCTTGCCCGCATGCCCGGCCCGCTCCATATACTGGTGCGCGGAGACCACGTCGGTCAGCGCGAAGCTGCGGTCGATCCGCACGGTCAGCGTCCCGTCCGACAGCCCCTTGTGGACGAACGCCATGCCGCGCTCGAAGGCACATTCGTCGCGCGGCAGCCCCATCGAAGACGATCCGGTGAACTCGAGCACCTTGTAGACGTGGAAATTCCAACTGTTGCGAAACTGCGCGGTCACCGGGTACGCGAGATCGATTCCACCGGACAGCCCGTACAGCAGGTACCACCCACGATGGGCAACCGCCTCGCCCAGCCGATTGAACAGGGGACCGCCCACGCCGTCGTACACGAGGTCGACGCCGCGGCCCTCCGTGAGCGCAAGAACCCGTTCCAGCACGTCTTCTTCCTCGGTCACGACCACCTGCGTGGCGCCGGCCTCCAGCAAGGCCTGGCGCTTCGCGGGGGTTCGCGTGGTCGCGATCGCCATCAGGCCCGTGGCGCGCGCCATCTGGAGCGCCGCCAGACCCGTGCCCGAGGAGGCGCCTGTCACGAGCACGGTGTCGCCACGCTGAAGGTGCGCGATCTCGAACAAGGCGAAGTAGCCCGTGAGGAAGGCCATGTATGCCGACGCAGCCTGGGCTGGCGAGAGATTCTCCGGGTACTTCACGACGTGCGTGGCGGGAAAGAGAATGCGATCCCCGTAGGTGGGGTAGCGGCCCTGATGCGCGCCCGGAAGAACCGCGACACGGTCGCCCACCTGCAGACCCTGGACGCCGGACCCCATTGCATCGATGACACCGGCGGCCTCGTTTCCCAAACCGCTCGGCAGCACGGCATCTTCAATGTAGTGCTTGCGCCGCCAAAGCACGTCCGCCCAGTTCAGGCCGATGGCCTGCACGGCGATGCGCACTTCGCCGGTACCCGGCTCGGCGGTGTGAATGTCTTCAATCTCGAGAACCTCAGCGTCGCCGAAGGCGTGAAAGCGAACCATCCTGGTCACATGAATCTCCTTGAATTCGGTGTCGACGCCGTTGCGACGACTGGCGAGGACAATGTAGAAGTGGCGAACCCCCACGGGAAATCGATTGATTCGATAGTCGCTATTCGCGGCGCCCACCAAGGATCCGCACGGTGAACCCCATTGACTTGAGCCGGATCGACCTGAACCTGCTGACCGTGTTCGCGGCGCTCATGCAGGAGCGCCATGTCAGCCGCGCGGCCCAACGCCTGCACGTCGGACAGCCCGCCGTCAGCCACGCGCTGGCACGCCTGCGCGCGCTGTGCGGCGATGCCCTCTTCGTCCGCCAAGGGCGGTCGATGGAGCCGACCCCACGCGCGCTCGCACTGATGGAGGGCTTGCGTCCAGCGCTCGAACAGATCGAAGCCACGCTTCGAGGTCAAACCGGGTTCGAGGCCGGGACCGCCCAGCCGGTCTTCCGGATCGGCCTGACGGACGACATGCAGATGTTCATCCTGCCGCGGCTGCTGCAGCTGCTGCGCGAAGAGGTGCCGCACGCCAGGGTGATCGCCTCGACGGTCAGCCATCGGGACGCCATGCGCCAGCTTCAGGAGGGACGCGTCGACACCGTGATCGCGTACCTGCAGGGCCTCCCGGCCGATGCGAAGGTGCGTCAGCTGGGCCTGATGCGCTATGCCGTGCTTCGCGCGGACGCCGCTGCGCAGCCCCTGACGCTGGACGAGTTCTGTCGCCGCCCGCACGCACTCGTCACGTTCGCAGAAGACCTCCGCGGTTTCATCGACGACACGCTGGAATCACTGGGCCGGCGCCGTCATGTGGTGGTTTCCATTCCGCAGTTTGGCAGCCTGCCGGCGGTACTGGACGGGACCGACCTGTTGGCCACCGTGCCGGCCCACCTGGCCGAAGCGCTGTGTTCTCGCACGCGCCTGCACCAGCAGCCCCTGCCATTCGAAAGCCCGGAGTACCCGGTGTCGATGTGCTGGCGCGCCGCGGTGGACAGGGACGGTGCACACGTCTGGCTGCGCGACGCCTTGCACCGCGCGTGGCATGGCGTCGCTGCAACCTGAACCCGACGTTTTCAAGGCCCATCACACTGAACGGACCGAGCCATGCCCACCCGTGACCTCGCCGACATCTACCTCGACTACATCGCCTGCCTCAACCGCCGCGCCTGGAGCACGCTCGGCGACTGGGTGCACGACGACGCCAGCCACAACGGCCGCGCCGTGGGCCTCGCCGGCTATCGCGCGATGCTGGAACGCGACGTGGCGGAGATCCCCGACCTGCGGTTCGACATTCAGTTGCTGGTCGTCGACCCGCCCCACGTCGCGGCTCGCCTGCAGTTCGACTGCACCCCGGTCGGCACGTTCCTTGGCCTGCCCGTGAACGGGCAGCGCGTCCGATTCACCGAGAACGTGTTCTACGAGTTCCGCGACGGCAAGGTATGGCGGGTGTGGTCGGTGGTGGACAAGGCCGCCATCGAAGCGCAGTTGACGAACAACTGAACCCCGCCATGAAAACGCTTCTGCGCGGTTCACGATGCAGCGCCCTCCTCGCCGCGCTGGTGATGTTCTCGGCGCCCGCATGGTCCCTGACCCGATGCCCACCGGAGTTCGGTCCGAAGAACCCCATGGTCAACGCAGTGGGCTGGGTCGTTGTCGCGCTGGGCGTCCTCCTCGGCTCCCTGCTTTTCGCTGTTGTCGTCCAACGCTCGCGCGGCGTGCGTTGGTTCTTCCGCGCCGCCGTCATCGTCCTGGGCTTTGCCGGGATGGTCGCGGTGTCGGCCGGAGGCCTGGTGCTGGCCGTCGCCTTCTTCTTCATGCGGTGCTGAGGGACCTCGCCCTGCGAGGTCCCTCAGCCGCGGCCGTTCACCGGCCCGACGCCTTCAGGGCCCCCCACGCCCCACCGCCCCTTCGAGCCTCGCCTGCATCTCGCCCCACCGCCGCCACGCCGCGGTGGGCTGTCCCGCGTCGGGCCAGTGCCTCTGCACGGCCTGCAGCAGTTCGAGCGCACCAGCGACGTCCCCCGTCATCTCGAGCGCGCGGATGCGTGCGGCCAACAGCAGCTCCTGGTCGCGCGACGCGCCCGGCCGAGGCCCGACGTCCGCGGCGGTCTGCGCCAGCAGCGCCCGCGCCTGCGGCGCGTCGCCGGCGAGCACGGCGTTCTGCAGTTGCAGCGCCCGGAAGTGCCGGGCCGCGTAGGACGGCAGTCCGCCCGGCAGCCGCGACAACGCGGCCCGCTCGTCGGCGATCAGGGCCTCGGCGCGGGGGACATCGCCCTGTCGTGCGATCGCCTCGACGACACGGCCCAACGCCCGCGTGCCATGCGTGCTGGCCCGTCCGTACTGGCGCACGGTCTCGGCCAAGGCGTTGCGGTACGCGGCCTCGGCCTCCGCGGGCCGCCCGTTGGCGAGCAGTGCGTTGCCGAGGTACTGCAGCCCGTGCGACACCTGCGTCGACTCCGCGGTGCCGGTGGCGACCTGCCCGGCCCGCGCCTGCTGCGCCAGCTGCAAGGCCTTCGCGTCGTCGAACCCCAGCCAGAACACCGACCACTGGAACAGGTTCTCGTTGCGCAGGTTGTCTTTCGGAAACTCGCGCGCCACGTCCCGATCCACGCGTTGCAGCAGCGCCTCGGCTTCGTCGCGCTTGCCCAGCGCCGTCAGGATGCCCGCCAACTCCGAGGCGATGGCGAGCCGCGCCAGGCGCGTGAGGTCGTCGTCGGCGCCGGGCGCCCACGCCAATCCCTCTCGCCGCACCGCCTCGCTGTCGGCATATCGCTGCAGCTGGTAGAGCGTGCGACCGATCGCGGCGTGTGCGTCGATCACCACCTCGGGGGCCGCGTGCTGTGCCTTGAGGTCGGCCAGGTACTCGCGCCCCACCGCGAGCGACGCCTCGTACTGGCTCGCGTAGTTGAGCTGCAGCATGACCGCCTCCAGCTGCGCGTCGCGGCCCGCGGGGTTCGCCTCGAAGCGCGCGGCGAGGGACGCCAGCGTCTCGCGCAGCGTCGTGGTCACGGCCTGCGGCCGCGCGAGCGCGTCGGGCGATTCGGCGCCCATCACCGACAGGCGGGTCATCGCGTCGACGTAGAGGTCGCGCACGGCGCGTTGCCGCGCGGCCTCGGCGGCGGCGAGCTTCTGCTGCTCACGTGCGACACCGGCCTGCCAGAAGGACACGGTGGCGCCGGCCACCACCGACACCACCAGGGCTGCCGCCATCGCACTGGCCAGCCGGTGTCGACCCACGAACCGGGCGGCGCGGTACGCAAGGCTGTCCGGCCGTGCCAGCACGGGCTCGCCGCGCTGGTACCGCGCCAGGTCCTGCGCGAAGGCCTCGACGCTCGGATACCGCGCATCCACCGACTTCTTGAGCGCGCGGTTCAGGATCGCGTCCAGGTCGCCCCGCAGCTGCTTCTTCAACGCGGGCAACGCGGCCGCCTCGCTGGCCAGGCGCGGCTCGGCATGGGCGATGGCCTCCTCGATCTCGGCGGCGCTGCCGCGCTTGAGGCGATACGGCCGTTCGCCCGCCAGCAGTTCGTATGCCACCACGCCCAGCGCGTAGACGTCGCCGCCCGTGCCCATGGGTTCGCCGCGGATCTGCTCGGGGCTCGCGTATTCGGGTGTCAGCGGACGACCGGTGAGTTCGGTGAGCGCGCTGCGCCGGGTGCGGTCGCCCTCCAGCAGCTTGGCGATGCCGAAGTCGAGCAGCTTCACCTTGCCGTCCGCGGTGACGAGGATGTTGCCGGGCTTGAGGTCGCGGTGCACCACCAGCCGCGCGTGCGCGTGGCCCACCGCCGCCATCACCTGCAGCAGCAACGCGATGCGTTCGCGCACCGACAGGCCTTCCTCGCGGCAATGGGTGTCGATGGGCTGGCCCTCGACGTACTCCATCGCGAGGAAGGGCCGGCCGGACGCATCGACACCGGCATCGAGGAGCTGGGCGATGTGCTCGTGCTGCAGCGTCGCGAGGATCTCGCGTTCGCGCGCGAGGCGTTCGACGAGGCCGTTGCCCCACGCGCGACGCGGCAGCTTGAGGGCCACGCGCCGCGCCCAGCCGTCGCTGCGTTCGGCGAGCCACACGGTGCCCATGCCGCCCTGCCCGATCTCGGCGATCAGGCGGTAGCCGCCGACCCGGTCGCCGCTCTTCGGTTCGCCGTGCGACGGCGGGTCGAAGTGGCGCGACTCCAGCCGCGGCAAGGTACTGAGGAAGTCGTCGGTCTCGACGTCGGACTGGTGCTGCAGCAGCGCGCGCAGGGACTCGCGGTGCACGGCCTGTTCGCCCGAGAGACCTTCCAGCCAGCGCTCGCGCGCCTCCGGCGGCAGGTTGAGGGCTTCGTCGAGCAGGGCGTCGATGGCGGGCCAGTGGGCCTCGAATTGCGAGAGCGGATTCATGGGCCGCTCCGCGTGTTCAGGTTCGAAGGGCGTGCGCCAGCAGCAACCGCGCCTTGTCCCAGTCGCGGCCCACGGTGCGGGTGGACACGCCCAGGGCTTCCGCGATCTCCGCGTCCTCCATGCCGCCGAAGTACCGCATCTCGACCACCTGGGCGAGCCGCGCGTCCACCCGGCCCAGCGACTCCAGGGCCGCGTGCACGTCGAGGATCTCGTGCGCGGGGGCCGGCAACGAATCGATGAGGTCGGAGTCGAGCGTCACCAGTTCGGCGTCGCCGCCCCGCCGCTCGGACTGCGCCACGCGCGCCGCGTCGACGATGATCGAGCGCATCACGGCGGCCGAGTAGGCGAGGAAGTGCGCTCGGTCGGTGGGGGTCAGGGTCTCGCGCTGGATGAACTTGACGTAGCACTCGTTGACGAGCGCCGTGGTCTCGATCAGGCCGCCGCGAGCACCACGCGTGAGGCGGCGGTGGGCGATGGTGCGGAGCTCGGGATAGAGGAGCTCGAAGATCCTGTCGATGGCCTCGCGGCTGCCGCCACGGGCGCGTTCGATCAGCTGAGTCACTTCCCCCATCGCGTACTGCCTGGTCCATGGAGCCGAGGAGCATCGATGATATCGGCAAAGTTCCGCCCTCCTCGTGAAGGCCCGCGAGGGCCCGGTGGAATGGTGCGGTCATGGGGTCACCCCGCCCGTGCCGAAGGGACGCGGCCGCTCGCGCCACATCGACATCAGGACGACACAGAGGCAGGCCACGGCCAGCGCCAGCACCGCGCCGACGTGGGGCGCGAGCCAGGCGAACACCACGCCGAACGAGGCCTTGCCCACCAGCCCGCCCACGTAGCCGCGCAGGAAGTGCGATGCGGCACGGTGGCCGCAGGCGGTGTGCTCGAACATGGCGACGGACGCGGTGATGACCGGCAGCGACGCCAGCAGGCCGGCCGCGAAACCGCCCACCGACGGGCCCACGCTGGCGGCGAGGGCCGCGATGCCGGCGGCGGCCGCCGCGACGAACACCATCGATCGTGTGGACCGGTGGCGCGGGGCGATGTCCTCCCCTCCCCGCGGCATGCGCAGCCACACCAGGGCGCAGGTTCCGAACGCGAGCAGCAGTGCACCAGCCGCGTCGCCACTGGCCAGCAGCGCGGGCAGTGCCATCAGCGCGGCGCCACCCAGGCCGCACAGCAGCGCGACGGACGCCCGGTGGCGGCGCGCCGCCACCGCATAGCCGAGCGCGAACAGGGCCATCATCGCGCACGCCGCGGTGCTGCCGATGGCCGCCTCGACCGCGAAGGGCACGCCGTCCTCGTGCACGATCCACACGAGCGCGGGCGCGGTGACGAGCGGAAGCGCCGCCACCATGCCGCCGAAGCGCCGGCCGCCCCGGCGTGCCGCCGCCATCACGAGCAGCACCGCGGCCGCCGTCAGCACGGCCTTGATGCACCAGTCCATCACGGGTGCGCCTCAGTCCGCGACCTTGCGCGACAGCACCAGGCGGTACCCGGAGGGCGGCTGGTTCGGCACCATCGGCCAGACGAGCGTCGCCAGGTACGTGCCATCGCCCGTCTGCAGCAGCAGCGGCGACGTCACCATCAGCTGCGTGGCCTGGATGCCCCGCCGCGTGAACTGGGGGATCTCGCCGATGCCCCCACCCACGGGCACCCAGCTCGACGCGGTGTTGCGGTGGACCACCGGCGAGAACCAATCGTTCCTGATGCCCTGGTTCCAGCCCACCAGCAGGTCGTTGCCGGCGGGCGCCACAGCCACGGCGTCCTTGAACGGCAGCGCGCCCTCGTCGGTGCCGAGCGGGTAGATGCTCGCGCCCCAGGCCGTGCCGTCGTAGCGGTAGACCCCCATGTTGTAGTTGCGGTAGCCGACCCCGGGCAGCGCCGCGGAGCCGTAGGTCGCGAAGGCGGTGGCGCCCGCCGGGCCGAAGACGAAACGTCCGCCGGTGAAGTCCTGCAGCGTGCCGGCACTGGAGAGCGTGCCCTCGTTTGGTCCGACGGTCTCCCACGCCGAGGTCTGCGCGTTGAAGCGCCGCACGACGGCGGAGACGCGGTCGGTCAGCGCGAGCCAGACCTGGCGGTTGGCGTCGAGGCCGAGGGCGAAGCCGCCGCCGCTGTCCTCGGCGGCGTTCGCGAACGAATCGGCCGTCGGGTCCGCGAGCCCCTTCCATGCGGTGCCATCGAAGCGCTGCACGGTCACGCCGGCGTCCGAGCGGTAGGCGACCAAGGGGCGGCCCGCCCCGTCGAAATCGACCAGCGGCGGGTCGTCGCAGGTGAAGGACGTGCGCGTGGTCAGCGGCAGCTTGCCGTCGTTCGGTCCCACGCCCGACCAGCTGCCGTTGGCGAAGCGGCGCACGGTGGTGGTGGACAGGCTGGTGCCGAGGCCCGTCTCCTGGTCGATGCGGTACGCGAGCAGCGGGTTGTTGGCGCCGTCGAAGGCGAAACTGGCCATGCGCGCACGCGGCAGGTTCGCATAGGCGGGCGTGCTGCAGTAGCCACCGCCCAGGGCCACCGTCTGGTCCGTGCCCACGGTCTCCCACGCCGTGCCGGTCCAGCGGCGCAGGCGCAGCACCGCGGTGCGCGGCGTCGCCGACATGTCGGCATCCCAGTAGCCGATGACGGGGCGGCCGCTGCGGTCCGCCACGAGGTCGATCATCCCGCGGAAGGAGTTGCCGCTGAGCGGTGCCAACTCGCCCACCGGCAGCCACGACGTGGGTTCGCCGCGGAAGCTCGCGCGGGACGACTCGCCATCGGCGACGACCACCTCGGCGGTGTAGCTGCCCGGGGACAGCGGAACCACCGTCTGGGACAGCAGGCCCGGCGTCGATGCCCCGGTGCTCGCGACCACCGAGCCGTCGGCGGCGAGGATGCGCAGGGTCTCCGCGCCCGCGGTCACGCGGTCGTTGCGCAGCCCGAAGTAGGCCGCGGCGCCGGCATGGGTGAAGGTGCCGCGGTAGCGCGTGAGGGCGGGAATGTCCTTCGTGACGGCGAACGGGCTGCCGAGCGCCTCGGTCGTCACGGTGCCGAGGGTCTCGATCTTGATGTGGTAGCCGCCGGGCACGTTCGTCTCGCCGGTCACCGCCACCACGTAGCTGCCGTTCGCGGGCAGGGCGAACCGCAGCACACCGGGCGTGACGCCGAACGTGGCGCGCGCCAGCTCGGTCGTTCCCTGCAGCAGGCGGAACCCGCCCGTGACGGTGGAGTTGATGTCGCGCGCGCTGACCGTGACCTGGGCGAACTGGGTGCCGGTGCCGGTGAAGCGGTACTGGTCGACGCGGCCCACTTGCGCCGTGCGAACGGCATCGAACGGGATCGTCACCGCCTCGACCCCGGTCTCGATCGTCGTGTTGGGTCGCATCTCCACCACGACGGTCTCGTGCCGGCCGACCGGCCCGCGGACGACCTTCGTGCCCGACCAGGTGCCGTTCAACGCCGTCGCGGTGAACCGGATGTTCACGTCGGGAGGCACGGGCAAGGCCGTGCCGCCTCCGACCGGCACGGCGGCGCTGCGCGCGTAACCGGCGAAGCGGGCCGTCGCCGGGTCGGCCAGGGCCAGGGCCCGGGCGCGGCCCGCGCTCGCGCCGCCATTGCCGCCGAGGGTCTGGTCGATCTCGGCGAGCATGATGCAGATCGTCGCGTTGGCGAAGTTGTCGATGGCTTCGGGGATGCCGATGTCACTCGCGGCCCGGCAGTCCGGCGCGGGGTTGTACGGCTCGAAGCCCTGGTCGGCATTCCACCAGCTCAGGTGCGACACCGTGGCGCGCATCGCGAGGCCCGACGGCGACGCCGCGGACGCCACCACCTGACCCGTTCCTTCCTGGATCCACATCGACGTCGACTCGTCCAGTGACCACAGCGGAATCGCGTCGCCCACGGCCACCGCGGTGCCGTCGGGCCGGCGGGCGCCGTAGATCGGCACCTCGATGGTCGCGGACTTCCCGGGGGCGAGCTGAAGCTTCCCGGCAGTCGACGTCGGCATGAACTCGACGGCGCCGAAGCTCACGATGGGCGTGCGCCTCCCGTCCGGCTGGATGCCGTCGAACTGGCCGGGGAAGCCGCCACCACCCGGCTGCGTCGCGTCGACCGGTGTCACGTTGATCTGCACGGGGCCGGTGACGGCCGTCCCCGCAGCATCCACGAAGGCGCCCGCGGGCACGGTGATCGCGGCGCCGTCACGGCCGGTGAGGGAACCGCCCGCGGCCGCGTCCGCGAGCGTCAGGGCGGCGTCCCGAAGCGACTGCATCGCCTCGAAGTGCGCGTCGGCACCGGTACCGGCCGGCAGGGTCAGCGACACGAACTGGTCCGCGTAACCCGCCTTCGAGAGCTTGAGCGTGACGGTCGCCGCGCGGGCCACCGACAGCGAGACCTTGCCCGCGGCGTCGGACGTCGCCGAACCGTCGGCGCCGACCACGGCCACCGACACGCCGTCGATCGGCGTGCGGTCCCGGGCGGTGATCTTGCCGGTGACAGTGACCGGTGCGCCCGCGGTCGGGGCCGCGACCGTCAGCGTGCGCGAGACGGAGCCGCTGCGCTGGCCGCCGTCGAACACCGTCAGCGTGACCGTGCGGGCGCCGCCGGCGGCGAAGCTGCGCGCGATCGTCTTGCCGCCGCCCCGCATGCCGTCGCCGAAGTCCCACACGTAGCTCAGCGCGCTGCCGTCGGTCGACGTGGAGGCGGAGGCGTCGAACACCACCACCTCGTGGGTGGCGGCGGTGGCGGGCGCGGTGAACGCGGCCGTGGGCGCACCGGGCGCGGCGGGTTCGCTCGCCGACGGATCGGGCGGGTTGGGCGGTGGCGGGGTGACGCTGTCCCCGTCGCCGCCACACGCCGACAGGGCCAGGCCCAGCGCGAGGACGGAGAGGAAGCGGGCGAACGACGAGGCTTGGCGGCGCATGATGCGTTCCGGAAAGTGGTGCTACTTCTGTGAACGAAGTCGCACGACCGGATCGGACACGCCGCGGGCCCGATCCCCCCAAACCCACCCATCGGGGGGGGGCCATTGAGATCACCTCTCCGCGCTGCAAACCACCCCGCGCCCCCCTAACTTCGCAACCATCCAAAGCGATTCCCGCCAGAACTTGCCGAATCGTGGCCACAACACGCCGAACGATCGCGCCATGGCATCGATGGTCCGATCGGCGCATCTCCTTCGGCACGGGACCGCCCCCTAGCATCCGCCGCTCTTGATCGAGCAGGCCCGACGCCGTCGGCCCTGCACACCACGGGAGCGTTCATGGAAGTCTTCAACGAGATCGTACGAACCGCCACGGGACACCGGGTGCATGTCGAACACCATGTGTCGGGCCACGACCGCGAGACGGTCATCCTCGTGAACGGGGCCTTGTCCACCACCACCTCGTTCCGCGGCACGGTCAAGTACCTGCGACCGCACTTCGACGTGGTGCTGTACGACCTGCCCTGCTACGGCGCCTCGCGCGCGCACAACGAAGGGTGTGGCGAGCTGTGCAACGACGAGGAGGTCGCCATCCTGCGGACCCTGATCGACCGCTGCGAGGTGAACCACGTGGCGTCGATCTCGTGGGGCGGGCTGGCGGCCCTGCAGGTGCTGGCCACGCGGCCGCCCTCGGTGAAGACCGCGGCCATCGGCTCGTTCTCGCCGCTGCTCAACGACCGCATGCTCGACTACGTCAGCAGCGCGGAGGCGCACATCGTGGCCGGCGATCCGGACGCCGCGGCCTCGCTGCTGAACGACACGGTGGGCCGGTTCCTTCCGCGGCTGCTGAAGGCGCACAACCACCGCTACGTGCGAGAACTGCTGGAGACACAGCACCGGCAGGTGCTCTTCCACATCCGCCAGATGCGCACGCTGCCCGTCGGCGACTACCTGCGCATGATGCGGCGCATCGAGGTGCCGGTGCTCTTCCTGAACGGCGAGCTCGACGACTACACGACCGCGTCGGACATCCGGTCGCTGGCGCACTGGATCGACGAGGCCCGCTTCCAGACGATCCCGGGCGCGGGCCACTTCCTCGACCTGGAGAGCAAGCAGAGCTGGGAGCGGGTGCGTGAAGCCGTGGTCTCGTTCATGCGGGGCGCGCCGGCGTTCACTTCGGTGATCGAGGACGAAGACGACGCGGTGAACACGCTGCCCGCGCGCGAGGAGCTCTGCTGATGCGGGCGGCCCTCATCGCCCTCGGATCGGCGGGCGACGTGCACCCGTTCATCGGCATCGGCCAGGCCCTGCTCGCCCGAGGCCACGCCGTGACGGTCTACACCAACCCCGTCTTCATGCCGCTGGTCGAGGAAGCCGGACTGGGCTTCGAGCCCGTGGGCACCGAGGCCGCCTTCCGCAGCGCGATGGGCGACCCGGCCCTGTGGCACCCGCGCACCTCGCTGCGGCGGCTGTGGAGCGCGATGGCGGTCGATGTGGGCCCGCTGTTCCACCGCCTGACCCGGCGCCTCGACCCGCACACGGTGATGCTGGGGTCGCTGTGGGCGTTCGGCGCGCGCCTGGTGCAGGAGAAGTTCGACGTGCCCTACCTCAGCGCGCAGGTGTCGCCGTCCACGCTGCTCAGCGCCGAGGCGCCGCCGGTGCACCCGCGCTTCCGGCTTCCCGGCGCGATGCCGGTGGCGGCGCGGCGCCTGGCCATCGGGCTGATCGAACGCGCGGTGCTCGACCGCACGATGGGCCCCGCGCTCAACCAGCTGCGGCGCGGCCTCGGCCTGGCGCCCGTGCAGCGCATCCTCGGCCGCTGGATGCATTCGCCCCAGGGCGTGCTGGGGCTGTTCCCCGAGGCGTTCGCACCGCGTCAACGGGACTGGCCGGCGCCCTACACCGCGTGCGGCTTCCCGCTGTTCGACGCGGCCGAAGACGGTGCAATGGACGAGGACCTGCGCGGCTTCCTCGACGCCGGCCGCCCGCCGGTGATCGTCACGCCGGGGTCGGGAGCACCGCACGGGCCGCGCTTCTTCGCCACGGCCCTGGCCGTCCTGCAGCGCACGGGCCAGCGTGGCGTGCTGCTCGGGGCCGACGCGATGCACCTCCCGGACTTGCCCAGCACGGTGCGGGCGCGGGCCTACGTGCCGCTGAGCCGCCTGCTGCCCCACGCCCGGGCCCTGTGGCACCACGGCGGCATCGGCACCAGCGCGTTCGGCCTCGCCGCCGCGCGGCCCCAACTCGTGACCCCGTTCGCGCACGACCAGTTCGACAACGCCGCGCGCCTGCAACGGCTCGGCGTCGCGCTGCCGGCGCGGCGCGGCGGCGACCCGTCCTCGGTCGACGAACTGGCCCACCGCCTCGGCGAGTTGCTGGGTCACGCCGGCGTGCCGGACCGGTGCCGCGCCTTCCAGCGCCAGCTCGAGTCACCCGACCGCGCACGCGCGCGGGTCGTGCGCGCGCTGGAGCAACTGCACGCACAGCGCCCCGCCCTCCACATCGACCCGGAGCCCGCCCATGTCCCTGCCTGACTTCCTCACCGCGCTGGTCCTCTGGGGACTGTGGACCACGTACTGGATCGCTTCGGCCGGCCGAAGCAAACCGGTCGACCGCCGCGAGTCACCCGCATCCCGCACGGCACAGACGATCGCGATCTCGGCCGGCGGCCTGCTGGTGCTCGTGCCGGGCCTGGGCCTGCCCGCGTTCGACGCCACCGCGTTCACCCCGTGGCCAAAGGCGGGGACCGCACTGGTCGCGGCCGGCCTCGGCTTCATGGTGTGGGCGCGCCGGAGCCTCGGTGACAACTGGAGCGCCGAGGTGTCCATCCGCCAGGGGCACGAACTCGTGCGCGCCGGTCCCTACGGCTGGGTGCGGCACCCCATCTACACGGGCGGCCTCGTCGCCGTCGCGGGGACGTTCCTGATGGGAGGCCTGTGGCGTGGCGCGATCGGCGTCGTGCTGATCGTCGCCACGCTCGTCTACAAGCTGCGGCTCGAGGAGACCTGGCTGTCGGGCGTGTTCGGCGACGCCTACGCGCGGTACCGCGCGGAAGTGCGGGCGCTGGTGCCGGGTGTCTGGTGACGCCTTTCTGTTGGCGTCAGGACTGCACGCGGACACTCTATAGTCGCACGAGACTCCGAGGCCCACCGCCATGACCGACACGCTGCTCCCCACCTCCGTGCGCCTCGACTTCGCCGCCGAGAGCCTCGCCTCCACCAACCTCTCCGGTGCCGCCTTCACCGGCGACTGGCTCTGGGTGGTCGGCGACGAAGCGGCCGCAGTGGAGTTGCTGCAGCGGCGCAAGCCGGTGGCCAAGGAAGCGCTGCACTTCGTGCGCACCGACTCCTTCCCGCTGCACACTTTGCTCGACCTCCCTGGCGGCCCCGAGGACGAAGCGGACCTGGAAGGCCTCGCGGTGCACGACGGCTGGCTGTGGCTGGTCGGCTCGCACGGACTCAAGCGGAAAAACATCAAGCCGAACCGGGACGACGCGACGAACGCCAAGCGCCTGACCCGGGTCGAGCTCGACGGCAACCGGCGCCTGCTGGCGCGCATCCCGATCGAGACCGCCGCCGACGGCGCGCCGAAGCTCGTGCGTGAATCACGTGACGGCCGCCGTGCGATGCGCCTGAAGGGCGACATCGTGCGCAACGGGCTGATCGACCTGCTCGAGGACGATCCGCACCTGGCGCCCTTCCTCGCCATCCCCGGCAAGGACAACGGCTTCGACATCGAGGGCCTCGCGATCGACGGTTCGCGCCTGCTGCTCGGACTGCGCGGGCCCGTGCTGCGCGGCTGGACGCTGCTGCTGGAGGTGGCCGTGCAGCCGCAGGGCGCCTGGCTGCGGCTGGTTCCGCTCGACGACCGCGGCACGATGCTGCGAAAGCACTTCCTCCAGCTGGGCGGCCTCGGGGTGCGCGACCTGCACTTCGATGGCGACGACCTGTTCGTGCTGGCCGGCCCGACGATGGTGCTCGACGGCGACATCCGCCTGTTCCGCTGGCCCGGCGCGCGCCAGACCCTGCGCACGAACGAGGCGCCCGTGCGGTTCCAGAGCGACTTCGACGAACCGGTCGACCTGCCCCATGCCCCGGGCCGGGACCGCGCCGAGGCCTTCTGCGAACTGCCGGACGGCCTGCTGCCGGGAAGCAACTGGCTCGTGCTCTACGACGCGCCCGGTCCCGCGCGCCACCCGTCCGCGCACACGGTGTTCGGGGACCTGCTGCGCCGGGACTGATCCCCGGGGGACGGCACACCGGCGGGAGAGGATCTCCCTCTCTCTTCCGGGACATGCAGCCGACACCGGAAGTGCCTAGAGTGCGGCAAGGTCGCGGAGGTCCGCGACCCTTGCCCGGGGCAAACATGCCCCATGTCCCTTCCTCCAGGAGATCCCCATGGCCAAAGTGCTCGTCCTCTACTACTCGTCCTACGGCCACGTCGAGCAGATGGCCCAGGCGGTCGCCGAAGGCGCGCGTGCCGGTGGCGCCTCGGTCGTCGACGTCAAGCGCGTGCCCGAGACCGCGCCGGCCGAGGTTGCGAAGAACGCCCACTTCAAGCTGGACCAGGCCGCACCGGTCGCCACGGTGGCCGACCTCGAGCAGTACGACGCCATCGTCGTGGGCGTGCCCACGCGCTACGGCCGCATGGCCTCGCAGATGGCCGCCTTCCTCGACCAGACCGGCGGCCTGTGGGCCCGCGGTGCACTGAACGGCAAGGTGGGTGCGGCCTTCACGTCGACTGCCACGCAGCACGGCGGCCAGGAGCAGACCCTGTTCTCGGTGATCACCAACCTGCTGCACTTCGGCATGGTGATCGTGGGCCTGCCGTACAGCCACCAGGGGCAGATGAACGTCACCGAGATCGTGGGCGGCTCGCCCTACGGCGCCTCCACCATCGCGGCCCCGGACGGCTCGCGCCAGCCCACCGCCATCGAGCTCGAGGGCGCACGGCACCAGGGCGAGTTGGTGGCCCGCACGGCGGCCAAGCTGTTCGGCTGATCGCGTCGGCGCGGGGGCTCGGCCCCCTGCCCCGGCGCGGCATGCGTTCGGATCAGGCGATCGCCCGGACCGCCCTGTACGCGGCCGACAGCGGCCACAGCGCATCGTGCAGCTCGCGCATGTTCCGGCCCGTGCCGAGGTGAACTTCCTCGCCCCCGAGCTGCACGACCACGCCGATGGCGCCCTCCTCGAGCCCCCAGTCGCCGCCGAACCAGACGTCGTCGATCTCGCGTGCCCGCCAGGTCGTGTAGGGCACGAAGAAGCACCGCTTCACGATCACCACGTCGTCCGCGGTCACCGTGATGGAGGCCTTCAGGCCCGCGACCAGCACGGCGCCCGCGAGCATCCCGAGGCCCATGACAACCCAGCCGCCGGCCACGGAGAGGAACCGGCCGACGAGGAAGCCGCCGATGCATGCGGCCACCAGCGGGAGGATCCAGCCACCGGACTGGGCCAGCGCGTCGCGGCTCTCGAAGGCATACAGCGGGGCCCGCTGCGCGCCGGCCATCTCAGGACGCCGCCTCGTCGAGCAGGCGCTCGTAGAGGTGCAGGTCCTCCTGCGAGAAGCAGCAGAAAACCACCTCGTCCAACGCGGACTGCGGCACCAGGCTCTCCCGGACGCTTCGCACCGCGACCTGGGCCGCCAGGTCGGCCGGGTAGCCGTAGATGCCCGTGCTGATGCAGGGGAACGCGACGGAAGCCACCCCCTTCTCCTCCGCCAGCGCGATGCACCGCCGGTAGCAACTGGCGAGCAGCTCGGGCTCCCCCTGGTCGCCGCCGCGCCAGACCGGCCCCACGGTGTGAATCACCCAGGCGGCCGGAAGGCGGTAGCCCCGCGTGACCTTCGCCTCACCGGTCTTGCACCCGCCGAGCAGCCGGCATTCGTGGACCAGGTCGGGGCCGGCCGCGCGGTGGATCGCGCCATCGACACCCCCGCCCCCGAGCAGGGACGAGTTCGCCGCATTCACGATCGCGCCGACCTGGAGCGTCGTGATGTCGGCCCGGATGGCACGAAGACGGATGGGCATGCGGATGGCCTCGAGGTCGACATGCTACGCCAGCCGCCGTGGCCGAGGGGTCCGCTATAGTCCGCAGCGGCCACAAGGAAGCGGCCAGTGCCGGGGAATCGCCCCGTTGAAGGACAGACATGCGAATCCGGTTCGTGCAGGACATCTTCGATCGACTCAGGGGCAAGAACACGGTGGGCCGCGGCCTGGCCGTGACGGTGGCCGACACGCAGGACACCGGCATCGACCGCCTGTTCGACACGTTCCCGTCCGCCGGTTTCGAGATCAACGGCCGCACGCGCAAGCACCTGACGAACGTGAATGCCGACCGCGGCGTCACCGAACAGACGCTGTCGCTGCTGTGCAAGCAGTTCCCGTCGGACCGCACCGGCATCAAGGTGCTGAACGTGGGCTGCGGCAAGAAGAACCAGATGGACTTCCTGACCGCGCTGGGGTTCGAGGCCTACGGCGTCGACTTCGACATCGACGAGGACTCGGAACACATCCGCTTCCACGACCTGAACACGCAGGACGACCTGCCCTTCGGCGACCTGCGCTTCGACGCCGTGATCTGCCAGGAGATCATCGAGCACATCGAGAACCCGTGGCTGCTGTTCCGCAAGGTGAAGAAGGTGCTGAAGACCGGCGGCACGCTGATCGTCACCACGCCCAACATCTCGTCGAACCACAGCAAGCGCGTGTTCAACGGCAACAACGTGGGCTTCTTCGCCTACTTCGATCCGGTGAACCTCTGGCAGCACATCAACCCGATCCCGTACTGGGAGATGATCCACATCGCCACGTTCAACGGGTTCGAGACGCTCGGGCTGTCCGGCAACAACGAGTTCTACGTCACGTACACGCCGAAGAAGGCCGGTGCGCAGCGCGACGCCACGATCCAGAACAACGACGTGCTCCATTACCTGCTGCGGAACACGAACGAGGACATCCGGCTCTACAGCCCCGTGCCCACGCACAACTACGACTGGTCGGCCGGGGCGCGCACCGACGCCTGAGCCGCGCGGCGCTCCAGCACCTGCGCCGCGAACCCGACCACGAAGACAGCCAGCCACACCAGCAGCGAGACCCGCACCAGCGGATCTTCCGGCCCCGTCGCCAGGGGCCGGGCCATCGGCACCCGCGTGAGGGTCTCGTTGATCCCCGGCACCAGCAGCAGGAAGAAGCTGAAGGACAGCCCGAACGTCTGCAGGTAGGCCCCCAGCCTGCCCAGGAACGCCAGCCGCGGCACGAGCAGCGCCCCGCCGAAGGCGGCCAGCAGCGCCAGCACGCCGAGCACGTGGCCCGGGTTCACGCCCGCCGTGCTGGACAGGCCGAACGCCGTGAACACCGACAGCGCGAGTCCGCCGAGGTAGAGCTTTCCGGACGGTGCCGCCGGATCGATGCGGTGGAAACGCGCGAAGGCATACAGGCCGGTCACGAGCGGGGCCAGGCTGATCAGGGTGTGCACGACGCCCAGGGGTGAAAGGGGGTAAGGCATGTCGAGGTTCCGAAGGTTGAAGGAATCGCAAATCTACTAGTTGGTAGACAACGCAGGCAAATGAAAGGCGGCACACGCCGCCCTCGGGAAAGTGAAGGTCACGCCGCCTGGGTCAGCTTCAGGATGGCCGGCTGGACGATGGTCGCGAAGGCCTTGGGGTCGCCCAGCGCGCGGGCCATCAGCATCGCCCCGTGCACGACGGCCATGAACGCGCGGGCCGACATGGCGGGGCTGTTGAGCAGGTGGAACTGGCCGGCCGCGGCACCGCGCTTGAGCACGCCGGCGAGCCATGCGTTCAGGTCGTGGAAATGCGCCTGCACCTCCGCCGCCACGTCCTCGGGCAAGGTGGGCAGCTCCGTCGCGAGCATGGCGCAGATGCAGAACGGCGACTCGCCGCTCCGGATGCAGCCGGCCCAGTAGTCCGCATAGGCGTTGAGCTCCGACAACGGGTCGTCGAACTGCTGCTCCAGCGACGCCAGCCCGGCCCGGGCTTCGCCGCGGTACAGCGACACGACGGTCTTCACGAGCACCGCCTTGCTCGGGAAGTGGTGGTGGATGCTGGCCTTGGCGATGTTCACCCGCACCGCGAGGTCGGCGTAGCTGAAGCTGTTGTAGCCGCCCGCGACCAGCAGCGAGCGCGTGTGGGCGACGATCTCGGCGGCCTTGGGAGAAAGTTCTGCGGACATGGGATCGGTGCGATGAATTGGCCCTCAGCCTACCAGTTGGTAGGTCCGGTGTCAAAGCACCGGATCGGACCGCCGTTCGTGGACGAGGTCGACCAGGGCCCGCAACCCCGCGGGAATGTGGCGATGGCCGGAGTAGTAGAGGCACAGCCCCGGATACGGCGCCATGTCGCCGGTGAGCACCTGCTCCACGCGCCCGGCGGCCAGGTCGGCCGCGACGTACCACCCGGCCAGCTGCGCCAGCCCCAGGTGGCCGAGCACGGCCTCGCGCATCAGCAGCGGGGCATCGAGGATCAGCGACCCCGGCACGTCGACGTGGACGGGCTTGCCCTTGCGGACGAAGTCCCACGGCGACGGCGCACCGCCGGGCAGCCGCGCGCGGATGCACTGGTGCCGGGACAGGTCGGCGAGCGTCTCCGGCTTGGGAACGCGGGCGAAGTACTGCGGGGACCCCACCACCACCATCGGCACGTCCGGCCCGAGCGGCACGCGAATCATGTCGCGCGGCACGAGCGGGCCCGGACGCAGGCCGACGTCGAACCCTTCGGCGACGATGTCCTGCATCCTGCCTTCGGTGACGAGGTCGAGCGTCATGCCCGGGTAACGCCGCAGGTACTCGGCCATGACGGGCTGGAAGGCCATCAACGCCGCGCCCAGCGAGCTGTTGATGCGCAGCGTGCCGGTCGGTTCGGCCTGGCGGTCGTTCACCGCGGCCATCGCGTCCCGGATCTGCTTGACCGCCGGTTCGACCTGGCCCGCGAACTGCCGGCCCGCCTGCGTCAGCGACACGCTGCGTGTGGTGCGATGGAACAGGCGCGTGCCGAGCCGGGCCTCCAGGTTCGCGACGGCGCTGCTCACCGCCGACGTGGACATCTCGAGTTCCAGCGCCGCGGCGCGGAAGCTCTGCCGGCGGGCCACCGCCAGCACGACTTCGAGTTCGGTGAGGCCGCTCTTGTGCATTGTCCTGAGTTTCCGGATGACTCATCCTGAGTTGACCATCTTATCAAGACAGTCAGCGGCTTCTAGAGTGGGGCCATCGCTTGAACAAGAGGACCCGGACATGCGCCACTTCGACCACGCCTACATCGGCGGCCAATTCGTTCCCGTGCTGGGAACCGAAACGCTCCAGACCCTCGATCCCACGACGGAACGGGTCATCGGCACCGCCACGCTCGCCAACCGCGAAGACGCGCGGCGCGCCATCGCCGCCGCCCGCGACGCCCAGCGCACGCTGGGCCGCACCACCAAGGCCGAACGCATCGCGATGCTGAAGCGCCTCCAGGCCGCCGTGCTGGCGCGCACCGACGACATCCGCGACGCCACGCTCGACGAGTACGGGGGGCCGCTCTCGCGCGCCCGGTGGGTCAGCCAGTACGCCTCGCAGTCCTTCGCGAACGCGATCGCCGTGCTCGAGGACTACGACTTCGTCCGCCAGATGGGCCACGCCGAGGTGGTGATGGAGCCGGTGGGCGTGTCTGCGCTCATCGTGCCGTGGAACAGCGTGGCGGGCACGATGTGCGGCAAGCTGGCCTCGGCCCTCGCGGCCGGCTGCGCCTCCATCATCAAGCCCAGCGAGTTCAGCCCGCTGCAGACCCGCGTCGTGGCCGAAGCCTTCCACGACGCGGACCTGCCGCCCGGGGTCGTGAACGTGCTGCTGGGCCGGGGCGGCGACGTGGGCGACGAACTGAGCACGAACCCCCACGTCGCGCGGATCTCGTTCACCGGGTCCACGCCCACCGGCAAGCTGATCGCCCGCGCGGCCGTCGACACGATGAAGCGCGTGAGCCTCGCGCTGACCGGCAAGTCGGCCACCGTGCTGCTGGACGACGCGGACTTCCCGACCACCGTGCCCCTCGCCCTCAACGCGGCCTTCATGAACAACGGCCAGGCCTGTGTCGCGGGTACGCGCCTGCTGGTGCCGCGGGCCCGCCAGGCCGAGGTGCTCGACCTCGTGCGGCAGACCGTCGCCGCGCTGCGCGTGGGCGATCCCCGCGACCCCGAGACCGCCATCGGCCCGATGGCCAGCCGCGCCCAGTACGACCGCATCCAGCACTACATCCGCCTCGGCCTCGCGGAGGGCGCCACGCTGGTGGCCGGCGGCGAAGGCCGCCCACAGGGCCTGGACACCGGCTTCTTCGTGAAGCCGACCGTGTTCGCCGACGTGCACGGCGGCATGGCCATCGCCCGCGACGAGATCTTCGGGCCGGTGCTCTCCATCCTCGCGTACGACGACGAGGACGATGCCGTGCGCATCGCCAACGATTCCGCGTACGGCCTGCAGGCCTACGTGTTCTCGTCGCAGCCGGACCGCGCCCGCCGCGTGGCCGGGCAGCTCGAAGCCGGCAGCGTGCTGATCAACCGGATCGTCCCGGACGTGCTGGCGCCCTTCGGCGGGATCAAGCAATCGGGCGTGGGACGTGAGCTGGGGCGCATCGGCTTCGAGTCATTCCTCGAGGCGAAAGCCCTCGTGACGAACCCGGCCTGAAGCGACGGCAGGGTCCTTCGTGAGGCGGGCGTTGGTCGTCTGGTTGGGACAGCGAGGCCGTCGAGGCGGCCATGGCGGCATCGGACCTGACCTCTCCGATCGAGTATCGAAACTGCGAACATCGTCCAGACACGAGCGCCCGTCGCAACGAATGACAAGGCTTCGAATCATTCGCCGACGGACTCCGCGAAATACTCCCGACTTCTCGATCGACATACCACCGATCACTCAATTGTCATTCTCTCCCGCCGAAGACGAATCATCGGATCAGGTCACCGATCCGATGATTCGCGACCCCGTGTCGCTGGCCATCATTTCAGCGGAGAAAATGCATGTCTCTCAAAGCCGCGTTGGCGGTGCTCGTCACGTTCACTGGTTCGTTGTCGGCGTTTTCGGCCAAGGCCGAAGAGACCGTGGGGGATTGGGTTCCTCTGACCGAATCCACCGAATACGAGTGGCAAGGGAAAAAGGGAAGCGGTTATGTCGGCAGCCTCGATGGGGTGAAGAACGCGAGCTACGCATACGTCTATCAGGCAAAGAACAAGGCTCGGAACACATTCGAATACGGGAAGATCGTCGTCAAGCTCGATGCATGCAAGCAGGGCTATGGTTATGTCTACTACAACGACATGGACGGGAAGTATGTGAACAAGATCCCCTTCGTGCGGTTTGGCGGCACGGTGGCCGATGGTCTGGGCACCGCGGGATGTTCCACCTGGGATTCGGAAACGAAGAAGGTTTCGCGCTCGGATGGCGGAGACAACTGGGAATTGGTCGCGACGTCGAAACAGTCGGGCGACAAATTCGCCTTGAAGACGGACACAGCGCGCAAGCGGAACTACAAGGGAAGTCCGTCCTTGACCGCGCTGTTCAGCTACAGGGACGTCAAGGCCAGCACCACGAACTACAGCGAATATGTCATCGCGGCGTCCGACTGCAAACGCGGCTACGGAACCATCCATGAACTCGATCTGAACGGTGACGTCGTCGGAAAGAACGACGTCGTGCTGGGCGGCCAATCCGTGATCGCCGCTGTCGCCAAGAATCTTTGCGACCGACTCTGAGACTCGGAGGGGCGGTGTGATCAGGCGGCGGGCGCGTCGAACGACTTGCGCGCCCGCGCGACCTGCTTCGCCACCACGCACCCGGTCGCGTGGTCGTTCACGAGGCCCATGGCCTGCATGAACGCGTAGACCGTCGTCGGGCCCACGAACTTCCAGCCGCGCTTCTTCAGGTCCTTGGCCAGTGCCACGGCCTCGGGCCCGGTGGTGACGGTCTGCGGTTCCGCCGCGCCGGCCGGGTCGATCTCGAACCGCCAGAAGTAGGCGGCCAGCGACCCGTGCTCCGCCTGCAGGTCCACGGCCCGTGCGGCGTTGTGGATCACGGCCTCGATCTTCCCGCGGTGGCGCACGATGCCGTCGTCTTGGAGCAGGCGGGTGACGTCCTTCTCGCCGAAGCGGGCCACGCGGTGGAAGTCGAAGCCGTCGAACACGCGCCGGAAGTTCTCGCGCTTGGCGAGGATCGTGCGCCAACTGAGGCCCGACTGGAACGCCTCCAGGCAGATCTTCTCGAACAGCCGCGTGTCGTCCGCGACCGGGAAGCCCCACTCGCGGTCGTGGTAGGCCTCGAACTCCGGGGCCGCCGCGCACCAGCGGCAGCGGGGCTGGCCGTCGGTGCCCGCGATGGTGGTGTTCTTGCTCATGTGGACTCCTTCTCGGAACGATCGTGGCCCTTCGGCTCGTAGTGCACCCCCGCCGACGCCATGAACCCCTTGTGATCGAAGTTCGCCCAGGCCGCGCCCCAGCCGAACTGCACGGACCCGTTCGTCATCGCACGGCCCAGCTGCCGCTCCAGCGCACGCTTCAGGAAAGCGACGTGCCGCAGGCTGGTGCCCTCGGTGGGCCAGCCCTCCTCCTCTTCGTCGTCGGGCAGGGTCACGCCGAGCGTCAGCATCGTCAGCCGCCCCTCGAAGAAGCACAAGGACACCCCGGCCGGGCGATCGGCCAGGCGCACGCGCGAGAGGCTCACCCATTCGTAGCCGTTGCCGATGTCGCGGCCGCCGCTCACCCAGGTGGCGAAACCCTCGCGCAGCACGTCGATGGACATGGCCGGCACGATCGGGGCAGGATGGTCTCCGATGCGGACGTGACCGGTCTCGGGATCAATGACCAGCGGCGAGGGCTTCGGCAACACCACGTCAGCCCCGACCGAACGGACTGCTGCGTCGGCGCCGCACCGGCACCGACGCGAAGGACGCTGCATCGAACGCACGGCGCTGCCCGAGCAGTTCGTCGCCATCGATGCGTTCGGACAGACCCTCGATGTCGCGCGCCGTCACCCCGGCCTCGGCGAAGTGCGCCTGCCAGGTGTCCACCACGGCGATGACCTCCGCGACGTCGGCTGCCGCCTCGGCGGGCAACAGCCCGAAGGCATCGCATTGGGACATGGCGTTCGAGAGGGTCGAGTCGCGCCCCTCGAGGCCGCAGGTGAATTCCTGGTAGCCCTGCCCCGAGTTGCTGGGCAGCACGTCGTACGCCGGGGCCAGCGTCAGGCGGCCGTTGGCGAACGGGTTCACGACCCGCAGGGAATGGTTCTTTTCGTGGTCGTCGGTGTTGTCGACCAGGATGTTGAAGACCATGCGGCGGAACAGTTCGCGGGCGTCGCGCCGATGGCGGTCGTCCTCGGTGACCCCGACCCGGCGCAGGATGCGCGCCAGCTCGGGGTAGCCCATGTCGGGCTCGGCCGCGGACGCCGTGGCGGCCCGGATGGCCGTGCCCGCCGAGACGCAGTGGATGCGGCGGCCAGGTTCACGGTCGAAGCGGCGCACCGCGATGGCGTTGCCGGCGGCAAGCGGAACGATGCGGGTCTCGGCCACGGTGATGCCCGCGCGGGCCGCAAGGGTCATCGTCGCGTGTTCGACGAGCGGGCTGTCGACGGGTTCGCCATTGAAGAACTTGATGACCCACTGCTCGCCGCCGATGTCGATGAGCGCCTTGGGCTTCGCGCCGCCCAGGCTGCCGCCGCCCCGTACGATCTTGGCTTCGAACTCGGTGATGGGCTCCGCCGCGTCGATCTTGGCCACCACCTCGCTGAGCCGTTGTGCCTGCTCGAGGCGGGGCAGCGGGCTGCCTTCGCGCGGGAGGTAGGCGTCGGGCGACGCGGAAACCCCCAGGGCGCCGAACCGGTCGTCTCCCGCGTAGAAGAGGTACTCCATCAAGGAGAGGCGCCGCGGCTTGTCGACGAAGCGGATGACCTTCTCGCCCCAGCGGTCCGGCCTCGCGTCGTCGACGGCGCCCACCGCGCGCTGCGCATCGGCCGAGAGCCGACCGGGAGGAAGGTGCTCGACGTCCACGAGCGGCAGGTCTTCGCTGAGCGCGAAACCGCTGTCGAGCCACGCCGTGTCGTAGCGCAGCGAGACGCCCTTGCCGGACGCGACGAGCTTGAGCGACCCCACGGGGCGGGGCGCGGCCGGGTCCCCGAGGTACCAGAGGAACAGGTCGTCGTGGCGCATCTCAGTCCTTCTCCGGCGCGGCGCGGGTGCGCGCCTCGGCGGACGCGCGGGCGCGCGCCCGGCCCAGTTCGACGGCCTCGCGCACGCCCATCTCGAGGGCCCCCTGATCGTGTTCGGGTGCCGCGAGCTGCCCCAGTTCGCCGTCGCGCTGGATGAGCCAGAGTGCCGTGGCGACGATGCCGATGCCCACCGCGGGATCACCAGCCTCCAGGCGCTGCAGCGTGGGCACGGAAACCCCCATGCGCGTGGCCCAGGTCTTCAGCGACTCCTTCCGCCGCAGGCGGGCCACCGCCAGGTCGGCGCCGAGTTTCTCAATGGCGGCCGCCGTGGCGGGAGGCAGTTGCAGGAGCGCGCGGGCGGTCTTCGGCATGAACATAGAATAGCACGCGGATGCCATTTTTATGAATATCTATGTTCATTGCATGCCATCAACCGCTGGGTCGCGGACCGCCGACAACTCGTCCAGCAGCACCTGCAGCGCCCGCCGGTCCACCCGTTTCAACACCTCCGCCCGCATCGGGTCCTCCCCCGGCAGGAACGACGCCGCCCCGAAGTCGCTCACGAGCCCGCGCCCCTGCCCGTCCACCAGCAGGTTGTGCGCGTACAGGTCGCCGTGCGTGAGTCCGCGCGCGTGCAGGTGGTCGAGCGCCGCCGTCGCCGCACGGGCGAGAGCGTCGGCGTGTGATGCGGGCAGGCGCAGGCCGTCCGCGTAGACGTCCCGTGTGCAGCTGGCCATGCTCGGCGGGCCGGCCAGCGGCTTCCAGTGGGACGCGAGGCGTGGCAGCACGAGGCCGTGCGTGCCCGACGGATGGTCCACCAGCACGCCGAGCGCGCCCACGAGGTCCGGGTGCCGGCCCGCGGCCAGCGTGGCGGCCATCTCGCACTCGGGCAGGCCGTCGCTGGTGACCGCCCCCTTGAACAGCTTGACCGCCACGTCCTGCGCGGGGCCGCCGGCCGGCAACCAGCGCGCGGCGTGGATGTGTCCCGATGCGCCCTCGCCCAACACGTCCTGCATCTGAAGCTCGGACCAGGGGATCGCCGGGGCCTCGGCCAGCGTGTGCTCGCGGGCCTCGCTGAACGGGTTGCCCGCATGGGCGAGCCAGGTCAACCGGGGCAGCGAAAGCAGGTCGTCGGGGAACGCGTCCTCCACACGTTCGAAGCGGTTCGCCGAAAGCCGCAGCAGCTCCAGCCGCTGCAGCCGGCCCATGCCCTCGGGCAGCCGCGACAGCCGGTTGCCCGCCAGCATCAGCTTCTGCATCCGCGAGCACGCGGTCAGCGTGGGCGGCATCTCGGGGATGCGGTTGTCCGTGAGGATCAGCCAGCGCAACGACGGCGACAGCGACGCCGCCGGCACCTCGGCGATCTGGTTGGCCTTGAACCCCAGCGTGTCCAGCACCGGCAGCCGGCCCAGCACCGGCGGCAGCACCGTGAAGCGGTTGTTCGAGGCGAACAGCGTGTGCAGCTTCGTCAGCTGCGCCAGGGCCGGCGGCAAGGACGACAGCTGGTTGCCGGTCAGGTCCAGCACCTCGAGCGTGCCGGCCAGTGTGAACACCTCGGGCGGCAGTTCGCCGAGCTCGCAGCCGCGCAGGTCGAGGCGGGCGGTGCCCTGCAGTTCACCGGCCCGCAGGCGGGACAGAATTTCAGTGGAAGCGTCGGCGGCAGTCATCGGGTCGCATTCTGGGGCCGCCCCGCGAGCGGCGATACTCCACCCCGAAGTTTTGCCCCGTCTCATGCCCGTTCGCCGTCCCCCGTTCCTCCGCTGCCTCCTGGCGCTCGCCGCCGCCACCCTCACCCTCCCCGCCGCCGCCCAGACCCGCGGCTGGCTCCGCTACACCGATGGCAACGCCGTCTCGGGCGAGCTGGTCGAGCCAGGGCGGTTCCGCTCGGACCGGTTCGGCGAGCTGAACTTCCTGCCCGCGGAGGCGCGGTTCGACGCGGACGCCCCGCCGCCGGTGACCACCGCCGCGGTGGAAGCGCCCGCCACGCCGGTGCCCATCACGTCGGGGTGGGCCCCGTCGCTGTGGTCCGTGCGCCTGTCCGGCTACTGGGAGGAGGACGACGGGTCGACCACCAGCGACGCCGCGATCGACTTCGAGGCCACGTGGCGCCGGTCCGCGGGTGAACTCGACCTCGCGATCAACACCGACTTCAAGGTGGTGGACGGCGACGTCGACAACAACGAGCAGACGGCACGCGGCCGCTGGTTCCACGACCTCTCGCCGAGGTGGTTCGCCGTGGGCCTCGCGAAGGCACGCCGCAGCCGCATGACCATCGACCCGCTGCCCGCGCTCGACACGCTGCTGCTGCAGGGCTCGCTGGGCCTGGGCGCGCGCAAGGAATGGTCGCTGCGCTCGCGCAGCCGGGTGGCGCTGGGCCACGACTGGATCACGGTGGACTTCCTGAAGTACGACCTGCGCGTCCGCACGCACGCGACCTCGTTCTTCCTCGAGAACAACCTGCAGCTGAGCCCGCGCGTGCGCTTCAACAACACGTTCTACGGCTACCTGTGGGAAGACGGCTCGTGGGGCACCGACAGCGACGCCGAAATGCTCTACGCGATCAACGAGACACTCAGCGTGGGCCTGCGCCACGAGTACCGCCACAACACCGTGGACCTCGACCTCGGGTCGTACCACAAGCTGAGCCTGACGACCCGACTGAGCTTCTGAGCCGCGTCTGGACGGTGAGACCGTCGCTCGGCTGGTTCTCGCGAGTGCACGTGGGGCGCACGCACGACGATGCCGAGGCCTCGCTGGTTCCCCGTTCTCTCCGGGAAAACCCAGCAGCGCGCGGGCGTCCCGTAGCGATTCGGTACAAGCGCCCCGCGCCGTGCGGCGCCATGATGGCGGCGTTCCGAACCAGGAACGCGCGCCGCGGAGACGTTCCCCGCGGCCGACACAAGAAACGAAACCTTCCGGAGACACCCGATGAACTTCCCCCGCAAGATGGCCCTCAGGGCCGGACTCACCCTCGCGCTGCTGGCCGCATCCGGCCTCGCCGCCGCTGCCACCGCGTTCACCGCCACCTACAAGGGCGGCAGCACGTCGGCCTGCAACAGCAGCTACAACCTCTCCGGGCAGGAGCCCACCGCGTCCGGCAAGTACCCGGTGATGGTCTACATCGGCGGCACCGGCGAAAACTACACCAGCAACTGGGCCAACGCCGCCGTCGCCGCCGCCGCGGCCAAGGGCTTCGTGGCCGCCTCGGTGCAGTACGACAACGCGTCGTTCGGCACCTGCGCCACCATCGGCCAGCGCGGCAAGTGCATCTTCGACCCGAACAACGTCAACAGCGCCATCGCCAAGCTGTGCTCGCGCGCCAAGGCCGACTGCTCGAAGGGCGTGGTGACGATGGGCCTGAGCCAGGGCTCGGTGATCTCCGTGCTGTCGCGTGACAACGACCCGCGCATCCAGGCCTCGCTGGGCCAGGGTGCCGGCACCACCTACACCGCCGCGTACAACCTGAACTCGTGCATGGCCGCCGGCGGGCACGCGCAGGCCAACGACCGCGTCCGCATCGTCAACGGCATCCGCGACATGTTCGTGGGCGGCTCCGCCACCACGGCCCGCGTGTCCGGTGAAACCGTGACGGGCCTGAAGTGCTCGTCGACCTCGCAGTCGTGCTACCGCGCCAACGGCTCCGGCTGGCACGTGGTGCAGAACCTCGACGTGCTCGACGGCTACGCCGACCACTGCTTCATGGGCTACGGGGGCAACGACTACCTCGCCCAGTGCTCGGGCGCCCTGGTGGACGCGAACTACCAGAACGGCAGCGGCGCCTGGGCCCTGCCGGCCTCGATCACCTGGCTGAAGTCCTTCGTCACGCCGTGACCGATGGCGTTCGGTTCGCACCGCCGATGGACGGTGCGGACGCGGCTCCCGCGGCCCCGCAGGCCGGACGCCCCGCGCCCGGCCTGCGGGGCCGCTGCCACGTGAGGCTCTTCCACGACGGCGGCTTCCTCGCGAAGTCCGACGCGGTGTGGAAGACCAAGCGCTTCGCCGCCACGCTGCTGATGGCCGCCTCGGGCCACGACCTCGACCTCGAGGTGGAAGGCCGGCGCTCCCGGCACGGCATGGTCGCCATCCGCCCGTTCGTCACCACGCAGCTGACCGCGCGCGGCACACCGTTCGTCGCCCTCGACCTGAGCCCGGACCACCGCGACTACCACGCGTTCACGCACATCCCCGGCACCGGCGTGATGGACGTGCCACGCGCCCGCTTCGCGAGCCTCGTGCAGCCGCTGCAGGAGTTCCACGCCGGCGGCATGCGCGGCGATCCCAGCGTGCGCCTCTACCGGCGCATCACCAACCTCGCGCTGACGATGCTGCCGCCCGCCGCGCCCCTCACGCCGTGTGTCGAGCGCGCGAAGACCACGCTCGCCCGCGACGCCTCGCTGTCGGTCACGGCGCTGTCGACCCTCTGCGACGTGTCGCCGCCGCGCCTGTCGAAGCTGTTCGCGCAGGAACTGGGCCTGTCGCTGCGGCAGTACGTGCAGTGGCTGAAGATCAAGAACGCGCTGGGCATGATGGGCTCGGGCCTCACGCTGACCGAGATCGCCGTGGGCGCGGGCTTCGCCGACTCGGCGCACTTCAGCAAGGTGTGGACGCAGACCTACGGCGCGTCGCCCGCGTACTTCTTCAGCAACGCGGACGTGGCGGTGTTCCCCAGCCGCCGAAGCCCGCGGTTCCAGCCGCCCATGGCACCGCCGGACACGACCGCCTGACGGTCCGGCTCAGGGCGCCCGCGCCGGGGCCAGGCGAAGCCGCAGGCCCTCGGGCAGCACGGCCACCGTCACCGCCCTCGCCTTCTGCCAGAAGGCCGACAGCAGCAGCAGGCCCGACCCGATGGCGAGCGCGGTGAGCGCGAAGCCGAGGGTCACGAACCCGCTCTGCTGCAGCAGCGACGAAAACGCGAACAGCACGTAGCCGAGCGCGGACACCATCAGCGCCCGCCGGTCGAGTGCCAGCGACACCGCCCCGATGGCGAGGTACAGCCCGGCGGCCACGGCCGCCTGCACGGCGCCCGCATCCCTCGACATCACCCCGACCACGGCGAACACCGGGTGCACGAGCAGCGGCGCGGCCAGCAGGTGCAGCCAGAACGCCACGTCGGCGCGGCGGGTGGTGCGGGACGGGTCGGACGCGTCCCAGCGCACCGCGAGCGCGAACACGGCGACACCGCTCAGGAACAGGATGAGCCCCAGCCAGTCGCCAGCGGCGGGAACCCCCTCCATCAGCGCGAACACCAGCCCGAAGAGCAGCACGCCCGCGCCGGCCGCGACGGTGACCGGCACCTGGAACCGCCGCCAGTGCAACCACGCACCGGCCACCCCCACCGCGCTGGCGGCCGCGGCACCCGCCAGGAGCTCGACGGCGTAGAACGCAGCCCCGACGAAGGTGATCAGCAGCACGATGGCCGGCAGGGCCATGCGCCGGCGGCGCACGAAGAACTCGGCCAGCACCCACGACGTGGCACACACCGCCACGCCGCCGGCCCACGGTGCGAAGACGCCTGCGATCCAGCCCACGGACACCAGCAGCAACGCGCTGGCGATCACCACGAACACATCGTTGAAGCCGGTCACCAGCCGGAAGTGTTCCTCGTCCGCGCCCGGTGAACGGTGCAGCGCGGCCACGTGGGCGCGGAGGGCGGCTGCGGTCGGGGCGTCCAGCACGCCGGCGGTCACGGCGGAGTCGAGTTCGTCGTCGGAGATCATGGGGCGATTCTGCACTGGACACGCGCAGGCGCGTCACCCCGGCAAGGGGGTGTCAGCCCGCGAGGCCCGCGAACCGCTCGAACACGTCCTCCGCCCCCATCTGCCCGCCCTTGAGCATCAGCGTCACGCCGTCCAGCGCGGGGTCGTCCGCATGGGTGCGGCTGATGGCCACACCCGGTCCGAGCGCGCCCACGTACGACAGGCCCCAGAGCCCGAGGCCCTGCGTGACGAGGCTCGACGTGTCGCCGCCCGCCAGCCCGAGGCGGCGCACCGGGCGGCCGCGGCCGGCCCGCTCGACGAGGAGTTGCCGCACGAACCGTGCGGTGGCACCGGCCACCTCGCCGGCGCGGCGGGTGTCGGCATCGCCGGGGCTCTCCGGCGCCGTGGTCACGAGCGTGGCCCGGCCCTCGGCCAACGACGCGGCGACCCGCTGCCGCGCGGCCTCGCTGCGGGCACCGTCGACGAGGTCGTCGGGCACGAGCGCAATGCGGTGGAAGGCCTCGGCCGCACGCACCTGGCGTGCGGTGACGGGCGAGAGGCTGCCGGCCACGACCAGCACCGCACCCGGATCACGCTCACGCGGCGTTTCGCTGCGCGGCGCGATGGAAGCCCCCCATTGCCGAAGCAGCGCCTGCGCGACACTGCTCGGGCCCACCGCGAGCACCCGGCGCTGCTGCGCTTCGTGCCACAGCAAGCCCCCCACGGGCCGCAGGTGCGCGGCCTCGGCCACGTCCAGCAGCACCGCCGGCACGCCCTGTTCGGCGAGCGCGCGGAAGCGGGCGTGCAGCACGGCCTCGTCCTCGTACAGCGGGAAGTGCAGGCCGGCGACGGGTGCCAGGTCCTGCTGCGCGAGGTGCACGCGCAGGTCGGCCTCGCGCATCGGCGTCACGGGGTGCACCCGCATCGTCGGATGGCGGTCGAGCCGCTCCACCGCCCCACCCTGCCGCGCTGCGGCGAACACGTTGCTGAACACGCAGTGGCGACCGAGGCTCGGTTGCCCGCCGACGATCAGCGCGACCGGGTGTTCGACGTGGGGCATCAGCGACCGCACGGCCTGCCCGATGCTGCCGACGTGCGGTGCGCTGTCGAACGTGGAGCACACCTTGTAGTGCAGCACGCGCGGCGCCACCCGCGAGAAGAAGGCGCCCACCGGCGCCAGTTCGATCGCCATCGCCTCCGGCGACATGGAGCGCGCCGCGCCGGCAATGCCCACGGCATCCAGCGGCCGGCCGAGCACCTTCGCCGCCGCGGCGAGCCGGGCCGCGTCGGGCACGTCCATGAACAGCATCGCGGCAAGGCCCGCCTGCGCGAGCACGGCGAGCGTGTCGCTCGCCCCCGTGAAGTCGTCGCCGTACCAGCCGTAGCGCAGGTCGGTGCTCACGCGGATTTCCTTCCGAAGAAGTCGAGCGCCTGGCGCAGCTCGGGCGAACGTGCCGCGCGGTCGTCGAGGGTCTCGCCACGCTGCACCGCGTCCCAGGCCTGCTGCAGGCTGGCCACGCCCGCGGCCGGGCCGCCCGGGTGCGCGAGGATGCCGCCGCCAGCCATGAACATCAGGTCGGGGGTCTTCACCGCGTCCCACGTCGCGGGCACCGTGCCGGCCCACTGGCCGTTCGAGAACGCCGGCATCACCGCGTCGTCGAGGCCGGGCGCGAGCGGCGACAGCGTGTCGTGTGCGCTCTCGATCACCTCCTCGTCCGTCTGCGAGAACTTGCCCTGCAGCCCGTGCACGTGCATGTGGTCGACACCGGAGAGCCGCCACAGCGCCTGGTACGCCTGGAACGAAAAGCCCAGCAGCGGGTGGCGCGACAGCGCGCCGTAGCCATTGCGGTGGCCGTGGATCGCGAGGCCGGTGTGCCGCCGCAGCGTCTGCAGCGCCGAGTGGCCGCACCAGTTCAGGCTCGCCATCACGCAGCTGCCGCCCTCCTGCTCGACGAGGTCGGCGTGGCGGCGCATCGCGTCCACCTCGTCGCTGATGTGGAACGCCACCATCACGTGCTTGCCGGTGCGCTGCTCGTGGTCGCGCACGCGGCGCATCACCGCGCGGATGCGGTCGTGCAGCGGGGCGTGGGCCGGGTCGCCGCTGCATTCGTCGTCCTTGATGAAGTCGACGCCCGCCGCGCACAGCTGCCCGACGAGTTCACCGGTCGCCTCGGCCGTCAGACCCACGTTCGGCTTGATGATGGTGCCGATCAGCGGACGGCCCGACACGCCCGTGAGCTTCCGCGTGCCGGCGATGCCCTGCTTCGGCAGCTCGAACTGCAGCCGGTACGACGCGGGCAGCTCCAGGCGCTCGAGCCGCAGGCCCGTCACCTCGCCCAGGTCGAACAGGTTGCCCGACACGGTGGCCGCAAGCGTGGGCAGGTTCGCCCGCACGTTGGCCACGGGAAAGCTCACGCGCAGCCGTGCGCGCTGCCAGCGGCGTGCCCTGTCGAACATCCCCTTGCGCGACATCCAGCCGTTCGGCAGCGACGGGCGGTCGGCCACGTCGAGCAGGTCGATCGACTCGACCCGGGCCCGCGCGCGTTCGCGCAGCTCGTCGGTCTCACCCGCCACGCGGGTGAAGGTGCCGGAGGACTGTTCACCCGCCAGCACCTCGGCCACGGCGGCCGGGTCCAGCGGCGTCTCGATCAGGTAGGTCGCGGTGAAACGATCGCCGGCCATGGTCACAGCGTCGACAGGTCGGGGAACGGGCGCACCGGGTCGCTGCCGTCCCAGTTCACCGCGGCCTCGCGGATCAGGCGGAAGAGCTTGCCCTTCGGGCCCGCCACTTCGGACAGCTCGATGGTGGTGCCGGGGCCGGAGCCCGGGTGCGGCCGTTCGTCGAAGTAGACGAAGCGGCCGTTCTCGCCCACCTCGCCGCCCATGCAGACGGTGAAGCCGGCTTCCATGGCCCGGGCCAGGTCCTCGTCGAACGACTCGGTCCAGTACGCCACATGCTGCACGCCGGTGTGGCCCGCGCGCAGGAAGTCGCGGTACATCGACGGCACGTCGTTGCGCGTCTGCAGCAACTCGATCTGCAGGCCGCCGGCGTTGGCCAGCGCCACCGAGTTGTGCGGCTCGTGCCGCTCGCCCCGGTACGTGAAGTTCTTGATGGGCACCTTGGGGTTGTAGTACCAGGGGCCGACGCCCAGCACGCTGGACCAGTAGTCCATCGCGGCCTCGATGTCGGGCACCAGGTAGGCCACCTGGCGGATCTCGCCGAAGAATCTGCTCATGTCGATCTTTCGCGGTTGGAGGTAACGGGCCGGCGTGGCGAAGCGCCAGCCCCGGGTTTCACTTCAGGAAGCCGATCGAGATCCAGGGGATCGCCGCGACGATCACGAGGCCCACGAACAGCGCGAACATGTAGCCGCCGATGTGCGGCAGGCCCTCGTCGGGATGCACCTTCGAGATGGCGCACGCGCCGTAGTAGCCGACGCCGAACGGCGGTGCGAACAGGCCGATGCCCATCGCGAAGATCACGACCATCGCGTAGTGCACCTCGTGGATGCCCACGGCACGGGCGATGGGGAACAGCAGCGGGCCGAACAACACGATCGCGGGGATGCCCTCGAGCACGCTGCCGAGCACGATGAACGCGACGATCGAGATGGCCATGAAGCCGATCGCACCACCGGGCATCGCCTTCATTGCCTCGGCGAGGTCGTGCGAGAAGCCCGACTGCGTGAGGCCCCAGGCCATCGCCGTGGCGCAGCCCACGATGAAGATGATGGCGCCGGTGAGCGAGGCGGTCTCGATCAGCATCGGCTTGAGGCGCTTCACGTCGAACTGGCGGTGGATGAAGAGGCCCACGAGCACCGAATACACGATGCCGATGGTGGACACCTCGGTGGCGGTGGCGATGCCCTCCACCACCGCGGCGCGGATCACGAACGGCAGCGCGATGGCCGGCAGCGCCACGAGCAGGTAGCGGCCGATCTCGCCGCGGCTCGCGCGGCGCACGCCGGAGAGGTCCTCGTTGCGGTAGCGCCACCACACCACGGCGCACAGGCAGACGCCCACCGCCACGGCCGGCAGCAGCCCGCCGGTGAACAGCGCCGCGATCGACACACCCGTCACCGAACCGATGGTGATCAGCACGATGGACGGCGGGATCGTTTCGGTCTGCGCGCCAGTGGCCGACAGCAGCGCCACCAGGTCACCCGGCTTCGCGCCGCGCGCCTTCATCTCGGGGAACAGCACGGGCGCGATGGCCGCCATGTCGGCGATCTTCGAACCCGAGATGCCCGAGACGAGGTACATCGCCCCGATCAGCACGTACGACAGGCCGCCCCGCACGTGGCCCAGCAGGCTCGCGAGGAACTGGATCATCGCGCGGGCCATGCCGGTCATCTCGATCAGCGCGCCGAGGAAGATGAACAGCGGCACCGCGAGCAGGATCAGGTGCGACATGCCCTCGTCGAGCCGGCCCACCATCACGAGCATCGGCGTGCGCGTGGTGAGCCCGAGGTAGGCGAACGTGGCCAGCGCGAAGGAGAACGCGATGGGCACGCCGCCGAACACGCAGGCCGCGACGATGATGACGAAGAAGATCACGAGGTTGAACTTGCCGAGCGGCGCGAACAGCGGCGTGGCCAGCCAGAAGAGCAGCACGGCCGCGGCGGTGACCCCGAGCGCGACGGCGATCTGGCGGCCCTCGTGCAGGCGCACGAGCCGCAGCACCGCCATCACGGCCATCAGCGCGAGCCCCACGGGGATGGCGCTGGCCCGCCACGCGTTGCTCATCTCCATCGCCGGGCTCACGACCGGCATCTCCTCGTAGGCGTACTCGAACGCCGGCCACATCACGAGCGCGAGGAACGCGAGCGGCACGGTGAGCGCCAGCGTCTCCAGCAGCGCGCGCGTGCCCGGCGACACGCGGCTGACCATGCCGGTCATGCGCATGTGTTCGCCGCGGCGCAGCGCCACGACCGCCCCCAGCATCGACATCCACAGGAACAGCATCGAGGCCAGTTCATCGGACCAGACCAGCGGCTGGTGGAACACGTAGCGCGCCACGACACCGGCGAAGAGCACGGCGATCTCGACCAGCACCAGCAGCGCGGCGATCCATTCGACGAGCGAGCCGAGGCCGTGGTCGATGCGGCCAGCCCACTGGCCGACCGGGTTCGACGCCGCCACGCGGGCTTGGGAGTCCTGCACGAGGGAAACCGACATGGGAACGGTCCCGGCCCGTCAGGCCAGCTTGCCGACGGACTGCTCCAGCAGCCCCCAGGCCTCGTTGCCGAACCGGCCCTTCCACTCACTGTAGAAGCCCGCGTCGCGCAGCTTCGCGCGGAACGTGTCGGGTGACGACGCGTTGAACGCGAGGCCCTTGGCCTGCAGGTCGGCCTGCACGGTGTCGTTGAGCTTGCGGATGTCCTCGCGCTGCTGCAGGCCCGCGTCGTTCAGCGCGGTGGAGACGATGGTCTTGAGGTCGGCCGGCAGGCTCTCCCACATGCGGCCGTTGGCGATGAACCAGTAGCCGTCCCAGATGTGGTTCGACAGCGAGCAGTTCTTCTGCACCTCGTACAGCTTGGCCACCTGGATGATGGGCAGCGGGTTCTCCTGCGCGTCCACGATCTTCGTCTGCAGCGCCGAGTACACCTCGCTGAACTGCAGGCTCGCGGGCGCGGCGCCCAGGGCCTTGAACATGCTGACCGACAGCGGGCTCACAGGCACGCGGATCTTCAGGCCGTCCATGTCCTTCGCACTGGTGACCGGGCCCTTGCTGCTCGTGATCTGGCGGAAGCCGTTGTCCCACATCTTCTCGAACGCGTGCAGGCGCATCTTGCCGATGGCCGCGCGAACGTGGGCGCCGATCTTGCCGTCCATCGCGTTCCACACCTGGTTGCGGTCGGAGAACGCGAAGCCCACGGCGTTGATGGCCGCCACCGGCACCAGCGTCGCGATGACGAGCGCCGACGGCGTGAAGAAGTCGATGCCGCCCGAACGCACCTGGGCCAGCATGTCGGTGTCCCCCCCCAGCTGGTTGTTCGGGAAGATCTTGATCTCGACGCGGCCCTTGGTTTCCTTCGCGATGCGATCGGCCGCTTCCTGGGCGCGGATGTTGAGCGGGTGCGTGACGGGCAGGTTGTTGCCGTACTTCAGCGAGAACTCGGCCGCGCGCGCGATGCGGGGCAGGCCGGCGACCGAAGCGACCGGGAGGGCACCGAGACCGCGCAGCACGGTGCGGCGGTTCGACAGGAAGGAAGTGGGATTCATGACGCTCGACTCCGTTGAGGGGTTCTGAGGGTTTTCCAGGGGGTCCATTCACCCGCTACCCCGTGAGAGCCTGTAGAGTAAGAGCCAGTCATGCACCCGTCAAACCAGACTGATGAGGGGATCTGAGGTGTTTCCACGCATTGAAGACGTCGCCGAACGCGCCCAGGTTTCCCTCGCCACCGTCGACCGCGTGCTGCACGGCCGCGGCGGCGTGCGCCCGACCACCGTGCAGCGCGTGATGCAGGCGGCCACCGCGCTCGGGTACGTCTCGCAGGCCCAGCTGGCCGACGCCACCGCACCCAAACCCCTGCGCATCGCGTTCCTCATCCCCGCCGGCAGCAACCGCTTCCTGCGCATGCTGGGCGACCTGATCGGTTACGCGCACGAGCAGTGGGCCCCGTTCAACGTGCGCTGCCAGGCCGTCTTCATCGAGGCCTTCAACCCCGAGGCCCTCGCGCAGCACCTGCTGAAGGAAGGCAAGCGCTCCGACGGTGTCGCCTTCATGGCACTCGAGCACCCGCTCGTGCGCGAGGCCGTCGCCGAACTCGCCGAACGCGGCGTGCCCACCGTCACGCTGATCTCCGACCTCTCGAACTCCCGCCGCGCCGCGTACGTGGGCCTCGACAACCGCGCCGCGGGCCGCACCGCGGCCTACCTGATCGCCCGCTTCATCGGCCCCGCCGCCGCACGCGGCGCGAAGGTGGCGATGATCGCCGGATCCCTCAGCTACCGGGCCCACGAGGAACGCGAGGCCGGCTTCCTGCACCTCTTCGAGGAGCAGTACCCCGAGGTGCGCGTGGTGGGCCTGCGCGAAGGCCGCGACGACGCCGAACGCAACTACGAACAGGCCCGCGCGCTGTTCCAGCAGCATGGCGACCTCGCGGGCATCTACAACATCGGCGGCGGCGCCGAAGGCATCGGCCGCGCCATCCACGAGCTGTCACCCGCCTGCAAGCCCGTGTTCATCGGGCACGGCCTCACGCCCGACACCCGCGCGCTGCTGATTGCCGGCACGATGGATGCGGTGATCACGCAGAACCCGCAGGGCGCGGTGGCGAACTGCGTGCGCATCTTCGCGAACCTGCGGGATCGGCGGGATGTGCTGAGCGGGGTGGAGCATGTGCGGAGTCAGGTGATCTTCCGCGAGAATCTTCCTTGAGCCACAGCCGTCGTACACCATGATCCCATGAACGCATGAGCCTGAACGAACTCACACACGCTCGCTGCCGCAGCCACCAGGACTCGGACGAGTGACCGCCCACAACGATTGACCGAACGTTGCGCAGAGCATGACTCGACCGCAAAGACGTACGACGCGCGGGGATTGAACCACTGCCGGCCCTGCCCCGGCAGTAGCGTTCGGCGACGCGGCAGGCGGACCCGGGGTGCACTCTGAATGACCGAGCAAGTCGAGGCCCCTGAGCCGCATCACTTCCAAGCACCTTGAACGGTCGCCTCAGGCGAGGTGGCTCGTCACCGTCGAATTCACAGAAAAACCTTGAAGGCCGTGTCGACCACGAGATCGATGAGCCCCGAACGGAATCGTTCGAGCTTGGTCAGAGCGATCCCTGCCTTGGTCAGTGCGTGCATCTCCGCCAGAGCCTTCTTCGCGTGGACGAGGTCGGAGAAGTCCTGCTCGTTGATCTTCTTCGCGGCCAACAGCCTGGTCCAACGCTGGAGATCCGTGTCTGCCTTTTTCAAGAAGGCTTGCGTATCGTCTACCGCGGAGTCCTTGAACTCTTTGAACAAGTTCTCGGCCAGCCCCTGGGCGCCGTCCTTCACACCTGCGACGAAGTCGTCGAACTTGCTCATTTGGCCGCCTCCTTGGGATTGCACTTGGTGGCTTCCTTCTTGTTCGCCTCCAGGCAGATGATCTCGTCGAAGGCATCGGAAAGCTGCCCCTTGAACTCATCGACGAACTCTCTGCCGAGCTTCTTGTTCTGACTTTCGGCCCAACGCTTGAAGAACTTGCCCATCAGATCTCCGTCGCGCCGGATCAGGATGGACCACTGTTTGGCGGAGATGCTGTTTGACGGAACGCCCTTGACGAACTCATAGGCCTTGTTCACGTCGACGAACAGCTTGTCGACTTCGTCCTTGTGCTTGTCGTACGGTTCGGTTGCCTTGTCCGCAAGCGCGAGGGTTTCGGCCTTGAGCGAAGTGGCATTCTGATACGCGACCTGGCTATAGGGGCCGATCAGCGGGGCGCACGCCGCCAACCATAGGACGAGGGACAGGATCAAATAGTGGATCCGTGCGTGTCGTTTCAAGTGGCCTCCATGAGGTGAGTCCGATCGAGCCGATCCACGGGCCGTGGATCTCCGAGAGCAAGTACGCAGTAGACGTGCGAGTCGGAACGTGCGCATCCACTGAATTGCTGACGTCGCCGCAATTCGAGAGCAGGTCTGAAATCTCAAACAGCGATCTCAATCCAGCCGCCGAAGACCACGTAAGCTTCACGAGAGAAATCATGAAACCCGAAGTCAACGTCAACAAGATCGATGGCAACCCGATCGCCATGGGCCAACGCTGCGAGGACGGCACCCAACTCCGGCCCGGCGTGGTGTGGTTCGGAGAAAACGTCGAGGGCCTGGACGAGGCGCGGCAGCACCTCGCCTCGGCCGCCAAGGTCCTCGTCGTGGGAACATCACTCTCCGTTTTTCCGGCTGCGTCGCTTCTCCGGTGCGCACGTGGGCGAGCGGAGAAGGTGGCGGTGCTGGCGACGAAATGGCTCGCCGAGGCCTGACGTGACGCGCGCGCTTCGGGGGCAGTTCCGGACTTTGAAGTAAAACCTCCAGACCGGCCATCGAAGACAAGCCATGCAATTCAACGACCTCCCCCTTCACGACGCGACGTTGTCCTCCGTCCATGTCAGCCATGAGACAGGACACTGCGACCTGACGCTCCGCCTGGTCGGTTCGGGTGCTCATGTGCTGCGGTTCGAGGGGTTCGATGCGCTGAGCGTGCCGAGGCGAGAACCCTGGGGCCCGTCTTGCGCCGTCAACGTGGCAAGGCAGGTGTCTCCGCAAGGATTCGAACTCGAACTCCAGTCGGGCGATGTCATCCGCATCGAGGCCCGGTCGTGGACGTTCCAGCAGAGTTCAGACAACCTCCTCCCCGTCTCGGGCGACCGGTGCAACGGCCTCGGCGCATCCGGCTTCCAGGACGTGCGAAGCGTCGGCGACGTCGTGTACGTCGGCTCCGGACAGCAGGTGGCGGTGGTGGTGCCCGCGACGGGCCGAATCACCTCGTACCCGCTCGCAGGCTACTTCGGGCACCTGTTCACGGCCGGAGACCTCGATTCAGATGCTCTGGGCCGCTCGGTGCTGGTCAGCTCCGCGTCGGAACTCCTGTGCTTCGACACAGCAGGAGACCTGATGTGGAGGACTTCCAATCTCGCGGTCGACGGTGTCATCGTGCATCGGGTCGCGGGCGACATGATCGAGGGCAGCGCGGAATGGGACCCGCCAGGCGGGTGGCTCCCCTTCCGACTGAGCCTGCGGTCCGGAGAGCGTGCCGACGACGTTTGAGAACGTACTGCTGCTCCCGGCGTCGTGCAGCCGGTCAGGCATACGGAGCGAAGTCATTGGAGGCCACTTCTCACAGGCTTCACAGGACTTCGGGAAACTCACCGAACGATGCGACCGCACACAAGACTCAGAACCGCGGCACTGCTGGCCGGCGCGCTGTCGGGCCCACCGATCACGTTTGCACTTGCGTCCTTTGCCCTCGGCATGATCGACATGCCGGGCAATGTGTGGCTGGTTCTCTGGCTGGCCACGCTCGTGTCCAGCATCTATCTGGGGACGAAACTCTTGTGGGCATGCTTCGACACCGCGATGTGGGCCAAATGGGTGCTCACTGCGTGCTACGGTGCGGCGATGTACGTCGTCGCCCTCGGAGCCGGGTTCATCGGCCTGTGTGCAAGCAGTTGTGGTTGAGCCTCCGGACGGCACGCTGGTCGAACTCTGCACGCCCATGTGACTTCGATGGGATGTGCGGGTCCGCGCGGCGCGTGAGCATCGCCAGGTGCCGGGACAACGCCAGCCACAAGGCGACGGGAACGGACGAGCGTGTCGCTGCACATGCCTCGGGGACGGAGAGTGTGTTTCGAGGTGTGCCACGCGGGGTGCAGGCGACCCACCCTGCAGCCCTCTTCCGCGGCCCTCCCCGGACCCAGGCCAAAGCCGCGCCCATCAATGGAACCGATACCAAACACGAGCACACAGCGCCTGACCGGCCCCAGACGGACCGGATTCGCCCCGAGCAATCTCTTACAGAACTGCGGCACCGCGTTACGCGGGGAATCGCCATGCGTGGCCGAAGATGCCGCGGCCGCGATCGCCCCTGACCGCGCGCCCATTCCAACAAGAGAGGACACCCTGGTGAACAACGACCTGCAGCGTTCCGCACGCATCCGCCCCACGCCCCGCACCGCCACGGCCCTGGCCACCCTGGCGCTGCTCGCCGCCTGCGGCGGCGGCGGCAGCGGCGGCGCCGGCCCGGCCGCCGAAACCGACGCGAGCGCATCGGACGCAGCGGAGGCCGCCGAAGCCACGGCCGCCGGCGGCCCGGTCTGCTTCTTCGAACACGTCAACTACCAGGGCGCCAGCTACTGCTCCGGGGCCGACTCGGCGTGGGTGGGCTCGACGTGGAACGACCGCATCTCCTCGGTGAAGGTGCAGGCGGGGTACAAGGTGCAGCTGTTCCAGCACATCAACTACGGCGGCAAGTCGACCACGCTGTCGGCCGACAACGCCAACCTGGTGGGCCTCGGCTTCAACGACGCCGCGTCGTCGTTCAAGGTCACGGTGCCGGTGGTCACCCCGCCCACCACGGGCCCCTCCCCGGTGGCCAGCATCCAGATCGCCCAATCCCTGCTGTTCAACAGCAACGACAGCGCCCTGGTGCTCGTGGCCAACAAGGCCGCGCTCGTCAAGGTCAACATCACCAGCAGCAACCCGAAGGCCACCAAGCCCACGGGCGTCCTGCGCGTGAGCAACGTCAATGGCGGCGCCACGCGCGACATCGTGCTGACCCTGCCCACGGGCGACCTGCCCGCGACCACGCCGGCCGTGCCCAGCTTCACCGATTCGTACACCGCCACGGTGCCGGCCGAGTTCGTGAAGGCCGGCCTGCGCCTCACGGTGAACGTGGGCGACACCACGCCCACGACGCTCACGCCGCGCGTGGGCGGCGGCGTGCCGATGACGCTGGTGCCGATTTCCGTGCGCATCGGCGGCACCTCGGGCCAGGTGCCCGCCAACCAGGGGCCGCACATCCAGGCACTGTTCCCCGTGGCCAGCGTGACGGTGCGCAACCACGCCACCTACACGTCGGGCCGGGTGACCACCCTGCCCACGACGGACGCCGGCTGGAGCGATGCCTTCGGCAAGATCCTCGGCGAGCTGGCGGACCTGCATGCCCTCGAAGGCGCGGGCGACCATGACCACTACTTCGGCTTCATCCCCAAGCGCACCTGGGGCCTGGCCGGCCTGGCCTACCTGCGCGGCAGCACCGGCGTGGGCTTCGACATGCCGAGCGCGCCCACCTCGGTGCGCGACGTGGTGGCGCACGAGCTGGGCCACAACTTCTCGCTGCCGCACGCCGCGTGCGGCGGCGCCGGCAGTCCCGACCCCAACTACCCGTACCCGGACGCCAACCTCGGCAAGCCGGGCCGCTACGTGTGGCCGTACCTGAGCGACACGAACACCTTCTACGACCCGCGGCCCACCGACCGGCACGACATCATGAGCTACTGCGGGGGCCAGGTGTTCTCCGACTACAACTACCGCCAGATGCAGACCTACCTGACGCCCACCGACCGGCAGGTGCTGACCGCGGGAAGCGACCGGTCCACCACGGCCGCGGTGCAGGAGTTGCTGCTGATCAGCGGCGAGATCCGGGCCGACGGCACCGCCGAGCTGAACCCGGTGAAGTCGCTGTCGGGCAAGGCGCGCCTGCCCGCGGCGGGTGACTACACCCTTCGCATCGTTTCGGACACCGGCACGGTGGAGTATTCGTTCGCGCCGCGCACGCTGGACCACGATGCCAGCACCGAGCACTTCGGCTTCACCGTTCCGAATCCCGGCGCCGTGCAGAGCGTGACGGTGGTGCGGGACAGCAAGGTGCTGCTGAGCACGCAGGCCAGGGCGCAGCGGCTTCAGGCCGGCGATGCCGTCGCCACGCAGGTGCAGGAAGCCGCCGGCACGCTGCGACTGACGTGGGATGCCACGCGCCACGCGTTCCTCACGGTCACGTGGGTGGGCACCGGCGGCGAGCGCCGCACCCTGGCGCAGGACCTCCGCGGCGGCTCGGCCACCCTCCCGACCGCCGACCTGCCCGCGGGCGGCAGCTTCGAGGTGATCCGCTCGGACGGCCTGAACGCCGTGCGCTCGGTGCACGGCCGCTGATGCGGCCCGCCGGCCCCGCTCGGGAGCGCGGGGCCGGCTTTCCGCCTCACCTCGCCCGCGGTGCGATCAGCGCCGGCGAACTGTCCTCCACCAGGTCGCGTGGCAGCGTGATGTCCATCTCGAACGACTCGCCGCGGTACCAGGACAGCGCGCTGTAGGCCACGCGCCGGTCGGCGCCGTGCAGCTGCCGGAGGATGCGCGCGACGGGGGAGCCCACCGCGCAGTGCAGGTGCTGCGCCTGCACGAGGTCGGCCGGCTCCACGGTCAGGCGCTGGCGCAGCTGGCTGACCGAGTCGCCACCGTGCACGAACATCAGGCGCAGCAGCTTCGAGGTCTCGGCGGCGCGGCGCGGGAACTGGCGGTAGATCTCGGCGGCGACGAACAGGCGCACCATCGCGAACGGTGCGTCGCGCACGACGTGGAGCTTGGCGATCTCGACGTAGGCATCGAACACGCCGAAGTCGCCGCGGAACTCGTCGGGCAAGGTCGTCACGCGCTGCTTGTGCACGAGCCGGATCTGCGCCTCGTCGGTCCACGTGCCCCCGACCCGTGGCGCGGCCATCGCCGCGGAACCCGCATGCGAAAGCACCACGGTGCCTCGGCCGCGTTGCGCGCTCAGCAACCCCTCCTGCACCAGCCGCGCGACGGCCTGCCGCACCGTGATGCGCGCGACGCGGTAGCGCGCCGCCAGCACCTCGAAGTTGTCCAGGCGGTGGCCCGCCGGCCACACGCCCGACAGCACCTGGTAGCGGAACAGGTCGGCCAGCTGCACGTTCAGTGCGATGCCGCTGGAAGCGTCGAGCGGCGTGTCGGAAAGCCCGAATGGGTGAGAGGGTCTTTGGTCGTGGGTCATCGCATCGGCGGCCTCACCGCCCCACCTCCGGCTTGAAACACCAGGCCGTTCGGTCGATCGGCCTGCAGAACACAAGGTGCCACGCCCCGTCTTCCGGGATTCCCGTCGAACACGGTGTTAACCCCAAAAGCCTGTTCATGGACTTATCTAATGATACGTTTCATCGAAGCCGACGGGAACCAGGGACGCCATGCACGACAGCCCTTCTTCAGAACGCTACGCGGACGGCCGCATCCTGCTGGACCGGCACGACGGCATCGCCACCATCCGCTTCAACCACCCCGAGAAACACAACGCGATGTCGGTCGAGATGTGGGAGGGCTTCGGCTTCGCGCTGCAGGCCGCTCGCGACGACACCGCGGTGCGCGTGCTGGTGCTCACCGGCGAAGGCGGCAAGGCCTTCGTGTCGGGCGGCGACATCAGCCAGTTCGAGGAGACCCACCGCTCGCCCGAGGCCCGCGCCGAGATGGAACGGCGCGCGGGCGCGTGGCGCAAGCTGCTGTCGGGCTTCCCGCGCCCCACGATCTCGTCGATCCGCGGGTACTGCATCGGCGGCGGCCTGGGCCTCGCGCTGGCCACCGACATCCGCCTCGCCGCCCACGGCAGCCAGTTCGGCATCCCCGCCGCGAAGCTCAACATCGCCTACCCGTTCGACGGCATGCGCCTGCTGATGCAGGCCGTGGGGCCGTCGTGGGCGCGGCTGCTGATGTTCACGGCCATGCGCATCGGCAGCGACGAGGCGGAACGCATCGGCCTCGTCAACCGCACCGTGCCCGGCGACGAACTCGAGGCAGCCACCCGCGAGGTGGCCCGCCAGATCGCGGCCAACGCGCCGCTGTCGGTCGCGGTTGCGCGCCTCACGATCCGCGAGGCGTTGAAGGACCCGGCCCACCGCGACATGGGTGCCATCGCCGACCTCGCCCAGGCCTGCGCCCTCAGCGAGGACACCGTCGAGGGGCGGCGCGCCTTCATGGAAAAACGCACCCCGCGCTTCACCGGTCGTTGACCCCTCACCAGGATCCCCCCGCATGAACTACCGACACCTCGGCCGCAGCGGCCTGCTGTTGAGCGAACTGTCGCTCGGCTCCTGGGTCACGTACGCCAACCAGGTGGACGTGGCCGCCGCCGTCGAACTGATGGCGGCCGCGCACGACGGCGGCATCAACTTCTTCGACAACGCCGAGGCCTACGCCGACGGGCGCAGCGAGGAGGTGATGGGCCAGGCGCTCCAGGCGCTGAAGTGGCCGCGCCTCAACTACGTCGTCTCCACCAAGTTCTACCTGGGCCTCGCGCGCAAGGAGAAGGTGGCGCCGAACCGCAAGAACACGCTCAACCGCAAGTACCTGCTCGACGCCATCGACGGGTCGCTGCGCCGGCTGCGGCTCGACTTCGTCGACCTCGTCTTCTGCCACCGCCCCGACCCGCACACGCCCATCGAGGAAACCGTGTGGGCCATGAGCGACCTGATCGACCGCGGCAAGGCGCTCTACTGGGGCACGAGCGAATGGAGCTCCGGCGACATCCGCGCGGCGTGGGAGATCGCCGAGCGCCACCACCTGCGCAAGCCCGTGATGGAGCAGCCCCAGTACCACCTGTTCCACCGCCGCCGCGTCGAGGACCAGTACCGCCGCCTGTACGACGACATCGGCCTCGGCCTCACGACGTGGAGCCCGCTCGCGAGCGGCCTGCTCACCGGCAAGTACCGCGACGGCCTGCCCGAGGGCAGCCGCGGCGCACGCGCGGAGATGGCCTTCCTGCGGGACCACCTGACGGACGCGCGGCGCAACGAGGCCGTGGCGCAACTGGCCGAGGTGGCGTCCGACCTCGGCTGCAGCATGGCCCAGCTCGCCATCGCCTGGGTGGCACGCAACCCGAACGTCAGCACGGTGATCACCGGTGCCTCCAGCGTGGCGCAGCTGCAGTCGAACCTGAAGTCGCTCGACGTCGTGCCGAAGCTGACCCCCGACGTGCTGGCCCGCATCGACGCCATCGCCCTCCCCCACTGCGAGTGAACGGACACCCCGCCCGATGACGACCCGACCCGATTCGACGGCGCGCGAGCGCCTCGCCGCCCCCGACGCCGCCGACACCCGCTCGCTGCCCCTCGCCGGCCTCCTCGTGATCGACCTGACCCTCGCCCGCGCCGGTCCCACCTGCGTGCGCCACCTCGCCGACTGGGGTGCGAACGTGATCCGCGTCCAGGCGCCCGACGACGGCAGCGAGGAGGTGATCGGCCGCCGCGACGGCTCCGACTACCAGAACCTCCACCGCAACAAGCGGGTCGTCACACTCGACCTGAAGTCGCCCGAGGGCCACGCCGCGTTCCTCGCGCTGGCCCGCGAGGCCGACGTGGTGGTGGAGAACATGCGCGTGAAGGTGAAGCACCGGCTGAAGGTCTCGTACGAGGACGTGCGCGCGGTGAACCCGCGCATCGTCTACGGCAGCATCAGCGGTTTCGGCCAGACCGGCCCGTATGCCGACCGCCCCGGCGTCGACCAGATCGCGCAGGGCATGAGCGGCACGATGTCGGTGACGGGCGAACCCGGCACGCCGCCGCTGCGCACCGGCATCGCGGTGGCCGACGTGACCGCGGGCAACACGCTGGCCCTCGCGATCATGATGGCGCTCTACGCGCGCGAGCGCACAGGCGAAGGCGCCTGGGTCCACACGTCGCTGCTCGAGAGCCAGATCTTCATGCTCGACTTCCAGGCCACGCGTTTCCTCGTGGACCAGGTGGTGCCCCGCGCGGTGGGCAACGCGCACCCGACCGCGGTGCCCACCGGCGTCTTCGCGACGCGCGACGGCCACGTGGCGCTGGGCGCCTCGTCGTCGGCACAGTGGAAGCACCTGTGCGAGGTCACCGGCCGCGCCGACTGGGCGGCCGACCCGCAGTGGCAGACCCAGCGCGGCCGCGCGAAGGACCGCGCCCGGCTGCACGCGGCCATCGGCGAGGAGCTCCTCCAGCGCGACACCGCGCACTGGGTCGAGGCGCTCAACGCCGCGGGCATCCCGATCGGCCCCATCTACGCCATCGACCAGGTCTTCGCCGACCCGCAGGTGCAGCACCTCGGCATGGCGCTGCCGGTGCGCCACCCGCGCTTCGGCGACACGCACCTGCTCGGCTCGCCCATCAACGTCGAGGGCCAGGCGAAGCGCATCCGCTCGACGGCGCCGCTCACGGGCGAACACACCGACGGCGTGCTCTCCGCGCTCGGCTACGCGCCCGAGGACATCGCGGCGATGAGGGCCAAGCGCGTGATCTGAACGTCCCCTGATCCGTCCTGCCGAGGAGGTCCCGATGAAGAGGTCCCTGTGGGGGGCAAGCGCCCTCGCCGTGTCCGTGTGCGCCGCCCCCGCCGCCCACGCACAGCTCACGCTTTACGGCATCGCCGACGCGAGCATCGTGCGGCTGCAGGCCGGCAGCCGCGGCGGGCAGTGGCAGATCCGGGACGGCGGCCTCAACGCGAGCCGCATCGGCTTCCTGGGCAACGAGGACCTGGGCGGCGGCTGGCGCGCGGGGTTCAACATCGAGGCGCAGATCAACCTCGGCACGGGCACCGGCACGGCGACGAACGTCACGAACCAGCCGAGCGGGCAGACGGCCACCGGCGGGTTCGCGTGGAACCGGCGCTCGACGCTGAGCCTGCACTCGCCGTACGGCGAGCTGCGCCTGGGCCGCGACTACGTCACCACCTTCATCCCCGTGTACCTCTTCGACCCGTTCGCGACGGTGGGCGTGGCGAGCGCCACCAACTTCCAGTCGTGGTACACGCCATCGCTCGCGCCGATGACGCTGAGCCGCGCCAGCAACATCGTCGCGTACCACCTCCCGCCCACCGTGGTGAAGGGCATGTATGCCTACGCGCAGGCCGCGCCATCCGAAGGCACGGGGGCACGGTACGCGGGCCTCGGCGCCGGCTACCGCGAAGGGCCGCTGCAGTTCAGCCTGGCCGTGGCCGAGGCGAAGAACCCGCTCGGTGGGTCGCCGGGACTCTCGCCCGGCACCACGGCGCCCGACAACCGTCTGGGCGTGTGGGCGATCGGCGGCGGCTGGGAGGTGGTCAAGGGCTTCCGGCTGATGGGCATCGTGCATTCGCAGCACTTCGACCGTTTCGGCACCACGGCCGCGAACACCGAGGTCAACCGGCGGGTGGACGACTGGCTGCTCGGCTTCACGTGGGCGGTCGGCATCCACACGTTCAAGTACTCGCACGTGCACCGCAACGACCGCGGCGCCACCGACTTCGACCCGTCGCAGGACGGCGCCGGCTACGTCCACCACCTCTCGAAGCGCACGGCGATCTACCTCACCTACGTCCACATCCGCAACGGCAACAACGGCACCTACAACTTCTCGTCGTCGAACTTCGCGCCGCCGCCCGGCGAATCGGCGCAGGCATTGCAGCTCGGCATGAACCACACCTTCTGAGCCCCGGCGAGGTACAGTGCACGGTCGTCGACCCCGGTGCCCGCCATGCTTCCGAAGCTCTACGCCCACCCGTTCTCGTCCTACTGCCAGAAGGTGCTGATCGCGCTCTACGAGAACGGCACCGCCTTCGAGTACCGCACGCTCGAGGATCCGAAGGCGAACGAGGAGCTCACCGCGCTGTGGCCCATGAAGCGCTTCCCGGTGATGGTGGACGGCGGGCGCACGATCCTCGAGGCGAGCCTGATCATCGAACACCTCGACCATGCGCACCGCGGCCCCGTTCGCTTCGTCCCGGACGACGCCGAGGCCGCGCTGGACGTGCGCACGATGGACCGCTTCTTCGACAACTACGTGTCGACGCCGCAGCAGAAGGTGGTGTTCAATGCGATCCGGCCCGAGGCCGTGCGCGACCCCTACGGCGTGGACGAGGCGAAGGCCATGCTCGACACGTCGTACCGCTGGCTCGACGGCGTGATGGCGAACCGTGAATGGGCCGCAGGCGGCACCTTCAGCCTCGCCGACTGCGCCGCCGCACCCGCGCTGTTCTACGCCGACTGGACCCACCCGATCCCGGCCGATTGCCCGAACGTCAAGGCGTACCGGCAGCGGCTGCTCGCGCGGCCGTCGTTCGCACGCGCGGTGGACGAGGCACGGAAGTACCGGCCGTACTTCCCGCTGGGTGCCCCGGACCGCGACTAGGCCCGCGCGCCGAAGCGCTCGGCCGACCGTGCCTTCGCCTTCTCGGCTTCGACGACCCGGTCCTTCGGCTCGGCCGTGGTGACCATCGAATCGATCAGCGTGCGCGCCACCGCGGCGATGTCGGCCACGGCCTGGTCGAACGCGGCCTCGTTGGCCTTCGACGGCACGGAAAAGCCACTCAGCTTGCGCACGAACTGCAGCGAGGCATCACGGATCTCCAGCTCGGTGGCCGGCGGCTCGAAGTTGAACAGGGTCTTGATGTTCCGGCACATGGATGAATCACCTCCAGCGGACCATCGTACCCCCGCCTACCCGAACCGCTTCACGAGGCGGGTGATGGTGTTCCACTCGCGCGTGGACAACCGTGAGTTCAGGTGTTTCTCGAGGAACGCGTTCGGACTGCCCGGGGCCTTCATCACCTGCCGGCTCACGCTCAGCACCTCGCCCGGCGTGACCCGCACCAGCTCCACGTCGCGGCGCGCGGAGGCCAGCGGCAGGGTGGGCGGGGTGACCGACGGGTCCAGCAGGAAGGACACGCAGAACGCGTACACGCTGCCGCGGTCGATCCCCGCGAACGGGTCCAGCGCCACCAGCGCGGCGAGGTAGTCCACCGTGCGCACGAAAGCCGGCTCGCGCAACCCGCACACCGACTGCAACGTGCGGTAGGCACCCTCGAACACCGCCTGCGCCGTCACGCCGTCGCCCGCGGCATAGACCAGCGTGCCGTTCGTGAGGAACGACGTGGCCTCGCGGGCGCCGGCGCTCAGGAACGCGTCCTCGAACTGCGCGCGCGTGGGCGCGTTCGGTCGGCCGAGGTTGACGTTGCGGAGGAAGACGGCGTGGCGCATGCGGGCGCCATTGTGCACGCTCCATTGGCCCGGTAGTACGCTCACCACCCGCTCCCACGGAAGACACATGACAGCGACCTCAGCGTCCGCCCCGCGCGGCTACATCGACCACCTCGACGGCATCCGCTGCCTCGCCGTCGCGCTCGTCGTGCTGTTCCATGCGAAACAGTCCCTGCTGCCGGGCGGCTTCATCGGCGTCGATGTGTTCTTCGTCATCTCCGGCTACCTGATGACCCGCATCCTCTGCGGCACGACGCTCGATCGCGACGGGCTGGCATCCTTCTTCGCCAGCCGCGGGCGGCGCATCCTGCCCGCCTACCTCGTGACCCTCGTGGTGTGCGCCATCGTGGCGGCGCTGCTGATGTTGCCCGTCCACGTGAAGGGCATCGCGGCCAGCCTCGCCGCCGCGCCGCTGTTCCTGTCGAACTTCGTGTTCTGGCGGACCTCCGACTATTTCTCGCAGGGCCTCGCGTACAACCCGCTGCTGCACACGTGGTCGCTCGCGGTCGAGTGGCAGTTCTACCTGCTGTACCCGCTGCTGTTCCTCGCGATGCGGCGACACCGTCGCCTGGTCCCGTGGGCGATCCTGCTGTGCGGGCTGCTGTCCTATGCGATGGCCCACGTGCTGGTCGCGCGGTCGCACACCGTCTTCGCCTTCTACCTGCTGCCCACGCGCCTGTGGGAGTTCATCGCGGGCGGCCTGCTGGTGTTCGCCCCGGCCCTGCCCGCGAACCGGTGGATCGGGCGCGGGCTCGGCTGGGCGGGCCTGCTGATCGTGCTGGGCTGCGCCGTCCTCTACAGCCCGAAGACACCATTCCCGGGTGCCGCGGCCCTGCTGCCGTGCCTCGGGGCGGCACTGCTGGTCCATGCGGGGGGCTCGCCCGGCCTGCTGAACCGGCTGCTGACGTGGCGTCCGGTGGAACGCATCGGCAAATCGTCCTATTCGATCTACCTGTGGCACTGGCCGCTGATCGTGTTCACCGGGTACGCGTTCGCGCCCGGCCACTTCGACGACCAGCCATGGTACGTGCCGGCCGTGGCCGCCGTGTCCGTGCTGCTCGGGTACCTGTCGTGGAAGCACATCGAGGCGCCGTTCCGCGAACGGCCGGGACCCGCCCGGCCGCCCATGCGGTGGCCTCGCCCCGCGGCGGCCGCGCTGATGTCGTTCTGCATCGCGCTGGGGGCCTGGATGTTCGCCGGCGACGGGCTGCCGTTCCGCTTCACGCCGGAGGTGACCGCGCTGTCGAATGCGCACAAGGATGCGGGTGAGTTCATGGGCTGCCTGTCGCGGACACCGCCGGCCAGTGGCACGGGCGCCGGGAACCTGTGCCGGCTCGGGGCCGACACCGACGGCGGCGCCGTCTCCTTCCTGATGCTCGGCGACTCGCACGGCGCGGCGCTCGCGGACGGCCTCTCGCAGCTGGCCCGGGCCGAAGGCCGGGCCGGCGTGCTGTCGGTGGCCGAAGCCTGCGCGCCCCTGCTCGACTTCCCGGGCCACTACCTGCCCAGCCGCGCGCGCTGCGAAAAGACGCAGCGCGCCATCCCCGCGCTCGTGGACTCCTTGCGGCCGACACGGGTCGTGCTGCACGCGGCCTGGGGTGGCTACCACCGCCGCGATCCGGCCCGGTTCGAACGGGAACTGGCGGCCACACTCGATGCGCTCGCCGCCCGGAAGGACGTCCAGGTCGTGATCGTGGGCGACACCCCGGGCGCGCGCGGCAACGTGCCCATCAACCTCGCGAAGGAGGCCGCGTTCGGCACGCACGTCGACCTGGCGTGGTCGGCACAGGAGGTCCGGCAACGAGAGGACGCCACGGAACGGCTGCTGCGCGAACAGGCGGCGAAACGCGGCTTCACGTACGTCGACCTCGACGACCGCCTGTGCGAAGGCGACCGATGCCGCCTCCTCGTCGATGGCCTGCCCCTCTACTGGGACCATTCACACCTCACCGGCCGTGGTTCCCGCTGGGTGGCCGCCCTGGTCGGGCCGGAACTGCTCGGCGGCGGGACGGCGGCGCCGGAGGTTCGCGCGAACTGATCCACTGCCTCATCCTTGGGCAATCCAACCCGATCCCAATAGGCATCGGGGCTCTCGCGATCCGTCACCAAGTTGTCAACATGGATGTCCACGGCACCTGGGGAAAGCGGGTTTTCCACTGCCCGATATTCGGGCAATCCAATGAATCACCAATGGTGATCGGGGGTCCCGCGATCCGTCACCAAGTTGTTCACATGGATGTCCACGGACGCTGGGGACAGGAAAACGCCCACGCTGTGAACAACTCGTTCCCGCCATACTCCCGCGGCATGATGGCCCCGACAGACCCCCTCCGTCACCCCGGCGTCGACCGCCTGAAGGCCTGGGTGACCCTGCTGGTGGTGTTCCACCACACCGCGATCACCTACGGGGGCCCGGGCGGATGGTTCTGGCGGGAGCGTTCGTCGAACGCATCTCCGACCGCGGAGGCCTTCGGCATCTTCTGCGCGGTCAACCAAGCCTGGTTCATGGGGATGTTTTTCCTGATCGCGGGGGCCTACGTGCCCGGGGCGCTGCAACGCAAGGGCAGCGCCGGCTTCCTCCGGGACCGGGTGATCCGCCTCGGCATTCCGCTCGTGGCGTTCGGCTGGCTGCTCGGCCCCGTCACCGTGGCCCTGGCCCGGATCCCCGGGGGCACCGCCTTCACCGACACCCTGCTCTCGGTGTGGCGCAGCGGCCGCTTCTTCCCCGGCCCGCTGTGGTTCGCCACCGCGCTGCTCGCGATGAGCGCCGTGGCGGCGCTGCGGCACACGCTGCGCACCACCACACCCCGGCCGCGGCCCTTCCCCTCGAACACCGTGCTGCTCGCCGCCGCCCTCGCTTGCGGCGCCCTGGCGTTCGCGTTGCGCCTCGTGTGGCCGGTGGGCACCTCGGTGTGGGGCCTGCAGTTGGGCTACTTCGCGAGCTACATGATCCTCTTCGCCGCCGGGATGGCCGCCGCCGAGCAGGGCTGGTGGCTCGCGGTGCCGCCCGCCACGGCCCGCACCTGGCGCCGGGTCACGTGGTGCACGTTGCCGCTGTTGCTGCTCGCCTTCGCGCCCTTGCCGATGGGTGACCCGATGGGCGGGGCGTCGCCCGCCGCGGCCCTCTACGCGTTCTGGGAACCGTTCGTGGCGTGGGGCATCGTGCTGACGTTTCTGGTGCAAGCGCAGGCCCGCACCGCACCGTTGGGCCGCTTCGGTACCGCGCTGGCGCGGCGCGCCTTCGCGATCTACGTGGTCCATCCGCCGGTGCTGGTGGCGGTGGCCCTGGCCGGGCGCGAACTGGCGTGGCCCGCGTTGCTCAAGTTCGCGCTCACCGGCAGCCTGGCCTGTGCGCTGTGCTACCTGCTGGCGGGGCTGCTGCTGCGGGTGCCGGGGGTGGGCCGGGTGCTCTGAACTCCCGATTTTCCCGCACCGTCATCAAACTGCCTCAATCTGTGGCAATCCAGTGGAAACCCAGCATTGGCGCGGGTTCCCGAGTTTCTTCAACGAGTTGTTCACATGGCTGTCCACGGGTCGTGGGGACAGCCTGTTCCGTTCGGCGCACCGGGTGTCCGGCTTTTCCTCTTGACAAAGCCGGAGCACTGATGTCACTCGGCGGCGATGGCCTCGACCTGGATCCGCAACGTGACGTCCATGCGGAAACCGTAGGGCTTGCCGGCATCGATGCCGAACTCGTCGCGGTTCAGCGTGCCGACCACGTCGGCGCCACACAGTTCGCGCTTGAGCATCGGGTGCGGGAGGCACTTGAACGAGTTGATCTTGAGCGCCACCGGCTTCGTCACGCCATGCAGCGTGAGGTCGCCCACCAGCTGCGTGGGCACGCCATTGGTGAAGCCGTCGAGCTTGCCCTTGTAGGTGGCCTTCGGGTACTTCGCGGCGTCGAACAGCGTGGGCTTCTTCGCCTCGGCGTTCATGATGTCGAGCCCGAAGTCGATGCTGTCGATGTCGACGGTGAGGTCCACCTGGCCGGTGCCGGCCGCCTTGTCGAGCACGACCTTGCCCTCGGTCTTGTTGAACTTGCCGCGCCACACCGAGATGCCCATGTGGTCGGCCTCGAAGCTCGGGAACGTGTGCGTGGGATCGAGGTTGTACGTGACGGGGGCCGCGGAAGCGGACGCGGCCGCGAGGGCGGTGGCGACGGATGCGGCAAGCAGGCTGACCTTGTTCATCGTGACTCCAGAAGCGTGACGGGTCCGCGATTATCCGGCCGCCACGAACCGGTCCAGCCGCGCGGCGGCCACCACGTCGTCCGGGTTCACGTCGATCACCTGCACCGGCGCGCGCCCGCGCAGGCTGCAGTTCGACTGGAGGAACCACCGCGACAGCGTGACGCGGTCGAACACGCGCGACAGTTCCGCGAGCACCTCCTGCATGCCGGGCTTCGGGCTCATGTCGGCCAGGTTGAACTGGAACAGCGGCAGCCACCACGTACCCTGCCACGCGAACGCGAGCAGCGACCGCGCGGCGATCGACGCGGCGGTGGGCACGGGCCGGCCCCGGGTCGCGGCGATCGACGCGACCTCGGCGAGGTTGGCCAGCCCCCCGCTGTCGCGGAAGCGCCCCAGCAACTCGATGAACTCGGCATCGTCCGCCTCGTCGAGCAGGTGCGCGGGGGACGTCGCCGGCGGCACGAGGTGCAGCGCGGCGTGGGCGGGGTTGCGGTCGAGGGTGGACGGAAGGGGCGAGGGCATGGTGGGGCTCCGGCGGTGTGCCGCCACTGTGCGCGGCCGGCTTCCGCGCCGCACCACCCTTGCGGTCTCGCCGCGCCCCCCTCTTTCGGCGGACCGGGCGGTGCCCCGCGGCCAGTGCATTGGCCTGAAGAGGGAGTTGTCAACACCCTGTGCGCTGGATGCGACAGGCGTGGCGGCGCGCGATGCTGTCGTCACTCGCCGTCATCCCGAAAGGGCTGCCATGAAACTCGTCCAGAACACCGTCCCGACCCCGTTCACCGCACCGCAAGGTTCCACCTCCCGGCGGACCCGCTCCAAACTCGTGCCGCGCCGCACGCTGCCCACGCTCACCCACATCCACGTGGGCGGCGGGCTGCTGGGCAAGCTGGCCGCGCTGTTCAGCTGGCGCTGACCCCGCGCGGCCGCGGCGCCGTCAGCCGGCGGTGCCCACCACCCGCGTGAGGGTGACGATCGACGACCCGGCCGTGAGCGTCTTGTGCACCGGGCACGCCTCGGCGATGCGCAACAGGCTCGCCTGCTCCTCCTCGGTCAGCGTGCCGGTGACCTGCAGCGAGCGGGTCATCACGTTCTGGTTGCCGTTCTTCGCGTGCGACACCTCCACCCGCAACTGCTGCACCGCCATGCCCTTGCGGGCGATGTAGAGCTGCAGCGTCAGCGTGGTGCAGGCGGCCAGCGCGGCGTCGAGGATGTCGTGGGGCGTGGGGCCGCCCAGGCCGCCCACCGCCGGCTCGAGGTCGGCCGACAGTGTCTGTTGATCGGAGAAGGACACTTCGCAGGCGGTGGCGCCGGAAGCTTTGTCCCAGAAGGCTTGTGTGGTGGTCATGGCGGCGATGTCCGTCGTGTGTGGGGGCCAGGAGGGTCCGACTGTAAACCCGGGGCCAGGGCTCGACTGTCGCGCCGCCCGCCCTGTCCCGCGCCCCCCTCACGGGACTTCCCCTGACTGTCCGGATGGGGGAGACCCGCCGCCGCGGAGCGCTCCCGGCGGCTATGCTACGCAGCTTCCCTCCCTACCGTGGCCCACCCATGCCCGACTTCCGCAGCCCTGACTTCCTGCTGGCCCATGTCCGCCGCACCCTGGCGTTCTACGACGGCCGCGCCCTCGACCCGAGCGGCGGTTTCTTCCACTTCTTCAAGGACGACGGCACCGTCTACGACCGGCGCACGCGCCACCTGGTCAGCAGCACCCGCTTCGTCTTCAACCACGCCACGGCCTACCGCCGCTTCGGCCGGCCCGAGGACCTGCAGGCCGTGCGCCACGGCCTCGCCTTCCTGCAGACGGCCCACGCGCAACCGCAGGGCGGCTACGCGTGGCAGATCGACTGGCACGATGGCGTGGCCACGGTCCAGGACGGCACGAACCATTGCTACGGCCTCGCGTTCGTGCTGCTGGCCCATGCCCATGCGCTGAAGGCGGGCGTGACCGAGTCCGCCGCCGGCCTCGACGCCACGTGGCGCCTGATGGAACAGCGCTTCTGGGAACCGGCCCACGGCCTGTACGCCGACGAAGCCACGCCCGACTGGCAGGTGCTGCCGTACCGCGGCCAGAACGCCAACATGCACGCGTGCGAGGCCCACCTCGCCGCGTTCGACGCCACCGGCGACCGCAAGTACCTCGACCGCGCGCTGCTGCTCGCGCAGAACATCACGGGCCGCCAGGCCGCGCTGGCCGACGGGCTCGTCTGGGAGCACTACGGCTCCGACTGGCAGGTCGACTGGGAATACAACCGCCACGACAAGACCAACATCTTCCGCCCATGGGGCTTCCAGACCGGCCACCTCACCGAGTGGACGAAGCTGCTGCTGCAGCTCGAGGCCTACCTGCCGGAGGCCGAGCGCCCCGACTGGCTCGTGCCCCGCGCGCGCCACTTCTTCGACACGGCGATGCGCCACGGCTGGGACCTGACGAACGGCGGCCTCGTCTACGGCTTCGAGCCGGGTGGCCAGGTGTGCGATGCCGACAAGTACTTCTGGGTGCAGGCCGAAAGCTTCGCCGCCGCCGCGCTGCTGGCCGTGCGCACCGGCGACGCCGCGTACTGGGAGGCGTACGACCGGCTCTGGACATACAGCTGGGCCCACTTCGTCGACCACGACCACGGCGCGTGGTACCGCATCCTCACGCCGGACAACCGCAAGTACAGCGACGAGAAGAGCCCCGCCGGCAAGACCGACTACCACACGATGGGCGCGTGCCACGACGTGCTGCGCGCACTGAAAGCCTGACGATGACGATCACCCGCGACCTCGAACGCCTCGCCCTGCAGGAACAACGCCTGCGGTTCACGCACTTCGACAACGACACCGCCTGGGCCCTCGGCACGCGGCTGCGCGCCGACGCCGAAGCGCGCGGCACCCCCGTCACCGTGGAGATCCGCCTTGGCGGGCACACGGTGTACTTCCATGCGATGGCCGGCACCCAGCCGGTGAACGCCGACTGGGCCCGCCGCAAGCGCAACACCGTCGAACTGATGCACCGCAGTTCGTACCGCGTGGGCCGCGAGTTCGAACACGGCGGCAGCTCGCTCGAAGCGCTGATGGGCCTGCCCACGCGCGACTACTGCGACCACGGCGGCGCAGTGCCGCTGGTGGTGGAAGGCACCGGCGTGGTGGGTGTCGTGACCGTCTCGGGCCTGCCGCAGCGCGAGGACCATGAGATGGCCGTGGCGGCCATCGCCGCGCTGTGCGGCGTGCCGCTCGACGGGCTCGCCCTCGACGACTGAGCCACCAGCCCGGGAGGGCTACTTCAGGTAGGAACGCACGGCGCCGGCGAGGGTGTCCACCTCCGCCAGGCGTTCCTCGGGCGTCAGCGACTCCGAGCCCAGGTGCTCGCGGATGTGGCCCTCCAGCACCTCGGCCATCAGGCCGTTGACCGCCCCACGCACGGCCGCGATCTGCTGCAGCACGGCGCCGCACTCGGCGTCGGTGTCGAGCGCGCGCTCGAGCGCCTCGAGCTGCCCCTTCATCCTGCGGACCCGCGCCAGCAGGGGCTTCTTGCTTCGGATGGTGTGTCCCATGGCCCGATTCTATGGGCCATCCGGATACTGGGGTACAGTATCCAGATGGCCTCGTTGAACAGCTCCGCGCCCTCCCCCTGGCATCACACCCACCAGTTCGACGAGGGCAACCCGCTCGCCGAGCGCAACACGCTGCTGGCCGTGCTGCTCACCGCGGTGATGATGGTCGCGGAGATCGCGGGCGGCTGGTACTACAACTCGATGGCGCTGCTGGCCGACGGCTGGCACATGAGCTCGCACACGCTGGCGCTCGGCCTCTCGCTCGTGGCCTACATGGCCGCGCGCCGCCTGTCCGGCCATTCGCACTTCGCGTTCGGCACGTGGAAGATCGAGGTCCTCGGCGGCTACACGAGCGCCGTGCTGCTCGTCGGGGTCGCGCTGCTGATGGCCTTCCAGTCGGTGGCGCGCCTGCTGTCGCCCACGGCCATCCACTACGACGAGGCCATCGCCATCGCGGTGCTGGGCCTGCTCGTGAACCTCGCGTGCGCCTGGCTGCTGCGCGGCGCGCACCACAACCACAACCACCACCACGGGCACGACCATGGCCATGACCACGGGCACGATCACGGCCACGACCCTCACCACCAGGACCTGAACCTCCGCTCCGCCTACCTCCACGTCGTCGCGGACGCGGCCACGTCGGTGCTGGCCATCGCCGCGCTGTTTGGCGGCAAGCTGTGGGGGGCCGACTGGCTGGACCCGGCAATGGGCCTCGTGGGCGCCGCGCTCGTGGGCATCTGGGCCGTCGGCCTGCTGCGCGATTCGGGCCGCGTGCTGCTCGACGCCGAGATGGATGCCCCGGTGGTGCAGGAGATCCGGGACGTGATCGCGGCGAGCCCCCTCCGGGCCACGATCACCGACCTGCACGTGTGGCGCGTGGGCACCGGGAAGTACGCATGCATCGTCGCGCTGGCCACCGACGATCCCGCCGCCACGCCCGACGCGTTCCGCCGCCAGATCGGGATCCACGAGGAGCTGGTCCACATCTCCGTCGAGGTGAACCGCCCGGCGTTCACGTCAGCCTGACCGGTCCGCCGGCGCCAGCACCGCCAGGCACACCAGCGCGGCGCCGCCGAAGGCCAGCAGGTCCTCGACGGCCGCCACCGGAACGTCCCGCCCGAACGCCCGCGCCGTCTGCGTGCGCAGCGAATGCCCCACGTACGTGGCGACCAGTGCCCCCGCCGCGCCGGCGAGCGCCGCGCGGGGTGAACGTCCACCGGCCAGCGCCGCGCCCGACACCGCACCACTCGCCATGCGCGCGGCCACGCCCACGGCCCGGGTGCGCGACGGCGTCGACGGCAGCTTGTCGACCACCAGCTCGCCGATCGCCATCGGCGTGGTCACCGACACCGCGCGGGGCGATGCGAGGAACGCGAGCGGCGACCCCTTCACATCGATCCACCCCAACCGCGCTGCCCAGCTGGCGATGGCGAGCGGCGCGCTCGTGCGCGGACCCGCACAGGCACCGAGCAGGAAGGCGAGCCGCACGGATTGGCGCGGATCCGGCGAGGGGCGCGTGACCACCACCGGTGGTTCGGGCTGCTGCCGCACGACCTCCACACCCGCCTTCACCTGCCGGAAGAACCGGCGGAAGAGCTTGCGCGCCGCCTCGGTCACCGTGCCGAAGACGACGTGCGAGAGGTACGAGTACGGGTGCGAGAAGATCGGCGCGCGCCAGAACGGGTCCCCGAGGCGGAACGCCGGCACCAGCGTCTCGTCGACGACGGTGGCCGCCACCGCCCCGAATGCCGCACCGCCGCCGCGCGTGACGCGCGGGTCCACCTCCGCCGCGACGCCGTAGGCCCCGCCCACCAGCGCCCCGACGACGTTGTGCACCGTCTCCCCCGCCGCCGGCCGCCGAGACCTCGGCATGCCGTGCCCGACGGTGGCGAGGGCGAGCCGGTCGGCCGCCTTTTCCGTGGACGGCGGCCCCGACACGCCGGACGTGATGCGCCCGCGCGCCAGCACCGCCTGGAAAGCCGTCATCGCCACCGCGCCGGCCAGCCCCGCCGCGAGGCCCGAAGCCGCACCCAGCATCAGGCCGGTCCGGCGGGTGTCGTTCGTGTCCGTGGGGTGCATGGGGAGCCTTTCGTGTCGTGGAGAGGGGCGTCCCGCTGGGCCGCGAGGTTCCAGGGGCAAGGCACATGCCTTGCCACCGGGACACCACCTTGTGCAAACTGCGCAGCAGTCGCGCCGGCGCCTGTCCAAGGCGGACCGCCAATTGCCGGGTCGGGTCCGAGGAGCCCCCGAGATGGAGAAATTGCCAGACGTGGTGGCCGGTTCGACAGGTCGGGAGACGGGTGCACGCACACGCGTCGGCGTGCTGCTGCCCGAACTCGACGGCGAGTTCTACCGCCCTCTCGTCACCGCGGTGTGCCGGGAGGCGGAACGCCTGGGCGTGGACCTGGTGTTTTTCCCCGGTCACCTGCCCTCCACGCCCGTCCCGTGGGAGCGCCAGCTGGGCGCCGCGTTCGAACTGGTCGACGGCCAGGGGGTCGACGGCCTGCTGATCTTCGCGACGCTGCTGCAGTTCTACGTCGACATCGCGAGCCTCGACCGCTTCGTTGCCCGGTTCGCCCACCTGCCGTTCGTCAGTGTCGGACACGTCCACGCCGGCCGCCCCGCCGTGTTGCTGGAAAACACCACGGGCTTCCGGCAGCTCGTCGAACACTTCATCCACGTCCATGGCCACCGGCGCATCGCGATGATCGAAGGGCCGCCGGCCAACCGGGACGCCGCCCAGCGCCTCACGGCCTACCTCGACGCCCACGCCGCGGCCGGGCTGGCACCGGACCCGCGCCTGCGCAAGCTGGGCCATTTCGACCCCTTGACGGCACGCGCCGCGATCGAAGCCCTGTGGCAGGAAGGCGCCGACTTCACCGCCGTTGTGTGCGCGAACGACGAGATGGCCCATGCCGTGCTCGCCGCGGCCGTCGAGCGGGGCGTGCGGGTGCCCGAGGCGCTGGCCGTGGGCGGCTTCGACGACATGCTGTCCGTCCGCGGCGTTGGCCCGTCGCTCACCACGGTGAGCCAGGGCATCGACGTGCAGGCCGCCACGGGCCTGCGGCTGCTGGTGGACGAACTCGCGGGCCGCGAGGCACCGCGGGTCACCGTGGTGGACTCCCGCCTCGTGCTCCGGCGCTCGTGCGGCTGCCGTCACGGCGACCTGCTCCTGGACGGTGTGGACCGGTCCGGTGCCGACCCGGCCGCCCAGCTCGCCGCGGCGATCGACGCGCCGCCGGGCATGGCCGACACCCTGCGCGACCACGTCGCCGCGCTGCGCGACGGCCTGCTCGCGGCCGGTGGTGCCGGTCCGTTCGAAGCCGCGCTCGTGCGGCTCGTGTCGGCCTGGTCGGGCCATGGCGGTGACCTCGCGGCGCTGCAGAAGGTGCTGCTCGGCCTGCGCCACCTCGTGTCGCCGTCGCTCACCGCCCAGGTGGCCGACCGGCTGCTGCAGGGGCAGCTGCTGCTGGTGGACGCGATCGAACTGATGCAGAACCGCGCGGACGTGGCCCGCCAGACCACCGCCATCGACTTCCGCAACGAGTTCAAACGGCGTGTCGCCACCGACGACCTCGACGAACTGCTGGACGCCCTCGCCGACGGGCTGCGCCAGCTCGGCGTGCCCGACTGCAGCATCGCGCTGTACGAACGCCCCTGCACCATCGACGACATGTCCGGTGGCCGGCGGCCCGCGACGTCGCGCATCATCCTGGCGGTGCGCGGCGGCGTGACCCAGCCGCAGTGGGTCGGCACCAGTTTCCCGACGACGCAGCTGCAGCCGCCCGGGCTGTGGGCGAGCGAACGGCCGGTGAACCGCGTCGTGCTGCCGCTGTTCTACCTCACCCGCCATTTCGGCTTCGCCGTCGTCGACGTGCGCGGCGACCGGCAGATCCACTGCGAGGAACTGCGGCACGAACTCGCGGTGCACATCCACCATTGCCTGCAGGTGCGCGAACTCGCGAACGCCCGCGACCTGCTGCGGTCCGACCTCGAGCGCGCCGCCGAGGACAACGAAGCCCTCGCGCACCTCGCGATGCGCGACCCGCTCACGGGCCTGCTGAACCGCCGCGGTTTCTTCGAGCGCGCCGGCAACATGCTCGCAACGGCGCGCGCCCACGGCCGCACGGTCACGGCCATCTTCGCCGACCTCGACGGGCTGAAACCCATCAACGACCGTCACGGCCACGAGGAAGGCGACCACGCCATCCGCGAAGCCGCCCGCCTGCTGCGCGAGGCGTTCCGCACGGACGACGTCGTGGGCCGCATCGGCGGGGACGAGTTCGCGGTGCTCACGGGCGCCTCCGAGGCCGACGGCGTAACCGCCGTCGCGGCGCGCGTGGGCCGCGTGTTCGACCGGTACAACGCCGGCAGCGGCAAGCCGTACCGCCTCGGCTGCAGCATCGGCGGGCACGTGCTGGCGGCCGGGTCGACACTGTCGCTCGACGCCGTGCTCGCGCAGGCGGACCGCGAACTCTACGCGGAGAAGCGCGCGCGACGTGCCCGTGGCTGACGCCCTCAGGGCTTGACGATCACCAGCAAGGCCACGAGTGCGGCCCCGGCGAGTGCCATGGCCGGGGCGAAGCGGATCCAGCCGGGCGCGGCTTCTCCGGGCCGCTCGATGCGGCGCCGCAGCGACGCGGCCAGCACCCCGTGCAGACCCGACAGCCCGACCACGACCAGCAGCTTGGCGGTCAGCCAGTGCGCCCCGAACCATCCGCCCCGCGAGACCAGCACCATGCCGAGGGCCCACGCCGCCCCCATCGCCGGCACCGTCACCCGCCGGTCCCACCGCAGGATGGCGTGCACCAGTCCCTTCTCGTGGGGAAGCACCACCGCCCCCGCACCGAACCGCACCGCGACCGTGGCCACGCCCAGCAGCACGAGCCCGCCCACCCACGCGAGCACGGCGGCGGCATGAAAGGCCTTGAACCACAGATCGGCCGTCATCGCGCCCCCAGCGTGAACCAGCCGTGGACACCGCCGAACGGCACGCACGCGGCGAACACGAGGCGCCAGCCGGTGCGCGCCGGGATGTCGCGCGACGCGACCGCGTGGTTCACCGTCCAGCACAGCGCCAGGAAGGCGAACCCGTGCACGGGCCCCATCAGCGACACGGCCGCGGGCAGTCCGGCGAGGTGCTTGAGCGGCACGGCAACGAACAGCAGGACGAGCAGCGTGACGGCTTCGACAAGGCACATCGCTCGAAGGCGGGACACCCGCCGGATCTGTGGGGACACGACATCGCTCCGAAACCAGGACGGGTCGATTCTTCCCAGGGAGGCGGGACGCCGAAAGTGGCCGGAATGACATTCACCGACTGTTTCAAGCCACCCCATGACAGAATGGTCGGCCATGCCGCGCCCACTGCCTTCGCCCCATCCCGTCGCGGTGCTCGTGCTGCCCGGCATCGTGCCGTTCGACCTGACGCTGGCGACCGAGGTGTTCGGACGCGCCGAACACGCGCCGGGCCAGGCCTGCTATGCGGTCACCGTGTGCGGGGAACAGGCGACGTTCGACACGGGCCCCTTCACCCTCGGCGTCAAGCACGGACTCGCGGCACTGAAGCGCGCACGGACGATCGTCGTGCCCGGCATCGACGACCCGCAGGCCCCGATCTCCCCCGCCGTCCGGCGTGCCCTCGCCGCCGCGGCCGACGGCGGCGCACGCATCGCATCCATCTGCTCGGGCGCGTTCGTGCTCGCCCAGGCCGGCCTGCTCGACGGCCGGCGCGCCACCACGCACTGGCTCGCCGCCCCCCTGCTGGCGCAGCGGTACCCGGACGTCGAGGTGGACGCACGCGTGCTGTTCGTCGACAACGGCCAGGTGCTCACGTCGGCCGGTGCCGCCGCCGGGCTCGACCTGTGCCTGCACATCGTGCGCAAGGACTTCGGCGCCGCCGTGGCGGCCCGCGTGGCCCGGCTGTCCGTCGTGCCGTTGCAGCGGGACGGCGGCCAGGCGCAGTTCATCGAACCGTTGGACATCCCGCCGGACCGGAGCCTGCAGCCGGTCGTCGAATGGGCCACACGCAACCTGCACCAGCCGCTCTCGATGAACGACCTCGCGCGCCAGGCCTGCAGCAGCCCGCGCACGCTGAACCGCCGCTTCCGCGAGCAGTTCGGCGTGGCGCCAGTGCAGTGGCTGATCCACGCGCGCGTGCGCCGCGCGCAGGAGCTGCTCGAGACGAGCCGGCTCAGCGTCGAGCAGATCGTCGAAGCCGTCGGCCTCGGTTCGGCCGCCAACTTCCGGGCGCAGTTCAGCCGGGTCACGGGGGTCAGCCCGAGCGAGCACCGGCGAAATTTCGGTGCCCGCGGCGGTCAGGGCAGCCCGAATGCCCCGAGGTCGCCGCGCAGGTAGGAGAGGTAGGCCTCGCGTCCCGCGGGCGCAGGGCACGCTTCCAGCAGACCGGCGCACTGGGTTCGCGCCCAGATGTTGGCCGCCAGCCAGTCGTCGACCGGCGCACCCGCCACCTGCGCCAGGAGACCTGGCAGGAACACGAGGTCGAGGGGCCGGGCGGGATCCACCGGCGCACGCCCCGCCCGGTTTCCCGACACCTCGTACCAGGTCTGGTACTTCGCCGGCACCGAGCCCGACTCGGCCGGCAGCGGGCGCATGCGGGTCCGAAGCGAGACCGCATTGGCGAACGGCGGCTGATGGTCCCCGAACCAGGCGAGCACGGCGGGCCTCGGGGTGCCGAGCACGACCGCGCGGGTCAACGCCATCTCGCGCTCGAACTCGCGGCTGCGCCACACGTAGTCGGCGACGCTGCGCGCTTCGTCGTCCGAGTCGAAGGCGGCCGCGGCCTGCTCGCGCAGCGTGGCCGGCACGCGTTCCATGTCCACGCCGTGCTCCGCGTGGTTGAAGATCGTGAGCACGAACAGGAACACCGGCTGGTCGCCCTGGCGCTCGCGCGCGAGGACACGCCGCGCCGCCTCGTGCACCAGCGCGTCGGGGGTGCCCCAGGCTTCGGGCAGGCCCAGCTGAGACGCATCGAGGAATTCGTCGAAGCCGTAGCCGGCATAGGCGTCGCGGCCGTTCATCATGCCGCCGCGCGTCGGGTACAAGGCCACCGTGCGGTAGCCGGCTGCCTTGAGCGATCGCGCGAACGAGCGGCTGACGTGCGGGGAAACGCTGAACGGCGCGAACTCGCCGGCCGGGCCGAACGCGTCGTGCGGCACGCCCGTGTGGAAGGCGAACTCCGACAACCAGGTGCCGCCGCCGAAGACATGCACCTGCAGCGGCCCGTGCGCGATCGTGGTGCTGCCGGCCTCGAACGCGGCGAGGCCGCAGAGGCTCGCAGGACACCCCGCGAGCGCGGCCGGGTTGAACTGGCTTTCCTGGAGGAACACGACGATGTCGGCCGGGGTGGACCGGCTCCAGGGCGACAGGAACCCCTGGCTGCCCTGCCGGAAAGCGCTGGTGTCCGTGGAATCCACGCTCCAACGGGGTTCGAGCGACGCCGTCGCGAAGAAGGTGAGCGCCGGCCGCGCGAGCAGCCCCTCGCCGACGAACCAGGCGCCGGAGGTGCTCAGCTTCGTCACCTCCTTCGCGACCAGGACGCCGCTGTGCGCGACGAGCAGCACGGCCAGCGCGACGGCCACCGCCGGAGCGGGCCAGTCGGTCCGCCGGCCGGGCGGGTTCCATCGCCAGGCCGCGACGCAGCCCAAGGCCGCCAGGCCCAGCGCCGCCAGCGCGTACCCGACCAGCGTGGGTTGCGTGGCCAGAACCCCGACGTTGTCCGCGAACTGGCGGAAGAAGAAGCGGACGTCCTGCCACGTCAACGGCGTGCCCGCGAACTGCTGCTTCAGACGGATGCCGGCGAGGAGCAGCGCCGTCGCCACGCTGCCCGCCACGGCGGCGAAACGCGGCCTCAAGGTGGCGAGATAGACCAGCAGGCAGACGACCAGCAACGCGTGCGAGCCGACCTCGGCATCCACCCACGGGCCTGCGAGGGGCGGAAGCGCCAGCACCACCGCGTCGGCCGCACGCCGTCGGCCGAGGTAGGCCACCAGCGCGGCCGCCGCGGAAAGCCCGAGCGGCGCGTCGAGGAACCGCCACGGATGCGGCACGAGGAACCAGGCGGCGCAGAGCAGCGGCAGCACTGCGCAGGCCACCCAGGGCACGGACACGGGCCGTCGGCCCCGGCGCGCGACGGCAAGCGCCGGAGCGGGATCACGGCCTCGAGCGTCCGCGCGGTCGTCCATCTGCTGCCCTCGTCGTTTCGAGCCCCCGACGATACCAGCGCCGCTCAGGCCTTCAGCGTCCCCTCGGCCGAGAACTTGTAGAGCAGCTGCACCGACTGGTGTCCCACCTGCCGGTCGTCGAAGCGCACCGGGAACCCCCCCAGGTCCATCGTTCGGCCGCGCAGCGCGTTGGCCAGCGCCTCGCGCGTGGGTGTCACGGGGCGCATCGCCACCAGCGTGCGCGTGAGCACGCTGCCGTACACGAATCCCTCGAACGCGGTGAACGAGCGGGTGAGCTGGTCGAGGTCGCGTTCGGTCATCGCGTCGCGGAAGCGCGTGGCGAAGTCGGTGCGCGAGAGGGCCGGGTTGCCGAACGGGCTCGCCACGCCCAGGCCGTTGAGCGAGCGTTCGCGGCTCTCGGCGAACGACTTCGAGATCACGTTCGACAGCGTGCACACCGGTGCGAGGAACGCGGGGCCGTCGCCCCGCAGCGCCATCATCGTCTCGACGACGGCCTCGGCCGACATCAGCAGCAGGATGCTCTTGGTGCCGTGTGCCGAAGCGACGTTGCGCGCCGCCGTGGCGAGCCCCGCGCGGTCGGCCACGTCCACGGCCTGCACCATCGACACCTTGGCGCCCGCGGCCTTCAATTGCTGGATCAGGGCCGGGTTGCGCGGGTCCTGGTCGTGCAGGATGCCGACCGTGGCGAGGTTCATGCCGGACAGTGTCTTGAGCACGGCCTGCAATTCATCGCCAGCGCTCGCACGCAGGTGGAAGGCCCAGGGGTTGTCGGCCCCGCGAAGTTCGTCGGCGCCCGAACGCATGCCCACGACGGGCACGCGCAGGCGCCGGGCCACGGGCAGTGCGGCCAGGGCATGCCCCGTGGTCCACAGGCCGCTCACGGCCACCACGTCGCGCTTCGCCAGGGCCTCGACGTTCGCGGCGGCACGCGCCGGGTCGAAGCCGTCGTCCATCTCGATCACCTCGATGGCCTGGCCGCGGCGCTCCTGGGCCACGGCCATCTGGAAGCCGGCGAGGAAGTCGAGGCCGTTGTCGGGCGTGGCAGAGCGGCTGCCGATGTTCTGCGGGATGCCGGTGAGCGGCAGCGTGAGGCCGATGCGCAGCGGCGACGCCGACTGCGCCCATGCGACGGGTGCGGCCGCTGCGGCCAGGGTGGTGGTGACGAAGCGGCGGCGGTCGAGTGCGTGCATGGCGGCGGGAAGGATGGTTCCGGGACTTCGCCCCGCGGCCCGTCAGGGCCCGAGGCGGGGCAGAGCCTAAGGGCCGCCCCGCCGACGAGCCAGAGGGTTTTCGCGCAGTCGGGGACCGGGAAGTGAAATCGGTTCCAGAAATCGCGCTCAACCGTCGAGCCGCCGTGCCCACGGCTCGACCTGGCCACTCGCCAGGCGCCCCTGGAACAACCGGGTCCACGAGGGCGGCAGCGGCAGCGCCAGAATCTCCGCCAGCGTCGCGGGATCGCAGTCGCGTTCGGCGATCACGCGCAGCAGCCGGGCGATCGACCAGGCCGGGTGCGGGCGCGCCACCCGGTGGATGGGGTCACCCGCCCGCACGTGCCCCGGCGCCAGCACCCGCAAGTACCAGCCGGCGCGGGTGCTCTGCTGGACTCGCCGGGCCATGTCGGGCACGCCGAAGCGGTCGTTGAGCTTCCAGCACGGCTGGCGGCCCTGGCTCACCTCGAACAGCGCGTCGCCGATGGCCCAGCGGTCGGCGATGCAGACCAACGCTTCATCGAGCCCGGGCTCGAGGCTGAAGTTCTCCCCGAATGCGCCGGGGCCACGGTCGAGCACGGCCGACGCCGGCAACTCGCGCCGCCAAGCCTCGATGTGCGACCACGGGTAGCAGTGCACCGCCTTGTCGGCGCCGCCATGCACACGCCGGTCGCCCTGTTCGTCCCCATCGAGCCCTTCGAGGCCGATGGCGACGGCGCCGTCCACGGGCCGCTTGGCGATGGCGCTCAGGCTGCCCGGACGGGTGTACGGCACGGCCCGACCGGTCAGCACGGCCTTCAGCTGCCCGATGGCCTCAGGCATGCCCGACCTCGGGCAGGCGGCAGCCGTCGTCGTCGCAGCGCGCCGCGTCGTCCTCGCCGGGCTCGGCGATCAGCTGGCCGATCAGAGCGCCCACGAGGAGATCGTCCGCACGCCCGAAGTGATGCAGGCGGATGCGGCCGCGCTTGTCGAGCAGCACCAGGCTGGGCGTGCCGCGCAGCCCCAGCGCCCGCATCGTCAGCGGCACCGCCCCGCCCTGCGGGTCGGGCTGGTCGATGCCGATCGGGAAGGCCAGCCGGTACTCGTGGATGAAGGCCTGCAGCGCGGCGGGCGGCTGCATCACCTCGTGGTGTTCGAACACCGAATGCAGGCCCACCACCGCCAGCTGGTCCGGCGGGAAGGCCTCGTGCATCCGCGTGGCCTGCGGCAGGCCGTGCGCCACGCAGCCGGGGCACAGCATCTGGAACGCGTGCAGCGCCACGACGCGGCCGCGCAGGCTCTCCAACGACAGCGGGCCGGGGGTGTTGAACCAGTGCGACACCTGCAGCGGCGGCGCGGGAAGGTCGAGGGTCTTGGACATGGGTGGCTCCTTCGGGTTGGCCCCCAGTCTGCGCCGGACGGCCACGCCGCGGATCCCCCTTCGTCCGGATGACATGGCGGATCGTCCGGCCATGTTGCCGTTCATGCGACGGTGTGTTGTTTGATGTGGATCAGCCACCTCACACTGGCCGCCGGTACAGTGGAACCGCCATGATCCCTCTGATGCAGATCGAAGACCCCGCCCGCGCCTCGCCCGTGCGCCCGCAGTGGTCCGCGTTCCTCGAACTGGGCTTCCGTCCGCTCTACCTCGCGGGCTGCGGCTGGGCCGCCGTCTCGGTGGCGCTCTGGATCTTCACCCCGGGCTGGCTGACCGGGCAGCTCGGCGGGGTCGTGTGGCACGCCCACGAGATGCTGTGGGGGTTCATCGCCACCATCGCCGTGGGGTTCCTGCTCACCGCGGGCACCAACTGGACGGGGATCAACCCGCTCCAGGGCCGCGCACTCGCCGTGCTGACCCTGCTGTGGGCCGTGGCGCGCATCGGGTTCCTGGTGCCCGGCCCCGCGGCCTTCGGCATCGCCGCGGCCTGCGAGCTCCTGTTCTTCGCCGCGGCCGCCCTCGCGCTCGGCCGCGTCATCGCGGTCAAGCGCAGCCAGCGCAACTACGGGGTGCCACCGCTCGTGTTCGCGCTGGGTCTGGCCGATGCCCTGTTCCTGTGGGCGGCCTGGTCGGGCGACCACGCCGCGCTGATGGCGCACTTCCACACCGGCCTGCTGTGCATGGCGGTGGTCACGCTGCTGATCGCCCGCCGCGTGATCCCGTTCTTCGCGTCCCGCGCGGTGCAGGGCCTGTCGATCCCGATGCACACGACGTCGGGCCACTGGCAACTCGGTGCGGGCGTGTTCGCCATCGGCTGCGGGTTGGCCGGCCAGCCGATCGCGATGTCCATCGGCCTCGCCGCGGCCGGCGGCATCGCGCTGGTGCAGCTCGTGGCCTGGAAGCCCTGGGCCGTGCGCCGGGTGCCGCTGCTGTGGATCCTGTACGTGGGCTACGCCGCGCTCGGCGCAGGCCTGCTCGTGGCGGCCGCCCATGCCGCCGGCTGGGTGTTGCGCCTCGCGTGGCCCGCGCACGTGGTGGGCGTGGCCGGCTTCTCGGTGCTGATCATCGGCATGGTGACCCGCACGGCCCTCGGCCACCTGGGCCGCCCGCTGCGCACCGACCGCCTGATGGTGACCTGCTACGCGCTCGTGATCGCCGCGGCCGCGCTGCGCCTGCTGGCCCTGCTGCCCACGCCGTTCGTGCTGGCGTGCCTGCATGCGTCGGCCACCGCCTGGGTGCTCGCCTTCGTGCTGTACCTGTGGCGCTTCTTCCCGATGATGATCCGGCCGCGGCCCTGACGACCCGATGGCACTGGCCGAGTTCTACACCGTGATCAAGGCGACCCACGTGGGGCTCGTGATGCTGAGCGGCACGTTGTTCGCCGCGCGCGGGCTGGGCGTGCTGCTGGGCGGTA